>ERZ1370068.1521-contig-11419_pt1:0-177500 | contig 207417 bp, 322 predicted proteins | sample MGYA00561227_ERZ1370068 | MGnify/ENA primary metagenome ERZ1370068 (study PRJEB38410, sample SAMEA6850437) | metagenome | study: Metagenomic assessment of the ecological functions of the soil: analysis of the soil microbiota associated with the...
TTGTAGCGCTTCGTTCGGTTACGTATTGCCTATCTGGTGGGCGCCACGGGCGCGGGATACGGACTTCCTGCGGCGGACGGGGCGGCGGCGGTAGGACTGCTGGAGCATTCACCACTCCTGGCCGTATCGCTCCCGGTACGTCATCTCTCTCACGGGCCGCCGCTTATTCCGGCCACTGGGCTTGCGATCATCCTGCAGGAACGATCACGGCTTGCCGACAGGTTCTCGAGAGGAGCCGAGGATTGGCCGCACCTCGGGTTCACGCGGGCCTTCCAGCGCGTCGTCCAGGACCGTCGAGCCCCAGCGCGTGCGCTAGCAGCAGGTTCTGCACCGCTTTCGTAGGTAGATCAAACCCCCAGTGCGGCCGCCGCCCAGACGTCCTCCTTCCCGGTAGGGTTCTCAGGCACAACGTGTCAGGATAGCGCTGCACACGGCCTCCGCTCTGGCGCGCCGCACCGTAGAACTGCTGGCCCAACTCGTCGAAGGTCTTTCCAACGCTGCTTTGGTGGCAGGCTCCCGCACCACACGATGAAGCGCCACGGCTGAATGTTTCGCGCGCTGGGAGCGCGCGTCGCGCTTTTTCAGCACCTTCTCTATTGTCACGTCGTCGACCGGGCGCCATCGAAATGGCGCACCGCTCGCTGCGTGGTATCAGTAACTAGCTCGCTGAACTGCATCTGGTGTCCCCTCCTCTTGCCGGCGCCTCAAACGTCGATGAGCTCGATGCTCACATCCAGCAGTTCCGCGTCGAGCCGCCAGTCTTCGTTACGCAGCGTTGGCCTGGGCCTGTTCATCGGCGTGGCGCGAGTCGTTCGAAATCACCACCGCGGCGATCGTCGCCACGCCAACGGTGTCCAGGTCTTCGACTTCCGGCGACCGAGGCGATGAACCGGTTTCGCACGCGCTCAGCCACCGACTTCACGATGAACGTCCGCTTTCGCCCGAGCGTCCGCGAGGGCAACCGCAGGCGGACAGTTACAACGCTGCGACCGTGCAGGGCCGCGTTTCGTGGGGTCAGTAACCGCTTCTCCAGCTTCGCCACCGTGAACGCCGGGTCGAAGACGTTGCCGATTTCGTAGCGGATGCACTGCCCGAGGATGATCGAAGCGCCGCGCTCGTCGAGCGTGGTCTCTTCCAGCATCCACCGCACGAGTTCGGTGGTCGCGTGTTGCAACGCCTGTTCGAGCGGGCGCGCGTTGCCGGCGACGAGCATGAACACCACATCAAAGCTCTTTCCGCGCGCGGCCACATCACCTGGGGCGGGCCTTCCGATCGGATCACAGTGAACGTGCATCCATCGAAATCTCGTGCCGTTGCCCACGATTTCGCCGTCGCCTGGACGGACGGCGTGTCCATCACCGAGGGTGAAAGAGCGCCCAGCAGGGCCGGGAAGTAAACGGTCACGCCCTGGCGGAAACCGCGGTAGTCCATGTTCCCGCCGTTCACGAACGGCATCGGTGAGTGCCTGTCCGCCACAAGGCGCGACTCAAGCTGATCCGAGCATAGGGTCGACGGCGCACGGTGAAGCGGCCGGCCACCGTAGTCTCCGGCCGGACGAGCGTGGCAGCCCACGCCTCGAGGTCGATCTCCCAGTCCGCCCGCTCCCATTCGCTCCGCCAGCCGAGTGGACGAAGTGCGGCTCTACCACGTTCGGCGCGAGCATCGTCGATGTCAACCACACTAACCGGTTTTGGCGTGCAGTCCGAACCAGACGCACGAGCGTGTCGCCGTTCCGGCAACTTCGATCAAAGAGAACGGACCGGTCTGTGGTTCCGCCCCTCGATCAGACTTTGCCGTTGCGGTCGCGTCCACGCCGGCGCAGACCGTGCTCGTCTCCGCGATACAGAAGCGATGCGAAGCACGGGCTCGTGGGGGCCGAGCGTGAGGTGGTAGTGCGTGGGTTCCGGCATTGAATTAAATCGCAGCTGATAGCCTGCTTTACCTGTGGAACTTTTTTGCGTTCGTCAGTCGGGATATTAGAGCCTGGGTGCGCCGCGAGAAGGCGGGGCCTTCCAGTCCTCCTCATCAGCGGCGGCCCGGGCTGTTGCGACTATCTTGGCCCGGTGGCCGAACTGCTGAGGCAGGCTTCCACAGACTATCCGCTTCGATGCCGCGATTTTGCCCGCTCGTCTAACCTCGAAGCGTTTCCTCGACGGCACACCCTTCGGGATTTGGAAGCTACTCGAGCGCACTTCGGCTTCGAGTCCTGGGTGCTGCTGGGCCATTCGGCGGGTTGCGAGGTTGCGCTCGCCTACGCATGCCGCTTTCGGGCGCGTGAGGGCGCTGGTCCTTCTCTCTGGCGGACGCATCGTCGATGACCGCGGCTGGCACCGCCTACGCAAATAGCCGCGATGCCGGGCAGGAACCACCACTCGATTTCGCCTACCCACCAAACATGGAAACCAATCGCGCCTGAGCATAGTGGAAAGCGTACATCCACCACGCCCGACGCTTCTTCGCGAAATCGCTGCCATGCAGGCCTCGACGCTCTTCGTGTATGGCAGTGAGGATATCCGTCCCTCCTGGCCCGCCGAACAAGGTTGCGAACCTCATGCCCAACGCCCGCTTCGAACTCCTGGATGGCGCCGACCATCACCCCAGGCTCACCCACGGAACTGAACTCTGGGCGAGTGATGAGGGGGAATTTCCTGGCGTTGGGTTGATGGGTTCCTTTGAGGATCCTGGTGTCTCGCGCTTCGCAAATCCGGCACAGCAGCGAGCCGCAGTCTTTGCGCCCGCGCGTCCAACGCTAAGATCACCCCGACGGACGGGGTAATTCGCGCCGTTGCTGATATCGTGCCGTGCGATGGCATCCACGCGTGGCCACTCACGATATCAGGCGCGCTTACCCCAGCCGAGAAGACGACGGGGGCGTGACGACGTTCGTTCAGCTGGCGGCCACGCGATACTGGCCGGTAGCCGTTCCCTGGCCAAATCGCGGCTACCTCGAGTGTGCCGGCGCTCAGCTCCTTTGCCAGGGCATTTTTCACCATCGCTGTTGGCCTCGGGACATGCCCGCAGGCGACCCTTCGGGCCTATTTGGGACCCGTCGGCCAGTGCCGGAGTCCTTCAGCTAAGCCAAGACTACTATCGGCCTTTCGTTTCTCACCTTTCGGGCCATGTACGCAATCTTCGGCAACCGCGCTTCTCTGCCTCCTCAACCTCGGCATTCACCTTGCCTCCGTCGTGCTCGTCTTCCAGACTCGCCCGGCGGTTGAGTGGACGGCCGGCTCGCCCCAATTATCGCCGCCGTGGTATGATGGCCCTGCACCCGCAGGCGCGAGTCGATTACCTGGATCGCCTCGGTCAACAGCGCCGGACTGCCGCTTTGCTCTCGCCGCCACGGCGCGGCGTTCTCCGCGACCGAAACCGCCCGCGCGCGTTCCACGAGATTCGCCTGGTTGGCCGCCTCGGTCGCGCTGACTGTCCGGAGCCACTCTTGTTCCGCGAGACGGCTGCCGTCAGCATCACCGTAGCCGCTTAATTGCTCTGGTACGTGGCATGCCGGCGCACGCGGGCACTGGGTGGACCGCGACGTGGCTGTTGTCCGGGTTGCCGCTCGTGGCTGTGGCCCTGGCCGCAGCCGTGTCTGCCTTCGGGGTCTCTGGCGGTAGCTCGAGAGATTCCCTGGTGGTACGGACGCCGATGCGCTGGACAGGGTGGTTTTCTGCGAAGCTCGCCCTTCTCCCCGACGTGGTGGAAGCGGAAATGGGGCCCACTCCTCCGTTATTACGGCTCCAGCAGGCGCTCGCGCTCGTTATGCTTGCGATCCCGATCGCTGCACTCATTCGTCGTGATTGGTTGCTCTCCGCCCTGGGACTCCGGCTTCCTCGCTCATTGTTCCTTACGCTGTTCGGCCTCGGGTTCGGCATCCGCTACTTCTATCCCGACCGCCCTCGCGTTGGTCTGGGATGCCCCCTCTCGCACCGCCTGTGGGGTGGACGCTCACACTGCCATCGCCCGCGCACGCTCCGCGAGTGAGCTCTCCTGCTCCCTGACTGTTACGCTCGCTGCGATTGGCGGCCGCCGCTGGTAAGTGAGTGGAAACACCAGAATCGACGTTCAACAGCGGTGGGTGGAAGGTTTTGCAGCGGTACCCGACGCTTGCGGCGTGCTCTGGTCCATCGATACCCCGCATGCCCCGCTCACGCTATCCGCGTACGTCCACTCCCCCACCGTTGCCTACTATTGGCGAACCCGGCAGGGTGGTGAAAAGCACCGGTTCCGACAGGCTCTGGTACGTGGAGAATCGTCGGCCCCGACGATCGGATTTACCGCTATCCTTGAGGAATGAGTGCAACCGCCGTCCCCTCCGCGAACTCCTGTAGCCGCTTCCAGCGGCCGCTTCGCTGACCTCGCACCATCCGTAAACTGCTCTGGCCACTTTCCGGAGATTCGAACACCATCGAATTCCTGCAGATCTCGTCCGCGGTTGTCCCCGAACGCGAGGCCCTCGTCCAGGTCGGCGGTGCCAATAACAAGCGCATCACCTACGAAGAGATGTATCCGCGGTCGTGAAACTCGCGAACGCGCTCAGGCACGCTCGGCGTTACAGGGCCAGAAAATCGCCACCATGGCCCAAAACCAGCCCCGATTTCGTGATCCACGTACTACGCCGCAGCCATGCTCGGCGCGTCACGTTCATCCGCTGAACTACCGCTCAAGGACGAAGAGCTCACGCACATGCTCAACGTCTCGGAATGCCAGGCTGTCTTCGTTTCTGACCGCTACGTCGAACTCGTGAACCGCATCCGGCCGACGGCACCACCGTGCAAAACGTCATCAATTACGGTCCCGCCACTGAAAGGGAACCTCTCTTTGACAATCGTTGCCGCGGCGAGCGACGATCTGGACCGAAGTCGATGACAAAGACGCGACGATCATCACATCTTCACCTCAGGCACCACTGCCTTCCCAAGGTGTCCAGCTCACCTGGATGCGCGTTTACTTTACGTCACGAACCCAGCAGCCCGTCAGACCCCGAGAGCTGCACGAGAAGTTGCTGGTCTCGGCGCCGTTCTTCCACGTCGCCGGCGCGACGGCGATGATGCTGTCGATCTGGCGCGGCCAGGACGCTACGTACGCGCCATCCTCCCCAGTTCACCCGGAAACTCTGGCTGCAGGCTGTGCAGCAGGGAAGGCGCGACGCACGCCTTCGTCAAGCCCGGCCATGCTGAAGCGAGATCATGGAAGCGGCGGACTTCGACAAGCTACGACCTCTCCACGATGCGCCAGATCACCTACGGCGCCGCGCCGGAGTGGCCCCGTACGAGGTGCCAGTGCGCAAGGCGTGCGATGTGAATTCTCTCCGCGGGGCATCGGGCTCATCAGCGCCTACCGCGGCCAGGCGACCGAATCGAGACAGCGACGCCACGTTCTGGGGCCGAAGACCACGCGACCCGGCCTGAGCACGGATACGGAGGTCAAAGAGCGCGTTTGGCAGCCTCGGTCTGGCAAGCCGATGCCTCGATGTCGAACCTCGGCATCGTGGATGATGCTGCGCAACAAGTTCTCCTCGCTTGCCCGGAATTACCGCAGGCTGGCGGAGTGCTGCGTCCGCGCTCCGACCGCGTGATGAAGGAAGCTTGCTAAGCAAGCAGGAGGATCGCCGCTGGCCAGCACCGCGATCATCAGCGGCTTGGCTGTGCAACACCGGTGATGTCGGCAAGTCTGCGATGAAGGCTGCGGCTACCTGTGACACGGTCACCGGGCCGCTAGGAAAAGATTCACCATCGACCGCGGCGGCGAAAGCGCATCTCGCCCGGCGATGATCGAGAACGCTCCTCGAGGCGCACCCACCTGATCGGCGATGTTGCCGTCGGTCATCGCGCGTCCCGCGATGTCAGATGGGTGGCGGGTGGCGAAAGCGCCGTGTATCGTGCCTCGCGCGGGCCAGAGCCTCAGCGCCGCGGAGATCAACGAGTACGCGAAGGGCGGCTGGCCTCGTTCAAGGCGGCCGTGCGCAGTACATCGCGATCGTCTGGCGAGCTCCGCAAAACGCGATGGGCAAGGTGCTCGCGACCTGACCTTCGCCGGTGACTGGCGCGGCACGCCGACGAACGATGCAGCGTGGCGCGTATAGCGTCGCGAGGCTCAGCGCCGAGTGACTTCAACTCCCAGCGGCATGGCTGGCGGCAAGGCGAGGTCTGGCACCCTCAGAGCACGATCTCGGGCAAACCCGGCGTAAAAGGCGGGCGGCCTGATCATCGCCGGGACAGGCACCTCGGTTCACACGCAATCGTTGCGCACTACCTTCAAGGTATCGGCCCGGAAGATTCCTCCGACCACCGGCCGGACTTGCCTTTGGAGGATCTTCGCCGCGCTCTCGCTATTGGGCCGCAAATCGTGCGGAGATCGAGCTACTTCCGGGAAGACCAGGAAGCGCACGACGAATGGTTCGATGAATTTGCGGTTGGAGCGCTTTCTCCTTTACCTCGAGGGCCATTTCCCCGGGATGCGGACGTCGCTGCCACATTGGGCGCGCAGAGCGCTGACCGTCGTAGTCTGCGGAGATTTGGGTGGCATGAACGGGAAGTCCGATGAGGAGCAACTGGCGTTCGCATGACCGCTCAGGTCTCGATGCTTTACACGGCGAACGCGCGGGACTTCACCGTTGCACAGAGAATGGCTTGTCGCGGCCGCACCCGCCGGAATCATCGTGCACCGAACAGAGGTACTCGATAGGTGAACGGGGCCCCGCCGAATCGTCCGCATCTGGGGTCACTCGGCAGAGGAGATGGTGAACCGCACGGAATCGCTCTCGCAGTGGGGCGACGACTGCGAAAACCCTACCTCGCCACCGAATCGAAGCCAGCCGATGACGTCTCTGCCGCCACTTCGTCCCAGTTTGTCTCGTTGAGCGTGGCGGCAAATCGCGCAGTACAGCGTGTCGATTCGCTTCACCGCTGCCTCGTTCAAGTCGCTGCAGTTCGTACAGCCCTTCCATGTCCCAGTTGATCGGGTCTTTCGTCCAGCCGAGAGACACGGCAGGTCCCGGCAGATCTGCGCGGGGGCGTTCGGGTCGGTCAACTTCGTTGCGCTGGCTCCTGCCGCTCCATGCGGGTGCGCGTTTCGAACTGCACATCGGGTCGGCGATAATACTTATCCACTTCATCGGATCAGCTAGCAGGCGCTCGTAGGGCGTCACGCGGGCTCGAACGGCGCGTTCGGCGTGAACGGCGCCGGCGCTTCGCCATCCGCCGTCCCATCCGGGCGCTCGAACCGGAGAGGATCAGTCCGCGATCTCTCGAAGCATCGGGCGCCAGCACCGCTGCGCTGCCGCCGAACCCATGCTGCTGACCGAAGGCACCACCAGCTCAGCAGACCCGGCCTCGCAGCCTTCATAAGTTGGATGAACTGGCCGATATCCGCGACTCAGGCCATCCCAGCCACCTTCAGCGAGAATACCGGGCCGGGCGCGGCGAGAGCCCGTGCCCCCGATGGTCAACGACCACACCTCGTACCCCGGCGTTCAGCGCCCGCGCGAAGATCGCCCGTAGCGCATTTGCTGAAGTGCTCGGCGGCTCCGTGCGAGGACGACCAAACCCTTCGGGCTCGAGTGCTCCCACACAAACGCGTGGATGCGAAGAGTCCATCCACCGCGGACGCGAACGAGACGGTTCTGGTCCGCCTCGATGTACCCAAGATTCATCGCGCCGGTACACCCCGTCGGCGACGCAGCTCGCGCCTGCCCACGAGTCGCCGCAAAGTCACCGCGACACTGCCGGATGTCGGCGAGAATGCTTGCCGCATCGGCGCCTGGACCAGGAGCTGGACATAGCCCGGGCACGGCGGGCGTGCGAGAGAGCCTGGGCGACGGCGCTGATCGTCGTGACCGGGCCAGGCCCATCGTGCTCCCGGGTGATGCTTAAGCCCCGCTGGATTACCCACTCGTCCTCCATCAATTCGCGGAAGTCCCCTGCACGAGTGCGTGCGCGCCCGCGCCCGCCATCTGCTGGCTTCGAAACACACGAATCCACCGGAGCTCCCGGCGAACGCCGTCTCTATTAGTTCTTCCTCCGAAGCCCCGTGGCGACCCAGGAATAGTCGCCGCGCAGATCCTCCGGCCGCGCCGCGCGGAAGAACCAGCCGTCACTGGCCTTGTAACGCTGCGATTCAGCCGGTGCAGTCGCCCACGAGGTCAAGGCCGCGCGGTTCGTCCCACTGCTTGCCCTCATATAGTCCTGCAAATACAGCGATTGCAGCATGGCGAGCCGCACGTATACGCCAGGGCCGTATCCACGTGTTGCCCGCTTCGACCGGTCTTCTTCCTGCGGTGCAGCAGAGCGAGAGCTTCTCCGTAGGCGCCCATGAACCCCGGTGCCGTAAAGTCGTTCACCGCAAATGGCGCGAGCGTGGGCCGGGCCGTCGCCGCCGTAACGCTCCACCACTGCATGCCCGGAAGCCGCCTGGGCAACGATCTGCTTCGTGGCCAGGGCGTCCGGCCCATGGCCCCACCTGCCCGTACGTGTTCAGTGAGGCGTAGACGATGTCGGGGCGCTTCAGCCCCTCAAAGCGTCGTAGCTAATCCCCAGCGTTGTCCGCGACGCCCTTGCGGAAGTTCTGTACCACTACGCGTCCGCGCCGTCGAAGGCAGCTTCCAGAACACCTCGGGCGCCTTCCGGACGCTTCAGGTCCAGGAGGATACTGCGCTTCAGCTCGATTGATATCCGTGGCTGGAACGCGACACCTCCTCCGCGGTGGGGGCTGTCGATGCGCACCAATGTCCGCGCCAGTACTCGGCCAGCGTGCACGGCCGCACGTATCGGGCCGCCAGCACGATGCACAGGTCGATCACCTTGATGCCGTCGAGCGCGCCGCGCATCGTTTCTTCAACCTCCGAAACCCGCTGTCGCCTCTCGCGCGTGCTCCAGGTCCGCGAGCACGCGCTCGCGCGGGTCTGCATCGGCGATCGACCTCGGAAGGCGAACGGATGGCGCCCGGCGTTCTCGACATCCGCGCGATTGATGCCCGGCCTGCACGCGCCCGAGCACCGGGTCGTTCGAGTCGATCACGATCTTCGAGGCCGAGCGCATGCTCGTTCTCCAACCACTCCGCGCTCGTCCGGCAGATCGCGCTCCTCGGTGCCATGAGCCTCTTCGCAAACCGCTTCCCACTCCGCCGCCGTCTTCGTGCGGAAAAAGCGCTTCGGTCTTTTCGCGAATTTCCTCCCGCGGTGGCGTTGACGACGCGGGGGCGAGCCAACTCGCTGCCTGTGGCGGCGAAGAAATCCGGGGCGTTCTTGTTCCCCGCGTGATACGCGAACCAGCCTGGCCGTCCTTGCGCCTCCGAACCGCCGCGTCACACACCCATCATCCGCATGAGCCGCGGCCATCCCGTCATCGCCCGTCGCGTTGTGGATGCGCTGGGCGCGGTAGCCCGCACAGCCGCGAACGTCGCGTCGAACAGCGGCACTTCGGATTACCTGCCCGAGGCCATCGCGTTCGCGCGCGTTCAGCGCCATTGCCACCGAGACAGCCGCCAGGAACGCCGCGTATGCGTCGACGAGAAAACGGCAGGGGTGTTGTACGTCCGGTTTCCACGCGTCTTCCGGGTTGGCAGGATAGGTCGCGGTCGCCGCGGCGACTGTCGATTCCCCACGCGCGCACTCCGGCACGCGCGGGTCACTCGCCGCGCAAGCCCGGGAGCGAGCAGGTAATGAGCTTCGGGTTTGCGGCCGTCATCGCTGGCGGAGCCGAGCCCCAGCCGGTCCATCACGCCGGGGCGGAAGTTCTCGATGAGCACATCCGGGCGCCGGCCACCAGCTTCAAAGCGCGATCCCTGGTCGCCGGTCTGCTTCAGGTCGAGCACGATGCTGCGCTTGCCGCGGTTCCAGGTGGCGTTCGCGGGAGGTATCAAACGCTGGGCCCGCCCGGCGGGTCGATGCGGACGACGTCGGCGCCCTGGTCTGCCAGCAGCATCGCCGCCATCGGCCCCGAAACGCACTGCGCCGAAATCGACTACCCGGATCCCGTCGAGCGCTCCCACGGGCGCCTCCGCGTGCCAAACTGGCGCGCCGGGAGCGTAGTCAGGCGGAGAGACAGGCTGTCGAACGGCTAAGCGCCGAAGACCTCGCCGCGCCGATTGGTCGAAATCGAGCGGTCGAGTCGGGTGATGCCGGGTACGGCGTCGAATCCGCGGTCGGCGGAAATAATATGGGTAAGACCGATGCGATCCATCACGGCGAGATGAGACTCTGTCGCGGCTCTGGAGGCCCGGCGCGGCCACTTTGCGTGAGGCACCACACAATGCTCCGCGTCCACCGGCACCAGTTGGTCCCCCGAGACACAAGAGGGTGTCTGAATGGCTTCGGAAATTCGTCTTCGAGTCGGCGCCGCACACCGATGTGGAAGCAGCTCCTGGAGCGACCTCCGCGCTCGACCAGCACGCTGAAGCGACCGCGAGAACTCACGAAGATGTTCCGACACGGTGCCCTCAAGGGATGTTCGCCGCCGAAGGCATAGACCGGTACGTTGGCATCGACAAACGCGCCGATCACCATACAAACCAGCGGACTCGATTTCTCTCGGTCATATGCTCGGTGATGGTGATGAGTTCAGTCGCCGGATCGTCCTGGTCTTCGGCGGCCTCGCGTAGCCCCAGTCAACGCTCGTGCTTGAACAGTTCTTCGAGCGCTGCCAGCCGATCGGCGCGTGCCTGTTCGCTCGGCCTCACGATCGATCTGTTCGCGCACCCAGGCTGCGAACGAGACGCCGCGACGCTCAACTCATTCCAGCTTGCGGTCGTGCTCGGCATCGAGCCGTACTTCCCTGCGGGCGACCTTCCGTACGAGTCCACCAGGGGATGTACGGCACTGGCTGTAGGGAGACTACTACTCCGCCGCCACTTCCCCCGACTTTACCGCCAGTCTTTTCAGCAGCCGCACGCCTTCGATCCGCATACCCTTCTCCACCGCCTTGCACATGTCGTAGACCGTGAGCGCAGCCACCGAGGCAGCGGTGAGCGCCTCCATCTCCACGCCGGTCTTGCCCGTCGTCTGGACGGTTGCGGTGATTCGCAGCGGTGGAGTCTCCGTAGGGCGAGAGGTCCAGCGTGACCCCGGTAATGGGTAAGGGCGGCACAGCGGGATCAGGTCGGGCGTGCGTTTCGCGGCATGATCCCGGCGATGCGCGCCGTAGCCAACACATCGCCCTTTGGCACCCGCCTGACTGGATGAGCGCGAGGGTCTCCGGTTTCATCCGCACCGAGTGCCCGGCAGGTCGCTACGCGGTCCGTGTCGGCTTTTCCGGAAACATCCACCATGCGTGCCGCGCCGCGCTCATCGAGGTGAGAAAGCCCATCCGGCCATGGTGCTTCCTCCACATCAGCGTCTCCCATCCCCACACGAGGCCATACGCCACGGCGCCGATCGCCAGGCCACTGGCTACTCCCGCCCAGGGCGGCCACCCACGTGTCGGCCACGATGATGCCCACCCTGGCCGCTGGTAGGAATGTCAGGAACGCCGCCCGCCGGCGCTCGACCTCGAACCGCTCCCGCACCGGATTGCCGTTGCATGGCGCCAAGTATGAAGTTGCCGGGCTCCGCGCGCCGAACCGTATTGGCCCCTTTCAGTCTTCCTTCTCCTTCTCACCAGTCCTCTTTACGATGGCCGCAGATGAGCCCCCTCGCACTGCTAGTTCCCTTCCTCGCGATCAACACGAGTATCGACCCCGTGATGGCCGAACTCGGCCCGTTGACGCTACGTGGCACGGCATCTTTACGGCGGTCGGCATCATCGCCGGAGTCACACTCGGCGTTCTGGCTCGCGCAGAGAGGACGGCATCCCGGGCGAGATCGGCCAGGAGGGTCGCCCTCGTCGGCGTCCCTGTGCGATCATTGGCGCCCGCCTCTTCTACGTGTTCGAGCACTGGGACCGCTTCAACGATGACCCGATCAGGATCCTCACGGGCATCACCGAGGGGCGGCATCACCCTGTATGGCGGCCTCCTCGCCGGAGTTCTCGGCAGGTTGGCTTACGCTGATGTGGCGGAAGTGGCCGATAGCCATCGGCCTGATGCCGCCGCCGCCGGCATGGTCCTCGGTCAGGGCCTCGGCCGCCTCGGCGACCTTCATCAATGGCGAGCACCTCGCCCGATAAGAGCGACCTGCCATGGGCCGTGAAATACCTTCACCCCGATAGCCCCGCAATACCAGTGGTGGCTCAACCATCCCGACCCGGAACAAGCCGCTTCAGCCGCTCGATACTTACGCTGTCCACCCCGTCGCCGGCGGCTGCATGAGATGCTGGGCGACTTCCTCTATCCTCGGATCCTGCTCCTGGTCTGCCGGCGCTTCATTCGCGTCCCTGGCTGGGTGTTCTGCAGTTACGTTGCTATGTACGCGATCCTGCGCTTCGCGCTCTCCTACTTCAGGTTTGACGAGCAGACCGTGAGCGGCATACCAGTGCCCCAGCTAACCAGCGGGATCCTGCTGGGCATCGCCATCATTGCCGCGGGCATCCTCTACAGGCACCCTGGCCGATCACCCAGGAGTACGCGGCCACGGCGTCTGGGGCGCAGTTGCGTCCGTCGAATGACAACGGACGACCCGCCCGAAAGCCCGCAACCCCGGCCTGAATCGTGGCCACGCCGCTGGAAGTCACCCTCTACCGCAAAGCCGGCTGCGGCCTCTGCGATGAAGCGGAGGCCATGCTCGCGCCGGATAGCCCCGTCGGCTGCCCCTGCCACCGTTAACAACGTCGCGATATCGACTCGGATGCCGCCCTCCAGGCGCGCTACTTCCTCGAGATCCCGGTCGTATCGTTGCCGCGCCGGTGGAAGTCGCGCGGGCGCCGATCACGGAACGCGCGCGCGAAGCACGGCTGCGCGAACTCCTCTGACCTCACGCGCCGCCCAAGCAAGGCAAGTTCCCTCGCGATGCCCGGTACGTGACGTCCCCTGCCGTCGCACCCACCCGATTTCACGCCTGGGCCCGGGATGCGTAGCGACCGCCATCACGTCGGTGCGCTTCTCGAGACTCATCCTGGGCGCGAACGCAATGCCGCCTCCGGAAGCAACGAGCGCAAGGATCGCCTGCTGCGAGCGCAGTTCGAAGTTCGTGTCCAGCGTCGCGCCTGTGGCGCGGGCCGCTCCATCCACCATCGAACGCAGGCCGAGCCCTGGCATCGAGAGCAGGAGGTCCGTTTCACCCAGCACCTCTGCCAACGCCACTCCGCCCGGCCAGCCCACCGATGCCCGGAGGCACCGCCAGCAGCACGTCCTCGCCCAGGAGAGGTTCGCATCCAACCGCGAATCGGCCACCGGCAGAACCACGAGCGCGAGGTCGAACTCATCGTCCAGGACGCGTTCGATCGCGTCGTCGGTGCCCAGACATCTCGACGCGGATGTGGCAGCGCGGATGGCCGGCGGCGGAGCTCGGCCAGCGCGGGGGGAAGCAGGTTGTCGGTCACCGTCTCGGTCGCGCACATCACGAGCGAACCGCTGCGTGCCGAATCGGGGCCGCTTATCTCCTCGAGCGTCTCGGCGAGGTCGCCGAACACCGGTCGGCGCAGTCGGCGAGCGTGAAGGCCGCCGGCGTCGGCACCACTCTGCGGCCTACCGGTGAAACAGCGGCACGCCCAGTTCCAGTTCGAGCTGCCGTAGCTGCTTCGAAACGGACGGCTGCGAAACGAACTCGGCCTCGGCGGCGGCCGTCACCGAGCCGGTCCGCGACGACCGCCCGCAAGTAGCGCAGGTGGTGGAGCTCCATGCATGCGCTTCGGCTATGAATACGATGATTTTCATATCTTGGACGATTCCGAGTCGCGGCTGTCGCGATCAAATCAGCCCCTGGACGGACGCGCTCCGCCTCTCGCTCGCTTCACCCTTGTGAAATGAGGGACTTCGTCAGCGGACGCGCACCGGACAAACCGGAGAGTGAAATGTCCGGCGTTACCGAACAGGTGAAGCAGCAATCGGCGCGGTTGCCGAGGCGCTACGTGAACAGTTCCTTCCACGCTTCGGGCCTGACCTTGCCTCTGATGGTCGATTCCGCCGGCTTCTCCGGAGCGGAATCGCGTGCTGGACCTCGGCTGCGGCCCGGGGCACACCGCCATGGCCTGCGCCCGCAAGGCCGGCCGCGTCATCGGCATCGATGTCACGCCCGAGATGGTGGTCGCATTACACCGCTCTCGCCACCGCAGCGCAACCTCTCGAACGTCGAATTCGCGTGCGGCAACGTCGAACAACTCCCGTTCGTCTCCGGCAGCATCGATGTCGTCACCAGCCGCGTCAGCGCCCACCACTATCTGATGCTCGGCAAAGCCCTTGGCCCCGAGGCCTTCCGCGTCCTGAAGCCGGGCGGCGTGCTCATCGTGTCCGGATACGGTGTCGCCCGAAGACCCGGCGCTCGATACGTTCTTCGACGACCATCGAGGTCCTCCGCGATCCCTCGCCGCAGTCCGCAATTACCGCGGCTCGGAGTGGATGCGCATGCTCACGGGCGCCGGCTTCGAACCGGAAATGCCCGAACGTTTCCGCTCACGCTTGATGGCGCTGACTGGGTGAAGCGCATGCAAACCCCGCCGGAAAAGGTCGCGATGCTGCGCCAGCTCCTGCGCGAAGCCGATACCGCTTCCGTCCGCTCGGCCTTCGAAGTGAACAACGAAGAGCCCTGGTCCTTCACCATCCCCGATCGGTGTCATGCAGAGCCCGCCGACCGGCCTGAAATGGGCCTGCCCGTCGCCAGGCTACCCGCTACAGATCAGGAAGATGGGCTGGACTCAATGAGCCACGCCCATCGGCTCATTGCGATCACGCCCGCTGCCAGCGAGCGCCTCGATCTCTTCGCCCGACATTCCCAAGACCTCTCCCAGTACGTACGCGGTTCGGCCTCGCCGAATCCCGGCGCCGGGGCCCAGAAACCGGCACCGGCGTGCCCGCCAGGGTGAACGCGACCTCGGGTACGGCGTCGGCCCACACGCCGGCGTGTCCACGTACTGAAGCCCGAGTACGCTCGCACCTGTGGGTCCGCGAGGAGCTCGACCGCGTTGAGGACTGCCCCGCGGCTACGCCAGCGGTCAGCTGGAGCGCGGCCTGCGCCGCGTAGTGCGTGCGGCTTGAAGTCCACGCCGTAACGGCTGCCGCGATCGACTCGCGGTCTCGCCTTACGGGACGCGAGGTCCGGGAAGCCGCGCGGTCAGTTCGGGCCGGCCGATGAGCTCCGCAACGTCGCCCACTGTGAATCGCCTTCGACCGCGATTGCCACCCACGCATCCTCGCCTCGCAGCGGAACATGCCGCGCGGCTCCGATGCCGGGGTGTTCGTTGCCCGAACGGCGCCGCTCCGTGCGGTTCATCGCGAAATCGATGGCGGCATCTCCGAGCACCTGGAATTCGCCCTCGATCATCGCCAGCTCGATGTGCTGGCCTCCGCCCGTCCGTTCCACGTGGCGAAGCGCGGAACACACCGCGAACGCCGTGAGCACACCGGCCTGCTGGTCGCAGAAGAAGTTCGCCTCGGCTTTGATTGGCGGGCCGTCCGGCATAGCCGGTGAGAGTGGCTGAGGCCGCTCATCGCGTCGATGCCCGGCCCGTAGGCGATGCCGGTCTCGCAGGCGGCCCGAAAGCCCGAACGCCGGCATCGGAAGCTTCATCACCAGGCGCGGGTTCAGCGTGCTCAACGTCTCGTAGTCGATGCCCAGGTTTCCCATCACGCGCGGCGCGAAGTTCTACACCACTACGTCGGCCCGTGCGGCCAGACTTCAGGAACACGTCGCGGTCCCGCTGGCGTCGCGACATCGAGCGCCAGGCTTCGCTTCCCGTGGTTCAGCTCGTTGAACAGCATGATCAGCGGTTGTACGAAGGCGCGTCCTCGCCTTCGCGCAGCGGCGCTGTGCCCGCGGCAACCTTCGGACGGCTCGTGGGCGCTTCGATCTTGATCACCTCCGCGCCAAGGTCGGCGAGGATGAACGAGGCGATCGGCCCGGCGCGGCGGCGCTCGTGAAGTCGATGACGCGCAGGCCCGAGAGCGGCTTCGCGGCGTGCCTTTGCGTCGTCACCACGCGGGCATCGCTCGCCTCCCAACTTGCTCCCGTGTCCTGTCCAAGCAAAGGCGCCGCGCGCGTGACCCACGGCGTCACGCTCATCCGGAACGGAGCGCCCGGCTGCACCGCACCGGCCCGGCTGCCGGGGTGGCCACCGTGACAGAAACTTCCGCGCTCGCGGTGGTGCCGCCTCCGCTATCACTCGCCCGGAGCTCGCGGACCTCCGGGGAACGCAGGCAGGCGCAGAAGCTCCTGCGCGCCATGCGCACGGACGTCGTCGCGCGATCTTGTCCGCGAGCCAGTCATCCGTGATCGCGTCGATCTCGCCGGCGTGGCCCCATCATCGCGGCAGAGCACCTCGGGGTCCGCGAGGCGCGGGTGCGGGATGAGCGCGCCGGAGCAGGTCGAGGTAGCGGTTGCTGGAATGGGCGTGGACGTAGCCATCGGCGCTCTGGCCGGATCGTCGAGGGGTGCGCGTGCTCTGGGCGGGAAGCCCAGCAGGCGGGTCGCCGTTCCGGCTGGGCGACCGTGCCGAAGAAGTGCGCCCGCTGCTCCACGCCGCCGAGAGCAGGAAGGTCGCGCGCCTGCGTCGCGCCGCGCAATCGACCAACTGGCCCCGCCCGGTCACGTCAACGAGAGCAGCGCCGCGGTGGACTCCCGAGCGCCAGCTGCGCCCGGCTCCGGTACTCCACCAGCGAGCCATAGGCCTTCAGGGGCTGCGCTTCGGGTCGCCATTGACGCATCGCGTACCCGCCGAAGCGCGTAAGCAGTCAGTTCGCCCGCCCACCGCGGCGGAGCGCTGAATTCGGTGTGCTTCGTTCAGTTGTGTGCTCAGACATGTTGCGCTACGACCCCGGAAAGGCCGCCGCGTACCCGAACGGACGTGCTCTGACCGATCACGTCGTCGCGGCCCGCCTGGCGCTGATCTCGAACAACCGCATCCCGAGCGACGGGCTCCGGACCTCGACGATCTGCTCCAGGTTTCGCCACCTGGGCATCGCACGAATCCTCCGCCACCACCGCTGCCACCGGAGTTAGCCGGTCAAAGGGTCTCTGCGCGGAACGAACCTCGCTGGTTATCTTGAGGCCTTGGCAGGACACTCGCCCAGTGGCGGAATGGCAGACGCAGCGGACCAAAATCCGCCGGGGGCAACCCCGTGCAGGTTCGACTCTCGCCTCGGGCATTTTCCAAACACCATAGAGATTTGCGCGAATGGACGGGGTTGGGATCAAGCGTCAGGGTCGCCTGTTTTGGTCATAGGAGTGGTCATATCCCCGCCTGGATATGGATAAAAGGCCCCGCCAGGTTTTCAACGCTCGGTTGTGCCGAGCCCGGTCGCTCTGCGACGCGAGGGATTCCGGTGCCACTTTGTTCCGCTCCGACATCGCGCCGCACCGTAGCTCTCCTTGTACTCGGAGCTTGTCAGAGCCCACGGCTTCCGTCGCGCCAGACCCCACCTTCGTGACGCTGAGCGTCGGGATGGACAGCACCTGCGCAGTCGACGCTTCAGGTGTGACGTACTGCACCACCCCGTCGCGGCGGCGGTCGACTCGACCACGTGTAATGCCACGGCGTGCCCGCCCGGCCTCCATCGACTCCTCGGCACTCCGTGCGCAGCGTGCTCCTTGCTGAGCACACATTCGGTGATGCGTTTGTGCGGGCTCGCGCAATCCGGGCGACGTCTATTGCTGGGGAACATTCCTGATCGACTATGACGGCGGCGGACTAATCGGACCCCATCCCGGCTCGGTTGCCGGGCTTTCTACGACGACGTTGACGCTCGGACAGGGCATGCCTGCCTCGTGAGCGCCGGTGGCGACGGAGTGTGTGCATCGGCGACTATGAGGCTGGCAAGCGTGAGCCAGGGCTCCGTCGTGCCTCCCGCTCCTGGGATCTCATCCCGAATCTGGTACCCAACAGTGGCCCATTTCGCCTCCTCGCCGCTGGGTGGTACCACTCCTGCGCTCTCGCGGACGATGGGTGATTTCGTGCTGGGGTGCGCAGGCATGCTCGGCAATCCTGCCGCTACTATCGTGACGGATCAGGCCATTTGTGATGGCGACCTTGAGTGCGCGGTCAGCCCGGTTCCGGTGCGAAGTGTGTATCGCTATTCGGCCCTCGGAGCGAGCGCACGCCAGAGAAGCTGTGGAGTCCGGACCATCACGGCATCGTCGATTGTTGAGGCGGGACGCCCTCGGCAACGATTCCGTTCCAACTGCCGTCCCGCTTCCAGCGCCAGCCATCCAGCGGCCGTGTCGCCCGACACCTGTGCGCATGGGCGGCAGATGGAGCGGCCTATTGCTGGGGCTCAAACGCCTGAGGATTGCTCGGGATCGGGTCCGGGGTGGACTTCAGTGCCACTGCCCGTACGGGTGCAGAGCCCAGTCCCTTCGTCGATATGGACATTTCGGAGAGTCAATCATGCGGTCTCGACCCACAGGGCGCAGTCTGGTGCTGGGGGGGATGATCACCACGCCCCGCAAGGTGACAATTCACCTCAGGCAGCTGAACCGGGGCGCGCCTTAAGGGAAGGGGGCGGGGCAGGGCCCCTAACCGCGCAACAGCGCCCTCCCCTTCTTATAGAAGATCCCCTCGTCACGGTTCAACCCCCGCTCCTTCTGGATCGCGGGTGAGGTTCCCGGGATCGGCCTGCCCAGGAGCATCCGCAGCCCACGCCACTTGGTCTTGAGATCGGCCCAGAGATGTGAAGGCGGGCGGTAGCCGTAGGCGCGGTATTGCCCCGGTTTCACCTGGCTCTTCTTCGCGACGTGCTTGGCGAACGCGTCCGGTCCAGGCGTCGAACTCGCCCATGACCTCGAGTCTTCCACCATGTGCTCCGCCTGGTTGTCGCTGTACTTCTTGTCCCGCCCAAACTCGACATAGTGCCAGAGCGCATCCGGCACCTCGATCCCACTGTAGCGGCATTGCCAGACGATCGGCGCATAGGCGTCCCGCATGTCCTCGAACGGCTCTTCTTCCGGATCGAAATAGGAGCGGTGGTGCAGGAACCGGGGCCGGCCTGATTCGGTGAGCTCGTCGGCGCCGCCGTCTCCATAGCAGAAAAAGCCTGCCGTCCGGCCCTCGAGATGGTTCTGGCTCAGCTTGTTCCACTCAGCCGAGTGTTCCAGCTGAATGGCGAGACTCGGGTCCTTGTGTCCGATCAGGTCCTCTCGCGGGTTCCCTCCATTCATGCAGACCAGCCGGTCGAACATCGCCTTCAGGTTGCTGGTGGCGTTGTACCAGTTGACCGGCCCGATGATGGCCCAGGCGTCCGGCCAGGTCGAGCCGGGCATAGAGGTCGAGGTTCCACATGAGGTCGGGCTGGTTCCAGCTGCCCTTCTCGTAACAGTTGCAGGGCCAGACGCAGAGCGCCGCCGAGGTGGAGACGCAGCCGTTACAGGTCCGGATCTGCTCCCGGTTCCAGATGTTTCCCAGATCTTCGAGGTCGATCTCCCATTCCTGGGGGAGCCGGTCGGCCATGCGGAACATCAGGGTCCGGGCCTTGAGTCGATCCCGGGGCAGTCGTATTGGCGGCGGTTGGAGCCCGCGATGACCAGGACCCGGAAGGGCCGGTCCTCCGGGGCCAGTCGGCCGTTAGCGTCGTTGGGTTTCATGTGTGGTGGGTGTCGAAGTATCCCCGGCCCCAGGCGAAGATCGCATTGAGGACCGGAGACAGGTCCCGTCCCTTGCTGGTCAGGTAGTAATCGTACCTGGGCGGGTGCTTCTGATACGGGGAGCGCTGCACCAGACCTGCCTCTTCCAGCCGCTTCAGCCGATCGGTCAGGATGTTGGTCTTGATCCCTTCGTCCGCGGCCAGGAACTCGGAAAACCGCCGTTTCCCGCGGAAGAGGTCCCGCACGATCAGCAGGGTCCAACGGTCCCCGATCAGGTCGAGAGAGCAGGCGATGGGGCAGTCCGAGCGCCGGTCGGACCGGGCGGTGGGATTGAGCTCTCTGGTCACTTTCCCTCTGGGAGCGTAGTGCCTTGTAGAAAGCAACTCACTTGGACATCGTTACTTGCCTTCTGCAAGTTACCAGTTCAAGCATTGCTTGAGGAGGGCAGGGGCTGCTTGTCGGACCGGTTGAGCGGGCGTAAGTTGCGCGCCTAATGCCCTTTCTCGAATCCGATAGAGACCGCGCCAGCCTCCTGATCCTGATCCTCGGGATTTGTATCCTGGTGGCGCTGGCTCCCTTTGCGTCTGGTATCCTCGGGGGCCGGTGTTGTTCGTCATGCTGGCCCCGCTCCATGACGCTGCTGACGCGGTGGATCCAGCCGACCTTTCGGCGCTCCTGGTCGTGATCGTCGCGCTGGCCGTCCTCGTCATCCCGACCGTGTGGATAACCGGGCTGCTGGTTGGCCAGGCCCAGTCGCTGGCCACCGGCGTCATTCAGGGCCCGATCCTCGATCGGCTGAGTCACCTCACGATCTCGGGAGTGCCGATCGGGCCCCGGCTGGTCCAGGCCGGAGAGGAGCTGGTCTCCCGGATCGCCAGCAGCGTCTTCGGGCTGGTCGGGACGGCGACCCGGATCGGCTTCAACCTCACCATCGCGTTCTTCATCGCCTACTTCATGCTCCTCCAGCCGGCCAGCTCCTGGGAGCGGATTCGAGACTTCATCCCCTTCTCGCCGGAGAACGCCGAGCGGCTGCGGGAACGGTTCCGGGACGTGACCTACTCGACGATCGTGGGGACGGGCCTGGTGGCGGTGGTGCAGGGCTGTCTCGTGACGCTCGGATTCATGCTCACGGGACTCGGCAACGCGGCGTTCTGGGGTGTGGTGACTGCCGTGCTGGGCATCCTGCCGGTCGTAGGAGCTGGTCTCGTGTGGGGGCCCGCCGCGATTACCCTGGCGCTCAGCGACCGGATCGGCGCCGCCATCTTCCTCGCGGTGCTCGGGAGCGGTGGTCGTGGGCAACGTGGACGTCGTGATCCGACCGGCCGTGTTTCGCCGCTTCGCCCAGGTGCCGGTCCTGATCACCCTGATCGGCGCCATCGGCGGCATCGGCTACTTCGGGCTCCTCGGCCTCCTCATCGGCCCGCTGGCGCTGTCGTACTTCTTTGAGCTGATGGAGATGTATAGGGAGGAGTATCTGAAGGACTAGAAAAGTAATGAGTACCTAGTACCGAGTACCTAGTATCGAGTACCTCGCAACGGATTTCCCGACCGCACTCGGCGTCACTCCGGTACTCGGTACCGGAACTGATCCGCTATCTTACGCTGAACCCAACCCACCCACCTTCCATGCTCTCAAAACGGGCCAAGTACGCTCTCAAGGCGCTTGCTTGCCCTCACCGAACATAAGGGCGATGAGCCGGTGCGGATCGCCGACCTGGCGGCCCGCGAGCGGATCCCGCCCAAGTTCCTCGAGCTGATCCTGCTCGACCTGCGCAATCAGGGCATGGTCCAGAGCCGGAAGGGGAAGCGCGGCGGCTATCTGCTGGCGCGGGACCCCTCGCGGATCCCGGTAGGGCAGGTGGTCCGGCTGTTCGATGGCCCGCTGGCCCCGGTGCCCTGCGCCAGCCAGACCGGCTACGTGCGGTGCGACGACTGCGCGGACGAGGCGGCGTGCGGCGTACGGCTCGCGATGAAGGAAGTGCGGGACGCGACGGCGCGGATCCTGGACAAGATGAGCCTGGCGACGCTGGCCCGGCGGGAACTGGCCGCGAGCGGCCCAGGCGGCGGGCTCGGGGCTGACGCGGCATATGCTTTGCTCTATTACCCTACTAAGCCGCTAGACTTAATCGGAGTAATATGACAGATATAGATAAGACGATGTTGGCGGCAGTGGCGCAGGCGCTGCACGGGCTCCGGTTCGGCTCGCTCGAAATCGTGGTCCACGAAGGGCGCATCGTGCAGCTGGAACGGCGGGAGAAAGTCCGCTTGGGCACGGAAGTTAGGCCCGGCGGCTCCTGATTTTCGCCCGGCTCGACTGAGCCGGAACTGTACTTCACCCTGGGGACTGACCGGACAGCCGGAGGCCCCGTTTTCACGGAGATCAGCCGATGGTGACGATCCGATGGAAGACGGGCCTCATGCTGTTCTGGGCCCTCAGCGCTGTGGTTGGAGCGCCACAACTCGTGGCACAGCAGGACAGCGCTGCCGACTCCACGCAGCAGCGTCTCGATGACCTCGATCAGCAGGTCAAGGTCCTCAGCCGCCGCTGGGAGCTCTACCAGGACAGCGTGATCAACGCGGCCAAGTCGCGCCCGTCGGTGACCGCCGGCGCCACAGGGTTCCAGCTCAAATCGGCCGATGGGAACTTCGTGCTCAAGCTGCGCGGGTATCTCCAGACGGACGCGCGAGTCTACTTGAGCGACGACGCCCAGGTCCTCACCAACGACCTGCTGCTGCGCCGAGTCCGGCCCATCCTCGAGGGCACGGTCTACAAGTACTACGACTTCCGCATCATGCCGGACTTCGCCGGCGCCGCGCCGACGATCTTCGACGCGTACTTCGAAGCCCGCTTCAAGCCGGAATTCGCGGTGCGGGCAGGGAAGTACAAGCCGGCACTGGGTCTCGAGCGGTATCAGTCGGCCACCGACGTGAAGTTCATCGAGCGCGGCCTGCCCACCAACCTGGTGCCCAGCCGAGATGTCGGTCTCCAGGTCGCAGGGGATCTGGCCGGCGGAGTCCTTAACTACAACGCCGCGATCTTCGATGGCGTTCCGGACCTCGCCAGCGGGCTGAACGACGTGGCCGACGGCAAGGACCTCGTAGGCCGCCTCTTCATCGTGCCTTTCGCCAAGAAGGCGGAGAATCCACCGGTCGATCTCGGCTTCGGCATCGCCGCGAGCACCGGGGATGAGCTCGGCAACATCACGACCACGGCCCTTCCTTCATATCGCTCGCCCGGCCAGGCCACGGTCTTCCGCTACCTCAGCGAGCACTACGGCGCCCGTCACCGGGACCGTCATCGCCGACGGGCGGAGGGAACGAATCATTCCCCAAGCCTACCTGAACAAAGGTCCCCTGGGCCTGCTCGCGGAGTACGCCATCACCCGCCAGGAGGTGGCTCGAGACACCGGAGTCACCCGCACCACGGAGAAGCTGGAGCACAAGGCGTGGCAGGTGGAGGGTTCCTTCTTCCTGACCGGAGAGAAGAACTCCTTCCGCAGCGTTACCCCGAAGAAGCAGTTCGATCCGTTCGCCGGGGGATGGGGTGCCTTCGAGCTGGTCGCGCGTTATGGCGAGCTGGACTTCGACGACGACGCGTTCCCGATCTATGCGAGCCCGACCGGCGTCCGTCACCGAGGAGAAGGCCTGGGCCGTCGGCCTCAACTGGCACCTCGGCCGGAACGTGAAGCTGATGTTCAACTATGAGCAGACGCAGTTCGAAGGGGGCGCCACGACTGGTGACCGTCCCGACGAGAAATTCTTCGCGACTCGGTTCCAGACCTCCTTCTGAGGAACGTGCAATGGCTTTCATGATTCGTGGTGTTGCGGTTGCGGCACTCGCCCTCGGCTTGGCTACGGCGGCCCAGGCCCAGAAGCCGGTCACCCTGCTCAATGTCTCCTACGATCCGACCCGGAGTTGTATCAGGACGTGAATGCCGCCTTTGCCGCGAAGTACAAGGCGGAGAAGGGTGTCGACGTCACGATCCGGCAGTCTCACGGGGGTTCAGGCAAACAGGCCCGCTCGGTAATCGACGGCCTGGAGGCCGACGTGGTCACCCTCGCTCTCGCCTATGACATCGACGAGATCGCCCAGAAGGCGAAGCTATTTCCGGCCGACTGGCAGAAGCGGTTGCCCAACAACAGCGCCCCTTACACCTCGACCATCGTCTTCCTGGTCCGGAAGGGGAATCCCAAGAACATCAAGGACTGGGATGACATCGCCCGTTCGGGCCTCTCTGTAATCACGCCCAATCCAAAAACATCCGGTGGCGCTCGCTGGAATTACCTCGCGGCCTGGGGCTACGCCCTGAAGAAATTCGGCGGCGATCAGGCCAAGGCGAAGGATTTCGTCGCCCGGATCTACAAGAACGTTCCGGTTCTCGACTCGGGCGCTCGCGGCTCGACCACGACCTTCGTCGAGCGGGGAATCGGAGACGTCCTGCTCGCGTGGGAGAATGAAGCCTTGCTGGCGGTGAAGGAGCTGGGACCGGACAAGTTCCAGATCGTGGTGCCCTCGGTCAGCATCCTGGCGGAGCCGCCGGTGACGGTCGTGGACAAGGTGGCGAAGAAGCGGGGCACGCTGGAAGTAGCGCAGGCCTATCTCCAGTTCCTCTACAGCGACCAGGGCCAGGAGCTGGTCGCGAAGCACTACTATCGCCCGCGCAACCAGGCGGTCGCGACGAAGTACGCCGCCACGTTCCCCCAGATCACGCTGTTCACGATCGACGAGGTGTTCGGTGGCTGGACCAAGGCACAGGCGACGCATTTCGCAGACGGCGGTGTCTTCGATCAGATTTATGAGAACCGCTAAAGAAATGGTGCGTATGACCGAACGACCCGACGCGATGCCCTATGGGAAACATCCAAGGCAACTGGTGCGAGACGCCCGCTGGTTCAACTCGGGCCCTCCGCCAGAACTGCTGCGGGATCACGCTGTGACACCGACGGAGCTGTTCTTCACCCGCAATCATGGGGCGGTGCCATCGGTCGATCCCGCGGGCTATCGGCTCACGGTCGATGGCCTGGTGGATCGACCGCTGAGCCTCTCCCTGGAGCAGCTGCGCCGGGATTACCCGGTCGAGACCGTACCGGCCACCATCTCCTGCGCCGGACTGCGGCGGGACGAGCTGATCGCTGTCCGCCCGATCCCGGAGAGGTGGTGTGGGGGCCGAGCCGGTGAGCAATGGGGTGTGGCGGGGCGTGAGCCTGGCTCGAGTGCTCGATACGGCGGGAATCCGTCCCGAGGCGCGGCATGCGGCTTTCACCGGCCTCGACGAAATCGAGCGCGAGGGCAAACGATTCGGATTCGGGGGCTCGATTCCGTTGAGCAAGGCGATGGCCGACGAAACTCTGCTTGCCTGGGAGATGAACGGCGCACCGCTGCCTCCGGTACACGGATTTCCGTTGCGCGTCATCGTGCCGGGCTACATCGGCGCCCGGAGTGTGAAGTGGGTGACGAACATTCACCTGCAGACCACGCCAACCACCAACTACTTCCAGAGTCACGCCTACCGGATGTTTCCACCTGAGGTTGATGCGACCTCCGTGGTGTGGGAGCAGGGCGTCGCGCTGTCGGATATGCCGCTCAACTCGGTCATCTGGTCGCCGCAAACCGAGGCCAGGTTGCAGCAGGGCAGGGTATCAGTGAGCGGATGGGCCTGCGCCAATGGCGGACGGACGATCGAGCGGGTCGAGGTGAGCGCAGACGGTGGAGCCAGCTGGCATTACGCTCAGCTCTCCAAAGTGGGCGACCCATGGAGCTGGACCCTGTGGCAGCTCGAGCTCACCCTCCCCGTCGGAAGCAACGTTCTCACAGCCCGGGCTTGGGACTCCGAGGGCAACACTCAACCCGAGGATCCCCGGCCACTCTGGAACTTCAAGGGCTACATGAACAATGCCTGGCACCGCATCAGGGTCACGGTGGAAGGAGCCTTCGACCAAATGAGTTCGCGCCGCCACTCCGTGCTGCCGGGCTTCGGACTCTCGATGGGAATCACCATCACCTATCTGGAGTCTGCTCGTCCTGCTGCCGCTCTCGACGATCTTCTTCCGGTCGGCGGAACTGGGGTGGGGCCATTTCTGGGCGAGTGCGACTTCGCCGCGGGTGCTGGCTTCGTATCGGTTGAGCTTTGGGGCCAGCTTCCTCGCGGCATTGATCAACGCCGTCACGGGCCTGCTGGTCGCCTGGGTGCTGGTGCGCTACCGCTTCCCGGGACGCAAGCTGATCGACGCGCTGGTTGATCTGCCCTTCGCGCTGCCGACCGCGGTCGCCGGCATCTCCCTCGATCACTCTCTATGGCCCGAATGGCTGGATCGGCCGCTGGCTGGAAGCGGTCGGCATCAAGGTGGCCTTCACGCCGCTCGGCGTCGCGGTGGCGCTGACCTTCATCGGCCTGCCCTTCGTAGTTCGCACGGTTCAGCCGGTGCTACAGGATCTCGAGCGGGAAGTCGAAGAGGCGGCGGCCAGCCTCGGTGCCAGCCGGTGGCAGACCTTCCGGCGGGTGCTGCTGCCGCCGCTGATGCCGGCGCTGCTCACCGGCTTCGCGCTCGCGTTCGCCCGTTCGGTGGGAGAGTACGGGTCGGTGGTCTTCATCTCCGGCAACATGCCGATGAAGACCGAGATCGCCCCGCTCCTCATCATGACCAAGCTGGAACAATTCGACTATCCCGGCGCCACCGCCATCGCCGTGGTCATGCTGGTGTTCTCCTTCATCATCCTGCTCGGCATCAACCTGCTCCAGTGGGCAGGCCGCCGGCGGGCAGCGGCCTGAGGAGGCACGATGGCGGGTACCACGGGAATGCGAAGGCTGGGACAGGATGCGGTGGCACCTCGCGCCACGACCGAGCCGCGCTGGGTGCGGATGACGCTGACGGGGCTCGCGCTCTCGTTCCTGGCGCTCTTCCTCCTGGTGCCGATGGTCCTCGTCTTCTACGAAGGGCTGCGGAAGGGGATCGACGGTGTACCTGGCCGCACTGGTTGAACCGGATGCGGCGGCGGCCATCAAGCTGACTCTGCTCACCGCGGCGATCGCGGTGCCGCTCAACGCGACCTTCGGCGTCGCGGCCGCCTGGGCCATCGCCAAGTTCGAATTTCGCGGCAAGAACCTGCTGATCACGCTGATCGATCTGCCGTTCGCCGTGTCACCGGTGATCGCCGGCATGGTGTTCGTCCTGCTGTTCGGCGCGCAGGGGTGGTTCGGCCCCTGGCTGCAGGAGCATGACCTGAAGATCGTCTTCGCGGTTCCCGGCATCGTGCATCGCGACCGCTTTCGTGACCTTCCCGTTCGTTGCCCGCGAGCTGATCCCGCTGATGCAGGAGCAGGGGCCGGAAGAAGAAGAAGCGGCGATGGTGCTGGGCGCGAGCGGCCTGGCGGACCTTCTGGCGAATCACGCTGCCCAACATCAAGTGGGGCCTGCTCTACGGTGTGATCCTCTGCAATGCCCGGGCGATGGGCGAATTCGGCGCGGTGTCGGTCGTCTCCGGCCACATCCGGGGTCTCACCAACACGCTGCCGCTCCACATCGAGATCCTCTACAACGAATACAACTTCACCGCCGTCCTTCGCCGCCGCCTCGATTGCTGACGCTGCTGGCGCTGGTAACTCTCGCGGCGAAGACCGCGGTTGAATGGCGGCTGGCCCGCGCGACCGCTGCGATGGCGGTCGAGCCCGAAGGAGTTCCCGAGAGGAGAGCCGCATGAGTATCGAGATCAGAGGCGTCAGCAAGGCTTTCGGCACCTTTGCCGCGGTGAAGAACGTGTCGCTGGAGATTCCCGACGGCGAGCTGGTGGCGCTGCTCGGTCCTTCCGGCAGCGGCAAGACGACCCTGCTCCGGATCATCGCGGGACTCGGACGCCCCGGATGCGGGCTCCATCCTGTTCTACGGCGAGGACGCGACCGACCAGGCACGTTCGCGAGCGGCGGGTGGGGTTCGTCTTCCAGCACTACGCCCTCTTCCGCCACATGAGCGTGTTCGAAAACGTGGCCTTCGGCCTGCGAGTCCGTCCTCGGGACGTGCGTCCTTCTCAAGATGAGATCAGGACGACAGTGATGGATCTCCTCAAGCTGGTGCAGCTGGACTGGCTGGCCGATCGCTTCCCTCGCAGCTCTCCGGCGGCCAGCGCCAGCGAGTGGCACTGGCCCGCGCCCTGGCGGTGAAGCCGAAGGTTCTGTTGCTGGACGAGCCGTTCGGCGCGCTCGACGCCAAAGTGCGGAAGGAACTGCGGCGCTGGCTGCGGCGGCTGCACGACGAGGTTCACGTCACCAGCGTGTTCGTCACCCACGACCAGGAAGAGGCGCATGGAGGTCTCCGACCGCGTCGTGGTGATGAACGAGGGCCAGGTGGAGCAGATGGGGACCCCCGAAGAGGTCTACGAACGTCCCGCGACGCCATTCGTCTACAGCTTCCTCGGTAACGTCAACCTGTTCCATGGCCGGCTCAGCGAAGGCCGGGTGAAAATCGAGGGCGGGGAATGGGATGCGCCTGATTTCGCGGGCGCTCCCGATCAGGACGCCGTCGCCTACGTCCGGACCTACGAGGTGGATCTTGCCCGGACCCCGAACGGCCGGCCGGCGATCGAGGCCCTGGTGCGTCACGTTCGCCGCTACGGCCCGATGGTGCGGCTGGAGATGGACCGGGTGGAGGATGGCCAGTTGATCGAGGCCGAAGTGTCTCGCCACCGCTTCGAGGAGCTGGCTCTCTCTCGCGGCGACAAGGTGTACGTCTCTCCCCGGAGTGCCCGGATCTTCCCTCGCTGACCGCGGGCCAGTTGCCCGGCAGCGACTCGCGCACCAGCTTTCACGCCCCGGCACCCGCCGGGGCTTTTCGTCGCTCCCACGTCCAGTGCTCCGAGAATGACCGGACCGACTACTAGCCGCGCCGGTGCGCGGTCTCGATGACGTCATCGCCCTGCAAACCAGTGTGTGCCGGCTCTCCGCGGTCGGATGGCCGGCTGGGTTACCGCGGCTATGACGTCAGGGAGTGGGAGAGCGTTCCACACTTCGAAGAGACCGCTTTCCTTCTCCTGCGCGGAGACCTGCCGACCGGCGCCGAGCTTCGCGAGTTCAACAGCGTGCTGCGCTCCCGCCGGAAACCTCGCCTGCCATCCTGCGAGCCCTGAAGCAGGTCCCCACTCAGGCGGATCCCATGGCTGCGGTGCGGGTGGGGTTGGCGGTGCTGGCAACCGAGGAAGGGGAATCGGCTCCCACCGCCGAAACCGGACTCAAGCAGGCGATGCGGCTCCTGGCACTCACACCCACGATGGTTGGTGCGGTGGCGCGGCTGCGACGCGGCGAGCGGCCGGTGCTCCCCAGGAAATCGCTCGGGTTCGCCGAAAACTTCCTCACCTTGCTCCCCGGCGCGGATACCAGCGCCGAGGCAGTGCGCGCGCTCGATGCGGCCATGATCCTCCGGGCCGACAACGAGCTGAATCCCTCGACCTTTGCCGCCCGGGTCACGGCGGCAACCGGAGCGGACCTGTTCGGTTCGATTCTTTCCGCGTGGTCGGCGCTGTCGGGGCCGCGGCATGGGGCTCACGCCCGGAACGTCGCGGCACTCCTCGATGAGATCGGGCGCCCCGATGCGGTCGAGCCGTGGGTCACGGCCCGAATGGCCGCAGGGAGCCGAATCGCGGGGTTCGGGCATCAGGTATTCCGGGGAGAGGACCCGCGGACGGGATTCCTCCGCGGTCTGGCCGAGGCGCAATGCGCTCGCGCGGGACTGACTTTGCTGATGGAGACCGCCAAAGCGCTCGAAGCCTGCGTCGTCGAACGGAGCGGACGGTATCCGATCGTGGATTTCTACCTGGCACCGCTCTACCGCGCGGTGGGTATCCCCGACGAGTTGTTTACCGCGGTCTTCGCGGTGAGTCCGCATGCCCGGCTGGGCCGCGCATGTTCTCGAGCAATACCAGGACGAGCGCCTGTTGCGGCCGCGAGCCGAGTATATTGGTGCGGTCGATCGCCCCTACCGGCCGATTCGCAGCCGCCGGACGTAACATTCCACCTTTCCAGCACCTGCCATCCATGCCCTCACGACGACCGTCCGTGCCGCGGCGCCCGCTGGGTACGAGACGCTCTCTGCTCATTCTTGTCCTGCCAACCGGCGGGCTCCCGGCTTCCTCGGCGCATTGGATCGCCAGGTGCAGGGGCCTTGAGCGGAGTCCTGGGCACGGGAGACTTCGCGGGGAAGAAGGATGAGTGGGCCCTGCTGCACCCACGGGTCCCGCCGCCCGCATCCTGCTGGTCGGCATGGGCAAGGCGGGAGAGCAGACTCGGGGGCCATCCGGCGTGCCGCGGCGATCGCTGCCAAGCGTGCCCGGGCCCTCGGAGTTCCGGCTTCGGCGCGTTCCATCTGGCTCCCGAGACGCTGGGGCCCGTCACCGCTAAGGATGCGGGACAAGTGATTGCCGAGGGTCTGGCCTACGGTGGATGGTATTACGGGGGAGATGAAGCAGCCGCCCGAGGAGAAGCGGCCCGACTTGGAGCAGATCGACATTCTGGCCGGAGACCGGCCGGCAGAGTTCGAGGCGGGCCACGCGATCGGCGCGCCATCTGCGGGCGGTAGCAGAATCTGACCCGCGGTCTTCAGGTCCTGCCGGGTAACGTCTGCACTCCCACCTACCTCGGCACGACGGCTCAGGATCTCGCGCGCCGCCACGGGTTCAGCGCCACAGTCCTGGATCTTGCGGCGATCAAGAAGGAAGGGATGGGTGGACTGCTATCCGTTTCGCAGGGCAGCACCCAGGAGCCGCGCTTCATCGCCCTGGAATACAAGGGAGGCAAGGGTGCTCCCGTGGTGCTGATCGGCAAGGGAGTCACGTTCGACAGCGGTGGCATCTCGATCAAGCCGGCCGACAAGATGGAGGACATGAAGTACGACATGTCGGGTGGCTGCGGCGGTGCTGGGCGTTTTCGAGACGCTGGGTCGTCCTGAAGCCCAAGCTGAACGTGATCGGTCTGGTACCCTCCACCGAGAATCTCCCCAGCGGCACCGCGCTCAAGCCGGGCGATGTGGTGAAGAGCCACCTGGGCAAGACGATCGAGATCGTGAACACCGACGCGGAGGGGCGGCTGATCCTGTGTGACGCGCTCTCCTACGCGAGACGCTTCGCCCCGGCCTGCGTTCTCGACGCGGCGACTCTGACCGGCGCCATTGTTGTGGCGCTTGGTCATGCGGCGTCCGGAGTCATGGGGACCGACGATGCTCTGATAGAAGAAGTCCGGCGAGCCGGCGATCTGTCGGGAGAGCGCGTCTGGCCTATGCCGCTGTGGGACGAGTACCGCGATCTCATCAAGTCGGACATCGCCGACATGAAGAATTCTGGCGGGCGGCCCGCCGGCAGTATTTCCGCGGGATGGTTCCTCCGGGAGTTCGCGTCCGACTTCAAGTGGGCCCATATCGACATCGCCGGCACCGCCTACACCGAGCGGGAAGACCCCACCGGGCGCGCGCGGTCCCACCGGGGCCTGCATGCGACTGTTCGCCGAATTCGTGCTTGCCAGGGCGGCGGGGTAAGCGGTGAGCAGTAAGCGGTGAGCGGGCCGAGCTTCAATAAAGGTGCCGTCATTCCTACCCTACGAACGGCATGAGCCATCGGGCCGCGGCCCGCTCACCGCTCACTGCTTACTGCTCACGCTTTTCATAGGCCTGATCCTCGCTCCTTCCGGCGTCAGCACAGATCCCCTACGATTCAGTCCCCGCCGATACGGACGCAGCTCTCCGCGGGATTCGGTCGACCAGACGGAGCTTTTCCTCAAGGCCCAGACCGCCAAACCAGGTTCGCCTGCCTGGTACTTCCCACGATCGGAAACGACGGACCGCTTCCAGCGTACAGCAGGATCGTCATCACCCGGGACTCGATCAGAGGTGGACCAATGCGGAGACGCTGTCCGATCTGCTGCAAAAGGTCCCCGGCGTCTACCTCTGGCGTGGGGTTGGGGTAGGCCGGCTACCAGCCCCCAACTTCCGCGCTCGAGGCCCCACGTCGGTCGAATATCTGGTGGATGGACTCCCGTTCGTCCCCATGGGGCCCGACAGCATCGGAGTGGATCCGACAATCTTTGCCTTGAGCATGCTGAGCCGCGTCGAGATCGAGCGATGGCCCGAGGGTTTGAAGGTTCTGGCCCTATACTCGCCGTTACGACCGCAACTCGACCGGGTCTCGCATCGGGATATCGGCGGGCGACGACGACATCGCCCGCTACATCGGTGCCCTGGAGCGGCGCTACAAGAACGGCATCGGCTTCCGGGGTGGCCGCCGAACGGCTCTCGTCGCCGACTGCATCGGGATCGTCCAGCGACTTCGACATGAACTCGCTCTGGGCTGCAGGCGGGCTATGTGCCCAACACCAGATTCGGGATTCAGGCTCAGCTGCTTCAGAACACGCCGGACCGGAAGGCGTATGTAGACAACAACAACGACACGTTGGATCGAGCTCAACGGCACCAGGCGTGACGCGCAGCTTCGCCTCTACTGGCGTAAGCGTACCGACGAACTCGGCCCTCGGGTGGACCTGCTGCTGGGGGCCACGACCTGGGACGGTTCCGGCGTCAATGAAACGATGCGGCAGGGCGGGTGGTCGCCGAGTGGCGCACGCCGACTCTCCAGTTGGGAGCGAGGGCGTTCAATCGCTCTCGGTGGACTCCATGGGATCTGAGTGCCAACGCGGGATGGGCACCCAACAAATGGTTCACCGCATCCGGGGAGGCTGGGTATCAGAAGCACGACCTCGACCGGCACAGCCAATGGGTCGGGGGCCGAGCGAGGATTCACCTCCCGTACGGCGTTGACCTGACGGGTGTAATTCGGACCGGGAGCATCGTGGCGGCTCCGACGATCCTCAGGCGACCAGGCCCAGGACTTCACCGATTGGCAGGGGCTGGTCGGCTGGGAGCGAAGTGGATCGGCCTCGAAGGCTGGGTTACGGGCGTACCGCGGCGTTTCGTCCCTTTGCCTACCAGCCCTTCCTTCCCACCGTGGACTCGATCGCGCCCTCGGGAGAAGACCGAATGGGTAACGGTGAACTGGCGGCTCACGCCGTTACAGTGGTTCACCCTCGATGGCTGGTACAGCAACCCTCGCGGTCAGAGCACCAGAAGGCCTGCCTCCGCACGCACTCGCTCAGTTCGGCCACGATCCGTTCCAAGTTCTGGCGGTCGTTTCCCAGCGGCATTTTTGATTTCAAGCTGCAGGGAACGATGGAAGCCTGGGGTGATGGTGTCATCGGTCGCGATGCTTCGGGCCAGCCGATTCCGCTTCGAGGTGCAACGTTCTTCCGCAGCCTGATCGAGGTCCAGCTCGACCGCTTTACCATTTACTGGGACCGGGTGAACCTTCGGGCCAACCAGCAGACCTATGTTCCCGGCTTCCTGATTCCCAAGTTCGGAAGCACTTTCGGCGTGCGGTGGGAATTCAGTAACTGATCGGTGCCGGTTCCGGCCCCGTGGGGTTCCCTCCGCTCAGCGATGTCGAGTCCGAGTCCTCCCAAACCCAGGTTCTGGAGTTGCCGATGCGTACCACTCTTCTTCGCGGCGCTTCTCGTTGCCGCACCTCTCTCGGCCCAGCAGCCCGCCAGTGGGTTCAAGGCCCAGCAGATCTGCCGACTTCGAGCGGGAGCGGCGGATGACGCTCGCCATGGTGGATTCGATGCCGGAGCGGTTGCTCCACTTCAAGCCGGTGAAAGAGGTGCGGGACTTCGCACAGCAGATCGCCCACGCCGCCGTGCCGGTCGCCGTCTTCGCCGCCAGCGCAAAGGGCAGAGAAGCCGCCGGCGCTGGGGGATTCGACGGTCTACCTCAACTCCAAGCAGGCGCTGCGGGAGACCGTGAACAAGTCGTACGACTATGCGCTGGGAGTGGTGAAGGGGTTGAGCGATGCGGACTACGCCGGGACGACAACCTTCGCGAAGTACACCATGACGCGGTGGCGGATCCTGGAACTCGCCCACGAGCACAGTGTCTGGACCCGAGGCGAGCTGGTGAGCTACTTCCGGCTCAACGGGATGGCGCCGCCGGCGTTCGATCTATTCGGATCGGGGGCTGGGGAGTAGGGTGGGCCATAGACTGTGTCACGGGCAAGTGCCGTAAGCCGTAAGCCATAAGCATTTAGCTCAGGGCCCATGGCTTATGGCGCTTCACCCGCGATTGGTCCCTCCAAGCCAACGCCCCTACCTCTAACCGCTTTCCCAGTTAGATTTTCGCATGCTTACCCGCAACCGGGGGTCTGAGTCGGCTGTGCCCTACAGTATGACCGGCTTTGGAGCGGCGGAGGGGCGGTGGCCGGAGGACGGGTCGAGTCGAGATCCGCACGGTCAACCATCGCCACTTCAATCCCTCGCTCAAGCTGTCGGGAGATCTCATCCCGCTCGAGGCCGAACTGCGGGAGCGGCTGCGCAAGGACTTCGACCGGGGGCACGTCTCGGTCTCGGCGCGGTGGACTGAGGCTCCGGAGCGGGACACGAGTCTCACGGTGGATCTGGAACGGGCCCGCGCCGTCGCGGCCCAGTTTCGGGCCCTGCAGCAGGCGCTGGAAATTCCGGGTGAGGTAGACCTGGCGATGATCGTCCGCCAGCCCGACGTGGTCACCGGCACCGCCGAGCGAATGAAACCGACGGTAGCGTGGAGCGAGTTGGAACCGGTCGTTGCCCAGGCGATCGCGGAGTGCAAGGCGATGCGGCGCGGGAAGGGGCCGTGCTGGCCGATGAGCTGCGACATCGTCTCGCCTGCTCGAGCGGTCGAGTCGAGGTGATCGCCGAACGGGCGCCGGAGCGGTTGCCGACGGGAGCGAGACCGGTTACGGCAGAACGTGGCTCAGTTGACTGGACGGTAGGACGTGTGGACGAGCAGCGGTTGGCGCAGGAGCTGGCGTTTCTCGCCGACAAGCTCGACATCACCGAGGAACTGGTCCGGTTCGGCGCCCACCTCAAGGCCGCGCGCGACGCGCTGGCCGGTGACGCACCGGTAGGAAGCAACTCGGGTTTCTGGCCCAGGAGCTCGGCCGCGAGGTCAACACCATGGGCGCCAAAGGGAACGACGCGGAGATCATTCAGCAGGTCATCGCGATGAAGGGCGAGCTGGAGAAGTTCCGCGAACAGCTCGAGAATCTGGAGTGAAGCCCTTCCTGCTGGTGCTTTCTTCGCCTTCGGGCGGCGGGAAGACCACCATCGCCCGGCGGCTGCTGACGGTGCGGAACGATGTGGCCTACTCGGTGTCGGCCACCACGAGGAAGCAACGCCCCGGAGAGGAACCCGACCGGGACTACCACTTCCTCTCCCGGGAAGAGTTCGAGCGACTCGAGGCTGGAGGCGCGCTTCATCGAGTCGGCGACCTACAACGGCGAACGGTACGGCACCCTGCGGAGCGAGATCGACCGCAGCTTCGCGACCGGTCGCCACGTGGTGATGGACATCGAGATCCAGGGGGCGCGGCAGGTCCGGGAGCGATTCCCCAGCGCGATCCATGTCTTCGTGCTGCCGCCGTCGGGTGAGGCCCTGGTGGCCAGGCTGCGGGACCGGAAGACCGAGTCGTTCACGGCGCTGAAGCGCCGCCTGGCTCACGCGCTGGATGAGCTCAAGGCCGTCGGCGAGTACGACTACGCCGTGGTCAACGAAGACCTGGACCGCGCGGTGGCCCAGGTGAGCGCCATCATCGATGGTGAGGCTCTCAGGGTTCCGCGGCAAGACAATCTGCCGGAAGTAGTAGACAATCTGCGCCGGACCATCTCCGCGGAAGCGATGCGGATCAGTACGGAACAGAAGAAGGTTGAAGTGAAGGACGGCAGGTAGCTCGACTCGTGGGTCAACCACAACAAGGAGTATCATGCGCATTTACACACCGATCGAAGCCGCCAACCGGGCGGGGAACAAGTATCTCGGCGTGCTGGTGGCTGCGAAGTTCGCCCGGCATCTCAATGAGCTGCCGAAGGAGCGAATTCAGGATCGGGAGCAGAAGCTGACCACCATGTCGCTCGATTCGCTGGTTTCGGGCGAGTTGAACTACAAGATCTCTCGCCGGCGCCGCTCCGAGGCCTGACCGTGTGGGCCGGCCGCCACGTCACCCTCGGCGTGTCGGGCGGCATTGCCGCCTATAAGAGCTGCATCCTGGTCCGGCGACTGGTCGAAGCCGGTGCCAAGGTTGATGTGATCCTGACCGAAGGGGCCGCAGAATTCGTGCGGCCTCTCACGTTTGAGGCCCTCTCCGGGTCGGCCGGTGATCACGTCGCTCTGGGAGCCAGGTACGGCTCTGCAACACATCAGGCTCGCTCAGTCCCCGATCTCATCATCGTGGCACCCGCCACGCGCCAATCTCATCGCGAAAACCGCTCCAGGGCGTGGCCGACGACCTGCTCACCGCGTTGCTGCTGGCCCGAACCGCGCCCGTTCTGCTGGCGCCGGCAATGAATGACGAGATGTTCGCGAACCCGGCGACTCAGGCCAATCTCGGGACGTTACGGTCGCGCGGGTTCTCGACCGTGGGCCCGGAGGTCGGAGCGCTGGCTGAAGGCCCCTCCGACAAACCCGGCCGGATGAGTGAACCGGAGACGATCATCGCCCACGCCGCGCGGCTGCTCGGGAGCGGAAGCCCTCTGGCCAACAAGCGGATCGTGGTGACAGCCGGGCCCACCCGTGAGCCGATCGATCCAGTCCGGGTCGTGAGCAATCGGTCGAGCGGGAAGATGGGATACCGGATTGCCGAAGCGGCCTGGGGAGGGAGCACACGTCGTTCTGGTGAGCGGACCCACCACGCTCCCGCCCCGACCGGTGTCTTGATGCGCCTGGTGGACACGACCGCACAGCTCGACGCCGTGGTGCGGGAAGAACTGCCGACTGCCGATGTGCTGATCATGGCCGCGGCGCCGGCCGACTATCGTCCGAAGGATCCCGGAGAACACAAGCGGCCGCGCGCGACCGGGAAACTCGCCGTCGAGCTGGAGCCGACCGAGGATATCCTGAGCGGGACCGTTTCTCTCCGGCGCCCGCAATCGGTGATTGTTGGATTCGCGCTCGAGACCGGCGATGCCGACGCTAAGGGGGCGGAGAAGCTGCGCCGGAAGAATCTCGACCTCATCGTCATCAACGACGGCCCTCGAGCCGGGAGCGGGGTTCGAAGGGGATACCAACCGGGTCACGATCCTGGACAAGGATGGTGGACGCAAGGCCATTCCCCTCGCAGACAAACGCGAAGTCGCGGAGGCCATCCTCGACGCGGTGGAGGCACGCCTTGGCAAGTGAGCGAGAACAGTATCTCCGGCAGCAGGCTGAGTTGGGCGGATCGGAAGTGTACTTGAGTTCCGAGTTCCGAGTTCCGAGTTCCGACACCTCGGAAACAGGGACTGCGCCTAGGACCGTCACAGGCGAGACCCCGGCCGATCCGGAACCCGGAACTCGGAACTCGGAACCAGCTATCGCCCGCTCAGTGCCATCCGACAAGTGGAAAAAGGATCTCCTCCCATTCCCGGCCCTGGCCTCATCATCGAACCGCCCGCGATGGACCTGATGGGCGATGAGATCTCCAGGCTCGAATCGCTGGACGCGGTTGCCGCGATGGTGAAGGGATGCCGGAAATGCCCGCTCTGCTCCGCCCGAACGAATACGGTGCCCGGGGAAGGGAATCCCTCCGCTCAGCTCATGTGTATTGGAGAGGGACCGGGTGCTACCGAGGACGCCACTGGCCGGCCGTTCGTCGGTCAGGCTGGGGAGTTGTTGAACGGGATTCTGGCGTCGATTGGCCTGTCGCGGGAGCAGGTCTTCATCGCCAACATCGTGAAGTGCCGTCCGCCGCAGAACCGCAAGCCATTGCCCGATGAGGCGGCCGCCTGCATGCCGTACCTTCGTCGCCAGATTGCGCTCAGTACGCCCCAAGGTGATCCTGGCGCTTGGCGGGACCGCCGCCGAGGCGCTGCTCAACACCAAGCGCGGCCTCGGCGATTTGCGCAATCAGGTGCATCGCTACGCCGGTACCCCTCTCATTGTCACGTATCACCCAGCCGCTCTGCTGCGCAATCCGAATTGGAAGAAGCCGACGTGGGATGATGTTCGGGTCGCGCGTCAATTGCTCGATCAATAGTCGGCTATCCAATCCGCACGAATTACCTTCCACAGTCCATGTAGAAACTTTGTTGATGATTGGGGACGGCGTGGATAATGTCGGTACGCGTTTTTCTGTTGCGAGAAGGTCGGTGAATTTGTAGGATTGGGTTGAGTAGAATCTGATTCCTCTCCCCGCTGCACACTCGCCGTCAAAACATGACCTCAGTCTCGTTCGATCAGCCCTCCGTACCGGAGGCCACGCCCATTGGTGAAGTGCTCCGCGGCGCACCCTGGAGCAACGAAGCCGAGCAGGCGGTACTCGGTGCGATGCTGTTGGACCAGGACGCGGCACTCCGCGGCTCCGAGCTGCTGGAGGACAGCCTGTTCTACCGTGAAGCGCACCGCCGGTTGTTTCGGGCGATGCGCCGTCTGGTCGAACAGCGGGTGGTCATCGACCACGTAACGCTACGCGACGACCTGATGCGTCGCGGCGAATTGACGCCGCGGGTGGCGAGCTGTACATCGCGGAGCTGGTAGACGCGGTTCCTACCACGGCGAACCTCGAAGCCCACGCCGCGATTGTTCGGGAGAAGGCCATTCTCCGGCACCTGATCGAGGCCGGGACCCAGATCGTTTCCCAAGCCTACGAGGCCCGCCAGCCGGCCGGCGAGCTGCTCGACGCCGCCGAGTCGCGGATCTTCCAGATTGCGCAGCAGCGGAAAGCCGAGGGGTTCGCCCGGCTCAAGGAGATGCTGTGGCCGACGATGGAGCGCATCGAAAAGCTCCATCAAGAAGGCAAAACGATTACCGGCGTGCCCAGCGGATTCGTAGACTTGGACGAGCATGACTTCCGGGTTCCAGCGCTCGGACCTGGTGATCGTCGCCGCCCGTCCCGTCGATGGGGAAGACCGCGTTCTGCCTCAACGTCGCCGCACACGCCGCCAGCGAGGCCCACAGCGGTGTGGCAGTGTTCTCTCCTCGAAATGAGCAAGGAATCGCTGGTGCAGCGGCTTGCTCTGCGCCGAGGCCCGGGTGGATAGTCAGCGGGTGCGGCGGGGCACGCTGCAGTGACTCGGATTTCACCATGCTGGCCCGAGCGGCTGGGGTGTTGTCGAGCTGCCCCATCTGGATCGACGATACTCCCGCCGCTCACCCTGCTCGAGATGCGGGCCAAGGCTCGGCGGCTTCAGCATCGAGAATGACATTGGATTAATCGTGGTGGACTATCTGCAGCTGATGCGGAGCCCCCAGTACTCCGAGAACCGGGTGCAGGAGATCTCTGACATCTCCCGCTCGCTCAAGGCCCTGGCGCGAAGGAGCTCGAAGTTCCGGTGATCGCCCTGTCCCAGCTCTCCCGCGCGTCGGAACAGCGAGGTGGCGAGCGGAAGCCGATTCTCTCCGACCTGCGTGACTCTGGTGCCATCGAGCAGGATGCCGACCTTGTCCTCTTCATCCATCGGTCCGAGATGTACGAGGGTCCGGTGGACAAGGACGGCAACAGCCTCGAAGGCAAGGCAGAATTGATCGTCGCCAAGCACCGCAACGGCCCGACCGGCGTCATCGATCTCCACTTCTATAAGCAGTTCACCCGGTTTGCCAGCCAGACCGAACGGGATGAGGCAGCCCATGCTTGATCGTGCCGGCCGGCATGGCTAAGCCCCGATCGGTTTATCGCTGCACCGAATGCGGCCACGAGCATCCCAAGTGGGTGGGGCGGTGCGAGGGTGCGGGGCGTGGAATTCCGTGGCGGAGGAACCCATTGTCGTGTCCGGCGGTCGGGCGGGAGGGCGGAAAGGCGGCCACAGCAGTGCCTCCCGGCGTCCTGACGCCCCGCCATCCGCCTGCGCGACATCGAAGAATCACGGCTGGTCCGCTGGTCCACTGAACTCCCCGAGCTCGACTTCGTCCTGGGCGGCGGCATTGTCCCGGGCTCCATGACGCTGGTGGGTGGTGAGCCGGGCATCGGCAAATCCACCCTCCTGCTACAGGCGGCCGCCAGACTCGAGGCTGGCGGTCGCTCTGTGCTGTATGCGAGTGGCGAAGAGTCGGTGGAGCAGTTGCGACTCCGCGCCGACCGGCTCGAAGAGGACGCAGGTCCGGTTCACGTGGTGGGTGAGACCAGCCTCGAAGGAGTGATCGAGGCATCTACCCGGGCAGGCGCCGACATTCTTGTTCTCGATTCGATCCAGACCGTCTACACCGAGCAGCTGGAGAGCGCGCCGGGTAATGTCGGCCAGGTGCGGAGAGTGCGCCGCCCGCCTGATGCGCTTCGCCAAGGAATCGGGCGCCGCGGTCATCGTGGTCGGCCACGTCACCAAGGGCGGCGGACTCGCCGGACCCAAGACGCTCGAGCACATCGTCGACACCGTGCTCTACTTCGAAGGTGAGGCATCGCTCGACTATCGCTTGTTGCGAGCGACCAAGAACCGCTTCGGCTCGGTGGACGAGATCGGCGTCTTCAGCATGACCAGTCACGGATTGGTTCCGGTCCCCAACCCGTCGGCGCTCTTCCTGGAGGCCCGGGCCGCGGGCATCAGCGGCAGCGCGGTCACCGCACTCATGGAAGGCACGCGACCGGTGCTGGTGGAAGTTCAGGCCCTGGCCGCGCGTTCAGGGTTCGGGACTCCCCAGCGAGTGGCGACCGGCCTGGATCAGAAGCGCCTGGCGGTGTTGCTCGCCGTGCTCGAACGGAGGGGCGGGACCTCGTTCGCCGACCTCGACGTCTTCGTGCAGGCGACCGCCGGCGTCCGTCTCTCCGAACCGTTCGGCGGACCTGGCGATAGCGGCGGCGTTGCTCTCGAGCGTGCTGAACCGGCCCTCTCCCCCGACGTGCTCTTCCTGGGAGAGATCGGCCTGGGCGGCGAGGTACGGCCCATCGGCGGGCTGGAGCGCCGGCTCGCTGAAGCCGCCCGACTCGGCTTCCGTCGAGTGTTCACCTCAGGACGAACCGCCGGCCCGATCCCTGGATTCTCGATCGTCGGACTGGATCACGTCGAACAACTGGTGCGAGCGCTTGCCGCGTGACGTTGGCGTCGTCGTCGTAGCCGCAGGACGCGGCGAACGGCTGGGCGGCAAGGTCCCCAAGCAGTATCGCGAGATCGCCGGCGTCCCGATGTTGTTGCGCGCCCTCCGTCCTTTCACTTCCCATCCCGAAGTTGCCCAGGTCGTGGTAGCGCTGCCCGCGGAGGACGCCGCCAATCCTCCAGCCTGGCTCAAGACGCTCACCGGCGGCTCTCGTTCTCGTGCCGGGCGGTGCCGAGCGAAGCGCTTCGGTCGCTGCCGGACTGGAAGCCCTGTCTCCCGCGTGCGAGATCGTGCTGGTCCACGACGCGGCGAGGCCCTTCGTGGAGCGAGCGGTCGTTGACGCCGTGATCCAGACCGCCCGAACCGGGATCGGCGCCGTCCCAGCCCTGCCACTCAGCGACACCGTGAAGGAGAGCAGGGGACCGTCGAGCACCACGGTGGAGCGCACCGTTCCTCGGGATCGGCTGTGGCGGGCACAGACTCCGCAGGGTTTTCCCCGACAACTTCTGGTTCAGGCCCATGCCGCCGCCGGTGGAGAAGGTGCGAGCGATGACGCGGCGCTGGTGGAACGACTGGGCCACGAGGGTTCGCCTGGTGCCGGGTTCGGAGCGGAATCTCAAGGTGACCACAGCCGAGGATCTGCGGCTTGCGGAGTTGATCGCGAAGAGCGCTGGAGACAGTAAGGAGTGAGGAGTGAGGGAGTAGAGTGGATTGAGTGATGTTTGGATGTTTGGATGTTGGATGTGAGGATGTTGGCGTGATTCGTTGGCGCCCAACAATCCTCAATCCGTCAGTCCCTCAATCCAAAACATCCAAACATCAACATCCAAACATCCTCACATCCCAACATCCCGCATCCACACACCCCTCCTTACTCCTGACTCCTTACTCTCCTACATTGAAGCCATGACTCGGGTCTTGCTGATCTGTACGGGAACACCTGCCGCAGTCCGATGGCCGAGATCTTGTTGCGCGAGGCGTTGGAGCGACGGGGTGTGGATGGGGTTACGGTAGGCTCGGCCGGCACCGGGGCATGGGATGGCGCTCCGGTCTCGGAGGGGCCTATCTCATCGCTCTGGAACACGGGCTGGATCTCTCGGAGCACCGGGCCCGGTTGCTCACTCGGGAGATGACGCAGGAAGCCGATCTCATTCTCGACGATGTCGCGCCATCACCGGGCGCGCGTCACCGATCTCGGTGGCGCGGAGAAGGTCTTTGTGCTTGGCGAGTATGCCGGCCGCGTGGGGGAATCGGCCGAAGTGCGCGACCCCTTCGGTGGCGATCTCGAAGGCTACCGTCAGACCTACGACGACCTCGCCGAGTTGACCGACGCCGCGGCGGATCGCCTGGTGCGGGAGCGATCGGGTGATCGGCGGTAGCACCGGGTCTTCGCCATCCTCGGCGATCCGCTCAAGCACACGCTATCTCCCGCGATGCACAACGCGGCGTTCCGAGCGTTGGGCCTCGATGCCACCTACGTCCCGCTCCGCTGCAATGCCGCCGACGTCCCGGGACTGGTCACCGCGCTCGCGAGGCAGGCGGCGGCGGGAACGTCACCATCCCCCACAAAGAGACCGCCGCCAAGGCGATCACCCGGCCGAGCGATCGAGTCCAACGGTTGGGAGCGTGCAACACCTTCTGGGGCGATGATACGGCGGTGGTCGGCGGACAATACCGACGTAGACTGGTCTGGAACGAGGCGCTGCGCCTGCTCGAAGCGCCCACGAACGCGTGGCTGGTAGCGGGCACCGGTGGTGCTGCCCGGGCGGTTGTCGCCGCGGCGCGGGAGGCGAGGGCTGCCGTTGCCGTACGATCGCGCGATCCCTCCAGACGACAGGCGCTTCGAACAGTGGGCGAAGGATCAAGGCGTGGCACTGGCCCGTTCCGCCGAGTGTGAGGGTGATGATCAACGCCACTCCGCTGGGCCTTCATCCGGGAGATCACCTTCCCTCGCCGTGGATGATGCTCCGGAAGCGCAGATCGCGTTGGATCTGATCTATGCACCGGGGAAACCGCCTGGGTTCGTCTCATGCGACAGGGCGGTTTGCGTGCGGCGGATGGTCGGGCCATGCTGGTAGCGCAGGGAGCGCAGTCTTTCCGCCAGTGGTTCCCCGACGAAGAGCCGCCGATTGAAGTAATGAAGGCGGCGGTGAACGATGCGCTTCGCTGACGTCACCCGGACTCTTCTGGCGGCCGAGCGGCTGCTGTTACCGCCGGAGTGTCTCCTGTGCCACGAGGCGGTCGAGGAGCGTGCCGGTGACTCGCTGGTTTGCGAGCTCGTGCCAGAGCCGGTGGCGCAGACTCCCGGAGCCGGTTTGCTCCCGTTGTGGCCAGCCGCTTGACCCGGAATCAACTGCCGGATCTGCGAGGCCTGGCCCAGCGGCGCTGCAACGGGTCCGAAGCGCGGTATGGTTCGACGGCTCGGTCAGAGGAGCCATCCATCAACTCAAGTACGAGGGCTGGTGGAGAGTGGCGGACGTAGCGGCGCGCAGCATGCGACGCCTGGAGCCGCTGGAACCGGGGGTCGTACTCGTTCCGGTTCCTCTCGCTCTGCAGAGGCTGCGGCGCCGCGGCTACAACCAGAGCGAGCGCATCGCCCGGGCGTTGGGAGCCCTGCGCGGACTGTCGGTGAGGAGGATCTGCTCAGCCGGGTGCAGGAGACGGCGACTCAGACCGCCCTCACTCCCGAGGCCAGAAAGGCGAACGTGGAGGGCGCCTTCGAGCGGCTCCGATCCGGTCGGAGCGCCTGGTCCTGGTGGACGATGTGTTCACCACCGGGGCGACTCTCGCCGCCGCGGCGCTCGCATTGGCCGAGGCTGGAGCGGCGCGCGTGGAAGCGGTTACCTTTGCTCGCGCGACGGCACCGATCGCGTGACGTGAACCGGCGGAATTGACCAGGGATCAACCATTGGTGGGGAGTGAGGAGGAATGAGCATCAAGGTCGGGATCAACGGCTTCGGCCGGATCGGGCGCAACGTGGTGCGGGCGGCTCAGAAGATGGGCGCCAAGGACATCGACTTCGTCGCGGTGAACGACATCACCGATACCGCGACGCTGGCCCATCTTCTCAAGTACGACTCGGTCCATGGCCGCGTACGACGGCGACGTCGTCGAGCCGAGGACGACGCCATCGTGGTGAACGGCGACTCGATCAAGGTCCTCGCGGAGAAGGATCCCGCCAAGCTCCCGTGGAAGGATCTGGGCGTCGATCTGGTGCTCGAGTCCACCGGGCGGTTCACCGATCGCGATCAGGCGGCGAAGCACCTCGAGGCGGGGCGCCAAGAAGGTCGTCATCTCGGCCCCGGCCAAGAAGGAAGACATCACGATCGTGATGGGGGTCAACCACGACAAGTACGACCCGGCGAAGCATCACGTCATCTCGAACGCCAGCTGCACCACGAACTGCCTCGTGCCGGTGGTGAAGGTGGTGATCGACAAGTTCGGCTTCGTGAACGGGTTCATGACCACGGTCCACTCCTACACCAACGACCAGCAGATCCTCGACCTGCCCCACAAGGACCTGCGGCGCGCCCGTGCCGCGGCCGCTGTCGATCATTCCGACCACGACCGGCGCCGCCAAGGCCACCAGTCGCTCGTGATTCCGGAGGTGAAGGGCAAGATCGACGGTGTGTCGCTGCGCGTGCCGACCGCGGACGTCTCGCTCGTGGATCTCACCTGCACGGTGAAGAAGAGCACCAGCATCGAAGAGGTGAACGCCGCCTTCCAGGAAGCCGCCAAGGCGGTCGCTCAAGGGAATCCTCGCGGTGAGCGACGAGCCGCTCGTTTCGGTCGACTACATCGGCAACCTGAGCTCGAGCACGGTAGACCTCGCCCTCACCAACGTGCTGGACGGCACGCTGGTCCATGTCTCGTCCTGGTACGACAACGAGATGGGCTACTCGGCGCGGTGCGTGGATCTGATTCGGTACATCGGGCAGCGGTTATAAGCGGCCTCCAAGCGAAGCGGGGCCTTCGCGGCACGCCACGACGTCCCGTCCCGGATGAAACGCTCCTTCGTGATCTCCAGCCCGCGGCCCTGGATGGACGACGGGCCCTCGTGCGGGTGGACTTCAACTGTCCGATCAAGGACGGTGTGGTCACCGACAACACCAGGATCCGCGCAGTCGCTGCCCACCATTACCGTACCTGCGGGAGAAGGGCGCCCGGGTGGTGCTGTTATCCCATCTGGGACGACCGAAGGGCGGACCTGATCCCAAGTATTCTCCCTGACACCCTGTGCGCCGGAGCTGGAGCGACTGCTCGGCGCTCCGGTGAGCTTCATCGCGGATCCCGCCGCACCGGACGCGGTGACCGTCACCAAGCGGCTTCCCGCGGCGGGGTCGCCATCGTGGAGAACACGCGGTTCTACCCGGGCGAGGAGAAGAACGACCCCGAACTCGCGAAGACCTTCGCAGGCCTCGGCGACTTCTACGTGAATGACGCGTTCGGTTCGGCCCACCGCGCTCACTCGAGCACCGAGGCGGTCGCCACGCTGCTCAAGCCTGCGGTCGCGGGATTTCTCATGGAGCGCGAGCTCAAGTACCTGGGCGAAGCGCTCCATCAACCGAAGCGCCCTTTCGTCGCCGTGCTCGGAGGAGCCAAGGTCTCGGCAAGATCGACCTGATCGAGAACCTGTTACCCCAGGTCGATGCGATCCTGATCGGAGGTGCGATGGCCTGCACCTTCTTCCGCGCGATGGGCCTCGAGACCGGGAAATCGCTGGTCGAGGAAGACCGAGTAGAGCTGGCGAAGGAGTTGATCAAGAAGGGTGGGAACCGGCTGGTCCTGCCGGTCGGCGCAGTCATCGCCCAGGAACTCAAGAGCGACGCGGAGACGAAGGTGGTGGCGAGAGAGAAGATTCCCGCCGGCTGGGCGATGTTCGACGTCGATCCCAGGACCGAGAAGGACTTCGCGTCGCGCATCGCCGCTGCCGGCACCGTGGTGTGGAACGGACCGATGGGAGTATTCGAAACTCCGCCCTTCGATCACGGAACGCTCGCGGTGGCTCATGCTCTCGCCGATGCCACCGGTCGGGGCGCGATCACCGTCGTCGGCGGTGGCGACTCTGCGGCGGCCGTCGCGCAAGCCGGGCTCGACAACAAGATGACGCACGTCTCCACTGGTGGCGGGGCATCCCTCGAATTCCTCGAAGGGAAGACACTCCCGGGTGTTGCCGCCCTGGACGATGCCTGATGCGCACGCTCGATCTACGCCGCTAACTGGAAAATGCATCTCCTCCGGGAGACGCCCGGGCTTTCGCGGCGACGTTTCTCGCCCGGACTCGGCCCCAGGAAGGCCGCTCATACTGGTTTTTCCCTCTGCTGTGGCCATCGAGGCAGCCAGTACCGCGCTGAAGGGTCGTCCCGACATCAGCGTCGGCGCTCAGGATGTGCACTGGGAACCGAAAGGCGCGTTCACTGGAGAGACGTCGATCCAGCTCGCCAAGGGTGCTGGGGCAACCGGAGCGTTGGTGGGTCACTCCGAACGGCGACATGTCTTCGGGGAGACCGACGCGGAGACCCGCCGAAAGGTGCGGGCGCTTCTCGAGGCAGGACTGACCCCGATGTTGTGCGTCGGGGAGACGCTGGCAGAACGTGTAGCCCAGCAGACCGAGTCGGTCGTGACCAGGCAGCTGAGAGAAGGACTGCACAATCTTTCGCCCGCCGATCTCGCCCGCGTTCTGATCGCCTACGAACCGGTCTGGGCTATCGGTGCCGGCAAGAACGCCACACCAGAGGACGCGGCTGAGGTCCATCGAGCGGTTCGCGGCGTCGTGGCGGAACTCGGCCTTGGCGGTCGGGCGACGGTGCTCTACGGCGGCAGCGTGAACAAGGGCAATGTCCAGGCTCTGGTGGCGCAAGACGAGATCGATGGAGTGCTGGTCGGCGGCGCGAGTCTCGATCCGGAAGGCTGGTCCGAACTGGTGCAGCTGTAAGAAAACCGCCCCTACCGACAAGATGGCCCCCTGATTAGTTTGCAGGCCGCCATGCACTATCTCTTGCTAGTTCTGGCTGATCCTGGACGGACTGCTGCTCGCGGCCGTGGTGCTGCTTCAGGCCGGGCAGGGAGGTGGTCTCGCCTCTCTCGGCGGAGGCACCACCGATCTCGTGGTTGGTGGCCGTCAGGCGGCCAATCTGCTTACCAAGATGAGCTGGATTTGCGGCGGCACCTTCCTGTTCCTGTCGCTGCTGCTGTCCATCAGTCTCACCGACCCGTAGCGGTGCATCCAGCGAGGTGCTGGAGCAGCTGCAGAACCAGCCGGCCCTCGCGGCGCCCGCACCGATTCCGTTGGAAGGTGCCACACCCACTACGCCCAGCAGCGACGCCGCGGGCCAGGGGTCACAGGCTCCGGCACCGCAGCCCATCAAGCCGGCACCGTAACTCGAGGCACTATGGAGAAGACTTCACGCGGGGTGACCGGATGACCGATCGCCCCGCTTTCGTATTGCTGGAGGACGGGACCTGGTATCCCGGGACGACTCTGCGCCCACTGGACTCGGCGTTCGGGAGGTGGTCTTCACCACGAACCTGAGTGGGTACCAGGAAGTCTTCACCGACCCGAGTTATCTGGGACAGATCGTGGTCATGACCGCCCCCATGATCGGCAACTATGGGGTCAATCCCGAAGACACGGAATCAGGCAAGCCTCAGATCACCGGAGTTGTGGTGAGGAGATGTCGCGCCACACATCCAACTGGAGGTCCACGCGTCCGCTCGACGAATGGCTTGCCGAATCACGCATTCCGGTCATCGAGAACGTGGACACCCGGCGACTCACCCGGCACATCCGGGAACGCGGAGCCATGCGCGGCGTGATTGCGGAGGGCAGGGAACCGACGCCGCAGTTGACGCTGCAGCTGATGGATTCTCCCTTCGATGAACGGACTCGACCTGCGCGTCCCGGGCAACGACGCCGAAGGCCTATCACGGAGGGGATGGACCGCTGATTGTGGCCTATGACTACGGCATGAAGCGCAACATTGCGCGGATGCTGGCGGCCTCGGGGTGCAGAGGTCTCGGTGGTTCCGGCGACCATGACCGTGAAGGAAGTACAAAGATGAAGCCGGCCGGGCTTTTCCTTTCAAACGGGCCAGGCGACCCGGCCGCGGTGGGTTACGCCATCCAGAACATCAAGGAACTGGCCGAATCAGGGCTCCCCACGTTCGGCATTTGCCTTGGCCACCAGCTCCTGGGCCTCGCGTTTGGGGGAGAGACGGTAAAACTGCCCTATGGGCACCGCGGCGGTAACCACCCAGTGCGGGATCTCCGTACAGGACAAGTACTATAACATCGCAGAACCACGGCTTCGCGGTTCAGGGCGAGCAGGGCGCCGTCCCCGGAGCGAGCGATTTGGAGGTCACTCACGTCAATCTCAACGACGGAACGGTGGAAGGCATTCGGCACAAAGCACTTCCGGTCTTTGCCGTCCAATACCACCCGGAAGCCTCCCCAGGACCGCATGACGCTTACCCCACTTTGCCGAATTCGTGCGAATGATTGGCGGGTCAGCCCGCCCGGATGGGCCAACCCCTTGACAGTCAACGTGTAAGCTCGTAGTGTCTCATGCAGCCTTGCTGCTAGGGACCGAGCCGGGCATGAGACCCTCCAGGGGGAACGCATGACGAAGGCCGATCTCGTAGAACAGGTCACCGCCTCCATCGCGCGCACGGCGGGCCCCATGATTTCAAGAAAGATTGCGCGCGAGTGGTCGACGCGTTCTTGGACGCGGTCAAGGAAGCACTTAAGAATCAACACAACATAGAGGTACGCGGCTTCGGCACCTTCAAGATCCGCCGCCGGAAGACTCGCATGGCGAGGAATCCACGCACCGGCGATCCGGTTGAAGTGGCCGCGCGTCCGGTGCCTGTGTTCAAGCCCAGCAAGGAGTTGCGGGCTTTGGTGGCGGACGAGACTCCGGAATCGGCTGATTCTCAGCCCCATTCCGAGTGATCTGAGGATCAGAGCCTTCGTGGAGTAATGGGAGCCGGGTCAGCCCGGCTCCCTTCGTTTCAGGGACCGGGTGGGCCCCGCATCCGATAAGCGATTATACTGCTCAGAATGACTGCTTCGGTTGAGACTGTAACGGTCAAGGTGCTCCTGTTCGCCAGCTACGCCGACTGGATTGGGCGGGATACCGTAGAGGTCTCGTTGCCGGCTCCTGCGACAGTCGCCGATCTGGTTCGCCAGCTGCGCGACGAACTACCCCAGGCCGACCGCCTTCCCACCCGTCCTCTCACCGCCATCAACGCGGTCCACGCGACAGCCGATTCGCCGCTTCGTGAGGGAGACGAGGTGGCTCTCCTCCCGCCTCTGGCTGGAGGTTGAGATGCTTTCACCTTATCTGACCGAACACCCCCTCGACACTCGCGTCATTGCTGGCGAGTGTCGGCGCCTCGGATCGTGGCGGGATCGCATCTTTTGTGGGACTGGTCCGCGACCATCACGCCGGCAGGGAAGTGAAGCGCCTGGAATACTCGGCCTACGCCCCGATGGCCGAAGCGGAATGCGCCGGTGATCGTAGCTGAGGCGGGAGACCAAGTGGCCGGTACGAGTTGCGCTCTCCCACCGGATCGGAACGCTCGAAGTGGGAGAGGCGGCGGTCGCGATCGCCGTGGCAGCGCCGCACCGTGGCGAGGCGTTCGAGGCGTGCCGCTACGTGATTGAAGAGTTGAAACGCCGGGTGCCGATCTGGAAGCGTGAGTGGTACGCCGATGGCAGCTCGGACTGGGTGAACCCGGCGGCCGCACATGCTGCAAATGCGCCGGAAGAGGTCGCGATCGGCGCCGCAGGTGGACGGCATGGCTGGCGCTCTCGGGCCGACCAGGGCATTGAACCAGCGAACGGTTGTGGTTGACCAGTTCAGCCGGCCGCTCACCAGCCTGCGGATCTCGGTCACCGATCGCTGCAACATGCGGTGCGGGTACTGCATGCCCGAAGCCGAGTACGCGTGGCTTCCACGCAGCTCGATCCTTTCTTTCGAGGAGCTCGACCGGCTCGCCGGAATCTTCGCCAGCGTCGGAGTCCGCAAGATCCGGCTTACCGGTGGCGAGCCGCTTCTCCGTCACGGTCTTCCCGACCTGGTGCATCGGTTGGCCTCGCGTCCTGAGCTGACCGATCTCGCCCTGACGACGAACGGAATCCTGCTCGCGGCTCAGGCGGCCCCGTTGCGAGCAGCCGGATTGAAAGGTTGACGGTCAGCCTGGACACACTGCGCCCGGAACGGATGCAGTCCTTCGCCCGGAGCGCCAAGCACGGCGATGTCCTCGCCGGAATCACCGCTGCGCCCGCGATGCCGGCTTCACGCCGGTCAAGTTCAACAGCGTGATTGTGCGCGGGTACAACGACGACGAGCTGGAAGACCTGGTCGATTTCGCGAAGTCGTTCGGCGGGGAAGTGCGATTCATCGAATACATGGACGTGGGTGGGGCCACCGGATGGAGCATGGAGAAGGTCGTTTCCCGCCGCGAGATCCTGGATCGCCTCACCAGACGCTACGGGCGGATTGAACCGTTGGTGAGCGGGAGCGATCCAGCCGCGCCAGCGGAACGGTTCCGTCTCGGCGACGGCACGATCTTCGGGATCATCGCTTCGACGACTCAGCCATTCTGCCGCACCTGTGATCGCTCCCGGCTGACTGCCGACGGACACTTCCTCCTCTGCCTCTACGCCGACGAGGGAGTCGACCTGAGGAGCCGCTGAGGAGCGGTGCCACGGATGAGGAGATCCGGGAGCAGATCGTGCAGGCCTGGAAGGAACGCGACGACCGCGGTGCCGAGGCCCGTGGGGCCGAGCCGCATCGCGGAGCACTGTATTCGTTGACGAGCCTGCGGTCCGATCCGTTGCGGGAGATGCACACCCGGGGCGGCTAGCCGCGACCGGGTCCTGCGCATGACGCTTCACGTCGCCCTGATCTGCCCGCAGATCCCGCCCAACACCGGGAACATTGCCCGGCTGTGCGTGGGTGCTGATGTGCCCCTGCACCTGATCGAGCCGCTGGGCTTCAGCCTGGACGACACCGCGGTGAAGCGGGCCGGCATCGACCACTGGGAAAAGGTCGATCTCTGGGTGCATCCCAACTGGTTCCGCTTTCGCGATGCGATCAGCCGGGATCGTTGCCTCTACTTCTCCGCCAATGCCCAGCGTGATTACCGCGAGGCTCCCTTCGATACCAACAGCGTCCTGGTCTTCGGTAATGAGACCGACGGCCTGCCGACCAAGATCCTGGAGAAGCATCCGGAGCGGTGCTTCCGGATTCCGATGCCGGGCGACGTGCGAAGCCTCAACCTTGCCAACGCGGTGAGCGTGGTGCTCTACGAAGGCCTTCGGAAGTTGGGAATTCCCGGCGAGCCTGAGAAACCGCGCCGCGCCGGGGCCGGAGTCGCAGACCTCGCCGCAAGAAATCGGGGTGACCGCCGCGGCCTACCAGCCTCTTCCTCTGCAACGCTAATTTCAAGCTTCACCTCGACTCTACAATCCCAATGCTCAACAAGATCACCGTCGTCGGCGCTGGCAACGTGGGTGCAACCGCGGCCCAGCGCGTCGCCGAAAAGCAGCTGGCCCGCTCCGTCGTCATGGTGGACGTGATTGAAGGCGTCCCTCAGGGGCAAGTCTCTCGACCAGTGGGAGTCGGCCCCGATCGAAGGTTTCGACACGCGCGTCATCGGCAGCAACGGTTATGACGAAGCGGCCGGATCCGAACTCTTCATCGTGACCGCCGGCATCGCCCGGAAGCCCGGCATGAGCCGGGACGACCTGGTGAAGACCAACGCGGGGATCGTGCGAGGCGGTGAGCCGGGAGATCAAGCGCGTCGCGCCGCAGTCGATCGTGATCGTGGTCTCAACCCGCTGGACGTGATGTGCTACGTCGCCATGAGGGCGACGGGCTTCCCGCGGGAACGCGTCCTCGGCATGGCCGGGGTGCTCGACACCGCCCGCTACCGCTCGTTCCTGGCCGAGGCGCTCGACGTATCGGTTGAAGACATTCAGGCGATGGTGCTGGGCGGACACGGCGACACCATGGTGCCGCTCATATCCTGCACGACGGTCTCCGGCATTCCCGTCACTCAGCTGATTGACCAAGGCCAAGCTGGACGCGATTGTCACCCGGACCCGGAATGGCGGCGCTGAAATCGTGGCGCTGCTCAAGACCGGATCGGCCTACTACGCACCGAGCGCCGCCGGCGGTCCAGATGGCCGAATCCATCGCCCTCGACAAGAAGCGGATTCTCCCCTGCGCCGCGTGGCTTCAGGGCGAGTACGGTCTGCGCGACGTCTTCTGCGGCGTGCCCTGCAAGCTGGGCCGGAAGGGACTGGAGCAGATCGTCACGGTGACGCTGTCGGATCAGGAGAAGACGGATCTGCACAAGTCCGCCGCGGCGGTCATGGATACGATGAAGGCGCTGGGGTGAGCCGCATCCTCGCCTTCTGGCGCTCCACGCTGGGCAAGAAGGTCGTGATGGGAATTACCGGTCTCATCATGATCGTCTGGCTGGTGCTCCACATGGCGGGGAACCTCCAGGCTTTCGCGGGAGCGGAGAAGCTCAACGGGTATGCCGCTCTGCTGCACGGTCCGGCGCACGAGCTCCTGCTGCTCAGCCGGGTCATCCTGCTGGCCGCTCTCATACTGCACGTCGTCGCCGCGACTCAGCTCACGGTGATGAGCCGCAAGGCCAGACCGGTACAGTACGCCAAGCAGGTCCCGCAGGCCTCGACCGTCGCGTCGCAGACGCTCCGATGGGGCGGGGTGTTGATCCTGGTCTTCCTGGTCTATCACCTCAGTCACTTCACCTGGGGCACCGCCCATCCCGATTTCGTCGAGGGCAACGTCTACCACAACCTCGTGGTGGGATTCCGCGACCCGCTGATAGTCGTTTTCTACCTGATTGCGCTGATCGCGGTGGGCCTCCACGTCTATCACGGCACCTGGGCCAGCCTCCGGTCGCTTGGGGTGGCCCGCCCATCGCCCAATCCCAGGCATCGTCCCATCGCGTTGGTAATCGCGCTGATCGTGTGGCTGGGCATGTCGGTGATTCCGGTCGCGGTGTGGTTCGGGTGGTTGAAGTGAGGTCGATGGTCGATGGTCATGTAGGTCGTGGGTCAGTGAGTCGTGATCCGACCATGGACCATCGACCCATCGACCATGAAAGGACGCCTGATGGATCTGAACGCACGCATCCCCGCCGGCCCCCTCGCTGAAAAGTGGGATCGGCGGAAGTTCGAGATGAAGCTGGTGAACCCCGCCAACAAGCGGCGGTACACCGATCATCGTGGTCGGTTCCGGTCTCGCCGGCGGCTCGGCCGCGGCCTCGCTTGGCGAGCTGGGCTACAAGGTCCAGTGCTTCTGCTTCCAGGACAGCCCCCGTCGTGCGCACTCCATCGCGGCCCAGGGCGGCATCAACGCGGCCAAGAACTACCAGAACGATGGCGATTCGATCTGGCGGCTCTTCTACGACACGGTGAAGGGCGGCGATTTCAGGGCCCGAGAGGCCAACGTGTACCGCCTCGCCCAGATCAGTGTCAACATCATCGACCAGTGTGTGGCGCAGGGCGTTCCGTTCGCGCGGGAATACGGCGGCCTGCTCGCCAATCGGTCGTTCGGTGGCGCCCAGGTTTCCAGGACATTCTACGCCCGGGGCCAGACCGGGCAGCAGCTGCTGCTGGGTTGTTATCAGGCGCTGGAGCGACAGGTCGGCCGCGGGAACGGTCGCCATGTTCGCCCGCCACGAAATGCTCGACCTGATCACCGTGGATGGCGTGGCGCGAGGCATCGTCACCCGCGACCTGTTGAACGGGGCGCGTCGAGACCTGGCTGGCCGATGCGGTGGTCCTGGCAACCGGCGGATACGGGAACGTCTTCTATCTCTCGACCAACGCGAAGGGCTGCAACGTCACCGCCACCTACCGCGCCTACAAACGGGGCGCCGCCTTCGGCAATCCCTGCTTCACTCAGATCCACCCGACCTGCATCCCGGTCGCCGGTGACCACCAGTCCAAGCTGACCCTCATGAGCGAGTCGCTCCGGAATGACGGCCGAGTGTGGGTCCCGAAGCGGAAGGGTGACCACAGGGCGCCGGGTGACATCGCGGAGGGCGAGCGCGACTACTACCTCGAGCGGAAATATCCCAGTTACGGCAATCTCTCTCCGCGAGACATCGCCTCCCGCGCCGCCAAGGAAGTATGCGACGAGGGGCGCGGCGTCGGTCCCGGCGGGCGAGGCGTGTACCTGGACTTCGCCGATGCCATCCGGCGCCTCGGTGAAGACAAGATCCGCGAGCGCTACGGGAACCTGTTCCAGATGTATCAACGGATCACCGACGAGAATCCGTATCGTGTGCCGATGCGCATCTACCCCGCCGTCCACTACACGATGGGTGGCCTGTGGGTGGATTACGATCTGATGAGCACCATCCCGGGCCTGTTCGTGATCGGAGAGGCCAATTTCTCCGATCATGGCGCCAACCGTCTCGGTGCCAGCGCGCTGATGCAGGGCCTGGCCGATGGCTACTTCATCCTGCCATACACCATCGGGGACTACCTCGCGACCTCGAAATTGGAGAAGGTGGAGGCGGATCACGACGCCGTCCGCGCGGTGGAGGCGGAGGTGGCGGGGCGCACCAAGCGTCTGATCTCGATCCGCGGCAAACGAACCGTCGATTCGTTCCACCGGGAGCTGGGCAAGATCATGTGGGACAATTGCGGCATGGCCCGAAGTGCCGAGGGACTGCAGGCCGCTCTCAAGTCGATTCCTGCCCTGCGCCGGGAGTTCTGGGAGAATGTGAGTGTGCCCGGTGGGGAGAGGAGCTGAACCAGGCTCTCGAGAAGGCTGGTCGCGTAGCCGATTTTCTGGAATTCGCCGAGGTGATGTGCGTGGACGCGGTGCATCGTGAGGAGTCTTGCGGCGGCCATTTCCGGGTGGAGTACCAGACGGAAGATGGAGAAGCCCGTCGCGACGACAGCCGGTTCTGCTATGCGGCGGCCTGGGAGTACCAGGGCACGGAGAAGCCGCCCCTGCTGCACAAGGAACCGCTCGAGTTCGAGAACGTGCACCTGACGACGCGGAGCTATAAGTAGATCATGAACCTCACGCTCCACGTCTGGCGCCAACCCTCCCCGGCTGCGGCCGGGAAGCTGGTGACCTACCAGGCCACGGCCATCAGTCCCGACATGTCGTTCCTGGAAATGCTCGATATGGTGAACGAGGGCCTGATCGAGCGGGGTGAGCTGCCGATCGCTTTCGATCATGACTGCCGCGAGGGGATTTGCGGTTCCTGCGGCATGATGATCAATGGAGTGGCACACGGCCCGTCGCGTGGGACGGCCACCTGCCAGCTGCACATGCGGAGCTTCAGGGACGGGGACACGATCTACATCGAACCCTGGCGCGCCCGGGCCTTCCCCGTGCTGAAGGACCTGGTCGTGGACCGGAGTGCGTTCGACCGCATCATAGCCGCCGGTGGGTTCATCGGGGTTTCTACCGGGAGCGCTCCCGACGCCAATGCGTTACCCATCGCCAAGGGCGATGCGGATGCCGCGATGGACGCCGCCCAGTGCATCGGCTGCGGTGCCTGCGTCGCAGCGTGCCCCAATGCTTCGGCCATGCTGTTCACCGCCGCGAAAGCGGGACACCTCGGCATGCTGCCCCAGGGCCAGCCCGAGCGGTCCCGGCGGGCGCTCTCCATGGTCGAGCAGATGGACGCCGAGGGATTCGGCGGGTGTACCTGGCACGGCGAATGTCAGGAGGCCTGTCCCAAGGAAATCCGTATCGATTGGATTACCCGGCTGTACTACGACTACATGGTGGCCAACGCCACTGCCCGGGACGAGGTCGCGGCTGAGGCGGCCATTTGATCCGACCGGTCGTCACGAGTGTACTGCTGGCACTGGTTCTCACTCAGCAGGTCGAGGCCCAGTCCCCCATCACGGCCCGCCTGGCAGCCCAACTCATTCCGCTCTACACATCCGTAGATCCGATTCCGGGTGGCAGCACACTCGATGAGTTGCGAGTGGTGCAGCCAGTGGTGATGCTGCACGCCAGTGCGCTCAACGATCATCTCCGCTTCTCGGGAACGCTCAACCTGGAAGGGAAGACCATTCCCGATGGGGAGCTGGCACCCGGAGTCTGGGGTGAAGGCTTCAACGATCGCCGGCACCCGCACACCTACGCGCATGAGTTGATGATCTCCGGAGTCGATCTGCTGGGGACTCTGGATGGTTCCGCTCGACTGTCGCTGAGCGCAGGGAAGGGGTTCGTCGCATTCGGCACCGACGATCCGATGAGTCGTCCCCCGTGAGGTACCCGGTCAATCACCATCTCGCCCAGATTCTGGAGCGCGCCGTGGCGATCGCCGGCTTCCGCGCTGGGCCGGTGATCGCGGAAGGATCGCTGTTTGACGGCGACGAGCCGGAACGTCCCGACCAGTGGCCACTCATCAAGACCGGCGACGAATGGCGCTTCGGTGACTCCTGGGCCCTCAGGCTAACGGTCATTCCAGTCCGGCATCTCGAGGTGCAGGGATCCCGGGCCAAGGTCCATTCTCCCGAGCACCGGCCTGGCGCCGGGACCGATGCCTGGAAGTGGGATGTCTCTGCCCGCTACGAGGGTCCGGTAGGGAGCTCCAAGGTGTACGGACTGGCGGAGTGGGCCCGGACCGAGGAGGCCGACGGCTTCTTTGTTTTCAGGAGCCTCCTCACCGAAGGTGCATGGACGGTGGGTCGCCATCGTCCTTACTTCAGGCTGGAACGCACCGAACGCCCCGAGGACATGCGGACCATCGATCCGTTCCGCTCGGTAAGGCCTCACCTGGAAAATTCGATTCTGGGAACCACGCGCTGGACGCTTCTGACCATCGGGTACGGCTACGGCTTTTCCATGGCCCAAGGCCGGCTCGACCTGGAGCCTTTCGCCGAGGGCACGTTCGGCAACGTGAAAAACGTGAATGGCGGACTGTTCGACATTGAGGCCTTCTACGGCAAGGAATCGGTTCGATCGCTGAGTGTCGGGCTGCGTGCGTCGTGGCAACTGCGCGGGCACCGGATGGGGCGCTACGGCGCTCTGCTTGACGAGGCGCCGAGCATGATGCACGAGCACCAGCATGACATGTAGTGGAATCCTACGGAGGCACTGGATGATTCGACGTTCAGGTGGGGCTCTCTCTTCTTCTTGTCGCTGTCGCATGCGGCTCCGATTCGACCAGCGAGCTCCAGTGGGGTCATCACCGTGGAGGCCGGGGCAAACCAGACCGCGCCGGTCGGGACCGCGCTGCAGCCCTACTCGGTGAAGGTCAGCAACGGGAGCGGTCCGGTAGACGGACTCACCGTCTCCTGGCAGGTGGCCTCGGGTGGCGGTGGTGTGACGCCGGCCAGTTCGGTGACCGATGCGCAGGGAATCGCGGAGGCGGTTGCCACCCTCGGCACCCAGCTCGGCTCTCAGACGGTTCGCGCCTCGGCGTCGGGATATGGCGCGGTGGTCTTCACGGCGACGGGCGAGGCGGGACCGGCGACGCTGTTCGTGAAGTCAGGCGGGGATGGACAGGTGGGAAAGTCAGCCAGCCTCTGCCGCAGAACCTCCAGGTCAAGGTTACCGACCAGTACAACAACCCGGTGTCCGGTCAAAGCGTGAGTTGGGCGCTCACCTCGGGTGGCGGCAGCATCTCCGCGGCCAACAACACGACAGGATTGGATGGCACGGCTTCGGTGGTCCACGCAATGGGCGCCGCCGCGGGCACCGACGACGGTCACCGCGACGGTAACCGGGCTCGGTACCGTCACCTTCGACTCGAAGGCAATCGTACCGCTCAGCTTCTCGATCTTGGGTGGCGGGAACAATGTTCCCAGCCGCACTACCTCGGATCTCTGGGTCAAGGATGGGTTCGGCTACACCGGTACCTGGGGCGGCAGCGGTAACGCCGTCTTCATCTGGCAACTGGACGGCAGTGGCGCTCCGGTTTTGTACGACTCGATCATCACGCCGAACATCGGAACGGTGAGTGATATCCAGGTGTCGGAGGATGGTGGCGTGGCTGGTCTTCACTGCCGAGGGTGGCCCCGGCTCGGGGATCTACGTTTATGAACTCACCAGTCCAGGTACGCCGGTGAGTTCCTAGCGCCAAGCAGATCGTATCGGCTGGGCTCCACACCGGTACGCTGGCAGACATCGGCGGAAAACTCTACGCGTTTACGGCCAAGGATCCTTCCAACTGCGCGCTGATGATTTTTGATCTCTCCCAGGCGGGAGCGGGGACCATCACGACTGCCAGCAGCACGCCGATACCTGACCACTACTGCATTCACGATACCTTCGTGCGCGACGGCTACGCCTTCGTGTTCGCCTGGGACGAAGGCCTGTACATTTTCGATGTCGGGAATGGCTCCCATGGAGGCTCCCAAGCCACCCGGTTCAGCTCAGTCACACGCTCGGTTTCGGCGGAGAAACCCACAACGGCTGGTGGTTCTGGAATCCCAACGGAGAGAAGCGATACCTGTTTATCGGGGAGGAGGGACCGTTCAACGGCTCCAACGCCTCAGGCGACATTCACGTGGTGGATGTCTCCGACCTCACCGCTCCGGTGGAGGTCGGGTTCTTCCATATCGCGAATGCCGGGACCCACAACTTCTGGGTGGATGAGCCCAATCAGATTCTGTACGCGGCCTTCTACAATGCGGGCGTGGTGGCGCTGGACATCTCGGGGATCATCAGCGGTAGCATGGCGAGCCGGGAACTGGCGCAGGATTCAGCCTGGTGGGCCGGGAATACCCTCACCTGGGGGTGCAGCTCTACAACGGGTCGATCTATGCCAGCGACATGCTGAGTGGGTTCTGGCAGGTGTCGGTGCCGCAGTAGGGCGAGGCAGGAGAAGGGAGGTGCCTCGAGAGGAGAGTGACTCGAGGCTTCGGCGCACTCAGGGGGGCCTCCGGTAGGGGGGCCCCCGTTATTGAATATCTGCCTGGACTCTCGGTGGACCGTCATCAGAAAACCGCGGATACTATCGGATCCAACCGCTGAACGCCCCCATCAGGGGGCCCCCTTCTAATTTCAGTGTCGGCTGTCGGCGCAGCGTCATCCAACGGACGCCTGCCGGATCAAATCGCCGGCTACGGCGTCGGCGCAGCCTTCCATCCGTCGTTCGCCGGATTGATATCGGGGAACTGCCCGTCGGGATTGACCGTTGCCGCGGTGATGGTCTGGTCCGTCGTGATCTTGGCAACGTACTTGTCTCCCGCGTACCAGATCTCGACCGGATACTCGAGCAGCCTCGTGGTACCATCCCCGAACGTTACCTGCAGTTCGACCGGCATCACCTGCTGTCCCAGGTTGCGGATCACGATCCTGGCATTGCCCGCGGATTGGGTGACCGTATCGACGGACTGATCCAGCGCCGCGGTGCTGAGAAACCAGCCGCGCCAGAACCAGTCGAGATCCCGGCCGCTCACATCCTCGATCGTTCGGAAGAAATCCGCCGGCTGGGGATGCCTGAAGGCCCAGCGACTGGTGTATTCCCGGAACGCCGAATCGAAGACCTCGGGTCCCAGGATCTTGTTTCTCAGGGTCAGGAGCCCGATCGACGGCTTGACGTACGCCAGCGACCCCAGATTGGAGCCGGTGCGGTAGCGATTGGCATAGGTCATGATCGGTTGTGCCGTCGGCATCTGATCGATCTGCAGGACGTACGAGGCCTCACCCCGGCGGCGCGTCATGTCATCCCGCTTGAAGTACCCCTCTTCGCTGAAGGTGTTGATGAAGGTGTTGAACCCTTCGTCCATCCAGGCATAGCGGCGCTCGTCCGATCCCACGACCATGGGATACCACATGTGACCGATCTCATGGGTGACGACGCTGTAGAGGTCCTCTTTACCGTCTCCCTGGGCTTCCATCGCGACCATTGGGTACTCCATCCCCGACACTGGTCCCTCAACCGCGGAGATCTGGGGATAGGGATAGGAGAACCAACGGGTGCTGTATTCCATGATGGAGTAGCGGCTCATGTCCGCCGCGTCCTTCCAGGTCTCGACTGCGCTGGGCCGGTAGTACGCGTTGGCGACGATTCCCTTCCAGGCCGAGACGTCCCACAGGTATTCCGGGCTCGCCGCCCAGGCCGCATCCGCACCTTCGTGGCCTTGAACTTCCAGGTCAGAGTGCCGGAGCTGCGAGGCCGGGCCGCACCGCTCGTGAGCTCGTCAGCGGTGACGATGTGCGTGATGCTGTCCGAACCCGCCGCCGCAGCCAGGCGGGTCCGCTGCGACGCGGTCAGGACCTCAAGGGGATTCTGAAGCGTGCCGGTCCCCGCGACGATGTAGCCGGCCGGGACTGTGACTTCGTAGTCGATGTCACCATACTCCAGATAGAACTCCCCTGGCCCAGGTACTGGAGGGTATTCCAGCCATGGACATCGTCGAAGACGGCCATGCGAGGGTACCATTGCGCGAGCTCGTAGAGAGTCCCCTCCCGCCCCATGCGGTCGGCGCCATGCTCTGGAATGTTGAACGCGTAGGAGAGGTCGAACTGGGTCGTCGCCCCCGGCGCAAGCGGGGTCGTGAGGTAGACCTCCATCATGGTGTCGTCCACCCGGGTTCGAAGCTTCTGCTGCAGCCCGACTGCCGTTGGAGGCTTGAGAGGCTTGGCCGCTCGCATCCCAGTCTGAGACTGCACGATCCACGGGATCTCGAACCCGCCCTGAAACCCGCCTCCACCGAACCGGCTCTCCCCGGCATTGAGGAGGGAGCCGACGCTTCCCGTCTTGAAGAGGTTCTGGTCCAGCTGCATCCACACTCGAGTCAGCGTGTCGGAAGAATTGTTGGTGTACCGGATCGCCATCGTGCCGGTCAGCCGATTCGCGGCGGTATCCAGAATGGCCTTGATCGAGTAGTCGACACGCTGCTGCCAGTATTTGGGACCTGGGGCGCCGTTCACCCGCCGAATCTCGTTCCCCGGTGGAAGATCGATCGGCGCGAAGATGCCGGTATCGGCGACCGCGGGACGCAGGCTTGTCTGGGTGCTGGGTTTCGGAGCCTTGGGTGCTTGTGGCGTAGGGGGTGCTGTGGGTTGCTGCGCGGCGAGCGGCGCGGCCAACGTCAAGGCAAGCAACAGGTGTCGCATGAACCGTCCAGTCCGAGAAGACAAAGGGCGGCATAATCCGCCCGGGTGAATAGCCAGAAATCTAACCGGCCTCATCTTGGGATCCCATGCAGTCGCCTTCGCCCTTGGTGCTCGCGCACGCTGATCGCCGGTGGGCACTGGGTGGGCGGCCGATTTCGATCGGCCGGCTTACCGAGTGCGACGTCATTCTGCCCGGCGACAAAGTGTCCCGCCGCCATGCGTGCTGTAGTCTCCACGCCCGATGGGCCCTTCTGGTAGACAGCAGCCGTCACGGCACTCTCATCAACGGCGAGCAGATGCAGGCGCCCTGGCTCCTGGCAGATGGGGACGAGGTGAAGGTCGGTGGCGTGGACACTTCATGTATTGCGGGCAACGACGCGGGAGATCGATGGCCGCCAGCTCGCGGAAGTATCGATCGAGACTCGGCAAGCTCAAGAGCTGGATCCGCCGATATGGTCCATCGGAGGTGTTCGGCACCGTGGCCGCCGTAGGCGCTGGCCAGCGCAGTCTCCCAGGCGACGGAAAGCACGATAGCCGCGGCGTATGCCGGCACCGTCGCGCGAGGCTGTGGTGTTCTACGGCACTATGGCGCTGAGGGAGACGGTTACCGACGCGCACCAGGCCGGAGCGTCCGGAAAGTCGTTCGGTCACAAGGATGTTCTCCGGGTCCTGCGCAACCTGGTCCTCGAATTCGGCGCCGCCGAGGCGCTCGATACCGCGCTGATCCGGCCGTTCTGCATGGGCGCCGGGATTCGGTTGCTTGGTGGGAGCCTTGGGGCGTTAGCTGGCAAGCTGGGCGCGGACCTGGCCTTCTATGGTCCGGTGCTCTCGGTCTACGAGTGGCGGCTGGCGAGGAACCGGGGCGACGAGCGGGCGGAGCGAGAGCCGGCGGACGACGGCGGGATGGTAGGCGGTAGATGAATGAGATTGCATTGAAGATTGAAGATTTCAGATTGAAGATTTGAAGAACTGCCGACAGGCTCAATTCTTCAATCTGAAATCTTCAATCTTCAATCTTCAATTCACGGTATCGTCCCCGTCTGCCACAGCCGATAGATGGTTCCGCTCATAATCATCCGAGATGAGCAGCGCCCCGGTTGAATCAACCGCCGTGTCTACCGGCCTTCCCCAGTAGTTGTTCCCATTGAGCCAGCCCGAGACGAAGGGGTATTGCGGTCCGGGGCGTTGGCTCGGATCCCATGGGAAGTAAACGATCCTCCCTCCCTGGAAGGTGCTCCGGTTCCAGGAGCCGTGAAGCGCAACCATGGCCCCGCGCCGGTAGTAACTCGGGAACCTCGTGCGCTGCAGAAAGGTGAGTCCGAGGGGTGCGGAATGCGCTGGAATTCCCTTGGTCGCCTTGGTCATCGTGCCGCAGTTCACCGCTCCATTCTTGTTGGTGTCGAAGTCCCGATCCAAGGGCATGAAGTTCAGGCCGCTGGGCGTATCGGGATTCGAATTGCAGAACGGCCAGCCGTAGTTCCCCCGTCCTTCACGCTGGTGAACAGCTCCGGCGGATGGTCGTCGACGTAACTCGTCAGGACCTTTCCCGTAATTCCCGCTGGCGTCATTGAACGGGTAGGGGACGTCGTCCCGATTGTTCACCACCACCCAGAGGATGCTGCGAGCCGGTACCAGCGCGAGGCCCTCGGCGTTTCGCAGCCCCCTGGCGAAGAGCCGGCCACCGCTGCCGTCCGGATTGTAAACGTATATCGCGGCGCGGACTGGATTGCTCTTGGTATCGTTGACGCACAGACGTTGCAAGTGGACGCGATGGAGACGTAGAGCTTAGCGGTCAACGGATCCAGGGCGATGTTCTTGAGCTCGTGGCCATACTGGCCGCCCAGTCCGGGAGAGAGGCATCGGGAAGTCCCGAAACGACGATCTGACGGCTCCGCATCGTGAGATCGCCGTTCACATACACTGCCCGGCTGACCTTGTTCTTCTCGGAGACATACAGGTACATGGTGCTTCCCGACTTGTAGAACACCATATCCTGCGGCTTCTGCAGCCCGCTCACGAAGGTGGACAACAGCGGCGCTCCGGTCCCATTGGGCCGAAGCAGCATGATGCTGCCCGCGCCGAGGCCTCGATACCAGGGTGCGGCCATCGGGGTCACCGCGAGGAAGCGGGCCCCGGAACTCTGGCAAAGACCTTGATCGAGAATCCCGTCGGAATTGTGAGGGACCGGGTCACGTTGAACGGTGGCGGTGGCGAAGGCGGAAGCCACCTGGACCGGTACCGTGACGTACTGGGTGGGGCCTGGCCCGAAAGCGTCGGCGGTGACCTGATCTTCGGTGGAGCTGGGGCCCGGCGGCTGGTCGGGGTTACAAGCAATCAATGCGGCGCCGGCCAGGGCGATGCGGAGCAGGGGACGCATGAGTACCGCGCTTGGATGGGAACGGCGAAGACCAACCAGCAACTATATGATGCGGATGCCCATTTTCCTGTGAGGAAACTCACGTTTGGAATGGCGGAATGGCGGAATGGCGGAATGGCGGAACGCGTGGGGGCGGTGGCGGAAGCCTGCGCTGGCCGCGAGCCTTTCGACCATTCCGCCATTCACACTTCTACAATTTCGGCAAAGTGACCCCCGTCTGCTTCTGGTACTTGCCCTTCTTGTCCTTGTAACTCACCTCGCACACGTCGTCCGCGTCGGCCTCGAAGAACAGGACCTGGCAGATCCCCTCGTTGGCGTAGATGCGGGCGGGCAGCGGGGTGGTATTGGAGATTTCAAGCGTGACATGTCCTTCCCACTCGGGCTCGAACGGCGTCACGTTGGTGATGATACCGCACCGGGCGTACGTGCTCTTACCCACGCAGATCGTCAGGACGTTACGCGGGATCCGGAAGTACTCCACCGACCGGGCCAGCGCGAAGCTGTTCGGCGGAACGATGCAGACCTCACCCTCGAATTCCACGAAACTCCGGCTGTCGAACTCCTTGGGGTCGACTATTGCCGAAAGTACGTTGGTGAAAATCTTGAACTCGGGCGCCACCCGCATGTCATAGCCGTAGGATGACACGCCGTAGGAGATCACCTTACGCCCGTGCGCGTCCACCGATCGGACCTGGCCCTCGCACGAAAGGGTCGATCATCCTGTGTTCCTGGGCCAGCCGGCGGATCCAGCGGTCGGACTTGATGGACATAGTGTTGGGCAGGCAGGCGGTGAGGCGACAATGGCGGACGGAATGGGTTCCGTCCCTGTGGACGGGCGAGCAATATAGAGGGTGTTGAGGGCCTGTGGCACTCCGAACCCGAGGCTACCGTTCGTCCTTGGCGAACATTAACTTACCCGCCTGCACGTGAATCTTTTCACGAATCGGGGCTTCATCGATGCTCCAACCATACATCCCGTTGTTGCTGGTCATCGCGCTCGTCATCGCGAACGCGATCCTCATGCTGGCGGTCTCCCACATCTTCTCGACCTACCGCCGCACCCCCGGGAAGATCGCGCCCTATGAGTCAGGCATGCCCGTTCTGGGCCAGGCCCGTGAGCGCTTCTCGGTCAAGTTCTACCTCGTCGCGGTGCTGTTTATCGTCTTTGATATAGAAACCGTCTTCATGCTTCCATGGGCTGCGGCCTTCCAGCAGCTGAAGGAGATCCGCGGCCTTCTGCTGGTGGAAATGTTCGTGTTCGTCGTGATCCTTGCGGTCGGATACGTCTACGTCTGGAAGCGGGGAGCGTTGGAATGGAATTGACCCAACCGGGTGAACCGCTCACTACCGAAGTTTCCGGGGTCTCCCCCAACTGGGTGACCGCCAAGCTGAGCGATCTCACCAACTGGGCCCGTAAGAATTCGCTCTGGCCGATGCCGTTCGGGACGGCCTGTTGTGCCATCGAGTTCATGGCCACGGCCGCCAGCCGCTTACGACATCGCCCGCTTCGGGATGGAGCGGCAGGCCTTCTCACCGCGCCAGTCGGACGTGCTGATCTGCGCCGGCCGGCTGCCCTTCAAGCTGGCGCCGGTCATCCGCCGGATCTGGGATCAGATGCCCCAGCCTAAATGGTGCATCTCGATGGGCGCCTGCGCCTCGACCGGCGGCATCTTCGATACCTACACGATGGTGCAGGGCATCGACACGATCGTGCCGGTGGACGTCTACGTGCCGGGGTGCCCGCCCCGTCCCGAGGGCCTGCTCTACGGCATCCTGCTGCTGCAGAAGAAGATCTCGGGCGAGAGCATCACCGATGACGATCTCCGCCAGGAGCACACGGTAGGGCCCGAGGGGTTGTTCCTTCCCGCAGACCGGATCGACGAGCTGTCCGAGCCGTTCGGTAATTCGGTGCACCAGACGAGGTCGGCGTGAGCCCCAATCGACCGGAGCCGTCGCCCTCGATTCCCGCGCTCAAGTCCCGCTTCGGGGCCGCGGTGCTGCGACACGAAGTCTCCTGCGGAGACACGATCGCCTACCTCGCGCGGTGACCGGGCCCATGAAATCCCTGGCCTGGCTCAAGGACGATCCCGCTCAGCGCTTCGACTATCTGACCGACGTGACCGCGGTCGAATATCGGGACATGGAGCGGCCGCTCGAGGTTGTCTACCAGCTCCGGTCGCTGGACCGGAAGGCGGACCTGCGGTGCAAGGTCGAGCTCGACAAGCGGGCGCCTCTCGAGGTGGACTCGGTCTACGACCTGTGGAAGGGCGCGGATTGGCTGGAGCGTGAGGTCTTCGACATGTTCGGCGTCGTCTTCCGCGGTCATCCGGACCTGCGCCGGATCCTCATGTGGGAGACCTACTGCGGAGGGCTTCCCCTGCGGAAGGATTTTCCGCTCCGCGGCCACTTCAGCCGGGCGGAGCAGACCCGGCAGGCCCTCGCCGCGAACCCCGAAGCGCATTACTCCCTGGAAGAATTGAGCATCGTCGAGTCCTATCATGAGCTGCCGGCCGACGTCCGCGAGCGGCTGAGCCGGGGCGAGCGGGGGACCCTGCGATGAGCCTGCGCAGCGTGGAGATGGCGCTCAGCACCCCGGTCTCGACGCCCAGGGAAACGTCCGGCAGGTCCCGGTCGGCATCCGGCTGCCCAGCGTGCCCGAGCCGTCGGACGAGATGAACGCCGAGCACATGCTCATCAACCTGGGCCCGCAGCATCCAGCTACCCACGGCGTGCTCCGGCTGGTCGTCGAGCTGGATGGCGAGACCGTGATCCGGGTCGTGCCTCACATCGGCTACCTGCACAGCGGATTCGAGAAGCTCGGCGAGTACCGGCACTACAACCAGATCATCCCGCTCACCGACCGGACCGACTACCTCTCGCCCATGGCCAACAACGTCTGTCTGGCGTTGGCGGCCGAGAAGCTGATGGGGATCGAGATCACCGAGCGGTGCACGGTGCTCCGGGTGATCGCCTGCGAAATGAGCCGGATCATCTCCCACCTGGTCTGGCTGGGAACCACCGGTATCGATATTGGAGCCTACACCCCGTTCCTCTGGACCTTCCAGCAGCGGGAGCGGATCTACAACCTGCAGGAATCGTGGACCGGCGCTCGGCTCACCACCAGCCTTACTCGGGTGGGCGGCCTGATGGCCGACATTCCCGACGGGTGGGAAGCGGGTCTGCGCGAGTTCTGCCGCACCTTCCCCAAGACCCTGGATGACGTCGACCGGATGTTTACCCGGAACGCCATCTGGATTGGCCGGACTCAGAACGTGGGATCGATCGGCCCCGAGGACGCGATCAACTACTCGCTGTCCGGGCCGATGCTCCGCGCTCCGGGGTCGCGTACGATGTCCGGAAGGATCGCCCGTATCTCGGCTACGAGAATTACGACTTCGACGTGCCGGTCGGTGAGCACGGCGACTGTTACGATCGCTATATCGTCCGGCATGGAGGAGATGCGACAGTCGGTCCGCATTCTGGAGCAGGCCCTGCGTCCGGCTGGAGCGGCTGAAGGGTGCCCCGATCAACGTGTCGCGACCCGCGGCTGATCCTGCCGCCCAAGTCGCGCGCGATGAGCGACATGGAAGCCATGATCTTCCACTTCAAGCAGGTGATGGAAGGTGTGAAGGCGCCGCCGGGCGAGGCCTACATGGGGATCGAGAACCCGAAGGGCGAGCTGGGCTACTACTTCGTGTCCGACGGGACCGCCAAGCCGGTGCGCTGGCGCATCCGTCCCCCGTCTTTCATCAACCTGGCCTGCCTGCCCAAGCTCTGCGAGGGCGTGCTGCTGTCCGACGTGATCGCGATCAACGCCAGCGTGGACATCGTCATGGGAGAGATCGACCGATGAGCTCGGCTCACGTCGAGGAGGAACACCAGCCGGTCTTCGTCGGGGAGGCGCTCCAGGAGCTCGAGGCGGTGTTCCCCAACTTCCCGACCAAGATGGCGTGCCTGCTGCCGGCGCTGTGGATCGTCCAGCGGCGGCGGGGCTGGATCTCCGAGGGCGCGATTGCCGAGGTGGCCGAGGTGCTCGGTCTTACGCCGGCGTACGTGAAGGGCGTGGTGACGTTCTACACCATGTACCACACTCACCCGGTCGGCCGCCACTTCATTCAGGTCTGCACCACGTCGCCCTGCAACATCTGCGGCGCGGAAGACGTGGTGAAGGCCTTCCTCAAGCACACCGGATGCGGCGAGTTGGGAGCGACCAGTCCCGACGGCCGGTTCACCATGATCGAAGTCGAGTGTCTCGGGGCCTGCGGTTTCGCGACCCCGGTGCTGATCGATGACGACTTTATCGAAGGCGTAACTCCGGAACGGGTGCCGGGCATTCTCCAGAGGTACAAGTAATGGGATTTCCCCATCCCAGTCATCCAAAGGAAGAGCCGGTTCTCTCCCGCTACTTCGGAGACGCGGGCGCACGCAGCTTCGACGGCTGGGTGAAGCGCGGCGGCTACGAAGGGCTCAAGAAGGCGTTGGGCATGACTCCCGAGGCGGTGATCGAGGAGATCAAGAACTCCGGTCTGCGCGGGCGGGGCGGCGCCGGGTTCCCGACCGGCCTCAAGTGGTCGTTCATGCCGAAGAACAGCGGCAAACCCCACTACCTCTGCTGCAACGCCGACGAATCGGAACCCGGCACGTTCAAGGATCGCGAGATCATGCGCTGGACGCCCCACGCGCTGCTGGAAGGCTGCGCGCTGGCCTGTCACGCGATCGGCGCCGAGCGGGGATACATCTACGTGCGCGGCGAGTTCACCGTCGAGTACACGATTCTCGAGGGCGCCGATCAAGGAGGCGTACGACAAGGGCGCGCTCGGGCGCCAACGCTTTCGGCAGCGGCAAACGGATCGACCTGGTGCTGTTCCGGGGTGCCGGTGCCTACATCTGCGGCGAAGAAACCGCCCTGATGAACTCCATCGAGGGCCGCCGCGGCAACCCGCGCATCAAGCCGCCGTTCCCGGCCGCCGCGGGCTGTCTTCGGCATGCCGACCACGATCAACAACGTGGAGACGCTGGTCGCGACTCCGCACATCATCATGCGGGGTGCCGAGTGGTACAAGGGCCTCTGCCGGGGCAACCCCAAGAGTACCGGCACCAAGTTGATCTCGGTCTGCGGGCACGTGCAGCGTCCGGGCAATTACGAGGTCGTGATGGGCAGCTCGCATGAAGGAGCTGATCTACGATATGGCGGGCGGCATGCGTCCGGGCCGCACCCTCAAGGCGGTGATTCCCGGCGGCTCCTCGGTCCCGATCATGACCGCGGCGGAGGTCGAGGACTGCCAGCTCGACTACGAGGGCGTCGTAGCCAAGGGCTCGATGCTCGGATCGGGCGGCATGATCGTCATGGACGACTCGACCGACCTGGTCTACCAGATCATGCGGCTCGCCCGCTTCTACGCCCACGAATCCTGCGCCCAGTGCACCCAGTGCCGCGAAGGCACCGCGTGGACCACGCGGATCCTGGAGCGCATGCTGGCGGGGAAGGGACGGATCGAGGATCTGGACCTGCTGCTCGACCTGTCCGACAACATGACCGGCAAGACCATCTGCGTGCTGAGCGATTCCTGCGCCGCGCCCGTGGTGAGCGGGATCAAGAAGTTCCGCGGCGAGTTCGAGGCGTACCTGAATGGGAACCGGAAGACGGCAGTGGCTGTATGCAGCCGTTAGCCGTAAGCCTAAGCCAGCTGCAATCGCTAGAGCTAAGCTAAAGCCTACGGCTATGGCTAAGGCTCTAACCTGAAGAGTATGACGACCGAGAACCGTCAACGTCACCATCAACGGCCTCACCCTGGCCGTCCCCAAAGGGACGACCATCATCGAGGCCGCCAAGCAGGCTGGGGTGCTGATCCCCCACTACTGCTACCACCCGTCGTTGCCATCGCCGGCGGTGTGCCGCATGTGCCTGGTCGAGGTGGAGAAGGCGCCCAAGCTCATGCCGGCCTGCGTAACCACTGTGGCCGAGGGCCAGGTCGTCCACGTGGACAGCGAGCAGGCCAAGAAGGCGCGCGAGGGAGTGCTCGAGCTGCTGCTGATCAACCACCCGCTCGACTGTCCCATCTGCGATCAGGCCGGCGAGTGCGAGCTGCAGAACTACGTCTTCCAGGAAGGCCGGTCCGGCACCCGGTACAGCGAATACGCCAAGCGGTACAATCCGGTCGAAGAATTCGGCCCCGACGTGCTCTACGTCCCCAACCGGTGCATCCTCTGCACCCGTTGCGTGCGGTTCATGGACGACGTTGCGGGCGAGGCGGTGCTCAACGTTTCGGAGCGGGGAGACCGGGCCTTCATCGGCATCGATCCCGAGCACGAGCTGGACCATCCGTGGGCCGGCAACGTGGTGGACCTCTGCCCGGTCGGATCGCTCATCTCGAAGGACTTCCTGCACAAGGCTCGGGCCTGGGATCTGGACAAGACGGCCAGCGTCTGCACCGGATGCAGCCAGGGCTGCAACATCCTGATCGATACCCGTGATGCGGCGGTCGTGCGCCTACGGCCGCGGCCGAACCTCGAGGTGAATCGCCACTTCATCTGCGATCACGGCCGGATGAACTACCGCTGGATGAACCGGGGCGACCGGATCGAGGCTCCCTGGTTCGCGAGGGCCAGCGGCTGGTGGCCACCGACTGGGATCAGGCCCTGGCCCGCGTCGTGAAAGCGGTCCGTCAGGGCGGGTCGGCGGTGCTGCTCGCCTCCGGCCGCGCCTCGACCGAATCCCTGGGCATGGTCAAGCGTTTGCTCGAGGGAACCAAGCTCACCGCCGCGGTGCAGCTGCCCCAGGGAGACGAAGCACCGCTCAAGGGCGTGCCCAATCTGGCGCTGCGAAAGGAGCGGGCGCCCAACGGGGAAGGCGCGCGGATTGCTGGGCTACAGCACGGAATGGAGTGCGGCGCTCAAGGCCGCATCGAGCGCGTCGCTCGTCGTCCTGCTCGATGTGGAGCTTACCGAGGCTGAAGCGGCCCAGGTGAGCAAGGCTAACACGGTCGTGGTCTTCGGAACGGTGCAGTCGCAGGAACTGGCCGGTGCTTCCGTCGTCCTCCCCGTCACCAACGTGGCCGAGGAAATCGGCACCTTCGTGAACCGCGACCGTCGGGTTCAGCGCTATGACCAGGCCAAACCGAGCCCCGGTATGGCGCAACCCGCCTGGTGGGTTGCGGCATCGGCTCCTTGCGCTGATATCGGGAAAGCCGGGTCCCGCTGGTGTCTCGGCTGCGTTCGACCTGATCGCGGCGAGCGTGCCTGCCCTGAATGGGCTCACCTTCGCCGGACTCGGCTTCACCGGCCGGGTCGCTGAAAGCCGGTAGCGGCGGGAGCCGCATCATGACTCCCGAAATGAAGGGCTTCCTGCTCCTCACGGTGGTGAAGCTGCTCGCCATCTTCACCATCACCCTGATCAGCGTGGCATACCTGACCCTGGTGGAACGCAAGGTCTGCGCGTGGATGCAGTACCGCCTGGGCCCCAACCGGGTGGGACCCAACGGATGGTTCCAGCCCCTCGCCGACGGGCTCAAGAACATTCTCAAAGAAGAAACGTTCCCCGCCGACTCGAACAAGATTCTGTTCGTGCTGGCGCCGGCACTATCCCTGATTCCCGCGACGATGATGTCGCTGGTATTGCCCTGGGCCGCACCGCTGCCGGTCGACTTCGACTTCTCGCTTCCCCTGATCGGCCGCTTTGTCCATCACGGACTCATGCCGATTGCGGTAGCCGATCTGCCCATCGGATTCCTGTTCGTCATCGCCATTCGGATCGATGGGGGTATATGGCATCGCTCTGGCCGGCTGGTCCTCCAACAACAAGTACAGCCTGCTCGGCGGGCTCCGGGCCAGCGCCCAGATGGTCTCCTACGAAGTCGCGATGGGCCTGAGCCTGATCCCGGTGGTGTTGATCACCGGGAACGTCTCGTTCCACGAAATCATCGCACGGCAGCAGGCAGGACTCTGGTTCGTGCTCCCGCTCTTCCTTTCCTTCTTCATGTTCCTGGTGTCGGCCTTCGCGGAGACCAACCGGGTCCCGTTCGATCTGCCCGAGGCCGAGTCCGAGCTGATCGCGGGATATCACACCGAATACAGCGCGATGAAGTTCTCGCTCTTCTTCATCGCCGAGTATGCCAACATGATCACCGCCTCCGCGATGATGGTGGTGCTCTTCTTCGGCGGCTGGGACCTCCCGGGACACTGGGATGAAGCCGGCGGCCTGCTCCAGACGCTGGTGACCGGGCTGGTGATGTTCCTCAAGACCTTCTTCTTCCTCTTCGTCTTCATCTGGGTCCGCTGGACGCTGCCCCGGTTCCGCTATGACCAGCTGATGTCGCTGGGCTGGAAGGTGCTGATGCCGATCGGCCTCGCCTACGTGATGCTCGTGGGTCTCGGGATCTACGGCGTGGATACTCTGTTGAGCGGTAGCTCCCCGACCGTCAAGATGGGTGTGCTCTTCCTGCTCAATCTTCCGCTCATGTTCCTGGTGTTCCTGGTGCTCGACCGCGGGCGCCTGGTCAGCGGCTCGGCGGCGCGTCGGGCCCCAGCTCCCCGGGTGAACGCGCGGTGTGGAGGAGGCGGCATGACGATCGGGGTGAAGGTGCTGAAGCGCCCGGAGGCCGCAGGTCAGCTACGTCCGGGCGGCGCTCAAGGGCATGGGGCTCACCTTCAGGAAGCTCTTCGAGCCCAAGGTGACGATGGAGTACCCGGAGGCAGAAGAGCACCACGGACTACACGATCTCCCCGCGCTGGCGCGGCACTCACCGGATGCTCACCGACGAGCAAGGCCGGTCGAAGTGCGTCGCGTGCGGACTCTGTCCCCAGATTTGCCCGGCCAATTGCATCAAGCTGGTGCCCGGCGAGGACGAGGAGGGGAACCGGTACCCGCTGATCTACGAGATCGACGAGTTCCGCTGCGTCTTCTGCGGGTATTGCCAGGAAGTCTGCCCCGAGGAGGCCATTCACGTCGGGGTGCACTTCGAGAATTCCGAATACAGCCGGGATCGTTTCGTGTACGACCTCGAGCGGCTCTCTTCCCAGACACACAGCGTCTCGACGCTGTGGGATCCCACCGATCCCAAGGGTGAATAGATGACCGAGGCGGTCTTCTACCTGTTCGCCACGGTGGCGGTGCTGTCGGCGCTCCTCTGCGTGACCCAGCGCAATCCGATCGCTTCCGCCTTCTGGCTGATCTCCACCATGCTTTGCCTGGCGGGCATCTACGTGCTGCTCAACGCCCAGTTCATCGGGATCATCCAGGTCCTGGTGTACGCCGGCGCGGTCATGGTGCTCTTCCTGTTCGTCATCATGCTGCTGAACCTCGGCCGCGGAGACTCCGACTTCAAGCGCTGGCCGGTCTGGATCCTGGCCGCCGGAGTCGTCGTCCTGCTGCTGGCCGAGCTGGCCGCGCTTGCCCCACTACAGTGCGGAACGGCTGGCACTGGAGTACACCGGTTCGAGCCGGCTGGCGGATCCTCGATGGTGTTCGACGCGGGAAGACCGCTGCCGCCGCCGTTCAGGCGCAGGGGGTCACCGGGGCCATCGCGGCACCACTGTTCCAGAACTACCTGATTCCCGTTCGAGCTCACTTCGGTGCTCCTGCTCACCGCGATCGTCGGCGCCGTGGTGCTGGCCAAACGGAGGGTCTGATGCTGATCGGTCAGGCGCTGGGCCTTGTCGGCCATCCTGCTTCGCCATCGGCGTCGCCGGCGTGTCTGATCCGGCGTAACGCGATCGTGGTGTTCATGTGCATCGAGCTCATGCTCAATGCCGTGAACCTGAGTTTCATCGCCCTGGCGCAGGCCCACGGTCTGGGCGGCCAGGTCATCGTCTTCTTCGTCATGACGGTCGCCGCCGCGGAGGCCGCGGTAGGGCTCGCGATCATCATCGCCATGTTCCGGCACCACCGCTCGGTGGATCTCGAGAACGTCAACCTGCTCAGGGGCTGATGCACCTGATCTTCTTGCCGTTCTTGGGCAGGGGCCGGAGACGGCGCTGCCGGCAAATCTGAACCTCCTCGTCGGCCTGATCCTGGGGCTGCCGCTCCTGGGATTCCTGCTCAACGGAGCGCTCTCTCTCTGGCAGCCTCGAGCCAAGGCGGCGGTCTCGATCATTGGCGCCGGGGTGCTCCTCGGCGCATTCGTCACCGCACTCGTCGCCTTCCGGCAACTGGCGCCGGTCATGGCAGGCCGATCCCGAAGCCGCGCCGATCATCACCTTCTGAGCTGGCTTCCGGTCGGCGACTTGAAGGTCGACTTCTCTTTCCTGCTCGATCATCTGTCGATGGTGATGCTGCTCGTGGTGACAGGCGTGGGAAGCCTGATCCACCTCTTCAGCATCGGGTACATGAAGGCGGACGACGGGCTACCCGAGGTACTTCGCGTACCTCAACCTGTTCGTCGCATTCATGCTGGTCCTGGTGCTGGGCGCCAGCTTCCCGATGATGTTCATCGGGTGGGAAGGCGTCGGTCTCTGCTCCTACCTCCTGATCGGCTTCTGGTTCTCCGAAAAGGCCAATGCCGACGCGGGCAAGAAGGCCTTCATCGTGAACCGGATCGGGGACTTCGGCTTCCTGATCGCCATGTTCCTGATCTGGCAGGCCTTCGGGAGCCTGAACTTCACCGACGTGTTCAGCCGTGCGGGCGAGGTCCTGCCCGCCGGGCAGCGCGCTGGTAACCGCGATCACCCTGTTCCTCTTCCTCGGCTGCACCGGCAAGTCGGCCCAGATCCCGCTCTACATCTGGCTGCCCGACGCGATGGCCGGCCCGACGCCGGTCTCCGCGCTGATCCACGCCGCCACGATGGTGACCGCCGGCGTGTACCTGGTCGCACGGACCAACGTGCTGTTCGCGCTGGCGCCGGTGAGCCAGACCGGTCGTCGCCGGCGTCGGCGCGCTCACGGCGCTCTTCGCCGCCACGATCGGTCTCCGCCAGTACGACATCAAGCGGGTGCTGGCCTACTCAACCGTCTCCCAGCTCGGCTACATGTTCCTGGGCGTGGGGACCGGCGCCATCACCGCCGGCATCTTCCACCTCGCCACCCACGCCTTCTTCAAGGCGCTGCTGTTCCTCGGCTCGGGAAGCGTGATCCACGCGATGCACCACGCGTATCACGCCACCCACTCGCACGAGGACGCGCAGGACATGCGCAACATGGGCGGGCTGCGCCACCATCTCCCGGTGACCTGGGTGCTGATGTGGATCGCGACCCTCGCGATCGCCGGGATTCCGCCCTTCGCCGGTTTCTTCTCCAAGGATGAGATCCTGGCGTTCGCCTTTGGCCGCGGCGAGCACGAGCCGATTTTCCGGGTCTTCTGGGCGATGGGGGCGACGGCCGCGCTTGATCACCGCGTTCTACATGGCGCGGCTCATGGCGATGACCTTCCACGGGGAGAATCGGACCGGCGCGAAGAGAAGGAACACCTGCACGAGGCGCCTTGGATCATGACCGGGCCCCTGGTGATCCTGGGACTGCTCAGCCTGGCCGGCGGCTGGCTCAATCTTCCCGAGTTCGCCAGCGCGCTGGGTCCGACCGAGCTGCTGCACCACTGGCTCGAACCGGTCACCAGCAAGGCAACCGCAGCTCGTGGGCGAGCCGGTGTTGCCTCATGGCTCGACCGAGATGACCCTCATCGGTATCGCCATAGCCATTGCCATCATCGGATTGGTCTGGGGTTACCGGAGCACCGTCGGCCGCGCCATCGTCCCGGCCCACGAGGCGGCACCGGACCAGGGATTCTGGAAGGTGCTCTACCACAAGTACTACATCGACGAGCTCTACGATGCGATCATCGTTCGCCCGTTGATGACGATCTCTCGAGTCGTCCTGTGGCGGAAGGTGGACCAGGGCCTGATCGATGGTGCCGCGGTGAATGGATCCGCCGGCCTGATGCGAGCACTGGGCTGGGCTCGGCGGCCGACTGCAGACTGGCCAGGTGGGCGTCTACGTGGCCGTGTTTCGTGGTCGGCGCGCTGTACGTGTTGGGTCGGCTGGTCTGGTGACGTACACCGTCCTCAGTCCTCAGCCTGAGCACTTCTAACTCGAGTGACATGCAAGACTTCCTGTTCGGACTGAACTACCAGACCTGGATCCTGACCGCGCTGCTGGTGCTGCCGCTGGTTGGCGTGCTGCCGGTGCTGCTGGCGCCGTCCGCGCGCGCCAAGCACATCGCCCTCGTGGTCACCATTCTGGAATTCCTGCTCTCTGCTGGACTCTGGTGGGCCTTCGATCCGACCTCAGGCGCGATCCAGTTCGGAGTCGTGGCGCCCTGGCTCCCGCAATGGGGAATCAACTACCGGGTCGGCCTCGACGGCATTTCGCTCTTCATGGTCCTGCTTTCCACCGGGCCTCATGCCGCTGGCAGTGCTCGGAAGCTGGAAATACATCACCGAACGAGAGCGGGGATACTACGCTCTCATGCTCACCCTGACGACGGGCATGCTCGGGGTATTTCATCGCGCTCGATCTCTTCGTTTTCTACGTCTTCTGGGAAGTGATGCTGATCCCGATGTACTTCATCATCGGGGTCTGGGGCGGGAAGAACCGACTCTACGCGGCCATCAAGTTCTTCATCTACACCATGCTCGGCTCGCTCCTCATGCTGGTGGCGATCCTGGTCATGGTACTGGAAGGTGGCCGAGACGCACCGGAACGGTCTCGTTCGCCTACGCCGACCTGCTGGAGCACGCGCCACAGCTGGGAACCCTGGCTCCCTGGCTCTTCGCGGCCTTCTTCCTGGCCTTCGCGATCAAGGTGCCGATGTTCCCGTTCCACACCTGGCTGCCCGACGCGCACGTCGAGGCGCCCACCGCGGGCAGCGTGATCCTGGCCAGCATCCTCCTCAAGATGGGGACCTACGGCTTCCTTCGGTTCGCCGTGCCGTTCTTCCCGAGGTGGCGCTGAGCCCCGTCGTCACCACGATCGTGCTGGTCTCGGCGGTCGTCGGCATCATCTACGGCGCCCTCGTCGCCATGGTGCAGCCCGATGTGAAGAAGCTGGTGGCCTATTCCTCGGTGAGCCACCTGGGCTTCGTGATGCTCGGCATCTGGGCCGGTTCGCTCCAGAGCGTGCAGGGCGCGCTGATGATCATGATCGGTCACGGCCTCTCCACCGGCGCGCTGTTCTTCCTGATCGGCATGCTGTACGAGCGGCGCCACACGAGATGATCGCGCGCCTACGGCGGTCTGGCCGGTGTGGTGCCGGTGCTGAGCCTCATCTTCGTCGTGACCTCACTCGCCTCGATCGGACTCCCGGGCCTGAACGGCTTCGTGGGCGAGTTCCTGGTGCTGCTCGGCAGCTTCGCCCGCCATCCCTGGCGACCGGCCTCGCCACGACCGGGGTGATCTTCGCGGCGATGTATCTGCTGCCCGCGGTGCAGCGGATCTTCTTCAACAAGCTGGATAATCCCGCCAACGAGCACCTGGCCGACCTGACTCCGCGGGAGCTGTTGGTGATGCTCCCGCTGATCTTCGGCATGGTGTGGCTCGGCCTCTATCCCAAGCCGGTGTCTGAGCCGGATGGAGGCTGCCTCGAAGCGCTACGTCGAGCTGACTCAGCCGGGCAGGGACCGCTACTCCGCACCGAGTGAAGAGTTCACGCGGAGCGCGATCGATGAACCCGGTGCTCGATCTCACCTCACCGCTCGGGATAACGATCTCCCTCACCCCGGAGATCGTACTCTCGATCTGCGCGATGCTGGTGCTGCTGGTCGTGAGCTGGCGCCATCAAGACCGCCGGCGGACAGCCGTCTCGCCGGCTGGCTCAGCGCTCGCCTCGCTGATCGTCGACCGGGCGCGGCGCTCGCTGTGGCTGGCCATGCAGCGGTTCGAGAGCGAAGGCCTCGCCGTTCATGGTCGCCATGGACGGATTCCGCTATCTGGTCGTCGGCCTTGGTGCTCGTGCATCGCTCTCGCCAGCACGCTGCTCTCGATCGGCTACCTGGAGCGCGAGGGATCACCGCACCCGAGATACTACGTGCTGCTGCTGCTCGGGAACGGTCGGCATGATGTTGCATGACCGCCTCGCAGGACCTCATCGTCTTCTTCCTCGCGCTGGAGACGATGTCCATGGCGGTCTACGTGCTCGCGGGCTACGACCGAAGGCGCGCTGCCTCATCCGAGGCCGGCCTCAAGTACTTCCTCATCGGCGCCTTCGCCTCCGGGTTCCTGCTCTACGGCATCGCGTTGCTGTACGGCTCGACCGGCAGCACCAATCTGGCGCTGATCGGAGCTCAGTTCGCCGATCGGCCCGATCCCGGCTGATGGCTCTGCTCGGGATGGGCCTGCTCCTGATCGGGTTCGGCTTCAAGGTCGCGGCGGTCCCGTTCCACATGTGGACTCCGGACGTCTACGAGGGAGCGCCTACACCGGTCACCGGTTTCATGGCGACCGGAGTCAAGGCGGCGGCGTTCGTCGCGTTCGCCCGCGTGCTGCTGTCCTGCTTCCCTCAGGCCGCGCCGCAATGGCGGCCGATGATCTGGGTGCTCGCCGTGGTGACGATGGTTCTGGGCAATCTGGTGGCACTCAACCAGACATCGCTCAAGCGGCTGCTGGCGTACAGCTCGGTCGCCCACGCCGGGTATCTCCTGGTCGCACTCTGGCCCGGGAGCCCGCTGGGCACCGCATCATTGCTGCTCTATCTCATCGCCTACGGCGTCACCACGTTCGCCGCGTTCGGGATCCTGAGCGCCCTGGGCACCGGCGGAGAGCGAGACGTTACGCTGGACGAGATCTCCGGGCTGGCATCAGAGTCGGCCCTGGCTTGCCTTCGGCCTCGCGGTCTGCATGCTCTCCTGCTGGGCTTCCCGGAACCCTCGGGTTCATCGGCAAGTGGTACATCCTCTCCGCCGTGATCGCAGAGAAGAACGCCGCGCTCGCGGTTGTGCTGGTCCTGACCACGCGTGGTATCGGCGGGATACTACCTTCCGGTGATCATGGCGATGTACATGCGTCCCGCCCGGGCACCACTGGTCTACTACTCGGTGAAGCTTGCACCCGCCGCCGCGGCCACGGTCGCGATCGCCATCATCGCGACGCTCGTGTTCGGAGTCTGGCCCACCGAACTCCTCAACGCCGCGGGAGCCAGTGCGGCGTCGCTGTTGAATGGCGCTGCCTCCGCGGTAGCCGGCCGCTAGGAGCGGGCGTGCAGGCCCCACGCTCCATTTTCCGCCAATACGACATCAGGGGTTGGTCGATAAGGAACTGACCTCCGACTTTGCCCTCGCCCTTGGGCGCGCGTATGCCACCGCGGCCTGGGATCGGTCTGGGACGTTCCCCTGTTCTCGCGGTGGGCCGGGACAATCGTCCTTCAGGCGAGAGGTCTCGCTGCCGCAGTCCGTTCCGGAATCGCCCAGACCGGGGCGACCGCCGTCGATGTGGGAATGTTGCCCACGCCGGCGCTCTACTTCGCGGTTCATGCTCTGAAGACCGACGGTGGCCTCCAGGTCACCGGGTCCCACAATCCTCCCGAGTTCAACGGCTTCAAGATGGTGCTCGCCGGAGAGTCGCTGCACGGCGACGGGATCGGCGCGCTCTACGACATCATTTCTGGCGAGACCTGGCGGACGGGCGGGGCAGGCGAGCGACACGACACCTCGGTCCTCTCTTCCTACCGAGAGGCCATCGTCGAGCGCAACCGGCTCGAACGTCCGGTGCAGGTCGTGGTGGATTGCGGCAACGGAGTCGGCAGCCTGATCGCGGTGTCGACCCTGAGAACTCTCGGCGCCGAAGTGACGCCGCTCTTCTGCGAATCCGACGGAACCTTCCCCAATCACCACCCGGACCCCACCGTTCCGGAGAATCTCGCCGATCTTCAGGCCGCGGTTCGCCGAACCGGCGCCGAGCTGGGAATCGCGTTCGACGGTGATGCCGACCGCATCGGCGCCGTGGATGACTCGGGCCAGATCATCTACGGGGATCAGCTCCTCGTGCTCTATGGCCGCGACGCGGTTCGCAGGTTTGGAGTAGGCGTACCGGTCATCTTCGATGTAAAGTGCTCCGAGGTGCTTCCTCAGATGCTGAAGAAAGCGGGGCTCGGCCCGAGCTCTGGAAGACCGGTCATTCGCTCATCAAGGCGCGGATGAAGGAGCTTGACGCTCCGCTCGCCGGCGAGATGAGCGGCCACATGTTCTTCGGCGGAGACTACTTCGGGTTCGACGATGCGCTCTTCGCTGCGGCGCGCCTGCTCGAGATCGTGTCTGCCGAACCGGGTGGGCTCAGCCGGTTGCTGGCCGATATTCCCAAGACCTTTGCGACTCCCGAGATCCGGGTGGACTGCCCGGATGAGACCAAGTTCGAGGTGGTGAAGGCCGCGGTCGAATGGTTCGGGGCCCGCTATCCGGTCAACAACATCGATGGTGTCCGCATGACCTTCCCCAAGGGCTGGGGACTCATCCGCGCCTCCAATACCCAACCCGTCCTGGTGCTCCGGTTCGAAGCCAGCGACGCGGCCTCCCGCGACGAATACCAGGCCGAGGTCCTGGGCTGGCTGGCAGGAAGGGTATGAGCCGCCGCGGGGTCACGATCGCGCTGAGCCTCTCGGCGCTCGTCATCCTGCTCTTCGTGGGACGCTGGGGAGCCGCACTCCTCGCCGATCGCTGGTGGGCCGAGCTGGTCTCGCCCGAGGCTTCCCGCTTCGTGATGGACTGGAATCTTCTTCGCTTTACCCTCGAGGCGGGCGGCGTCCTGATCGCCTGTGCCTGGTTCATCGGCCACCTGCTGATCGTCTTCCGCGCCATCGGATCGGTTCAGGTCCCCGGCAGCTTGCCAATCTCGAGATTCGTGAGGCGCTCAATACCCGAGTCCTGATATTCGGCGGTGTCGCGAGTGGAGCCTTGCTGGGTTTCATCGTCGGGAGAGGACTGAGCGATTGGACTCCGACGCTGGCGCTGGCCTGGACTGGCGTGCGCTACGGAGAAACCGAGCCGCTGCTCGGTCACGATCTCGGATTGTACCTCGCTCAGCTTCCGCTCTGGCGATCGTTGCACGGGCACGCGTTGCTCCTCGTGCTCCTGGGCCTGGGAGGAGTGCTCACCCTCTATATCGTGATCGGGGCCGTGCGGTGGACCGACAGCCACCTCGCCCTGAATAGTCATGCCCGGGTTCACCTCGGCATGCTGCTGGCGGCGTTGGCGCTGTGTCTCGTCTGGGGATATCTGCTCGAGCCGTACGAGCTGGTCTCTGGAATCGGGGGCGGCACTCAGCTGGGCCTCTTCAATTATCAGCGGATAACCACCCAGATCCTGGCGGGTGTGGCGCTCATGACCGCGGCACTCTCGCTGGTCTGGGCCTGGCGCGCCAATCACGTGCTGATGGCCGCTGGCTGGGGTGTCCTCATCACTGTGTCGCTGGTCGGGCACCATGTTTTCCCGGCGTTGCTGGCCGGCGCTCGCCCCTCGCCGGTTGACCAGATGGATCGGCGCCGGCTCGAGGCGTTGGCCTACGGTCTCACCGGCTTGCGCGACTCGACCAGTGACCGTCCGGATGCGGCTCCTCGCATGCCGAATCCGCCGACGCTCTGGTCGGCTTCGATCGTCACCCGGCTTCCAGCGTCCGACTCGGGAGAAGTTCTCGGTGCCGACCGCGCCGTGCTGCCCGTACTGCGCACGTCCCCGGCCGGTATGGCTCATCGTCCGGGGAGCTGGCGAACAGAGGTCGAGTGTTACGGCGATCGCCGATGACCAGACCAGCGATGATGGAAAGCCGCTCTACTATCCGGGCGGCGACAGCATTCCCTCGACCCAGCCGGCCACCCGGCTTCGCCTCAGCCGGAGCGCCGTATGGCCCGGCGCTCGAATGTCGTCCTGGATACCGCTCCGCCGGAGGTGTTCGGGTCGGAGGCGCGCTTCGCCGGGTTGTGCTCGCTTGGGCGCTGCAATCCAGCAGCCTGCTCGGGAAGGTCGAGAGTGACACGCCGGGCTCGCTGGTATCTCGACCCCCGCGGCGCGGCTCGACCGGCTCGCGCCGTTCGCCTCATGGAGTGTTGCGGTCCCCGCATGGTGAACGGCAGTCTGGTCTGGATCTCCGACGGGTACATCGCTTCACAGACCTTCCCGATCGCGAGCCGGGTGCGCTGGCGGGGTCAGCGAATCGGCACCCTTCGCGCCGACTTCGTCGGTGTCATCGAGGCGGAATCGGGAGAGACCCACATTTATCTGCGGCACACCGCCGACAAGGTCGCGGAGGCCTGGCTCGACATCGCCGGCGGCGTGGTGTTGCCGGCCAACTCGATTCCACCCGATATCGGTAGGGTCGTCCCCTATCCAGCCGAGCTGCTTCAGGTACAGGGAAGGGTGATGGAGGGACAGGACTGGGGAATCGGAAGAATGGTCGCACGTCCCGATTCGATGGGCGGCGGGAACCCGATCCCCGAATCGGTATGGGAGCCGGATACCTCCGGTCTACAGTCTCTGGTCGTCTTTGAGAACGATGAGGGAACGTGCGGTCGCATCCCTGCTGCAGGCGCGGATGGTCGATGGGTGGGAATCGCTCAAACTGGTTCGGTTTGACAGCTCCAGTACGCTGCCGTCTCCGCAAATGCTGGAAAGCCGCTGGGGCCGCTTCCCCACCTACGAACAGATCCGCGACTCGGTACTCGGCGCCGGGGGCCAGTTGCAGGCAGCGCCGGTGCGATACTGGCTGGGTCCCGCGGGACTCGGGGCGTATCAGCCGCACGTGGCCTGGAATTCCGGGTGAGACGCCCGCATTGGTCTGGGTCAGCATCGCGAGCCAGGGGCGGGGCGGGGCAGGCCACGACCTGTTCGAGGCCTGGCAAAACATGTTCGGCATCACCGCACCGCTCGTAGCCGCCGCGGGACATGCCAACCGTCTCGAGGAGGCCCGTCGCCTCATGGCTGCAGCTGATTCCGCCCTGAAACGAGGCGATATGGCCGCGTTCGGCCGCGCATTCGATGCGCTTCGCCGGATCCTCAACGCCAAAGAGGATCGTCAGCAATTCTGAACTTGTTACCACACTGACCGAAGGCTAGTTTCCCGCCCGCGCCGGCCCTGCCAATCCGCCGGACCAGGCTTCAGATCGCTTTCTTTTGACGAGGTCTCTGTGAACCTCCACGAGTACCAGGGCCGGGCAATCTGTTCGCGCCGGCGGCATACCGATGCCCGACGGCGATGTCGCTATCGACGCCCGCCGAGGCGGAGGCGATTGCCCGACGCCTGAACGGACAGGTCGTAGTCAAGGCTCAGGTCCACGTCGGCGGCCGGGGCAAGGCGGGCGGCGTCAAGCTGGCCTCCACACCGAAAGAAGCAGCCGAAGCGGCAAAGAAGATTCTTGGGATGCAGATCAAGGGACTCACGGTTCAGAAGGTCCTGGTGGTCCCTGCTGCCGACATTGCGACCGAAGCCTACGCTGGATTGATCCTCGACCGCGCAACGCAACGGCCTGTCTTCATGGTGAGTGCCGCCGGCGGCATCGACATCGAAGAAGTCGCTGCGACGACTCCCGAGAAGATCACCCGGCTGGCGGTGGATCCGCGTTACGGGCTCCTCCCGCACCAGGCCCTGACTCTCGCCTTCACGCTCTTCAGCGACATCACTCAAGTACGCGCTACGGCGAAGATACTCGAGCAGCTCTACCAGATTTTCGTCTCCAATGGGTGCACCCTGACGGAGATCAATCCTCTGGTGAGCACTCCTGACGGGAAGGTGCTTGCCCTCGACGCCAAGGTGATCATCGACGACAACGAGCTCGACCGCCGGCCGGACCTGGCCCAATTGCGGGACGAGAGCGCCGAGGAGCCGAGCGAGGTCGCGGCGCGCAAAGCGAACCTGACCTTCATCAAGCTGAGCGGGAACGTCGGCTGCGTCGTGAACGGGGCGGGTCTCGCGATGGCCACCATGGACCTGGTCAAATACTACGGCGGCCAGCCGGCCAACTTCCTCGACATCGGCGGCAGCTCGAATCCGGAGAAGGTGGTCAACGCCCTCAAGATCATCACCGGCGATCCCGAGGTGAAGGCAATCCTCTTTAACATCTTCGGCGGGATTACTCGCACCGATGACGTCGCGAATGGCATCCTCACGCGCGATGAAGCAGTTCAAGGTGAACGTGCCTCTCGTCATCAGGCTCACCGGTACCAATGAAGAAGAAGCCGTTCGGATCCTGAAGGCCGCAGGGATGCAGGCCCTTAACGACATGGATGAAGCGGTTCAGAAAGTGGTTGAAGCTGGCAAAGGGGGCGGCATGAGCATCTTCGCCGACGGGAACACCCGCCTCATCGTCCAGGGCATCACCGGCCGTGACGGCTCCTTCCACGCCAGGCAAATGCTCGAGTATGGCACCCGGCTCGTCGCCGGGGTCACTCCGGGGAAGGGAGGTCAGACCTTCGCCGCCGGGGTTCCGATCTTCAATACCGTCGCCGAGGCGGTTCGGGCGACCGAGGCGAATGCCTCGGTGATCTACGTGCCTCCAATGGGCGCGGCCGGAGCGATCTTCGAGGCCGCCGACGCTGGTATCTCCCTCATCGTGTGCATCACCGAAGGCGTGCCCGTCCTGGATCTCACCAAGGTCATGCCCTACGTGAGGAGCGGGGTGCTCGTCTGATCGGTCCGAACTGCCCCGGGCTGATTACCCCAGGGGCGTGCAAGATCGGAATCATTCCCGGGAACATCTGTATTCCGGGCCGGGTGGGGCTGGTCTCCCGAAGCGGGACCCTCACCTACGAGGTGGTGCACCAACTCACCCGCAACGGTATGGGTCAGAGTAGCTGCGTCGGAATCGGCGGCGATCCGCTGATCGGCACCAATTTCATCGACTGCCTGCGGGGCTTTCAGGACGACCCGGCAACCGATGCCATCGTCATGCTGGGCGAGATCGGTGGAACCGACGAGCAGAACGCCGCCGCCTTCGTGAAGGAGTATGTCACTAAGCCGGTGGTCGGATTCATCGCGGGCCAGACCGCGCCGAAGGGACGTCGCATGGGCCATGCCGGGGCGATCATCTCCGGCTCGTCGGGCACGGCGGAGGAGAAGATGGCGGCATTCGAGGCGGCTGGAATCGGGGTCATGCGCCGACCCGCGGACGTGATCGCGCTCCTCCGACAACAGATGTGACTGCTGCCGGGCTGCTGAGTTCCCGCCGCGTCCTCGTTCCGCTCGAGGCGCGCAACCTCCCCGAGGCGGTCATGAAGCTGGTGGCCGCGTGCGCCGCCGACGGGAGGGTGACGGACACTACGCGGCTGGAAAGCGTAATTGCGGAGGCCTCCCCGAAGACACGCTCACGGTGGGCGCGGATTTCTTCCTTCCGCACTTCAGGACCGACGCCGTCTCGAGTGTGGTGGTTGCGCTGGGAATCGCGCCGAAGCCGATTCCCCGTTCGCCCAAGGCCAGACGCAGGGCGCGCGGAGTGCTGCTGGTAGTGGCACCGGTGAAAGAGGCCGCCGCGTACCTGCAAACAGTCGCGGCGTTTGCCCGGGTGCTGGCCGATGCCGATTCGAGAAAGGCCATCTTCGGCGCGACCAGCCCGGAAGAGGTGCTTGCGGTTCCCGCGTTGCGTGACCTGATCATCGAAGGTCCGCTTCGGGTGGGAGACATCATGGCGCCGGTGATCAGCATCGCGCCCGAGACCTCCCTCGGCGATGCCGCCGCGCTGATGGTTCGGCGCAGTCTCGAGACGCTGCCGGTGGTGGGCCAACGCAATGAGGTCCTGGGAGTCGTTTCCCAGGCGGAGCTGCTCGATTACCTGGTGCCGTCTTACATCCAGCAGTTGACCACCGGCAAGGTGATGGCGGTGCGGAAGGTGGCAGGTCGAGTAATCGCAGATCCACGGAGTTGCCGGTTCGCGAGGCCATGCGACGCAATGTCATCTGCGTTGACGAGCATCAGACCGTCGCCGAAGCCGCCGCCCTGATGGCCCACAAGGATCTCGACCGGATCCCCGTGGTGAAGGAAGGGGCACTGGTCGGCATCCTGGTTCGCAGCGACCTGGTTCGAAAGGTGATCGGCAGTGTCAAACGTGAGTCATAGCACTCGGTAACTACACCAACGGAGGCAGAGTGGCAGGCAACATCACCCTTGGCATCGTGAAACCCGACGCGATTGAGACCGGGAAGACCGGCCTCATCATCGCTCACCTCCAGAAGGAGGGCTTCGTCCTTCGCGCTGCTCGGCTGGTTCGGCTGACCACCGCCCAGGCGGGAGCCTTCTACGAGGTACATAAAGGCCGGCCATTCTACGAGGATCTTGTCGCCTTCATGACCAGCGGGCCCCTGCCTTCCGATGGCGCTGGAACGAGCGGATGCCGTGGCCCATTTCCGGAAGGTGATTGGAGCCACGGACCCCGCCGATGCGGCAGCCGGGACCATCCGGAAGCTGTATGCCGAGTCCAAGGGTCGGAACGCGGTGCATGGGTCGGACAGCGACGAGAATGCGGCACGGGAGGTGGGTTTCTTCTTCCCGGAAGGGGAGCTCGCCGGCCTCTGGAGATAGGCCAAACCGGAGTCGGGCAACTTGACCCAAGTCGTTGTCCTGACTAACATTCGCGGCTATGTTGGTGATCGACCTGAGGGACCTTCATAAGGGGCCGGTGGAGACTGTGGGGCGGCTTGAGCCCGCCGATCCGGCCTTTGAAGGGTTAGGGCTCGAGCTGGATGGGCCGGTCGAAGTGCGGGGCCGTCTCCAGGAGACCGGGCAGGCCGAGTTTTTCTGGCACGCCACGCTAACCGGCCGCTTTCGCGGGGCCTGCCGGCGTTGTCTCACGGAGATCACCTATCCGTTCGCCACGGACGTGGATGCGCTCTTCAGCGCCAACCCGGACGCCGCGGACGACCCCAGCGTTTATCCCTTGGACCAGCCAGTGTCCCGAGTGGATGTTCGCCACGCGGTGCGCGAGGAGCTGGCGCTCTCGTCCACCGGGTTCCCGCTGTGCCGGGAGGACTGCGCCGGGCTCTGCAGCCGGTGCGGAGCCGACCTGAACGCCGGACCGTGCTCGTGCATGGCCTCGGCCGAAACGAACTGAGGATCGGATGGCTGTTCCCAAGCGAAAACTCTCCAAGTCTCGCAAGCGGCTTCGTCGCGGTCATCACAAGGCCGCGGTGCTAGCGCACCAGGCCTGCCCCGCTGCGGCTCGCCCAAACTCCCGCACCGCGTCTGCGGCACCTGCGGGTATTACCGCGGCAAGAAGATGGTCGAGGTCGAGGACGCCTGAGGGTGATTCGCATCGCTCTCGACGCCATGGGGGCGATCACGCCCCGCAGGCCGAGATCGAAGGGGCGATCCTGGCCCTGACGACGTTGCCGGCGACCCTCCGGATCGTGCTGGTTGGCAAGGCGGACGTCATTGAGGCCGAGCTCGCCCGACACCCGGAGGCAGACCGGAGCCGTCTCGGCGTCTGTCACGCCCCCGACGTCATCGCGATGGACGAGAAACCGCTCTCGGCGGTCCGCAAGAAGCCCCAATCCAGCATCTCGGTCGGCCTCGGCCTGTTAAAGGCCGGTGAGGCCGACGCGTTCATCTCCGCCGGCAACACCGGCGCGGTTCTCGCCGCGTCCACCATCCTGCTCGGGCTTCACGACGGCGTCGAACGCGCCACCGTCGGGACGCTCTTCCCGACTTCCGATGTGCCGTGTCTCGTGCGTCGATGGCGGGGCGAATGTGGACTGCACTGCCCGGGAGCTTGCTGGGCTTCGCCTACCTTGGAACGGTCTACACCCGCGACGTGCTGGGCCGACCGTCTCCCAAGGTGGGATTGCTCAACATCGGAGAAGAAGAGGAGAAGGGGAACGCGACCGCCAAGGAGGCCCACCAGCTGCTCAAGCAGGCGCCGAACCTGAATTACGTCGGCAACATCGAGGGCCGCGACATCATCGCAGGACACAGCAAGCTGGGCCAGCTCGACGTAGTCGTCTGCGATGGATTCGTGGGGAACATCGTCCTCAAGTTCTATGAATCGGTCGCCCGGCTCATCCTGAGCCTGGTGCGGAAGAAGGCGCCCGACGTTCTGGAACGGAAGGATATTCGGGAAGTCTTCCGGCACCTCGACTATTCGGAATACGGCGGCGCGCCGCTGCTCGGGGTAAGGGTGTCTCCATCATCTGTCACGGCAGTTCGAGCCCCAACGCGTTCAAGAACGCCGTGCGGGTAGCCGTCACGGCCGTGGAACACGATCTCAGTGGTCGGATCGGCGCCGAGTTCGCGCGGCGGGAAGCGGCCAACAGCGCATGATCCAGCGTCCCATTGCCTATATCGCCGGGCTCGGCGTCGCTATTCCCGAGCGGGTGGTCACCAACGCCGACTTCGAGAAGACGCTCGACACCTCCGATCAGTGGATCGTGGAGCGCACCGGGATCCGGGAGCGTCGCTTCGCGCGGCCGGACGAGACCGTCTCCACCATGGGCAAGGATGCCGCGGTGAAGGCGCTTTGCCGAGCCGGGACCACGGCATCCGAGTTGGACTGCATCATCGTCGCGACCGCGACCCCGGACAGTCCGCTGCCCTCCACTGCCTGCCAGATTCAGGCTCTGTTGGGAGCCGAGCGCGCCGCCACCTTCGACATCGCCGCCGCCTGTTCCGGGTTCGTCTACGGTCTGACTATCGCGGAGGGACTGATAGCGACGGGCCAGGGAGAACGGATCCTGGTGATCGGCGGCGAGAAGCTCACCAGTATCACCGATTCGCACGGATCGCTCAACCGCGATCCTGTTCGGCGACGGCGCGGGCGCCGCGGTGGTGCAGGCGCACCTCCGGCGGCGATCGCGGCATCCTCTCGACCTTCATCCGCTCCGACGGCCGGCTCAAACTGCTGCTCCACATTCCCGGCGGCGGCACGGTTGACCCGATCAGCGAGAAGGTGGTGCGGGAACGGTCCCACTACATGAAGATGGCCGGACGCGAGGTCTTCAAGCACGCCGTGACCGAGATGGCCGAGGCCTGCGACGTGGCTCTCACTCGCGCCGGGATCACCGGTGAGCAGCTCGACCTGCTGGTTCCTCACCAGGCCAACATCCGGATCATCGAGGCGACGGCGAAGCACGCAGGACTGCCGATGAGCAAGGTGATGGTCAACGTTGACCGCTACGGCAACACCTCCTCCGCCTCGATCCCGCTGGCGCTGGCGCAGGCCGAGGAGGAAGGTCGGTTGAAGCCCGGTATGCTGGTGATGCTGGTGGCCTTCGGTGCCGGCTTCACCTGGGGCAGCGCGGTCATCCGGTGGTGATCGTTCTGCTCTGCCCCGGGCAGGGCGCGCAGAAGGTCGGGATGGGAAAGGATCTGGCCGAGCGCTTCCCGGCCGCGCGAGACGTCTTCCAGCGGATCGATGACGACGCTGGGAGCGCCGCTTTCGCGCCTGATGTGGGAAGGACCGGAGGAAGAGCTTACCCTCACCCACAACGCCCAGCCCGCGATCCTCGCCCACTCCGCCGCGGTCTGGGCCGTCGTCGGCGATCGTCTGGCGCCGGCACTGAGCGCCGCCGCAGGCCACAGCCTGGGAGAGTACAGCGCCTACGTGGCCGCTGGGTCACTCAGCGCGGAGAATGGAGCCGCGGCTGGTGCGCCGCCGGGGTGAGCTGATGTACCAGGCCGGCACCCAGCGTCCGGGAGCGATGAGCGCGGTGCTCGGCCTCGCTACGAGCGAGGTTGATGCCGCCTGTCGCGAGGCGTCGAGCGCAGATGCGGTTGCGGTACCCGCGAACCTGAATGCGCCGGATCAGACCGTCATTTCGGGCGATCCGGCAGCGGTGGAGACGGGCGGGAGAGGCTTGCAAGGCGCGGGGGCCAAGCGGGTCTTGCCGCTCAAGGTGAGCGGGGCGTTTCACTCGCCGCTGATGGAGCCGGCGGTCCCGGGACTGCAGCAGGCCCTGGAGCAGGTCACGTTCGCGGAGCCGCGGGTTCCCGGTCTTCGCCAACGCTACCGCGGGTCCGGTGACGACTGGCGCCGATGCCAGACGACTGCTCGCCGAGCAGCTGACCGCGCCGGTTCGATGGGTAGAGTGCATGCAGGCCGCCGGCAGCAGCGGTCCCCGGCGCGCGCTTCATCGAGATCGGGCCCGGGAACGTGCTGTCTGGTCTGCTCAAGCGAATCGTGCCGGGCGCCAGCTCGACGGCTCTGGGTACGGCGGCTGAGGTCGAGAAATTCCTGCAGGAGGCGTGAGTCTGACGATCGACCTGACAGGAAAGACCGCCTTCGTCACCGGCTCGCACCCGGGGCATCGGGCTCGCCATCGCTCACGCGCTGCACGAGGCCGGCGCCAAGGTGGCGATCGTGGGGCGGGATCGCGCGAAGGCCGAAGCGGTCGCGACGAAGCTCGGGGAAGCGGCGCCGCGGGATTCGCCTGCGATGTGGCAGTGTGGCTCGCAGGTCGAGGCCGCCATTGCCGCAGACGGAGAAGGCCCTGGGACCGATCGACATCCTGGTCAACAATGCGGGGCTCACGCGGGACAATCTCATCCTCCGCATGAGCGAGGAAGAGTGGGATGCGGTGCTGGCCGCCAACCTCAAGGGCGCCTACTTCACGATCAAGGCGGTCACCAAAGGGATGATGAAGCGGCGCAGCGGGCGGATCATCAACATCACGAGCGTCGTGGGCATTACGGGCAACAAGGGACAGGCCAACTACGCGGCCAGCAAGGCGGGACTCATCGGGCTCACCAAGTCGGTGGCCAAGGAGTACGCCAGCCGCAACATCCTGGTCAATGCGGTCGCGCCAGGATTCATCGAGACCGACATGACCAGCCGCCTTGCCCGACGAGGCCAAGGCCGCGATGTTAGGCGGCGTCTCCCTTGGCCGGCCCGGACGCCCTGAAGACATTGCGGGCGCGGTGCTCTTTCTCGCATCCGATCTCGCCGGGTACATTACCGGGCAGGTCCTGGCAGTTGACGGCGGCATGACGGTCTGAATTCACACCACCCCTTCAGAGGACGCCATGAGCAACGTGGAAGATAGGGTCAAGGACATCATCGTCGAGGAGCTGGGCGTCGAGCGCGAGAAGCTGACTACCGAGGCCAGTTTCATGGAGGATCTCGGCGCGGACAGCCTCGACACCGTCGAGCTGGTCATGGCGTTCGAGAAGGAATTCGACATCGACATCCCGGACGAAGAAGCGGAGAAGCTGCGCACCGTGGGCGATGCTCTGAAGTATCTCCACGAGAAGATCGGGAAGTAGTCGCGTAGCGTCGTGTCGTCGTCACCGGCCTCGGGCTGGTGACTCCGGTTGGCAATACTGTCGAGGAACCTGGGCCGGCCTGCTGGCCGGCCGGTCTGGCGCGGCCCCGATCACCAAGTTCGACGCCGCGCAGCCAGGGTGTGCGGTTCGCCTGTGAGGTCAAAGGGTTCGATCCGACTCCAGTACATGGACCGCAAGGAAGCCCGGCGCTACGACCTGTTCGCGCAGTACGCGCCTCGGCGCCGCGCAGCAGGCGGTCACCCAGGCGGGGCTCGAGGGCAAGTTCCCCGCGCCCGAACGCACCGGAGTTCTGATCGGCAGCGGCATCGGAGGGATGCAGACCTTCGAGGACAATTGCCAGCGCGTTCATCGAGAAGGGACCGGATCGGGTCTCTCCTTCTTCGTCCCGATGTTCATCCCCGACATCGCCGCCGGGCCTCGTCTCCATCCGGTACGGCCTCAAGGGCCCCAACTACGCCACTGTCTCGGCCTGCGCGTCGTCGGCCCACGCGATCGGTGAATCCTACCGCTACATCCGGGACGGGATCGCCGACGCGATGGTGTGCGGCGGGCCGAGGCCGCGATCACCGGCCTCGACAGTCGCCGCCTTCAACAACATGAAGGCCCTGTCCACCCGGAACGACGCGCCGGAGACGGCGAGCCGTCCCTTCGACGGGGATCGGACGGGTTTGTTCTGGGCGATGGCGCTGGAATGCGTCGTCCTCGAGAGCCCTGGAGCACGCGGAGGCGCGAGGCGCCGCCATTCTGGGCGAGGTGATCGGCTACGGCATGAGCGGCGACGCCCACCACATCACCTCACCGCCGGACAACGGCGAAGGTGCCCAGCTGGCGATGAGGATGTGCCTCAAGGACGGACTCATCGATCCGGCCGAGGTTGACTACATCAACGCCCACGGTACCTCGACTCAGCAGGGAGATGTCGCCGAAACCCGGGCGGTGAAGGCGGTCTTCGGCGATCACGCGCGCAAGCTCGTGTTCAACTCCACGAAGTCGATGACCGGCCACTTGCTGGGTGCTGCGGGCGGCCTCGAGTTCTGGCGTCTCCACCCTGGTCGCCTCGACCTGCAAGATTCCGCCGACCATCAATCAGGTCACGCCGGATCCCGAATGCGATCTGTTCTCGGCGCCCAACAAGATGATCGAGCGTCCGATCCGGGTGGCGCTGTCCAACTCCTTCGGCTTCGGCGGGCACAACGTGACTCTCGCAGTCCGGAGATTCGAAGAGTAACAGCGCTCCTTTAGCCTCCGGTTTTCCCAGACCCCCCTCGTTCCCGGGGGTCTTGTTCTTTCTCCCCCGGTTGCGCCATCTCTGCAGACGAAGAAATCCACCGAACCAGCTCGAGGGCCAACATGGCTACATGGCACCGGCTCTGGCACTCGCGCCGAGGTGCTGGCGCGTGTCCTGTTCTCCGTGAAGCTCGATCGGCATCAGATCGCTCTGTTCTATTATAAGGACCGCTTTCTGTGCCATCGGCAACAACTGCAATCACAAGGGCGGGCCGCTTGTGTAATGGCCACCTGAACGGTGAGTTCGTGATGTGTCCCTGGCACGGGTGGGAGTACAGCGTGCTGACCGGTCGCGGCCCGGCGGGCTACGAGGAAGAGACGGTCCCGACCTTCACGGTCGAGGAACGGGAGGACGGCATCTACCTGAATACCACGCCGGCCACTCCGCGCCATCTGGTCAAGCACGAACCGCATCCTCTGCTCCATCCGACGCCGAAACCGGCCGGGTCACCACCTCGGGTCTTTGCGCTTTCCACCACGGCGATGGACGAGGTGAATCCGCGCTACTCCACTTCGGACGCGCTGCTCGAGGCCGCGGCGGACTATGCGAGGGAGAGCCTGGGAGCGGAAACCCGGTTTCTCCGGCTCACCGGACCTGAACTTCCGCGCCTGTGAGGGGAACTACTCGAAGGCGGCACACGCCTGCACCTGGCCCTGCGCCATCACGGAACGGGATCCCTCCGACCAGCTCACCGCGGTGTACGAGGGCCTCGTGAATTGGGGAGACGTGATCATCCTGAGTACCCCGATCCGCTGGGGCCAAGCCTCGTCGCTTTATCACCGCATGGCCGAACGGCTCAACTGCGTCCAGAACCAGGTCACCATCCACAATCGAGTACTCATCCGGAACAAGGTCGCGGCGTTCATCATCACCGGTGGACAGGACAACATTCAGTCGGTCGCAGGAGGACTGATGACGTTCTGGAGCGAACTGGGCTACGTCTTCCCGCCATTCCCTTCATCGCCCACTCGCGCGGGTGGGACGCCGAGGACATGGAGCAGAACGTGGTCCAGGTCGAAGAAGAGTGAGGTGTTTGCGAGACGCGGCGCGGGAATTGGTAGGGCGTGCGGTGGAGTTCTGGAAGATTCTGGACCGGCATCGGGACGAGTTGGAGCGCCCGATGCAGCGAGGAGGACGCAAGGCTCAGCCGCTCGACGCTTGAGAATCAGTGCGGTTGCGTCGTATCGGCAGGAGAATGGGCAGGAGATCCTGGGCCGTGCGGAATCACCAAGGGCGGCGGGGAGTCGCCGCGGCGGCCAGTCTCGCCAACGGCGCGTGAGAGGGGTCGCGGTTGAGTCGAACGCCGTCAGGTGTTCGATCAGATTCCGAATTCCGTCGTAGTCCGCGGCAGCGGAAGCGTCACTGAAGGAAATGGACTCCTCGTTGCTCTGGTATTTCCCGTCTTCCTCCGCGAGCAGCGTGAAGAGTCGATCGATCGCACCGAGCAGGCTGTCGCTTAGCGCCACTTCCTCCTTGTTCTCGCTCGCGGGCCCCCTCGCCTTCCAGCTGGTCAGTGCCCCAACCGGCCAAACGCCGCTCGCGCCCAGCCGCTCCGCCGAGTCCTGGTAGGTGATGTCGATCTGGGCCACGGAGGCCCGGTACTGGGTCAGCATGGTTTGTAGGGGTCCGATCGCGTGCCTGACAAGTCGAACGCTGTCGGCCGTGGCGAGTCTGGACGACGTGAAGAGCCGGGTGAATGCCAGCTTGGCGATTCCCTGATCCAGGGCGTTGATCTGATGATCACGGGCCAAGTCTCGCCGGGCCGCCAACTCCTCCGGTGTTGGAACCTGGGGTCCGACCCTGTTGACCGAATCGGCAGGCGATGCCGCCAGGGATTCGACGGTCGTCGGGGCGGGGTTCGGCGTCAGGGGAAGCGGATCCGGGTGGGTGGTCGCGATGTTGGGTGGCTTGGTCGCCTCGGGAATAGGCGTTGTGGGCCTGGGGAGGACGAACAGGACGATCACGATCGCCGCCGCGGCGAGTCCCCCATTCCGATCATCAGGGGAGTGGGGTTCTTCCGCTTAAGCAGAAGCTCCCGCCCGCTTCGAGATTCCATCTGGAGAACGGGACCCGGCAGCACCAGACCAAGTTCGAGAGGAAGTTCTTCCAGGAAAGTCTCTTCCGATGAGCTGTCGCGCTCGGGAGCTGCGGAGAGACCTCCTTCCGAGGAGGTGACCAGCTGTGGTTCCTGACGACTCCTTCGGGAGGCGTGCTGGAGCTCTCCTGCGCCGCGTCCGGCTCCTCTAGCGCTATGGGGGTTGCTCGAGGGCAGCCTGATAGTCCGGATGGGTCCGGATGGGTAACCAGCTACGGGATTGCTTGTGGTAGATCTCGGCGTCCGGAGCTATGACGCCACTCGCAATACCGACGGAGAGCTCCTCAATCGAGCGGAAGACGGCTTCTTCGCCGGTAGCGAGGCGGATACGATACATGCGGTCCCAAGGGCAATAGCCGGTAACCTCTCTCTGCCCTTGAGTATAGCGCCATGGCCCGTGGGGGTCGAGGCGCTGCAAATGTCGCTATTTGGCGAGCGGGGAGGGGGTTGGTGAGGGCGTGGACCATGTGAGGCACGGTCACCGCGGCGGCGGTGCCGGTCGAGTCGCGCCATGCCTGAGCCGTACCGAGGAGACGGCCCCGAACCCGGTTCCATATCGTGGCCGCGGTGGGGTTGGTAAAGGAGATCGAGCCTTCCTGCACCGAATACCGGCCCTGTTGAGACGGTCAGCAGCGCGTAGAGGCTGTCACTGTCTTCCAGCATGTCCCGGACGGCCGCTCCTGCTTCATAACTCTCCCGCTGAGACCGGGTGGGGAACGAGTCGCCCCAACCGTTTGTTCCAGCATGACCTCTCGCGCCCGGTAGGTGCTGACGATATTGCCAGCCGCGGCGATTGACCGGCGGGTGATCCGGACCGCCTCCGCGCTTTTCAATCGGACCGGGGCGAAGACGTGATCGAAGCGGATATAGTCCAGGGCGTCTTCCAGCTCATCCCGCGCTTCGGCGTAACCAGTCTCGTAGGAATCGAGCGTGGGCGCGGCCCCAAGCGTTTCCCGCTCCCGCCTTGGCGTGTCACGCTTTGGGATCCCGGCCCTTTCGAGTTCGGCCGCTGCGCTATCCGCAGAAGCCGCCTCAACCGGAGCAACGGGCGCCGGAGCTGGTGCGGATGCAGGCCTAGCACTCGCGGGAGGCGTCATCCCTTCATGCGCCGCCGCAAACAACCGCTTGCCGTTCCCGGCCAGATAGATCGTGAGCAGAACGCTGGCGCCGATCACGAGAAGCAGTCCCAGATGCATCGCGAGCATCTCGCGGAGCTTGCGCGCGCGGGTCATGAACACGCTTGTGGGCAGAGCTGGCGGGGTCTGGGGCGTCGCCGTCGACCCAGCCTCGGGGCCTCTGTGGAGGCTGGTTGGGGCGGCCCCACCGGAACAGCTGGACTGCTCGGCGCGGAGAGTTGCGTCGGTGCTGGCGCAGGACTCGGTGGCGGAGTCGTCTCCGCCAGCGGAATCGGGGCCAGGCTTACTGGCGGCTGAGTAACGGGCTGTGGGAGAGATGGACTGTCCGCCAGGCTTTCGGCGGACGCCGGCTTGACCCGTGCGGCCTGAAAGTCCGGGTGCGATTCCATCTGCATCCAGCGATTGGCGTCTGGAAGGTAGACTTCGGCCGTGGGCCCAACGACGCCCGACTGCACCGCGAGCGTCAGTTCCTCAACGGTCCTGAAGACGGCTTGTTCGCCTGAGGCTAACCGTATTCGGTACATTTCGCCGCCGGTTTCGTGGGTTTGAACCCTGAATACGTTCCACTTTCCCTGCCGTCCCACCCACCGCCCACATCGGAACGCATCACTACCCGGGGATCTCATGACTGCTCTGCCCATCGCCGAGTCGGCCGCTGGAAATCCGTTGTCCAGACGCACTTTCGTGCGGGCCGCAATCGGGGTCAGCATTACCTCGCTAGCCAATTCCGTGCCCGCCCCCTTCATGCGTCACCCCAGGAGGACAGACCTCGGCTAAGTCCTGATGGATTCGAGCTTGAGGAGGTCTCAGTTAAACAACTACAAGAGGGGATGGAGAGTGGGAAATGGACCTCCAGAGGCATTGCGGAGGCCTATCTCGGGCGGATTGAAGCGCTGGACCGCAAGGGACCGAATCTCGGTTCGCTCCTGGAAACGAACAAAGAGGCGCTCGAGATCGCGGACGCGCTGGACCGGGAACGAAAGGACCGCGGGCCACGAGGGCCGCTGCACGGGATCCCAGTGCTTCTCAAGGACAACATCGATACCGGCGACAGCCAGCAGACCACAGCCGGCTCACTGGCCCTCGAGGGGTCCCATGCTCCGAAGGACGCGTTTCTCGCGGAGCGGCTTCGGACGGCTGGGGCTGTGATCCTGGGGAAAACCAACATGAGCGAGTGGGCCAACTTCCGCTCCAACCATTCGACCAGCGGATGGAGCAGCAGGGGAGGGCAATGCCGCAATCCGTACGTGCTTGACCGCAATCCTTGCGGCTCAAGCTCCGGGTCCGGTGCGGCCATCTCGGCGAATCTCGGCGCGGTGGCAGTAGGAACCGAGACGGACGGCTCCATTGTCTGTCCAGCCTCGGCCAACGGCCTGGTTGGAATCAAGCCGACCCTGGGGCTGGTGAGCCGCAGTGGGATAATCCCGATTTCTGCGAGCCAGGACACCGCCGGCCCACTCGCCCGATCAGTTGCAGACGCAGCCGTACTTCTGGGCGCTCTGACCGGCGTCGATCCAGCCGACGGATCCACCGCAGCCAGCTCGAGCCAGGCCGGGACCGACTACACCCGGTTTCTAAAGTCCGATGGCCTCAAAGGGACGCGAATCGGGGTACCACGCAAGCTGTTCTTCGGATATCACACCGCCACCGACACCCGTAATCGAGGAGGCGATTCGCGAAATGGCGCGCCAGGGGGCAACCATCGTCGATCCCTGCGACCTTCCTCACGCCGGAGAGTACGACGCTGCCGAATTCGAGGTACTGCTTTACGAGTTCAAGGCGGGCCTCAACGCCTATCTCGCGAAGTTGGGACCCAATGCCCCGGTACACACGCTCGCCGAGGTGATTTCCTACAACGAGAAGGAGAAGGCTCGGGTCCTCCCCTTCTTTGGCCAGGAGACCATGATCCAGGCTGAAGCCAAAGGTCCGCTGACGGAGAAGGCCTACAAGAACGCGCTGGGCAAGTGCAGGAAGCTGTCTCGCTCTTCCGGCCTGGATCCGCTTTTCTCCAAGCACCAACTGGATGCCCTCGTCGCGCCGACCGGTCACCCCGCGTGGCCTACTGATCTCGTCAACGGCGACCACTTCCTCGGCGCCAGCTCGACGCCGGCTGCGGTCTCCGGTTATCCCAGCATCAGCGTTCCGGCCGGATACCTCTTCGGCCTGCCGGTCGGTCTTTCGCTGATTGGCAAGCCTTGGCAGGAAGGAACCCTGATCAGAATGGCATATGCCTACGAGCAGGCGACCAAGCAGCGGCGCGCTCCGACATTCCTGCCTTCGGTAGACCTGAGCGCGGGAGTACCCGGGTGAGTCGTCGCTTTGCGGCCTGGCTGGCCTTGGCAGCCAACGGAACTGTCAGAGCGGCGGCGCTCTCCGCGCAGGACCCGACCACCGATTCGCTTCCCAAAGCTTCGGTAGACAGCACTGCGGATTCCCTGACCGCACCGCAGCGTTACAAGAACAAGATCTTCGGGCTTCCGTTCGTGGGTTATAGCCCGACGACCAAGTTCATCTTCGGGGCCGGCGGGCAGATTCAGTTCAAGACCGGCGAGAGCGCCTACGATTCGACGACCAGAGCGTCGAACATCTCGGCCGGATTTTCCATCACCACGGCGGGGCAGTGGGGCGTCAGTTTCTCCAACGATTTCTTCACGCTGCACAACCGTTGGTGGTTCAATAGTAGAATCCTGACCGGCTACGCTCCAACCGACTACTACGGGATCGGGCCGTCCACCGATCCCAGCGACACCAATCGGATGGAGCAGAAGGTGGTGCACTTCGAGGCCAAGGCGCTCCGCCGGGTCAGTTCGACGTTGTACCTGGGGCCATACTATCGGCTTCATGCCGCGTGGGCGGTCGATTTCCGCTTTCCGGCGCTGATTCCATCCTCACTCCACGGCGGCGACGGCTCTACCAGCTCCGGTCTCGGGTTTTCCGCGCGCTCACCGACTCTCGAAATTCGTTCTTCACGCCGACCATTGGGCATTTCGTTGTGGTGGACGTGCTCGCGAACCTGCAACTCCTGGGCAGCGAGTACGACTACCCATACCTGCTGTTCGACGCTCGACAGTACCTCCCCCTCGATAGCAAGAGGAATCACGTGCTCGCATTGAACCTGTATGGCCAGTTCAATGGAGCCGACGTTCCGATTCAGACCATGGCGCAGATCAGCAACGTCACCACCCAGGTCGTGATGCGCGGCGTGTACCTCGGACGCTTTCGCGACCGGCATGAGTTGATCGCCCAGGCCGACTATCGGGTGCACGTGTGGAAACGATTCGGCGCCGTGGTATTCGGTGCGGCGGGCAATGTATTCGGCCCAACGGCGCCTCGTTGGGGGATGAGATGAAATACACCTATGGCGGAGGCCTCCGATTCAACATCAACAAGCGCGACGCCCTCAACCTCAGGATGGATTACACTTTCACCAGTTTCGGCGGGCAAGGGCTGAGCCTCGGCGTAGGGAAGCGTTCTAGGGGTGGCACCCGGCCCGTCCCGGTAGGTAAATTGAAACCGCCGTGTTTAAGTGGCTTTACTTCGGCGACATACGATGCCGGCCTCGGTCCAGCTCGCCCCATTTCGTGATCCCGCTCTGGTTCCAGTGGGAGAGAAGGTCCTGAACGGACGAGCGGCTCGACCGCGCCGATGCTCTGGCGCTCTACGAAACCGCGTGATCTCCTCGGACTCGGCAGCTCTGGCGGCCTACGCCAACGAGCTGAAGAACGGCGACCGGGTCTTCTTCTCCGCCAATCAGCACATCAATCCCACCAACGTCTGCGTCCTGCGGAACACCTGCACCTTCTGCTCCTTCGCAAGGATGCCGAAGGAAGACGGAGCCTACACCCGCTCGCTGGAGGAGGTGTTACGCACGAGGCCGATCAGGCGCAGGGCACGCCGACCCGCGAGTTCCACATCGTCGGCGGGCTGCACCCCAAGCTCCGGCTGAGCTACTACACCGACATGATCCGGGGACTCAAGGAGCGTCATCCCTCGGTTCATATCAAGGCGCTCACTGCGGTCGAGATCGCCCACCTCGCGCGAATCGAAAAGGTCTCCGAGCGCGAGGTGCTCACCGCGATGCGGGAGGCGGGATTGACCAGCCTTCCTGGCGGCGGCGCGGAGGTATTCAGCACAGCGGTTCGGGCCACCATCGCCGAGCGCAAGCTCACCGGGACAGGAGTGGCTCCGAGTCCACCGCACGGCCCACGAGCTCGGCATCCCGACCAACTGCACCATGCTCTACGGCCACGTGGAGACCGCGGCGGACCGGGTTGAGCACCTTGACCAGCGCTGCGCGCGCTGCAGGACGAGACCGGCGGGTTCCTCACCTTCATTCCGCTGGCCTACCACCCGGATCACAACGAGCTGGGCGAGGAGCTGGGCCGGGTGGGAACCGCCACCACCGGTTACGAGGACCTCAAGAACATCGCTGTCGGCGCGGCTCTTCCTCGACAACATCCCGCACGTGAAGACCCACTGGCCCATGGTGACGCCCGTTCCTGTCGCAGGTCGCGCTCGAGCTTCGGCTGCGACGACGTCGAGGGCACCGTGGTCTACGAGCGGATCTATCACGAGGCCGGCGCCCAGACCCAGATGCACATGCCGTATTTCGAGCTGGTGCGCCTGATCCGCGGCGCGGGAAGCGCCCGGTGGAGCGGGACAGCCTCTATCAGGCAGTGCGCGAGACCTTCGACGAGACGCCACCTGATCGCCCGCTCGGCCTCGGCGCCAGCGCTCCAGTGGTGCACGCCGCATGACGACTGCTCCTTCGCTGCGGCTCGGCAGGATCCCCTGGATCAACTGCTATCCGATCTATGGCGCGATCGACCGCGGCCTGAGCGGGTCCCGCTGCAGCTGCGTCACTGGAACAGCCTCCGAGCTGAACGATCTGCTGGCGGCTGGGGCGCTGGACGTGAGCGTCGTGTCGGCGGTCGAATACGCCCGCAACGCCGCGGCGTACCAGCTGCTCCCCGATCTCGCCATCTGCCTGCGACGGCCCGGTGCACAGCGTGGCATTGTTCTCCCGCCGCCCGATCAAGGAGCTGGATGGGAGGACCAGTTCTCCTCTCGGCCTCGTCCCGAACCAGCGTTCTCCTGCTGGAGCTGTTCTGCCGTCACCGCTGGGGAATCAGACCCCACTTCGCCACCGCGTCGAGCGGAGGCCGGAGACCTCGAGTCCCTGCAGGGACTGCCTCATGACGCGGTGCTGGTCATCGGCGATGCCGCTCTGATGCTGGGCGCCCGTCACGGTTACCGAGAGCGGGTAGATCTCGGATCCGAATGGAAAGCCTGGACCGGCCTTCCGTTCGTGTTCGCGGTGTGGGCCGCACGTCGTGATGCGCAACTTGGCCTGGTCCAGCAGGTCCACGCCGGGCTGATCCGTTCCCGCGCGTGGGGACTGGAACACCTCGACGAGCTGGCCCGTGATGCGGCGCGAGGAAGCGGGGTTACGGAACGGGTATGCCGGGATTATCTCGACGACCTCGATTACGCCCTTTCCTATCGGCACCTGGCAGGGCTCACCGATTTCTTCCGCCGACTGGCCCAGGATGGTCTGGTGCCCGATGGCTCCCTCTCCTTCATCACGGCCGCCTGAGGCGGATCCCATGACGACCGTTGATCGCGACTCCAGCGAATTCAGAGACTATCTCGAGCTCTACGAGAAGGCCGATCTGCTCGAGCTGGGTCGCCTGGCCGACGCCGAGCGGTGGCGCCACCATCCGGAGAACACGGTCACCTACATCATCGACCGCAACATCAATTACACCAACGTCTGCGTCGCCGACTGCAAGTTCTGCGCGTTCTACCGGCGGCCCAAGCACACCGAAGGCTACGTGCTGAGCTTCGAGCAGATCGGCGCGAAGATGGACGAGTGCAAGGCGCATCGGCGGGGTTCAGATCCTGCTGCAGGGCGGGCACAATCCCTACATCCCGTTCGAGTGGTATCTCGACCTGCATGCGCTACATCAAGCAGCCACCATCCGATTCACATCCACGGGTTCTCGCCCAGTCGGAGGTGGTGTTCTTCAGCGAGCGCTTCCGGCATGCCGGTGGCGGAGGTGGTCCGTCAGCTGCGCGCAGGCGGGCCTCGATTCGATTCCGGGCGGCGGCGGCGAGATCCTGGTAGACACCGTCCGCGAACGGGTGGCCAGGAAGAAGGCCCAGACCGACGAGTGGCTCGGCGTGCAGGAAGAAGCCCACAAGCAGGGAATGAAGACCTCGGTCACCATGATGTACGGCCTCGGCGAGAGCAATGCCGACCGCATCGAGCACCTGTTCCGCGTCCGGGAGCTGCAAGCGCCGCACCGGCGGCTTCACTGCCTTCATCTGCTGGCCGCTGCAGCCTGATGGCACCGAGATGGCCGATCAGCCCAAGACCGATGCGGTGACCTACCTGCGCACCCTGGCGATGGGGCGGATCATCTGCTGACAACGTTCCGAACCTGCAGTCCTCCTGGGTAACCATGGGGCACAAGGTGGGACAGGTGGCGCTTGCGCTTCGGCGCCAACGACTACGGCAGCCTGATGATGGAGGAAAACGTCGTCTCTTCCGCCGGGACGACCTACCGCACGACGGTGCAGGAAATGGAGCGGATCATCCGGGATGCCGGGTTCACGGCCCGCCGCCGGCGGCAGGACTATTCCATCATCGAGGAGATGGTGGCGGCGTGACCGAGGAGGAAGGCCGGCCACCCGTGAGTCGGCCTGCGATCCGGGTGGGAATCGGGTATGACTCGCACCGCCTGGTGCCGGGCCGGCTTCTCATCCTGGGCGGACAACGCATTCCATCCGAATTGGGACTGGAAGGTCATTCCGACGCCGACGCGGTGGCCCACGCGCTCACCGACGCCATCCTGGGCGCCGCGGCTTCGGGTGACATCGGCAAACTCTTCCCCGACAGCCATCCTCAGTGGAAAGACGCCGATTCCATCGGCTTGCTCCGCACCGCCTGTGAAATGGTCCGTGGCCGCGGCTTCCGCCCGGTACAGGCCGATGTCACGGTGATCGCAGAACAACCCAGGATCGGACCGCACGCGCCGGCCATGATCGCCACTTTGAGCGCGGCCACCGGGATACCACCCTTCGGCCCTTTCGATTAAGGGGAAGACCAACGAGGGGATGGGATTCATCGGGCGGGGCGAGGGCGTCGCCGTCATAGCCGTGGCGACGGTGGAGGCGTTCTGATCGAGCAGTTCCTGCAGAGTCTGACCGAGCTGTCGCCGCTAGCGGTCTACTCCATCATCGCCCTCGCGGCGTTCGTGGAGAACTTCTTTCCGCCTGCCCCTGCGACGTGATCGTGGCTCTGGGCGCCTTCCTGAGCCATAACGGCGTCATTGATCCATGGGCAGTCTTCGGAATCACCATCGGGGGTGAACCTGCTCGGGACGATTGTGGTCTACGGTATAGCCCGGAGGTTCGGTCCTGCGTTTCTCTCGAGCCGTACGGGGCGCCGGCTGCTGCCTCCGGCCGCGGTTGTGTGGATGGAGCGGGAGTACCTGCGGTTCGGAATCGCCGGAATCTTCATCAGCCGGCTCCTGCCGGGCTTTCGCTCGTTCGTTGCCCCCTTCGCCGGACTGGCGAATCTCTCGCCGGCCAAGACGCTGATCCCGATCGCGGCGGCCGCCTCACTCTGGTACGGATTCCTGGTCTACGTCGGAGTCCAGCTGGGTGAGGAATGGGAGGCGATCAACCACCTCGTCTCCCGTCTCAACCGCACCCTGGCGATCATCGGCGGCCTGCTGCTGGTGGGACTGGTTCTCTGGTTGCTGCTCCGCCGCCGGCGCACTCGGCATGACCGACTGCGGAGCCGGTTCCAGGAGGCTCTGGCGCGGGCCGGCGCCGGCGGTAAGGACCCAACTGCCTCTGCCGGGGCCGCGACCGTCTTGTTCGAGTTGGCTCAGGGAGACAAGCAGATTCCGCGAGAAGACCTGCTCGCGATCGAGGCTCGGCTACGCTCTGAGTGGAGCCTCGCCGAGCCGTCACATGAACCTGCCGAAGGCGCCGACACCGCGACGCTGAAAGACACGGCCGAGCTTCGCACATTGCTCACCGAGCGTTACGACCTGGCGGCGCGCCTCGAGCTGGCCGATCTCCTGCTGCGGATCGTCTCTTCCGACGGCGTCATCAGCCGGCATGAGAACCGGCTGATGCACCGCGCCGCCGACCTGCTCGGCATGACCCCCGATGACCTCGCGGAGGCCCGCCGCCGGGTCAGTGCGAGTTCGGGAACACCTGAAACGACTTCTGCGAACTCTGTCCCGCCAGGTCAAACACCGTCAACGTGACCGTGTAGAACTGGTTCGGTGCCGAGTAGACGTGGGTCACCAGCTTTCCGCTACCCGACTTGCCATCTCCAAAGTCCCACTTGTAGCTCCCGATCCCGACATCGTCGGTCGAGGACGAAGCGTCGTACTCAACGGTTCCACCACTCGGAAACGCGATAAAGTTCGCGACCGGAGGATTCCCGGCGCGCCCACCGGCAGCGGGCAGCGTAAACGTCTTGGTCAGCGAGCTGGTCAGGCCGCTCGCGTCCTGAACTGTCAGCCGGGCGGTGATGGTTCCCCGGCGGCATAATTGTGATGCGGCTGGATGCCCGAGCCGTTGGTCCCGTCGCCGAAGGCCCAGCTCTGTGAAACGACTCCTTGATCGTCCTGAGAGGACCTCGCGTCGAAGTCGCATCCCAGAGCGGTGCAGGTGAAGTCGAACTTGGCGAGCGGCGGCAAGTTGCCCGGAGTGGTACCGAACAGCCCGGTGAAGAGCAGCAGGTTCGGCGTCCCGATTCCGGCGTTGCCGATGAGGCCCGCGGTAGCGGTGCTGGCCAGAGCATACCGGACGTTGGCCGGCGTGGCCGTCGGGTGGGTCTGGAGATAGAGCGCCACCACACCCGGCGGCGTGCGGGGCGGCCATCGAGGTGCCGCTCAACACCATGGTAGCGGTATTGCTGGCGTTCCAGTCGGACTTGATCGCGACACCGGGTCCAAACAGGTCCACACAGGTGCCCAGGTTGGAGAAGCTGGCCCGCACGTCGTTGCTGTCCGAGGCTGCGACCGTGATCGCCGCCGGAGTGCTCGCCGGGGACACCGTGCACGCGTCGAGGTTACTGTTGCCCGCGGCGATCGTGTAGCTGACACCAGCCTTGATGGAATTGGCAACCGCGGTGTTCAACGCCTGCGAGAAACCGCCACCCAGGCTCATATTTGCGACCGCCGGCTTGATCCGGTGTGACGTCACCCAGTTGACCCCGGCGATGACCTGAGAGATCAGACCGGACCCGGTGCAATCGAGCACTCGGACCGCGTGAAGCCTCACCGCCTTGGCAACCCCGTAGGTCGCTCCTCCCACTGTTCCGGCGACGTGAGTGCCATGGCCGTGGCAATCGGTCATGCCGTTGCCATCCTGGATCGCATCGAAGCCGAATACCGCGCGCCCTCCGAAGTCCACGTGGGTGCGCAGGATTCCGGTGTCGATGATGTAGACGTGGACGCCGCTGCCATTGGGTCCGACAGGTGTAGCTGTGGCTGAGCGGCAGGTTGCGCTGGTCTATCCGATCCAGACCCCAGGACGGTGCAGGGGATTGGGTTCCCGAAATGCTCACGATCTGATCGGGCTCGATGGCGGCCACGTCCGGGTCTTTCCGCAGTTCCGCGATGTCGGACGGCTGCATCTCCACCGCGAAGCCGCGCAGAGCGCTTTCGTAGACCGCCGTCACCCTCCCGCGATGATCCTTGCTCAGCCGGGTTGCCTCCGACTGAATGTCCCGGCTGCCTTGCCGGAGGGTGATGATGTAGCGGTTCGGGACGGCGCCAATGGGAAGGGCTGCGTCGGGAACCTGCGACCCTGGAGCGATAGGTTCGTTCTCGCTCATACATCCGCCAAGTACCGCAGCTGCTGCAACAAGAACGATGGTACGACGGTTCACTTGACCCTCCTGCAGAGTAGTTCTGCCTCGGCTATCTATTAAGTCACGATGGTGGAATCATTTGAGGTGGGTTTGGGGTCAAATTGTCATAACCAATCGAATATGCGGGTCCGCCATTCAGAGTCCAGTCGAATTTCGCCGACACAGTCTAGTCGAATTTCGCTGACACACGATTCATTTTGAGGCGTACCCTGAAACGAGCCGCCCGACTTAGACCGCCAATTCTACCTGGACCGGTTTCGGGACTACCTGAGCTTCGAGGCCGGCAGCAGCGGCAACACCGTCGAGAACTACCTGCGGGATCTCCACCGTCTGGCCCAATACGCGGTGGGGCGTAAGGTCAGCGGTCCATCGGGAATCTCCCGGGCCGCTGCTGCGCGATTTCGTTTTCGCCTTGAAAGACCTCGGCCTCAGCGCGGCTACGATTCGGCGCCAGGTTTCTGCCGTGCGGACCTACTTCGGCTTCCTCGTCGGCGAAGGGCTTGTGTCTGTCGATCCCTCCGACCGGCTCGAGACTCCGCAACGAGGACGGAAACTTCCCGATACCCTCACTGTGACGGACATGGAGGCCATCCTTGCCGCCGCTCGCGTTGAGGAGCCTTTGGCGTGGAGGGACCGCGCCCTCCTGGAGCTCGGGTATGGCGCCGGGCTGCGGGTCTCCGAGTTGTGCGGTCTTACGCTGAACAACCTCTGGCTCAACGAGGGCCTGGTTCGCGTTCTGGGTAAAGGTTCCAAGGAGCGGCTGGTCCCGGTCGGTCGGCAGGTGATCGGAGCGGTTTCCGTCTACCTTCACCAGATCCGGCCCGGAGCTCGACCGCGGCAAGACCAAGGACCGGGTGCTGCTCAACGCGCGGGGCGAGCCGCTCTCTCGGGTGGGAGCCTGGGGCATCGTGAAGGCCCGGGCGCGAGACGCGGGGATCCGCAAGCGGGTCACGACCCACACCCTGCGCCACAGCTTCGCGACTCATTTGCTGGAGGGTGGAGCTGATCTGCGCGCGGTGCAGGAGATGCTGGGGCACGCAGATCTATCCACTACCCAGATCTACACCCACGTGGACCGCGAATATCTCCGGTCGGTACACCGCCAGTTCCATCCGCGAGGGTGACCCCAGCCCTCGCTTGAGGCTCAACTTTCACGACCCGCCCAAAGCACATTCCTGATGTGGGCGCGCTGGGCCGCATACAACCTCGCCCCATATCCCGCAGCGACGATCGACATCGCTAGTCTCAGTCCACTTCCTCTGCTTCCGGCGTGAAATGCGGAGGCCAATTCCAGAAGCCCGGCACATGCGGCCCCGAGGAGGGCCGTGCGGGACACCAGGATACCTGTGGGCTCCTCGCGACGGCCCCGCCGCGCGGCGAGGGCATAGCCGAGCAGGGTAAAGCCCGCGATGTACTCGAGAAGGCTCATGACCTCGTCGGTCGAGACGTGATCCAGTTCCGGCACCAGCCCCCATTCCGGAGTCCACCTTGCGGAATCCGGCGTCGGCGGCCACACAGCGAGCAAGAGGAGGTAGAGCAAGAACGCCGGAATGATCCGATTGAGCTCTGCTGCTTCGAATCGTCGGTCGCCAGTTCCGGTTCGGCCGGGGATCATGGACAGCAGGCCAGTCACGAGCGCCACCGCAGTCGTGCTCAGCGCCAGCAAGCCGGGGTTCACCACGAATCCCGGAAATGCCCCGACCAGGAACCCCAGTGCTGCAACCAAGGCGGTTCCGGAAGCGCTGATCGCTCCCGCGGGTCCGAAGCGGTGGCGATGGACGCTCGAGAGTACACCGGCGCCGACAAAGCCGATGAAGGTGGTCAACACCCAGCGGCCCGGCTGGTTCCTGCTGGCGAAACTGCTCACCCAGAGCAGCGGTACCAGCAGGTAGGGCAGCCCCATCATCGGCAGTTCGAGCGCAAGGCGGTCCACCATCCCGGGAGTGAGCTGAATTCGGTGTTCGATACCCTCCAGCAGCAAGGCACCGAGCAAGGCTCCCAGCGAGTTGTTCGTCACATCGATCGGAGAGGCGAACCTTCCGGGCAGGAAAATCTGACAGGTTTCGATCAGCCCGCTCAGGACCACTCCCAGGCCAAATACGAGGAGGGGATTGCCTCGCCTTGGGCCCAGAGTGAGGCGCGTGAGAAAACCCAGCGGCACGAACAGCAGGATATTGGCAAGAACATCCTCTGCATTGATGCCTAGCGAGATGACTACCCGGTTGGGTTCCCGGAATTCATATGGGCGCCAGGGTGACGAGGAGCGTTACTAGAGTGAGGTAACCAAGCCAGGCGGTCGCCAGACTGGATCCCGTGGCGCTGTCCCGGTGCTCAGGCAAGCTCGGAGAGATCCAGGGAATCGAATCTGCCGCCCAGCCAATCGAGCAGCAGAAAAGCTTCGAGAAGGAGCCCGGCGACAGCCAGCAGAGTCGCCGGAACCAGTGCCGCCGAACCCCACGATGGATAGACCAGAAGAGCAATGACGTAGCCGATCACGGCGGGCGGCAATGCAGCCACGACGAGCAACAGAAGGCAGAGTGTACCGGAGATCAGATGCTGTCCCAGAGCCTCGACACCTCCCGGCCGCATATCACTTCGCACCCAGGAGGGGAATAGCAGGGCTCCCGCATTCTGGATTCCCATCGCGACGACGTTGAGGGCCGGGACGACAAACACGGCCACGGCCAGTCCCAGGACCACCTGGCCCGGAGGCAAGCCTAGCCGAGTCGCGCCCAGCGCACCGCCGGCCGTGACCGCAAGCAGCATCAATTGATAGACCGAGAGGACCACCGCCGAGGAGATGACCTCGCCAGTCATGAGCGTCGCCCCCGACACCGGGAATGTCCGGAGTACCGATAGGCGGGACAGATCTGCCCTCAGGTCGTTCCGGATCCACTGGGGTCCGAAGAAGACCAGGAGTACCACCCACGAGGCTCCCAACGCAAAGAGAATCGAGGCCGCCCCTTCTCGACCGTCCCCACCAGACCGATCGCTGCACCAACCACCAGCACCACCACAGCCGCAAAGAGCATGGATGGCCGGTCTTCGCGGATGGTCTTGAGCAGATTCTTCCAGACCAGTGCGGGTATCGGATGACCCGACGGGTTCAGTGGAAGACTCAACCGGACCCGCCCTTCCTGAGGAATCGCCGGACGTCCTTCGCGTCTCCAGCGCTCCATCAGCTCGGCCCTGCGTTGGCTGGCTTCGAGCGCCGACTCCTCGAATGCCCGATCAGCCCGGATCACCCAGATCAGATGCAGCCCGAGCAGAGCCAGCGCGGGAACCATCGCGTGGGCCCAGGTCGAGAGCGTCGTCGCCATAACCGGCGCGAGCAACAGCCGGAAGGGGTAAAGCAGGGCATGTCAACCGGAGTGCCGAGCCAGTGCCAGGCTCGACGGAGCAATTCGAGTGACGATCCGCCGGGAAGAGAAAGAGCAACACCCGACAGTTGAACGCCGAGTAGAGCCGCGATGAGAACGATCACGACGCCCATGGCGGCAGCGCCTAGGGCTCTGGGCCTGCTGCGAACTCGCTCTCTGGCTTCCGAGCGCACTAGAGCCGCTCCCAGCCGATGGAGGAACAAGGTCGAGAACAGCACCCAGAGCGCGAACGCGTGAAGCACAGTCGCAGAAGCCGTGCTGCTCCGGCGAATGAGTACCGTCCACACCAGCACATTTACCAGGAGGAGAACCTGAGCCCGAAGCAGCTTGAAAAGAATGAGCTGTCTTCGGGTTACCGGGGCCGGGAACAGGAACTGAATCTCTGCCGGGCTGAAGGCGAGGGCGGTTCGGTCCGCTCCGAAGACCCACCAGCGGAGGATCGCGAGAAGCAGGAGGAGCGCCCCGACCCGGCTGGCGGTCTCGGCACCACCCGGCGATTGGCTGGGACTGAGGTGCCGCAGACCCAGAAAGAACCAGAGATACGCTACTCCCAACAGGAGTGCGACGACGTACCGGGGACTCGTCGAGCTTCCGGAGCCGGACCAGGAGCCAGTTCTTGAGGCTCCGGGAAACCAGGTATACCGCGGCGTTAAGCATCAACGCTCGGAGTGTGGAGAGTCGGTCAGCGCCAGGAAGAGATCCTCGAGTCCACGTCCTGCCAGCTCCGGCCGCTCGGACGCGATCTCCGCCATCGATCCCAGCGCGACGATCCGTCCATGCTGGATGATCAGGACCTTGCTGCAAAGCTCCTCCACCAACGGGAGCAGGTGCGAGCTCAGAATGACCGCGGCTCCCTGTTGCGCTCGAGCCGCTATCGTCGCCTTCATTCGACGGATCCCCATCGGGTCGAGGCCGGTGAGCGGCTCGTCGAGCAGGATGACCCGCGGGTCATGGAGCAATCCGCACGCGATCGCGAGCTTCTGCTTCATCCCGCGGGACAGGGCATTGGCCAGAGTCCGCCGCTTGCCGTCCAGCTCCAGCTCTTCGAGCAGCGTGTCGGTCCGATCCAGCGCATCCAGAGGCGCCATAGAGCCGGGCGGTGAAGACGAGATGCTCCTCGACCGTCAAGTAGTCGAAGAGCTGCGGCTCATCCGGAATGAAGGCCAGCTGGGCCTTGGCTCGAATCGGCTCTATCGCCAGGTCGAACCCAGCCAGCTTGACCCGGCCCCGGGTTGGGGGAATCACCCCCGAGAGACACCGCAAAGTGGTAGTCTTCCCGGCGCCGTTAGGGCCGACCAACCCAAGGATCTCACCGGGACCAAGCGCAAACGTCAGGTCTTGCACGGCGGGAAGATCGCCGTACAGCTTGGTAAGATCAGTTGTCTCAACGAGTCGCTCTCCCTGGATGAAACCTGGCGGCCGTTCCATTCGTCTCCTTTTGCAACACTATCGCGCCGGCTATTATCCCGGATAGATCGTATGAGAAACTACTGGATCAAGATTGCTCTCGGTGCCCTGGCCGTCTTCGCGCGTCGGGATGGTGATCAGTAGCCGTCGTGAGGAAGACCCGCGCCAAGTTCACCGACACGTTCGAGAGCACTGACCCTATTTCACTGCCAATCGCGTTCGTCCCGTTCCGGCTCGAAGGACGCAAGCTCGGCTCCCTCAACAAGGTGGTCCTGCTTCGAGACGCACCGAATCAGGTATCCGGCGTGCGGGTGATCGTCGCACTGGCCGACAGTGTTCATCCCGACAAGTTCCAGAACTGCCTCCTCGTCGTGGACGACGTCGAGCACTACAATGAGAAGAGCAGCTTCCGGTGCGAGAAGGGCGACACCGTCGGCTCCCATCTTGAGCAGTTCGGATACGTGTACTTCAAGAACAGCGGCGACAGCGTCCCGCTTCTCCTCCCAGCCCAGTCAGTAGAGGAACTGAAGAAGGTCCGGTTCAATCTCAATGACCATGGCTTCTCGATCACCTCTGCCGATGATTCGCTGGCGGATGAAGTTGAGAGCAGGATGGATGCCCGGTCGGACTCGGTTGACGAATTGAGGGATCTGGCGGATCAATTTGAGGATTCCTCGGCCCAGGCCCCCAAGCTCAGCGGCCCAAGCTGCAGCGCAAGGCAGATTCGGTCCGGATTGTCATGCGCGCGATGGTGGATCGGATGAAGGCGGACGAGGCTCAGCTTGACGCACTTCGCAATCACAACGGTACCAGTCTCTCCGATCCGGACTCCGCCTCGGCCTACGGCCGGCGGATGGCCGACTCGATCAAGCGAGAGGTGGATAGGGAGCTGAAGCGACAGGGCGTCAAAACCAAGGTCTCTCCAATCCGACGCCGTCGCCGAGTCCGCCGACGCCGCCCAACTAGCATGATCCTGGTTCTCGACAACTACGACAGCTTCACGTACAACCTGGTGCAGTACGTGGGAGAGCTGGGCGGTGACCCGGTCGTCTACCGCAACGATGCCCTGACCCCCGCCGAGGCAATGCGGCTTGCCCCGGCGGGGATCATCATTTCTCCCGGTCCCGGCACACCGGCTCAGGCCGGGATCTCGATTCCTCTGGTGCGCGCCGCCGCCGATGCCGGAGTGCCTCTCCTCGGTGTCTGTCTCGGCCATCAGGCAATCGGTGCGGCCTTCTCCGGGAGGATCGAGCGAGCCGACCGACTGATGCACGGCAAGACAACCAGCGTGACTCATGTCGGGTCCGACGTCTTTCACGGGCTTCCCAATCCCGTCACCGCGATGCGGTACCACTCGCTCGTCGTCTCTGCCAGCGCCTTCCCGCCGGAACTCGAGATGACGGCGTGGTCCATGGACCGGCCCCGTGGACACGAGATCATGGGCTTGCGTCACCGGACTCAGCCGATTTTCGGGGTGCAATTCCATCCCGAATCCGTCGCGACCGAGGGGGCCGTACCTTACTCACCAACTTTCTGCGCGTGACCGCCGGATTCGCCACAGCTTCTTCCGTCAACGGGTCGTAACTCCTTTAGCTCGGGCTGATAGCCCAAAGCGCAAGCCCTCTCCCCGGCTCGGCACGACTTTTGACAGGGCCGTGCGCTCCTATTACGTTCGGAAATGCGCGTACTTGGCGTCATTCCGGCCCGGCTAGGCTCCACCCGTCTCCCTCACAAACCGCTTCAACTCCTGGCCGGCGAGCCTCTGGTTACTCGTGTGGTGCAGCGGGTTCGGGAGTACGGGCTGGTTGATACACTGGTGGTCGCCACCGACGCATCGATGGTGGCCCGAGTCGCCGAGCGGGCGGGCGTCGCCACGGTACTCACTGACGCGAACCATGGATCGGGACCGACCGGGTCGCCGAAGTGGCTTCCCGACCGGAGTACGCCGGATACGACATCGTAGTGAACATCCAGGCGGATGAACCGTTCCTCCCCTCGAGGCGTTAGCCGGTGCGATCGAACGGGTCCGGAGCGGAGACGATATCGGGACCGCGGCTTCTCCCTCGAGGCCGCCTTGGTCGGTGATCCGAATAGAGTGAAGGTCGTGACGGACGAGAACGGACGTGCTCTGTATTTCTCCCGGGCTCCGATTCCCTTTGCCAGGGAGGCCGGGAGTGCGGCTTCCCCGGCCTGTATTGGCAGCACCTGGGCGTATATGCCTGTCGTCGCCCGGCGTTGGAGCGGTGGGTCCGGCTGACCCCTCCTCCGGCGGAGTTGGCCGAGCGGCTCGAGCAGTTGCGGGCTCTGCATTACGGAATGGTCATCGGGGTGGCGCGGCTGGAGCGGCCCGCACACCCCGGCGTCGACACCCCGAAGACCTGCGGCGCGCCGAAGCGCACTGGGTCGCACAGCAAAGGTGAACAGATGACGAGCGCCACCAGCAGCACGAAGTACATCTTCGTTACCGGCGGCGTGGTCTCCTCGCTGGGGAAGGGAATTGCGGCGGCGTCCCTCGGCCGATTGCTGGTGGAACGCGGCCTCAAAGTGACGATGCAGAAGTTCGACCCCTACATCAACGTGGACCCTGGAACGATGTCACCGTTCCAGCATGGCGAGGTCTTCGTCACCGACGACGGCGCCGAAACCGACCTCGACCTTGGCCACTACGAACGCTACATCGATCACTCCCTCTCCCAGCAGAACAACATCACCACCGGCCGAATCTACCAGACAGTCATCAGCAAGGAACGCCGCGGCGAGTACCTCGGATCCACTGTTCAGGTCATCCCCACATAACCGACGAAATCAAGAATGCCATCCGGCGCAGCGCGCCGGAGCACGACGTCGTGATCACCGAAATCGGGGCACGGTCGGAGACATCGAATCGCTGCCGTTCCTCGAAGCGATCCGTCAGTTCCGCCAGGAAGTGGGCCGCGACAACGCGCTGTTCATCCACCTGACGCTGGTGCCGTACATCGCGGCGGCTGGGGAGCTCAAGACCAAGCCGACCCAGCACTCGGTGCGGGACCTGATGCAGATCGGAATCCAGCCCGACATCCTGATCTGCCGCAGCGAACAGCCGATCAATCCCGAGATCAAGCGCAAGATCGCCGGCTTCTGCAACGTCGATTTCGAGTGCGTGATCGAAAGCCCCGACGTGGCCACCATCTACGAGATTCCGCTGCGATTCCGCGACCAGGGCTTTGACAGGGTAGTCTGCGAGCGGCTCCGGCTGGAGACCAAAGAACCCGATCTCACCGCCTGGAAAGCGATCGTCGAACGAATCGTGCATCCCAAGCATCAGGTACGGATAGCGGTAGTGGGCAAGTACACCGACCTGCACGATGCCTACAAGTCGGTTCAGGAGGCGCTGATTCACGGCGGCATCGGGAACGACGCGGGAGTGCAGATCCTCTGGATGGGCAGCGACCAGTTCACCGATCAGGACGCGGCGGGACGGCTGCTGAACGGTATCGACGGGTTGCTGGTACCCGGCGGGTTTGGGATCAGGGGCATTGATGGGATGATCCAGGCGATTCAGTGGGCCCGGACTAACAACCTGCCGTTCTTTGGTATTTGCCTGGGGCTTCAGGTCGCGGTTATCGAGTTCGCCCGGAACGTCTGTGGGATGGGGAGCACGTCCAGTACCGAATTCGATCCCGAGTGCGAGTCGCCGGTCATCGCGCTCATGGCAAATCAGCGTGAAGTGAAAGACATGGGCGGCACCATGCGACTCGGTGCCTACGCGGCGCGACTGCGTCCCGGCTCCCGCGTGGCCCAGGCTTATGGAACGCTCCAGATCAGCGAGCGGCATCGTCACCGGTGGGAGGTGAATAACGCCTACCGCGACGTGTTGGCCGAGCATGGGCTCCGACTTTCGGGCCAGTCGCCTGACGGCAGCCTCGTCGAGATTATCGAGCTGCCCGACCATCCCTGGTTCCTCGGCTGCCAATTCCATCCCGAACTCAAGTCTCGTCCCAACCGGCCTCATCCCCTCTTTGCCGCGTTCGTGGGGGCGGCATTGCAGCGTCGCCTGAAGCTGACCGATCAACCCGACCACGTTCTGGCTGCCAGCCTTCGCCCATGAGCTGGACCTTCGGCAAGGCGCCCCTTCTCATCGCCGGGCCCTGCGTCGTCGAATCGGACGACGTGATGGTTCGGGTGGCGGAGGAACTGGTCCGGATTCAGACCAGGCTGAGCCTGCCGGTGTGCTTCAAGGCGAGTTTCGACAAGGCGAACCGACGCCAGCGCCACCGCGGCCAGGGGACCGGGACTGGAGACTGGATTACGCGCCCTCGAGCGGGTGCGCGATGCGACTGGACTCCGCTCCTCACCGATGTGCACGAGCCGGAACAGGCCCGCGCCGCGGCCGACGTGGTGGACGCCCTGCAGATTCCCGCGTTCCTCTGCCGTCAGACCGATCTGCTCCTCGCCGCCGGGGCGACCGGTCTCCCCGTCAATGTGAAGAAGGGCCAGTGGATGGCGCCGGAGGAGATGGCAGGTGCCGCGGAGAAGGTGCGAAAGGGTGGGAGTCAGGATCTCGCGGTGACTGAACGGGGCACGGCGTTCGGGTACGGGGATCTGATCGTGGATATGCGGAGCTTCGGACGCCTGCGCCGCGCGACCGGAGCCACCGTCCTGTTCGACGCGACTCATGCCGTGCAGCGCGCGGGGCAGGGAGCCAAAGGCGCCAGCGGTGGCGATCGAGCGTCGGTCCCGGCGCTTCTGCTCGCAGCCGCGGCCGCAGGCGCCGACGGGTTCTTCCTCGAAACCCACCCTGATCCGGCGCATGCCGCGAGTGACGGCGCCACTCAGTGGCCGCTCGACCACCTGAGCGACCTCGTGACTCGAGCACTGGAAGTCTGGGAGTTGGCGCGAGAAAAGAGACTCGTGGGCGGCGAGTGCTAGGCCGCTGGACCGCGGCTCAATGATTGACCCGGCAGTCGCAGGTCGAATCCGGCTGCTCGGACTCGATGTGGACGGGGTGCTCACCGACAACGCGGTGTACCTGGGGTTGGTGGCGGGACAACGGGTGGAGTTCAAGAGATTCGACATTCAGGACGGGCTCGGGATTGGTCTGGCTCGGCGACTCGGAATGGTAGTGGCCCTGGTAAGTGGTCGTTACTCGGATGCCACGACATTGCGCGCCACCGAGCTCAAGATCGATGAGGTGATTCAGGACAAGGAAGCGCGCAAGGTTCCCGCGATGACCGAGATGTTGATGCGGCGGGGCATCGGGTGGGATGAAGTGGCCTTTGTGGGCGATGATCTCGCCGACCTGCCAGTGTTACGCCGAGTCGGGTTGCCGATCGCGGTGGCCAACGCGGTGACTGAGGTGAAGGAGCTCGCCGCCTACACCACGACGGCTCGCGGCGGCAGCGGGGCGGTACGAGAGGTCATCGAGACGCTGTTTCGGGCCCAGGGACGCTGGGAAGAAGCGGTGCGCACCTATCTCGGCGATCGCGGAGAGAGATAGACGAGTCGGTTGAGAGGAGATCGATGCGGTGACCGGCAGATGCGGGAATCGGGATGAGCGGGCAAGGGGAGCGCCCTTCGGCTGTCCGCCCTCGCCGCGCTCTGTGTCTGTTTCGCCCCTGCCCGGCTGCCAGGAAGAGGTCGTCCGTCCTTCGGTAACGCTGGAGGCCTCGGATACCGCGGACCAGGTGTTGTACGGCATGGAGCACTATGTAACCGACCAGGGATTACGGCGCTCGCTGGTCGAAGCCGACACCGCCTACGTCTATCAGAACACCCAGATGGTCGAGATGCGGGGCGTGAAGGTCACTTTCTACGGCCCGAGCTGGAGAAATCACCTCGACCGTCACCGGCGATTCAGGGACGTACCTGACTCGGGACGGATCGATGAGCGCCCGGGGAACGTGGTAGCGGTGACGCCCGACGGCCGCACCTTGCGGAGCCAGGAGCTCAAGTACGACAGTCGCAGCCAGAAGATTTCTTCCGACAAGCCGTTTGTCTACGATCGGGCGGATCAGCACCTGGAGGGCAACGGGTTCACCTCCGATCCCGACTTCCGGAATGTCGTCACCAAGCAGCCCCGCGGCGGCCAGCGTCCCAACGCCAAGCCCGGCGATAGCACCGGGTTCCTGCTTCCCGGGCAATGATGCGGATCGCACCGGCACTCCTCGCGCTTGTCTGGACGGCGCCGCTCGCAGCCCAGGGCGGCACCTGCCGGTTCCACCTCGACCGGGTGGGGGACTGGGCCAGCAGGTCATCGTCGGTGGCGACACCAACTACTACGCCGGTGGCGGCGTCCGGATCACCTGTCAGGGTACTTCGGTCTCGATGGAGAGCGACAGCGCCGCGTTCTACGGCCGGCGCAGCGGGACGATCGTGGAGTTCATCGGTCAGGTGAAATACCGTGATTCACTGGTCACCATGGATGCCAACCGCGGCACCTACTACCGGTCCGGCGAGCGGTGGGAAGCTCGCGGTAACGTGGTGACCGAGAACATCCAGAACGGATCCAGGATGGTCGGGCCGTCGCTCGACTATTACCGTGCGATCAAGGGCACTCGCGACACGGTCGAGATGTTCTCGGTGGGCCGGCCCACCATCACCTACCAGACGGTCGATTCCTCCGGTACCCGCGGCGAACCGTACGTGATCGTGGCCGACCGGGTGCGGATGAAAGGGAATGACCGGATCTGGGGCGGAGGCCAGGTCACGATCGATCGCAGCGACTTCAAGGCCCGCGGCGACTCGCTTCGGCTCGACACCGGTGCAGGGAATGATGGCGCCCTCATCGGCAAGCCCAGTGTCGAGGAACCGGCAAGGATTCCTTCACGCTGACCGGCAAGCGGATCGATCTCAAGCTGGATCACCAGGAGTTGAGCTATGTCACGGCGGTGGACTCCGGACATGCCGTGACCAAGGACATGGACCTGACGGCCGACACGATCGGGCTCGATATCGCTGGCCGGGAACTGGTGCAAACCGTCGCCTGGGGCGACAGCATTCGCCCCTGGCCGTGGCAACCGACTATGAAATCCGGGCCGACTCACTCGCGATCGATACCCCGGGACAGCGCTTGAAAGAGACTCGGTCGTTCGGCAAGGCGTGGGTGGGGGCAAGATCGACGTGGAGACGAACGAACGCGATTGGATGAGCGGGGACACGGTGACAGCCCGGTTTGCCCAGTATGACTCGGCGGGAGCCGTGAAAACGGCATTGGCCGTCATTGAGGCCAGCGGCACGGCGAAGTCCTACTACCGGATCGCCAGCACGAAAAAGGGAGAAACTCGTCCTTCGATCAATTACTCGAGGGGCGACCGGATCGCCGTGCAGATGAAGTCAACCGGCAATCGGGGCGTGGAACGGGTGGACATCAGGGGCAACGTGGACGGGATTCAGCTCGAGCCGGCGGCCACCAAAGCCGACACGACCAAGGCAGACTCCTCAGCGGCGGGGAACCAGACGTGAGCGGCTGGATCGATCGGTTCGTCGGGCGCGATCCTTCGCTGCCCCTGGCTCTCGCCGCCCTCGCCCGCGACGCGGACCTGTCGGGCGCGCTGGACTTCAAGGCGCTCTCGGTGTCCTATCGCCAGACCTTCCTGCAGACCCTGGCCGATGCCGGGGTACTCAGCGGGCCCGAGCTGTCCGAGGATGAGGTCCACGAGAACCTGGTTCGTTCGGTTCTTCCGCGGCTGGCGGATGAGGGCTGGATCGCGAGCGCTGCGGCCGGCGGCTGGTCGATGGTGCGGGCGCAGGGTGACTGGTGGAGCGAGACCCTGAGAGACCGGGATGCCGTGCGTCTCCAGCTGCTGCAGGCCGCACTGCAGGGTATGCGCGCCCATGCGGCCTCAGTACATGAGGGCGGGCCGCTTCCGGGCGGCAGCGTTCTGGAAGGGTTGAACCTCAGCAAGACCTTCAAGCGCCGGAAAGTCGTAGACGATGTGAGCGTCCGCCTGCAGCAGGGCGAGATCGTAGGATTGCTGGGCCCCAACGGCGCGGGGAAGACCACCACGTTCTACCTGATTACCGGTTTGATCCGGCCCGACGAAGGCAAGGTGCTGTTCGATGGGGCCGATCTCACCAGTGCCCCGATGTTCAGGCGGGCACGACAGGGAATCGGGTACCTGGCGCAGGAGCCGAGCGTCTTCCGGAAGATGACCGTCGAAGAGAACATCATCGCGATTCTCGAGACGATGGATCTCTCCCGCACCGAACGGCGGGCGCGGCTGGAAACGCTGCTGGACGAGCTCTCCATCAAACACCTGCGGAAGAGCAAGGCTTACGCGCTCTCCGGTGGTGAGCGTCGCCGCCTCGAGATCACTCGTGCGTTGGTGACCAACCCCAAGTTCATGCTGCTCGACGAACCGTTTGCGGGAGTCGACCCCATCGCGGTACACGACATTCAGACCATCGTCGCCGGTCTTCGGCATCGGGGCATTGGCGTATTGATAACCGACCACAACGTCGAGCAAACCCTCGACATCGTGGATCGCGCCTACATCATGTTCGAGGGGAAGGTGCAGGTCTCCGGACCGGTACGCGATCTGGTGTTCGATGACCGTGTCGCCGAGCTCTACCTCGGTCCGACTCTTACGGCGCGGCTCCGTGCCCGCCTGGAGGACGCGGCGTGAAGACGGGACTCTCCCAGACCACTTCGCTCCGCCAGGATCTGCGGATCAATCCGCGGCTCTATCAGGCCATGGACATGCTGTACATGCCCATGATGGACCTCCAGCTCCACCTGAAGCAGGAGCTGCTGGTCAATCCCTTCCTCGAGCTGGTGGAACCCGAGGAGGAAGAGGCCACGACCGAGACCCCACCAAGGAAGAGGAGAAGGAGAAGACCGCCAACGAGAACGAAACCGATTGGGAAGAGATCCTGCTCAACGGCTTCGAGGTGCCGGGTGGCGTGCGGGAAGAGTACGAGCACAAAGAGTACACCGAGCCGGTCTCGGTCGAGACCACCGACCTGATCGATCATCTCCGCGAGCAGTTGCAGATGATGGTTCTGAGCCCCCGGCAGGCCCTGCTCTCCGAAGAATTTCTGGGCAACATCAAGGAAGACGGGTACCTCGCCGCCTCGGTCGAAGAGATCCAGCGCTTGGCGAACGAGATGCTCGACAGTTACGCCGAGCGCAACCGTTCCGACAGCGAAGAGGAATTGGCCGAGGCGGGGGACATGGATGCCGAGCCGGAGCCGGAGCCGAGGCAAAGCCCGGTCCGCCCATGCCGTATTTCACGGCGGCGGAAGTGGAAGAAATGCTGGGGATCGTGCAACGGCTCGATCCGGCCGGCGTCGCGGCCCGGGACCTGCGCGAGTGCCTCCTGCTCCAGCTCCGCGAACTCAAGGAGACCAACACTCTCACCTACCGCCTTGTGGCTGAGGCGTTCCCGGACCTGATCGCCCACCGCTGGAACGACCTGGGCCGCCGGTTCGGGGTTGAGCCCGCGGCGGTCCAGGCCGCGGCCGACCTCCTCGCCAAGCTCGATCCCAAGCCGGGACTCAAGTACTCCGCCGGGGAGACGGATACGTCATTCCCGATCTCATCGTGGACAAGATTGACGGCCGCTACCACGTCTTTCTCAACGATACCGGCGTGCCCAGGCTCCGCCTGAGCCGCACCTACCAGGAGCTGGCGCGGGACAAGAAAAAGATGACCCAGGAGCACCGCGAGTTCATCGCCTCACGGATGAACAGCGCCAACTGGCTCATTCAGGCCATCGAGCAGCGCCGTCAGACCATGCTCAAGGTCATGAACTTCATCGTGGACCGGCAGCGGGACTTCTTCGAGAAGGGCATCGAGCACCTGAAGCCGCTCACCCTGCGCGAAGTGGCGGAAGTGATCAACATGCACGAGTCAACCGTGAGCCGGGTGACCAACGAGAAGTATGTCCAGACGCCTCGCGGCGTCCTCCCGCTCAAGTTCTTCTTTTCCAGCGCGCTGGCCACCACCTCCGGCGAGGATGCCAGCGCCCGCTCCATTCGCGCCAAGCTTCAGAAGATGGTGGCCGAGGAAGACACCTCGAATCCCCTCACCGACCAGCAGATCGTCCACCTGTTCCAGGAACAGGGTATCCAGATCGCCCGTCGTACCGTCGCCAAATATCGGGACCAGCTCGGCATTCTCCCGCACGGATGCGCAAGAGGGTATGAGCGGCGCTGTCCTGGATGTGAGCCTCCTCGTTCCCGCCAAGGACGAGGCGGAGAATCTCCTGAATTCGTTCGGTTGTGTGACGAGGCGCTGAGCTCGGCGGGATTCTCCTTCGAGGTGATCGTCGTGAACGACGGATCGCGGGACCGCACCGCGACCGTGCTCACCGAGCTGCAGGGTCGCTATCCGTTCCTCCGGGTCGTGACCCATCGCCGCCAGCGCGGCATCGCCGACGCGCTGCACTCCGCCGGCGACATCGCGATGGGAGACGTTTTTGTCTTCTACCCAGCTGACCTCCAGTACCTGCCGACGGATATCCCTGCCCTGGTAGCCCCGATTCTGGCCGGACAGGCCGATATCGTCACCGGCACCAAGGTGGGGAAGTACGAGAAGGCCTTCGTCTCCTCGGTCTACAACTGGCTCTGCCGGACGCTCTTTGGAGTGGGCGTCGCCGACCTGAACTCGGTGAAGGCCTACCGGCGAGAGATCATGAGAGGTGTGCCGCTGCGCCCCGACTGGCACCGCTACATGGTCGTCATCGCCGCCGCCGATGGCTTCCGGCTCACCTCACGCCCGATCCCTCTCCATCCCAGGCGGGCGGGGGTCTCGAAGTTCAACTGGAAGCGGATCCCGATCGGCGTGCTGGACCTGCTCTCGGTCTGGTTTCAACTCCGTTTCGGCAGAAAGCCGATGCTCTTCTTCGGCGTCGCCGGCGCCGGGCTGTTCGGTATCGGGTTCCTCGCGGGAATCATCGCCCTGGTGCTGCGGTTCGGATACGGCATCGGGTTCCGGCCGTTGCTCAACCTGGTCGAGACCATGGTGATCAGCGGCATCGCCCTGTTCGGCTTTGGTTTCCTGGGCGAGATGATTGCCGGCCTGCGCGAGGAAATGCGGGAACAGGCCCACCGGCTCACCCTCCGCGATCGCGACTGACGTACTTCGAGTGACCAGGGTCGTTTTCCTCACCCACAACTATCCCCGCTATTCGGGCGACATTTCCGGTGCGTTCCTCGCCACCTTGGCGAGGGCCCTGATGAATCGCGGCGTCTCGGTTCGTGTCGTTGCCCCGAGCGATGGCGGGGATGTGGGCGAGCCGCAACTCGACGGGATCCCGATACGCCGTGTGCGTTACGCGGCGGCGGGGCGGGAGAAAATCGCCTATCGGGGTACGATGGCGGACGTCGTCGGTTCGATCTCCGGCTGGCGGACCCTGTTGGGTCTCCACCGGGCACTCCGGTCTGCCGCGAAGGAAGAGCTCGCCGCCGGCGCCGAGTTGATTCACGCTCACTGGTGGGTGCCCGCCGGTCTCGCTGCACCCCCGAGGAGTCCCATGCTGCTCACCATTCATGGGACGGACGCCGCCCTTCTGGAGCACTCGCCGCTTGCCCGTGCCGTCGCCCGTCCGGTCATCCGGCGCGCCCGCGTGATCACCGCTGTCTCGACCTCCCACGCCGCCAGAGTAAGGGAGGCAACCGGCCGCACTGTGGATCACGTCCAGCCCATGCCGGTCACGGTTCCAGACAGCCGGCCGGGTCAGGGCGGGGCAGGGCTCATCATCGTAGCCCGCTTAACCCCCAGAAACGGGTGCATCTCGCGCTCGACGCGCTGGCGGAGCTCTGGCGCCGCGACCTTCGGCTGCCGCTCACGATCATAGGAGATGGTCCCGAGCGATCGGCTTTGGAGGCCCGCGCACGAACCCTGGGCCTCGGCGCGAACGTTCATTTCACCGGCATGGTGCCACCTTCCGAGGTCGGCCGACGATTGGCAGAGATGGACGTGATGTTGTTTCCTCCCGGGCAGAAGGGTTCGGATTGACCGCGGTGGAGGCCCTGGCTGCCGGCGTCCCTGTCGTGGCCTGTAACGACGGCGGAGGGGTTCTCGACATCGTTCCAGAGCAGGGTGCCGGACGTCGGACAGCCGCCTCGGGTGAGGCCATCGCGACCGCAGTAGAGCAATTGATGGCCGACAAGAGCGCCCGAACCGAGGCACGGCGTCTGGGAGAAATCTGGCGGCAGCGCCTGGCACCCGAAGCCGTCGCCGCGGCGTTCGAAGGTTGGTACGCGGAGGCGTTGCGTGCCTGAGCGACTGCTTCGGATCGGACGTTGGATCCTGTCGATCCTGATCCTGCTCTTTATAGTTCGCACCTTTCAGCGCAACTGGAGTGATCTTCAGGCCCAGCCGATCAGCTGGACCTTTCGTCCCGCTCCGGCGCTTGCGGCAGTGATCGTGATCGAATTGATGTACGGCATGCTGATCGAAGCCTGGAGACGAATGCTGTCGGGGTGGGGCAATCGCTTCCTCTGCTCGATTCCGCCCGGATCTGGTTCGTCTCGAGCCTCGGCAAATACGTCCCGGGAAGGTCTGGGCCATCGCGAGCATGGCACTCATGGCGCGGGACGCGGGTGTAGCCGCCTGGGCCGCTACCGCGTCGGCGATCATTCTTCAGGCCCTGGCAGTCGTGACCGGTGCCGGCGTCGCGGCGCTCGCGGGCGCTCGGGCGCTTCAGAACGCCGACCCGAGGCTTCTACCGCTTTTCTGGGCCACTGGGGCCGCAGGTGCTGTTGGGGTGGGCCTCCTGTTTTGGCGGCCGGCGATTCGCCGTCTGCTCGACCTGACGGGAGCCGGCTACGGCTCGCCCAGTATCGGACCAGTGATCTTCGGAGCCGCCGCGAATGCCGTGGCCTGGGTGGGTTATGGGTTCGCCCTGTGGCTGCTGGCCCAATCGGTTCTTCCCGAGTCGAGCCTGGCCCCAAGCCTTGCGATCGCTGCCTTCGCCGCCTCTTATGTGGCCGGTCTCATCGCGCTATTTGCACCTGGAGGCCTGGTAGTGCGTGAGGGGCTTTTGATCGCGCTGCTGCAAGGCAGCATCGGGCTCGGCCCCGCGACCGCCCTTGCCGTGGCGTCACGTGTTCTGCTGACCATCACGGAGCTGGGAAGCGCCGTTCCGTTCCTTCTTATGCGTCGAGGACGTCCCAGTGTCGCCTGAACCGAATCCATGGGAGCCGCGCTGGCCTCGAGCCATGGCGCGCGCTGGCCTGCACCCTGGCCGCGCTGACTCTGCTCTGGCCTCTCCTTACCGGTCAGATCCTCTTTGGCGGCGCCCGCTCGGACATGTTCATCGCGGGATATTCCTTCCGGCTTTTTGGCGCGGAGGAGTTCAAGGCGACTGGCTCCATCCCGCAATGGAATCCCTTCCTGTTCGGCGGCTTGCCGTTCATCGCCGCGATGCACGGGGACATTTTCTATCCCACAGCGTGGCTGCGCCTGCTCTTCCCGGTTGATCTCGCGATCACCTGGGGGATGGCTGTCCACTTCGTGCTCGCCGGCTGGCTCACCTACGGATTTGCCAGAGCCTTGCGGTTGAGCTGGACCTCGGCGGTTGTCGCCGGCGTGTGCTACGAGCTGAGCGGAATCGTTGCATCTCAGATGAGCCCGGGGCACGACGGCAAACTCTTCGTGTCGGCCCTGACGCCACTCGCCTTCTGGGTACTGCTGCGCGCTTTCCGCGATCGTCAGGCCTGGGCCTTCGGTGCCTTCGCCATCGTAGTGGCTCTGCTGGTGCTCGGCCACTACCAGATGTGCTACTTCCTGTTGATCGCACTCGGCCTTTGGTGCCTCTACCTGGCATTCCTGGATCCCGACCGGCCGCAAGGTCGGAATCCCTGGATACCGCTTGGCCTCACTGCTATTGCCGTGGTGGTGGGAATAGGAATTACAGCGCTTCAGGTGCTGCCGTTCCTCGAGTACGTGAAGTACTCGCCTCGGGCGACTGGGGGCCTAACACGGGGTGGGATTACGTCAACCTCTACTCCATGCCTCCCGAGGAGATCTTCACGGTCATCCTGCCGCAGTTCAACGGTGTGCTCGACAATTACTGGGGCCGCAATCCGATCAAGTTCCACACCGAGTATCTGGGGATCGTCCCGCTCCTCTTGGCCGGCTTTTCCTGGGGTGATCGGGATCGCCGCCGGTTGGTAATCGCCCTGCTGGGTCTTGCGTCATTATTTCTCCTCTTTGCGTTTGCCGGCCACACCCCGTTCTACCGCCCCTTCTATGAATTATTGCCCATGCTCAAGAAGCTGCGGGCCATGGGCATGGTGTTCTTCCTCGTCGCTTTCCCGTGGCGATTCTGGCCGGGATCGGGCTCGATCGCTTGCTCAGCGGACAAGTTGCTCGGCGCTCGGTCCTGCTGGTCGCGGGCGGCTTCGGAGTCTCGCGCTCCTCGGCCTGAGCGGAGTGCTGCAGGCTGTGGCGGAAGGAATGGCAGTCGCGGAACGGATGGGCCAGGTTCAGGCGAACGCCGGCGCCCTCCGGCTGGGCTCGCTCCGCCTGCTGGTGGGAGTGGTCGCCTGCGGAGCCGTGCTTTGGGGAATCGCGGCGGGGAAGCTGAGGGGCGGAGCCGCAGCGGTTGTCCTGGTGGCCGTGACCGCCATCGATCTCTGGAGTATTGACCGGTTGTTCTACCAGTTCTCGCCCCGGGCCGCTCAGCTCTTCGGATCTGACGAGGTCACCACGTACCTGCAGAAGCAACCACTGCCATTTCGTGTGCTGGACGCCCAGGCGAGCTACGGACAATCGATTCTGATGGCCTACCGGATCCCCGATGCGCTGGGCTACCACGGCAACGAGTTGCGCGCCTACGATGAGTTGGGCGGAAAAGATCAGGGGTGGAGAAACCTCTTTACCCCTAACGTGGCCGAGCTTGTGTCGCTCCGATATGTGATCCTGCGGCAACCTCAGGAGGTTCCCGGATTCCACCAGGTGGCGGGCCCGGTCTCAACCGCCTTCGGGACACCTGCAACGCTCTACGAACGGGATACCGTGCTCCCTTACGCGAGAGTCATCCCGTCCGCGGCCAAGGTACCGGAACCGCAACTGGTCCCGACCGTAGTAGATCCTCGCTTCCCGGGTGCATCCGTGGTGCTGTATCCGGACACGGCGTCGTTGACGCCCGCCCCCTCGTTCAGCCGCTCCCAGTCTCTCAGGCAAAGGCTGAAGTGGCGAGATGGGCCCCCGGGAAGATGACCATCAACCTTACGGGATCCGACTCCAAGCCGGGTTACCTGCTTGTTGCCGAGAACTGGTATCCTGATTGGCACGCGATTGTGGATGGAAAGCCCGCTCCGGTGCTTCGGGGAGACAATACTCTTTTGAGCGTCGTCCTCCCGTCGGGAGCCCGCCAAGTCGATCTGACCTTCGACTCCCCGACCTACCGGAAGGGGAAACTGGTGACTCTCGGCGCCCTGCTTGCCGCCTTGGCGATGGCGGGCGTTCCTGCATTCACCGGGAGGAAGCCGGCGCGTGATTGAACGAGTATTGGTCATCGTGCCGACCTACAACGAGGCGACCAACCTCCCCAGATCGTCCCGGCCATTCTGCGGCAGGACCCGCGCATCGAAGTACTGGTCGTCGACGACAATTCGCCGGATGGTACCGGGGACATGGCCGACCGGATGAGTCAGGCCAAGCCGCGGGTACACGTCCTGCATCGGCTGGCCAAGGAGGGGCTGGGCCGGGCCTATCTGGCGGGCTTCCGGTGGGGACTGGACCACGGCTTCCAGGCGATTTTCGAGATGGATGCCGACTTCTCGCATGACCCAGGCTTCATCCCGGAGTTCCTGAAGGCGATCGAAGATGCGGACCTGGTGCTGGGATCGCGCTATGCGACCGGCGTCAACGTCATCAACTGGCCCATCAGCCGGCTGCTGCTGTCCCTGGGTGCCAACCTCTATGCCCGGTGGATCACCGGGCTCCCGCTCACGGACTCGACTGGCGGCTTCAAGTGCTTTCGACGTGAGGTGCTGGAAGCGATCCCGCTGGAGAAGGTGAGGTCCAACGGTTATGCCTTCCAGATCGAGATGAGTTTCCGCGCCTGGAAAAAGGGTTTCCGGCTGACCGAGCTCCCGATCATCTTTCACGACCGGGTCGAAGGGCACAGCAAGATGAGCAAGCGGATCGTGCGGGAAGCGATCTGGATGGTCTGGTGGCTGCGGCTGCAGGGGATTTTGGGAAGAATCTAGGAGGCCTGTGAAGGGAATCGTCTTCTACAAGATGACCGGGTCGGGCAACGACTTCGTTCTGCTCGACGGGCGCACCACCACGCTCGCGGACTGGCCGGCAGCCAGGATCGTGGACGTCTGCGACCGGCGTCTCGGCGTCGGCGCGGACGGTCTGGTGATCCTGACCCCGAGGACGCCAGTACCGTCCGGATGGATTTCTTCAACTGCGACGGTTCCCGAGCTGCCATGTGTGGCAATGCCGCGCTCTGCAGCACCCGGCTCTCCGCCCACCTGGAGATGGCACCCGCCACGGGGATGCGGCTGGTGACCGGGGCAGGCACCTTCATGACCCGCTGTCGGGCGGAACCGGATTTGGCTGAGCTCAACCTGCCCGACTTTCCGGCCCCCGAACTTGTCGGCAGCATCCGGACGGCGGCGGGCGAAGGTCCCACCAGTTTTGCCACCGTCGGAGTGCCTCATTTGGTCGTGCCGGTCGAGGACATCGAGCGGGCCGACTTGATGGCCCGGGGCCGGGAGCTAAGGAACCACTCCGCCATCGCCCCAGCCGGCGCCAACGTCAACTTCGTCGCGACCCCTGCCGGTAAGGCCGGCACCTGGCCGGTTCGGACCTATGAACGAGGGGTAGAAGGGGAGACTCTGGCGTGCGGGACCGGAGCGGTGGCGGTTGCCGCCGCGCTGGCCCAAGCTGGGCGAGCCTGCCTGCCGGTCGAAATCCGGACCCGAAGCGGCCGGTGCCTCAGGATATCGGCGAACTTGGAAAACGGAGCCGTCCGGGCCGTCTGGCTGGCCGGAGAAGGGCGTATGGTGTTTACTGGGGTGTTGTAGAATTCTGCGGTAAGAAGCCCACCTAAAGGCCTTTAAATCAATCGCTTACAGTTTCTGGCCACAGCAAGGACTGGGTTATCCCCATTTCTCCACTTCGCAACTTAACATAATACACATTATACGACATTAAACCGAGCCAAGAAAAGACCGCCCAATGCCGGGCGGTCTGGTTCTACATCTTCCCTTGGGTCAGCTCGGCCAGCCGAACCTGGGCCTCGACCTTGGAGTTCGATTCAGGAAAATCCTGAATGATCCTTCGGTACGCGGCGATGGCCTCGTCCTTCTTCCCCGCGGCTACATAAGCCCGGCCGGCGTCGTTCAGGTACTCGGCGCGAAGGTAGTCCACGTCCGCATTGTCCGACGCCGAGCGGAAGGCTTGGGCAGCTTCCTCGGGACGATTCGCGTTCTCGAGCGCCCGGCCGAGGAGCGCGTATCCCGGGGTCAGATATTTCTTGTCCGGCTTCGATTTGATAAAGTCCTGCAAGCTGACCGAGGCGAGCTCCTGCTGCCCGTTCAGCAACCTGACCTGGTTGAGCGTGATGACCGCTTCCTGTGCCGCGTCAGTGCCGGAATAGGTCGTGACCACCTTCTGCAGCTCGCTCGCGGCCAGAGGCAGATTCCTCGACTCCGCGGCGCTTCTCGCCTGCTCGAGCGCTCTGTTGGCAAAGTCGGCCTTCCGCCTTCCGCTGACGATCACGAACCAGGCGATCAGCAGCACTGCTCCGAGCGCGATTCCGCCGGCCAGGCGCAGGTTCTTCGGTACGGAGAACTTGCTGGCCGGAGGGCTGCCACGGCGGTTTTCTTGGGTTTAACGCTCGGTGCTTCCATTGTGGTTGCCATGTTGCTCGATCGCTCGAAAACCAAAGGGTTAGGCCGGTGCTGGGAGATCCGGCGAGCAGGTGCCCCCGAGACGATTCGAACGTCCGACCAACGGTTTAGGAAACCGCTGCTCTATCCAGCTGAGCTACGGGGCAAAGCCTTTAAAAGTAGACAGTTGCATAAGGCGGCGTCAACGCTAAAGCCGGGAAATCGCCTCGACAGGCGCCCCAGTCAGGCGTTTGCGACCGTGGAGAAAGTCCAGCTCGAGCAAGAAGCTCCACCCTATCAACTCGGCGCCCAGGAGCCGCACCAACGACGCCGCGGCCTCAGCGGTTCCTCCGGTGGCCAGGACGTCATCTACCACCAGGACTCGGGCTCCCAGGGCGAAGGCGTCCTCGTGTGCCTCCAGCGCGTCGGTGCCGTACTCCAGGAGCGTAGTCGTGACGCCGGGTTTTCCACGGAAGCTTGCCTGGCTTTCGCGCCGGGATGAATCCAGCCCCGATTTCCACAGCGACTGGCGCACCTAGTATGAAGCCCCGAGCCTCTATCCCGAGGATATGGGTGATACTCTGACCTCGAAACGGCTCGATAAGGCCCTGGATTACCTGCCGGAATAGCGCAGAATCCTGGAGCACAGGTGTGATGTCCTGGAATACGATTCCAGGCTTGGGGTGGTCCGGGATCGGGCGAATGGCCTGCCGGACCTGCGTATCCAGCGCTCCAGAAGTCATTTATCAACCAGCTTCGTGTGGATAATCTAACTATCTAATTTCAAAAGAGTTGCCTAAGTTGACTTCATCCGAAATCTCGGCTTTTTCCACTTGTGCCACCTTGGCGTGCCGAGGTCCGGCACGTACCGCCTGCTCAAGAGCCTGGACTTGGCTATCTGAGCCTCTGGCCACGATCTCGACTCGCCCATCTGCCAAATTGGTCGCATAACCGGTGAGTCCCAAGTCTTGCGCCCGCCGCAGCACGAAGAACCGGAAGCCGACTCCCTGCACCCTCCCACTGACGAACAGCCTGACGGTCACGCAGGACGACTCCTGCGGGTCTTGATGATCTCAATGACCATCGGCATCACCGAGAGGACAATGATTGCCATGACGACGAGCGTGAAGTTCCTCCCGGACGACCCTCAGGTTCCCGAAGAGGTAACCCGCCCAGACGAAGAGGCCGACCCACGCGACACTGCCTAGGACGCTGACCGTAAGGAACCGGGGTGTATGGCATCACCCCTACCCCGGCGACGAATGGCGCGAATGTCCGGAGAATGGGAAGGAATCTGGCCAGAATGATGGTCTTGCGGCCGTGCCGGTCGTAAAAGGCCTCGGGTCTTGAGCAGGTGCTCCTGCTTGATGAATCGGGACTGAAATGCCTTCCGTCCGATCAATCGCCCGACCCAGTAATTGGAAGAGTCGCCCAGGATTGACGCGGCGCAAAGGATGGTGAAGACCAGGCCGACATCCAGATCTCCCAGGCCCGCGAAGGTGCCGGCGGCGAACAGAAGCGAATCGCCGGGCAGGAATGGCGTCACCACGAGGCCTGTTTCGCAGAAGACGATCAGAAACAGGATGAGGTACGTGCCGGTTCCGTAGTGCTGAATCACCTCGCTCAGGTGTTTGTCGAGGTGCAGAAACAGATCTATGAAGTCTTTTAGTAATTCCATCCGGACTCTCGGGGGTGGGTCGGCTGTTCGGCAAACCCATGCTCGCCGAGCAGCGGCACGAACCTGACATCGCTGAGACGCTCAACCTGAAATTCCTCGCCGTGGCGTGGTGACCAGCGTGATCACCTGGGCCTGCCGGTCGCCCAGAGGAATGATCAAACGGCCACTCGGAGCGAGCTGCTGCAACAGGGGCTCGGGAACTTCGGGCGATGCGGCGGCGACCAGGATCGCGTCGAACGGTGCGCAGGGACGCCATCCCAGCGTCCCGTCTCCGACCAGCACGGTCACATTCCGAATCCCTGCCTGGGCCAGGATCTGTCGGGCGGTATTGGCGAGCGTGGTGATGCGTTCGATGCTGAAGACTTGTCCGGCAAGGACGGCCAGCAGCGCGGTTTGGTAACCCGAGCCGGTGCCTACCTCGAGCACCTTGTCTTGGGACGACAGCTTCGCCAGCTCGAGATACCGAGCCTGGACCCAGGGCTGGGAGATCGTCTGCCCCGCTCCAATCGGAAGCGCCGAGTCTTCGTAGGCCCGATGGCGGACGCTCTCGGGGACGAAGAGATGGCGCGGGACCTGGCCTATGGCCCGCAAGACTTCGGGATCCCGAATCCCTTTCGATTCGAGCTCCGCCACCAGCCGGTTGCGGTAGCCGCGGTACCCGTCTCCCTCTCCTAGGCTTCGAGCGACCATTCTCGCACCGTTTCAAGGAGGCGGTAGTTCGTCAGGTCCATGTGCAGCGGGGTAATCGAGATAAACCCGTCAGCAACCGCACGGTGGTCCGAGTCCTCTCCTCCGGTCCAGTGAATGGTGCCGCCTCCGATCCAGAAGATTTCGTGTCCCCAGGGATCGCTCATCCTGGTGAGTGATTCCTGAAAAAAGCGGCTTCCCAGCTGAGTGACCTTGATGCCCCGAACCTGATCGGCGGCGATGGGGGAGATTGATGTTCAGCAGCGTCTCCTTCGGGAAATCCTTCACGCGGACGATGCGACCGATCAGACGAGCGAGCAGCTCCCGATAACTCTGCAGAGTCGTCAGGTCCGACGTAGGCCCAGCGTAGGAGATCGCGATTCCTGGAACGCCGAGAGTCACCGCTTCCATCGCGGCCGCCACGGTGCCCGAATAGAGTACGTCCTCCCCATGTTCGGTCCGTGGTTCACCCCGGAGAAAACAAAGTCCGGGCGTTCCACCAGGAGTGCGCCCAGGGCGAGCAACACGCAGTCTGTAGGGGTGCCGTCCACCTGGAAGGCGCCGTCGGGGCGGCGGGCCGGCCGGACCGGCCGGTGCATCGTGAGGGAATGGGAGGTCCCGCTCTGTTCCCGGTCAGGGGCCACGACGGTCACGGTGCCCACCGTCTGGCACGCCTCTGCCAGCACACCGAGCCCGGGCGCCAGGATCCCATCATCATTCGACACCAGGATATTCACCTGGGATTCGGATCCTGCTCCGGCCGGGTGCGGGCGTATTGCCGTCCAGCAGGTCGGCGACCTCACTCGAGTGCCAGCCGAAGCTCCTGTATGGTCTCTCGCTCCAGGGCTCGGCGCGCCACGTTGCGGAGCTCTCCGGTCCGCCGGTAGTGCTCGATCCGCTGCCGTGCTCCTTCGATCGTGTACTTCTCGGTATAGAGCAGGTGCTTGACCAGCATGATCAGCTCGACTTCCCGGCTCTTGTACACCCGGTTGCCGGATCGATTCTTGGCCGGATTGAGAAAGCGGAACTGGCTTTCCCAGTAGCGAAGCACATGCGGCTTCAGATCGGTGAGGGCGCACACCTCGCCGATCGAAAAGAATTCCTGAACAGGCCGTGCCATCGTCACCGCCATTGCTCCGGCTTCAGGGTACGCTCCATAAGATCGCCGACCGCCTGCCCCGGCGGCTTCCCTTCGAAAAGTATGCAATGCACCTGCTCGCAGATGGGGAGCTCGACTCCGACCCGCTTGCCCAGCGCAACCGCGCTGCGCGCGCGTGTTGACGCCCTCCGCCACCGTCCGATGCGTGGCGCTGGTACTCATCGAGCGTCTGACCCTTCGCCAGCGCGAGACCCAACGACCGGTTCCGGCTCAAGGCACCTGTCGTCGTCAGGATCAGGTCTCCCATTCCGGCCAGTCCCGCGAAGGTGAGCGGATCGGCGCCCCTCGCGACACCGAGTCGAGTGATCTCCGCCAGCCCGCGGGTAATCAGCGCCGCCCGCGGATTGTTCCCCAAGCCAAGGCCTTCCAGGATCCCGGCGGCGATTGCGATCACATTCTTGAGCGCTCCTGCCAGCTCGACTCCGGTGACGTCCTGGTTCGAGTAGACCCGGAAGCGCGGCGCCGCAAACACCGCCTGCGCGTCTTCAGCCGTTCGCCACTCCTCGCGGCCGCCACCACGGCCGTGGGCTGCTCCTGAAACACCTCCAGCGCAAAACTGGGTCCGGAGAGTGCGACGATCCGCGCGCCGGAAGCGTCTGCTCCAGAACTTCCGACATCAGCAGCAACGAATCGGGTTCCGAGCCCCTTGGTCGCACTCACCACCAGCGTCCCTTCCAGCACGCTGCCGACGACCCTCGCTACTACCTCCGCACGACATGACTGGGCGAGGCCGAGAGTATGACATCGGCTCCCTGCACCGTCTCCACCGGATCCGCGTACGCTCGCAGCCCCTTGCGCGAGACGGCATCCCGGCAGGAACAGCGTGTTCTCCTGCTGCCGGTTGATCGACTCGACCACTTCGGCCTCGTAGGCCCAGAGCCGCACCGGCGAGGCCTTTGCGAGCGAGGAGGTCGGCCAGCGTCGTGCCCCAGCTTCCTCCCCCAAAACGCCGACGGCTGTCATCTACCCGAAGGAGCCGCATCGCCGCGACGGCCGAAGCGGCTTTCCGTCCCATTCAGTAATCGCTGAATGTTCGCGCGATGCTTCCAGATCACGAAGAGCGCGACCGCGACGTCGAGTCCCAGCGCCGTGAGGGTTCGCCGGCCGGGATTGAGCAAGTAGTCCGCGGGAGGGAAAACCGCGGCGCGCAGCGACCGAGCCCAGCGACACATATCCGGTGGAGCGCACCAGCACGAGCCAGACGATCAACGCCACACCGAGCGCCTCGGGCGCGAGCCCTAGCAGCATGCCCGCTGCCGTGGCGACCCCCTTCCCTCCCTTGAACCCGACGAACACCGAGTACACGTGCCCGACGACCGCCATCACTCCGCACAGCGTCGGAAACAGCGTTACCCCGGGAAGCCTTGGCCCCAGCAGCAACACCGGGATCGCGCCCTTCGCTGCATCGATCAGCCCGACCGGGACCGCGAATTTCCAGCCCAGCGTGCGGTAGAGATTTGTCGCGCCGAGATTCTTGCTGCCGTGCTCCCGCAGATCGATGCCTCGAAACCACTTCGCCACCAGGTAACTCGTGGGAACGGCTCCACACAGGTACGATCCCAGGAGAAGCAGTGCCGCGAGGCCGAGGCTCCCGCTTCCGATGCGCCGCCCTCGAGACCGGCGCTGAACTTGAGTCGGACCGGCGCGCCGTCGAACCCCCACGCGGCGCGGAAGCCGTTCAGCAGGTAGCGCTGATAGGCCTCGGGCACGTCGGCCGGCCGATTGCACACGATGGCGAACGCGGGCGGCCGGGTCCCGACTGCGACGCGTACAGCAGCTTGACCTCCTCACCGGGCTTCTGCGGCGGCGCGTTTCGCTGGATCAGGTCTTCAGAACCTGATTTACCTCGGCCGTCGGCACCCGCCGTTCCCGCGCTCCGCCACTGCGATGATCAGGTCGGACAGTTTCGACACCCGCTGTCCGGTCGTGGCCGAGGTGTAAACGAACGGCACAAAGCTCAGGAAAGGCGCCTTCTCCGTCAGCAGATCCTGCCCCCGCTTCGCCGTGTTGGCGTCCTTCTCGGGAATCAGGTCCCACTTGTTCACCACGACGATCAGTCCGCAGCCCCGATCCCACGCCTCGGTCGCGATGCGGAGGTCTTGGTACGTGGAGGCCGAGCGAGGCATCCACGACCAGGACACAGACATCGGCTCGGTCAATGGCGCGGTGGGTGCGTAACGTCGAGTAGAACTCGAGGTCATCTTCTACTTTAGCGCGACGCCGTAAGCCCGCTGTATCTATGAAGTTGAGCGTCTTGCCGTGATATCGCAAGGGGAGTCGACAGAATCTCGGGTGGTTCCCGGTTCTGGCGCGACCACATGTCGCTCCTCCCCGAGCAGTCGATTGATCAGGGATGACTTCCCGACGTTGGGCCGCCCGACAACCGCCACCTGAATGGCGTCCTCGTCCTCGGCGGGATCCTTGGGCGGCAACATGCCGACGATGGTGTCGAGCATGTCGCCGCTCGACTTCCCCATCCGGGCGGAGACGCCGGGACGGGGTCGCCCAGGCCCAGCTCGTAGAACTGGAGGTGGCCCGTGCTGGCGGGCAGGTCGTCCATCTTGTTCACCACCACCAGAACGGGACGGCGCGAGCTTCGGAGCTGCGCGCGATCTCTTGATCCACTGGATTTACCCCTCTGCGTCCATCAACCACCAGGACCACAAGGTCGGCGGCCTGTACCGCGCGCCTGCACCTGACGGCGAATCGCGACGTCCATCGAGTCGGAGGAATCGGGTATCAACCCCCGGTGTCGACGACCCAGAAGCGTCGTCCATTCCACTCTGCGTCGCCAAAATGGCGGTCACGAGTCGTACCGGGGCGCTCGGAGACGATGGCCCGGCGCCCTCCGAGAACGCGGTTGAACAGGGTGGACTTGCCGACGTTGGGACGTCCGACGATTGCTACGGTAGGCTTGCTCACGCGGCGACGGGAGTATCGAGCGCGTCCGCGAAGAAATAGGAGGGTCGAATCTCCATCGGAGCGGTCGCCGCGAGCGCCTCGAACGACAGGTTGTCCATGAAGAGGCCATCGTCATTGAGCGATTCGGCGGGGAGCAGCGCCAGATCGAAGCCCGTTGCGATCGAGCAGCGCTTGGCGGAATGCCGCGCCGGGAAGCAGGCCGGCGCATGTCACCGAGGTGCCGAACAGCGTGTTCTCCAGTACCAGCAGCTCGAACTCGGCACCAGTGTATTCGCGCAGCTGATCGATCACCTGAGGCAACAACGCGCCCATGGAGGTGCCGGTAAGCACCGCGATTCGCTTTCCCTCCCAGCTCGCCAGCGCCTCCCGCTCTTCTCCGATCCGCTTCTGCAGGTAGCGCACGGAGCCTACTCCATTCTCCACCTGCTCGAAGTCGCCGTAGACCTCGGCTCGGCGGAAGCTCGATGCCGGCGCGCAGGTAGCAGCTCGTCCGCGCCATACGCCCAGGTTATCCCTCGCTCCGCCCTGGCGCGAGCGGCCCATGGCTCGAGCCTGGCGGATAGCGGCGCGCGCACTCCTCCGCGAGTTGGCTCCCGCACCAGGCTGTGCTTGCTGAACTCGGTGAGCCCGACAGGCACAACCGAGACGTTGTGCACCACGCGGCCGAAGGCATAGAGATCGGAGAGACTCTGCTCCAGGACCTCGCCGTCGTTTACCCCGGGCGACATCACGATCTGGGTGTGAAACTCGATGCCATGCGCCGCGAAGTGGCGCAGCTGCTCGAGGACGTCAGGCGCCAGCGGGTTGCGGAGCAGATAGCGCCGGATGACGGGATCGGTCGCGTGAACCGACACGTAGAGCGGCGAGAGCCGGTATTCGATGATCCGCTGTACGTCCCACGGCTTCAGGTTCGTCAGCGTGGCGAAGTTTCCGTACTTGAACGACAGGCGGTAATCGTCGTCGCGGATGTAGAGCGTCTCCCGCAGTCCCTCGGGGAGGCCGTCCACGAAACAGAAGTCGCATCGGTTGGCGCAGCGGCGGATCCGGGGCGGCTCCAGCGAGACGCCGAGCGGCATCCCGTCCGCCCGCTCGATCTCGTACTCGATCTCCTCTCCATCCGGCTGGCGCGCGTGGACCACGAACTCATCCTCGGCGGTGAGGAACTCCCAGTCGAGGAAGTCCTCCAGCTCGCGGCCGTTGACGGACAGGAGTTCGGTGCCCGGCAGGAGCCCAAGCTCCGCGGCGATCGATCCAGGCTGGACTGCGGTGACTTTGACCATTGAAAATCGAGTACTCCTGGGCGGACCGGCTGAAACAAGCGGTAAAAGGTGGCCCCGCAGGCGCCGGGATTCAAGACAGGAGGGCAAAGACAAGGGCGACGACCTGGAGGTCGCCGCCCTCTGTGAGGATCGAGGCGCTAGCCTACCAGCAGGCCGGTGCGCCCTCCATCGTAACGCGCCGCGTTCGGCGAGTTCGCGATGGCCCCGATGAACACGCCGCAGCGTATTCGGAGCGGACGCCGCGATCGATCGGGTTGGTCATCGTCAGCCTTGTACCCGGTCGCGCCGATATAGGTGAGCGTCAGCACGTTACCGCTGCTGGGAGAAACTGGATTTGACCGGCCCCACCCGTCGCCGTTGACCGCGCAGACCGCTGGTCGTCGAGCCGGCGTAGTCGGTGTTATCGAAGTAGAAGCCTTCCTGGGCAGTCACCAGATTGCGCAGGTCAGCCTTCATGCTGGCCAGGATGGCCTTGTTCTTCGTGTTGGCGAACTTCGGGATCGCGATAGTCGCGAGAATCCCGATGATCACAACTACGATCAAAAGCTCGATTAGGGTAAATCCCTTCCTGGTCATACCATCCCGTCCTTCCGGGTGCGCCACGAGAGAAACTCCCAATGGCCTGGGAAGGGGCAACCCCTATGCCAATATTCGACATTAATCGTAAAGCTATATATCCTCAATAAGATACAGTCATTGCAACAGGCCAAAAACCACAGTCTTTCCGAAGCCCGGCTCGGGCTTCTTGCATGACAAAAGCGCCGACCCGAACGAGGACCGGCGCCTATTTGTGCCCAGGATCACACATCCCTATTGAGGATGGCTCAGCGACCAGACATAAGCGGCAACCGCTTTCACATCGTCATCGGAGATACTGGATCCGCCCTTTGGCGGCATCACTACACCGCTCTTCGATTCTTCCTTGGTAACTCCCTTCATCACTTGGGCAACGATTTCATCGTAACTGCCCTTGCTGTGAATCCAGACGTCATCGGTGAGGTTAGGGCCAACCATACCCTTGGCGTCGGCGCCGTGGCAGGCGTAGCAGAGACCGTCTTTATGAAAGATCCCGTTGCCCTTGTCGATGAGCTCCTGGGTGACTCCCTGTGGCAGTTGTGACTGAGCCCGAGCCGGGGTGGCCACGACCGCCAGCATGATCGCAGCAGCGAGAGGCAAACGGCTGAATGAGTTCATCCGATGACTCCAGGTCGTTGAGATGAGGGAAACGAATCTGCCCGGCGGCTGGGCAACATTCAAGCCCTGCCCGAGGGAATGCCTAAGTCCTCACGGGGTCGCGTCTTTGTGGTCGAACAACCAGATCTTCCGCCATCGGCTGTCCTGACCCGGAGGGCGGACAGGTACCGGGCGTGGTGTCACCGCCCGTAAAGACAGGCCCCCGCAGCCAGAGCTGCGGAGGCGTGGATCACACGGTCAGAGCGGGCGACCGGACTCGAACCGGCGACGTCCAGCTTGGGAAGCTGGCATTCTACCAACTGAATTACGCCCGCGGTTCGAGAAATCTCGCCGTCGTTTCACAACCTTGTCAATGACCGGCGAAGGCAACGCCCCGGCAAGACTGCGCCGGGGCGTCAAGGTAATTCGACGGGTTACTTCACCTTGTAGCGCCAAGCCTTGACCCCATCGGCCTTGCCGTCAACCTGAATTGGCTGGGTGGCACCAGGCTGCAGTGCGGGTATCGTCGTTTCCTGGGTGCCCACAACCGTTCCCTTCTCATCGAGGAACTCCACGACGATCGTTGTCGGAGCAGGAGGTATCACCTTGTTGGCCGAATTGCGGGCTTCCCGCCCGGTTGCCTTCCCGGTGAGCGAAACATTGGAACCGGCGACCTTCAGCTTCTCGATCTCCAGGTTGACCGGCAGTGCCTCACGCGCGGTAATCGCCTCGACGACCTTGTCGGTGTTCTTGGCGAACTTGTATCCCTGGGCGCGCATCGAGTACGCGTACTCACTCAGTGGTTCGAGGGCGATCAGACGCTCGGCCGACGACGCCAGATTGGCACCGTCCTGCATTGCCAGATAGGCGTTGGCCTGGACGTAAATCGCGTCGCGCTGATTGGGGTTCATCTCGAGGACTTTGCCGAAGGTCTCGGCGGCTTCCTTGTAGTTCTTGTCGTTGTACTGCTTGGTCCCCAAGTCGATGAGATCGGCCTCGGTCAGACCTTCCCCGCCCCTCCCACCCCTGCCCCAGCGGCGGCGCCGCCGCCCGCGGCAACCAACGCCTTCTCCAGTTCCTGGGCCTTGTCCGTCTGACCAGTGGCGCGGTAGGCGTTGGCCAGGGCCTTCTTGGCGCTCAAATCATCCGGCACCCGCTGCAGGTACTTCTCGAACATCGGGATCGCCTCGGCGGCCTTTCCGCCATTGAGGAGCAGTGCGCCGGTGTTGAAGAGGGCCTGATCGCGCAGCTTCAGTTGTGCCGTGTCGGTCGGCTCGGTCGTGGCGGCCTTGGTGTAGTAGGCCAGCGAGCTGTCGCGGCATCTTCTGGCTGTTGTAGATCTCGGCCATGTTCATGTAGGACAGCGGCGCGTCACGGTAGATGCTGTTCGCGGCTGTGAACATGACCAGCGCAGAGTCCATCGTGTTGTTCTTCCGGAATTCACTGCCCGCGTTTACCAGAGCTGCCCAGGCCCGATACCGCTGCTTGTCGGTGTCGGCTTTGCATGCGGGAGTGATCTTCTCAACCTTGGTGAAGGCGGAGTCGGTGCCGACCAGATCGCCCTGCTGGAGGTAGTTCCGCCCCAGCCAATACCAGGCCGCGGAGCTTCCGCTCTGACCGCTGCCGATGGCTTCCGAAATGACCCGCACGCCGTCGCGGAGCATTCGGTTCCGGGCATCAGGGTTCGAAGATTCCAGCGCACTCTTGAGGTACGTCTTGCCGCTGCTGACTTTGAAATCGCCGCCTGTGAGCTTACACGCGGGATCCACCAGCTTCTGGTCGAGCGCACCCGTCACGCGGCTGGCAATCGCCGGCTGCTGCGCGGCGGCGGGGGCCGCTGCCAGCAGGAGGAAGCCCACCGCAATCAATCGTGTCATCACGACTCCTCTTTCAGTGTTCGGGATGTGTCGGGCGCCACCGCGGCGACCTTTGCGAGCGCGCGGGTCTGCACCTCACGCGAGATCTCGAGCGCAGGCCTGCCCAGTCGTCGGGCTGCCGCGCTCACGTCGTCGAACTCAGGCTTCGCCCGGGGTCCACTCGGCGCCTCCAGGATCTTTACGCGAACCGAGACACCAGGGGCGATTTCAATCTCCACCTGGTGCCTCGGTAGGGTGACGCGTTCCATGGTCCACCGACGGACACCGGCGGTCGTACTGTGCAGAAAGAGTGCCTCTGCAACCCGGTCTGCTGCCGAGGGTTCCGCGATCGCCTCCAGACGGAATCCGGGCCTGCCCTTCTTCATATGAGTAGGCCAGACTTGAACATCCAAGGCCCCGGCGGAGATAAGGGCCTCCCTCAGGGGCTCGAGATACTCCGGGCTCATATCGTCCAGATCGGTGGACAGTGTCACCACTTCGCCGGCCTCGCCAGCGGGCTCCGCGATGATCAGCCGGAGGGCATTGGGATAGGACTCCGGATCACGACCACCGGCTCCCCATCCACTGGCCGTGGCGCGCCAGCGCGAAGGCGGACGCCCGGCGCTCAACACTCTGAGAAGAACGGCGCCGGTAGGAGTCGTCGCTTCTCCAATGACTGGTCCGTTAGGTCCAATCTCGATTCCCTCGAGAAGGCGGGCGGTAACCGGTGCCGGAACCGGCAGCACTCCATGGGCGGCCCGAATCCACCCTTCTCCCAGAGCAACGGGTCGATTGTGGACCCGCTGAATTCCCAGGCGCTCAAAGCCTTCGATTCCCCCACGATATCCACCATGGCATCGACGGCGCCGACTTCATGGAGAGCCACGTCCTCTGGGGCCACACCGTGGATGCGGCCCTCCTCTTCCGCCAGCAGCCTGAAAGCACGGATGGCGCGTTGGCGTACCCAGTCGGAGAGCGGTGCGTGCTCCAGCGTCGCGATGAGATTCCCCACGTGGTGATGCGGAGCGTGGGACTGGCGCGAATCGTGGGAGTGGTGCGTGCCGGGAGCGTGCGAGTGCGGTTCGGTCCACGACGGGTTCGGAGGTTCCACCTCACCGTGAGGGGAGTAGACCGTGACCTTGGTGGATAGCGATGCCGCACCGGACTACTCGGGAGATTTCCACTCTGGCATCGGAGAACCCGAGGCGTCCGGGCAGCGCCTCCAGCCATTCGGGTGCGGCACCGGCGTCGATCAGGGCGCCGAGCAGCATGTCCCCGCTGATTCCTGCTGCAGGATCCAGAATTGCGAAACGACCCGCGCTCATGCTGAAATATCGCTCCCCGTCGATGGGAGAGGCAAATCGGGCCTTTGACGATAAAGCCACCCGGCGCCGGTGTTGAAGACGACGATCTGCTCCTCCGGCCGCACCAGCCCCTGATCCAGCAGGAGCCGAAGCCCGGCGAGGCCGGCCCCTCCCTCGGGTGAGAAATCGATCCCTTCCTCGGCAGCTCCATTCGCAGCCCACTGTGCCAGATCCTCGTCGCTCACGGCGACTGCGGCTCCGTTGCTTTCACGGAGGGCGCGAAGGATGAGGCGGTCTCCCAGCGGCCCCGGAACGCGCAGTCCGCTGGCGATCGTCGTGGGATCATTCCACGGTTCGGCATGGTCCGCTCCCGCCTCGAAGGCGCGGACGATCGGAGCACACCCGGTGGCCTGAACGGTGAACATTCGTGGCGGGTCATCAGTGACCCAGCCGGCAGTGCGGAGCTCCGCGAAGGCTTTCCACATCCCGATCAGCCCAGTCCCGCCGCCGGTGGGATAGATGATGACCTGAGGGGAACGCCCAGCCGAACTGCAGCGCGAGCTCAAGGCCGAGAGTCTTCTTGCCTTCGATGCGATAGGGTTCGCGGAGGGTCGAAAGATCAAACGCACCGGTCTCCGCGGCATATGCCCGCGCTGCCCGTCCACAGTCCCCGATGTGGCCGTCGAGCAGAACGAGGTCCCCACCAAAGACGCGAATCTGCGCGAGGATGGGCGATGGCGTCGTGGCAGGGAGCAAACACCTTCACATGACATCCGGCCCTCGCTGCGTAGGCCGCCGCGGCGACTCCGGCATTTCCTGCGGTGGGAATGACGAAGCGAGTGACGCCGGAGCGCGTGAGCCCGGGTGATTGCCGCGCTCAGGCCTCGAGCCTTGAACGAACCCGTAGGATTAGCGCCTTCGTCTTTGATCCAGAGTGAATCCACGCCAAGCGCTCTTCCCCAGACGACGCACCGTGAAGCAATGGCGTATCGCCTTCGCCGAGCGAGACGGGGTTTCGGCCGGGGTGAGCGGAAGGAAGGGGCGGAAGCGCCACATCCCATGACGACGCCTCAACTCCGCCCGGTCGGTCAGCACTGGGACACGATCAGGATAGCGAACGAGCCACGGCTGCCCACAGTTGGTGCAGACAGTCGGCAGCCCTTCCGGGCCACTGGTGTTTCCGCAGTTTACGCACTCGAGAGTCCAATCCACTTCAGGACTCCGCGCGGTAATTCAGAAAGCGATCCGCCAGCTGAACAAGCCGCTCGTCACCACGCCGTTCGGCGTCGGCGCGGATGATTTCCACCTGGGGCCGGAGAACGGGATCACCCCACCGGTGACCGGTCGCGGCCTCGGCACCCATCGAGTCGCCATGATTGGCCCCCTCGAGCAGCGCCCAGGCGGCCGCGGCCGGGTAGGATGGATCGGTCCGAGGCGGCAGGTGATAGCGCCGCGGCTGGTCTTCCTCGTCTTCCTTCACGAATGCGCGAGACATTGAATCACTTCTCCGTGAGTTGCCGGAGGATCCGGTCCGCAAGTTTGGTGGAGAATCCCGGCAGGCTGGCGAGTTCAGCCGCAGTCGCGGACTTGACTCCCGCCAGGCTGCCGAATCGTTCGAGAAGCGCCCGCCGACGGTTCGGCCCGATCCCGCGGATGTCGAGCAATTCCGAGGTAATCGTTCGGGTGGCGCGGCGCTTCCGATTGTACGCCACGCCGAACCGATGTGCTTCATCGCGCGCCCGCTGAAGCAGGCGCAGTGATGGACTGCGCCGGAGAGCCGCAAACTGTCTTCCCGCCCGGGGAGGAAGACTTCCTCTTCCCGCTTGGCCAGGCTGACGATGGGAATGTTGGTAATCCCCACTGCCGCCGCCGCCTGCACCGCCGCTCCGAGCTGTCCTTTCCCGCCGTCAATGACGATGAGGTCGGGCATCGGCTTCGATTCGTCGCGACGGCGGGTCAAGAACCGAGTGACGACTTCGGCAATCGCGGCGAAATCATCCTGCTGCGCCAACCCCTTGATCTTGAACTTGCGGTATTCGCTCTTCTTGGGGCGGCCGGCCTCGAACCAGATCAGAGAACCTACTGTGTCTCTTCCCTGATTGGTTGAGATGTCGATGCAGATCATGCTCCGCGGCACGGTACCCAATCCCAGGTCACGGCCGAGGGCGTAGACCGGATCCTCGGCGCGCTCTTCGGTTTCGAACGACTCGATCCGCAGGCTTTCCATCAGATGACGAGCGTTCTGTTCGGCCAGGTCCACCAGCCGGCGCCCCATGCCCCGCTGCGGAAGTTGCCAGTCGGTTTCGAGCAGCAGCGCCTTCAGACTCTCCGCATCGGCGGGAGCGAACGGAAGCATGAGCTTCGTGCTTCGGGCGGGCAGCGGTACGTACATCCGCACCAGGAATACGCTCAGAACGGCTTCGTCCGACTCCTCCTCGACATTCTCCAGGAAAGCGTGCTCCCGACCCACGACGCGCCCCTCCCGCACCCGAAGGACTACACCAACGGCATCGTCACCGTCTCGCGCAAAGCCGATGACGTCGGCGTCTCCGGTTCCCAGCACCTCGATGGCCGCGGGTTGTTCTATCTGCTCCAGCCACTTGAGAGTATCGCGCAGGTTCCTGGCCCGCTCGTAGTCTTCGCGCTCACTGGCCTCGAGCATGGCCTGACGCACCCTGGCTCGCACATCCAGCGTGCGACCGGACAGGAACTCCAGGACCTCATCGATCATCGCACGATACTCCGCCTGTCCCTGCCATCCCACGCATGGGGCCAGGCAACGCCCGATATAGAAGTCCAGGCAGGGGCGTTCACGCCGATCAACCGGGAGGTTGTCACTGCAGGAACGGACGGTGTAGAGGCGACGGACGATCGCCAGTGAACGGCGCAGGTGGGTCACGTCGGTATAAGGCCCGAAGTAACGAGCGCCGGGGATATCCCGGCGCCGGGTAACCAGAACCCGCGGAAACGGCTCCGCGAGTGTCACCGCGATGGATGGGTAGCTCTTGTCGTCCTTCAGCCGCACGTTGAACCGCGGCTGGTACTCCTTGATGAGATTGTTCTCCAGCAGGAGGGACTGGGGCTCGCTCGCGACGACGATGGTCTCCACGTCGGCGATCTGGCGCAGAAGGTACCGATGGATGGGATTGTCCGGCACGTCCGCCGCGAGGTAGCTGCGGACCCGGCTCCGGAGACGGCGCGCCTTGCCTACATAAAGCACGCGGCCTTCGGCGTCTTTCCAGAGATAGACGCCGGGACCTTCGGGTAATGTCTCGAGTTTGCGGTGAAGCGATTCAGTCCCCTGCACTACTTAATCCTTCCAAATTCGCCGGCGAACCCTGACCAGAAACGCACCAGCCTCGGGAACTCCCCATCCGGCCAGAATCGCCACGTACAGTAATCCGAAGGGTACAAGGACAACCGCAGCACGCGCTACCGGGTGGACCGCGCCCGAGCAGTCGGAGAATACCCCATCCGACAAGGGCTGCCACCAGGGCGGAAATCCAGAGACGCGACGAGGTACGAAAGGGCCAAGCCGGTGTTGCCGATCTGGCGGTTGAGCGAGGTACGCAGAAGATGAAATTCCACCCAGGCCGCGAGCCCCGCTGAGGCCGTCAAGCCGGCCGCACCCCAGCGCGCCTCGATGCCGAGCCAGCCCGGCAGCGGAATGGCGCAAAGATATCCCAGCGCGGTGGTGAGAAACACCCGCAGCATCGCGAAACGGAGAGGCGTCCTGGTATCACGCAGCGCGTAGTAGGTCGAGGCATAGAGCCGTCCAAGCGTTGCCGCGAGGAGCCCTACTGCCGACCCCGCGAGGATCCCCCAGACATAAACGCTGTCCGCCGACCCGAAGCGACCGGACTGAAAGAGCGCGCTCGCGATCACGTGGCCGAAGGCGAGGAATGCCACGGCACAGGGCACAACGAAGAATGCAATCCGTCGAAGCCCGCCCTCGAGCCTACCCCGAAGAAATTCGTGAACTCTGGAGTCCTCTCCGACGGCACTCGACATCTCCGGCAGCTCGGCAGCTGAAACCGACATTCCGAACAGGCTGACGGGCAGAGTGTAGAGCACCTGCGCGTTGGCCAGGCCCGCCACTGCTCCGCTGGGCAGCAGACTCGCCAGGATAGTGTCGATGAAGGCGCTGATCTGCACCACACCGCGACCGATGAACACCGGGACAAAGTTGCGGATGACGGTACGCACCGACTCGCTGGTGCGCTCCAGAACCGGGCGGAACCCGCGAAGCAGTCCGATGACGGTCGGCAGCTGGAGCCCAAACTGAAGGGCACTCCCCACCAGAGAACCCCAGGCCGCGACCAGGGCCAGCTGTCCCCCTGCACCCTGGGTCCGAAGCCCACGAGTGCGAAGATGATCGCGAGGTTCCAGGCGACCGGCGCCGCATACGAGAGAAAAAACTTCCGATGACTGTTCAGAACGCCGAGACACCACGCCGAGAGAACCAGGAAGCCGGCACCTGGGAAGAACAGCGTCACCAGGCGAACCGTGAGGTCGCGCTTCTCTCCGCTGAACCCGGGCGCGATGATCGCGGTGAGCGGACCGGCGGCCAGCATCCCGATCAGCACGATCACGGCGGTGCTGCAGGCAAGGAGGCCGAAGGCCGCATTGGCCAAATGCGTGGCCTCCGTGTCTTTGCCCAGGCTTCTCAGGCGCGCGTATACGGGAACGAAGGAGGCCGAAAGGACTCCTTCGCCGAAAAGATTCTGAAGCAAATTGGGAATGCGAAACGCCGCGTTGAACGCGTCGGCGAAGTCGGATAGCCCGAAGTAGTGAGCGAGAGCGCGTTGCCGGATGAGCCCGACGAGACGGCTCAGCAGGATTCCGGATCCGACGAGGAAAGCCGAGCGCGCCGGAGAGGGTGAGACCGGGTCAGGACTGGATGAAGTCAGGGCTTCCGGGGCGGCGGGAGTGGGGCGCGAGTGGCGCTGTCTTCAAGCAGACGTTGAAGAAACTGGTTCTCCTCCTGAAGCTGCTGGACCGAACGGTTGAGATCATCAACCTCCCCCTCGAGCAGCTGAACCCGCTGGGCCAGGTCCGCCACGCCGGGGGAATCTGCTGTGGTCCTTCCACCCGGCGGGCAAGCGCCCGGCCGATCGGAGAGTCGATGAGGATCCCGATGATGGGAATCATCAGTGCCACAAGCAGGATGATACCGAGGAACATCATGGCACGAGTCTACGAGGATTGAGAGGCGCCTTCAAGGGCGCTCGCATACCAGGTGACCATTTCCTGTTTGAGCTGCTGGAGCAACTCCGGACCGTAGCGCGAGAGGAAGGGCGCCACCGTCAGCAACCGTTCCTGGGGCTTGCCGCCGGGAAGCACCGCAGTGCGCGCCCGTTCGACCTGGCTCATCTCGACCTCGGAGCGCTTCCGGAGGTGCTGCACCAGCTTGCGCTCAACGTCCTGGGTGCCACTCTGAGCCTGTTTCCCAACGTTCTGGATCGTTTTCTCGATGGTTGGATCGATTGTGCGAGCGACATTGGCCAGGGTGTCGTAGCCGGCGGCCAGCTCGCCGCGAAGCCGCTCGAGGATCGCAATGGCCTCGGATGGCAACTGTGAGCGGACTACCCGCGACTCCAAGGCGCGTCCTGGCTGAAGCAACTCCTCCAGCGTGGCGCCGAACTTCTCCAGAACCCGGTCAACCCGATGCTCAACCAGGATCCCAGACCAGCGCGGCACCGGCAGCTGAGGGACAACGCCTAGACTCTCATACAGTGGCCGACAGAGGGGCAGGTAGCGAAGCTCTCCTGGGCCCGCGACATAAGCCACCGTTGGGAGCAATGCGCTCTCCACCACCGGGCGGAGCAGAACGTTGGGAGACAGGCGCTGCGGTTCCTGCTGGGCCAGCCGCTCCAGGTCGGCGAGCCCGAATCGTTCGTGAGCGCGCCGAGTCACGAACCCGCCATCGGTCCGAACCAGCCGGTCACGGCCGAGGGCTGCCTCCACCATCACCAGCGTGGCACCGTCGGCGGCAGCGACTCCCGGATCAGTGCCCTGCCCCACGAGATCGCCGCTTCTCTCGTCGAGGAGGCGCTCGATGTCGGAGGCCTTGCGCAGCGCCTCCAGCAGCAGCGGTCCAGCGGCCTTCTTGACGGCAGCGTGGGTGCTGTCGAGGCACGACAATTCCGAACGGAGCGAGCAGCTCGGCGAGCGCCGATCCGTACGCCCCTGCCACCGTGTTGGTCCGGCCGGAAGTGGCGACGAAGCCAATCGAGGGTGCTGTCCCGATGTTCCGCCGGAGGAAGGTCGGCTTCGAGGCTGTGCGAGGACGCCGTCTACTTCGGACCCGAGCGGCTCCCGATAGAGAGGCAAAAGCGGGGCTTCAGGCGAGCGCTCACGCAGAACCGCCGTCACCAGAGCGCCGTCGGCGTTCAACCACGACGCGTGATTGGCCTCGGTGAAGTCATGATCATCGCCCGCGACCCAGAAAACCGGGACGACCTTGCGACCCCAACGACGGCCAAGCACCTCGGCCAGCGCGGCGGCAGAGAGTGCCTTGTGGATCGTATACAGCGGGCCGGTGAAGAGCGCCGGTTGCTGCCCGGTTGTCACGACCAGGACGCCGGGATCAGCCAGGCTCCCGATTGCAGCCTCGGTCCCCGGAGCGCGCAGGCAGGCTTCAACCAGGCCGGACTGGAGCGCCCCAGTACCGCACTGCGGGAGCCGGGACCGAGCTCGCGAGGGGGTAGCAACCAGACGGAGAGTCACCGGGGAACCTGCGCCAGGAGGATGCAGCGGGGTCCTTCTCCTGGGGGCCGCCAGTGTAGTCTCCCCAGCGACGAACGATTCTCGCGCCGTTTGCGGTGAGCAACGATTCCAGCTCTGGTGGAGGCAAGCAAGCGGACCCTCTCCTTGAAGGTCCTTCCATCCTGAGTATGAATCGCCTTCACCACAAAGCGGTCATCGGTCGTGATTTGCCGGGTGATACGCACCACCGCCGATTCGAACCGGACGGTTTCTTCCGGCACCAGACGCTCACGCACCCGATCGGCGTTGAGAAAATCGATTGCGAACCAGCCACCGGGCCTGACGGTGTCGAGCATTTCCTTGATGGTACGGACGTGATCCTCGTCGCGCTCGAAATATCCGAAGCTGGTAAACAGATTGAGCGTGAGGTCCATGGAGCGGGGACGGATTGGAAGACAACGCATGTCGGCGCGAGCCACCGGCCGATCGGTCACTTCGCGGACCTTCCGCAACAGGGTAAGCGACAGGTCAACGCCGATCGGCCGAGCGCCCCGCGCCTCAAGCGAAGCCATGTGCCGTCCGGCGCCACAGGCCACGTCCAGCACCTTCCACCCGGGCGTCCATTCCAGTGCACCGCAGAGCAGGTCTACCAGACGCTCGGCGTCGGCCTCGTCGCGGTGCGGATAGAGGTGAAGGTATTCCTCCCCGAACCATTCTTCGAACCATTCGGTCATCGCAGTCCGGGACTGAGAGCGGTGGCCCGCCTCATTTGTGGTATGGTTCGCCCCGCAGGATCGTAAACGCGCGATAGAGCTGCTCCAATACCACGACCCGGGCCAGCTCATGAGGAAGAGTCAGCGGACCGAGGCTCCAGCGGAATGCGGCCGCCTGCCGAATGTCGTCCGCCAGGCCGGTGGAGCCGCCAATCAGAAAGGCGAGTGAGCGCGGCGACTCGCTCCAGCGTCTCAGCTGGTGGGCGAGCGCCTCGCTCGTGAGGTAGGTACCTTCGCGATCGAGCGCCACCAGGAACCCGTCTCCCGGCAGCTTGGCCCGCAACCGCGCTGCCTCTTCCCTCCGCTGCACCACACCGGTCGGGGCCCGGGAAGCTTCCTGATCTCGATCTCCTGAATGGATGCGTAGCGTCGCAACCGCTTCAGGTATTCGTCGCCCGCCTCACGGTAGGCGGGACGCAGCTTGCCGACGGCCAGCAGTCGCAGGTCCATCTGCTGGGCTCATCAGGCATACATGCCGCGGAGCCGATGTACAGCCGCGACCCGGTCGATCGCCAACATGTAGGCACCGATCCGGTTGTCGAGCTTGTGCCGTTGCGCCATACCGGTCACCTCATCAAACGACCGCACCATGATCCGCTCGAGCCGCTGGTTGACCGTATCCTCGTCCCAGAAGTAACCACCCCGATCCTGCACCCACTCGAAGTAGCTCACCGTGACTCCCCGGCATTGGCCAGGATGTCGGGAATGACGAAGATGCCCTTCTCGTTCAGGATCTTGTCTGCCGCGGCGGTGGTCGGACCGTTCGCCCCTTCGCAGATGATCCGGGCCTTGATCTGGCTGGCGTTTTCGTCATCGATCACGTTTTCGAGCGCGGCGGGGACCAGCACATCGCAGTCGAGGGTCAACAGCTGGTCGTTGGTGATGTGCTCGGCGTTCTTGTAGTCGTGGAGGAGTTTCTTGCCCTGCACGTGCTTGAGGACGTCCGGCGAGATCGAGCCCTTTGGGATTGTAGCTGCCGCCCGACTTGTCGCTCACGGCGACGATGCGTCATGCCTTCCTGAGCCATCAGCTGGGCCGCGATCGAACCAACATTGCCGAATCCCTGAACTGCCACTCGAGTCCCCTTGATCGGCATTTTCAGCTGTTTCAACGCCTCTTTGGTAACCACGGTACACCCGCGACCGGTGGCCTCGCGGCGGCCCAGGGATCCGCCCATTTCGATCGGCTTGCCGGTCACGACCGCGGTCACCGTGTGCCGTTTGTGCATGGAATAGGTATCCATCACCCACGCCATGACCCGTTCGTTGGTGTTTACATCGGGCGCCGGGACATCCGGAATCGGGCCCCAGCGTCTCGATGATCGCCGAGGTATACCGCCGGGTCAGCTTCTCCAGCTCGGCGTTGGACATGGTGCTGGGATCGCAGATGACGCCACCCTTTGCACCACCGAACGGGATGTTGACCACGGCGCATTTCCAGGTCATCCATGCGGCCAGCGCCTTCACCTCGTCCAGAGTCACCTGCAGGTCGAACCGGATGCCGCCCTTGGCCGGACCGCGGGAAGTGTTGTAGAGGACTCGGTACCCGGTGTAGACGTCCACTTCGCCGTTATCTCGCAGAACCGGCACCGAAACGATGATCTGCTTCTCCGGATGCCGGAGGATCTTGTAGAGCCCAGGCTCCAGATCGAGCTGCTTGGCCGCAAAATCGAAGCGGGACATCATCTCTTCGAAAGGGTTTTCCTCCTGGAGAAACCGGTCCTTGTCGGGGCGGATGACGTCCTGCGCGGGCCGCGGACTTGTGGCGGTCATAGGCTCCTCATTGAGTTTACAGGCGCTCCGGCGGCGTGATCACCGCGTCGAGCGCGGTGGCGACGGCATCGCCGGAATCTTCCCATGTCAGGTCCAACACGGCCACCAGGGGTTCGGGAGCGCCCGCTGGCCAACGGTCTCGCAGTTTCACTGCGTCCTTCTCGGTGATGACCAGGTGATCGGCACGGCGGGCCGCATGCGCCAGCCACGCCACGTCCTCGGCTCCATACTGATGGTGATCCTTCCAGGTCGCTACCTGGACCGCGGCTCCCGTTGCCTTGGTCTGGGTCACGAACCCTTCGGGATCCGCGATCGCCGAGGCGGCAATCACCCGTTTCCCCGCCAGCGTGGAGGGAGGGAGACTGCGCGCGCTCACGAGTCCTTCCAGGCGAGCCAATCCCAGGTGCGCAATGGCCACCGGGCAGCGAACCCTGCCGCGAAGCTCCACCGCGAGCTGTTGCGCTGCTTCGGCCGTTGCGCGCTTCCGGGTCACAATCACCAGGTCGGCCCGGTCCATCGCCGACCACCCTTCCCGCCACGGGCCCGCCGGAAGCGGCCAGCGAACGGCGCGAGTCGTCTCGGCGCTGATTACCAGGATGTTCAGGTCCCGCCGGACGTCGAGCCGCTGGTAGGCGTCATCCAGCACCAGAACCTGAGCCCCTCTCGCCAACGCGCGTTCGGCACCTTCGACGCGGTTCGGGCTGCTCACCACGTGAGCGCTCGGGACCGCCTTCGAGTGTACCATCGCTTCGTCGCCACCGTAGCCCCTGAGCAAAACACCAGGAGCCAGACCCTTGTGTGCGTAGTATTGCGCGACCCAGATGGCGACTGGAGTCTTGCCCGAGCCTCCCACCGTCAGGTTGCCGACCGCCACTGAGGGAAGTGGCAGATCGTGCACCTTGACCCAACCAAGCCTGAACCCGGCCACGCGGATCCCCATCCAAATACGCCACAATCCCGACAGCGGGAGCAGCGCTGCGCGAGCCAACCTCGCATCCACCCGGCGGCTGGTCCACAGCCAGCGAATCAACCGGTGGGTATCGCCGCGCCGTCTGGCCATGCCGTCAGTCTGGTGACTTCCTCCAGGCTTTCCCGGGCCCGCGCCTCAGCGATGGCGCGACCCCGCGCTCCGGGCTCCACGAAAAACGGTGCGCCGTAGGCGATTCGCACTTTCGCGAATGGCTTCGGAATCAGCATGGTGTCCCACGATGCCAGCCGCCAGGCCGGATGCGCCTCGGCGTGAACCGGGACGACTACTCCACCTCCCCGTTGCGCCGCCAGCAGGACTCCGGGCTTGATGACCCGGCGAGGGCCACGGGGGCCGTCAGGGGTGAACCCTACTACCCGTCCTTCGCGCAGCGCGCGGACGGCGCGCAGCAATGCACGTGCACCGCCACGACTGCTTGACCCAGGGATGATCCGATAGCCGATTCGGCGGGCGAACGCAGCCAGATGCTGACCGTCTCGCCCAGCACTCATCACCGCGGAAACTCCCTGCGCCCGGTGCTGCCACAGCACCGGTAGCAGCGCCTCGTGCCAGCTCATGATGACCGCAGGCCGACCGCTAGTGCGTACCTGATGCCAAAACTCCGGCCGCACGACCTCGAGCCGCCAGGACCAGGCGAGGGCACAGGCGAGCGGCGCTCCGAGCCGCCTCGTGAGAGAAGTTGGCGGCCGGATCCTCATGCCCCCACCAGCTGAAGTGCGAGATGCGCTACCCGGCTCGCCGCTCCAGCCTCACCCAGCCGGGCTCGCACCTCGGCGAGGCCGGCCAGCTGTTGCTTCCGCGATTCCGATTCCGACTCAAACAGGGGACGTGCTGCTTCCACCAATGCCTCCGTCGACACCGGATCGCGCCAGAACTCCGGCACCACGGCACGACCGGCAATCAGATTCACCAGACTGATCCACTTCACCGTCATCAATCGCTTGCCGATCGCCCGAGTCAGCCGGGACGCGGCGTAGCTCACCACCATCGGCGTGTCCGCCAGTGCCGCCTCCAGGGTGGTGGTGCCCGACTTGGCCAATGCCACATCCGCCGCGGCAAAAACCGGCGTTGGGTCACCGCGGTAGAGCGTGATCGGCCCGGGATGGGGATAGCTCCCCTTCGCCGTCGCGGCGACGATGACCTGGTCGCACACCCGCAGATTCAGAAGCTCTAAAGCCGCATCCCGGAACCGGGGCCAGTGACGCCCAATTTCGGTGTTTCGGCTCCCGGGAAAGATACCTAAAACCCGGCCCTGTAAAGACATCCCCAACTGGAGCCGGGCCTCGGTTCGGCTCGGCCAAGGCCCTCTGTCAAGCAGGGGATGACCGACGTAGGTCGCCGGCACGCCGAGGCGAGAGAAGAAATCGGCCTCGAAGGGAAGAATGACGGCCAGGCGGTCTACGTCACTGCGCAACCGAGTGGCCCGCTCAGGTCGCCAAGCCCAGAGCTGCGGCGCGATGTAGTAGAGAACTGGAACCCCGGCCGCCCGCGCGGCCCGGGCTACCCGCAAATGGAGGCCAGGATAGTCGACCAGGATGGCGAGGTCGTAGCGACCGGCGATCAGATCGTCCCGGAGCGACTGAAAGAGCCGGTAGTGCAACGGGAGCGAGGCGAGGACCGAGCCGAATCCCATCGTGGCTCAGAGCGCTCCATTGGGAATCGCGGTTCGGCGCCCGCCGCCTCGAGCCGGGGGCCTCCGACCGCTTCGAACACGGCATTGGGCAGCAGTTGCCTGATTGCCTTCACCACCCCGGCAGCGTGAAGGTCTCCGGAAGGCTCGCCGGCCGAAACGAGGATACGGGGAGCGCGATCGGTCACGGGACAGCAAGGGTTCGAGCGTTGCGCGCAACAGCAGCGGAAACCTCGAGCGCCAAGGCGACAGCTGCCCTGCCCTCTTCTCCGCGAACCACCGCCTCCCGCTCCCCGCGCACCGCGTGAATGAAGCTCAAGAGCTCAAGCTTCAAGGCATCCGCACGCGGGGCCTCCAGTGGGATCCGCTCGATTTCGGCTAGATCCTCGGGATCGTCCAGGGTCCAGCCCTCCCGCAGCCGCGAGGAACTCGCCGCGCCCGGCGGCGAGGTCGAGCGAAAGGCATCCATCGGCCTGGTAAAGTCGCAGGCGCCGAACCCGCTCACGAGCGATGCGCGAGGCGGTGACGCTCGCCACCGCACCGCATCCGAATTCGACCCGCGCATGTGCAAGGTCGAGATGAGGCGACAGGACGGTCTCACCAACCGCGCGGACCTCCATCGCCTCGGAGCCGCCGAGAAGATGAAGGATCAGATCAAGTTCGTGGATCATGAGATCCAGCACGACGGGGACGTCGGTACCTCTGTTCTGAAATGGCGCGAGTCGCCGGCCTTCGATGAAACTGGGGCGGTCGAGGTAAGGCTCCGCGGCCCTGAAGCGCCGGATTGAACCGTTCGATGTGCCCTACCTGGAGCTGGACTCCGGCTTTGGCCGACGCGGAGACGAGCGCATCGGCCTCGGCGAGCGTTCCGGCGAGGGGTTTTTCCATGAGGACCGGAATGCCGCGCTCGAGCGCCGCGACTCCAACGGTGGCGTGGTCCGCGGTCGGGACCGCGATCGTCACCGCACTCACGCGGCTCAGGAGCGAGTGAAGATCGGCAAACCCCCGAACTCCGACTGCGGCTTCAACTTCGCGACTGCGCGATCGAGCAATGTCGTAGAAACCGACGAGCTCGACCTCCTCCAGCCGCGAGAGATGCCGGGCGTGGTGCAGGCCGAGCACGCCGACGCCGACAACGCCAATCGGCAATCGCGCGGTCATGCGGGAACCCCGCGAGCCGATTGTTCCAGGAACGAGAGGAAGCGCTCTACCTCATCGGTTTGCGGCGTGGTGCGCAGTCGCTCAATGGCTTGGGAGACAGGAACGTCGGAGTTGAAGACCATCCGATAGGCGTGTTTCAGAGCGAGGATAGTCTCGGCGGAGAAACCGGCCCTGCGAAGTCCTACGGCGTTCAGACCGTACAGCTCCATGGGGTTGCCCACCGCCTTGACGTAGGGTGGCACATCCTGGTTGACGCGGGTGGCGCCGCCGACGAAGCAGTGAGTGCCGATCGTGACGAACTGGTGAACCGCGACCAGGCCACTGATGTTTGCGTGATCCTGGATGATCACGTGGCCGGAGATCTCGGTCGAGTTCGCGATCGTTACGTCGTCGCCGACCTGGCAATCGTGCCCGAGATGGGAATAGGTCATCAGGAAGCAGCGCGCCCCAACCCGGGTTGCCCCGGAAGCCTTGGTGCCGCGATTGACTGGTGACGAACTCACGAATCACCGTGTCGGGCCCCACCTCGACCCAGGTCTCTTCGCCTTTGTAGGAAATGTCCTGCGGATCGCTGCCCAGAACCGCTCCCACCCCGATCCGGACTCGCTGGGCCAGCTTCACGTTTCTCTCGAGCGTGACCCTGGGACCGAGGCTGCAGCCGTCCCCCACTTCGACATTCGGCCCCACCAGCACCCATGGTCCGATTTCGACCCCCGCGCCAATTCGGGCGGTGCGGTCGATCAGAGCAGTGGGATGAACGCGAGCGGTCATTTGTCCACGACACCCGCCATCATTTCGGCCTCGGCGGCGACCTTGCCATCCACGTACGCGACGCCTTTCATGCGGCAGGTCTTGCCCCGGAACTGGAGCATCTCCACTTCCATTCGCAACTGGTCTCCGGGAACCACCGGACGCCGGAATTTCACGTTGTCGAGCGACATGAAGTAGACCACCTTCTTGTCCCGGTCGGTGATCTTCTCCATGAGCAGCAGCCCGCCCGTCTGCGCCATCGCCTCGACGATGAGAACGCCGGGCATGACGGGGTGGCCCGGGAAGTGACCCTGAAAGAAGGGCTCGTTCATGGTGACATTCTTGAGTCCGACGATCTTTTCGGTGCCCTGCATCTCGACGATGCGGTCCACCAACAGGAACGGATAGCGGTGCGGCAGCAGGTCGAGAATCGCTCGGATGTCCATCACCGTTTCCCTTCTGGTTGGGTCAGGCGCGCTATTGCCGCGGCGAACGCCACGTTGCCGCGGTGACTGGGCCGGGTGGCCTCTATCCTGGCGAGGAGCCTGCCGCCCAGCAGCATGAGGTCTCCGGCAAGGTCCCCCAGTTTGTGGCGGGCGAACTCGTTGGGCCAGCGCAGGTCGCCCGGGTCCAACGGTCCTTCGGGCAGCACGACCGCGCATCCCGGCATAGCCCCTTCAGTAAGCCCTCACGCTGCAGGGCCTCGATCTCCGCAGCGAAACCGAAGGTCCTCGCCCTGGCGATCTCGCGGCGGAACGAATCTCCCGTCAGCTCCAATTCAGCACTCTGCCGGCCGATCGATGGGTGAGGCCATTCGATGGTCACGGACAAGAGCGCGGAGTCCCCTGGAACGGCCCGGTAGTCCGAGTCTCCGTCCCTCAAGTGGACGGATTCCTCGAGCCGCAGCCGATCCGGCTCCCCGGCCTGTTCCCGTCGCCCGCCGGCGCTGAATGAATCGATCCAGGGCTGGAAGCTTCCGTCCAGTATCGGAAGCTCAGGCCCCTTCACCTCAACCATCAAGTCGTCGAGCTGCTCCGGCCGCGACGGCCGCGAGCAGGTGCTCCACGGTGTCCAGGGTGACGCCGTTCCGGCGCAGCTGGGTGCGGCGAGCGGTCGCGCCAACCCAGTCGAGTCGGGCCGGGATCGAGGGCTGGTCCGGGAGGTCAGTCCGGCGGAAGACGATACCCTTCCCCGCCGGTGCCGGACAGCACCGGGTTGTAACCTGAGCGCCGGTGTGGAGTCCGACTCCAACCAGCTCGACCGTGGACTCAAGCGTCCGACGAGGCATCCGCGGGGAGCCCGCGCGCTACAGCTTCGAGCCGGTTCACCAGCGGCGCCAGACGGTACAGTGCGGCCTGGGCCCTAAGGAATTCGCGATGGGGGCGAGCGGGATAACCACCGACCACACTGCCAGCTTCGATCCGGCTGGGGCCGAATACCACGCTCCTGGCAGTGATCGTTGCTCCATCGCCGATTACGGCCCGGTCCGCAATGCCCACTGCGCCAGCAATGACCACGTCGTTGCCGATCTGGACACTGCCGGCAATCCCCGTTGTCGCCATGATCAGGCAACGAGCTCCCACCCGCACGTTATGGCCGATCTGCACCAGGTTGTCGATCTTGGTGCCTCGTCCGATGATGGTGTCGGCAAAGGTACCGCGATCTATGCAGCTGTGCGATCCGACCTCCACGTCATCCTCGAGAATGCAGGAACCCTGGTGGGGCATGCGCTGATGTCCCTTGGGTGTCGGAAGAAATCCGAAACCAGTTCCTCCAATCACTGCTCCGGCCTTGAGCCAGACCCGATTTCCCAATCGGGCACCGGGGTAGCAGACGGCGTGCGGACCGAGCACGCAGTCTGCGCCAACCTCCACTTCGGCAGCGAGGAAGACTCCGGCCTCGAGCCGGGTCCCCGACCGATCCGGGCGCGGTCCTCGACCACGACGAACGGTCCGATCGAGATCCCTTCACCAATCTGCACATTGGCGCCGAGCTGAGCCGACGGGTGGATGCCCTCGACCGCCGTGGCTGGCGGGGTGAAGACCGCGGCGACCCGGTGGAGGGCGCTGGCCATGTCCGCCACGATGATACGGGTGGCCGAGCCCCGGGCCGCCTCGGCGAGGGATTCGGCGACCAGAACCGCACCAGCATGGGAGCGGCGGTATTCCGGGAGATACCGTTCAGAGACGAGAAAGGTCAGCGCGTGGGCGCCCGCGCGATCCAGCGGGGCGAGTTCTTCCAGCTCTACCCCCATCGCCGAACAGGCGGCCACCGACCAGCTCGGCGACCGCCTGCGCGGAAAGGCGATGGGAGGTCATCGGCTTACGGTTTGGCCTTGAGCCGCTCGACGACTTTGGCGGTTAGGTCCAGCGATTTGTCCGCGGAGACGATCAGTCCGGAGTTGGCGCTCACGTCGAAGATCATGGCGTAGCTGCCGTCGGCCCGCACCGCATCCAGCGCATCGTTGACCTTGCTGTGCATCGGCTCGAGCAGTTCCCGCTCCCGTGAAACCGCCTTGTCGCGCAGATCGGCGGCCCGCTTCTCCATCCTATCCCGCTGGGCCTCGAGCTCCTTGCGCTTGTTGGCCCGGGCGGTGGGGCTCAACATCACGGATTGCTGATCGAATTCCGCGGCGGCGGAATCAAGCGCGTTCTGCAATCCTTCGACTTCCTGCCGGTACCCCTGGACTTCCTTGTTGTAGGTTGACTCGGCCTGGGCATACCCCGGCATCGCGGCAAGCACCTGACGCGAGTCGATGTAGGCGATCTTCTGCCCCTGCTGCGCCGCCAAGGGAGCAGCCAGTGTCAGGAGCTACAAGGGCCAGGCCGAGCCTGCCAGACAGCGAACCGATCATCAGGGACTCCTCTGATTAGAAGAAGTTGCCCAGCCGGAAGTGAAGTTTCCAGCCGGGGTCGGGCCGTCCACGAGCGTCGAGGCGATCGAACCCATAACCCAGGTCGATCCCGATGGGTCCGAGCGGCGAGATGACGGCCGCTCCGACGCCGACGCCGCGGAACAGCCGGCTCGGATCGAACTGGGAGTAAGTCCGGTACACGTTACCCGCATCGAAGAAGACGTCGAAGTAGAGCGACTGGCTCACCCGGGCGCCCAGCTCGGTACTGAAGGCCGCGTAGGATCCGCCGAAGGATTCGGGACTCGCCGCGGAGCTGCCGCCCGCCAACGGATCGAACCCGTTCGGCGTGATCGAGAACTCTTCATAGCCGCGCAGCGGAATGCCGAACTGGGTGCCACCCATCGAATACAGCTCGGTGAAGAACGGGCCCGCGTCTCCGAAGATGAACCCGGCCTTGGCTGTCAGGCCCAGCACGAATCGGATCCCACTGCCCAGCTGGTCATTCCCGCCCATACTCCCCAGCGGCGCGTACCAGCGGCCTTCGAAATCGATCTTGCGGTAGTCTCCCGTGCCGCCCAGCGGGCCCACCGTTGAACTCCAGCGACCCGTTGAGCAGCGATCCGCCGGTGGCGAAGGGGAGGTCGATCCGGGTGTCCCGGACGAGGCTGCCGCCCAGAGTCGAGCGGGTACAGTTGAAGCAGCGGAACCGCTCGCGCAGATCCTCGGCACCTTCAGTGAACTGGATGACCTGCAAGCCGTAGGACGCGAAGAAGCGGGTGTAGCGAGACCCGAAGAAGGGGAAGCCGAACTGAACGCTGCCGCCGATTTGCCTGCGCCGGCCCAGATCGCCGACCGTGAACTTCTGGCGCGAATTGAACAGGGTCAGGGTTCCCGAGATACGGCTCTCGCGGATCGCCGGATCGGTGTAGCCGATGGTGACGTCATTGATGTTGCGGCCGAATTGCCACTGCAGCCGGCCCTTCTTCCCCGGCCGAACAGATTCGGCTCCTCGAGCCCGATGAAGCCGCCCACCCCCGTCCCCTGTCCGAGTGAGGCACCGAAGTTGATGTTACCGGTCCGTTTCTCCTCCACCCGGAAAACGATGTCCACGTCCACGTTGTTGGAGGTGGGTTTCACATCGGGTGGGGCGAGTGGCTGCTGGAAAAATCCCAGGTTGGAAATGTTCTGGTAGCTGCGAATCAAGCGGTCGCGGTTGAACAGCTCGCCCGGAAGCAGCACGATCGCGTCCCGGATCACCCGCTCGTGGGTCACATCGTTCCCCACGATCTCGATCTTGTTGATGGTCGCCGGAGCACCCTCGCGGATGTTCCAGGTCAGATCGATGTATGCCTTGCCGTCGCTCCCGGTACGCCGGTTCTCCTCGGGAACGACCTGGGCGTAGATGTAACCGTTGTTGCCGTAGAGGGTCCGGATGGTCTCGGTGGCGGCTTCCCAATCGACCGAATTGAACTCCACCGAGCCCGGCGGACCGTCTGTTGAAAGGATAGAACTGGAGCAGCTCCTCGGAAGAAAACCGTCGGTTGCCGGCGATCTCGAGACGGCCCACCTTGTACCGCTGGCCTTCGTCAACATCCAGGTGCAGGGTGGCCTTGCCGGTGGTCGAGTCCACCTCGATGGAATCACCGGTCACCTGAAAGTCGATGTAACCATGACTGCCATACCAGGCCGGCAGCTTCTCTCGCAGGTCCCGCTCGACCTTCTCGTCGTCGTAGGATCCCTTCTGCCACCAGAAGAATCCTTCCGGCTTGGTACTCATGTGATGGACCAGGTCGTTGTCGGAGAATTTCTCATTCCCCGAAACGTCCACCTGGCTGATGGCTACCCGATTGCCTTCGGAAATATCAAAGATGACGAGCAGCTTCCCGTCGGCCTCGGTGATCTCGTTGAGTTTGGTTGTGGCCGAGTAGTATCCCTGGGCCCGATAGAGAGAATCGATCGAGGCCCGTCCCCGCTCCTCGGCGGCCCGATCGATTGGGCGACCGGCCACCAGCTTTACTCGCTCCTTGACCGTTCTCTCGGAGAGCCGTTCGGTCCCCCTCACCGTCCATTTGCGCAGGATCGGGCGCTCTTTGACGTGAATGACCAGGTTGAGCTTATCGCCTTCAGGGCGCTGCTCCAGGGTCACGTCGTCGAACTGGCCGGTCTTGAACAGCGAGCTGATGGCGCGTTGAAGATCGCGGTAATTGGTGGGCTGGTGGGGCGTCACACCGGCGGTTCCCAGAATCTGGGACTCGGTGAGGCGCGAATTGCCTTCGACCAGGACGCTATCCACCACCGGAGACACCTGGTCCTGGGCGGACAGGGCCGCGGGAGCGGCGAGCAGCACGGACGCGATAAGGGCGCGAGGCCAACGATGCATTCGGAAACTGACGGCGCAGCGGCAGGAAGCCGCTGCGCCGGATGGTTCAGGCCTTGGGAGAGCCAGTGAGGGCGCGGAAGGAGAGCTGTTCGCCGCCCGGAGTCACGTCGACTTCGATTTCATCGCCCCGGGTGAAATCGCCGAGCAGGATCTTCTCACTCAGCGGATCTTCGACGTATTTCTGGATTGCGCGCTTCAACGGACGCGCGCCGTAGTTTTGGTCGTACCCCGCTCGACCAGGAGGTCGAGCGCCGCAGGCGTAAGCCGCAGGATCTCTTCGCCCAGACGGCGCTGCACTTCGCGGAGGAGGATCGAGACGATCAGCGCGATGTGCTCCTTCTGGAGAGGGTGGAACACGATCACGTCGTCCACCCGGTTGAGAAACTCCGGGTTGAAGACCTTGTTGATCTCGTCCTTGATCTTCTCCTGCATCTTTTCGAACGAGGCCTTGAAGTCGGAGCCGTGGAAGCCGAGCGTCTTGCCCTGCATGATGTCCCGGGCGCCGACGTTCGAGGTCATGATGACCACGGTGTTCTTGAAATCGATCAGCCGGCCGTAGTTGTCGGTCAGATGCCCTTCGTCGAGCACCTGGAGCAGGATGTTGAACACATCCGGGTGGGCCTTCTCGATTTCATCCAGCAGCACGACCGAATAGGGCTTCCGGCGGATGGCCTTGGTCAGGGTGCCGGAATCCTCGTAACCCACGTATCCCGGCGGCGCTCCGATCAGCCGGCTCACCGAGAACTTCTCCATGTACTCCGACATGTCGACCCGGATCAGGGCCGAGGCGTCCGCGAATAGGAACTTGGCAAGCGCGCGGGCGAGCTCGGTCTTGCCCACGCCAGTGGGGCCGGAGAAGATGAACGAGCCGATCGGATGCTTCGGATCCTTGAGCCCCGCGCGTGAGCGCCGGATGGCCCGGGAAATCGCCTTGATGGCCTCGTCCTGTCCCACCACGCTCTGGTGCAGCTCGTCTTCCATCCGGAGCAGGCGGGCGGTCTCCGCTTCCTGCAGCCGCGTTACCGGGATCCCGGTCCAGCGGGAGACGATGAAGGCGATCTCCTCCTCACCGATCACGGGACGGCGGGTCTGCCGCTCCCGCTCCCACTCCTCCTGCTTGAGCCGGATCTGGTTCTGCAGGTCCCGCTCCTGATCCCGCAGCGAGGCGGCGCGCTCGAAGTTCTGGTCCCGAACCGCGTCTTCCTTGTCCAGGTTCACCTTTTCCAGTCCGGCCTTGAGATTGGCGACCTCGGGCGGCGGCACCTGGGAGGCGAGACGGGCGCGGGCGCCGGCCTCGTCGATCACGTCGATCGCCTTATCTGGCAGGAACCGGTCGGTGATGTAGCGCTCCGACAGCTTCGGCCGCCGCGTCGAGGGTCTCGTCGGGGATCATCACCCGGTGGTGGTCTTCGTATTTCTTGCGCAGACCCTTCAGGATCTCGATCGTCTCCTCGACCGTCGGCGGCTCGACCATGACGGTCTGGAAGCGCCGCTCGAGGGCGCCGTCCTTCTCGATGTACTTGCGGTACTCGTTCAGGGTCGAGGCGCCGACGCACTGCAGCTCTCCCCGAGCCAGCGCCGGCTTGAGCATGTTGGAGGCGTCGATTGCGCCTTCCGCGGCGCCGGCCCCGACCAGCGTGTGCAGCTCGTCGATGAACAGGATGATCTGCTTATTCTGGGCGATCTCGTTCATGACCGCCTTGAGCCGCTCCTCGAACTGGCCGCGGTACTTGGTACCCGCGATGACGGCCGCCATATCGAGCGACAAGACCCGGTGCTCCTTGAGGACGTCGGGGCACAGGCCGTTGGCGATCATCAGCGCCAGACCTTCGACAATCGCGGTCTTCCCGACGCCCGGCTCGCCGATCAGCACCGGGTTGTTCTTCTTGCGCCGGGCCAGGATCTCCATGACCCGCTCGATCTCCTTGGCCCGCCCGATGGTCGGATCGAGCTGGCCTTCGGCGGCGAGCTGAGTCAGATCGCGGCAGAAGTGATCGAGAGCGGGAGTCTTGGATTTCTTCTCCGACTTGGGGCCGCGGCCGGGGGTCGCGCCACCGCTCGAGCTGGAGCTCGACTGCGGCATGTCGCTGCCCAGCAGCCGCAGCGTTTCCGCCCGTGACTGCTCCAGGTTGACACCCGCGTCGGTCAGCACCTGAGCGGCGATGCCCTTCTCCTCCCGTAACAGGCCGAGGAGCAGGTGCTCGGTGCCCACGTAGCTGTGGTTCAGCTCCCGGGCTTCGGTCATCGCGAGCTCCAGCACCTTCTTGGCGCGCGACGTGTATGGCAGGTCGGGGCCCGCCGCGGCTGCGGCTTTCCCCTTCTTTACCGTCTCCTCGATCTTCTGCTGGATCTCTTCGAGATCGACATTCAGGTTGGTCAGAACCGCGGCGGCGACCCCTTCTCCTTCCCGGATGAGCCCGAGGAGGATGTGTTCGGTGCCGACGTATTCGTGATGCAGGCGCGCCGCTTCCTCGCGGGCCATCTGCAGCACTTTGCGTACGCGGTCAGTGAAGTTGTAGCCGTTCATGCGTCACCCTCGACGACCTGCTTCGTCTTCCAACAGGGTTCGGACGTACCGGGCGCGGCGGGCGCCGAGCTCGGGATCGTCCATCTGCAATCCTTCGGCGACCGCAAGGTGGGTAGGCTGCGTGTACACCAGCAGCTTGTTGAGTGTGTAGAGACTGATCCGTTCGATCAGGCCAAGCCCCACACCCAGCCGGACGCCGCTCAAGAGATTCATCGCCTCATCGAAGGACAGCGTGCGCGCGTAGCGAAGCAATCCGTAGGCTCGCCACACCTTGTCTTCGATGATCGTTGCGACTTCCCGCATCAGGAGCTGACGAGCCTGCTCTTCGTACTCGATCACCTGGCGAACCATCTTGCCCAGATGATCCAGCAGCTCCGCCTCGGATTTTCCCAGCGTCATCTGGTTGGACAGCTGGAAGAAATTTCCGACCACTTCGCTGCCTTCGCCGTACAGCCCGCGGTGGGTCAGCCCCACCGAGGAAAGCCCCTGCAGAACCTTCGAGATTTCCTTTGTTAACACCAAGCCCGGCAAGTGGATGAGCACTGAGGCCCTGAGCCCCGTGCCGACATTGGTCGGGCAGGTGGTAAGATACCCAAACTCCGGATGAAAAGCGAAGGGAAGTCGTTGCCCCAGTTCACCGTCCAGCCGGTCTGCCTCCTGGTACGCCGCCTCCAGCGAGAGCCCGGAATGCAGGCTTTGCAGCCGGAGATGGTCCTCTTCGTTCAACATCACGCTGACCCGGTCCTGCACCAACAGTGCCGCGCCCGACCGCACCGCCCCACTCGGGTCCAGACCGGCCAATTCCCGGCTCACCAGGTGCCGCTCGTGCAGCAGATGCCGGTCCATCGGCTCCAGGCGGTCGAGCCGGAAGGCGTGCGCCCGCCGCAAGGAGACGGTTTCCTTCGCAACTTCCGTCACCTCGGCGAAAATCGCCTCGCGTTCATTGGGAGACGACCGGAGGCTGAAAGGACGGTCGGCGAGGTTGCGGGCCAGCCGGATCCGGGTCGAGAGCACGAGATGGCTCGCGTTTCCACTCGCATCGAGCCAGGGCATGCCACCGTCGGGCAGCAGACTCAGGTCAATCACTGGGCGTCTCCACGACCCGAAGCCGGTCGCGCAGCTCCGCAGCAAGCTCGAAGTCTTCCGCCTCCACCGCCACGCCGCAGCTGCTCGCGCAACTCCGCGCGCCGACGGAACGCCCGTTTCGGATCTCGCTCGGTCGGTACCGCTCACCAAAATGCCGGCTCGACCCGTGCAGCCGGCGCAGCAGCTCCCGGAGTGCGACCTCGAAGGTCTTGTAACACTGAGCACAGCCGACTCGGCCCGTTTCACGAAAATCGTCGAGCGTGGCACCACAGGCAGGACAGGAGGTCATCCCGTCGGCGACGGCGCCCCCGGTGGGGAGATCCAAGCCCTTCCCCATGCTGGCGAGGAAGGTCCCGACCGGCGTCTTGGTCAAAGTTGAGGAGCTGTCCACCCCTTTCTCCGCGGCGCAACGCTCGCAGAGGTGCAGCAGGACCACTTCCCCATCGGCAATCTGATGGAGATTCACCACCGCGGTCCGTTCGTGACACTGGCTGCAGAGCATCAGGACGCCGCCTCCACGCCAGCTACCGGTACCAGACGGCCACCTTCCATGGCGAGGACCCGATCGGCCCGAGCGGCCAGCAGTCGGTTGTGGGTGACCACCACGAGGGCGGTTTCGAACTCCCGGGTGAGCGAGGCGAGCAAGTCGTGGAGCCGCTCGCTGTGGGCGTGGTCCAGATTGCCGGAGGGCTCGTCGGCCAGAACCACGTCCGGGTCGTTGGCTAATGCTCGCGCCACCGCGACCCGCTGCTGCTCCCCGCCCGAAAGGGCAGCCGGACGGTGAGTGAGCCGCTCGCTCAGACCGACTACGTCGAGCAGCTCCCGGCCCGTGCCTCTGCCGCTTGTGCAGTTTGTCCTCCAATCAGCAACGGCATCATCACATTCTCCAGCGCCGTGAACTCCCGGAGCAGGTGATGGAACTGGAAGATGAACCCGAGCTTTCGATTTCGCACTTCACCCAGTTCGGCGTCGGTGGCCATGGCGTATTCGACACCGTCGAGCGCGAGCCGGCCTTCGGTGGCCCGATCGAGCGCGCCGAGGAGATGCAGCAGGGTGCTCTTCCCCGCGCCGCTCGCTCCCACAATGGAGACGAATTCTCCCCGTCGCACCTCCAGATCGACTCCGGCAAGCACCTCGAGCGGAGTGCCGTCTCCGCCTTCGTAGACCTTGCGCACGCCCTGCGCGATGAGGACGGCGCTCATTCGTGCCGGATGGCCTCGACCGGCGTGAGCCGCGAGGCGGTGCGTGAAGGGTGCAACGTGGCTACGACGGCGAGCAGCAGACTGGCCACGACCACGACGCCGACGTCGAACAACTCCACGTGAATCGGCAGATGGTCGATGAAGTAGACCGTCGGGTTGATTCGGATCCATTTGCCCCGATCCACCGCAAACGCGATCGTGAGACCGCCAACCAGCCCGATCACCACGCCGACCAGGCCGATAATCGCGCCCTGGGCCAGGAAGATCCGGGCGATCGCCTGCCGTTGCAGTCCCATCGCCTGAAGGATTCCGATTTCCCGCGTCTTTTCCGCTACGACCATGGTGAGCGTACCAACGATGTTGAACGCCGCCACGATCATGATGAAGAAGATGATGAAGCCCATGGCGACCTTCTCGAGCTGCAGGGCGCTGAACAACGTCTCGTTCTGAGATTGCCAGTCCAGCGCTCGATAGGGATACCCCAGTTTCTCCTCGAGGCGCCGGCCGATTTCCGGGGCCTTCCAGGGATCGGTGACCCGGATGTCGATGCCCGAAACAGCGTCTCCCAAACCGGTGAAGCGTTGCGCCACCTCCCGCGACAGTACGACAAACTGGTTGTCGTACTGGAACATTCCAGTGTTGAACAAACCGGTCACTTCGAATTTCCAGTATCGAGGGACCGCGAAGCCCAGCGCCGGGTTTACGGCACCGGCCTTGGGCGGAACCATCGTCACCACGTCTCCCGGATACACCGAAAGCCGCTCCGACAACCGGTACCCAAGGATGATACCCCCGTCGACATCATTTCGAGTCGGCTTGAACTGGAGGTCGCCCTTGGTGAGCGCCTGCGGCAGGGATGTGACCGAGCGAGGAGCCGGTGTCCGGATCGAATCCCACGATCTGAACCCCCTCGCGCATAGTCCGAGCCAGCGGAAATCAGCGATTGGCTGATGACCTCCGGTGCCGCGGCAACGACTCCGGGTTCCTTGCGAACCTGCTCTATGACTTCCCGCCAGTTGTCGAGTCGGAGACCGGTGCCGAAGGTCAGGATCCGGAGGTGGGGATTGGCGACGAGAATCCGCTCCCGGAGGTCGTTTCGCAGTCCATTCATCACGCCCAGGACCACGATCAAGGCCATGACGCCGACGGCGACACCGCCGATGGAAATCAGGGTATTCAGCGACAGCGCGCGAGAACGGCGGCCCCGCATGTAACGGCCGGCGATCTTCCGCTCCAGCGGGTCCGGCCACCGGAGCAGACTGAGCAGCTCGACACCTCCGCCACCGGGCCATTATGCCTCGGGCCTCATGGCGGGAAAGAGGATCACATCCCGGATCGAGGGCTGATCGGCGATGAGCATCATGAGCCGGTCCACTCCCATGCCCAGGCCACCCGCCGGAGGCATTCCGTACTCGAGGGCCCTGATGTAGTCACTGTCGAGCGGCTGCGCTTCATCGTTTCCGGCCGCCCGCTGCTGCGCCTGATCCTCGAACCGGCGGCGTTGGTCGTCCGGATCATTCAATTCGCTGAAGGCGTTGGCCAGTTCCTTGCCCTGCACGAACAGCTCGAACCGCTCGGTGAGGAACGAGGTCCTCCCTGTGCTCCTTCGCCAGAGGCGAGAGCGGTTTCGGATAGTCCACCACAAAGGTCGGTTGGACCAGGGCGTGCTCCACGAAGGACCGGAACACCTCGTCCATGAGCCGGCCGCCGGTCAGCTTCTCCGCCTCATCCGGCTCGGTGCCGGCCCGGGTGAGCGCGGAACGCAATTCCGCCTCGCTCGCGGTGCGGAGGTTGAGTCCGGCGTGGCGTTCGACCAGCTGGAGAAAACCGACCCGAGGCCAAGGGGGAGTGAAATCCAGTGCGACCCCATCCCGAACAACCTGCGTCGTGCCGCAGCATTCGGTGAACAGACCCGCGATCAATTCCTCGACCAGCGACATCATATCCGTGTAGTCCGCATACGCCTGATACCACTCCAGCATGGTGAATTCCGGATTGTGGGTCCGGTCCATGCCTTCGTTGCGAAAGTCGTGTCCGATCTCGTAGACCCGTTCCAGCCCGCCCACCAGGAGCCGCTTCGAGTACAGCTCATCGGCGATGCGCAGGTACAGGGGCTGGTCCAACGCGTTATGGTGGGTGACGAATGGACGAGCGGCGGCGCCACCGTAGAGCGGCTGGAGGACCGGAGTCTCGACCTCGAGGAACCCCTTGGCGTCGAGGAAGCGCCGGATGTAACTCGTCACCCGGGCGCGCAGCCTGAAGACCTCACGCACCTCGGGATGCACCGCGAGATCGGCGTACCGCTGCCGATACCGTACCTCCGCATCGTTGAGGCCGCCGTAGGTCGTGGTGCCTTCTTCGCCGGAACGGGATTTCCCCAGCGGCAGCGGGCGGAGCGACTTTGCGAGGAGCGTCACCTCCAAAGCCCGGACCGTGACTTCGCCGGCCTTGGTACGGAACAGGATGCCCTTCACGCCGATGTGATCGCCGAGGTCCAGCAGCTTCACCAGATCGTAGGCCTGTCCCAGCAGATCCTGCCTGAAGTAGAGCTGGATTCGGCCCGCGCTGTCTTCGATATGGCCAAATGAAGTTTTTCCTTGACCCCGGTGACTTACCAGCCGGCCTGCGATAGAAACTTCCGGGCCCGCCTCGCCCATCGAGTCATCGTACGCTGTCAGGGCCTGAGCGCTGGTATGAGTGCGGTCGAACCGGTACGCGAACGGCTGCACTCCAAGCGCCTTGAGAGCCGGCAGCTTGGCGCGACGGGCCTCCTCAACGAAGGAGCGTTCGTCGGTGACACCGGTCATGCCGCTTTGCCCCCGAATCGCTTCAGGTACGCCTCGATGAACTCATCCAGGTCGCCATCCATCACCCGCTGCACGTCGCCGACCTTCAACTCGGTCCGATGGTCGTTGACCATGGTATAGGGCTGGAACACGTAGGACCGGATCTGGTTGCCCCAGGAGTTGTCGGTCTTGGTGGCTTCGATCTTGGCCCGGGCGGCCTCCTGCTCCTCCAGCTTTTTCTGGTAGATCGCGGCCCGCAGCATCTTCATCGCGGTCGCCCGGTTCTTACTCTGGCTCCGCTCCTGCTGGCAGGACACGACGAGCCCGGTCGGGATGTGCGTGAGCCGCACGGCGGATGAGGTCTTGTTGACGTGCTGCCCGCCGGCGCCCGAGGCCCGGAAGACATCCATCTTGATGTCTTCCTCCCGGAGATCGACTTCGATCGTGTCGTCGATGTCGGGATAGACGAACACCGAGGCGAAGGAGGTATGTCGCCGGGCCTGGGAGTCGTATGGAGAGATCCGCACCAGCCGGTGGATTCCCTTCTCCGCCTTCAAGAAGCCGTAGGCGTACTCTCCCTTGATCTCGAGCGAGACCGACTTGATTCCTGCCTCTTCGCCCGGCTGTTCGTCCAGCACCGAGACTTCATAGCCGCGGCGTTCTCCCCAGCGGACGTACATGCGCTTGAGCATCTCCGCCCAATCCTGGGATTCGGTACCGCCAGCGCCGGGATGAATGGTCAGAATCGCGTCGCGCGTGTCATCGGGACCCTGCAGCATGGTCTGGAGCTCGAAGCTTTCGACCGACTTGCCGAGGCGTTCGGCCTCGCCCACAAGCTCGGTGGACATCGCCTCGTCGGGCTCGGCCTCGAGCAGCTCGACCATGGCGTGAGCGTCCTCGAGCCGGCGACGAATATCGTCGTAGGGCTGGATCCAGCTCTTCAGCTGCTTGATTTCCTGGACCACCTCCCGGGCACGATCGGCCTTGGACCAGAAGGCGGGATCAGCCTGGCGGGTTTCCAGTTCAGACAGCTGACTACGCTTGGCATCGAGGTCAAAGAAAGTCCCGGAGCTGGATTACCCTGGTGTCGAGATCGTCGAGCTGTTCTTTGAGGTCGCGCATAGGTTTCGCCGGTCAGTGAACGAATGAGCCGCTCGTCCGCCGGAGGCGGCAGAGCGGCTCAGGGACGGCTCAAATATAACGGTCAGAACATCTTCCTCCCACCCGCCAGTATTTCGTTCAGCGCGTCGGTAAAGTAAGTCGTCGAGTCGGCCAGCTCTTTACCCACCTGCTCGGTGTATTCCTCCCAGCTTTTCCTGATTTCTTCTTCGAAAAGCTCCTTGAGATTGCCTGACGCGAGGCCTTCCTTCCGGCGATCCGGATAGTAGACCGCGAGATCGGATATGAGGGCGCGGGCGAGACGCCGTGCCTTTTGTCCCGGATCCTGGGTCAGGAACGGATTGACTGCCCGCGGTGCGTGGGCAGGACCAGCCGGCGCTGGCGCGGCTGGAGCAGGCGGCGGAGCCGCAGCGGCTGCGGGAGCTACGGGACGCACAGGCGCAACCGGAGGTGCGGCGGAGCGGCTGCCGGCGGTGGCGCTGCGGGCGGCATCGGCGGTGCTCCGGGCATCGGCGCCGGACGCATAGCCGGAGGCGGCATCGGGGCGCCGGCCGGGCGGCCGGGCACACCCGGCGGAAACTGCCGTGGAGCCGTGGGCCGCGGCCCCTGAGGCACTGCTGGCGGTGCCACCGTTGGCCGAGCTGCCGGCGGCGCCATGGGAGGCCTCACCGATGCTGGGGCCGGAGCCGGAGCAGCGACAGGATGAGCAGGCGCCCGCGGAGGTGCCGGAGGCGGAGGGACTGGCGCGGCGCGTGGAGGCTCAGGTGGCGGCGCGGGCGCAGGCGGTGGAGGCGACGCAGCGATTGGGGCTGGTGCCGGAGCGACGGGAGCGGTGCCGCAACTGCCTCGTGGCCTGTCACTGGAGGCGGAGCCGCCGGAGCTGCAGTTACCGGAGGGTCGCCTGCGGCGTGAGGGCGTGCTCCACGGAAAACACCGTTGCACACACCTGGCAGCGCGCTTTGACGCCCCGGCCGGCACTTTGGCCGGATCCACCCGGTAGACCGTAGAGCAGGATGGGCAGGTGACGTTCATGCTGTCCCCCTAACGAGCTGGGCCCGGCCGACGCTCGGACCCTTCATCGGCGTCCGACGATTGCCGGCGATCCACCACGAACACCGATCCAGGCAGAGTCTTGGCGTAGCTCTTCATCTCGGTCGCGAGCTCGCTCACCTGCGCCGGGTGGGTGAAGCGGCGGTTACGGTTGGTCACGATTCCGATCGATACCGTCATGAGGGGGACCCGGTGCAGCTGGCCCCGCCGATCCTTGCCGAAAAAGTATCCTGCGCGCCGGTCCTGGTCATTGTACTGCAGCGGAATCAGGGTGTCGAACACCGAGATGATCTCGCTGCAGACGATGCTGATCTCCGACGATGGGACCACGAAGATGAAGTCGTCGCCGCCGATGTGCCCCACGAACCCGCGGGTATTCAGCATCCCCTTGACCACATCGTGCAGGATGCGCGACAGCAGGTAGATGACCCGGTCGCCGTCGTAGTAGCTGTACCGGTCGTTGAACTCCTTGAAGTGGTCGAGATCCGCGTAACAGACCGCGAACTCGCCCTCTGCTCCAGCTGGCGCCGGATTTCCCGCTCAATCTCGGTGGTCCCGGGAAGCCGTGTCGACGGGTGCACCGACACGTCGCGCTCGGTGCGGACCAGCATCGCGTCGAGACGGGAACGCTGCTCCGCGGGCGAAAACAGCCCGGTGATAACCTCGTCGGTGCCCGCCGAAAACCAACTTTGCACTTCCAGCAGGATCGTGCCGGCCCGAGAGCATCACCGTGGGAACGATCGCGGTGAACGCGTCGCTCTTGAGTGTGCGAACCAGGTCCACGCCGCGAGTCCTCGCCCGGTCTGCGTCCACGAAGAGGAAGCAGGGGAAGCCGCGCAGTACGATGGCCTGAACGTCCGCCGGGTCGGCAAGAACCTCGAGCGGAAAGTCCTTGACCTCGGCCCAATGCCGAACGAGGTCAGGAACAGGTCGGCCTCCGGCGAATGGTAGAGAATCGTCGGGCGAGTCCGCACCCGTTACCCTCGTAAGAAGTTTTCTGGTCTCAACTTAGGGGCCGCCGAGGGGGCTGTCAAATGAAATACACCGCGACTGCAATCATGGCATACAGCGCTAGCAACTGTACCCCTTCGAACCAATGCGATTCTCCATCCAGCGTGATGATCGCCGAAAGCAATGTGGCCAGGAACAAGGCCACAACCTGCAACGGAGCAAACACAAGGTTCATGTATTGGCCCGTTTCGGACGGAACCAGCACCAGTCCGAGGAAGACCAGGACCGGCGCGATGAGCAGCGCGACCTGCGTACTGGATCCCTGGGCGATTTGCAGTGCGAGATCGATCTGGCCTTTCCGCGCCACGACTACCGCGGTGGCGTGCTCGGCCGCGTTACCGATGATAGGAATGATGATCAGGCCGAGGAAGGTCTCGGAGATGTAGCTGTACTCCTGGGTGATGTGCTGCGTAGCGTGGACCAGGATCTCCGATTCCACTGCGATACCCGCCGTCGCAATACCCAGCACAAGCACCGCAGACCAGAGTCTCCACGGCGCGCCCGTCATTGGGTGAGGCTCACCGGCAAGTAGCCGCTTGTGGGTCCTGCAGGGTAAACCACAGCGAACACAGGTAGGTGATGATCAGGATGATCGACACCGCTTCCGACATTCTTAACTCGGCGAGCACCGGTCCTGCCGAACCGTGAAGCGCAGTGCACCACGGCGGGGAACACCATCCCCGTGACCGCGAGCGCCAGCATCCCGGCGCTCATTCCCACCGCGGTCCGGTTGAACCGCAGGATCGGTCGCGAGAAACCACCCGCCACGAGCGAGAGGCCGAGGATGAGCAGCAGGTTCCCCAGAATGCTGCCCGTGATCGACGCCTTGACCAGGTCCACCAGCCCGGCGCGAAGCGCTGCGATCGCAATGATCAGCTCGGCAGCATTGCCGAAGGTGGCATTCAGCAGCCCGCCCACTGCGGGCCCGGTCCTGGCCGAAAGGTGCTCGGTTGCCTCTCCCATGTAGCCAGCGAGAGGTAGCACAGCCAGACACGCGGCGGTAAACACGATCCAGGAGGGAGCGTTCATGTGATACAGGACCATGCTCACCGGCACTGCAACCAGCATCACGTTCCGCCAGTTCAGCAACGATTCGCGCACCGGGGAAGCCGTGGAGTCGCTGGCGGCGGCGGTTCACGAGGCGCTTCCCGACGAGGGGGCTTCTCCTTCGACCGGGGCGGTCGCGCAGCTCGTGAGGGAGCCTCGGGAGAGCGGGCCGGAGCGACCGACTGCAGCGCGGCACGGACCTTCTCGACCGGCACGCCCAAGGTCCTGCATGGTCACTGCTGCCGGGCCTTTGCCATCGCGCAACAAGGCGTGAAGCAGGTTCCCATCCGACCGGGACGCTTCGAGCGCCCGCTTGGCCCCGGACCGCAGCGCGGCATCGCCTTCCGCGAGGGAGCGCCACGCCCCTTGGGAGCGCGACGCTCGACCCGTTCGCGGACTACGGCCGGGTCGAGATTGAAGGAGGTGAGGATGGTACCGAGGGAAGGATCCCCGCTCTCCAGGAGCGCGAGGAAGAGATGCTCGCTGCCGATGTAGTCGTGACCCAGACGCGCGGCCTCGGCCCGCGCCGCAGCGACAATATCGGTCAAAGCGGCTTGGCCTCGTCGATCAGCATGATCGGAATACCGTCCTCGACGGCGTAGACCAAGCGGCAGGCGTTGCAGATAAGCGCCTCAGGGTCGGGGCGATATTCCAAGTCCCCCTTGCACTTGGGGCAGACCAGGATTTCAAGCAGCTCGGGAGCCACACTCATAACGGCGCCTTCTCAGGGAAGCCGAGTCGGGTGAGTGCGGCGCTGCTGCGGCGCCAGTTGCGGAGCACTTTCACCCGGGACTCGAGGTAGACCGGCTGGCCCAGCAGGGCCTCCAGCCGCAAACGGGCGTGGGTGCCGATCGCCTTCAGCGTTCGACCACCCCGCCCCACCACGATTCCTTTCTGCGAATCTCGCTCGACGTACAGCGAGACTCGAATGTACACTGGGCTCCGGTTCTCGTGGAACTCCTCCACCTCGACGGCAACCCCATAGGGCACCTCTTCCTGCAGGAGATCAAACGCAGCCTCGCGCAGGTATTCGCCAACGAAGAAACGAACCGGCTGCGTACCCACCTCATCCGGATCAAACTGAAAAGGACCTTGGGGGAGGAGCGGACGAATCGCCTCGAGCAATTGGGGAACCCCGGCTCCGGTCGTGGCCGACACCGTGAGAGGGGATGCAGACCCAGAAAGCGTGAGCCGTCCCTTGATCAAATCCGCCTTGGTGTAGACGGTGATGACCGGGACCTCAAGTGCTTTCTCAAGCCCCGCAAGGCTCCAGAAGTTGCTTGCAGGAGCATGAATGGCCTCGTGGAGATGAAGTATTACATCAACACGATTCGAGGACCTCCAGAGCCGCTGACCGCATCCTGACCTGCAGGGCATACGCTGGCTCCAGCAATCCGGGAAGGTCGTGGAAAACGAACTGGGTGTCCTCTGTCGGTCAGCAGTCCTACAACCGGCAGGCGGGTGGCTTGAGGCTTGGGACTGACCAGCGAGAGATGGGTATCGGTGAGCCGATTCAGGAGGGAGGACTTACCCACATTCGGGGCGCCAGCCAGGGCGATGTGCCCGGTGCGGGTTGGGGTGCTCGACATTGGCAAAGAGTTCAAGTCTGCGATGGAATCAGTGTGAAAGCGGCCGCGATCCGAACCGGTTCGCGGCCGCTTCGTTCCGCCCGGAAGATCGCGGTCAGGGAGTGTCGTCGTCGCCTTCCACCGGCTCCCAGGTCGCGTCGGGATTATAGCGCGTCATGGCCTTGAAGCGCTCAAGCGTCTGCCGTGCCATAATCCTTCTGGTACACCACCCCGTCGTGGCTCACGATGAAGGTCTTGACCCCGGTCACCGCATATTCCGGCCGGCGCGGCGACGAGGGCGAAGCCCCCGATCATGGCGCCCTTTACGATGAAGTCCATCTGCCCATCGGTGCGGCCGGGCCCTGGCTCTTGAGAATCTTGAAGTAGTAGCCGTGGTAGGGCTGGTTCCGACTGCTGTAGCCCTCGGCGATCGCCCGCGCGATTGCCTCGCCCACCGGGCCCTCCCAGGTGCTGTCCGGGTTCATCCAGGCCAGCCCGTCCTGCTTCCCGGGGTGCTGACGATCCGCTGGGCGTACTGGTTCAGGGTCGCGCCGTCGTGCTTGGTGTAGGCGTACTCCCGCTGGGCCTCGACGTACCCGTGGCACACCTGGATCGCGTCGAGCTCGTTCCTCCCGATGCGGCGGTAGAGGATCTCCTGCCGCCCTGCCTTGGTATCGAACCGCCACCGGCCGCTGATCCTGAACGATCGGGATGGGAAGCGGCCAGTCATCCGGGCCAACGTTCACGATCGCGGTCCGCGTCTTGGGGTCCCGGACGACGTGAGTCTCCTCGCGGGCCAGCGTGGCGAAGGCCGTGGCCTGGTTCCGGTCCGACACTGAATCTTCAGTGGCCACCAGATCGAGCCCGGCCGATCCGAGGATCTCGGTCAACGCCGGGACGTCATATTGTTCGGCGGCCGCAATCAGGGCCCAGGCCGCTTCCTCCGGTGTGGCGAACGTCCTCTGAGCTGGCGGCTTGGGAGCCGCCTTGGTCGGGGCGGCTGGCTTGGCCTCCTGCGCGGCGCCCGGAGCCGGAGCCAGCAGCGCGGCAGAGATAAGCCCAAGGCTACAGCCAAAGCGCACGGCTCCAGCACCGAGCCGGCGGAGCGTCCCGGCGGGTGAGTCAATAGTCATCGCGTTCATCTCCGCCGTGCCCCGCCACCGCCACGCGACGCGCCTCCGCGCGACCCCATGCTGGAGGCGCCGCGCGAACTGCTGGACCGGGCACTGGCGCCGCTGTAGCCGCTGGAACCGCCACCGAATCCGCTGCTATTCCTCGATCCACTGCTCTTCGACACGTCACGGCTGCCGACCTGATCACGGCCGGTTCCGGCTCCCGCTCCTGCGCCGGCGCGATTGCTCGCGCTCGGGCTTCCCGCCCCTGCGCCGGCACGATTGCTCGCACTCGGCCCCCGCGCCGCCGCCGCGGTTGCTCGGCTGGGTGCCGGCGGAAGGTCCCGCGCCGAGCCACCGTATTTGCCGGCAGTCCCGCGGTCCCCGTATGGGGCCCCTCCGCGATGCGACGGGTTGTGTTGCCAGTTGTTGTTGTTGTTGCCGCGCCCCCGCTATAGTGATTGATCTTGTTGAAATTGTTGTTGTTGTTGATGATGACGTTGTTGCCCCCGCCTCCCCAGCCTGCGTGGCAACAGGAGCCGCCCCACATCGCCGCACCCATCATGACGCCGAAGCTGAACGAGACGAACGCCGTGCCCGGGTAATAGGGAGGATAGTAGATCGGTGGATAGGGATAGACCGGCGGGCCATAGACCACCGTCGGGCTGTAGGACGGCACGTAGACCACCTCGGGGTCGGTCGACTGCACTACGATCACCGTCTTCTGCTCGACGACCTGGGTGTCGACCTTCTGCTTCTCATTGGACGCCAGGGCGCCGTTAGCCTTGGCCTTGGCCCGCATGCGCTGCACGGCGTCCATCACGTCCTTCTGCTGTGCGAGGAAGGCATTACCCAGATCCGTGGCCCACTGGATGTCGTCGGAGAGCCGCTTCACCACTTCGGGAACCGCGGCCATCGACTGGATGCTCGGGTCCCACGGCTGTTTGGCGACCGAATCGGCCAGCGCCTTGTCCTTGAGGCTGGGGTGCTTGGCGAGCCATTGCTGCAGTTGGACAATCTCGAGCGGGTAGGTAGAGGCAACGAGGGTCTGGGCGAGCAAGTCGTCCGGGTACAGAGCGATCGGAGCCACCAGCGCCTCGGAGCTGTTCCGGAGGAGCTTCGCGGTGGTGGTGTCGGCCTTGGTGGTGTCGGCGCTTGGTGGTGTCGGCCGGCGGCACCTTGTCCTGCGCCCGGAGCACGCCGGGTCGAGCCAGCAGCAGGATCGTGCAGCAGAGCGCCAGGGAGCTGTAACCGGATCAGCCCCTGGCCACGATCGTGATCGAAGGGTCTTGGAGCGCATTGCGCTGGTCTCCGCACTGTCACAGGTTCGCCGGAAGATGGCCTCGCAGCGTTTCCGCCGCAACCAACGCTTGGCCTGGTTCGGAGCTGGTATCAAATCGGAATACCTGCGCCAACACCTTCCCAGCCACCCCAAGCGAGAGGGCGACGAGGAGCCAGTCGGGGAAAGGCACTTTCTCAAGTTAAGCGTCCCTCAGAAGGGGACCAACATGCACCTTTGGGGAGTGACCGAATCCATACCGCGGGAGGAGAAAAAAGCGCGGACCCCGGAGGGTCCGCGCGAAGGATGGCTGGCGACGGCCTACTCTCCCACGCCCTCTCAGGCGTAGTACCATCGGCGCTGCAGGGCTTAACTGCCGGGTTCGGAATGGGACCGGGTGTGGCCCCTGCGCGCTAGTCGTCAGCCAATTCTTGGAGTCGTCGCCTTCAGTCATCAGCCGCTAGCGCAAGGCTAACGGCTGATGCTGACGGCCATCGACCCAACAATCGGGGGATGGATTACATCGATGTGAGAAATGCGGGAGAGATCAAACTTCACGGGCGATTAGTACGGCTCGACTGAAGGGATTGCTCCCCGTGCATCTGCCGCCCTATCAACCTGGTAGTCTTCCAGGGCCCTTTAGGGAGCTTATGCTCCAGGAGTGTTCATCTTGGGAAAAGTTTCCCACTTAGATGCGTTCAGCGGTTATCTTCGCGCGACATCGCTACCGGGCGCTGCCCCTGGCGGGACAGCCCGTACACGAGCGGTCGCTTCGTCTCGGTCCTCTCGTACTAGAGACGACGTCCCTCAACACTCCCACGCCCACGACGGATACAGACCGAACTGTCTCACGACGTTCTGAACCCAGCTCATGTGCCACTTTAACCGGCGAACAGCCGGACCGCTTGGGACCTTCTCCAGCCCCAGGATGTGACAAGCCGACATCGAGGTGCCAAACCGCGCCGTCGATGTGAACTCTCGGGCGCGATAAGCCTGTTATCCCCAGCGTACCTTTTATCCGATGAGCGATGACCCGTCCACACGGGATCACCGGATCACTTAAGCCGACTTTCGTCCCTGCTCGCGCCGTCGCGCTCGCAGTCAGGCGCCCTTTTGCTTATACACTCAACGTGCGATTACCGACCGCACTGAGGGCACCATCGCGCGCCTCCGGTACTCTTTAGGAGGCGACCGCCCCAGTCAAACTACCCACCAGCCACGGTCCTCGGCGGTGTTACCGCCTGAGTGAGAACGTTAGTAAAACAAGGGTGGTATTTCACTGTTGCCTCCCGTCCAAGCCGAAACCCGGAGATCAACGGCTCCCACCTATGCTACGCAGCTGATACCGACGTTCAATGGCAGGATGTAGTAAAGGTGCATGGGGTCTTTTGTCCTGTCGCGGGTAATCGGAATCCTCACCGATGCTTCTATTTCGCCGAGCTTACGGAAGAGACAGCTCCCAAGTCGTTACGCCATTCGTGCAGGTCGGAACTTACCCGACAAGGAATTTCGCTACCTTAGGACCGTTATAGTTACGGCCGCCGTTTACCGGGGCTTCGGTTCGCAGCTTCGCCTTGCGGCTAACCACTCGCCTTAACCTTCCGGCACCGGGCAGGCGTCAGTGTCTATACGTCGGCTTGGAAAATGCCTTAGCAGACACCTGTGTTTTTGTTAAACAGTCGCTTGGGACGATTCTCTGCGGCCGGCCTCCTGCTGTACGACTCACGTACTACCGGCACCCCTTATCCCGAAGTTACGGGGTAATTTTGCCGAGTTCCTTTTCCGTAAATCACTCGAGCACCTTAGGCTGCTCGCCTCGCCCACCTGTGTCGGATTACGGTACGGTCAACTGCAGTCCTGGTTCGCGAAGCTTTCTTGGCAGCATGCGTTGGCCACCCTTTGCGGGGCCTTGCGGCCCCTTCGGCATCGGCGCTCGACTATCCCGGCGGATTTGCCTACCAGGAAACGTCTACCCGTCTTGCAGCGGATAATCCACCCACCCGCCGGTAACCTTGCTCCTGCGTCCCTCCTCGAACTCGTAACGGCCTACAGTTGGTACGGGAATGTTGACCCGTTTCCCATCGTCTACGCCTCTCGGCCTCGACTTAGGGACCGACTGACCCTGAGCTGATCGACATGGCTCAGGAACCCTTAGGCTTACGGTGACCAGGGTTTTCACCTGGTTTCTCGCGTACTTAATCCGGCATTCTCACTTCCCACCGCTCCACCGGAAGGCTTCCGCCCCGGCTTCACCGCTGTGGGAACGCTCCCTACCCCTCGTTCACGCGCGAACGCGGAACGAAGACCTAGCTTCGGCGGGCGGCTTGAAGTCCCGACCATTATCGGCGCAACCTCGCTGGACTGGTGAGCTATTACGCACTCTTTAAAGGAATGGCTGCTTCTAAGCCAACCTCCCAGTTGTCACAGCAAGATCACATCCTTTGCTACACTGAGCCGCCACTCCGGGGCCTTAGCTGAGGTTCTGGGTTCTTTCCCTCTCGCCGCGGTACATTAGCGCACCGCGACTGCCTCCCGGGCAGCATTCAACAGGCATTCGGAGTTTGGTTGGGGGAGGTAACGTTATTCACGTCCCGGACCCATCCAGTGCTCTACCTCCTGTGAACTCATTTCCCGAGGCTATACCAAAATATATTTCGGGGAGAACCAGCTATCTCCGAGCTTGATTGGCCTTTCACCCCTACCCTCAAGTCATCCCAGCGGTTTTCAACCCACACGGGTTCGGTCCTCCACCGCCTGTTACGGCGGCTTCAACCTGCTCAAGGGTAGATCGCCACGGCTTCGGGTCTACGCCCACGTACATAGTCGCCCTATTCAGACTCGCTTTCGCTTTGGCTCCGGCCCTGAAGGCCTTAACCGGCACGTGAGCAGTAACTCGCCGGATCATAATGCAAAGGCACGCCGTCAGGCCATCCGAAGTGACCCTCCGACCGCTTGTCAGCGCACGGTTTCAGGATCTGTTTCACTCGCCACCTGGCGTGCTTTTCACCTTTCCCTCACGGTACTGGTGCACTATCGGTCATCGAGGAGTATTTAGGCTTGGAGGGTGGTCCCCCAGATTCACGCAGCATTCCACGTGCGCCGCGCTACTCGGGATACCACTAGGGGCCGTACGCGTCCGGTTACCGGGCTTTCACCGTCTCTGGCGGGCCATTCCAGGCCGCTTCACTCTGCCGTCGTGCATCCCATGTTGTGGTCCCACAACCCCAGGGGAGCATGCTCCCCCGGTTTGGCCTGTTCCCCGTTCGCTCACCGCTACTAGGAGAATCTCGGTTGATTTCTGTTCCTCCGGGTACTGAGATGTTTCAGTTCCCCGGGTTGGCTCCCTTGCGGGTGACCGGCGTCGCCGCCGGCCGGGTTGCCCCATTCGGTCATCCTGAGATCACAGCTTGTGTGCAGCTCCCCCAGGCTTAT
>ERZ1370068.1521-contig-11419_pt1:180000-207417 | contig 207417 bp, 322 predicted proteins | sample MGYA00561227_ERZ1370068 | MGnify/ENA primary metagenome ERZ1370068 (study PRJEB38410, sample SAMEA6850437) | metagenome | study: Metagenomic assessment of the ecological functions of the soil: analysis of the soil microbiota associated with the...
CATGGGTGCCACTGATGTCTGTCCCCTGATTCCGATTTCCGGCATCACACTCGAAGAGACCGCGTTGCACGCCAGGCGATTGGCAGAACGGGTGGCCCGCGAGCTCAGGATTCCCGTCTACCTCTACGAAGCGGCACAGCCCGATCCGGCAGGGAAGAACCTCGCCGTGATCAGAGCCGGCGAGTACGAAGGTCTGGCGCGGAAACTGGAAGACCCGCGGTGGGCTCCGGATTTCGGCCCCGCCGAATTCAACCCGCGAAGCGGTGCCACTGTGATCGGCGCCAGGGACTTCCTGGTGGCTTTCAACGTGAACCTCAACACCACTTCGACTCGCCGAGCCAATGCGGTGGCGTTCGATGTCCGAGAGGCGGGACGGCCCAAGCGCGAGGGTGACCCAGTGACGGGCAAGGTGGTCAATGACGCGGCCGGCCAACCGGTGATGATTCCGGGCACGCTCAAGGCCGTGAAAGCGATCGGGTGGTTCATCGAGGAGTACGGAATCGCCCAGGTCTCGATGAACCTGACCGATCTCTCCATTACTCCGTTGCACATCGCGTTCGAGGAGGTATGCCGGAAGGCCGAAGCGCGCGGTATGCGGGTAACCGGGTCTGAGCTGGTGGGTCTTGTCCCCCTCTCCTCCCTGCTCGAGGCAGGACGGTATTTCCTGAGAAAGCAACAGCGCTCCGTCGGTGTGTCTGACCACGAACTGATGAAGATCGCGATCCGCAGCATGGGACTCGACGAGCTGGCGCCTTTTGATCCGAGCGAGCGGGTCCTCGAGTATCGGCTGGCGAAGGGAAGCAGAGATGGGACGCTGACCTCTTTGACCGTCGAGGGCTTCGCCGATCTCACCGCCAGCGAGAGTCCCGCGCCCGGCGGTGGCTCGGTGTCCGCTCTGGTCGGAGCACTCGGCGCCTCCCTTGGAGCGATGGTGGCCAACCTCTCGGCTCACAAACGGGGGTGGGAGGCGCGGTGGGAAGAATTCTCCACCTGGGCGGAACGGGGTCAGCAGCTCAAGGTCGAATTGCTGCGTTTGGTCGACGAGGACACCAAAGCCTTCAACGCCGTGCTGGCCGCGATGGGGATGCCCAAGGGAACCCCGGAAGAACAGGCGGCGCGCCGCGAAGCGCTGAACACCGCCAACCGTCGAGCAGTCGAGGTCCCCCTCGAAGTGATGCGGCGTTCGTTTGCAAGCTTTGAGTTACTCATGGCCATGGCACAGCAAGGGAATCCAGTCTCAGCCTCTGATGCCGGTGTGGGGGCGATCTGCGCTCGAGCCGCCGTGCGTGGAGCCTGGCTCAACGTACGAACCAATCTCTCCGGACCGTTCAAGCCCGCTGGGTTCGAGACCACATTGTCGGAAGGAAGGCGTATCGCGGCTGACGCGGAGCAGAAGGAAAAGGAGATTCTGACGGTGGTGGAGGGGAAGATGGGGGCTTAACCCACCTCCCTGCCCCGGGCCACGACCCGGCGACACGCGTTGGGCGTGAAGTGGTAGCACCACTCATTCACGCTGTCCGAATCGATCACGGCGAAGTCGGCTGACTTTCCTGCTTCGAGCGAACCGGTCACCCCATCAATCGCGAGCGCGCGGGCGGCGATGATCGTCGCCCCTTTCAACGCTTCCGCCGGCGTCATCCGCTGCGTGGTACAGGCGAGGCTGAGTGCCAGCGGCAGGTGGTAACTGGGCGCCGACCCCGGATTGAAATCTGTAGCGACGGCGACCGGCACTCCCGCCTCGATCAGACGGCGGGCCGGTAAGGGGACATGGTTGAGGTAGAGCGACGCAAGCGGCAGGCTCACCGCAACGGATCCGGACTTTGCCATCGCGGCAATTCCCGCCTGCGACACACACTCGAGATGATCCGCAGACACCGCTCCCAATTCGGCAGCGAGCTCGGCCCCCGCACGAACTGAGCTGGTCGGCATGGAGTTTGGCTCCCAGCCCCGCCGCTTTCCCGGCCGAAAGAATGCGTCGAGCCTCCGGTACGGTGAAGGCAGTCTCTTCGACGAAGGCGTCGCAGAACCGCGCCAAGCCCTGCCCCGTGATGAGCGGAATCAGCTCCTCGATCAGAAGCTTGATGTAATCCTCTCGTCGATCGCGGAATTCCGGGGCACGACGTGGGCGCCGAGGAAGGTCGGGATGATACGGGCGGCTCCTTCCTGGCCCAACCGGTGATAGACCCGGAGCAGCCGGAGCTCGGTCTCGACGTCGAGGCCATAACCGCTCTTGCATTCGACCGTGGTGACGCCCAGCGCCATCATCCTTTCGAGGAAGCCGCGAGCCCTATCGAGCAATGCGTCCTCAGACATCGTGCGGGTCTGGGCAACGGTGGACATGATGCCGCCGCCCCTGCGCGCGATATCGAGGTAACTGCTTCCTGGATTCGTTGCTCGAACTCCTCGGCCCGCCAGCCGCCGAAGGCGAGGTGGGTATGGCAGTCAATCAGACCGGGAATGACCAGGGCGCCATCAGCGTCCCAACTCTCCCAGGCGGCGTACTCGGCAGGCAAGGCGTTTTCCGGTCCGACCCACAGCAGGGTTCCACCGTCCCAGACCAGAGCAGCGTCCTGGATGGGGTGGATGGCCGACTGCCCACCTTCGCTTCGGCAGGCGGCTAGCGTACCAATCCTTCGTAGCACTGGCACGAGTCACCCAACAATCACTGAAACGTCAGGAATCACGTTCCGAGCATCGGAAGATCCACGCCACGTTCCCGGGCGGTCTCGATCGCGACCTCGTAGCCTGCATCCGCGTGACGCATGACTCCGGTCCCCGGATCGGCGGTGAGCACTCGTGCCAGGCGGCGATCTCCCATCTCCGTACCATCGGCGACTGCGACCATGCCGGCATGGATCGAGTATCCGATTCCGACGCCGCCGCCATGATGGAGGGAGACCCAACTCGCGCCACATGCGGTATTGAGCATGGCGTTAAGCAACGGCCAATCCGCGATCGCGTCGCTCCCGTCCCGCATGGCCTCGGTTTCCCGGTTGGGTGAGGCCACGGAACCAGTATCGAGGTGGTCCCTTCCAATCACCAGCGGCGCCTTCACCTTCCCTTCTTCACCAGCCAGTTGAAGCGGAGGCCCATTTCCGCTCGTTCACCGTACTCGAGCCAGCAAATCCGTGCGGGAAGCCCTGGAAGTGGACCTTCTCTCTGGCCTGTTTGATCCATCGAGCCAGGTCAGCCTTTTCGGGAAGGTCTCGAGCACCGCGTCATCCGTGATTGCGATATCGGCCGGATCCCCCGATAGGGCTGCCCAGCGAAACGGTCCCGCGCCGCGACAGAACAGAGGGCGAATGAATTCGGGAACAAAGCCGGGAATGTCGAACGCCTGCTTGAGACCCCGCCGGTCCGCGACCTGGCCGCGCAGGTTGTTGCCGTAGTCGAAGGTGACCGCGCCTCGGGATTGCAACTCGAGCATGGCCTTCACGTGGACCACCATCGAATCCAGCACCCGGGCTTCGTAGCCAGCAGCGTCCCGCTCGCGCTCGACCGCCGCCGCTTCGAGCGAGAGTCCGGCCGGGATGTAGCCGAGACGGAGGTCATGAGCGGAGGTCTGATCCGTTACTACATCCGGCCCGACACCGCGCCGACCAGCTCGGGTAGCACCTCGGCAATATTCCCTACCAACCCGACTGACAACGCCTCGCGCTTTTGCCTCGCGGCCTCGACCAGTCGCAACGCCTCGTCGAGACTGGTTAGTCATCAGGTCGCAATAGCCGGTATCCACCCGTCGCTGGATTCGCCAGGCGTCCACGTCCACGCCGAGGAAGGCGGCACCATTCATGGTGGCTGCCAACGGCTGTGCGCCTCCCATCCCTCCCAGCCCTGCGGTCACGACCAGGCGGCCGGCAAGAGTGCCTCCGAAGTGCTGGCGGGCGCATCTCGGCGAAGGTTTCGTAGGTGCCCTGCAGGATTCCCTGGGTGCCGATGTAGATCCACGAACCGGCCGTCATCTGGCCGTACATCGTGAGCCCCAATGCCTCCAGTCGGCGGAACTCTTCCCAGGTCGCCCAGCGCGGGACCAGGTGGGCAGTTGGCGATGAGGACCCGAGGTGCCTCCTCGTGGGTCTTGAAGACGCCTACCGGCTTGCCGCTTGAACCAGCAGGGTCTCGTCATTCTCCAGCCTTCTGAGAGTCGAGACGATGCTTCTCATAGCACTCCCAGTTCGCGCGCCGCCTTCCCGCTCCCACCATAGACGATGAGTTCATCCGGCCGCTCGGCCACCGCCGGATCGAGGTTGTTCATGAGCATCCGCAAGGCGGCCTCCTGATGCCAGCCTTTGCAGCTCAAGGAATTCCCGGTTGGAGCTCGAATGGTCGCGGGGGCAGTAACGGGTGTCATCGGTCGAAACTTAGCGGTGGCTGCGGGGAGTCGCACGACACACAGGAAGGGTAGGATGTGGTTGCAAGGGACGCCTGTCAACGATTTAGAACCGGCTTGACGCGGTCTCGATGCCACGCCCCCACGACTAATCTCAGCTACGCGCGATCTCCCGCACCCCCGCTACGAGACGCGATACCTCATCTTCGGTCGTGTAGCAGGCGCACCCAGCGCGGACCAGACCGTCATTCTCCTGGCCGAGTCGCGCAACGACGGTACTGGCATAGAAGTCTCCGTGCGAAACAAAGATCCCCTTCGCCGCGAGCGTCGTCGCCACGTCTTCGCACGATTTTCCTGCGACAGTAAACGACACCGTCGGGGTGCGGTTGCGTTCCGGAGAAGGACCGTAGACCCGCACTCCAGAAATCTGATGCAGCCCTTCCCAGAGTTGTTCCACCAGAGTCTGCCCACGGGCGTGTAGCTCGCGGAAGGACGCATCGAGCCGGTCGCCCCGTCGTTTGCCGGCCGCGAGCGAGGCGAGAAACTCAACGGCCGCCCCGGCTCCGACGATGCCTTCGTGATTCTGAGTGCCGGTCTCCATCCGCTCCGGCGGCTCGTTGGGGGCGGGATCGAGTTTTGGCACGTCGAGCTCCTGAAGCAGCTCGTGGCGACCGTACAGAATCCCGATGTGAGGCCCGTAGAACTTGTAGGCTGAACAGGCCAGAAAATCACAGTCGAGCTCAGCGACGTCGAGGCGGGCGTGCGCCGCCAGATGAACCGCGTCCACGAAAATCAGGGCGCCGGCTGCGTGAGCGAGACGGGAAGCCTGCGGAATATCGCTTGATGGTGCCGAGCGCATTCGATGCTCCGCCAATCGCCACGAGTCGGGTGCGCGGATTGAGCGTCTGCTCGAACGCCTTCCAGTCCAGCTGTCCGCTCTCGGGCTCGAGGGGGACGACCCTCACAGTCAGTCCACGCTCGGCAGCGAGCCGAGTCCAGGGAGCCTGGTTCGCGTGATGATCGAGCTCGGTAATGACGATCTCGTCACCGGGTCCCCACTTGCTGCCGAGCGCGCGAGCGAGGTGGAAGGTGAGGGTCGTCATGTTGGCGCCGAAGGCGATCTCAACCGGCTGCGCGACGAGAAAATCGGCCAGCGCAATTCGAGAGCGTGCGATGGCGAGATCGGTTTCCTGACTGGTGGGGTAGGCCCAGTGGGTGTTGGCGTTGTGGTTGTAGAGGTAGTCGGACATCGCCTCGACCACATCTCGGGGCACCTGAGTCCCTCCCGGGCCATCGAAGTAGGCGACCGGCTCATGGCGCTGTTCGCGCTGCAGCGCGGGAAAACGAGCCCGGATGGCCTCGACTGAAGCGACCGGTTTGAGCGAGAGGGAGGTGGTGCTGTGCATCAGCGAGACTCCGGTACCAGGACGGGGCGTTGTCGCGCCCAGATGTTGAACTTCAGGATACACCAGATGGTCCGCACGCCGTCCTTCCAGCCGATCTTCTTGCCCGCGTCGTAGGAGCGCCCTTCGTAGCTGATGGAGACCTCGTAGACTGCGGCACCGGATGGCGCGCAACCTTGGCCGTGACCTCGGGCTCGAAGCCGAAGCGGTCCTCGACCAGGCGTGATCTGCTGCAGAATTTCCCGGCGGAAGACCTTGTAACAGGTCTCCATGTCGGTCAGGTACGAGATTGCTCGAAGCAGTTCGACAGCAGGGTGAGAAACCGGTTCATCGTGTAGTGCCAGAAGTACAGCACGCGATGCGATTCGCCGCCGGCGAACCGGGACCCGTAAACCACATCGGCCCGGCCATCGAGGATGGGCCTAATGAGTTTGGGGTACTCCTCCGGGTCGTACTCGAGGTCGGCGTCCTGCACTATGACGAGATCGCCGCGGGCGGCCTGAAACCCGGTCCGCAACGCGGCACCCTTTCCGCGATTCTTCGGATGGGTCAGCACCCGGACCCGGTCGCCGTCCGCCATTGGCATCAGCTTCGCACCGGTTCCGTCAGTGGAGTAGTCATCCACCAGGATGATTTCCTTGTCCACCGGCACTGCCTTCACCCGCTCGACCAGCCGCTCCACCGTATCCGCTTCGTTGTATACCGGGATAACGACGGTGAGCAACGGCCGGGTCTCCTGCAGGGTCATCGGAAGGCTCCTGCGGCTGCCGCCGCGCTGTCGACCGCCTGGATCAGGGTTCAAACTCGGGATACCCGGAGTTGACCAGCTGGCGGAGTTCGAGGCGCGCCGAACCATAATCGCCCAGCCTCATGTAGCACGAGGCCATGCGGGATCTGGTGTAACGGAGGTCCGGGTTCAGAAGAAGCGCCTTCTGATACAGCGGGATCGACTGCTCACAGTGGCCGTTCGGTCCGGTAAACGTCTCCCGACATCGTTATAGAGGCTGGCGTCGTAGGGGGAATAACGTCATGGCCGTCTGCAACGATCGAAAGGCCGCCTCCTTCTCACCATGCTCATAGAGATAGAGTCCGTAGGACCAGTGAGCACGATAGTTGTACGGAGCATCCACGACGGTCTGAGCAAGAGTGTTCCGTTGTCCTTCCACACCGGTTGACGGACTGCACTGCGCCACGCGCCCAGGACGACGAGGACGAGGCCCGCCACCGCGATCGGTTTCCTGCAAGCGAGCATGACGGCGGCGTCAGAGCTTCCGTCGCGCCGCCCAGGACCATCATCGCGCCCACACTGGGGACGAACAGGGTCCGCTCCGCCAATAGAATCCCCGCCTTGAGCACCAGATTGCTTACCGGAAAATCGCGAGGAGCGGTCCAACACAGGCCAAATGCCACGACCGGGAGCCGCTTCCAGGTGGCCAAGGTGATCGCCCTGACTCCCAACAAGAGCGTAAGCCCTGCAGCCTGCTGCAATCCGAAGGAAGTGGCCCGTTCGATGTCCCGCGGAGAGTAGTCAGCCTGGAGATGCGCAGGCCATAACAGGAGCCGCACCCACTCGAGACTGATCCGCAAGGCGGTAAAGCACTCGCTCCCGCGCCGTGGCTTCCCTGATTGCGATGTGGGGAAATCCCCTGCGAGAGTACCGGTGATTTTGGTGCGAACAACGAGGTAGAGGATTCCTACCATGAAGAGGGTGATCCAGAAGCGGCGCATCTGCCTTGAACCGCCCAACGAGGGGACGGGGATCCTTGATCACCGTCAGCTCGGCGAAGAGGAGGAGACCCGGCAGGATCAGTCCGTTGTCCTTGGCCAGACAGGCGAGGGCGTAGCAGCCGTAGATCCTGTTGCGAGACGGAATTGGAGAGCGGTCCAGCCTCCCGCCCCTCGAGAGAGCGCTGCCGCGAGCACCATGAGCAGCACCACCCAAAGTTCACCCTGACCGACGCAATTGCCCACTGCCTCGACGTGCACCGGGTGCGCGGCGAAGAGCGCAGCTACGAGCCAGGCAATCTGGAGGGGCAACAGTCGCCGCATGAGCCGGAAGACAAGGAGGCAGCAGGCGACGTACAACAACACGTTGGTGAAATGAAAGAGGTGAGGACCTCCCTCGCCGAGCGCCCATTGCAACGCGAAACCGATGGTGGTGACGGGACGGTAGAGCGTGGAACCGCCAACGTACTTCCCCGGCGGCCAATAGGTATGGGTGAAGAATTCTCACGGGGCGGCGAGGGAATGAACTCGATCGTTGCGCAGGATGGCATGGACGTCGTCGTACGCGAAGCCATTGCCGAGGCTGGTGACAGAAGCCGCAAGCGCAATCAGGGTGATTCCCAGCCATGGAGCGAGGCGGAACCCTTGCGTCTGGCCTCCTTCGGTTGGCATCGGGGGTCAGGTTCCATCACTCTGCTATGGTGTATGATCTTGAATTTCAATTGGTTGGCGGCACGGGGCAAGCGGGCGCGAGAACGGCACGAATGGTGCTTTGTGAAGAGGCCATGCTACCTCGATCTCCGAACCGGAATCAGACGGAAGCCTTCCGCAAGCTGTGGAGCCGCGAAGGCACCCTGGGCGGCGCCGCCTGGCGCTATGCAGCAATGACCCAGGATTACGGATTTGCGGTTCGAGAGATGTTGCGGGAGCAACTGGAAGATCCGATTCCGGGCCTGTGGATTCAGTCGCCGCTGGGAACCGATGAGCATCCGAGCGTCTCGGAGGCGATTTTCGAAACCCTGGCCCGCCAGCGGATGTCGGTGCGCAACGCCCGCGGTCGGCATTTCACGGTTCTGGCCCAGCTCCAGGGCTGTGCCCTGGAAGACCTCGCTCACGCCCAGACTGAAACGGGGCTTGGGGAGCGGCACGTCACCTTCGCAGAGTTGCGGTGTCAGGATCTCGTCCTGATGGCCCGGCTGCTGGTCGAGCAAGGTGCAATGCTCGAGGCGGCACACGATCTGGGCATGGACCACCCCGCAAATCGCGATGCCTGCCGGGCTTTGTTCCGCGCCAGCCTCGAGTCACTGGAGCTATTCGATCGAAAGCTCAGCGCCGGGATGTCGCTCGCTGAAGCGCTGGCGGTCGAGGTCCTGCTCGAGTCGCTGACTACGGGGTCAGCTCCGTCCGCCTCGGCTCCATTCTGACGATCCAGAGTCCGTTGTTGTCGTCGTTGACGTAGGCCAGGCCGTCTTTCACAACCACACCCCAGGTCATAGCAGAATTCTGAGTGTGGCCGCTCATATCGGCGGTGTTGACGTGCACCATTTCCCGGCCTTCCGCGCGCAAGTCTCCCCGCAATTCGCCTGAGATATCGAAGGCACGGAAGCCGGCGTTGTAGGCTCCCATGTAGAGTGTATCGCCCTCGGCCCACACGTTGTGCACCCCGCCAAATTCCGGCTCATACCAGGCGACGGACTTGGGATGGAAGATGTCGCTCACGTCGATGACCTGCATCCGCCCGTAAGCCCGGAAGGAGGAGGCGTCCTTGGCACCCTTCACCGGAGCAGCCGGGAACACCTCGTCCGCGATGAAGACGTAATTCTTGTGGCGCCATGCGGTGTGGGTGCCGCGGATGAAGCCTGGCCCCGCCGAGGCTTCGACATCGCGATAAAGCTCGTTGAGATCGTACTTGTACTGGGAGACGAACTGCGGATTGTCGGGACTGCCGCCCTTAATGCCGTTCCCCACATCGATGATGACCAGTCCATCGTTCCAGTAGCTCAGGTAGGCGAGCCCGTCCTTCACATCCACATCGTGAACGTAGTTGCCTTGCTGGTCGCTGCGGGAGCTGAAGCGGGCGACTTCCTTGGGATGATAGGGATCGTTGATGTCAACGATGTGCAGGACGCCGGTCGCGTCGTTAGTCAGATAGATGTGGGTGCCGTACTTGGGCTGCTGGTAGATGAAGGCGGAGTGCACGCCACCCGTCACCCCTTCGGTGAACTCGCTGATCACCTTGGGATGGGCCGGATCCTCGAGCGAAGCGATGACGATCCCGTTTTTACGGTCCGCCGCGCCCTCCCGGGTGTGAACCAGGTACTTGCCGTCCGGCGTCGTCAGTGATGTCGTTCACTCGCCGGGTATTCGCCATCAGCGAGTCGGTCACAACGGGATTCGATGGATCGGAGATGTCCACCGCGTACATCCGGTCCCCACCACCACCGGTGCCGAGGTAGAGATGCTTGCCATCGGGGTGAACCCAGACCTCTTCGGTGCTGAACAGTGTACGTGGCAGCCGGCCCACGACGGTGGCGGGGCGGCGAACGTCGCGATAGGCGAGGGAGACGGCCCCATCCACACTGCGGTTGCCGAGGGTCGCGGTCACCAGATAAGGGCCAGCGCCGTAGCCGACGAAGGCTCCATCATCGCTGATGAGGCCCCCACCCGGAGAGAAACTCCAACGAGGGGTGAGTCCTTCGATTTTCTTGCCCGCTCGATCGCGCGCGGTGACGGTGAAGCGAATGACGTCACCCTGCTTCGCATCAATTTTCGCAGGCGAGATCTCGAGCGACCCGATGGTGACCGCCAGTACCTCTACCTGAAACGACGACTTGGCTCCGTCGACCGAGGCCGTGATTGTTGCTTTACCGGGCGCGCTCGCCGTGAGTAGCCCATCAGTCGCAACATCAGCAACCCGAGGGGCGGAACTCCGCCATTTGATCTTGTCGGCGCGCTTGTCTCCCCGGGCCGAGAAGGCGGCTCCCGTCAGCATGAATCGCTGGCCGGCGACCAGACGGGTGATCTGCGGCGTGATGGTCACCGAGGCCGCGGGCCCCGGCTGCATCGAGATCTCCACCCGTTCCATGACGGGTCGAGTACCCGGGACGCTCGCGATCGCCGTAACCCCTAACACCCCAGTCGATCCGGCGGAAACCAGGCCTGCGCTGTCCACCCGGCCCTCGAACCGTCCGCCCGAACCCACGAAGCGAATCAAGGCATTGGCGACCTGGCCTCCCGAGCTGTCGACAGCCTGCGCACTGAAGCGAAGCGTGTCGCCAGCAGTCATCGTCCTGGTCTCGGGCGTGATCGTCACGTGCGCGATGGGAGACGGAGCCGATGGGGTGGGAGGGGTTTGTGGCTGCTGTTGCAGGGCAAGAACAAGGCTCAGAGCGATCATGTTTCGGTCTGGATCGGGGTGAACTGCATCTGGGAGCGCGCGAAAGCTTCCCTTCCGGGTCCCAGTTGTCAACGCGGAAGGTTCAGAAGTCGAAGCTGGGAATCCCGCCGGGCCCACCCAGGCAGCAAGCCCAAAGTGCGCTACTGTCCGACGGGATCGAACTGTACCTGACGGGCGTCGAGTACTTCCGGCAGACTCCGGAGTGCGCCGAGCGCCTCAGGCTTGAGCGGCGAGTCCACACTGATCGCGGCGAGGGCCTCACCGCCGGCGGAGAGTCGCGCCTGATGATACTCGGCGATGTTGATTCCGGCGTCGCCCAGAAGCGAGCCGACTCGACCGATGACACCGGGCACGTCCCGGTTACGCAGCAACACGAGGACACCGCGGGGAACGACATCCAGCCGGAAGTCTCCGATGCGAACGACTCGAGGATGCCCCTCGGCCAGCAGCGCACCGGCAACCCGGGAGGACCGTCCGCTACCAGTCGCCCGCACTTCGATGAAATCGGCATAGTCCCGGTTTGCGTCGACCCGGGTGCGATCGACTTCGATCCCGCGGGCCTTGGCGAGATGCAGGGCATTCACCACGTTCACGCCCGCCGGTCCCACGACATCCGCGAGGAGACCCGCGACGGCTCCGGCGGCGAGGGGCGGAGAAAATCTTCGTCCCCGCCGAAACGGATTTCGACTGAGGTGATCGCTCCATCCGTCAGCGCCGCCGCCAGACGTCCCAGTCGTTGGGCCATGGAAAGGAGTGGCCGCAGTCGCTGCACCCGATCGCCCACCACAAAGGGCGCGTTCACCGCACCGGAGAGATCGCCATGCACCAGTGCCGCGCGAATCGCCTGAGCGATCTCCAGCGCGACGTTGAGCTGGGCCTCTTCGGTGGATGCGCCGAGGTGAGGGGTGAGCACGACGTTCGGCAGCTTGCGGAGCGGATGGTCGGCGGGAAGAGGCTCATTCTCGAACACGTCCAGCGCCGCTCCGGCTAGCCGTTTCTCCTGCAGCCTGCGGAGCAAGGCCGCCTCATCGAGCACACCGCCTCGCGCGGCGTTGATGATCACGGCTTCGGATTTCATCATCGCGAGTTGAGCCTCGCCGAGAGGCCCTTGGTGCTCTCGGTCAACGGCACATGCAGCGACAGTACATCGGCACTTCTCAGGACCTCTTCCAAAGACTCCAACCGGATGCCGAGACTGCGGGCCGCGTCCTCGCTCAGGAAGGGTCGTAGCCGACGACAGTCATCCCGAACGCCTGGGCTCGGCGCGCGACTTCACCCCTACCCTTCCGGCGCCGACCAGCCCGAGCGTCTTGCCGTACAGCTCGGTGCCGCTGAAGCTCGTTCGATCCCACTGGCCGTCCTTCATAGAGCGATCGGCGGCGGGCACTCGCCGGACCAGGGCAAGCAGCAATGCGAATGCGAGCTCCGCGGCCGAGATGGTGTTCCCGGCCGGCGCGTTCATGACGGCGATGCCCTTCTCGGTGGCGGCATCGACGTCGATCGTGTCCACCCCGACCCCGGCCCGGCCGATCACCTTGAGACTGGTCGTGCGTCCCAGCGCCCTCGCGTGATGCGGGTCGCGCTACGGACAATCACCGCATCGGCCTCGGAGAGCGCTTCTGCCAAGCGCATCTTCCTTCAGGCCCGGTCGTTCAATCAGGGTGAAGCGGGAATCGTCGGCGAGGGAGTGAGTCCTTCGCGAGCGATTTTGTCGGCCACCAGAATCCGATAGTGGTTCACGAGCGGATCACATCCTCGAGCACCTGCAGCAGCTCGTTCAATTCGTCCACAGTGTGATCGCCCATGTGGCCGATGCGAATGGTCGAGTCCTTGAGCGCGCCGTACCCCGGCGAGATGGTATAGCCGCGACGCTTCATCTCCTTGTCCACTGCGCTCCCGCTGACGCCACCCGGCAGCTTGATACAGGTCACCGTAGGCGACCGGAATTCCCGGGGAGCCAGAACCTCGAGCGCTGCACCTCTGCCATTCATCGATTCGGTCCAGTGCCAGGTCCGGTGCGCCATTGCCTGGTGGCGGGCCCAACGGGTCTCGATGCTTTCCGCGTCGATGCGTTCGACCTGAGCTGCGAGAGCGTACATGAGGGACAGAGCCGGCGTGTTCGGTGTCTGGTTCTTGACGACGTAGCTCTCGAACTCGACCAGATCGAAGTAGATCCCCCGATTGGGAGTGGCCCGGGCCCGCTCCAGCGCAGCGGGTTGCGCGACGCCGAGTGCGAAGCCGGGGGAAGGGCGAGCGCTTTCTGTGAACCGGTCAGCACGAAGTCGAGTTGCCAGGCGTCGCTTTCGACCTGGGCGCCGGCGACTCCGGTGACGCTATCCACGAGGAGCAGCCGCCCAGGCTGGCGGTGTACAACCTCCGCGAGCTCACGAATCGGATTCAGTACTCCGGTTGACGTCTCGGAGTGCACGACCGTCACCGCGTCGTAGGATCCCTTCGCCAACGCGTCGGCAACCATTTGCGGTGTATGCCCGGCGCCCAGTGGTACCTCCAGGGCCACCGCGTCCACTCCGTGCGCCAGGGCGATGCGGTAGAAACGCTCGCTGAAGGCACCATTCACCAGCGACAAGACTCGACGGCCGGCACAGTTCCGGATTGCGGCCTCCATGAGTCCGGTCGCGGACGAGGCAGCGATGTACACCGGACGCGAAGTGCGAAAGATCCGGCGCAGTCCGGGTTGCAGCTCGGCGATCAGGGTCTCCATCGCTTTGCCCCGGTGCCCGATCATCGCTTGAGCCTGGGCCGCAAGAATTTCGGGTCGAACTTCGGTGGGACCTGGGAGGAAGAACCGACCGAACGTCGGCGCTGCGGAAATTTCACTCACAGTCATTACCAGAACGCTCCACTTTTGTCGAAGGATTGTCGGTTCGAATCCGGGACGAATATAACAGAGGTACAACGAGGCTGGGCTTTATCCTCGTACCAGTTTGAGCACCGCCTCCAGAGAAGGTTCGCGAAGGACGACATCGGCCGCCCGGCTCACCTCTGGACGGTCAACTACCCCCACATATGCTGCAAAACAATCGACCGCCGGGCGTGCCTCGAGGTCGGTAGCGCCGTCCCCGATGAGAAGGCTCGGACGGGGGAGGCCGGAAGCCTCGATCCAGGTGCGCTTCCCTCCGGCACGGGCGAGCGGTGAATCGCTGTCGAACCCGAGGTAGGTCCCGTCCTCGTGGAAGTGGACATCCACGGCGGCCACCCGGGAATCAGGAACTCCAGCTCTCGCGCGACCATGAGTACTGCCGGCGCCAAACCGCCGCTCAGGATCTGCACGGTTACACCATCGGCCTGAAGGGCACGAATGGTCTCCCGCGCGCCGGGGACGAGGTTGCGCAGGTAAAGCCGACCGACCTCGGCGATGTCCGATCGTGATGGACGAATCAATTCCAGACGATGGCCGTACACCTGCTCCAACGGCACGGATCCTCGCATGGCCAACTCAGTGAGACGGGTGATCTCTTCGCGCTGTCCGTGGGCCAGCTCCTCGATTCCTTCGATGGCAGTGAGGGTGGAGTCGCAGTCGAAGATGACGGTGTTGAAGCGGCGGCGGTCTGTGGTCAATGGTCGAGATCGTGAGACGTGAGTCGGTAAGCACTCGTGGCGGTTAGGCCTGAGTGCCGAGGTCGGTAGGGCTAAAACCGGTGCTAGCCTGCACGTGGTCAATGTGCACTCGACGCAGGGGAAGCTGCAGCCTGCGTCTGACCCGATCCAAGAGGAACAAGGCGACGATGACGAGGCCGAGCACCAGCCCCCACCAGAGACCGACGGGCCCCTGCCCGAGATGAAATCCCAGCAGAGGCTCACCGGCAATCCGATCACCCAGTAACCCAGCAACCCGACAATCATGGGGGTACGAGTGTCGCCCAGGCCGCGCAGAATCCCAATCGAAGTGACCTGGATCCCGTCGAAAACCTGAAACACGCCGGCCAACGGAGGTAGCAGTACCGCGAGGGCGAGAACAGCAGGATCCGTGGTATAGAGTCCCGCGAGCATTCGAGGCGCCAAGGTGAAGGCGAGAGCCGTCGTCCCCATGAAGCTGACGGCACACGCCAGAGCAGCCCGCGCCGCACCGGATGCACCGGCGCGGTCGGAGCGTCCCACCGCGTGACCCACCACTACCGCGGCTGCGCTCGAGAGACCGAGAGGCACCATGAAGGTGACGGATGCCAGGTTCAGTGCGATCTGGTGTGCCGCAACCTGCGTCGTACCGAGCCAGCCCATCATGAGCCCCACGAGACCGAACACGCCGTACTCCAGCTGATGCTGCACTCCGATCGGGGCCCCGAGCAGAAACATCCTGGTGAGTGCGCGGGGATCGCCGACGCCGGGTCGAATGGGAAGGAGCACCGGGCGCAGCTCACGCCAGCCCAGGATCAGAAGCAGCCCGGCCATGACCCAGCGGCTCACCGTCGTGGCCCAGGCGGAGCCCACTGCCCCGAGTGCCAGGCATGCCGAGGTGGCCATAGATGAGGACCCAGTTGAGCCCCGCGTTCACGAGGTTGGCAATCAAGACCGCGGCGACGATCCAACGAAGCCGCCCGAGGGCCTGCAGACTTTGCCGAAACACGATGAAGGCGAAGAAGCCGAAGGTGCCGGGGATGGAGACACGACAGTAAGCGCCTGCGATCGGCACGACCTCGGGCGGCTGGTTGGCCCAGGCCAACACGCTCTCTGCTGGAAAGAGCATCGCGGAGGCGGGCAGACAGAGCAACGCCGCGAGGATCACCCCACGCTGGACACCACGCGCGGCGGCTTCGTGGTCGCCGGCGCCAACCGCCTGAGCCACGACCGGGTCGAGGGCCATGAGCACGCCCATCCCGAAAATGGCTACACCGAAGAAGTAGAGGTTCCCTAGCGCGACAGCGGCCAGGGCCTGGGCATTGAGGTGTCCCACCATGATGGTGTCCACCACACCCATGGCCATCATACCCACCTGCACCACAATGACCGGCAGCCCGAGCCCGAGGAGGACTCGCACGTCGGCGGCGCGCGGGAGAATGCGGGAGATGAAGGTCAAGGCTGGAGTGGAGAAGGACTGATGCGCCCGGGAGGATTCGAACCTCCGACCCTCAGCTTAGAAGGCTGATGCTCTATCCAACTGAGCTACGGGCGCCGGCAAAGGTCCGCCGATTCTCAGCGGTGCGAGTGGTAGGAAGATAGTAGGGACTCGAGGCCGGTCTAGACTGAGTCGTCGCCGCTCGCCGGTCGAAAAGCCAGGTCAAACGCGAGGAACAGCGTCTTGGAGAAGGGATAGAAGATGAACGGCGCGAGGATCACCACGATCACCCCGACGATCTGCAGGACAGGCCAGGGCGGGTCCGGCCAGGTGATACCACAGCACTCCCAGAAAAATGGCGGCGAAAAACATCTCGGAGCCGACAATGTTGAACATGTAGGAACCAACCTCATACCTCCTCCTCGCGCTCGGTCACGAGACCACAATGCGGGCAGCGCGGCCGGATCCGGAACCAGGAGTCGAAAAGTCGTCCGATTCCGCAGTTGGGACAGCGGAGCCGAAGGGCACGCCAGAAAAGCAAAAGGGTCTCACGCCAGAACGATGAATCGCCGGGCATGCGACCGTCAAGAGTGATCAGCGCGGGATGAAGCGGCCAATCCAGCCGTCGCTGGTGCCCCCGCCGAAATTGGCTTGCTCAGCGTCGTGACTCGGGAAGTCGCTGCTCGAGGCAATGCCTCCCATCACGAAGCCACCTCCCGGCATTGGTGCCACGGCCCGCCCGTTGTCGCTCTCGGTCCCGCCGATCCGGATCCCGAAGAGCACCTGGCCAAGATTCGGGGAGAGGACGAGCCCAGTCGCGTCCTCATTGCCGAGCGGTCCTGAGGGACCAACGGTGCCATAGATATCCTGACCGATCCCCGAGACGTACACATTGCCGTCGGTCCCGACGAGGATGCCCTCGAACCGATCGGTGTCCGATCCGCCGACATAGGACAACGACAAGAGGCTGCCCGCGTTGCTATACCGTGCGATGAGTCCATCCCGCCCGCCCCCGCCCGGTCCTGGCTGCAACGCGTTCGCCGTCGTCACCAGATCGGTGGACGACGTCGCCGACCCACGTAGATGTCTCCGGTGGAGCGATTCACGGCGAGGTTGTGGGTCTCGGAGCCCTCCGCCCCGAGCCACCGAGGTAGGTCGCAAACAGGAGCTGGCGGCCGTCGGGCGAGAGCTTCGGCGAGATAGTCGTCCACTCCACCGCCGATCTGCGGCCTGGGTCGGATTCACCAGTGGCATGTTCGGACTATCAATCCCGCCGATGTACCAGCACATTTCCCTGTCCGTCTACCCTCACGCTCGGCTGCGTTCCGTCGTCTCCGCTGCCACCGATCCACGTCGCCCAGGCGAAACTGCGACCCCGAGGCATTCAACTTCGCCACGACGCAGTCCAACCCGGTCTTGCGCTGGGGCTGGTAGGCTGCCGTTGAAGTAGGTGTCACCTGCCGGAAAATCGGCCTCGGCCGACGAGGCGATGTACACGTTCCCCTGCGGATCGATATCGATATCCCGCACGATGTTGAAATCGTTGGTGCCGAAGTAGGTGCAGAAGACCAGGGCCGATCCGTCGGGGCGCAACTTGCACACGAAACCGTCTTGCCTCGCCATACAAGGCCACTCCACCAGCCCCGGAAGACCGTCTGTGCCGCACCGGCGGTAACGGGGAACCCGACGCCCGCACGTCCTCCGATGTACACGAACCCCTGGGCATCCACCTCGACGGCATAGGCCCGGTCGTAACCCGGTCCGCCGACCAGGGTGGACCAGAGGAGCTTCCCGGTCGAGTCGAACTTGCTCACGAACGCGTCGTAATGCTTGACCGTCCCGTTGGGACTGTCGTCATGGGTGCGGTCGAAGGCCCCGGGCGTGGTCGGGAAATCGTTGCTGGCCGTGCCGCCCACTGCGTAGATGTTGCCCTGGGCATCGGTCGCGAGGTCCCGCACCTGGTCCTCCTCACTCCCACCCCAGTAGGTCGCAAACCGCACGACCGCAGTATCGGGAACAGCCGTGCCGGTCGCGCTGAACGTCACCGGGTTTCCGGTGATCCCCGAGCCGGTGATGGTCGCGGTCAAAGTGTTCACCCCGGCGCTGGGCCCAAGACCCAGGAACCGACCGCAGCCTTCCCGTTGGCGTCCGTAGTCAGGGTCGCCGCGGTGACGCTCCCGGCACCAGCGGTGACGGCGAAGTTGACGATGACACCGGCGACACCCTGCTTATTGTGGTCGAGGACCGTCACCGCAGGTGGGACCCGAACCGCGGTTCCGACTATCGCGCTTTGGCTGGTCGGAGAATTTGCTGCAATGCTGGCCGGGACCGGGGCAGTTCCCGTTGCGCTGAAGGTGACCGGATTACCGGTGACCCCCGAGCCAGCGACCGTGGCAGTGAGCGTGTTGGTTCCCGGAACCGACCCGAGAGTCCACTCGGTAAGCGTGGCTTTCCCTGCGGAATCGGTGGTCTGCGATTCCCCCGTCAGGCTCCCTCCCCAGCCGCGATCGCGAAGACTACAACGACTCCCGCAAGCGGCCGCTGTTGCGCATCCGACACGATCACGGCCGGCGGATGCGGAACCGCCGTGCCGGCTTCCGCGCTCTGACTGGTTACCGATGCAGCGGCGATATTGGCCGGCGGCGATCCGGTACCTATCGCGTTGAAGGCGACGGGATTTCCGCTGATGCCAGCTCCGGACACGGTGGCGGTGAGCGTATTCTGACCCGTCGATGCTCCAAGCACCCAGGACGAGGCACTCGCTACGCCGAACGCATCGGTTGTGGTCGAGGCTCCGGTCACCGAGCCTCCGCCCGCGGTCACGGCGAAGGTTACCGGGACCCCGGCGACGCCGACCTGACTCGCGTCCTTGACGATCACTGAGGGTGGCGAGGGCACTGCTACCGCCACCGTCCCGCTCTGAGTAACCGCCGAAATGGCCGCGACGCTGGCTGGAGCCGTCCCGGTCGCGACAAAGGTGATCGGATTTCCCACGAAACCCGATGTTGCCGAGGCCGTCAGCGTATTGATCCCGAGATTCGGCCCGAGAACCCATTGGCCCGCAGTAGCGATCCCACTCGCATCGGTGGTCTGGGTTCCGGCGGTTACCGTACCACCTCCGGAGGTGACGGCGAAGGTGACTGCCACTCCGGGGAGCTGGTTGCCGTTCTCGTCCCGCACCATCACCGAGGGGGCGTCGCCACCGCCGTTCCCTCGAGGGCGCTCTGTGTGTTCGGCGAATTCGCGGCGATACTCGAGTCGTTCGGAGGAACCGCCGTTGCCCGGAAGATGACCGGATTGCCGGTGACCCTGCTCCGGTCACTTGCGCCTCGACGGTATTGGCGCCGGTCGCCGGACCCAGGGTCCAAGACTGCACGGTCGCCGCTCCATTGGCGTCGGTGGTCTGGGTGCCGTCGATGATCTGTCCACCGCCCGCCGTGACCGAGAAGACCACATTGGCTCCCGCAACCGGCTCCCGGTGGTCGTCGAGGACGATGACCGAAGGGGGAACCGGTACGGCGAGCCCCTCCGGTGCGCTCTGCACGATCGGAGAAACCGGGGTGATGGTGGCGGGCCCGGGAGCTGCAGCGGTGGCACTGAAGGTGACCGGATTACCGGTGATGCCAGCGCCGGCAACCGTCGCGGTGAGGGTGTTGCTGCCCGGCACCAGGCCAAGAGTCCAGGAATCGGCGGTCGCTCGACCGTTGGCGTCGGTGGTCTGTGAAGCGCCGGAGACCAGGCCGCCACCCGCGGTCACCGCAAAGACCACGACCGCCCCGGCGAAGGGCTGCTGGTTGGCGTCACGCACCATGACCGAGGGAGCCGCGGCTACCGCCTGTCCGACTTCCGCCGTTTGGGTCGTAGCTGTCACCGCTTCGATGGAAGCAGGACCCGGCAAGGTGGCAGTCGCAGTGAAGGTCACCGGGTTGCCAGTGATCCCGCTGCCCGCGATGGAGGCGGTGACCACGTTGGGGCCAGGGTGGAACCCAGCGTCCATGAGGTGGCGCTGGCCTCACCATTTGCGTCCGTGGTCTGGCTCGCCCCGGCAATGGTGCCGCTCCCCTGCGTCACCGAGAAGGTGACCTCTATCCCCGGGATGGGATCGTTGTTCTGGTCCCGTACCATTATGGCGGGAGGGACAGCGACTGCGGTCTTTACGATGGAGGACTGGCTGGTTGGTGAGGCGGCAGCGACTGTAGCAGGAGTCGGTCCGGGGACACCTTGTCATCTGGAGAGCCGCAGCCCGCCAGGATGGTGCCCATGGTGATCAGCCAATAGCCGAACCGACTCGATCGGTTCGCGAACAGAATCCGCTTCATCTATGCCCCACCTATACCCCGCAATCCATGCGCGATCTAGAGCGTGAGTACCCGCCAAAGGGCTCCAGACCCGCGACTAGATGCCGCCTGAAGCGTGAATCTGCCGGTGTTACCTGCTATGACCCTCTCTCAGCGAGGGATGAAGCGGCCAATCCAGCCGTCGCTGGTCCCACCGCCGAAATTGGCTTGCTCAGCGTCATGAGTCGGGAAGTCGCTGCTCGACGCGATGCCGGCCATCACGAAGCCGCCTCCCGGCATTGGAGCCACAGCCCGCCCGTTGTCGCTGTCATTTCCGCCGATCCGGATCCCGAAGAGCACCTGGCCAAGGTCGGGTGAGAGGACGAGCCCAGCCGCGTCCTCATTGCCGAGCGATCCTGAGGGACCAACGGTGCCATAAATATCCTGACCGATCCCCGAGACGTACACATTGCCGTCGGTCCCGACGAGGATGCCCTCGAACCGATCGGTGCTGCTTCCTCCCATATACGTCAGGAGAAGCAACGTACCCGAATTACTGTAACGCGCCACCAGCCCGTCCCTGCCACCTCCACCCGGCCCTGGCTGGAGCGCGTTGGCCGTCACGGGCAGATTGGTCGAGGAGGTAGCGGACCCGACGTAGATATCGCCGGTCGCGCGATTCACCGCGAGGTTGTGAGTCTCCGACCCCTCCGCTCCGGAGCCGCCGAGATAAGGTTGAGAACAGCAGATCCTTCCCGTCCGGGGACACTTTGGCGAGGTAGATGTCTACGTCGCCTCCGAAAGACGGCTGGCTTGGATTCACCACCGGCAGGTCGGTGCTTTGAACCCCGCCAGCATACCACACATTCGCCCTGTCCATCCACCCTGACACTCGGTTGAGTGCCGTCGTCTCCGCTGCCACCGATCCAGGTCGCCCAGGCGAAACTCGAGCCCGAGGCATTGAGCTTCGCGACGACGCAGTCCAACCCGGCCTTGCGCTGGGGCTGGTAGCTGCCGTTGAAGTAGGTGTCACTCGCCGGGAAGTCGGCCTCGGCCGACGAGGCGATGTACACGTTTCCCTGCGGGTCGATATCGATATCCCGCACGATGTTGAAGTCGTTGGTCCCGAAGTAGGTGCAGAAGACCAGGGCCGACCCGTCCGGCTGCAGCTTGCAGACGAAACCATCTTCCTCACCATAACTGACCACCGCACCGCCTCGGAAGACCGTCTGCGCCGCACCAGCGCGTGACGGGGAACCCGACGCCCGCACGGCCTCCGATGTACACGAACCCCTGCGCATCCACTTCGACGGCATAGGCCCGGTCGTAGCCCGGGCCGCCCAGCAGGGTCGACCAGAGCAGCTTGCCGGTCGAATCGAACTTGCTGACGAACACATCGTAGTGCTTCACCGTCCCGTTCGGACTGTCGTCATGGGTGCGGTCGAAGGCCCCGAGCGTGGTCGGGAAATCGTTGCTGGCCGTGCCGCCCACCGCGTAGATGTTGCCTTGGGCGTCGGTCGCGAGGTCCCGTACCTGGTCTTCCTCACTCCCACCCCAGTAGGTCGCGAATCGTACTACGGCGGTGTCCGGCGCGGGCCTCCACCGGTCCCGGTCGCCGTGAAGGTGACGGGGTTACCGGTGATTCCCGAGCCAGCGACCGACGCAGTCAACGTGTTGCCGCCGGTATTGGGACCGAGCACCCACTCTCCGACCGTCGCCTTGCCACTCGCGTCAGTAACCTGAGAGGCACCAGTAACAGTGCCCCCACCGCCGGTTACCGCGAAGGTAACGGTCACGCCGGCCATGAGAGCCTGATTGGTATCCTCGACGGTGACCGAGGGACGACTCGGCACCTCGGTTTCTACCGGAGCACTCTGCGTGGTGGGGAACTGGCAGCGATACTCCCGACCGGGGAGGAAGTGAAGCTGACGAAGGGTTTGAATCACTGCAGCCGGCCAGGAGTCCGCAGGTCAGAAAGAGGACGAACAAGATCCTGCACGCCCGGCTGGGCGAGGAAAGAACCATAGTCATCTATACCCGAAGCGGTTGAGGCCGCACGCACCCATCGCTAGTGGCATAAAGATACACCGCCGGCGGTGGTGGCTGTCGAGGGAAACCGACCGCCACGAGTTGGACGTACGGGAAGCACTTCCTTACTGTGACGAATGGCCATTCAACCCTGAGAGGTCTCGTGCTGCTGATATCCATCATCGCGACCACCTTGCTCACGCCTCCACCGACTAACGGCGAGCAACTCATTCAGGCCATGCAGCAACGGTACGCCGGCAAGTGGTACAAGACGCTGACCTTCGTGCAGACCACCAGCTTTCCGCAGACCGGGAAGGTCGAGACCTGGTACGAGGCGGCGAAGATCCCAGGCGCCTTGCGCATCGATGTTGCACCGATCGATAGCGGCCGCACCATTCTGTTCCGCAACGATTCGATCTATCAGTTCAAGGGCGGCAAGCTGGCCGGTTCAAAAGGCTTCGTGCATCCCCTGATGGTGCTCGGTTTCGACGTCTACAACCAGCCTGCCGACGCGACGATCAGCAAACTCAAGGACCTGGGGTTCGATCTGAGCAAGCTTCGGACCGATACCTGGCAGGGACATCCTGTCTATGTCGTCGGCGCGGCTCAGGGAGACAGCACGACCGCTCAGTTCTGGATTGATCAGGAACGGCTTCTCTTCGTGCGAATGATCGAGCCGGCGCCGGACGGTTCGGGTGCCACGTTCGAAACCCAGTTCAACAAGTACCAGCCGCTCGGCAAGGGATGGATTTCAGTCGAAGTGATCTTCAACGTGAACGGCAAGACGATGCAACGGGAAGATTACGCCGACGTGAAAGGCGACGTCCCCCTGCCGGACCAGCTGTGGGACCCGTCCGGCTGGCAGCGGCCTGCGTGGGTCAAGGAGCGCTAGGCTGTCTCGTGGCCATCGTCGCCTTGGTGCCCGACAGGCCGTTCGATGGTGCGGGACGACTCGAAACAGGTCTCCGATGTCGTAGAAGTCTACTGAAATGATATTGGGCAACGCGGCCGCGTTCCTTCTGACATTGCTGGGCCCGAGCGAGGAGCGCGTCGTAGGCATTCACCTGTTCCGCCACGCTGGGCCTTGGCGCCGGCGTGGTCTCGATCCAGTGGTTCATCAGGAACAGCGAGCCGTCGGTTCCGCTGCGGTTGGGGCGGCAGGAGAAATCTTCGGGCTTGTGGAAGGTGTACGGCGTTTCCTGGATCGTGCCCAGCGTCGGGTGCAGCCAGGGCAACGCCGGGACGACCGGACTCTATGAAGACGATCACGCGCTGATTCGCTTCGATCAGCTCCTCAAGGTGGGCCAGGGTGGGCGAACACTTCCCGTATCCACGACCTCCATCAATCCAGAGTCCTCGAACAGTTTCTTCGAGATCGTCCGGAGTGACGTAGTCTTCGATGATCAAGGATGACCACCTCGTCGGGGTGGTTCACCATGAAGTCGCGGATCTGTTTGAGGGTCGGCACCACGGGGTAGGCGCCGAGCTCGCAGAAGCCCGTGACAGAAGTAGATCCCGTGCTCGCTCCCTTCACCCACCACGATCCGGTCCTGGATCACGCAGGGCGGCGGCAGTTCCTTCGGGGCCGATGGCCTCTTCGATCTTCTCCTGACTGACTCCTTCCCGCTCAAAATCGGTCTTCACCCGGTCAGCGCCCTGGATGCCGTAGTGGATGTCCAGCGCCAGCGCCCTGATCCCATCATCCAGCATCCCGGCGATATCGTGCTGGTGGTGAGGGAACATCCAGCCCACGCACCCCGGTGTTTGGACATCGCGTTGTGGGCGCCGGGAAAACGACCTCATTCACGCGGCGATCGCAGAGCACCGGGGATCCGTTGCAGGTCGTGATCTGCGCTCCGCAGGGCGCCGCCAGTCGGCTGCCACCAGACCAGGATCCCCGCGATGATGGCACCGGCCAGGATCGAGATGAACCCCAGGCGATAGCTGGCGCCCTGAGCCGTCTACAATGCGCGGCCTGAGGCATTGTTCGAGCGCGAGACGGAACACTCGCAAGGCGGCGTAGACTGAGCAGCAGGCCTGACCAGACCGCGGTCGCGGCGTGGACGCTTAGCGGGCCAGATCAGGACGATGGTCCCGACGACGGCGCGAGGGCCAGCGCCCAGAGCGCCCTGCCACCCCTCGAGGCTGGCGCATGGACTGCCCGTGTCGAGTACTGCCTTCAGCCGATTAAAAGGGATCCACATCTCGTACAGCGAGGTTTCCAGCTGCCGCGAGCACCACCCCGGTTCCGGCCAGCGTTGCGGCCCAGCTTGAACAGCCCAAGGAAGTACGCACGCCAGAGTCCGGAACAGAGCGGCCCGAGCTCCGGGGTCTTTCCGGCACCGCCCAGAGAGCAACGACCCGACCCAGCGGCACCAGCAAACCCACGAGCAGGCCAACCACAAGTCAGCCCGATCCCAGCCCGGACCAACCCCCGCCGGCGATCGGGCAGCAGCATGATTCCGGCGATGCAGCACCAGCGGACCGACCAAGAGGAGCACGCGGGTAACCCACCGGATGCGGCCCCAAAGGGCGTGCAACCTGCTGGAGGACCGCCCAGCCCGGCTCCTTTCCATGCGGGCCACGGCGGTACCAAGCTGGTCAGGGATCTTGGCCGCGAGCTGTGGACTGGCGGCGCCGAGCACGTTCCCGGAGCAGGATGCCCACATCCGGCACGGAGAGGAGGACCTGTTCGCTGCCATTTGAGAAGCGCCGACGCGTGCGCGGTCTCGATGGCCCGGCGCGCCACGGCCCGGAACGGCTCGCTCTGGACCAGGCCCCGGTGGCGCTCACGATCATAGGCCGGACGGCGACCAGGTTCGGCCGTTCTGCGATCACCGCATCGGTGATTTTCGTCCGCCAGGTAGCGCGAAACGTCGGGGTTCCCGAGACTGGTCGTTACCCGCTCTGGCGAAGGCGCTCGGAGCGCGGAAGATCCCGTGAGAGGCGTCCGTCGAGGAGGGCCTCCACCCAGATCAGGAAGAGGCCCGAGATAGACCAGGAGTCGGCCGAGCAGACGTCGGTTCATCGAGGCTGATTGAGGGCGGAGGAGGAGATATTGCCTCTCCCATGGCCCACCCGCAAGACGACAAAGCCAACGAGTCGTCGTGGCCTGATTTAGCCAATCTGGTGTTGTTATGGCTGAAAGCTGATCGAGGAGGATGCGAGTCGGGGCGCCAGATCAGAACCGGGAATTCCTGCTCCCAAAAAGCAGAGAACGGCGTTTGGGCACCGTCAGCCTCAACGCGCAATCAATCGACTTAGCTGGCGACCGTTTAGTTCAGCGTCAGGTCTGCCGACGCCCACGGTTGTCAAGTGGGCGGTTGTCGCGCGCTCGCGCGGGATACGTTCGTTCTCCGGCGCGACCAACGCCCGCATCGACCACCCGCGGAAGGCCTCACCATGCTGAGTCGATGATGTAGTCCATGAGGATCGCGGTGGAGAAGGGCGAGAAACACCTTCTTTATCGTCCTTTGCCTTGACTGCCTTCGATGTACCCAACCTGCCCGCGCAGCACTTGTGTCTCCCCCTGTCGTGCTGTTGGTCACCGATCAGGAGCAGTGATCTCGGGAAAAGCAAAAACTCACTCTCCGCCTCTTTTTTCTCCGAGGGGTACCAGGGTGTTTTGGCAGGCTGGGCAGTTCGACGCGAAGCCGAAGATAGCTACCCCGACGTTCCTGTAATTTAATTTCTTAAGCCTTCCTTGATACCAGAGGTAGGGAACACATGTTCCCTGGCTGAGGTGGCTGTGGTCGACGACAAATCAAACTTATTCCCACTCGGCCGCCAAAGGAACCACTGGGCTACGACCAGGCCCGAGGCTATGGAGGCCTTGCGGGCTGAGGGCCAATCTCCTACTTACAACTAGACGAGATTCGCATTCGGCTTTGTTTCGGCAGACCCGGAGCTTTGAGATGTATAATACTTCGTCAATTCTTCGGAATTGTTCAGGAACTGCGGTCGATTCCCGGCCTTCGACGACGGGTTGCATGAGCTCACGCCCACCAGCTGGAGGGTGGATCGGATTGGTGCTTGGTGTCCCGCAATGATGAAGTTTACGATCAGCCATCGCGGAGCCCATGGAGCAAGTAGTGCCTGCAGCTTGGGAACTGGCGGATATTGAGTTGCATGAGAGCGGTTGGCTGATGGATCGCCGGAACCCGGACGGCCCTCCACCCTGACTTGACGGGCTGTGCACGGGCAGCAGGAAAGGGGCCAAGAGTAGCCTTCGCTGAAAGGTTGGATCGCGCGCGAGAGGCGTGGTTACGCACAACCGCTGCCCTCGGAGAACCGCTACCTAAGACGAGCGATGGACCGTAGTCACGACGTTTTATTTGGACCAGCCGGAGGGGTTGCCCTTTCCACGCCGGCCGCCGAACCGAATGCTGGCCTGCGGTGGAACAGTAACACCGGGCGCTGAGCGCGAATGAGGAGTATCCTAAGGCCCCCGAACACCGGGGGCTTTAGTTTTTCCAGACCGTCTCCTCCGCGGTATGATATTCGGTTTCGCCGGCGTAACCTACTCACTCTGGGCTATGGTTCTTCTGGCGTGCGCGGTGCGCTGACTGGTTAATCTGACTGAGGAGCCCACGATGGCAGAGAAGCTGGCGGTATCGGTCGGGAAGCGACCGCGACCACATCACGCCGTCCGCACGCTCACCGACCACAGCGGGATAACCTGGCGCATCGAGGAGGAGGACCTGCGGGACGTGGGACTGCGGGTGGGCCAGACCGCGATCGTGTTCACGAACCAGGGCGGCGGCCGGCGCTGGACGCTCGGGATCCCGAGCACGCTGCCCTTCCTGTCGATCGGCGAGCTGCGGCGGATGCTGGAGAAGGCGATGCCAGTGCCCAATGGCTGAGGATGGGGGCAATTCCCTGCAAACGACGCCATTCAAGGCTCCAGCTGCCGTCTAGCGGCTTCGCAATGTCGCGTCATTCACTTATGGGTCGCCCCGTCTGCCCTGCCACCCGGAGTCCGGCGTTGATCTCAAACGCGATGGCGTTCACTGCGTTTTTGCGGGAAGCACCGCCTTGTGAGCTACTCGATGCCCTGTGTGCCTCACGTTTCAGTGGCTTCGCTTTACTGGTGGTACTTTTAGCGGTCGAGTATCTACGATAACAACAGACAGTGTCGCTATCCAGAAGTTCAGGTACGGGGCCGACAGGGCGCACCTCGCAATCGCCTGCCACCCAAACTGCCTGGAATAGTAGTAATACGGTGAACTGAAACGAAGTACCAT
>ERZ1370068.6715-contig-5682_pt1 | contig 206457 bp, 263 predicted proteins | sample MGYA00561227_ERZ1370068 | MGnify/ENA primary metagenome ERZ1370068 (study PRJEB38410, sample SAMEA6850437) | metagenome | study: Metagenomic assessment of the ecological functions of the soil: analysis of the soil microbiota associated with the...
TCGTTACTTCGTTCCAGTTACGTATTGCTTCGTCAGGCCGATAAGCCAGTCTCCGCAGCAATAAATTTTATGGTAGCGGGATAGGCAGCCGGGCCTCGCTGCCTATCCCTCACTGTGGCAGAGGGTTACCCACAAGGTAAGCGACTGAATCGAAAGAGGTAGTCTGGAACCATGGATGCGTTCACTCAAGGGATATGTAGCCAACTGTCGCAGGTTTACTCTGCTATGCGGCGGCATACGCAGGTCTGTCTACTTCTAACGAGTCTCGCGCAATGCGCGACGGTGCCTTCTACCCCCGTGGAAACCGGGAACACTGGTGATTGACGTGAGATCATTAGTTGGGCTTGACAGAGCGAACAGGACAATGACCACGCCGACAGTCAGCTTCACATGTTGCGGCACGCTGTGAATCGCTGCCCTCAGGTTCATTTCGCGTGTGCTCGTCGATCGCCCTTGTCGTCGCCGTTCTGTTCTTCGCCACACCGTTCGTTGCCCAGTCGCAGCCGATAGGGAACGCTCACCAGATCGGATTCCTCGGGAACTCGACAGCGGCCCTCGAGGCCAATCTTGTGGGGCCATTCCGCGAGGGCTTGCGCGAACTCGGCTACGTCGAGGGGCGGAACATCGTCATCGAGTATCGGTGGTGCGGAGGGCAAATACGAGCGCTTCCCAGCGCTTATCGCCGAACTGATCGCGCTGAAGGTCGACGGTGATCGTGACTGCCGGGACGCCCGCCACTCAAGCCGTCAAGAAGGCGACAACGTCGCTTCCTCTCGTCATGGTGGCTGTCGGCGATCCCGTCGCCACGGGGATCGTCGCCAGCCTGAACCGGCCCGGTGGGAACATCACCGGGGTGACCTCGATATCAGAGGAACTGGAAGGCAAGCGGCTGGAGCTTCTCAGGGAAGTGATCCCCACCGTCTCGCGTGTGGCCGTGCTCTGGAATCCTGAGAACCAAAGTCTCCTGGCCGAGTTGAAGCAGATCCACGCCGCCGCCTCGGTTCCGGAATGAAAGTGCGAGGCCTTGGAGGTGCGCAGTCCCGCCGATCTTGAAGAGGCGTATTGCAAAGCGATCGCCAGGGAGCGGGCAGGGCGCTCCTCGTGATGGCGGACCGGTTCTTCCTGCACAATCGGCGGCGCATCATGGACTTCGCGATCAGCCATCGGCTGCCCGGAATATATGCGTACCGCGAATTGGTCGAGGCGGGTGGGTTGATGTCCTTTGGGCCGAGCTACCCGGGCATGCACAGACGAGCCGCCTACTTCGTGGACCGAATCCTGAAGGGTACGAAGCCCGCCGACCTGCCTGTGGAGCGGCCGTTGAAGTTCGATCTGATCGTCAACCTGAAGGCCGCTAGAGCGCTCGGCGTGGAGAATCCCCACCGTCGCTACTACGGCGCGCGGATCGGGTCATTGAGTAGTCCCCAGCCCGTGAGCAACCGGGAAGATAGGTAACAGAATAAACCGGCAACATGGGTAACACATGGTGGTTAGGCCCTGATGATGTAGTCGCGTTCGTCGACGCGGCCGAGCAGCACGCGGCAGAAGTGAATCGACCAGATGCCGTCGTCGACCTCCTCGAGGCCGACGGGGTGTTGCTTCAGCGCGTTGGCGATGAAGAGCAGCCGCTTCTTGAGGCGGATGGTGCCGGCGTTGGTGACGCGTTTGACGATGAAGTGTCCGGGATACTCGACGGGCGGCAGGGTGCCGGTGTACGCGCGCGGCGAGGGCGGTAGCAGCGACGCCGGCGTGCGATCGTGCAGGGCCTCGTGGGGCCGCTCGTCGTTGTAGAGGTGGCGAAAGGCGTTGAAGGCCCGTTGCTGGGTGCCGAGGGTCGAGCGGGGCGGGCGAATGGCCTCGCCCTTCAGGGTCTTGTGCATGCGCTCGTGCGCCCCGTTCTGCTGGGGCTGGGCGGGCAGGATCCGTTGGTGCTGAATGCCCAGGCGCAGCCACCACACGTTGAGCTGCGAGAGGCCGTGAATCCCGGTCGTGGCGAAGGGCACGCCGTTGTCGGTGCGAATGGCCCGCGGCAGGCCGTACTCGCGGAACAGCCGGTCGAAGACGGGGCGCACGCCATGGCCCTTGGTCGAGAGCAGGCCGTGGCACGCCAGGAGGTAGCGGGTGTGCTGGTCGGCGATCGTCAGCGGGTAGCAGTAGACGCCATCGCGGGTGCGGAAGTGGCCCTTGAAGTCCGCGGTCCAGAGATCGTTGGGCTGCGTCGTGGTCGCCGGGACGACGCCGGGATGCTGATAGTGGCGCCGCCGCCGCCGCTTCTTCACCAGCCCGCGGCGCGCCAAGAGATCGCCGGCGGTGCTGACGGCCGGCCAGTCCACGGCCGGATGCCGCGGCCGCAGCCACGCCACGAGCTTGGCGGGACCCCAGCTCGGATGCTGCCGCCGCGCCGCGCAGATCACGGCCGCGACCTCGTCCGGCGATGCGATGCGGACACCGATGCGGCGCGCGGCTGCGATCGCCGCAGGCCCTGCCGGCCCGCCGTCGTCGAAGCGCTCGAGCCACTTGTAGCCGGTCTTCCGACTGATGCCGTAGCGCGCGCAGAGCTCGGCCATCGTGTACAGCGTCCAGCCGGTGATCGCGAATGAACCGCTCTCGCTGCTCCACGGGTGATGTCTCCAGCCAGGGCATCGGCCAACCTCCTGTTGACCGACGACCTTAGTGGTGTCACCCATGTTCCCGGTCTGATGTGTTACCTATGTACCCGGTTTGTACCCTTGGGCGCGGCTGGCACCTCAAATGGAGCCGGGCGCGCCTGACTGTCGCGCGCCATCATGTCGCCGCCGCGCGCGCTCGACTGGCGCGTTCAGCGGCAGGAGACCGGCGCGTGGGCGGCCCGCGCTCGAAAATCTTGGCGAAGGCCGAGCTTGAACGCTTCGGTCAGGCAAACGATGCGACGCCGCGGCCGGCTCGAGCGTCCTCGTGCTTTACATGCGCAACACTCACCCGCGACACCGGCGAATTTTTGGCGGTGCTCGTATGCGCGGGCTGCACTGGCGCAGCGGGGTGCTGGAGATCGGCGTCCATCGGCTGACTCACCCCTCTCTGAAGCTTGCCGACGCGGCAAGGGGGACCGGACGGCTCGGTCACTGCGGTGGAGTTCTCTGCCGGGAACTACGTGAGTTGGGCGCCGCGGCCAACTTCGCGCGCTCGGGGCTTTCAGCCCTGCATCACACTGAGTTCACGGCGGCGCGGTCGCCTTCTGAACGCCAGCGAAGTGATCAGAGCGCCGGATACGCCAGATCTTCCTCGTCTCCGAGCGTCCGGGTATCCTGGCGCAGGTGGCATCACCTGCGTCGCGTTCGTTCGCGCGGGCGGCTTGTTGGTCGTGGACAACGCCACGTCTCACGTCGCGAACCAGATGGCTGCTCCGCTTTTGTCGCCCTGGTGGCGGCTGATCACCCGAAGTTTGTGACCTGCCTTGTTCCAGTGGGTGACTGGCGAGTTTCTTGCCGTGAAAACCGTCGATGAACCCTCACCTGCCGGGCTATCCCTGGGCCCCTGCAAGCACACTGTCTTGGTCGAGGGCGGGGAGAATGAAGGTAACGCGCTTGGGTTGGATGGGAGCCAAGACACGACGGGTTCGACAGGATGAGACGCGCGTTCCTACCGCGACGTATTGGGTCTGGAGAGGTGCTGTCGATTGGCGATAAGTTGGGCCGCTGCAGCTGGACGACGGGACCGGGGATTCGCGTGATTTATGGCCCGCAGGACCTAGATCACCGTGAGTTCTTCGGAAGCGGACCCGATTGTCGCGTTTGAGGTAGACGACGTTTGGGCTGCACGCGCCCGGTTGGCTTGACGGATGGCGCCGAGTTCATCTACGGGGAGCCACAGCGCGCCTTGGGCGGGATTGCGGCAGCATTTCGTATAGCGCCGGATGGGAACGTGTGCGAGATCATTGGCAATGACCGTCCCGGCTGGGGTCCCGCCATGCCGAGGGCTGGCCGTTGCGGAGCCCAACGAGGATGACGTGTACGTCCTTGCCGATGACGCAAGCGCCAAGGCGCGCACCTCGTGGAAGTGTTGAAAGTCCGTGAGTCACGCCGCTTCCGTCTTTTCTGCACGCGTTGAAGGCTACTAACACCCACGCGCTGGGCAGAGGCGCTTCGCGCGCTGCTCCGCGGCGTGCTCGATGGAAACGTCTCTAGGAGTGCGCGAATGGACGCAACACGCCGAGAAGCTCTCCTCAAGGGTACAGCGAAGTCGGCGGCAACTTTCGACTTCTACTTACTGACATCCGTTTTAAAGTTGCTTTGCCTTACTGCCGATCGCGGCGGCCGCGGCAGCAGCCCTCAAGGGGTGACAGGTCTCGGTATTGGAGGGTTGGCCCTTCTCCCTATTTTGGGCTTGTCGCCACGCTCGGGCTTACGCGCGGCGTTCTGCGACGCAGAAGCGACCAGACTCTACGGTGATGAACTCGTAGGGCGGGCGGCTTCGGTTGAACGGAGCTTGGGTCTTCAAGACGGCGCCTTTGCCAGTCTGACCTCGTCCGTGAGCCCCTGGGCGTGCCGCGCTCGGTAGACTCCGTTGGCCCTTTGCGGCCCCGTGAATTGCGAACCGGCGTCACGACCATTTGTGGAGCATCAGTCGCACTTTGGGTCTACTGCGGTCCTCGCTTTCCAACTCTGGGAGTTTGCCAGGCGCGTCTATGTCCTCCTAGGTTTCCCCCGGTTCCCAGTAACAGACTCCGCTATCGTGGTAAGCATGTCTCTCTGCCTTTATTTTCGCACGTCATTGGGGCGGTGTTGGGTGCCCTCGTTATCCGGGAAGCATAAGAAGAAGAGCCGGGGCTAAGGCGCTAAGGCGTGAGGGCGCTGAGGCTGTTATTCTCTGTATGCGGCCGGACTCGCGATCTGGGGGCGTTGCAAGAGAACGAGCGGCCGCCTGTTCGTTGTGCGTGAATCTCTCCGGTGAAGAGCGGGGGACAATCAGGTTCACGGGCCCAGTTCTATTCAAGGGTGGATCCAGAGTCCCTCTGTCACTATCTCCCGTCCGGGTCGGAGGAGGTTACCGCGGCTCATATAGTCGCGCTTCTGACCAACTTACCAGCGCGTTGGCTTTTGACTGCGCGACGAACCGCCGCGGCGCATTGCGGCCCACATGGAAGAGGGACCCAACCAGCGCTTCGACACCGGCCTTCGCAAGCGGGCTTCGGCCCGCTTGCTCGGCGGGTCAAGCGCGGCGTTGGGCGTCATAAAACCGCATCCGTCCTCGGGAGGGGCGAGCAGGGAGAAGATCGCCGCCTCACCGCGGAGGAACTAGGGTTCTACAAACCCCCAGAACCCCTTCGGTGCGACGCTTGAGGTAGTCTGGAAGCGTGCCGGAGGTAGACCGCCTCGTCCGGTTTCGCCCGCCTACGCGAGCCCTGAACTGAGGTGTTGCTTGGACACGTCGATCTCGGGGCTTCTCAATGACGATTGGCTGGTAGCCGCCGATCTGATCAACACTCGACCCGACGAGGAGACGCGCCATGCCCCCAGTTGCCCAGAAGATCACCCCGTGTTTGTGGTTTGATAGATCAGGCTCAAGAGGCTGCAGAGTTCTACACTGCGATCTTTCCAAATTCGAAGATCGTCGAGGTTGCTCCGGTACGGCGAAGCGGGACGTGAGGCCCACGGAAGGCCGCCGGGATCGGTCATGACGGTGGCCTTCGAGCTCGATGGGCGGGCCTTCACCGCCCTCAACGGCGGCCCCCATCTTCAAGTTCAACGAGGCCATCTCGCTCCAGATCAACTGCGAGACGCAGGGAGGAAGTGGACCACTACTGGAACAAGCTGTCGAAGGGCAGGGGATGACGAAGGCCCAGCAGTGCGGCTGGCTCAAAGACAAGTACGGCCTGTCATGGCAGGTCGTCCCGGCGAACCCTCGTCGGAGCTAATCAGTGATCCCGATCCTCAGAAGTCGGGCCGGGTCATGGAGGCCATGCTCAAGATGAAGAAGATCGACATTGACCAGCTGAAGCGCGCGCGCCGGGATCCTGACGGACGGCGTTCCGACGGATGCGCCGCTTCTCCGTTTCTTGGTATCTCGGCCGCGGTGATCGTCACGCCGGGTCTGACACGGCGCTCACTTTGCGAAACACGTTGCTCGGTGGGAGACGCGGCGGCATCCTCACAGCGGTGGGTATCCGCAGGCAACCACCAGTCTGGGACTGCTTGCCTTGTTGTTGACATCGGGCCTGTCTTCCACGCGCGCTCTAAGCTTCTCGGGGCGGCCACCGAGGGCGTTAGCGCATGAGCCGGCGAGCAACCGCGAAGATCTGGCCAGTGGGTAGCGGCGTGAGGCGCTGCGACATGGCGACAGTGCCGGCAAGCCACTCGTGACGATATACCACGGCCATGCCACCACGTTCGCCTGGCCGTGCGGGAGAACCGGCTCACGTCCCTCGGGCATCAGGGAAGCGCACTACCTGCCCGCCATCGAGACTACCGGTCGCGGCTGGGTCGTCGAAGTCGCCGGCGTCATCGTGGCGTTTGCCGTCGGCAATGAGCACACCGGCAACATATCGGGCTCTCTTCGTCCATCCAGATCACGAGCGACGCGGGTATGGCCGCCGCCTGCACGCGACGTCATGGTCGCGTGGCTGTTTTCCCGGGGTCTCGAAAAACTGTGGCTCACCACCGGCCCGAACACCCGGGCCCAGGGCTTCTACGAGGCCGCGGGCTGGCAATGCGCCGGGCATGGTCGCGGGAGGCGATGTGCGGTATGAGCTCTACGCGGACCAGTCTACTTCCGCTAGACGCCAACGAGAAAGGAACGGAGGACGGGACGTGCACATCAAGGATCTGTACTCGATAATCGTGACGGATAAGCATGCCGAATGCCGAGATTCTACGTCCGGTGGTTTGGCTTCCACGTCGTATTCGAGGCATCGTGGTTCGTGTATCTCGCCGCCACGGGGAGCACCCCTTTGGGATCGCCTTCATGTCTCCGGATCACCCTTCCCAACCCCCGGACCCGAGAGATTCAGTGGCAGGGGTGTGTTCATCACCGTCCAGGTCGAGGACACGGCGGCGGAGTTCGAGCGCCTCTCGCGCGGTGGTCTGGCCATCGCGTATCCCTTGCGTGATGAAGCCTGGGGCCAGCGGCGCTTCGCAGTGTACGATCCATCGGGCACGTGGGTTGATGTGATCCAGCAGATCGACCCCGCGCCGGGATTCTGGGAGAAGTACCCGATACAGGAAGGAGCGTCATCATGAGCCTCAAGGATTCCCCGGAGTATTACCACGAGGTGCTCAAGCGGATTCCCCGCGCGCCGTCCCCGCCTTCGAGGACGAGGCGATGCAGGCCCGGGTGTGGGGCCGGCGCTGGGGCGTGTCTACAACGACGTGGGCCCGCTCAAGATGGTCCTCGTCCACCGCCCGGCGACGAGATCCGCGTGATGTCGGAACGACAAGTACGATCCGGCCATCGAGGCGCTGATCGACGACGAGCAGCAGTGGTACTACCGCGACGAGAAGGCGCCCGACCTGGGCAAGATGCAGGCGGAGCACGATGCCATGGTGGCCGCCCTCAGGACCGAGGGCACCGAGGTGATCTCCGTCGACGGCGCGCCCACCGATCCCAAGGCCATGTACCACGCGCGACACCTGCCATTGCCGTCTCGGGAGGGGCCATCATCTGCCGCATGGGCCCCGTCGGCGCCAAGCCCGGCCAGGGGCGGCGCGGCGAGGAAGCCTATGTCACGCGCAGAGCTCGCCGAGATCGGCATGCCCATCCTCCGGACTATCCACGCCACCGGGCTCTTCGAGGGCGGCAGCTTCTGCTGGCTCAACGAGCACACCGCGCCTGGCCGAGCTCTCTATCGCCAGAACGAGGAAGGGGCGCGACAGATCGAGGAAGTGCTGGCCGCCCAGGGCGCGCGGCTCCACAAGATCGACCTCGCCGGCTACGCCATGCACATCGACGGCCAGCTCGTGATGGTCGACCAGGATCTCGCCCTCATCAACATCAGCCGGGTGCCGTGGCGACTCCTCGACACGCTGAAGAGCTCAAGATCAAGTGGGTCGAGGTGCACCACGCCGACAACCCGCGCGTGGCCAACGTGCTCGCGGTGCGCGCCGGGCAAGGTCCTCCTCGCCATCAACAACGGCGACGGCACCGCCGAGCGCCTCGTCGATCACGGCGTCGAGGTCGTGCCCATCGACTACAGCGAGTGCCAGAAGAACGGCGGGGGCATCCACTGCTCGACGGCGCCGCTCATCCGGGACCGCGACCTGACGCCACGGTGGGCCGCCCGATCCCCCGAGCGCAATTCACTGGCCTCCCAGGGCGTGATGCCGTGGACCTCTCTGGCCACCATCAACCTGCTCGGCGAGATGCTCGGGGAAGTGCTCCGCGCGCAGGAGTCGACCGCGCTGTTCGAGACCGAGGAACGGTCCGCGCTCTCGCCAAGTCACGTCGGGCCGGCGAGACGGCGGCGGCGAAACGGCTGGCCGAGGTCGGTCGCGGCGCTTCCCGTCGAGACAGCGCGGGCCACCGCCTCCGCCTTTGCCGTCTACTTCGATCTGGTCAATCTCGCCGAGGAAGGGCACCGTATCCAGAGCTGCGCGCCCGGGAACAGGCCCTTCACCCAGCCCCGATCGGCGAGTCGATCGGAGAGGCGGTGGAGCTGCTCAAGATCCGCGGCTTCACGAGCGGGCGAGATGGCCGCGCTCCTCGACGCGGCTCCGGGTCGAGCTGGTGCTCACCGCGCATCCGACGGAAGCCAAGCGCCGCACCATCCTGTCCAAGCTCCAGCGCGTGAGCGAGGTGCTGCGGCGCCTGCACGATCCCGGTCTGCTCCCGCGCGAGCGCGCGGCGCGAGGTCGCGACGCTGCGCGCCGAGATCACCGCGCTCTGGCTCACCAATCGCGCCCGCACCGCACGTCCGGCCGTGACCGACGAGGTGCGGACCGGGCTCTACTTCGTGGATGCGGTCTTCTGGGACACTGTGGCCGCCGTCGCCGACGGACCTTGAACGCGCTCTGCGCACGCACTACCCGGAGCTCGTGGCCCCGCGCCGCTGGCTCACCATCGGCCTCGTGGATAGGCGGCGACCGTGACGGAAACCCGCCGTCACCACGCGGGTGACCGCGGAGACGCTGCGCCTCCACCGTGGGCCTGGCCGTCGAGCGGCATCGCCGCTCCCTGCGGGAGGCGGCCCGGCGGCTGAGCGTGAGCGGCGAGCGCTGTCCTCCGCCGCCCTCGCTCGCGCGATGGCTCGAGGCGCGGCGGCCCTTGCCCGAGCACGTGGCCTATCCTCGAGCAGCGATATGCGAGCGAGCCCTATCGGCTGGTCCTCTCGCTTGCTTGCCGCCGATCTCGAGGCGGCGTCCCGGGAGGACATGACCAGCCGACTCCTCGACTGAGGCGCCCCACCGCGCCCGCGTCACCGTCGACGAGACGGGGAGGTGGTCGCCATGGTCGCGCAGGCCATCCCGCCCGTCCTCGCCGACGACGCGCTGCACGCGCTCCGCATCCAGCTCGAGAGCTTCGGCCTCCACGCCGCCCGCCTCGACATTCGCGAGGATTCGGGCCGGCTCGCCATCGCGCTGGCCGAGATCCTCGCGGGCCTCGGGGTCGACGAAGCCTTCGCCGGCAAGGACGAGGCAGCGCGTCGTCGTGTCCTCCTCGGGCTGCTCGCCGACGACTCGCCCAGCGCCGTCGAAGGTGGCGGAGGCGGCCGGGAGCGAGACGAGTGGCGAGACGTGGCGCCTCTTCCGGCTCCTGGGCCGGGCCAGAGTATCTACGGCGGAGAGTCACTCGGCCCGTTCATCGTGTCGATGACGCGCGGCCCAGCCGACCTCCTCTCCGTGCTCCTCCTCGCGCGGTGGGCCGGGTGCGAACCGGGCCTGTCGATCGTGCCGCTCTTCGAGACGCTCGAGGACCTCGAGGCGGCGCCCCGTGTCCTCGCGGAGCTCTTCGCGCTGCCCGTCTACCGGGCGCATCTCGATGCATGCGGGGGCGAGCAGATGGTGATGATCGGCTATTCGGACAGCAACAAGGACGGCGGCTACCTCGCGGCCAACTGGGCGCTGTACCGGGCGCAGGAGTCGATCGCGCGCACCTGCGAGGCTCACGGCGTCGCGCTCACGATCTTCCACGGTCGAGGCGGGACGGTGGCCCGGGGCGGCGGCCCGGCCAGCCGCGCGATTCGCGCCCAGCCGCCCGGCACCCTGCGTGGCCGCTTCCGCGTGACGGAGCAGGGCGAGACCATCGCCTCCCGGTACGCCGACCTCGCCCTTGCCCACCGTCACGTGGATCAGATCGTCAGCGCGGTGCTCCTGGCGTCAGCGTCGCCGGCGCGCCCCGACACTCCGGGCGCCTGGCACGCGGCGATGGACACGATGGCGGTGGCGGCGCGCGATGCCTACCACGGGCTGGTGGAGCGGACCCCGGGATTCCTCGACTACTGGCGCGCCGCGACTCCCATCGACGAGATCAGCCGGCTCCGGCTCGGCTCGCGTCCCACGGCCCGCCGCGGCGGCGCCCTCACGCGCAGCGCGGTCCGGGCCATTCCCTGGGTCTTCTCCTGGATGCAGAGCCGTTTCAATCTGCCCGGATGGTACGGTCTCGGCGCCGCCCTCGCCACCGTCGAGGGGAGCGCCTGAAGGAGATGTATGCCGGCTGGCCCTTCTTCCAGGCCATCCTCGACAATGCGGAGATGTCGCTCCTCAAGGCCGACATGGGCATCGCCGCGCTCTACTCCGACCTCGTGCCGGACCGCGCGCTCGCCGCCGCCGTCTTTGCCCGCATCGAGGAGGAGTACGCGCAGGCGCGCGTGGCCATCCTCGAGGCGACGGGCCACCAGGATCTCATGGACGGCGACGCCGTCATCCAGCGCTCCGTGCAGCTGCGAAACCCCTACGTCGATCCGCTCAACTACCTCCAGGTCGAGATGCTCCGCCGGCTCCGAGCGCTGCCGGATCCCGACGGTCCCGAGGCCGAGCGACACCGGGAAGTCATCGTGATCACCATCAACGGCATCGCCGGGGGCCTGCGAAACACCGGCTAGGCACGCCGAGGCACGAACGCAAGAGTCACGCGAGTGATGCCGGCTCCGCCTCGTACAGGTAGCACGCCACCTCGTGCGCGGCGCTCACGGCCACCGGCGGCGGCGTCTGCTCCGCGCAGCGGGGCATGCGCGAACGGGCAACGGGTGCGGAACCGGCAGCCGGTCGGCGGGTCGATGGCATTGGGCGGATCGCCGGCGATGGGCAGCCGGTCCATCCGTTGGTCGGGATCCATGCTGGGCGCGGAGGCGAAGAGCGCCTGCGTGTAGGGATGCTTCGGCGACTGGGCGAGCGCTTCCGCCGTGCCCGTCTCCACGACCTCACCGAGATACATGACGAGCACCCGATCGCTCACGTACTCGATCACGTTCAGGTCGTGCGAGATGAAGACATAGGTCAGCGCGCGCTCGGTCTTGAGGTCCTGGAGCAGGTTGAGCACCTGGGCCTGCACGGACTTGTCGAGGGCGGACACCGGCTCGTCGAGGACGAGCAGCCTCGGGTCGAGCACGAGGGCGCGCGCGATGTTCACCCGCTGGCGCTGCCCGCCGGACAGCTCGTGGGCGTAGCGCCGGCCGTGCAGCCTCGGGTCGAGACCCACGCGGCCGAGCAGCGCGCGGGCCCGCTCGCCCGCCTCCGCACGGGGCGTGCCGTGCACGAGCAGGCTGAAGGCCACGGTATCCTCGATGGTCAGGCGCGGGTTCAGCGAGGCGTACGGATCCTGGAACACGAGCTGCATGTCCCGGCGCAGCCGCTTCATGCGCGCGGGCGACGCCGCCCGCACGTCCTCGCCGTCGAACCTCACCACACCGGCGTCCGGCTCGATCAGCCTCAGGAGAAGCCGCGCGAGCGTCGACTTGCCGCATCCGGACTCGCCCACGATGCCGAGCGTCTCGCCCGGCGCCACGTCGAACGCCACGCCGTCCACCGCCCGCACCCACGCCAGCGTGCGCTGGAGCACGCCGCCCCGCAGGGGAAATGCTTGCGCAGGCCCTGCACCTCGAGCAGCGGCCGCGTCACCCCCGGATCTCCATGGCGTCGCGCAGGCCGTCGGAGAGCAGGTTGAACGCCATCGACGTGAGGAAGATGGCGAGGCCGGGCAGGGCGGGCACGAGGGCGTTGACGTAGATCGACTGGCGCAGCGTGTTCAGCATCAGCCCCCACTCCGCGGCGGGCGGGGTGACGCCCAGGCCCAGGAAGGACAGGCCCGCGGCCAGGATGATCGACAGCGACACCTGGGTGCTCGAGAACACGAGGATGGGGCCGAGCACGTTGGCGAGGAGATGGTGGCGGACGATGGCGACCACGCCCGCCCCGCTTGCCCGCGCCGCCGCGATGTACTCGAGGCCCTGCACCTGCACGGTGGCGGACTCCGCCACCCGCACCACCCGCGGCACGAAGACGATCGACAGCGCGATGACGGTGTTGGCGAGGCCGGGGCCGAGCGCGCCGGAGATCGCGATGGCGAGCAGCACGGCGGGGAACGCATAGAAGATGTCCATGGTGCGCATGATGAGCATGTTGGTGAGGCCGCCCGATGTAGCCGGCGAGCACCCCGAGCCCGGACCCGAGCACGAAGGCCACCAGCACGGGGGTGAGCCCGGCCACCAGCGTCATCCGGCCACCCCAGAGCAGGCGGCTCAGCATGTCACGCCCCTGCTCGTCCGTGCCGAGGAGGTGGCCGGGCGAGCCCACCGGCGCCAGGCGCAGGCGGATCGATCCAGCCGCCGGGTCGTACGGAGCAAGCCACGGCGCCAGCACCGCCAGGAGCACGATGAGCGCGAGCACGCCGCCGGCCACCAGGGTCGTCGGGTCGCGGGCGAGCCGCCACCCCACCGTCCGCCAGTACGACATGGGGCTGACGGCCGCCATCTCGGCCTGGAGGAGTGTGGTCGAGATGGCCATCAGTGGCGTGCGATGCGCGGGTCGACCAGCGTCTGCAGCAGATCGACGGCGAGGTTGAGGAGCACGAAGAAGGTCGCGAGCACGAGGATCACGCCCTGCAACACGGGGATGTCCCGCTGGAAGATGGCGAGGTTCAGCAGGTAGCCGGTCCCCGGCCACGAGAAAACGGACTCCACGAGAACGGAGCCGCCCAGCTGGAAGCCGAACTGCAGCCCGAGCACGGTGAGGATCTGCGGAGCGGAGTTCTTGACCACGTGCGTGAACACTCGCCGCGCGGCCAGGCCCTTCGCGCGCAGGGCCAGCACGAACTCCTGGTTCAGGATGTCGAGGGCCGCCGACCGCACCACCCGGGTGATGACACCGAGCGGAATGAGGGCGAGGGCCACCGTGGGCAGCGCGATGTGGCGCAGGTACTCGACTATTCCAGGATCGTTCGCGGCCCCCATGGCCGGCAAGCCAGTTGAGCTGCACGGAGAAGATTATGATGAGGATGATCGCCGCCCAGTAGTGCGGCACCGACACCCCGACCACCGCCATGCCGCTCGCCACCTTGTCGAGCACCTGTCCCTGCCGGAAAGCGGCGAGGAGCCCGAGCCCCACCCCGAGCACGAAGGCGAGCAGGGAGGACGACAGCGCCAGCACGAGGCTGTTGGCGAGGGCGTCACGCACGTCGAGGACGACGGGGCGCCGGGTGGCGATCGACTTGCCGAGATCACCCTGGGCCACGCGGCCGAGCCAGACCGAGATACTGCACGGGCAGCGGCTTGTCGAAGCCGTAGGCGCGCTTGGTCGCCTCGATCTCCGCCTTGCTGGACTCGGCCGGCATCACCGCCGCGATCGGATCGCCCGGAGCCAGGTGCACCATCGCGAACACGATGATGCTCGCCCCGAGGAGCGTCGGGATCGCGAGCAGGAGACGCCGGCCGACGTAGACCCACACGAGGCGGCGCTACCTCACGGTGACCGCGGTCAGGTCGACGAACCAGCTCTGGGGCTGCACGAAGCCCTTCACCTTCGGGGACAGGGCGCGCGGGTTCTGGTCGTGGACGACGAAGATCCACGGGGCGTCGTCCACGACAATCTCGTGCAGCCTGCGCGAGGATCTCGTTCTGCTTGGCGGGGTCGAAGGTCCGCTCCGCCTCGTCGATGAGCTTGTCCGCCTCTGGATTGATGTAGGGCATGGTGTTGACGGCGACGGGCACCACCGCCTTGCTGTGGAAGAACCGGCCGAAGCCGCTCCACGGCTCGAGGAAGTTCCACGAGATGTTCCAGGCGTTGAGGCCCTCGTTGTCCGGCGTCTTGAAGCCGGCCCGCCAGCGCGTGAGCAGGGTGTTCCACTCCACCGGCTGGAGGTCGCACGTCGATGCCCACGTCCTTGAGATTCTTCTGGATGAGCTCGTTCATGGCCAGCGGCAGCATCTGGCCGGAGCCGGAGGTCGAGATGAGGTGCACCGCCTTCGCCGGATGCTTGGCCGCCGTCGAAGCCCGCCTGACTTGCAGCAGCTCCTTGGCCTTGGCCGGGTTGTAGTCGTAGGTCTCCTTGGGCTTGCCGAACCACGGATGGCCCTTGTACACGACGCCGGTGGCCGGGAATGCAGGTGTCGTTCAGCAGGTTCTTGCAGATGCCGACCCGGTCGATGGCATAGTTCGCGGCCTTGCGGACGAGCTTGTTGTTCCACGGCTCCTTGTCCAGCCGTGAGGGTGTGCGTCCAGTTGTGGGGATAGCTGTTGAGGGCGATCGGTAAAGCCGCCGCCCTTGAGCTGCGGAATCGCGTCGGGCGGCGGCACCTCGATCCAGTCGACCTGGCCGCTGCGCAGCGCGGCCAGCCGCGTGGTCGGCTCCGGCATGGGCAGGAGCACGAGCTTGTCGATCTTGGGCCGGCGCTTGGCGTCCCAGTACGGTCTTGTTGGCCTCGCAGCTCGAGCCGCTCGCGCGGCACGAACGCGGTGACCTTGAAGGGCCCGGTGCCGGACGGCTGCTCGGCGAACTTGCGCCAGTCCTTGACCTTCTGCCACTGGGCCGGCGACACGATGAGCATGTAGCAGAGCTGGTAGGGCACGAAGCTGGTGGGCTTGTTCGTCTCGAACTCCACGGTGTGGTCGTCGATCTTGCGTGATCCCGATGATCGAGGCGAGCCGGAAGCTGACCTGCCCGGACCCGTAGGTGTCGAAGTGCGGCGCATCCTTCTTCTTGATCGACTCGAACGAGAAGACCACCGCGTCGCGCGTTGAAGGGGCTGCCGTCGTGGAACGTCACGCCCTTCCGGAGCTTGAACACCCACTTGGTGGGCGCGTCCTTGCGGACGTCCCAGGACTCGGCGAGCCCGGGCACGAGCGGGGCCAGCCGGTCGCCCCGGGTCAGATCCCACGCGATCAGGGACTCGTAGATCTGGTAGCCGACGAAGCGGAAGCCTTCGAAGCCGTTGTCGGTCTGGCCGCCCGTGTAGGGGATGTCGCTGGCGGTCATGCCGATGCGGAGCGTGCCCTGGGCGGCGGCCGGCCCGGTCGGCAAGAACGGCAGCGCGACGGCGAGGAGCAGGATGACCATGCGTCTCATGGAGCCCTCCTAGGCAATGAGATGACAGCGGGCGGCGTGGCCCGGGGCCACGGGATGAAACAACGGCGCGGTGGTGGTGCATACCTCCTGCACGGAGGGACACCGCGGAGCGAAGGCGCAGCCGGCGGGCAGCAGTCACGAGATTCGGCGGCGCGCCCGCGATGGGGATGAGAGGGCGGCCCTTCTGGCCGCGGCGCACCGTGGCCTGCATCAGCCCGGCGGTATAGGGATGCGCGGGACAGTGGAAGAGCTCCCGGATGGGCGCCTGCTCCACGATGCGTCCCGCGTACATCACGGCGGCGTCATCCGCGATCTCCGCAGCCACCCCGAGGTCGTGGGTGACGAAGATGACGGCGAGGTCGAGGCGCTTCTGCAGATCGCGCAGCAGCCAGAGGATCTGCGCCTGGACGGTGACGTCGAGGGCGGTGGTGGGCTCGTCGGCGAGGAGGAGCTCCGGCTCGCACGCCAGCGCGATGGCGATCATCGCGCGCTGGCGCATGCCGCCGGAGATCTCGTGCGGGTAGCTGCCCAGGCACCGCTCCGGCGACGGCACCTGCACCAGATCGAGCAGCTCGCGCGCCCGCCGGCGCACGGCCGCCCGGTCGAGGTCGCGGTGCTGCACGAGCGTCTCGGCGATCTGCTCGCCGATCGTGTAGACGGGATCGAGCGCGGTCATCGGCTCCTGGAAGACGAGGAGACGACACCGCCGCGGAGCTCCTCGCGCGTGCGCTCGTCGAGCCGGTTCACGTCCCGCCCCTTCACGATCACCTCGCCCGTGACCCGCGCGTTCGCGCCGTGGTGCAGCCCGAGGATCGCGCGGAGCGTGACGCTCTTCCCGGAGCCCGATTCGCCCAGGAGGGCCAGCACCTTGCCCGCCTCCAGCGAGAAGGAGACGTCGTTCACCGCGCACACCTTGCCGTCGCGGGTCTCGAACGACACGCTGAGCTCGCGGACGGTCAGTAAGGCCATGCGGGCTGCCTCCGGGTGCCGGGATCATAGCGGGATTGCCGATCGAGCGCCACCCTCGGGGCGAAAGCAGCGCTGGCCGCGACCGCTGCCCGGAAACGGATCTCCGTCACAGCGGCCGCGGGATCTCCCTGGGGTCGTCGTCGAGCGCCGGGGCCGCCGTGGGGAGGATAGCGCGCCGGCGGTGTGCTGAGGATCAGCGAACCACGGGCATGCTCAACGCGCGGACCGCCCTCCCCGAACACCAGGTGCCTCGCACGCAGGAGGGCTGACATGCCCGGCGCCGACCGGTACGACCTGGTCGTCATCGGCTCGGGGCCAGCGGGGAGAAGGGCGCGGCGCAGGCCGCCTACTTCGGCAAGCGCGTGGCGCTCGTCGAACGCGAGCCGCACCTGGGCGGAGCGGGCATCAACACCGGCACCGTGCCTTCCAAGACCCTGCGCGAGTCCGCCCTCTACTACTCCGGGCTGCGCCAGCGTGGGCTCTACGGCACGGACTACTCGCTGAAGGAAGGCCTGACCGTCGGCCACTTCATGCATCGCGCGCGGATCGTCGTCGAGAACGAGTGGAGGATCATCCAGCGCAACCTCGACCGACACCGCATCGAGGTGATCCGGGGCGAGGCCTCTCTCAAGGACGTGCACACGGTGCACGTCCGGACACCGATGGTGGCGGGCGCGATCTCGAGACCGAGATCATCCTCATCGCCACGGGGTCGGCCCCTATCATCCGCCAGGCATCCCCTTCGACGACCGGGTCATCTTCGATTCGGACTCCATCCTGCGCATGCAGAGAATCCCCACACCATGGCGGTGGTGGGCGGCGGCGTGATCGGCAGCGAGTATGCGTCGATCTTCATGGCCCTCGGCGTCGAGGTCACGCTCGTGGACTCGGGCGATCGGCTCCTGTCATTCGTCGACCGGGAGATCGCCGAGCGATTGCAGGCCCGCCTCTCGAGCCTCGGCTTGCATTTCATGTTCAAGGACCGGGTGGCCATGGTGACGGTGAGCGGTGATCGCGTCCGCCTCGGCCTGCGCAGCGGAGCGGAGCTCGGGTGTGACATCGCCCTGTTCGCGGCCGGGCGTCAGAGCAACGTCGAGGGGCTGGGGTTGGAGGCCGTGGGCATCGAGCTCGGACCACGCGGCCTGATCCCCGTCAACGAGCGCTTTCAGACCCGCGTGCCGAACATCTTCGCGGCGGGGGACGTCATAGGCTTTCCCGCCCTGGCCTCCACGTCGATGGAGCAGGCGCGGGTGGCCATGGTGCACGCGTTCAACCTGCTGTACAAGGAGCGGATCTCTCCCGTCCTGCCCCTCGCCGTCTACACGATCCCGGAGATCGCCATGGTGGGGCTGTCGGAGGAGGCCTGCCGCGAGCGGAACATTCCGTACCTGGTGGGTCGTGCCTTCTACGACAAGAGTCCGCGGGGCCAGATCATCGGAGACCTCACCGGGATGGTCAAGCTCGTCTTCTCGCCTGAGGACGGGCGCCTGCTCGGCGCGCACCACATCGGCGAGCTGGCGGCCGAGCTGGTGCACATCGGTGCCCAGGTGATGGCGGTCGGCGGCACCATCGACGCCTTCATCGACGCCGTGTACAACTACCCCTCCCTCTCCGACTCGTACAAGTACGCTGCCTACGACGGGCTCGGCCAGCGGCAGGCCTGGCGCAGGGAGCGCGGGCTCGAAGCCTAGAGCGCCCTCAACCAGGTGCTGCCACCAGCTCGCGTGCCTCCGCAGAGTGCCACCCACATGGCGCGCAACCTGCTCGGTGACGGGCGGCGCGACCCACCACCGCTCTGCTAGACTGTCTATCGTCAAGAACAGCCGCCCCATGCCCCGGAGTGGCAGCGGGGCTCCGGTCGAGGAATCATGTGTGCGTGGCTCAGGGTGTGGGAGAAGGCAGGAGAGGAAGCTCACGCAAGGCGTCGCACTACTACCGTCGCACTACTACCAGGAGGAACGATGACCAGGAATCGTCTCGGCTGGAGTGTCGTTGTCACTGCCCTCACGCTCCTGACAGCCGGTCCGGCGCTGGCCCAGTCTTTTCCCCCACGAGCTTTCTCACGCCGACCAAGGCCACCTGGGAGAGTACCCGCACGCTGGTGCTGGGAATCGCGGAGCTCTTTCCCGAGGACAAGTATGACTTCAAGCCGACTCCCGCGGTACGAACGCTGCGGGAGAACCTCATCCACCTGATCGGGGAGAACTACTTCTTCTTCAGCAAGGTCTCCGGCGAGACTCTCCCGGAACAACTCCCGCTTCAATGCGCTCAAGACCCGCGATGAGATCCTGAAGGAGCTCCGCGCGAGCTACGACTACGACGCCAAGGTGTGGGACAGCCTTACCGAGGAAAAGGCGCAGGAGCTCGTCGAAGGACGGAACAACCAGAAAGTGCAACGCTGGTCGTTCATTCTCGGGGCGATCCAGGACAACATGAACCACTACGGCAACCTGGTCGTGTACGCGCGTCTCAATGGCCTGGTGCCGCCGCGGAGCGCGGGAAAGTAACTGTTGCCGGTCCGAATCGCCACGTGAAGAAGACATCGATCCCTCGGCAAGGCAGCGCGGGCGCACCCGCCAGATGGCGTGGCGGGGTGCCCTCGTGGCCGGCATCCTGGCCGGCTCCTCTGCGGTCGGTCACGCCGCCGACCTTTCCACCGGTCCCGCCATCCGCCAGCAGCTGCAAAGCTTCGGCACGCTGGGCAGCGTGCTCTATGTCGCGGCCCATCCCGATGACGAGAATACGCAGGTCATCGCCTACCTGGCGCGCGGGCGCGGGTATCGGACGGCCTATCTCTCGCTCACCCGCGGGGACGGCGGCCAGAATCTCCTCGGCCCCCAGCTCCGCGAGCAGCTGGGCGTGGCCCGTACCCAGGAATTGCTCGCGGCCCGGCGTATCGATGGGGGCGACAGTACTTCAGCCGCGCGAACGACTTCGGGTTCTCGAAGGACTATCGGGAGACCCTGCAGATCTGGGACCGGCAGGCTGTCCTCGCCGACATCGTCCGCGTGATCCGCACCTTCCGGCCGGACGTGATCGTGACGCGCTTCTCTCCCGAGCCAGGCCCCACGCACGGCCATCACACGGCATCCGTCGTCCTCGCCGTGGAGGCCTTCAAGCTCGCCGGCGACCCGCAGGCATTTCCCGAGCAGCTCCGCGAGCTGACCCCGTGGCAGGCCACCCGCATCTTCCACAACGTGGGCCTGGGCGGAGCGGGAGCCGGCGCGGCCGGAGAGAGCGCGGCGCCCGAGCTGAAGCTCGAGATCGGGGGCAACGACCCTGTGTCCGGCGAATCCTTCGCGGCCATCGCCGCCCGCAGCCGCGGCATGCACAAGACGCAAGGCTTCAGCGTGGACACTCCCCGCTCGCCGGCGCATCGAAGACCGAGCGCTTCCGCCTGCTCGGAGGCGAGCCCGCCACCCGGGATCTCCTCGACGGAGTGGACACGACGTGGAACCGCGTGCCGGGGGCGCCGAGATCGGTCTGTTGACCGAGGCGACGCTCGCGGGGTTCGATCCGGACAAGCCCGCGGCCAGCGTGCCTGCGCTGCTGGCGATTCGTCGCCGGCTGTCCGCGCTGCCTCCGGACCCGGTGGTGATCGACAAGCGGCAGCAGCTGGACGACATCCTCCGCGCCTGCCTCGGTCTCGAGGTCGAGACCATCGTGGACCGGGCCGAGGTCGTGCCCGGCGAGACGTTGAAGATGCGTCAAACCGCCGTCGTGCGGTCGCGCTTCCCCGTTCGCTGGACGGCCGTGCGATACCCGAGTATCCGGCGCACGACTTCCCGAGCGGTCGAATTGCCCGTGAACCGTCCCGTCGTGCGCCTCGCCACCCAGGTTCTGCCCGCGGGAACGCCTCCGAGTCAGCCCTACTGGCTCCGCCGGAAGGCACAGCCGGGTTGTTCCGCGTCGATGATCCTGCGCTCATCGGGCTCCCCGAGAATCCGCCCGTGTTCCCGGTCGAGTACGTCTTCAAGCTCGGCGGCCAGACGCTGGTCGTGTCCGGTGAGCCGGTGGCGGTCATGGGCTCAGTGAAACCGGCGGCGCGGCGCCGGCTCGAGGTCATCCCCCGGCCTCGATCCGGTTCTCGTCGAGCGTGCAGCTCTTCGCGCCCGGCGACGTGCGACAGGTGACGGTGGAGGTCACCGGCGCCCGACCGCGCGTCGCCGGCACGGTGGAGCTGGAGGCCCCGCCGGCTGGAAGGTCTCACCCGCCGCCCGCCGATTTCGGCTGGGAATGCCGGGCGACCCTGCCCGGTTCAGCTTCACCGTGACCGCGCCGCCCGAGCCCGCCACGGCCCGGCTGGGGGCGAGCGTGAGGATTCACGGCGCGCGCTTCGACAATCAGCGGGTCGAGATTCGCTACGATCACATTCCGCCCCAGCTCCTCCAGCCCGCGGCCACCATGAAAGCCGTGTCCCTGGAGCTGGCCATTCGCGGCCGACACGTGGGTTACCTGCCGGGCGCCGGCGACGAGGTGGCGGCAAGCCTCGAGCAGATGGGCTACGCCGTCACGCCGCTCACCGGCGCCGCCCTGACCCCGGATACGCTACGGACGCTCGACGCGGTGGTCATCGGCATTCGTGCTTTCAATACCCGGAAGGATCTCACCGAACGCCTGCCCGCGCTGTTCGCGTACGTGGAGGGCGGCGGGACGGTCATCGCGCAGTACAACCAGTCCGACGGCTTGAGCCCGGACTGGCTCGCCCCCTTCCGGTTGCACATCTCGCGAGACCGCGTCACGGACGAGCATGCACCGGTGACGGTGCTCGCGCCCGGGCACCCCGCCTTGACCACGCCCAACCGTATTACCCAGGCCGATTTCGAAGGATGGGTGCAGGAGCGCGGCCTGTACTTCCCCGATCAATGGGACGAGCGCTTCACCGCCCTCCTCGCCTCCGGTGATCCCGGGAGAAGCCGCTCCAGGGCGGTCTCCTCGTGGCGCGGCACGGGAAAGGGTATTTCGTCTACACGAGCCTCGCGTGGTTTCGCCAGCTCCCCGAGGGCGTGCCGGGCGCGTATCGGCTGTTCGCCAATCTCGTCTCCTTGCGCCAGTGACGCGACCACCGGCGGCCGACCCGCCCGCGGAGAGCGAGCCGCCGGGTGTGCCCGGATTCCGTACCTGGCACAGCGTCTACCTGTTCGTGATCGGGTGGTTCGTTCTCCTCGTCGCGCTGCTCGCGGCCTTCTCCCGGTTCTTCTCGTGAATCTCCTCGACTGGGTGGTCCTGCTCGGCACCATGCTCGGCATCGCCACCTACGGGTCCTGGCGCACGCGCCAGGTCCGGAGCCTCAGCACGTACCTCCGGGGCAGCCGGTCCATCGGCTGGGGAACCATCGGCCTCTCGGTGATGGCCACGCAGGCGAGCGCCATCACCTTCCTGTCCATCCCCGGACAGGGGTTCGAGAGCGGCATCGGATTCATCCAGAACTACTTCGGGCTACCCCTCGCCCTCGTCATCGTGTGCGCGGTGTTCCTCCCCATCTACCGGCGACTCGGCGTGTACACCGCCTACGAGTTCCTCGGCCGGCGCTTCGACGACAAGACGCGCCTGCTCTGCGCGGGACTGTTCCTGCTCCAGCGTGGCCTCGCGGCCGGGGTGACCATCTACGCTCCCGCCATCATCCTGTCCACCGTGCTGGGCTGGCGGCTGGACCTCGTCATCGTGGGCAGCGGCCTGCTCGTGATCGTCTACACCGTCACGGGCGGGAGCCAGGCGGTCAGCCTGACCCAGAAGTGGCAGATGGCGGTGATCTTCGGCGGCATGGTGACGGCCGCGGTCGTCCTCGTATCGAAGCTGCCGGACGGGCTCGGCGTCACGGGGCCGCCCACGTTGCCGGCGCCCTGGGAAAGCTGCACGCGGTCGACGTGTCGCTCGATCCGACCCGGCGCTACACTCTCTGGACCGGCCTCCTCGGCGGGCTGTTTCTCTCGCTTTCGTACTTCGGCACCGACCAGTCACAGGTGCAGCGCTACATCAGCGGCCCCTCCTGCGCGAGAGCCGCCTCGGGCTCGTGTTCAATGCAATCCTGAAGATACCCATGCAGTTCTTCATCCTCCTGCTGGGCGCCTTCCTCTTCGTCTTCTACCAGTTCGACCATCCTCCCGTGTTCTTCAATCAATCCGAGTGGCGGCGGCACGCCGAGGCGGGGCACGCCGAGACGTTCCGGGCGATCGAGGAGCGCCATGAGGCGGCGGTGGCCGCCTCCCAGTCCGCCACCCGCGCCTGGCTCCAGCGCCCGCGGGTCCGACGACTCGGCCGCCGAAGCCGCCGCCCGCTCGGCCATGATCGAGGCCAACCGTCGCGCCGAGGCGGTGCGCGGGGAGGCCAAGGCCGCCCTCCTCGCCGCCGATCCCCGCGCGAAGACGAAGGACTCCGACTACGTCTTCATCACCTTCATCCTCACCGAGCTGCCCCACGGCGCCATCGGTCTCCTCGTGGCGGTCATGTTCTCCGCGGCCCTGGGGTCCAAGGCCTCCGAGCTCAACGCCCTGGGCACCACGACCACCATCGACTTCTGGCGGCAGCTCCGTCCCCTCGCCGCCGCCGACGAGGCGCGCAACGTGCGGGTGGCGAGGTGGTTCACCGCCCTCTGGGGCGTGGTGGCGGTGTCCTTCGCCCTCTTCGCTGGGTTTGCCGAGAACCTCATCGAGGCCATCAACATCCTCGGATCGATCTTCTACGGCGTCATCCTGGGGATCTTCCTCGTGGCCTTCTTCTTCCGGCGGGTGGGGGCAGCGCCGTCTTCTCGGCCGCGGTGATCGCGCAGGCCATCGTGATCGCCATGTACGTGTCCCTGAGTCTCGGCTACCTCTGGTACAACGTGATCGGGTGCGCCATCTGCATCGTGGCGAGCCTGTCGCTGCAGGCCGTGCTGGGGCCGCGCACGCCCGCGACGTGACGCGTGCCGCATGAGCGACGCACCCGTCATCGCCTTCGGCCAGCAACCGTGCGGCTTCTTCCCGCGGCGCTTCCTCGTGGCCAAGATCCGGACGGCGCGGCGGCTGCAGGCGCAGATCGGCGGGCGCATCGTCTTCTTCTGTCACGACAGCGACCATGACCCGCGCGAGACGCGGACCATCCTGCGCCATCGCACGACCGGCGAGCCCGCCAAGCTCAACTTCACGGTGGCGAACAAGCTCCAGAGGAAGTTCTCGCCGCTCTACGCGAAGCGTATCGCCCCAGACTGGCCGGCCCGGACCTTGCTCCAGCTGCCCAACTACCTGGAGGGCGAGCTGATCGAGATGTTCCGGAAGACCTCGGCCGAGACCGTGTCGGAGTTCTGTCTGACCATGTATCAGCGTCTGGGGCTGCTCGACGGCATCGAGGTCGTGCGGTCGAGCGATCCCGTCCTGCGGCGCCGCGCGTGCGCCGTGCCCGAGTTCTTCGTGGACGTGCCCTACGAGGGCGAGATCGTGCGTGCCCGCGTGCGCGACGGGGCGCTCGAGCTGCACGAGGGCGGGCAGTCCTTCGTGACCCTACCCCTCTCCGCCTTCGACAAGGAGCACATCAGTCCCACGCGGGATACGCGACTTCGCTGGATGCAATCGATCATCGGCTGCACTCACTACGTGGCCGGCCAGGGCGAGCAGGCCTACCTGCACCAGGAGGAAGCGCCGGACGTCACCTTCGTCCGCCGCGACGAGATCACCCGATCCGATGAGGCCTACACCGAGCTTGCCGGCTGACCGATTGTCTCCCGGCCCCGCTCCCGCGCGCGTCGCGGCTGACATGGCTCGCCGCGACACCCTGCGCGTCGGCATCAGCTGCTTTCCCTCGGTGGGAGGAAGCGGCACCCTGGCCACCGCGCTGGGCATGGAGCTGGCGGACCGGGGACACGAGGTGCATTTCATCTGCTACGAGAGGCCATTCCGCCTGTCCGCGGACGGGCCGCGACTGCACTTCCATCCGGTCGCCGTCAACGACTACGACGTGCTCAAGTTCCCCGACTACACCTTGCCCCTCTCGGTGCGCATGGCCGAGGTGACTCGTGATCACCGGCTGGACCTGCTCCACGTGCATTACGCGGTGCCTCACGCCACCGCGGCCATCCTCGCCCGCTCCATGCTCCCGCCCGAACAGCAACCTCGCGTGGTCACCACGCTGCATGGCACGGACACCACGCTGCTCGGCCACGACCCCGGTTACGCGCCGGCCATCCGCCACGCCCTCACCAGCTCCGACGCGGTCACAGCGGTGTCCGCATCTCTGAAGCATGAGACCGACCGCGTGTTCGCCTTCGGCGGCCCCATCGAGGTCATCCATAATTTCTTCGTCCCCCGCCCGCCCCGCCGCTCCCCGGACGAGGTGCGCCGAGAGCTCGGCGTGGGACGCGAGACCCTCGTCGTTCATTCGTCCAATCTCCGCCCGGGGAAGCGCATCGATCTTCTCCTGGAGACGATCAGTCGCGTGCGCCCGCGCGACGCCTTCAAGGTGCTCGTACTCGCGGGAGAGTCGTTCGCGCCGTTCACCGAGCGCGTGCGGGAGCTCGGCCTCGCCGAGCGGCTGATCGTCCGCGAGAAGGTCAGCGACATCGAGGACTATCTCCAGGTCGCGGACATCGGGCTGGTCACCTCGGACACCGAGAGCTTTTGCCTGAGCATCCTGGAGGCCATGTGCTTCGGCTGCCCGAGCGTCTCGACCCGCGTCGGCGGCATCCCGGAAGTGGTGGAGGACAACGTGAGCGGCGTGCTGGTTCCTGCCGGCGACGCCGATGCCCTCGCGAGCGCCCTGGCGGACCTGATTCACGACCCGGCGCGCCGGAAGGCCCTGGGGCAGGCGGCGCAGGCGCGGGCGCGCGCGCTGTTCTCAGCCGAAGTGATCGTGCCGCGCTACGAGGCGCTCTACCAGCGCCTCTGCCGCTGAGGGCAGCGGGGCGCTCCTACGCGCGGGGAAGCCGTCGAACCCGCGCGCCGGTAGTTGTCGGGGAAGCTCGGCCCACAGGCCAGCCGGCCTCCGGCCTCAGCGAGCTCTCGCCGCACGAAGATGGCGGGCAAGCAATGCTCGACGGCCATCTGCACGCTGCGCTCTCGTCTGACTTGGCGATCCGAAAGGGGGCGGCGAGCCGGCTCGCCGCCCCCTGCGCGGAAACGAAAATCCCGCTCCTGACTAGTACAGCACCATCGGGTTGCCGGGCGAGCCGGTGGCGCCGATGATCCGCAACGGAGCCCAGATGAACGCACCTTCCAGGATCTTCTTGTCGACGAGGGACTTGGTGTCGACGTTCTCGAGGTTCCAGATGCCGCGCCGGGTCTGCATCTCGGTGTGGCAAGGCACGGAAAAGTCAGGGCCCTGCTCACCCGACGGCTGGGCGTCGCACGCGGAGGTGTCGCACAGGGTGAGCGCGATGTCACGCGCCGCCATGTACTCGCAGGCGCTGATGCCGAAGCCGGGCTCGCCCTTCTCGAACAGATCGCGGGCCGCCTTGCGCTCCTCGGGCTTCATGGACTTGTAGCGGTCGTTGCTCCAGCTGTTTCCCTGGCCGGTGTGAAGCGCCACGCAGTCGCCCGCGGCGATATCGCGGAGGCCTTGCATCTGAAGGATGCCCCTGACGTCGTCCGCGGTGACGATCCCAGGGTCGCCGGGCTTGGTGGGAATGGGCAACATCTCGGCGTTGGCGGGGATGAGGTTCTTCGACTTCTTGTAGGCCACCGCGTCCAGCACCACGAGGCGGCAGACGAAGCCGAGCTCAGCCGGGTGCTCCACGCCCAGGGGCCCCATCCCGACCACGCGGCCTCCCGCGCCGTGCTCGTAGGCGTCCCACGAGATCACGCCGTTGTACATCATGGGCCCTTTCGACGTGTTCACGCCGATGTGGCCGGGCCCGTCGAACTGCGTCTGGATCTGCCCGATCTCGGTGGTGACGAGCTCGTCGTGGTAGATGAGCGCGTTCTTGCCGAAGGGGCCGCCGGTGGGCGTGCCGGGAATGCTCATCTGCCACCCCCGCGGCCCGAAGGCCGGCGCCTCCCGATGGTAGAACTTGCCGATGGTGATGGACTTGTTCTGCTTGATGGTGCTGAGCGCCCGCGTGATATTCGCGGAGTTACTCGTGTGGTTGGCCGAACCCGCGCGGTCCTGCGCTCCCCACTTGGACGGCGCCCACTTCTCGTCCAGGGGTTTGTCCGAGACGGGTCCCTGCAATGTTTGAGCGGTGGCAACGGCGGTGAACCCCACGAAGATCACGGTCAGGGCAGCTCTACCGATGATGGAGCGCCTCATGGACATCGCCTCCTCTTTGAGGGGTGAGGGGCCAGGCACTATCGTCCGCAGCGAAAGCGGCGCTCGGAAAGGGCGCCGACATCGAGGCCATCACATGGTCAAGCGGCGGGCTTCGCCCGGACGTGGGCGTTATGTCCTGGAGGGCGCTTCTACAGTCTTGCGGCCCGCTCGAACCGGAACTGCCCGGACGATGCATGCCGGAGCCTCCCCGTGAGTCGGATGCTGGCGGCACAGAGTCTAGCACCGGACGGTGAGGCCTTCACGCTCCAGCTCCCGATCGCCGCCGACGCTTCGAGCGGGCCGACGCCATCGACGGCGACCGGGATCATGGATACGAAGATCAGTGGCCGACGAAAATCATCCACCCCACGCCGAAGCGATCGGCGAGCATGCCGAAGCGTGACGAGAAGAAGGTCTTGGTGAGTGGCATCTGGACTTTCCCACCGTCGGCGAGGGCGTTGAACAGCCGGTCGGCCTCCGCATCATTGGGGACGGTGAGGGACAGGCTGAAGCCCTGGAAGTCCGGCTTCCCTGGCAGTGCCCGTCCGACGCCATGATCGTCGAGTCGCCGACACGGAAGCTCGCATGCATCACCTTGTCCTCGGAGCCCGGAGGCACCATGCCGGGCTGAGGAGGCTCGGGACTCTCCTTGAAGCGCATGAGCATCTCGACCTTGGCCCCGAGCTTCTTGCTGTAGAACTCGAGAGCTTCCTCACAACGGCCATCGAAGAACAGGTAGGGCTGGACTTGCATGGTGTTCTCCTTGTCAGGAATTGGATGTGATCACTTCTTCGCGGACGTCTGGGCGCGCAGGCGCTGCTCCTGCGCCCGCAGCTCGGGAGTGAGCTCGGCCCCGAAGTCCTCCGCCTCGAATACCTGCCGGATCTCGATCTCCGCCTCGGCCCCGGTGGGATTGGGGCAGCGCTTCACCCACTCGATCGCCTCCTCCTTCGATTTCACCTTCCACAGCCAGAAGCCGGCGATCAGGTCCTTCGCCTCGCCGAAGGGCCCATTGGTTACCGTTCGATTGCTCCCGGAGAACTTCACGCGGGCCCCTTGGAGGTCGGATGAAGCCCTCGCCCGCGAGCATCACGCCGGCCTTCACGAGCTCCTCGTTGAATCGTCCCATTTCCGTCAACAGTTTCTCGCTGGGCATCTCGCCCGCTTCCGTCTCCTTGGTGGCCTTGACGATGACCATGAATCGCATCGCGTCTCCTCGTGGGTCTTGGGTTGGTGGCGGAGGGCTCTTCGCTCTCCACCTCTAGTCGAACCTCGGAGGGCGAAATCGACAATAGGACAATTCTTCCCTGACCAGCGCTCGGCCACCCAAGGGTCCGGGCCGGGTGCTTTTACCGACGCGACCGGGACTCAGGTGGCGGCTTCGAGAGCGGTGAGGGCGAGCACGCGCGTGACGAGGAAGAGGTCGTCGAGAACGGTGTGCACGTCGTGGTAGTCGGTATAGCCGCCGCCCGGACCGTACAGGCAGCAGGGTATCCCGGCCTGCCAGAGATGCGTGGTGTCGTTGCCCGCGTAGCTCTGGGGGAGACGGACACCAAGATATTGCGGGTCCCGCCCGGAGAGGGTCTTGAGATGGTGCTTCACCATCTGGACAACCGGCTCGGTCAGGGGCACGTCGACGGCGGCCTTGGCGAGACGCCCCAGGCCGCGCGAGAGCTCGGGCGGGAATTCGATCTCGTACTGGAACTCGGGATCGTCGGCCTTGAGGGCGTCGAGGGTGCGCCGGAAGTCGGCGAGAATCGTCTCGCCGCTCTGACTCGTGTTGAAGCGCACGTTCACGTACGCGGTGCAGAAGTCGCTCACCGTGTAGGCCCCGCGCAGATTGTGCTGGCGGCCCCGCCCGCCGATCACCGAGCCCACGTTGAGGCGGGGCAGGCCCGGCAGGTCGGGATCGTGCACCGCCGTCATCTTCATGGCGTTGATGGCGGCGATGGCGCGCATCATCTTGGCGATGGCGTCGGAGCCCTGCTCCTTCTTGCCGATGTGCGTGGCGCGGCCGAGGGTGTGCACCACCACGTCCATGGAACCGGTGTGCTTGGTGATGATGGTGTCCGCCCCGTAGGGCTCGGGATGACCGCCATGTCGGTGCGGTAGCCGTTCTTGATGGCGTGAATGGTCCCCACGCCGCTGTTCAGCTCGGCGGCCACGCAGGCGAGCACCACATCGCCGCGGAGATGCACGGCGGAGCGCTTGAGGGCAAGGGTGGCGAGGATGCACGCGGTCACTCCCGCCTTCATGTTGAAGACGCCGTGGCCAAAGATCTTGCCGTCGGCGATCCACGGCTCGAAGGGATCGCGCGTCCACCCGCTGGCCAGGGGATCGATGTCGATGTGCCCGTTGAGCATGATGGAGCGGCCGCCCCCGTGCCACGCAGGCGGGCCACCGTCTGCTTGCGTCCAGGCTCGATCTCCTGGAGCTCAGGCGACAGGCCCTGGTCGCCGAGGTAGTTGGCGATCCACTCCGCGCAGGGCGTCTCCTCGGTGGTGAAGGACGGCACGCGGATGAGATCCGAGGCCAGACGCACGATCTCGTCATCGTCGATGCGGTCGAGGACCTTCTGCTGGATATCGGAAAGGGCGCGGCCGGCCATCGTGACTCCTCTCGGGTGCGGGATGCCCGTGGAGTATACAGAGGAGCCGCTGGACCTGCCATCGCGTGGGCCGGCTCTGCTAGACTGTCCGCCGTGAAGAACAGCCGGCCCGTCTACTCGACCGGAGAGGGACGTCTGCGTCCCCCGAGACGCCACGCCCTGCGCCGTCGCCCTCCGACGCGCGTGCTCCCCGCGACGGCGTGGTGCGCATCTTCCGCGATCGCTCGGGGCGCAACGGCAAGGTCGTCACGGTGATCCACGGGCTGCCCGCGAAGAACCTGGACGAGCGCGCCTCCGATCTCAAGCGCTTGTGCGGGGCGGGCGGCGCGGTCAAGGAGGGCGCGGTGGAGATCCAGGGCGACCATCGCGAGCGCATCGCGGACCATCTGCGCGGCCTCGGCTACACCGTGAAGCTGGCCGGCGGCTAGCATGCGCCCGTCACCCTTGACAGGTCCCACCCTCGCGGGATCATCCGCGCACACTCATCATGAACGGCGTGCACGATCTGGGCGGCAAGCACGGCTTCGGCCCCGTGGAGCGGGAAGAGAACGAGCCGTATTTCCACGCGGACTGGGAAAAGGCCGTGATGGTCATGAACCTGATCGGCATGGTCAAGCGCATCTACAACATCGACGAGTTCCGTCACGCCATCGAGCGCATGGGCCAGGCAGAGTATCTCAACACCTCGTACTTCGAGCACTGGCTCGCCTCCGTGTCCACCCTCCTCGTGGAAAAGGGTGTGATCAGCCGGGAGGAGCTCGAGGCGCGGACGAAGGAGTTCGAGGACAATCCGCAGAAACCCCTGCCCGACCGCAAGGATCCGGAGCTCCTCGAGCGGATGATGCGGGTGGTGCGCAAGGGCATGGCCGAGCAGAGCGAGCCCGACCCCGCCCCGCGCTTCCACGCCGGCGACATGGTCGTCACGCGCAACTGGCAGCCGCCCGGCCACACGCGCTTGCCCGGTTACGCGCGGGGCATCACGGGCGGATCCATGCCTTCCACGGCGTCTACATCCTCCCCGACGCGCATGCCCATGGTCGCGGCCGCTGCCCCGAGCCGCTCTATTCCGTCGGCTTCGAAGCGGGCGAGCTGTGGGGCGAGACGGCGGAGCCGCGTCAGCGCGTGTACATCGATCTGTGGGAGAGCTATCTGAAGCCGGGAGACGGCTAGGAGGCGGCATGGGCAGTCATCATTCGGAGCCCGAGCCCTGGGTGGTCCATCGCGTCCGGGCCCTCGAGTCGCTCCTCATCGAGAAAGGCCTCCTGTCCACGGAGGTGGTCGACAAGGTCGTGCAGACCTACGAGAAGGACGTGGGTCCCATGAACGGCGCCAAGGTGGTGGCGCACGCCTGGGTCGACCCGGCGTACCGGCAGCGCCTGCTCGCCGACGGCACGGCCGCCATCGCCGAGCTCGGCATCGGCGGGCGCGGCGGCGGCGACAAGATGGTGGTGGTCGAGAACACGCCGTCCGTCCACAACATGGTCGTGTGCACGCTCTGCTCCTGCTATCCGTGGCCGGTGCTCGGGCTGCCTCCCGTGTGGTACAAGTCGCCCGCCTATCGCTCGCGCGCCGTCCTCGAGCCGCGCAAGGTGCTGGCCGAGTTCGGGGTGACCCTGCCCGAGAGCACCGAGATCCGCCTGTGGGACTCGAGCGCGGAGATCCGCTACATGGTGCTCCCGCGGCGCCCCGACGGGACGGAGCATCTCTCCGAAGCCGAGCTCGCCGCGCTGGTCACCCGCGACGCCATGATCGGCGTGGCGCAGGTGCCGGCCCCGGCCCCGCCTCGCTAGTGCGCAACATCGTCCAGCGCCCGGATGGGCGCCGCATCCACGTGGCGCGATCTCTCGGCCAGCTCTTCGTCTGCGCCGACGCCTGTTGCTGCGGCCGGGTGCAGGACGGCTACGCGCCCGTGCCCCGCGAGCTCTATCACACGGAGTGGGAGCGGCGGGGCCTGCGCAATCGCGTCCACCTGACCATCGGCGGCTGCCTCGGGCCCTGCGCGCTCGCCAACGTGATCATGCTGCTCTTCGAGGGGCGGCAGGCGTGGTTCCACTCCATGTCCACCGACGAGCAGGTGCGCGCGCTCTACGACTGGATCGACGAGATCGTCCGCGTGCGCGAGTGGACCGATCCCCGCCCGCGCTGGCCACCTATCAGTTCACCGCGTCCACCTGGGAAGGTCGCCCCGACGGACAGCCCGTGGACGATCTGCATCTCCGGGCGGGCGCGCCCCAACCCAAGGCCTGCCGCGTGCCGCCGCCCGAGCCCGCGGGCGACCTCGAGCCGAGCCGCCTCGTCTCCAACATGGAAGGCCCCATCGCCGCGCCCCGCAAGAATGGTGAGCTGGTCTTCGAGGCGCCGTGGGAAGGGCGGGTCTTCGGCATGGCGGTGGCCCTCTACGACCAGCGCCTCTACGCGTGGGAAGAGTTCCAGAAGAGCTTGATCGACGAGATCGCCCGCGCGGGCGACGAGCAACCTGGCTCCGCCCGCTATTACGAGCGCTGGCTCGCCTGCTTCGAGCGCCTGCTCGCCGAGAAGGGCATGGTCCGGCCGGAGGAGCTCGACGACCGCACGGAAGCCTTCGAGTTCGGCGAGCGTGACGAGGTGTACTAGGGCGAAGGAATCGGGCGGGGCGTGGAAGGGGCCGACGGGCGGCCTTCCAGGCGCCGGCGCAGCATCCGGCAGGCCTCGTCTTCGCGACCGGCGTGGAGATAGGCGCTGAGCAAGGTCTGCTCGAAGACATCGCGCTGGGCCCGGCTGCCGCCGATCCGCACGAGCTCCTCGAATACGGGGGCCATCAGCTTGATGGTCCTCTCCCAGTCGCCTCGCGCGTAGGCGGTCACCGCCTCTGCCACATCGGAGACCACGCGGCCCGCGGGCTGGCGACCTTCCTCGTCCATCTGTCGGAGCTCCGTGAGCCGGGCGGCGGCGCCATCGGGGTCGCCGGCGGCGGCGAGGGCCATCACGAGGTGCCCGTCGGCGAAGGCCACGCTCGGCTTGGGGAAAGCGCGCCGGGCGAAGTCACGCACGTCCTCCCAGGGCAGCGGCGTGGGACCGACATTCCACAAGTGACAGCGCCAGAGGAAGGACGCCGAATCGGCGAGGGTGCCGAGCGCGGCGGAGAGCGACACCCCGGGACGGATGCTGTCGTCGTAGATCTTCGCCGCTTCCTCGACGCGGCCGCGGCCGAGCTCGAACAGGGCCAGGTGCCAGGACAGGTGGCAGTGGAGCTGGGCGGCGCGCGCATATTCGGGCAGCCAGCCGCTCACGAAGGCCGCGCCGGTCGCGCTGTCGCCCTCCTCGTAGAGGACGTGGGCGAGAGCGTGCGCGGCGTGGGCGTTGCGTGGGTAGAGGCTCAGCGAGCGCTCGACGAGCCGCCGGCCGCGCGCGGGATCGCCGGCCTCCGTGCAGGCGAAGGCGTGGACATTGAGAAACCACCAGTCCTCGCCATAGGCGGGAGCCAGCTCGTCCAGGATGCCGAGCAAGAGCTCGTTCCGGTCACGGCGGCCGCTGAAGCCGGTGAGGCTGTAGACACCGGTGGCAAGCGAGAGGACGAGGGCGTCGCGAGGAAACTCGCGCAGGTGCCCGCGGGCCGCGTCGAGGGCGCGCGGAATATCGGGGCCGAGGGCGAGGCTCACCGCCTCCACGTGGCCACGCTCGCGAGGCGTGGCGGCGCGGGCGAGCTCGCTTGCCCGGGCCGCCGCGGCCTTCGCCTCGGCGCCCGCGCCGCGCATCTGCAGGGCGCGGGCCTTGGCGGCGTAGGCCAGGGCGAAATCGGGGTCGGCGCTGAGGGCGCGGTCGAGCGCCTCGTCGGCTCCCACATTGCCCGAGAGGATCGCATCCACCGCCGCCACGTAGGCCTCCACCGCCTGCGGACGGGCGGGAGCTCAGCGGCAGCCCGTAGCGGTCCTCAGACATAGCCGGGTCCTTCGATGACGGGATGCGCGGTGAGAAACGCCTCGTCGACCTCCACGCCGAGGCCGGGCTTCTCCTGGGGAAGCACGCAGCCGTCCTGGCCGATCCTGAAGGACTCGCTCACGAGCTGGTCGCGAAAGAGATTGAACCTCGAGACATCCGCCTCGAAGTAGCCGCTGTTGTCGATGGCCGCGAGGAAATGGATGCACGCGGCCATGTTGAGCCCGGTCATCGAGGTGTGGGGATGGATGGGAAGCTTCCACGTGCCCGCGAGGGCGGCGATGCGCAGCCCCTCCGTGATGCCGCCCGTCTTGGAGAGATCGGGCTGGAGAATGGTGATCACCCGGTCCTCGATGACGCGCGAGAACTCGAAGCGCGTGTAGTGATTCTCGCCGGCGGCGAGGGCAGGCGGCCGAAGCTCTTCGCCTGCGCGTAGCTCAGGTGGTCGTGGGCGGGAAAGGGCTCCTCGAGCCAGCCCACGCCGTGGGCATCGAGCCCCGGCATGGCCTGGCGCGCATCCGCCACCGTGTAGCCGGTATTGGCATCGGTGAGGATGACCATGTCGTCGCCGAAGGCCTTGCGCACCGCGGCCACCCGCTCCAGATCGCGCGACGGCGAGTCGCCCACGCGAAGCTTGAGCGCCCGGTAGCCCTGAGTGACGAAGCCGCGCGCCTCCTCGACGAGCGCCGCGGGCTCCTGGTAGCCGAGGGACACCCCGCCCGCGTAGGCGGGAATGGGACGCGCGCGCGCCACCGAGGAGCCGGTAGAGCGGCCAACCCGTGGCCTTGCCGCGGATGTCCCACAGCGCCATGTCGATGCCGCTCATGGCGATGGCGGTGGCCGCGCCCATGCCGTGCGAGCCGAGCTGCATCTTGTAGATCCTCGCCCACACGCCCACCACGTCGGCCGCGTCCATGCCGACGATGAGCTGGCGCAGCGTGGTGTTGGCGTGATGCGCGACGGCGCCGGGGAGCGGCCGTGATGGGACTCGCCCCAGCCGGTGAGGCCGTCGTCGGTGGTGACCTTCACCACCACCGCGTCGCGCTTCACGGCCTGGCCGATGCCGAGCGAGACGCGCGCGGCCGCGGGCACGGGAAACGACGTGGCGTAGGCTTTGACGTCCGCGATCTTCACGGTCCGAGCCCCTCTCCCTTCCAGGGAGAGGGCCGGGGTGAGGGTGGATCCTCACGCGAGCACACCGCCCCCTCACTCCTGCCCTCTCCCCGGTGGGGAGAGGGAATCAGCAGTTCATGTACTTGGAGCTGACGAGCGACTTGACGTGGCCGTCCTTGTCGAAGACGTGGCGCTGGAGCCCGGCCAGGTCCTTGCCGTACACGTGGATCTCCACCGTGTTCTTGGCCGTCGGGTTGTACATGGCGTGGATCTCGTCGTGAGGCGGCACGAGCGCGGAGACGGCGCCCGGCTTGTGGCGCAGCACCTCGCGCACCTGGAGAGCGGTCTTGCCTCCGAGCTCGCGCGGACCCGACGACGTGTAGCGCGTCTCCTGGATCTCGTTCTCGACCACGCCCACCAGTCCCCACGTCTCGTGGTCGTGCGAGCCCGCCTCGTCCCCGGGCCGCCAGATCACCGACGTCACGTTGAAGCGCGGCGCGCGGTGGAGCATGTAGCGGCCGCGCTGGCCCGCGGGCGCCGTGCGGTACTCCACGGGAATGGCCTCGGGATTCCGGCAGAGCCGGGCGAGGAGCGGCGCGGCCTTGGCGGTGATCGCGGCCGGATCGGTCTCCGTGCTCGTGATTGCGTCGAGATCGGCCACGAAGCTCTTGAGCGTGTAGTCCGCCATGGCGAATTCTCCCTAGGGCTCGACGGGCGTGTCCGGGTGACCCGCCCACTCCGTCCACGAGCCGTCATACACCGCAACCTTCCGATGGCCGATGAGATGCAGTCCGAGCGCGAGCACCGACGCCGTGATTCCCGAGCCGCAGGTGGTGGCCACGGGCCGCGCCGGATTCACGCCCGAGGCGGCGAACGCCTGACGCAGCCCCTCCGGCGGGAGCATGGTGCCGTCGGGCTGGTAGAGGGCGTCATAGGGAAGATTCAGACTGCCCGGAATGTGCCCCCGCGCAGACCGGCGCGCGGCTCGGGCTCGGTGCCGGCGAAGCGGCCGCGCGAACGCGCGTCCAGCACCTGCTCCCGGCGTGTGCCGATATTGCGCCGCACCTGTTCCAGGTTACGCACGATGGCGCGACGAAGGTGGGCGCGGAAGCGCGCCGGGGCGACCTTGGCGGGCCCGTCTCGACCGGCCGGCCCTCCGCCGTCCACTTGCGCAGGCCGCCGTCCAGCACGGCCACGCGGTCGTGACCCATGGCCCGGAACGTCCACCACACGCGGGCCGCGCTCACCACTCCCCGCACGTCGTAGACCACGACCAGATCGCGGTTCGAGATGCCGAGCTCGCCCACCTGGCGCGCGAATTGCGCCGCGCTGGGCAGCATGTGAGGCAGGGAGGTGGTGCGGTCGGCGATGGCGTCGACGTCGAAGAAGGCCGCGCCGGGGATGTGCGCCTCCTCGAACTCGCGTCGCGGATCACGCTCGAGGTGCGGCATGTGCCACGTGCCGTCGAGGACGCGCACGCGAGAGCCCCCGCTCTGAGGCCGGGCGAGCTGGGCGGCGAGCCACTCGGTGCTCACGAGCGTGGCGGGCGCCCCGATCCGTGGGGAGCGCTTGGGCGGCTTGGCCCGCCCGGGTCGCCGCTTCGGCGCGCGTACGGCGCGCTTGACCTTGCGCGCGGCTTTGACCGGGCGGCGAGGACGCGATCGCTTGCTCATGTCACCTGCCCCTCCGTGGCATGGTTGCCGTCACGGCCTGGCCGGAGACTCTCAGGGCTTGGCCTGGCTAGTATTCGCGAAGCGGAACTTCGACAGCTCGGCGAGCCGGTCGAGGGACATGACGCCCTCGTACTTCTCACCGTTGATCACCCACGTCGGATAGGCGCGCACGGGCACCTTCTCGCAGAGATCCTGGCGGGGATTGATCCCTTTCGGATCGCACTCCACGTACGGCAGCTGGTTGACGGCAGACCCGAACCGGGCCTTTTGCTCTTTGCACGCGGGTCACCAGAAGGCGCCATAGAAGGTGGCATTGCTCTTCGCCAGGTGCTGGGCGAGGGCGGCCTGATATCCCGCCGGAGTCGAGAAGTCGGCGGCGAAGATGAATGCGCCGAGGAGAATGACGAAGGCGCCCGCGGTGAGGCCCAGCGCCGCGAGCTTGCCCGGCTTGTAGGCGGCCGCCTCCTGCCCTCGCCGCGGGGCCGGCGCAGGATCATGACCACGAGGAGCGCCACCGCGACGACGCCCGAGGCGAGGCAGTACGGGCAGGTCGCCCCGATCACGAAGATCGAGAGATAGGTGAGATAGAGCGAAAGGCGACGGCGCCCGAGGCCAGCATGAAGGCGGCCTGCCAGCGGCGCACGGTGCGCGGCAGGGCGGCGAGCACGGCGATGGCGAGATACAGGCCGGCGCCCCACAGGGCGGTGGGCACCCCGGCGAGGAGCGAGTAGCGGCTGGCCTGCACGATGTCGCAGCCGCTGCCGTCACGGCAGAGGAAGGCCTGATTGCCTCCGAGCTTGAGCGCGGTGAGATAGCCCGCGACACCGACTCCCACCAGCGCCAGCACGACCACGATCCAGTCGGGCCGCCCTTCGCAGCTCCAGCCGGCGTGTCCACCTGCGGTCTCTTGACCTTGGGCATCGTCCTCCTCGGCGTCATGCGGATCCGGACATTGGGCTTCCGGATTATCGCACAGTGCCCGCGCGCTGCGGCAGTCCGTCCCCTCCTCCCCACGAAGAGGCATCAGCTATACTTCCCGCACCAAGGAGGTGGCCCATGACGAATTTCAATCGGCGCGAGTTTCTCGCAGGGGCGGCGGGTCTGGTGGCGGGCGGGCTCGTGGGGCAAGCGGGGATAGCGAGGGCGCAGGTCAAGGCCAAGCCCGGAGATCGTGATCTCCTCGTGGTGGTGGACGTGCAGAACGACTTCATTCCGGGAGGAGCCCTGCCCGTGAAGGAAGGCGATCAGATCGTCCCCTCATCAACACCATCGCGGCGAAATTCACCCACGTCATCCTCACCCAGGACTGGCATACCCCGGGCACACGTCCTTCGCGTCCGCCCACGGCGGCAAGAAGCCCTTCGAGACGGTGACGCTCGTCTACGGCACCCAGGTTCTCTGGCCCGACCACTGCGTGCAGGGCACGCCGGGCGCGGACTTTCACCGGGACCTCAAGATCCCTCACGCCGAGCTGATCATCCGCAGGGCTACCGCCAGCACATGGATTCCTACTCAGCGTTCTTCGAGGCAGACGGCAAGTCCACCACGGGGCTCACCGGTTACGTGAAGGATCGGGGCTTTGACAATCTCTACTTCGTGGGGCTCGCCACGGACTTCTGCGTGTGCTGGTCGGCCCTCGACGCGCGCAAGGTCGGCCTGCAGGCCGCGGTGATCGAGGACGCCTGCCGCGGCATCGACACGGGTGGCTCGCTGGGCAAGGCGTGGGCGGACATGCAGAAGGCGGGGGTCAAGCGGATGCAGTCGGGGAGCTGGCGACCTAGCGCGCCGGTGAAGGGCTCGGCGGCGGGCGACGAGCAGGAGTATCTCTACCTCACCACGCGGGGCCGGAAGACGGGGCACGAGCGGCGCATCGAGATCTGGTTCACGCGGCGCGGGCGGAGCTACTACCTGGTCGCCGAGCATGGCCTGCGCGCGCAGTGGGTGCAGAACCTGCTCGTGGAGCCGCGCGTCCAGTGGCGGGTGGGCACGACGGTGTTCCGTGGTCGCGCACGCGTGGTGCGGGCGGAGACGGCGCCCGCCCTCGTACGCGATATTCAGGCGCGCTCGCGGGAGAAATACGGCTGGGGCGACGGCCTCGTCGTCGAGCTCGACCCCGGTCCCCGCCGCCCCCACCGCCGCCCTCACGGCGACGCCTAGGCCCTCACCTGCTACTCGCGAGTTCCTCCACGCTGCGTCGCGTTCTGCCTGGCCACTCCCTCACGAGATGTTCGCGGCACCGGCAGCGTGCTTCTGCTGATGCACCGGGCGGGGCTGGGGGAGTTCCCTCCCAGACCACGCTGAGTCGCATTCCGCTTGGCCACTCGGGCCCGCCACGAGATGCTGGCTGGCGGCGTTGAGAAGCTCCCCAGAAGATACGGGCCTGGGGAGGGAACTCCCCAACCCCACCCTCTCCGCTGGAGCGACGGCAACTTCAACGACGTCGAACCCGTCCGTCAAGGCCAGCGATCGTCAAGACTAGTCGTCAAGAGTAGCTGTCAAGATCAGATGCGAGAGCGAGGCGGCGGCGTAGTTGCGGTAGTTCTGCGATTCAGCGGGCAGGGAGGTGGATGGGGGTGGGGGCTGCCTCCGCGGGCCCGTATCTTCTGGGGAGCCTTTCAACGCCGCCAACCAACATCTCGTGGCGGGCCATGAGTGGCCAAGCGGAATGCGTCTCAGCGTGGTCCGCGGAGGCAGCCCCCACCCCAGCCGCCGGTTGATCAGCCGAACCGCTTTACCGGCGCTGGTTCTGCTGAGCGTGGCGAGTACGGATGTCGCGCGCCCGCTCGTCGGCCTCGAGCGCCTCGGCGTCCCGTCGCGCGCGTCGCAGGACGCTCGCGTAGTTCTCGAGGAGGCTGGCCAGAGTCGGGTGATCCGGGCCGAGGCTCCGCTCCACGATGGCGATGGCGCGTGGGTAGATGGCCGCCGCCTCGCTCCATCGCCCTTCCGCCCGGTACACCTCGGCCAGGTTGTTGAGGGTGATGCCCACGCGCTGATGCTCCGGCCCCACCGACTTCTCGAGGATCACCAGGGTGCGGCGATAGAGCGGCTCCGCCTCGACGTAGCGCCCCTGGAGATGATAGAGGGCGGCCAGGTTGTTGAGACTCGCGGCCACGCTCGGATGCTCGGGGCCCAGCGCGCGCTCACGGATCGAGAGGGACCGGCGATACAGCGGCTCCGCCTCCGCGTATCGCCCCTGCACGCGGTAGAGCTCGGCCAGGTTGTTGAGCGACTCGGTGACCACGGGCGTCTCTTTCCCCGGCCCGGGATCGAGAATGGCCAGGGCGCGCTTGTACGCATCCTCGGCCTGCGGATAGCGCCGCTGCTCGAAGTAGACGAGCCCGAGATTGCCGAGGGTGATCGCCACGTCGGGATGTCGCGGCCCCATGCGCGCTTCGCGGATGGCGATGGAGCGCAGGAGGAGCGGCTCGGCGTCCACGTAGCGCCCCTGCACGCGGTAGAGATCTCCCAGGTCATTGAGGGTGACGCCGAGGGCGGGATGCTCCGGCCCCAGCGCGCGCTCCTGGATGGCGAGCGTGCGGCGATAGAGCGGCTCGGCTTCGCGGTAGCGGCCCTGCGCGTTGTAGAGCGCGGCCAGGCCGCCCAGGGGCAAAGCCATCCGGATATGGTCGGGGCCGACCGCGCGCTCCACGATGGTGAGACCGCGCTGGTAGAACGGCATCGCCTCGGCATAGCGCCCCTGCTCCCGGTACAGCGCGCCCAGGCTGGAGAGCGTGCGCGCCACCTCGGGGTGGTTGGGCCCCAGCGCCTTCTCCTGAATCTGCAGCGCGCCGCGATAGAGGGGCTCCGCCTCGGCATAGCGGGCCCGCGCCTGGTAGACAGCTCCCAGATTGATCATCGACGTGCCGGTGGCGAGATCGTCGGGACCGAGCTTCTTCTCCGCGATGGCCAGGGCGCGGCGAAACACCGGCTCCGCGTCGGCGGCGAGGCCCTGCTGGAGCCACGCGGCGCCGGCATTGTTGAGGGAGCCACGAGGCGGGGATCGTCGGGCGGCACCGCCTTCTCCGTGACCGAGAGCGCGCGGTGGAGGATCGGCGCCGCCTCGCGCGTACGTCCCTGCTCGCGGTAGAAGAGCCCGAGCTCGCTGAGGCTCCGGGCGAATCGGAGGTCGGAGTCGCCGAAGACCTCGGCCTGCTTCACCGCGTCGAGATAGCGCCGCTCGGCATCGGCGACCTGGCCGCGGTCCCGGGCACGCTCGGCGGCGGCGAGCTGGTCTTCCCACCCCGGAGACTGAGCGGCGGCGGCGACGGGCCAGAGCAGGAGAAGAAGAGCCAGCGCTCGCGAGATCACCTCGAGGCGACTCTGGGCACGGGCGCCACGAAGTCAAGGCGCGGACGCCGGGCCCGCGCCCGCCCGCCCGGGTCAGAGAAGGTCTCGGGTGCACGCCACTCGATCGGGTGTAGACTGGGCGCCTCAGGAGGTGGGCCTATGAGCGAAGATCTGATGACCAAGGTGCAGGAGCTGATCGACTCGACCATCAACCCCGCGGTGGCCGGTCACGGCGGCTTCGTCCAGCTCGTCGACGTCAAGGAGAACAAGGTGTATCTCCAGATGGGCGGCGGATGCCAGGGCTGCGGCGCGGCGGACGTGACGCTCAAGGCCGGCATCGAGCGCCTGATCAAAGAAGAGCTGCCGGAGATCGAAGAAGTGCTGGACGCGACGGATCACGCCGCCGGCACCAATCCGTACTACACGCCAGAAAAGTAGCGCGCAGGCGCTACCGGAGAATTCCCCTCACCCTGCCCTCTCCCCCACTGGGGAGAGGGTTCTTGTTTCGCTCCGGTGGCCAGCGAGCGCTTCCGCAGCCAGTCCCACAGCCGCACCCCAAGAAGCACGGCGAGCACGATCGCGTAGTAGTACTGGGTGGTGCGCCCGCGCTTGGCCAGCCACACGAAGTGGAGCACGCCCAGGCCCCCGATCACATAGGCGAGCTTGTGCAGGAGACGCCAGTTCGTCCCTCCGAGCCGCTTGATCATCCCCGTGGTTGACGTCACGGCGAGAGGGATGAGGAGCAGGAGGGCGAGCATGCCCACCGTGATGAAGGGCCGCTTGAGCACGTCTTCCCACATGCGCCGCCAGTCGAAGAAGTGGTCGAGGCCTATCCACACCGCGAAGTGAAGACAGACGTAGAAGAAGGCGAGGAGGCCGAGGAGCCGCCGCATCTGAATGGGCCACGACCAGCGGAAGATGATGCGGAGCGGGGTCATGCCGAGGCTTACGAAGAGGAGCACGAGCGCGGTGAGCCCGAGGGTGCGGGTGATGTAGTCGATGGGGTTGGCGCCGAGGTCGTCGGTGAAGAAGCTCCGCACCAGCACCCCGAGCGGCCAGAGGCTGGCGATCCAGACCGCGGTCTTGAACGCCACCCGCACCCGGTAACTCATGAAGGGTCTAGTAGAACTTCTTCAGATCCATTCCGGTGTACAGCGACGCCACCTGATCGCCGTAGCCGTTGAACATGAGGGTCTCGCGCCGACGCAGGTCGCCGATCCGCCGCTCGTTCGCCTGGCTCCATCGCGGATGGCTGACCTCGGGGTTCACGTTGGAATAGAAGCCGTACTCGGTGGGCGCGGCCCGGTTCCAGGACGTCTTGGGCTCGTCCGAGGTGAGCCGGATGCGCACGATGGACTTGCCGCTCTTGAAGCCGTACTTCCAGGGCACGACCACGCGAAGCGGCGCGCCGTTCTGATTGGGCAGCACCTGGCCGTAGAGGCCGACGGTCATGAGCGTCAGCGGATGCATCGCCTCGTCGAGGCGGAGCCCCTCCGTGTAGGGCCAGTCCAGCGCGAAGCCGAAGATTCCACGCTTCTGCCCCGGAAACATCTCGGGGTTGACGAGAGTGGTGAACTCCACGAACTTGGCCTGCGTGCGTGGGCTCGACCCGCTTGAGCAAGGCGGAGAGCGGGAACCCGATCCACGGAATGACCATGGACCACGCCTCGACGCAGCGCAGCCGATAGACGCGCTCCTCGAGCGGGAAACTTGAGCAGCTCCTCGATGTCGAAGGTCTTGGGCTTGGCGCAGAGTCCGTCCACCTGCACCGTCCACGGGCGAGTCTTGAGCGAGGCGGCGTGGGCGGCGGGGTCACCCTTGTCCGTGCCGAACTCGTAGAAGTTGTTGTAGGTGGTCACGCTCTTGTAGGAGGTGAGGGCCTCCTGCAGCTGATACGCGGGGTTCTTGGTCGCCTGGAGGGCTGAAGATTGCCCTGGGCTTCCGCCTCCCTGCCCCAGGGGGCAAGGGCCAGGGCCGCGACGCCCGTCATGAAAGCGCGGCGATTGAGATAGACCCCGTGATCGGTGATGTCTCGGGGTGAAATGTCCTCCCCTGAGCCTTATGTCCGCGTCGCGCTTGACCAGCATGGTCTTTGGCCTCCTCGAATGAGATGCACCTACGATGCTAGCAGGTTCCTTCCATACCGTGTCACACGGCTGTCAATTCGACGCCCTCTCCCGAATGCCCGCAAAGCGTGCCTTTTCCTTGGGATAGGAGCGAGTGAGGGGTCTAGGATGTTAGTCCCATGTCAAGCTGGGCCATGCGTGTCGGTGCTCGGGCTGACCCTCCTCATGAGCAGCTGCGTCGGACTGCCCGCCGGCACGTACTATCCCGAGCCAAGGGATCCCAACACCGCGCGTGTCGCGACGACCCTGTACCGGGCGGCCTCGGCCGCCGGCGACGATCCCACGCGATACACCTTCGCCTTCATCAGGACGCGGCACCCTGTCGTCTACACGGACGAGGACGCGACGTTCTATATATCCGACGGGCTCGCTGCCATGCCCATGCCCGTGCTCGAGGGCACGATCGCCCAGGCGGTGGCTCACGAGGTGCTCGACCATGTCGGCACGCGCCGGCGGATGTCCGCGGGCATGACCGGCGGCTTCAGCATCGCCGGCTTCTTCGTGCCCGGCGTGGGGATGCTCGACTACATGGTCAACCCGCTGGTTGTCCGGGCCTTCTCGCGCAAGCAGGAGCTCGACGCGGACAGGCGGGCGGTGGAGATTCTCCGCACCCTGGGAGATCCCACCCCACGCCGAACTCTGGCCGCGGCGATGCTCGCCACCGATGCGGCCCCCGTGAAGAGCCAGGAAGGCAGCGGCAGCATGCTCGACACGCGGCCCACGCTCCGGGCCCGCCTTGCCGCGCTCGAGCCGCTCGAGCCGCTCGAGCCCGCGTCCGTCGTCGAAGGCGAGACCACCACCGCCAAGCGGTGAGGCCTCGCTCAGACGCCGAGCAGGTGCACTTTCGGCGGCGACGGCGCCGTCACCGCCATGGGCTCCGGTAGCTCCTCGATCACCCGGGTGCCCGCGAGCAGGTCGGCGAGGCCGCGCCGCTCCTCCGTGAACACGATCCCCATGTAGCCCAACCCGAAGGTGGCCAGCGACAGGAAGCCGCCGAGACAGCGGAGCGCAGCGCGGCCGTAGCCGGGAATGCCGCCGTCACGCTTGATGACGGTGATACCCAGGGCCATCTTGCCCAGGGTCTGACCGCATCCACCGACCAGCACCACGTGATAGGCAATGTGCAGGGCGAGGGCGAGGCCCGGCATCACGAACAGAAGCAGCAAGAGGTCGAAGAGATCGCTGGGGGGCTGTCGAGGGCCCAGAGCCCGATCACCAGCCACATGGAGCAGAACACCCACGTCCCCGCCCCCACCATGCAGTCGAGGAGAAACGCCGAGAAGCGGCGCCAGAAGCCGGCGGTAACCACACCGGTCACGGACGGGCGCCCGCGGCGCTCCCGTAGAGGCGGCGGTATTCCTCCCAGGCGAGCATGACGCGTCGGACGAAGCCGCGCGTCTCCGTGAACGGAATGAGCTCGACGAAAACCTCGAGATCGTCGGTGGTGCGCGCCTTCCACCACTGGCGCACCGGAGTGGCGCCCGCGTTGTACGCGGCCACGGCGAGGCGCGGGTCCCCGAACTCCTTGAGGAGCCCGGCGAGGTGCGCGCTACCCAGCGTGAGATTGGCGAAGGGCTCGTCGAGGATGGCGCCGTCGTTGAAGGGCAGACCGCGCTGGCGCGCCATGGGCCTGGCCGTGTCGGGCATGAGCTGCATGAGGCCGCGCGCCCCCACCCGGGAGCGGGCCTGCGCGTTGTAGGACGACTCCTCGCGCACCACCGCCGCCACCAGATAGGGATCGACGGCCGCGCGGGCCGCCGCCTCGTTGACCTCGGAGCGCCAGCCGATCGGATAGAAGGCTTCCCAGAACGTCCGGGGGACCGCGGGCGGCGCGCTCCGCGCCAGGCCGAGGAAGTGGCGGCGCATGATCCTCAGCGAGAGGTAGTGGCGCGAATCCTGGGCATAGACGGTGGCCAGCGCATAGAGGCGGCGCGTATCGGCGAGGGACCGGCGCACCAGCTCGTCCATCTCCTCCTCCGCGAAATCGTCGAGCCCCACGGCATGGAGGGCCTCGATGCGCGCGTACGGCGCGTCGGCCCTGGAGGAATTCGCGGGGATCGGCGGGCAGCGACGCGGCCAGCTGCACCGCAGCGGGGTTGCGGCCCGGATGCGGGGAAGACGCGGCACCCGACGCAAGGCGAGGACACCGTAGTAGCTGCGGGGCGACTCGGAGATGAGCTGGGCAAAGTACTTGGAGGCGCTCTCGGCCTGGCCGGCCGCGGTGTGAGCGCGGGCCGTCCAGTACAGCGCCGCGTCGCGGTAGTTCTGGCTGGCCACGCGGATGGTCGTGATGCGCGCCCAGCGCTCGGCCGCCTCCGTGTAGTCGGAGCGAAGCCACGACAGCCAGCCGAGTCGCCACTGGGCGGCGATTCCCTCTTCCGACTCCGGATAGCCCTGGGCGAGCTTGAGATAGACCGCCTCCGCGGACTTCGAGTCCGGCCCCGCCTCGAGCATGCGCGCCTTGAGGAGCAGCGCATCGTCCGCTTCCGCGGCCTTGGGATAGTCGGCGACGAGGCGATCCAGGGCGGCGAGCGCGCCCTCGCGGTTCTTCTTCTGCTGGATCTTGGCCGACTCGAGAAGCCACGGCGCGCGCTTCTCCCCGTGGCCAGGGCGAGGGCGCGGGCGGTGGCGGCAAGGGCCGCGTCGTCGCGGCCGGCGCGACGCGCGCCGTCCATCACCACGCGGAGGGCCTTGAGGGCCAGGTCCACGGGCGGCCCCTCGGCGAGCACCGCTTCCGCCTCGGCACGCGCCTGATCACCCAGACCGGCCGCGACGACTTTCTCCGCTCGCTCGATGCGCTGGGCCGGCGTGGGAGGCACGGAAACGCCCCGCGCCTCGAGCCCTCTGAGCTCCCGCGCGGCCGCGTCCGCATACTGGGTGGCGGGCGCGGACAGCCAGAGCTCGCGGAACACGGCGGCCGCTTCGGTCCCCCGCCCCGCCGCGGCCAGCGACTGGCCCATGCGGAGCCGCGCTCGCGCCGCTTCCGCGTGGTCGGGGAAGCGATCGACGAAGCGTCGCCACAGTCCGGCGGCCGCGAGATCATCGCCGGTGCGGGAGGCCTGCTCCGCGGCAAGGAGAAGGGCGGGCGCCACCGCTCGGCTCTCCGGCGCCGCATCCGCCGCCTGCTGCGCGGCGGCGCGGGAGCCCGCGAGGTCACCCAGGCGGGCCAGGCTCTCGGCCTGTTGGAGCAGCGCGTATTCCGCGATGGGGGCGGCGATGCGGCTGACCTCGCCGAACTCGCGCTCGGCCTGGGCCCAGTCGCCGGCGCGGTAGGCCGTCACCGCGGCCGCGAAGAGCTCCCGCGCCTCGGGGAGAGGCGCACGGGGGCGGCCCCGCCGCCCGCGCGGAGACGCTCCCGAAGAGCACGGTGAGACAGAGGAGGAAGCGAAGGCCCGGCGCATTTCTCGAGTCTACCGCAGCGCCGTATCGCGGGCGATCCGGCGCGTGTAGACGATGCGCTGGATGGCCGTGACGTTGGTGAGCACGGCGAGGAGGGCCATGGCGGAGGTGAGCTGATTGAAGGCCGCTCCCGCGATGAGGGCGATGAGGCGCTCGGGACGCTCGATCACCCCGATGTCGCAGCGCACGCCGATGGACTGGGCGCGCGCCTTGGTGTAGCTGGTCATGAAGGTGCCGGCGAGGGTGGCCATGGTCAGCACCGAGCCCACGGTGTCGCCCCGCTGCTGGTCGTACACGAGGATACCGAACAGGATGGCCACGTCCGAGTAGCGGTCGACCACCGAGTCGAGGAACGCCCCGTAGTCACTCTCCGAGCCCGCGAGCCGGGCCACCGCACCGTCGAAGAAGTCGAAGAGCGCGGCCACCGCGAGGAGCACCGCCCCCAGCGCAGGCGCCCCAGCGAGAAGACATAGGCGGCGGTGACGCTCACGCCCAGGCCGAGGACGGTGAGGTGATTGGGCCGCGCGCCCACGCGAAAGAGCAGCCGCGTCACGGGATCGAAGAACCGGTGCAAGGGAGCCTTGTAGTGGCCGAGCATCTAGAGAGGCTTGCCCAGCGCGTCGTCCAGCGGCCGAGCGCACGAGCATCAGCTCGTTGGCGTCCTCGATGCGGCGCCCGTGGCGATCCGCGACGTAGAAGGTGTCGTAGGCGTGATCGATGTCGGTGGCGATCCGCGCGCTGGCGATGGAGAGGCCCGAGTGAGCCAGCGTGCGCGTGATGAGGTAGAGCAGCCCGACCCGGTCGGGACACTTGACCTCCACCACGGTATGGGTGTCGGAGAGGTGATTGTCGACGGTCACCTTGGCCGGCCCCGGAACGGATTCGTCGGCGGGCCGCCCGCCGCGGCGGGCCGCGAGCAGGAGCTCCACCGTCTGCTCGCCCGAGAGCACGCGGCGGAGCGACTGGAGGGTGCGGCGCCAGCGCGCCTCCTCCGTCACCGCTTCGCCGAAGGGATCGTTGACCTGGAAGGTGTCGATGGCCATGCCGTCGGCGCGCGTGTGGATCTGCGCGGAGAGGATGTTGATGCCGTTGGCGGCCAGGCACCCCGCGATGAGCGAGAAGAGTCCCGGCACGTCGCGCGTGATGATGACGAGATCCGAGGAGCCCAGATCGCGGTGATGGAAGAGATCGGTGGCCACCGGCTCCTCTTCGAGGCGCTCGATGAGCCGCAGGTGGGCGGCGATCCGCGCGGGGGGCGTGGTGGTGAGATACCGGTCGGAGACCATGGCGAGGTGCCCGGGCACGGCATTCCGGAGCCCGGGGTCGCGCAGCTCCGCATACACCCGCTGGGTCACGTCGTCGCGCGAGAGGCGCTCGAGCTTGCCCCCGGTGAGCCGGGCGAGGGCGCCTGAGTAGAGACTCCCAGAGGATCTGCGCCTGCCAGCCCGTCATCACTCCCGGTCCGACCGCGCGCATGTCGGCCACGGTGAGGAGGTAGAGCATGCGGAGCCGCTCGGGAGTGCCGCACAGTCCGGCGAGAGCCTCCACCGTCTTGGGATCGTTAACGTCGCGCCGCTGGGCGATGTGGGAGAGCGCGACGTGCTGGGCCACGAGAAGCACCACCGCCCCCGCCCCTTCGCCCGAGAGCCCGATGCGGGCGGTCAGCTCCTCGGCGAGGGAATGCCCTTGGCCACGTGGCTGTGGCCCTTGCCCTTGCCGATGTCGTGGAGAAGCATGCCGAGCATGAGGCAGGTCGGGCCGCTCCACCTCGTTGCAGCACCTGGGCGATGCCCTCGGACGACGCGGAGGCGCCGGGAGCGAGGGTCTCGAGATTCTCCACGGCGATGAGGGAGTGCTGGTCGGCGGTGAACTTGTGATAGACGTCGTACTGGACGAGACAGGTGAGGGCGTCCCACTCGGGCAGGTAGCGGCCGAGGAAGCCCACCTCGTGCATCTGGCGAAGCGTCTCGGCCACGCGCCCCCAGCTCCGGCAGATGTCGAGGAAGAGATCGCGCACCTCCACGGAGCGGCGGAAGCCGTCGTCCACGAGGTCGAGCGCCTCTTCGATGGCGCGGTCGACGTCCACCCCCAGCTCGAGTCCCAAACGGTGGGAATGCCAGAACACCTTCATGAGCCGCACCGGCTCGGCGCGGAAGTCGCGCCCGTCGGAGTGGACGAGGTGGATGCGCTCGTCCATCACGAACAGGCCGTCGGCCAGCGCCTCCTGGCGCAGCCGGCGCAGCACGGTGCCCCGCCGGGACAGCGTCTCCTGGCAGCGGGCGATGAGCCGGCTCGACACACGGTGGATGACACGGGCGTGGAGGTAGTAGTCGCGCATGAACTTCTCGACGTCCAGCGAGTTCTCGTCGCTCTCGTAGCCGAAGCGCTTGGCGATCTGGGGCTGGAGATCGCGCGAGAGCACGTCGTTCTTGTGTCCCGAGAGAAAGTGGAGCTCGTTGCGGACGCGCCACAGAAAGGTGAGGCGGCGTCGGTCAGCCGGTCCTCGCTGCGGGTGATCAGGCCCTTCTCGAGGAGGTCGCGCAGCGTACGCGCGCCGAACTTGGTCGAGGCCAGCCACATCGCGGTGTGGAGGTCGCGCAGCCCCCGCGGACTCCTTCACGTTGGGCTCGCCCATGTACGGCGAGCCGCCGAACTTCCGGTAGCGCTGATCGCGCTCGGCGAGCGCGGTCTCGAGGAACTGGCCGAAGTCCTTGCGGTAGACGTTCTCCGCGAGGATCCGGCGGAAGCGCTGGAAGAGCCGCCGGTCCCCACCACGTAGCGCGCCTCCTGCATGGAGGTGCGCGAGGCGAAGTCGGTGCGCGCCATGGCCACGCAGTCGGGGAGGCTCCGCACGGAGTGGCCCACGGTGAGGCCGAGGTCCCACAGCGTGTAGAGCAGCCCCTGGGTCGTCCGCTGGACGTAGGGCACCATCTCGCCGTCGTAGATGACCATCGAGATCCAGGTCGGAGAGCGGTCCCAGCTCGCCGCGCCCGTATCCTCCAAGGGCGACGAGGACGATGGGAGCGGGAACCGCGCCTTCCTTCTTGGCGTCGTCCACGGCGAGGCGGAAGAGCGTCGAGAGGAAGCCGTCCATGAAGGAGGCATAGGCCTGGACAGACTGCTGGCCGGAAGCGCCTCCGAGATGCGCAGCCTTGAGGAAGTCGACGTTCTGCGAAAGGTGCTGGCGGAGGAGCTCGAGCCTCAGCCGGCGCCGGCGCTCCGCACTCTCGGCAGCCGTGCCCTCGAAGCCCCGCTCCGCCTGCGCTTCCACGCGCCTGAGCTGGCGGAACAAGTCCGCAGACATATCGAAACGTTACATGGCAGGGTCCGAGATGTCAAACGTGACGCGGACTTGGACGCCAACGCCGGCCTCGCCTATGACGGTGCCTCGCCATACAATAGGCAGCCATGAAAAGGATCTGGCGCGAGACGCTGCGGGCGGTGACTCCATATGAGGCAGGTAAATCGCTCGAAGTGATTCAGAAGGAGATGGGACTGGCGTCCCTTCGGCGGCTGTCCGCCAACGAAAATCCGCTCGGGCCTTCACCCAAGGTGGTCGAGGCGCTGCGGAAAGAAGCGGAGCGGGCCCACCTCTATCCCGACGGCGGGTCCACGGCGCTTCGCGAAGCCATCGGGAGAAAGCTGGGCATCTCGCCGGAATGGATCATGGCCGGCAACGGCGGCGACGAGATCATCAGCTTGATCGCGCGGGCGACCTTCGAGCCGGGCGACGAGATTCTCATGCCGCACCCGTCCTTCGAGCCGTACTCGATCGAGGCGCGGCTCTCCGGCGCCACGCCCGTGCCGAGTCCCCTCAAGGGGCTACGAGACCGATCTCGACGATCTGCTGAAGCGCGTGACCCCGCGGACCAAGGTCGTCTTCCTGTGCACGCCTCACAATCCGGCCACCACCATCGTGCGGCGGGAGCCTCGACCGCTTCCTCTCCGCCCTCGGGGACGATCCCCGCTCGTCGTCATCGACGAGGCCTACCGCGATTTCTGCGACGATCCGGAGACTCCGGACGGCGTGGCCCTGGCCGGACGCTGGCCGCGCGTGATCTCGCTCCGCACGTTCTCGAAGATCGCGGGGCTCGCCGGCCTCCGTGTGGGCTTCGCGGTGGCCCAGCCGGAGGCGATCGGCTGGCTCAACCGGGTGCGCGCGCCTTCAACGTGAATCGCTTCGCCCAGGTCGCGGCGGTGGTGGCCCTCGACGACCCGGAGCATCTGGAGCGGTCGCGCGCCCTCGTCCTCACCGAGCGCCCGCGCCTCCTTGCGGAGCTGGCCAAGCGGGGAACGCCGGCCCCGCCCTCGCAGGCCAACTTCGTTCTCCCGCGCGTGGGCGATCATGCCGAGGCGCTGCGAATGGCTCTGCTGAAGGTGGGCATTCTCGTGCGCGACGGCGCCGCCGTGGGCTTCCCCGGCCATCTCCGCATCTCCATCGGCACACGTGCCGACAACGACCTCGTGCTCGAGGTCTGGGACCGGAGTAATCCGCTAGTTCCTCGTGGGCTGCGCGCCGTCGGCTGGTCACGTGCTCAGCAGACACGCTGTAGAGCTGGTCACGCGCCGGGGTTGGAGGTCTCCTCTCCAGACCACCCTGAGTCGCATTCCGCCAGGCCACTCGGGCCCGCCACGAGATTGTGGGTTGTGGCTTCGACTTCACCCAGAAGATAGGGGTCTGGAGAGGAGACCCCCAACCCCACCGCTCTCAGCCCGTGGTCCCACTTCCGACTTCCGACCAGCTTCACGAGATTCCCACGAGATTCCTGCATCAGGGACAGACTTTGCTCGTCGGGCTTCATAGGACTCGCGCAGTCGAGTCTGCAGAGCAGCCCCAGATCACAGCGGGGAGGGTGGGTGGGGAGGGGGCGCTCTCCCGGGGCCCGTATCTTCTGCGGGAGATTCTTCGAAGCGCCAAACCAACATCTCGTGGCGGGCCCGAGTGGCTGAAGCGGATTGCGACTCAGCGTGGTCCCGGAGAGCGCCCCCTCCCCACCCGCCCCGCGAAATAACCTGAAGCAGCGACTACGGGTGCTCAGGTGTCTGCGAGCGCGAACCTGACGGGAAGGCGTGACGAGAAGCTTCTCGGTCAGGTCGGGAACCTCGCGCAAGACGCCCTGGAAGTTCTTCCGGTCGATCACGAGCACGCGCGAGGAGGTCGCCGCGCGCACCGTGACCGAGCGCGGCCCGCCGTCGAGCAGGCTCATCTCGCCGAAGAAATCGCCCGGCCGGAGGAACACCCGCTTCTTGCGCCGGCTTCTCCACCGCCGCCGAGCCATCGAGGATGACGAAGAACTCGTCGCCGGGCTGGCCGGCCCGCGTCAGCGAAGTGCCCGCGGGCACCTCGACCACGCGCGAGATATCGGAGATCGCGCGCAACTGCTTCTGCGTGCACTCGGCGAGCAGCGGCACGTCTTCCAGGTGGCGCATCTTCTCGTCATTGCTCACGCGGGATCCGCTGGGCTGGGCACGGCGAAGAGCCTCCCTCAAGTCCTGCGGGATCGAGCCATCGAGGATTCTGCCGATCAATTCCATGCGGCCTCCTTCAGCGCTAGCGCCGCGGCGGCGGCTTGACGCTCTTGGTCTTTCCTCGGGCGGTCGGGCCAGGCGATCGCGCTCGGCCTGAAGAGCGCGAACCTCCCGCTCGAGCTTCACCGTGCGCTCGTGGGCCAGGGTCGCCTGCAGGCGCAGGTCCTCCGCTTCCTTGTAGACGCGCGTCAGCTCCTTCTCGAGCCGGGCGGCATTTCGGCGGCTGTCGGACCATTTCATCCATAGCATCGCCGTCAACACCACGAGGACCAGGCAGGCGGCGATCAGCGCCCACGGGCGCCGCGAGGACGCTCCTCCATGGCCGTCGCGCCTCCGTCCATACCCTCTTCGAGAGTGCGCTCCCTGGGCATGTCTGCTCCGAGACTAGCATCACGGAGTCAGGCCCCGCCAGAATTTGCTAGAGTTCGAGCGTGCTCCCCGGGATTCGCGTGGGCCACGTCACGGATCTCCAGTCGCTCACCGGCTGCACCGTCATCCTTCCCGATCGGCCCGCGGTGGGCGCGCTCGAGATCGCCGGATGGGCGGCCGGGGTGTACGGCATCGAGTTCCTCGATCCACGTCACGTCGCGCCCACCGTGGACGGCATCATGCTCGCCGGAGGCAGTGCCTTCGGTCTCGAGGCGGTGTGGGGTGCCCTCGCCTACCTCGAAGAGCACGGCCGGGGCTATCCCGTGGGCCGCACCGTGGTGCCGCACGTCGCGGGCGCCATCGTCTTCGATCTCAACGTGGGCGACCATCGCGTCCGTCCCGACCGGGCCATGGGCTATGCGGCGTGCGTCGCCGCGCATCCGGGAAAGGTCGAGGAAGGGAGCGTGGGGGCGGGCACGGGCGCCACCGTGGGCAAGCTCTACGGCATCACGCGCGCCATGCGGGGCGGCCTCGGATGCGCGCGGGTCGACGTGGATGGGGTCGCGGTGGCCGCGCTCATGGTCGTCAACGCGGTGGGCGACGTACGGGATCCCGTCACCGGCCGTCTTCTCGCGGGCGCGCGCGATTCCGCGGAAGGCCGGGAGCTCGTCGACACTGCGGCCGCCCTCGAAGCGGGGCGGCCCTTCCCCACTTTCGCCCCGTCAACACCACCATCGGGGTCATCGCGACCACCGCCGGCCTCGGCAAGTCGGAGGCAGCCCGCCTCGCGCACCTCAGCCTCGAGGGCTTCGAGCACGCGCTCTCTCCTCCGCATCTGCCCACGGACGGTGACGCCCTCTTCTGTCTGTCCATCGGAGAGGAGCGAGCCGAGCTGGAAGCCCTCGGCGCGGCGGCCGCCCAGGCCGTGGCCGCGGCCATCGCGCGGGCCGTCCTCTACGCGACGCCGCTCCCCGGTTTGCCCGCCGCGGGAGACCTGATCGCCTAGAATTTAGAAAGGGCCCGCGGAGGCTGCGCGGTAGAATCCGCGCGGGAGATGCCTTGAGCCCCTCGGCGCCACCATTCTCCGCGTCCTCCTCGGCTGCACCTATCTCGCCCACGCGTACTACATCTGGGCCGTGTCTCACCCCCGACGCCCTCGCCGACCTCGTGAACAAGCAGACGGGTCTGTCCCTCGGCGGCAATTTCGTCTGGTACCAGTTGGTCGCGCATGTTCTGGGAGGATTCATGCTCGTGCCGGGCATCGCCACGCGATGGGCGGTGGCCGCGAATATCCCGGCCCTCCTCGCTTCGGTGATCGTGCTGCACTTCCACGAGGGTACTTCCTTCACGTCGCGATGGTGAACGCCGCGCCGAACCGGGCGCAGGTGGCCGGCTACGAATACGCCCTGTTCGTCCTCGTGGCCACCATCGCGCAGTTCTTCCTGGGCACGGGCGCCCTCGGCTTCAGCCGCGACCGATAGCGGGCTCGCGGCTTTCTTCCTGCCAGAGCCCGAGGCGCGGAGGGCGGGCTCGTCGTTGAAGTGGAAGAGACAGGCGGGCCGGGATGACGACGAGATTCCGGTGCTGGAGCCAGTGCCACGGCGGCGCCACCACACAGTCGCCCGGCGCCCAGGTGAAGGTCTCCTCGCCGATCCTGCTCTCGCCCTCGCCCTCGATGACGTGGAACACTCCGCTCCCCGTACGGCGCTCGCCGGAGGTGCTCTCGCCCGGACGCAGCCACTGCGCCTCGCAGCCGATGGTGCGCAGGGGAACGTCCCCGTCCGCGGATTGACGTAGCGAAGCACCACGGGCTGGCCGGCGGGCGCGGCCGCCGCCATGCGCCGCCAGCGCCTCCCGGGTCGTGCTCCACGGCCAGCGCACCTGCGGATAGCCGGTGTCCTCGTAGCGCGAGGCGCGGGGCACCATGCCCGCGGCGGTGAACTCGTCCTGCGACGAGTCGATGGCCGTGGCGGGCGCGGCCGCCGGGCGCATCTTCGACGCCCACGCCGCCTCGAAGCTCCGCACGAGCGGGATGTCGAGCCCGTCGAGCCAGATCACGGGCTCCGTGCCTTCGTGGCCGTGGTCGTGCCAGCGCATGGGGGCGTGATGATGAGGTCGCCGGGCTCCATCGCGCACCGGACGCCGTCCACGGTGGTGAAGGCGCCGCGCCCCTCCACGATGAGGCTGCAGGGCGGCCGGGGTGTGATGGTGACTCGGCGCCGTCTCCCCGGGCAGGATGATCTGAAGTCCCGCGAAGAGCGTGGCGGTGGCCGCGTAGGCCCCTCCAGTCCGGGATTGCGCAGGACGAGAACGCGGCGCTCCGCCTGCTCCATGGGCACGAGGCGGGCCGCCTCGAGGAGCGGGCCCCGCATCTCCGACCAGCGCCAGCGATGGGGTACGGCCTGCGTCACGCGCTCCTGAGGCAGGAGCGCGTGGAGGGCCGTCCACAGGGGCGCGAGGGACAGCCGGTCGAGCCCCGCCGAGTACTCGGCGGGGAGATTCGGATCGCGAGTGGTCATCGTGGCCGGATTCATGTCGACCTCCATGCGGATGCATGGTCATGCGCGGGCCTCGTCCTCTGAGCTGGCGGGTCGCATGCTGTCGCGGGCGTCGGCGAGGCGCTCGGCCTCCTGACGTACCTGCGCCAACCGTCCCGGATCGTGGACGAAGCGCGGCTCCGTCACGTAGCCTGACCAGCTCGCCATGTAGCCGGGCTGCGACAGGCCGAGGGCGAAGTCGGAGATGCGTGGCCGGGTTGGCGAAGTCGGCCATGATGCCGACCTCCTCGAAGCGTCTGCGGGCGCTTGTCGTCGAGCAGCGCGGCGAGCGCTGTGGGATGCGGTCCGTGGGGCAGTCCCACGGGATGCACCGACACCATGCCCTCCGAGAACACCCCGCCGCGGCTGAAGAAGCGCCCGACGTGATAGCCGAGCGTCTCGCAGTAGTCGAGATTGTTGTGGAAGAAGGGCACCCACAGCCCTTCCTTCTCCGCGGAGCGCACGGTGAAGACGCAGATATAGCAGCCGGGCAGGATGAAGCACGGTGTGGCCGGAGGGCGGCACGTGCGAGCGATCGGCCACGAGCGGCCGCACGTCCTCCACGGCGAACTTGTAGGGCAGGTACGTGCCGCGCCAGCCGACGGCGTCGAAGGGGTGCGTCGGGTGGACCCGGCGCGCGTAGGTGCCGTCGGTCTTGGAGATGATCTCGAAGCGTCCCGCCTCGTTGCGCGTGTCGAGCGAGCGCGGGAAACTTGTAGTCGCTGCGACTGTGGGTCAGGAACTGCCCGGTGGTGGCCGCCTCGGCCTTCTCCGGATCGCCCGCGAAGCTCTCGTACACCCAGTAGTACTGCGGACCCGGGCCGAGCTCGAAGCGATGGGTGATGCCCTTGGGCACGATGAGGAAATCGCCCTTGCCGTAGGCGATGGGTCCGAACGTCGTCTCGAGCGTGCCCGAGCCCTCGTGGATGAAGAACACGAGAGTGGCCGAGTGATGCTCGAAGAAGTAGTCCATGGGCGCAGTGGGCGCCGTCACGTTCATGGCCGCCGTGGCATTGGCCACGAGCCGGCCCATGCCGCGATAGACATCGCGCGAGGGCGCGGGCTCCAGACATGCCGAGGGCGTGGTGAACGCCGCCGACCGGATGGAGCGGCGACTCCCAGTGCGGCGCGAAGCTCGCGCCGTCGAGGAGCCGGCTCTCCTCGGCGAGCCAGTTCGTCGGCGGGTAGAGATGATAGGTGTGGCTCACCTTGCCGGCGAAGCCGCCGCGCCCGTGCTCCTGCTCGTAGACGTGGCGGAGGAGCGGGCCCGCATGGGCGCCCGCGGCACGATGCCGACCTCGGGAATGCCGCTGAAGTACTCGAACTTCTCCATGGCGACCTCCAGCTACACCGTGGCGAAGAAGCGCGCGGGGCGCCCTCGGTGCCCGCGATCTTGTAGAAAGGCGCCGCGAAGTCGACGCGGCGACGGGGCAGCGCGCCCAGGTTGGTCAGCCCTTCCATGATGACCACGCCCGGCGCCCAGGATGACCCGGTGCATGGCGAAGTCCTCCGAGCCGAAATCGGGCAGGCGCGCGCAGTACTCCTCGAAGAAGTCGAAGCCGATGTTCTTGGGCCCGCGGTCCACCAGCCACTGCGCGCGTCTCGGGCGGAAAGTAGCGGCGACTGGGTGAAGTAGTCGGGCCACCTCCCGTACATCCTGTCCGTCCAGTCCGGTGCGCAGCAGGACGATGTCACCGCGCTTGACGTCGCCGGCGCCGCCCTTCTTGAGATCGTCGATGGTGATCGCGATGGTTCGGGCCGGCCCAGGACAGATCGACCACGAGCGCCTCGCCCATCACCTGGTCGAGCGAGATCTCCGCGGTGGTGATGCCGTTCTTGAAGACGTGGAGCGGCGAGTCGATGTGCGCGCCGGTGTGGAGGCTCTGGTGCACGCTCGACACCTGCCAGAAGCCGGGCCCCGGTTGTGCGGCGTGACCTCGAGCACGCATATTGGTGGACGGCGGGCTCATGGTGCTCGAGTCCACGGTGACGGAGAGATCGACGAAGCGGCCCATGCGGTCCCCTTCCCGGCGCGCCAAGACTAGCACCGGCGCTCCGTGTATGCTATCCGTCCGATCCACTCCGGCGAAGGGAGCTGCCATGCGGCTCGAGGGGAAAGTGGTCATCGTCACGGGCGCGGCCAAGGGGATAGGCGCGGCCATCGTGGAGGCGTGCGTGCGCGAAGGCGCGCAAGGTGGCCGCGCTCGACCTCGACGGTGGCGGCGCGGAGACGCTGGCCGACCGCCCTGCGCGGACGGGGCGCCGACGTGCTCGCCCTCTCCGCCGACGTGACACGATCGTCGGACATCAGCCGTGCGCTTCGCGGCCGTGCGCGCGCGCTGGGGCCGCGTGGACGTCCTCGTCAACAACGCGGGAGGCTTCGCGGTGATCCGGGCCACCGAGGAGATCTCCGAGGAGGAATGGAACGCCATCGTGGCCTCGAACCTCACCAGCGTCTTCCTCTGCTCCAAGGCCGTGCTCCCGATCATGAAGCGCCAGCGCTACGGCCGCATCGTGAACCTCGGCCTCCGTGGTCGGCCGCGCCGGCGCCGTCCGCGTCACCTCGCACTACGCGGCGGCCAAGGCCGGCGTCATCGGCTTCACCCGTCACCTCGCCCTCGAGGTCGGCGGCCACGGCATCACCGTCAACGCGGTGGCGCCGGGGACCACCGCCACCGAGCGCGTGCTCAAAGCGCGGACGCCGGAGGAGACGCAGCGGGTGGCCGAGGCCATTCCGCGTAAGACGGCTGGGCGAGCCCGGAGAGATCGCGGAGGCCGTCGTCTTCCTCGCCTCCGACTCCGCGGCCTTCATCAACGGCGCCACCCTCGACGTCAACGGCGGCCAGGTGATGGTGTGAGGACGTGAACGCCGCCCTCCTCGCGGATGCCCGGCGTGAGCTCGGGCAGATGCCCGCCGTGCTCGAGAGCCTCCTCGGCGGCCTCGATGCCGAGGCGCGCGCACGCGGCCCGCGCTCGGCGAATGGTCGTCCGGTGGAGATCGTCTGCCACCTGCGTGACGAGGAGACCGAGGACTTCGGCGCCCGCCTCCGCGTGATCCTGAGCGGCGCGGACGAGCTTCGCGCCGCATCGACCCCGAGCGCTGGGCCGAAGAGCGGCGCTACCGCGAGGCGAGCCTCCCGGTAGCGCTGGGGGCATTTCGCGCGCGGCGCGAGGAGAGTCTCGAGCTGCTTCGCTCCATCGCGCCGGAGGCGCTGGACAGATCGCGCTCGCTCGGTCGGCTGGGCCGGCTCTCGGGGCTGGACCTCGTGGCGGCATGGGTCGCCCATGACCGCATCCATCTGGCCCAGCTCGCCGCGACCCTCGCCCGCGTATGGACGCTCCGCTGGGCACCTCTTCGCACCGACTACGCGGGCCCTATTCCGTACCCGCCCGACCCCGAAGACCTGAGCCGCGTCGGCCGGCGCGCGGCGGGCCGTTGCCATCGCCCGGCCCGTCGTGCCACTTGTCACGCGGTCGCGCGACATTTTCGCCATGGAGGCTCGCATGCGCAGGCTCTGCATCGTCACGCTCATCCTGGCCGCCGCCGGGCTGGTCATGGCTTCCGGCGCGGGCTGGGCCCAGAAGGGGCCGATCAAGGTCGGGCTCATCCTGCCCGAGACGGGTCCTCTCGCCGCCAACGGCAAAGGACATGGCCAACGGCATGCAGCTCTTCTTCGAGGAGCATGGCTGGAAGCTGGCGGGACGCGAGATCAAGCTCATCACCGAGGACGACGAGGGCAAGCCGCCCACCGGTCTCGCCAAGGCGCGAAGCCTGGTGGAGAGCCAGGGCGTGCACGTGCTGGTGGGGCCGCTCTCCGCCGCCGTCGGTTACGCGGTGGCGCGGCTACGTGAACGACAAGAAGGTGCCCACCATCTTTCCCATCGTCTCCGCGGAGGACATCACCCAGCGCAAGCGCAGCCCTACATCGTCCGCACCGGCTGGTCGAGCGCACAGCCGTCGCAGCCCTTCGGCAAGTGGGTGTACGACAACCTCGGCTACCGGAAGATCGCCATGATCGGCTACGACTTCGCCTTCGGCTGGGAGGTGGCGGGCGGCTTCCAGCGCACCTTCGAGGACGCGGGCGGCCAGGTCGTCCAGAAGCTCTGGCCGCCGCTCAGCACCGCTGACTTCGCGCCCTATCTCGCCCAGCTCCGCCGCGACGTGGACGCCGATCTTCTGCGTCTTCTCGGGCGCCGACGCGCTCCGCTTCGCCAAGCAGTACTCGGAGGCCGGGCCTCAAGGGCAAGCTGCCCCTCATCGGCGGCGGCACCTTCACCGACGAGCACGTGCTCCGCACCATGGGCGACGAGGTCCTGGGCGTGGTCACCGCGCTGCACTACTCGGCCGCCCTCGCCACACCCGCGAACCAGAAGTTCGTCCAGGCCTACGAGGCCAAGTTCAAGCAGGTGCCGTCCTACTACTCGGAGGGTCGCTACGTCGGAGGTCTCGCTCTCAAGGCAGCCCTCGAGGCGACGGGCGGCGACATCGAGAACGTCGGAGAAGTTCCTCGGCGCGCGTGCGCCGCGTGGATCTGTCCGACGCCCCCGGGGCCCCATGCGCTTCGACGACTACGGCAACCCCGTCGAGAACATCTACGTGCGCAAGGTGGAGCGCGTGGGCGGGCAAGCTCCAGAACACCGTGATCCACACCTTCCCCAGCGTCTCCCAGTTCTGGACCTTCAAGCCCGAGGAGTTCCTCAAGAACCCCGTCTACTCGCGCGACTACCCCGTGCAAGCACTGCAATCTCCCGCTCACCGGGCGAGGCAGTGAGGGGCGGTCTAGTGGCTACCATCGGCATCGTCGGCCTAGGCCTCCTCGGCTCACGCCTATCCGCCCGCGCTTCCTCAAGGCCGGCCACGCGGTGGTCGGCTTCGACATCCTGCCGGAGCAGGTCGCCGCCCTCGACAGCGCTGGAGGCCAGGCCGCGGCGTCCGTCCGCCGCCGTCGCCCAGTCCGCGGAGGCGGTCTGCACGCTCCTGCCCTCGCTCGCCGCGGCGGAGTCGGCCATCCTCGGCCGCGACGGCGTCCTCGCGGGCGCCCATACCGGACTCGCGGTGATCCAGATGAGCACGATCTCGCCTACCCTGACCGAGCGCTCGCCGCGAGACGTCAGCGGCCCGTCGGTCTGGGATTCCTCGACTGCCCCGTCAGCGGCACCAGCACCATGGTCGACCGCGGCGACGGCATCTTCTTCGTCGGGGGCGAGCGCGCGCTCTACGAGCGCTGGCGCCCCGTGCTCGAAGCCGTCGCTTCCGCGCGCCGTCCACGTCGGCCGGCGTGGGCCAGGCCATGACGCTCAAGCTCGTCGCCAATCTCCTGGTCGCGCTCCACAGCGCGGCGGCCGCCGAGGCGCTCACCCTTGCGCGCAAGGCGGGTCTCGATCTCGACCATCGCCCTCGACGTGCTCAACTCGAGCGCGGCAACTTCCGCCATGCTCAAGGTGCGCGGTCCCATGATCGTGCGCGGCGATTTCCCGGCGCAGATGAAGCTCGACCTCTTCATGAAGGACATCCACCTGATGCAGGAGGCGGCGGCCGCGGTGGGCGCGCCCCTGCCCTTCACCGATCTCGCGGAGCGGCCTGCTACGCGGCGGCCCAGGCCGCCGGCCACGGCGGCGAGGATCTCGCGGTGGTGGTGACCGCGCTCGGTCGATCGTCCGCGCGGCGGCCCAGGCCGCGCCACGCCAAGGCGGGCTCGCGCCGCGGCGGCAAGTCCGTCGTGAAGAAGAGCCGGCGGCGGCCCCCGCGAAATAGTGCGTCAGTTCCGGGAGAGAAAATCCAGGAGGGCGCCGGTCTCCGCGATGCCGAGCGAATCCAGCAGCTCGAAGAGATCCGTGGACATCTGCTCGAGCGTGTAGGGACCGGCGGGAGTGTCGGAGCCCCGTGCCCTCGCACGTCGTAGCGCAGCACGCGATAACGCTGGGTCAACGCTGCCGCGTGGTCGTCCCACAGAGCGAGGGTGGCGTCCCCTCTCCCCTACCGGAAGCGGGGCAGGACCTCGCGCGCGAAGAGCTCCATCGAGCGGCGAACCCGCTCCTGGGAGAGACCGCCGAAGTTCATCCAGCACATCACCTGGCCCACGCCCATCTGGCGCATGCTCTCGATGTGGCGCGCCACCGTGTCGGGCGAGCCGAAGGCGAGCGTCTCCGCCACGAGGCCCTCCCACGTGACCTTGGAGAGCCGCTCCGCCATGGCGCGGAAGCCGGGCTGGAGCGACGGGTGCGCGTCCTCGATGCGCTCGGGGATGACGAACCTGCGGAAGGACTCCTGGTACCAGAGCTCGGCGTCCTTGGCCTCGGCGCAGCGCCGCGCGCGTCGGTGTCCGCCACGTAGATCTGGCGCGAGACGCCCCAGCGGCAGAGGAGCTGCGCGATCTCCGTCCGCGCTGCGTCCGGACTTTCTTGAGCGTCTCCACGTAGGTGTCGCGGTTGCCGACGAGCTGGCTCCACGGGGCCGAAGAGGACGGAGTTGAGCATGGGCCAGCCGCGCAGCGCCGTGTTCTCGATGCCGTCCTTGGTACACGCAGACCTGGTAGAGCGGCGGATGCGGCTGCTGCAGCGGCTTGGGAATGACCGGACACCTCGGGCACCTGGAAGAAGCGGCCGTCGTAGGAGAAGCGCTCCTCCGTCCACGCGCGCTGCATGATCTCCACCGCCTCGTCGAAGCGCTCGCGGCTCTCCTCCTGCGGCACGCGGTAGCCGCGGAACTCGGCGGGGCGGTTGCCGCGCCCCACCCCGACGTCGAGCCGGCCGCTCGAGATGATGTCCACCAGGGCCATCTGCTCGGCGAGGCGGAGCGGATGGTGAAAGGGCAGGATGGCCGCGGCGAGGCCGATGCGGATCCGCCGGGTGCGCGAGGCGGCGGCGGCGGCGAGGGCTGGCGGGATCCACCGAGAGGCCGTAGTCGATGAAGTGGTGCTCGGTGAGCCAGACCTCGTCGAAGCCCAGCTCCTCCGTCCACTCGATCTGCTCGAGCTCGCGGCGGATGATGTCGTCGTGGCGGTGGCCCGGCGGGGCCTGGAAGAAGTAGAAGGTGCCGAAGCGCATGCGATGACCTCCTCAGGTCACCCCAAGATAGCGCGACTTCATCGTCCTCGTTGGCGAGCAGCTCGGACGGCGTCGCCGGAGTGGACGATCTGCCCGCGGCTCAGGATGTGCGCGCGGTCCGCCACCGAGAGCGCCAGCGGCAGGTTCTGCTCCACGAGCAGGATCGACAGCCCCTCGCGCTTGAGCTCGCTCGATCACCCGGCCGACCTCGCGCACGAGCAGGGGCGCCAGCCCCTCGGTCGGCTCGTCCATCAGGAGCAGCGTCCGGGTTGCTCATCAGCGCCCGGCCGATCGCCAGCATCTGCTGCTCGCCGCCCGAGAGCTTGTTGGCGCGGTTGCTCCGCGCGCTCGCGCAGGCGCGGGAAAGAGCTCGTGCACGCGCTCGAGGTCCACGGCCCGCGCCCGCTCCGCGCCACCTCGAGATTCTCGCGCACGCTCAGCGAGGGAAGACGCGGCGGCCCTGCGGCACCAGCGCCATGCCCGCGCTCCACCATCCGGTAGGGCGGCCAGCCGCGTGATGTCCTGGCCCTTGAAGCGCACGCGCGCCGCGGCGGGGCGGGGTGAAGCCGATGATGGAGCGGATCAGCGTGGTCTTGCCCATGCCGTTGCGGCCGAGGATGGCCAGCGACCTCGCCCGGCGTCCACGCGGAGCGAGATGCCCTGGAGCACGTGGCTGTCGCCGTAGTAGGTGTGCACGTCCTCCACGTCGAGTACCGCCCCGCCTCAGGCACCGAGGTAGATCTCCTGCACCTGCGGGTCGGCCTTCACCTCGTCGCGCGAGCCGTCGGCGATGACGCGGCCGTAGTGGAGCACGGTGACCGCGGGGCGACAGCTCGAGCGCGATGTCCATGTCGTGCTCGATCATGAGCACGGTGATGGCGGGATCGAGCCGCCGCAGCAAGCCAGCCATGAGCCGTGACTCCGCCGGCGAGAGACCGGCCGTTGGCTCGTCGAGCAGAAGCAGGCGCGGACGGCCCGCCGAGGGCCAGCGCGATCTCGAGCTGGCGCTGCTCGCCGTGGGACAGGTTCCGCACGCGTGGCATCGGCGACCGCCGGCGAGGCCCACGGAGTCGAGCGTGGCCCGTGCGCGGGTCTGGAGATCGCCGAAGCGTCGCCGCCGGCCGCAGCATGGCGAAGCGGCTCGACGTGTGGCGCCTGGACGGCGAGGAGGGCATTCTCCAGCACCGTCAGATCGGGGAACAGGTTGGTGATCTGAAAGGTGCGGGCGAGGCCCGGGCGGCGCGGCGATGGGCGGAGGCGTGCCGGTCACGTCTCGGCCGAAGAGCGTGATCCGGCCCGAGCTGACACGGCAGCGCGCCCGCGATGAGGTTGAACAGCGTGGTCTTCCCCGCGCCGTTGGGGCCGATGAGCGCGCGGCGCTCTCCCGGCTGCACCTCGAGGCCAACGCCATCCACGGCGCACAGACCGCCGAAGTGCTTGGTCACCCTCCAACCTCAGCGCCAGCATGATTTGCTCATCCCTCGCCCCCGGAGGGGAGAGGGCAGGGGTGAGGGGCGCGCAGCGCTCGCGCTCAAGGAATCCCCTCACCCCCGCCCTCTCCCCAGAGGGAGAGGGAGTCGGGCGCTAGCAGTGCTTGCATGGGGGATAGTCGCGTGTGTAGAGGGGCTGCTTCAGGAACTCGTCGGGGTTGTATTTCCAGAACTGGCTCACCGCGGGATAGGTGAAGATCACGGAGTTCTGGAGCTGGCCGCCCACCCGCTCCACCTTGCGCACGTAGATGTTCTGGACAGGATTGCCCCACTTGTCGATGACCACGGGTCCGCGCGCGGAAGTCCTTGAGCTCCACCTTCTTGCAGAGCGGCCGAGCAAAGCCTCGCGATCTTCCACCTTGCCGTTGATCGCCTTGATGGCCTCCACGATCCAGCGCATGTTCGTGTAGCAGGTCTCCGCGTAGTACGAGGGGATCTTGCCCGCCTTGGCCTCGAAGGCCTTCGCGTACTTCTTGTTGGCGGGATTGTCGAGGGCCGGCGGAGTAGTGGAGCGGCGGTGATGGACGCCGAGGGCCTCGTCGCCCATCTGGCGGCAGCACCGACTCGTCGGTGAGCGTCCCGCTGCCGATGAGCGGGATCTTCGCCCTTCAGCCCCGACTCCGCGTACTGCTTCACGAACTGCAGCGATCCAGCCGTCCGAAGAAGACGGCGAACACCGCGTCGGCGTCGCGGCTGGATCTGGGCGATGAACGGAGAGAAGTCGGTGGTGTTGAGCGGCGTCCAGATCTTCTGCATCGACCTGCCCGCCCTGCTCCTCGAAGGTGCGCTGGAAGCCGCCCACCGTTTCCCAGCCGAAGGCGTAGTCCAAGCCGACGGTGGCCACCTTCTTGTACTTGAGATTCTTGGCGACCCACTCGCCGAAGGGCTGCATAGACTGGCTGCGTGTTCCAGCCCGTCCGCACCACCCACTTCGCGGGCTTGCGCTGGGTCAGGTCGTCGGAGGACATGACCGGATAGGTGGTGGGAATCTTCGCGGCGTCGGCGAAGGGATGAAGCGCGTAGCCGGTGGAGGCGAGCAGCCCGCCGGTGAGACGTGGCCACGCTGGTCCTGGTCCACCAGCTTGCGCGCCTTGGTGAGCGCGGTGGCCGTCACGCCCTCGGTGTCCTCCACGATCAGCTCGATCTTCCGCCCCGCCACCTGGCGATTGATCTCGTCCAGGTAGAGCTCGGTGCCCGCCAGCATGTCCTTGCCGAGCGCGGAGGCGGCGCCGGTGAGCGGCACGAGGAGCCCGATCTTGATGGGGCCGCTCTGGGCGTGGGCGGCGCCGGGAGCGATGCCGGCGAGGGCGAAGACAGCCATCGCTATCAACCGCACGACGCGAGCAATCATGGCAAGCCTCGAGGGTCAGCGCCGGCGGCGGCGAAACGCGCCGACGACACCATGCGGGGCGAAGAGGATGACGCCGATGTAGACGGCGCCCAGGATGAGCAGCCAGCGCTTGGTGTACACGCTCACGAAGTTCTTGAGGAACACGATGATGCCGGCGCCGAGCGGCGGGCCCGATCAGGGTGCCCGGGCCGCCGAGCGCCACCATGAGGAGCGCCTCCACCGAGGTCACGAGCTGCACGTCGGTGGGGCCGACGAAGCCGTTGTAGTAGGCCCAGAGCACGCCGGCCACGCCCGCGAAGACGCCCGCGATCACGAAGGCGAGATACTTGTGCAGCCACACGTTGTAGCCGAGGGCCTCGCATGCGGGACTCGCTGCTCGCGGATGCCCTTGCAGGCCGAGGCCGAAGGGCGAGCATGACGAGCAGGCCCAGCAGCGTCCACGCCAGCGGCCGCGGTCACGAGCGCGAAGTAGAAGAACGGCAGCGGCGCGCTCAGGCTCCAGGCGCGCCAGCTCGGGTCGCGGCACGCCCGGATACGCCGTTGTCGCCCTTGGTCAGCGACACCCAGCGGAAGGCGAGCCCCCAGACCACCATGCCGAGGGCGAGGGTGATCATCAGGAAGTAGGTGCCGCGCGGCGCGGATGGCCACGCAGGCCGAACACCGCCGCGGTCACCGCGGCCAGCGCGATGCCGGCCGCCAGGCACGCCAGGAGGCCCACCTGCCGCTCGGTGGCAGGAGCGCCACGGCATAGGCGGCGACGCCGAAGTACGCCGCCTGGCCCAGCGAGGGCAGGCCCGTGTAGCCGAGGAGCACGTCGAGGCTCATGGCGAGGATGCGCGAAGATCAGCGCCTGGGTGATGCAGGGTGAGCGGATAGGCGGGCAGCACCGGTCCGAGGGCGGCCAGCGCGCCAACGACGATGACGGCGGCGAGAGCGCGCCGCCCGATCACGCGTGCGGCGCGCCAGGGCATCAGGCCCGGCCGAAGAGCCCGGTGGGGCGGATGGCGAGGATGAGCGCCATGGGCGCGAACAGCGTGAAGTAGGCCAGCTCGGGGAAGAGCGCCTTGCCGAAGTTGTCGAGAAGGCCCACGAGCAGGCTGCCCGCCATCGCCCCGGGCAGGCTGCCGAGCCCGCCCACGATCACCACCACGAAGGCGTAGGGCAGCACCTCGAAGTCGGCGCCCGGATAGACGCCGAGGAAGCCGCCGCCGATGACCCCGCCGAGGGCGGCGAGGCGCGGCGCCCAGCGCCGAAGACGGCCAGCGAGACGCGCGGCACGTTGATCCCCACGCCCTGGGCCATCTCCGCGTCGTCCACGGCGGCGCGGATCATGGCGCCCGCCCGCGTGCGGTCCAGCAGCAGCCAGAGCGCCGGCGCCGACCACGACGGCCACGCCCACGATGAAGATCCGATAGATCGGGAAAGACGGCGCCGCCCACGCGCAGCCCGCCCGAGAGCGCGGCGGGCACGGGCAGGTTGTAGGGATCGCCGCCCCAGATCAGCAGGGCCAGATCCTGGAAGATCAAGCGCGAAGCCGATGGTCATCAGCACCTGGCCCAGCGTCCTGGCCGCGCAGCCGGCGGAGGAAGAACCGCTCCATGGCCATGCCGATGAGGGCGATGGCCACCGCGCCGGCCACCACCGCCATGCGCGAAGCTCCGGGTGCGCAGCGCCACCGTCAGCCCGACGTAGCCGCCCAGCATGAAGTAGGAGCCGTGGGCCAGGTTGACGATGCGCATGACGCCGAAGATGAGCGAGAGCCCGCTGGCGAGGAGGAAGAGGAGCGCGCCGTACGAGAGGCCGTTGAACGTCTGGACGACCCAGAAGTCCGGCCGCACGCCGGGCTCCGGTCTCCAGAGCGCAGCAGTGCGGGCGGCGTTGGCGCGGACGACGCGTTGCCTGGTCCTTCCGGCTGAGCGCCGGCCGCCTTGGCCTGGATGATCGCGCAGCGGCCGGTCGTAGCCCATGTCGAAGCAGAAGTCGGTGCCGAGCATCACCCGATCCGCGCCCACCGTGGCGACGAGATAGCGGAGCGGCGCGGCGCGTCGTGGCTGATGATGTCGTAGGTGAAGCGGCGGAGATAGGCGCTGAAGGGCTTCTTCGCCACGCCCGTTCGTCTCCGGCCGCACCCTCTGCCCGTGACGCGAGGCGTCCGTGCAGATAGGGCAGCGCGCCGCCCGCGTGCGGCAGGCACACCTCGCAGCTTGGGCAGCCGGTCGAGCACGCCGCCGAAGACGAGATGGGCGGCCGCGATGGCGGTGTCGAACGGGTTGCCGAGGAAGTTGTTCAGATAGTAGGGCGCGAGCCGCTCCGCGCCGATCACGTTGAGCGGATGCAGCAGCACCGGGCAGCCCAGCGCGGCCGCGCGCTCGAAGACGGGGAAGAACGCCGGGTCGGACAGCTCGCGGCCGCCGACGTTGGTGCCCATGTATACGCCGCGGATGCCGGGCAGCTTGCGCCGCGCGCTCGAGCTCGGCGAGGGCGCGCGGCCGGATCCTGCATGCGGCAGCGTGGCGCAGCCCACGAAGCGATCGGGATGCGCGACGTGCGCCGCGCTCGCGCGCGTCGTTCCAGGCGGCGCGAGAGGCGCGCGCCGAGTGGCGCCGTCGGCCCAGTACACCATGGGCGCGGTGAGCGAGAGCGCCTGCACGGCCACGCCCTGGCGGTTCATCGGCCTTGATGCGGAGACCGAGGTCCCAGTAGCGCGCGTCGAGCGGCGCGGTGCGCGAGCCGCCCACCACGAGCACGGGGCCCTCGGGTTCGAGCGGTCCACGCTCGCGCCGAAGGAGCGCGCCGCGCCTCCTCGATCACGCGGATGAAGCTCTCCGGAAAGAAGTGGGCGTGGACGTCGATGCCGGCGGGCTTGGCCATCGGGCGGGATTCTACTCTCAATGCCCCAGCGATGGTAGTCTCTAGGTCGCGGGGAGCCGGGCCAACCGCTATCGTCCGGAAGCGCCCGTGAGGGGGACACCGTGAAACTGCCGCGCGACCGCTTCGACTACTCGCCCATCGTGGACCGCCGCCCCTGGAAGCTGCCCAAGGGCGCGCGCATCGCCGTGTGGACCATCGTGAACATCGAGGAGTGGGACATCGAGAAGCCGATGGCCCGCCAGTACCTCACCGCGCCCCAGGGCGTGGCCACCGTGCCCGACGTGCCGAACTGGGCCTGGCACGACTACGGCATGCGCGTGGGCTTCTGGCGGCTCCTCGAGGCGCTCGCCAAGCGGCAAGATCCGCGCCACCACGGCCATCAACGCCCACGTCGTCGAGTCCTACGCGCCGGTGGCGCAGGCCATGCTCGACGCGGGCTGGGAGTTCATGGGCCACGGCGTGATCCAGGGCGCCATGCACCTCCTGCCCGATCAGCGCGCGGCCATCCGCCAGTCCGATCGAATGCTGAGGCAGTTCACGGGCAAGAAGCCCAAGGGCTGGCTCGGGCCGGGCCTCACGCGAGACCTGGGAGACGCTCGACTACCTCGCCGAGGAGGGGATCGAGTACGTCTCCGACTGGGTCAACGACGACCAGCCCTACGAGATCCGCACCACGGCGGGCCCGCTCGTCTCGGTGCCCTACACGCATCGAGCTGAACGACATCCCGATGATGGTGATCCAGCACCACACGTCGTCGGAGTGGCTGCAGCGCGCGAAGGACCAGTTCGACCGCCTCTACGCCGAGGGCGCCAAGAATCCGCCGCGTGATGGCCCTCGCCGTGCACCCCTACATCTCGCGGCGTGCCGCACCGGATCAAGTACTTCGAGGCGGTGTACGATTACATGCGTAAGAAGAAGGGCGTGTGGTTCACCACTGGCGAAGACATCTACGAATGGTATAAATCACAGTCGATGACACGCCGGGGCAAGGTCATACCGTTTCCCAAGTCAGCCCCCGCGCCCGAGCCGCCCTCGGGCCTGGTGGAGGTGCGCCGCTGCCGCGATCAGGCCGAGGCCCTCGTGGTCCAGCGCGCTCCTCGACGGCGACGGCATCCCCACCGGTCATGCGCGGCCAGCTCGTCCAGTCCGTCCACCCGTTCAGTGTCGGCGACGCCGGGGAGGTCACCCTCCTCGTGGCCGCCATGGACGCGGACCGCGCCCGCCGTCTCTTGAATCGCCTCTAGCGTTCCGCTCCAGGTGCGGCGCGGTGCCCTTCGCCATCCTGACCCCGAGAGTCCGAATTCCCGAGTTCCGGACCCGAGGCCCTCCACGGCCGAGGCCATTCACCTGATCACCACGTCCGGGCGGTGGCCTCGGATAAGATCAGGTGGGGGGGCCGCGTCGATTATTTCGTGAAGGAGAGTTGAGAATAGAGTCTGATCCCGTACGTCATGCGAATAGCCGCGGTGAGAAGCGCTGCGCGAGCCCATGCCAACATTGGTGAGCCGAGCGAGTCCCCGCGTACGACTGCAGAGCGGCGCTCGCCACCGCCGAGAGGGTGCTCATGGACCATGTAGAGTTCGACCACGAGCCCCCGGCCGACTTGACCACGATGGTCATGGCGTTCGGGGGATGGATTGATGCCGGCCGGGCGGCAACGGGCGCCTTGCGTCACCTGGCCAGCGATCTCCGGGCGGTGCGGTTGGCCCGGATAGACCCCGAAGAGTTTTCGTGTTTACCCAGGAACGGCCCGAGGTGCGGTTGAGGGCTGATGGGGACCGCGACATCCACTGGCCCCGGAGCGAGTTCTCAGCATGGCATCCCGGGGATGGCCGGGACGGCCTCCTCCTGTTTTGCGGCCCGGAGCCCCACCAGAGGTGGCACACCTATACGAAGGCGTTCCTCGATGTGGCCGAGCGCTGTGGGGTGAGGCGGATCGTCTCGCTCGGGGCGCTCCTGGCGGGCGCTCCTCATACTCGGCCGGTACGCGTCACGGCTCGCTGCACCGACCCCGCCACGCGGTCGTTGCTCGAGGCCTGGGGCATCTATCGTCCTCCGACCTACGAAGGCCCGACCGGGATTTCCTCGGTCGTCCTCGACGCGGCGGAGCGACGAGGGCATGCAGCATGTCGGCTTCATGGGACAAGCGCCGCACTATCTACAGGACTCCGAGAATCCGGCGGCGATCCAGACCCTGGTGACCTATGTGGCCCGCCTGCTCAACCTGAGCCTGGACATGTCCCACTTCGCCGAGGCCATCCAGGAGTTCCGCGCCCAGTGCGATCAGGGCGGTGGCTCGGGATCGCGCCACCCGAGAGCACGTGCGGCAGCTGGAGCAGGAGTTCGACGCGGCGGCGGACGAGGAGCGGCCACCGCTGCCCGGCGGAGAGCTCGACTCGGAAAAGCTGATGGAAGAGCTCGAGGACTTCCTGCGCAAGCAGCGGGAAGGTGGCGCGGAAAGCTGACGGGCCCAGCCTACCTGTAAAACTTCTCCGGGTCCGGGTCCGTCCTCTCGTTGAACGAGCGGCCCATCTCTTTGGCCTCGTCCGAGTGGTAGTAGTTCGCCACGAGGTGGTCGATGGTCACGCGGCTCATGCCGAAGGCGCCGTTGTGACGCGCGTGGAAGGCGGCCTTGAGCGCGGCCAGCGCCTGCGGCCCGCGCTTCTTCAGCTCCTCGCACATGCGCCTCGGTGCGCGCGCGAAGCTCCGCGTGGGGCGCCACCTCGTTGACGAGGCCCAGAGCCTGCGCCTCCTTCGCGCTGTACTTGCGGTTGAGGTACCAGATCTCCTCGCCCGCTTGCGGCCCACCGAGTCCTCCAGGTACCAGGTGCCGAAGCCCGCGTCGTAGGAGCCCATCATCGGGCCCGACCTGGCGGAAGGTCGCCTGCTCGCTCGCCACGGTGAGATCGCACATGTTGGCGAGCACGTTGCCGCCGCCCACCGCGAAGCCGTTGACCATGGCGATCACGGGCACCGGCATGAGGTCGATGAGGCTGTAGAGATCCACCACCGGCGGCACGTTGTGATAGTGGAGCTGGCCGTCGTTCGGCTCCTTCTCGCCGCCGATGCAGAAGAACCGGTCGCCCGCGCCCGTGAGCACGACCACCCGCACCCCGCGTCGTTGCGCGCGCCTCGTTGAGGGCGGCGATGCAGCTCGAGCACGGTCTGGCGGCGGAAGGTGTTGCCCTTGTCGGGCCGGTTGATGGTCAGCCACGCGATCTGGTTCTTCACCTCGTAGATGACGTCGGTATAGGCCATGGTCGAGCCTCCGTGAAGCCAGGTTAGGTCAGGTGATGCCGAATAGGGTGGCCGCGTTGGCGGTGACCGTGGCGCCGAGCGCGTCCGGAGCGACGCCGCGCAGCTCGGCCACGAAGCGCGGCGGTGAGCGCCACGTAGGCGGGCTCGTTGCGCTTCCCGCGATGCGGCGTGGGGGCAGGTACGGACAGTCCGTCTCCACCACGAGGCGGTCCTCGGGAACGAAGCGGGCGACCTCGGGAAGCGCCCGCGCGTTCTTGTAGGTGACCGGACCGGCCAGCGAGATGAAGAGCCCGAGGTCGAGGCAGCGCCGCGCGATCTCCACATCGCCCGAGAAGCAGTGCATGACGCCGCCGATCTCCCGCGCCCGCTCCTCGCCGAGGATGGCGAGCGTTTCATCGTGAGCGTCGCGGCAGTGGATGACCAGCGGCTTGCCCAGCTCGCCGCGCCATGGCGATCTGGCGGCGGAACACCTCGCGCTGCGCCTCGGGAGGCGAGAGGTTGCGGAAGAAGTCGAGGCCCATCTCGCCGAATGCCGACCACCTTGGCTTCCGAGCGGGCCAGCTTCTCCATCTCGGCGAAGTCGGCCTCCACCGCTTCCCCGCGTCGTGGGGATGGATGCCCACGGTGGCCCACACGTTGGGAAGGCGCTCGGGCCAGCTCCACCACCGCGCCGGTTGGTCTCCCGGTCCGTTCCGATCGTCACCATGCCGCGCACCCCGGCCCCGTGCGCCCGCTCCAGCACGGCGTCGAGATCGTCCGCGTAGTCGGGGAAATGCAGGTGGGCGTGGGTGTCGAAGAGCCGCATCACCCGCCTCATGATAGCTCAGGGCGTGACGGTGAAGCGGAGGCGCCCGATGAGCTGGCCCGAGGCGGTCATCACGTCGACGTGGTAGCGACCCTCGTACGGCGCCTTCAGATCGGTCTTGCGCGAGTAGGTGCGGAAGCCGTCCTTGCGGCCGCCCAGCACGGGAGAGAGGGCGATACGCCAGATGCGCCGGCCGTCTCTTCCACCAGACGTGCTCGATGCCTTGCTGAAGGCCCGCCGGAGCGTACACGGCGGTGTAGGCGGCGAGCCCTCCCCAGTCGGCGACGGTGGCGGCGGGTATGGGGCTGTCGATCGGATCCACGGGCTCGAGCATGGTCACGTTCCGCGCCACGGTGGCGCGGGCCACGAAGAGGGGCGCGGGCGGCACGATCACCCGCGCGAACCACACGAGAACGAGCGCGACCACGGCCAGCGCCGCCGATCTCGACGCCGGCCCCGAGCCACGTGAGGGCGCCCCGCTCGCGGAACACCGGCATCATGGCCAGCGCGGTGAGGGCCGCCGAGCCCTCCAGAGCCACGATGGGCCGGATGCGGAGGAGAGGCAGGGCGACGTTGAGCGCGGCGAAGATGGAAAAGGCAAGGAGGGCGCGGCTGAGCCAGCGTCGCGGCTGCACCACCGCCGCGTACCACGGATCCACCGCGGTGACGAGCGCGCCCGCAATCGACGCAGACGAGGAAAGACAACGTTCGGCGAGTCGAACGTCGCGCTCGCCCAGTAGGCGGGGAGCACGAAGAGGAGGAGACCGTGATAGAGGGTCTGCACCGCGTACTCCGCGGCGCCCACTACGAGCCGCTGCCCCCGCTCCTCGAGCGGCTGACGAAGCTCGGTGATGGCGGCCACGAGGAGGACAAGAAGAAGCAGGTAGCCCACGATCCATCCCACGTGAGGGAGCCCGCGCCGGAACACGAGGAGGGTGGCCACGCCGAGGCCCAGCGAGCAGAGGGAGACGCCCCAGCGCCTGATCCATCCGAGTCCTCGTCGCGGCGGGACGGCCACCTCAGCCCATTGGGCGGGGCGCGGCTTCGGGGCGGGGCATGGCGCGCCTCCCAGTAGAAGAGGAAGAGGGCGATGGTGAAGACGGATTGGGTCACGGCGATCGCGCAATCGGCGAGCACCTGAACCACGAAGTGCTCGGCGGCGCCCGCGAGCACGGAGAGAATCGTGGCGACGGAGAACACACCGACGAGGAGCGTACCGCCCGTCCAGAAGATGGCCGCGCGGCGGCCCGCGGTCAGGGCGTTGCTCAGCCGCAGGGCGGCGCCCAGAGGCGCCCCGTCGAGAACGACCAGCGCGTCCACGAACGACACGCGCACGAGCAGGATGAAGCCGGGCACGATGAGGGCAACGAGGCCGACGAGCACGATGGCTCCCTCGACGAGCCGGGCCATGAAGAGCCGCGGCCACGCCGCCGAGGCCTTCGGCGAGGGCCTGGCCATAGCTCGCGGGCTCGCCGCGCTTGATGCGCGCGAGGGCGGCCAGGGTGGCCGCGCCCACCAGCGGGCCGAAGATCGCCTCCACCACGAGGAAGACGCGGATGCCGCGCGCCGCGGCATCCGTCGAGCCGGGCGCCCCGCCCGCGAAGAAATCGAGATAGTTGATCACGAGGTGGCCGGGCAGCCACACGGTGAGGGCGATCATCGTGAAGAGATGGAGGTGGGTGACGAAGAGTCGCAACGTCTCCCGGAGGAGATCCCGCCGCACTAGCTGACCTTGGCGCCCGGAGGCAAATCCTTGTCGAGCGAGAGAAGGGAGAGGGCGCCCTCCTGCGAGGCGGCCAGCACCATTCCATTGGACTCGATGCCCATGAGGGTCGCGGGCTGGAGATTGGCGACCACCACGATCTTGCGACCCACCAGCGACTCCGGCGCGTAGTGCTCGGCGATGCCGGCCACGATGGTGCGGACCTCTTCGCCCACCTTCACCGTGAGCTTGAGGAGCTTCTTCGACTTCGCCACGCGCTCGCCCGCCAGCACCTCGGCCACGCGGAGCTCGACCTTCTTGAAGTCGTCGATGGGAATTCTCGCGCTGGCCGACGACGTCGCCGCACTCCTCACCCTGCCCTCTCCCTGAGGGGAGAGGGATTTGTCGGACTCGATTCTGGGAAGAGGGCGGAGACCTTGTGCACGGGCGTGTCGGGAGCCAGTCCGCCCCAGGCGAGATCGGCGAGCCTGGGCGAGCCCGCGCCCACCGCCGCGCGAATCTTCCCGCCGCGTCGGGCAGGAAGGGATCGATGAGGATGCTGATGGCGCGCAGCGACTCGGCGAGCGTGTAGAGCACGGTGTCCAGCCTCGCGCGCTGGGCGGGGTCCTTGGCGAGCGCCCAAGGCGCCGAGGTATCGACGTAGCGGTTGACCACGCCGAGAAATTCCCAGATGGCGGCGAGGGCCTTGCTGGAAGGCGAAGTCCTCCATGGCCTCGTCCACGCCGCGCGCCGCCTGCTCGAGAGCGGACCGCAGCGCCGTGTCCGCCGGCGTCTCCGGCCCCGGCCGGGGACGCGCCCGCCCGCCGAAGTTCACGATCATGGTGGTGGCCCGGCTCGCCAGGTTGCCCAGGTCGTTGGCGAGATCGGCGTTGAGGCGGCCCACGAAGCGCCTCCTCGCTGAAGCTCGCGTCCAGCCCGAAGGTCATCTCGCGCAGGAGGAAGTAGCGGAAGGCGTCGTGGCCGTACTTGTCCGTGAGCTGAAAGGCCTCCACGACATTGCCGATGGACTTGGACATCTTCCCCCGCCGATCGTCCAGTAGCCGTGGACATTGAGCCGGCGGTAGAGCGGAATGCCCGCGGCGTGGAGCATGGTCGGCCAGTACACGCCGTGGGGCTTCAGGATGTCCTTGCCGATGAGGTGCTCGGCATGGCCCGCCGCCCACAGCTCCTTGTAGAGGGCGCCGTCGGGGTAGCCGAGCGCCGAGACGTAGTTGATGAGCGCGTCGAACCAGACATAGGTCACATACTGGTCGTCGAACGGCAGCGGGATGCCCCACTGGAGTCGCGCCTTCGGCCGGCTGATGGAGAGATCCTGGAGCGGCTCACGCAGGAATCCCAGCACCTCGTTGCGGTAGCGCTCGGGCTGGATGAAGCCCGGATGGTCCTCGAGGTGCTTGATCAGCCACTCCTGGTACTTCGACATCTTGAAGAAGTAGTTCTTCTCCTTGATGAAGGTGAGCGACGTCTGGTGGTCGGGGCACTTGCCGTCCACGATCTCCTTCTCGGTGTAGAAGCGCTCGCAGCCGTAGCAGTACCAGCCGCCGTACTCGCCGAAGTAGATCTCGCCCGCGTCGTAGAGCTTCTGGAGGATGGCCTGGACCACCGCCTGGTGGCGCGGCTCCGTGGTGCGGATGAAGTCGTCGTTGGTGATCCCGAGCTGACGCCAGGTCTCGCGGAACGCGCCAGAGATCTCGTCGGCATAGGCCTGCGGCGTCACACCCGCGGCTGCTGCGACCTGGGCGATCCTGTCCCCGTGCTCGTCGGTGCCCGTGAGGAAATACACGCGGTCTCCCGCCAGGCGTCGGTAGCGGGACATGGCGTCTGCCGCGATCGTGGCGTACGCGTGCCCGAGATGCGGACGCGCGTTGACATAATAGATCGGCGTGGTCAGGTAGAACGTGCGGTCGGCCATCGAGCCCTTACTTGCCCGCGATCCAGGTGTTCCAGAAATAGAGATAGGGCCCGGGCTTGAATCCCCGGACTTCCTTGCGCGTCACGTCGAGGGTGAAGTAGTCCCCGAACTTGATGCGGCCCACGTCGTCGTAGAAGATCGTCTGGACCTTGTCGATGAGCGCCTTGCGCTTCTTGGGATCGGTCTCCCGCGCCATCTCGGCGAGCAGCTTGTCCTTCTCCTCGTTGCACCACCAGCCCGGCCAGTTGCACTGGACGCTCGTGGCGATGGCCGGATCGGCTCCGAGGGTGAAGCCGGTGGAGAAGACGTCGAAGAGCTCGGGCTTGTTGCGGCGCTGCACGAGGGTGGCCCAGTCCACCACCTGGAGATCGACCTTGAAGCCCACGTCCTCCATCTGCTGGGAGGCCATGAGGGCCGTGTTGTACATCCACTCGTATTCCTTGGTGGTGACCCAGCGCACGGGCTGGCCGCTGTAGCCGGCTTCCTTCAAGAGCTGGCGCGCCTTGGCCTTGTTCTTCTGGTTGTAGGAGGTGATGCCGGCGTCGGAATACCAGGCCGCCTGCTCGGGATAGAAGAGCGCGCCGTCGAGCCGATAGAACGCCTTGTTGCCGATGCCCGCGGACATGATCGGCTCCATGTCGAGCACGGCGAGGAAGGCCTGCCGCACCTTGCGGTTGGCCATCACGCCTTCCTTGTGGTTCGGCACCGCGGTGATCCAGCCGTAGGGCTTGGAGATCTGCGCCTCGAGGGCGGGCTGGTTCTTGATGCGGTCGACCTGATCCTGGCGGATGCTCTGACCGAAGTTGTACTCGCCCGTCTCGGTGCCGGCCAGTCGGACCGAGGCCTCGGGCACCGGGATGAAATAGATCTCGTCGATGTACGCGGTGCGCTTGCCTCCGTAGCCGTTGGGCGGATCGGTGCGGGCCGAGTACTCCTTGAAGCGGGCCGAGGCGTACGTGCCGGTCGGGCTTGTGCTCGACGAAGCGATAGGGACCGGTGCCGATGTATTCCTTGACCTGCCCGTCGCCCGCGGCCGCCACCACCTCCTTGGGATAGATGGCCCCCCGTTGTTGGGCGAGCCCAGGGCGAAGAGGAGCGAGCCGGACGGCTCCTTGAGATAGATGACGACGGTGTACGGGTCCTTGGCCTCGAGCCCCTCGACGTTCTTCCATATCGCCTTGGGGGTCGTACCCAGCTTGGCCCAGTGCTGGAGCGACGGCACCACGTCGGCCGAGGTCATCTCCTTGCCGTTGTGGAAGCGCACGCCCTTGCGCAGGGTGATGGTGTAGCGGCGGCCGTTGTCCCCCACCGTATGACCTTCCGCGAGCATGGGGATGGGGTTCTGGTTCTTGTCGTAGGTGTAGAGGGTCTCGTATATGTGCCAGGTTATCTGCTGGGTGATGACGGCGGTGGTCGCATGCAGATCGAGGGTGGGCGCCTCGCCGATGAGCCCGGCCTTGAGCACGCCGCCCGCGCGTGGCTGGTCCTGGGCGGACGGCCCCGGGCGCGGCGGCGAGGATCAGCAGCGAGAGCAGTGCCGCGGTGCGAGTGAGCATGAGCGCCCTCCTCAGAGCGGTTTGACGTGCGGACGGCTTTCCCAGGTCAGGGCGGAGAGGGGGACCTCCGCTTCCGTCCCGTCCTGGAAACCCACCACCACCGTCTGCTTGAGCACGCGCAGCGAGCGTACCTTGCCCGTCATGCAGCCCTGCGCGCCGCAGTCGGCCTGGCAGGCGGAGCCGACCTTGGGCAGGTGCTTGCGCAGCTGATCATAGGTGGAGAACTCGTAGAGCAGGCAGCACTTGAGCCGGCCGCAATTGCCGAGGAGCCGGCTGTCCGTGAGCGGCATGTCCTGGGCCTTGGCCATCTTCACGGAGATCGGGTCGAAGTTCTTGAGATAGGACGAGCAGCAGAGCTGGCGGCCGCAGGGGCCGATGCCGTCCATGAGCTTGGTGGTGTCGCGAGCGCCGATCTGCCGCATCTCGATGCGGGAGTGGAACTCGTGGGCGAGGTCCCGCACGAGATCGCGGAAGTCCACGCGCTCCTCCGCGCTGAAGAGGACGGTGACCCGGCGATGACGCGGGTCGATCTCCACGTCCACGATCTTGAGCTGGAGCCCACGGCCCCGCGCGCGCCGGCGGCAGCGTCTCGGCGTGCCTGGAGCTCGCGCTCGCGGCGATCGCGCCACTCCGCCGTCTCGGCGTCGGTGGCCCGCCGCAGCACCGTGCGATAGAGCCGGCCCCGCTTGAATTCCGGCAAGGGACGCTTGGGCCGCCGCACCTCGCCCACCACGGTGCCCTGCCCGGTCTCGACGACCACGAAGTCGCCGACGTGCAGGTCTTCCATGGCCGTCTGGTGGTCCTCCGCCTGCAGCGGCTCGCGCAGGCGCACGCCGATCAGATAGGGCAGGTTGGCTTCCGGCTCGACGGGAGGTGCCTCGGGAGTCTCGGTGATATCGCCCATGATGTCCTTATGCCGCCTTGGTCAAGCGGCTCAGCAGCACCTCGACGGTGAGTCGAGGTGAGACATTGCCCTGGATGGCCTGCCACGCTTCCCGGCAGGCGGAGAGTCCGGCCACGACCTCATCGAGGGTGCGGCGGCCGGCAGTGGCCCGCCCGGCGAACACGGCGAGGCGGGGATCACCGCCCCCGTGGGCACAGAGGAGATCCCGGTACCACAGCCAGCAGGTCTCGACCGCGCTCTCGGCAACCTCGCGATCACGTCCCAGGGCCTCGCCGATCTGGAGAATCGCCTCGGGGCCGCGCGACTGCGCCTGGGCGAGCCAGCCCAGCGCGCGCTCCCTCTCCGGGCCCGCGCCGGCCGGGAGCAGCGCCACCACGCCCTCCGCGGGGCGCGGACGGAAACGGACGATCTGGCAGCGCGAGAGCACGGTGGCGGGCAGCGCGCGCGCCTGGCTCAGGATCAGGATGATCACCGTGCGCGCGGGAGGCTCCTCCAGCGTCTTGAGAAAGGCCTGGGGCGCCGCCCCCGTCATGGTCTCCGCCCCGTCCACGATGAAGACCTTGCAGGGCGCCTCGGCAGGTCTCAGAGCGGCCAGCCGCTCGAGCTCGCGGATATTGTCCACGCGAATGGCCGGCGTGCCCTTGGGATTGCTCACGGGCGGAGTGGGTCCGACGAGGTGGACGTCCGGGTGAAGGCCTCGGTCGACTCGGTCCGCCGCGGCGCCCCCGCCGGCGCCACCAGCGCCTTGGCGAAGGCCAGCGCGGTGGTCCGGCGCCCGACACCGTGGGGACCGATGAACGCCCACGCGTGGGCTACGCGGCCGCCGTCGAGGGCACGACGGAGCATATCGACCGCCTCGTCCTGCTCGCGAATCGCCTCAAGCGCCACGAGGCGCCTCATGCCGGTCGAGCAGCTCGCCCACCGCGCGCACGCAGGCGGCGTGCAGCGCCTCCTTGGCCTGGGCGGCGTCCAGGACCACGAAGCGGCTCTTCTCCGCCCGCGCGATCTCGAGGTAGCCGTCGCGAACGCGGCGATGGAAGGCAAGATCCATCTTCTCGAAGGCGTCGAGCGCGCGATCGCTGATCCGTCTCATGCCTTCCGCGGGATCGAGGTCGAGGAGAAGGGTCTGATCGGGCATCACCCCGCCCGTGGCGAGGGCATTGAGATCGCGGATGGTCTCGAGGTCCATGCCGCCACCGAAGCCCTGATAGGCGAGGGTGGCGTCGGCGTAGCGGTCGGAGATGACCACCGCGCCACGTCCCAGAGCGGGGCGAATGACCTGCGCCACGTGCTGCTGCCGCGCCGCCATGAAGAGAAAGGTCTGCGCGAGCGAGGTGGGCGGAGAGGCCTCCACCTCGAAGAGGCGGCGAATGGCCGCGCCCAGTGGAGTACCGTCGGGCTCGCTCGTGCGAACGACCTCGCGCCCGCGAGTAGCGATCCAATCGGCGAGGAGGCGACAGTGGGTGGACTTGCCGGAGCCTTCCACGCCCTCGACGGTGATGAGGAGCCCGCGCATGGAGCAACTCTAACACATTGAAATAATTGATAGTGGCCCGTGATAGGTGCGGCCTCGCGGGATCGGCCGGAGCCTTCAATCTCAAGCGAGGTATTCTCGGGGACGAGTCGACTACCCTAGAGTAAGGTAAGGATCGCTCTCGAGATAGGATCTCTCGCGGCACCCGAACAGGAGCGCCATGGCCACGCCATCGTCGAAGCCCACTGAGACCATACTCGTCGTGGACGACGAGCCCGAGGTGCTCTCCATGGCCGGGGACATGCTCCGGATGATCGGGTACTCGGTGCTGAGCGCGGGCGACTCGCTCGAAGCCATCCGGATTGCCCGCACCCGAAGCGGGCCACTCCATCTGCTCCTGACGGATATCGTGATGCCGGTCATGACCGGCCGGGATCTCGCCGAAGAGTTCCGCACCATCCGCCCCAGCGTGAAAATCCTCTTCATGTCGGCGTACAGCCCCGCCTCCATAGAGAAGTATCGCGTGCGGCTGGGTCCGGGCGAGCCGTTCCTCGCCAAGCCGTTCACCATCGGGCAGCTCCGGGCCACCGTGCGCGCCGCCCTGCTGTACCGTCGGCCGTCCGCGTCGGACCGCGCCGCCGTCAACGACGTCCGCTCGCGACCTCGCAACGCCGGCTGACGCACCACCTCCACGGCCGGGCCCGTCGACTTTCCCCGGGCTCTGTGGTACGACTGACTCGCCGCCGAGTTCCGCACCCCAGCACCGGAGGTCGTCATGGAAATCAATGACCTGCTCGAGCGCCGCGTTGCCCGCTACGTCGATCGCGTCGCCGACTGGGACGCCTTCGCGGACGCGAGAGTCGAAGGCTTTCGCCGGGCCCAGCACCGCTTCATCGGCACGGGGGCGTCGGGCAAGGGCGACGTCAAGGCCATTCCCGCCGAGCACTTCACCCTGTCCATCATGTACGTGCCGCCCGGTCAGGAAACGCCGCCCACACCCATCCCGTCGAGGAGGCTTTCTTCATTCTCGAGGGCAAGGTCAAGGTCTTCCTCGAAGACGGCCACGGCGGGCGGGCGGAAACCGTGCTGGGCAAGTGGGATTGCATCTCGTGTCCCGCCGATGTCATCCACGGCTTCGAGAACGTGGGCGTGGAGGGCGCGTACCTCCAGGTCATGCTGGGGGCCGGGCAGCCCGGCTTGATGAGCTACGCCGACCCCGAGCTCGCGAAGCAGCGCGACGCGCATCTGAAGCCCAGCCGCGTCTGAGGCGCTCCCTGGACTCCCGCCGGACGCTCGTGGGCGCCTCCGTCCGGCGCAAGGAGGACGACCGCCTCCTGCGCGGGGCCGGACGCTATACGGACGACTTCACCCTGCCCGGCATGCTCTCCATGGCCGTGGTGCGCAGCCCGCACGCCCATGCGCGGGTCCTCGGGATCGACGCCAGCTCCGCCCGGAAACTCGCGGGAGTGATCGCCGTGCTCACCCGGGCTGACCTGCCGGAATGCGCGGGCTCCGTCCCGCCCCTCGTGCCCGCGCCCGAGTTCCATCGCTATCACCACCCGGTGCTCGCGGCCGAGCGAGTCATGCACCTTGGCGAAGGGGTGGCGGTGGTAGTCGCGGAGAATCCCTACATCGCCGCGGATGCCGTGGAATGCGTCGCCGTGGAGTACGAGCCCCTGCCCATCGCCGCCTCTCCCGCGAGCGCGCTCGCTCCGGGCGCGCCCAGGGTCCACGACGACTGGCCGGATAATCTCGCCGGAATCTCCGAGTCACGGACGGGCGATGCGAAGACCGCCTTCGCCCGGGCCGACCTCATCGTGGAGATGGAGCTCGCCTACCCGAGGGTGGCCGGCATGCCCATCGAAGGGCGCGGCGTGCTCGCCTCGTACGACGGAGCGACGGGGCTCCTCACCGTCTGGCTCTCCACCCAGGTGCCCTTCGGGGTGCGGGCGGGCATCGCGGCGGTGCTCGGCATGGCGGAAGAGCATGTGCGGGTCATCGCGCCAGAGGTGGGCGGAGGCTTCGGCGTCAAGGGACACGCGTACCCGGAAGACATACTCGTGCCCGCGGTGGCGCGCCGGCTCGGCCGGCCCGTCAAGTGGATCGAGACGCGGCGCGAGCATTTCCTCACCGCGGCCGCCGACCGCGATCAGGCGCACCACGCGCGCCTCGGCGTCTCCCGCGACGGGACCATCGTGGCTCTCGAGACGGAGTTCACCCGGGATCACGGCGCGCACACCACCCTCGGCGAGGCCATCACCTACAACACCATCAACCACCTCGTCGGCCCCTACCGTGTGCCCAACTACACCGCGGTGGGGCGCAACGTGGTGACGCACAAGACCTTCATCGCCGCCTATCGCGGCGCGGGACGGCCCGAGGCGAATTTCGTCCTCGATCGCCTGCTCGATCGCGCGGCGCGCGGCATCGGCATGGATCCCGCCGCCCTCCGTCGCCGGAACCTCGTCCGCTTCGCGGACATGCCGTGGCGGACTGGCCTCACCTACCGCGACGGCGTATCCATCGCCTACGACCCCGGTGACTACGTGAAGATGTTCGACGTGGCCCTCGAGACCCTGGGCTACGCGGGCTGGCGCGCGGAGCAGGCGCGGCGCCGGGGCACGTCGACGCCGATCGGGCTCGGCGTGTCCGCGTATGTCGAAGGCACGGGCATCGGCCCCTACGAGGGCGCGAACGTGCGCGTGGATCCCAACGGCACCGTCTTCGTGGACATCGGCGTGTCCTCGCAGGGCCAGGCCCACGAGACGACGCTCGCCCAGATCTGCGCCGACGAGCTCTCCGTGCCCATCGAGCAGGTCGTGATCCGCGGCGGCGACACGCAGCTCCTGGGCTATGGCCTGGGCACCATCGCGAGTCGCGTGGCGGCCGTGGCGGGACCGGCCGTCTCTCGGGCCGCGAAGGAGGCCGCGCAAAAGCCCGGATGGTGGCGGCCAGCCTCTTCGAGTGCGCGCCCGAAGACGTCGTCCTGGATCAGGGCCGCGTGATGGTGGCGGGCGTGCCGAGCAAGAGCCTGCCCCTCGCCACGGTGGCGAAGGCCGCGGTGAGGAGCCGCGCGCTCGCCGATGCGGGAGGACCCGGCCTCAATGCCTGCGCCTTCCATTATCCCGGCACGGTGGCGTGGGCCTTCGGCGTGCACGCCGTCGCTCTGGAGGTGGACGTCGAGACCTGCGCGCTGCGACTGCTCAAGTATGTCGCGGCGCATGACTGCGGGCGCCCCATCAATCCCATGATCGTCGAGGGGCAGATCCACGGCGGGCTGGCCCAGGGCATCGGGACGGCCCTCGGCGAGGAGATGATCTACGACGAGGCGGGCCAGCTCCTCACGGGCACCTTCATGGACTATCCCATGCCGCGCGCGGAGGACATGCCGCCGCTGTCGATCGAGCACCTCGATTTCCCGTCGCCCATCAACGAGCTCGGCATCAAGGGCGTGGGAGAGAGCGGCGTGGTCTCCCCGCCGCCGTCATCGGCGGCGCAGTAGAAGACGCCTTGTGGGAGCGCGGCGTCCGCGTGTCACGCGTGCCCCTGACCCCCGCCCGAATCTTCGACCTCCTACAGTCAGGTCGTTCCCTCTCCCCGCCTCGGGGAGAGGGCAGGGTGAGGGGGCGATCAAAACGCCCGCTAAGCGGCGTCGGCCGTGCGTTCGCGCTTCGGCCTGTTGAACCGCACCTTGTAGTAAGTAATCCAGACCGCAATGAGCGGCGTGCCGATCATGGTCGGCCAGAGCCAGCGGACGGTAGTCGGCAGAAAATAGAAGTTCACCACGGAGAAGGCGGTGACGGCGGCGAGGTAGGAGCCGATCATGTTGGCCATGTGCTTGTACCACCACGCCATCCTCTCCGTGGGCGGGCTCCGGAAGCGCCACACGTCAAGACCGGAGAGGGAGAGGCCAACGAGGCCGAACACAATGGCCACGGTGGAGAGCTCCCGAAAGCGTGGCGTGGGCCTGCTGATGCCGAGAACGAGCAGGGCCGCGCTGGCGACGAGCGTGATCCCCGCCGCTATCCAATCGAGAGCGCCGGGGCGCTGGCCGAGATCGGGCCGCTTGCGGTAGAGCACCCGGTAGCCGGAGAGGGCAGCGTAGAAGCTGAAGACCGCGGTGAGCATCAGGAAGAGGATGGACCGCCAGTAGCCGACCACGATGGCGCTGGCCGCCACCACGGCCATGGACCAGAAGTAGACCTTGCCCCAGCGGCGGTGCGTGAGTCCGCCCTTGGCGGTGAGGAGCGCGATAGGCGCCACCACGAGCGCGAGGGTGCCCGCGAGCACGTGGACCCAGAGGATGGTCCTGATCGCGATCTCCATGCAATCCTCCTCGGCGGCTCGTGATCTCGTCGCCCCGGCCGCTTCCACTAGATACGCATCGGCCGGATATGACAAGCCCCGGACACCGGAGACGTCGCGTGGTGGTAGGCTACGGCGGTCGACACTCACCGAACGGCCACAGGAGGGTCCAACCACTATGCGCGGCGTCGTCTTCCTCGGAGAGCGGAAGCTGGAGATCCAGGAATTCCCCGATCCCACGCCGGGGCCGGGCGAGGTCGTCATCGCCATCAAGGCCTCCGGCATGTGCGGCAGCGACCTGCACCCCTACCGCGCGGTCGGCAATGCCGCGGCGGCCCTCGGCCTGGGCAGCGGCGGGCCGGTCATCGCCGGACATGAGCCGTGCGGCGTGGTGGCGGCGGTCGGCGCGGGCGTGCCGGCGGATTTCGCGCCGGTGGGCGCCCGAGTCATGAACCATCACTACAAGGGCTGCGGGCGCTGCAAGCACTGCCGCGTCGGCTGGTCTCAGCTCTGCCGGAACGGCATCACCGTCTACGGCATGACGGGACACGGCGGGCACGCGCCGTTCATGAAGGCCCCCGCCTTCACCATGGTTCCCCTGCCCGACGAGCTCTCCTTCGAGGAAGGCGCGGCGATCTCCTGCGGCACCGGCACCGCCTACGGAGCGCTGAAGCGCATCGACGCCTCGGGGCGCGACACCCTCGCCGTCTTCGGCCAGGGACCGGTCGGGCTCTCCGCCACCATGCTCGGCCATGCCATGGGCGCGCGCGTCATCGCGGTGGACGTCTCGCCGGAGCGCCTCGCCCTCGCCAAGGAGTTCGGGGCCGACGCGGTGGTCAACTCGAAGGACACCGATCCGGTCAAGGCCATCCACGAGCTGACCCACGGCGACGGCGCCGAGACCACCATGGACTGCACGGGCGTGCGCCGAGGCGCGGGTGGCCGCGGTGCGGAGCGCGGGCACCTGGGGACGCGTGGCCCTCGTGGGCGAGGGCGGCGGACCCACCGCCTTCGACATCAGCCAGCACCTGCTGCGCCGCCAGCTGACCATCCACGCCTCGTGGACCTTCAGCGCCATGGGCCAGGCCGAGTGCGCGCGCTTCATCGTGGACAGGAAGGTCCCGCTGAAGAAGCTCCTCACCCACCGCTTCAAGCTGGACGAGGCCGACGCACGCCTACAAGCTCTTCGACACGCAGACGACAGGCAAGGGCGTCTTCGTCTTCTGAGCCGGACGACGACCCGATCAGGTCCCTACTGGATGACCTCGTCCGCCTGACGCAGCAGCGCCTGCGGAATGGTGAGGCCCAGAGTCTGGGCGGTCTTGTGATTGATGACGAGGCGATATCGAGATGGCTGCTCGAACGGCAGCTCGCCTGGCTTCGCGCCCTTGAGGATCTTGTCGACGTAGGTTGCCGCTCGCCGAAAATTTTCGACCGGGTTCGGTCCGTAGCTCATCAGGCCACCAGCCTCGGTGAGTTCGCGGAGCTGGCTTACCGACGGCAACCGATGCTTGAGCGCCTGCGCCGCGATCAGGCGGGACTCCGTCAGGAAGAATCCATCGGCCAGGATGATGGCGGCATTGGCGCGCTCCTTCGTCATCATGGCGAATTCGGCGCTCGATCTCCGGCGCCGTTCCGGCTTCCGCCAGCACGACCTGCATCCCGCCCTTTGCGCGGCGGACATGATCCGTATCACTCGCTGGGGATGCGCCGGGTTCCCTGGCTGCATCAACACGGCGACACGAGACAGTCTTGGCACGGCAGCCTTCAGGAGCTCGAGCAGCTTCGGGCCGAGGTCGGCGGCGCTGATCGCCAGGCCGGTCATGTTCCCGCCGGGCCGCGCCAGGCTCGCGGCAAAGCCGTCGCCAACCGGGTCAAACGAGAGAGTGATGACGACGGGAATGGTCGTGGTGGCGTGTTGCAGCGCACGGTAGACGGGCGTTCGCCGTGGCCACGATGACGTCGACCTTCAGGCGCACCAGCTCGGCGGCGAGGGCCGGAAGGCGCTCGGGTCTTCCCGTCGGCGAAGCGTGCCTCGATGACGAAGTTCGTGCCCTCGACATAGCCGAGCTCGCGCATGCCCTGCAAGAACGTCGGCGTAACGGCCGGTGTCCAGCGACGACTGGCGCGAGCCGAAGTAGAGATAGCCGATACGCGCCACCTTCGATGGCGCGCTGAGGCGAGCGAGCCTCGCGCGCACGCCAGCGCGCGCGCCGAGCGCGACGAGGAATCGTCTCGCGCGTGGTCACGAGACGTCCCCGGACCTGCGAGCGATCGCTGTCGCCGGTCGGCCGATGCGCTGGTCAGCCGCCACTACAAGCCGTGAATCGGGAAGATGTGCTCGCGGATGAGGCGGACTTGCTGCATGGCATAGTCCTCGGCCCACTGCCGCGTGTCCGCGGGTAGCTCGAGGGGGCATCCCACAGCCGCATGCTCTTGAGCCCGTGGGCGGCGAGCTCCTTGTGGCAGGCGCGTGGGATCTCGGCCGCCAGCTCCACTCGGTTGATGGCGGCCCACGCCGCCGTCCACGCCCGCGCGACATTGGGCAGGTCGTAGCCCCCGCCGCCCAGGGCCAGCACACGCGGGGACAGCTCGAGCAGGCGTGTCACGATGTTCGTGAAGCCCTGCACCGTCCACGCGAGATGAGTCAGGGGATCGGTGCGGTGCGAATCGATGCCGAGCTGGAGCACCACCACGTCGGGCTCGAAGGCGTCGAGCAGCGGAGGGACCACCGCCTCGAAGGCGGGCGCGTACACCGCGTCGTCGGTATAGGGCTGAAGGGGCAGGTTGACCGAATAGCCGACACCCTCGCCCTCCCCCATCTCCTCCACGAAGCCCGTGCCCGGGAAGAGCCGGTCGCCGCGCTCATGGCTCGAGATGGTGAGCACCCGCGGGTCGTCGTAGAAGGCGAACTGCACGCCGTCGCCGTGATGGGCGTCGATGTCGACGTAGGCGACCTTCCAGTCCCGGCGCCGCAGCTCCATGATGGCGAGCACCGCGTCGTTGACGTAGCAGAAGCCGGACGCGCGGTCCCGCATGGCGTGGTGAAGCCCGCCCGCGAAGTGAAAGGCGCGCGTGGCCTCGCTGTCGAGGACGAGCTGGGCGGCGAGCATCGATCCGCCTGCCACCAGCTCGCCCGCCTCCCACAATCCGGGGAAGATCGGGATTGTCGCCCGCGCCCAGACCGTAGCGGGCGGCATGGGGAACCCAGTCCCCGCGCTCACCGCGCGCAGGATCTCGATGTACTCCCGGGTGTGGAAGCGCGCGATCTCATCCACGGAGGCGGGGGCGGGCGTCAGCACCTTCACCTTGGGTCCGGCGGTGAGGCCATAGGCCTCCATGAGCCGCCAGGTCAGGCTGAGCCGCTCCATGCGCAGCGGATGCTCGGGCCCGTAGTCGAAGCGGCGCCAGTCTTCCGAATGCACGAGCACGGTCTTCATCATTTCTTCCGCCGCCACACGCCCGATTTGCCGCCCGATTTCTCGAGGAGGGAAAGGCCGGTGAGTACGATGCCGCGGTCCACCGCCTTGACCATGTCGTACACGGTAAGGCCGGCCACGGCGGCCGCGGTCAGCGCTTCCATCTCGACCCCGGTCTTGTCCACGGTGCGCACGCGAGCCTGGATGGTCACGGTGGAGCGCTTGTCATCGAGGGCGAAGGTCACATCGCAACCCGTGATGCGGAGCGGGTGGCAGAGCGGGATGAGATCGGGCGTGCGCTTGGCCGCCATGATGCCGGCCGTGCGCGCCACGCCCAGCACGTCACCCTTGGCCGTCTGGCCGGCCCGGATGGCGTGAAGGGTGGCCGGACGCATCTTCACGATCACCTGCGCTACCGCTTCCCGCGCCGTCTCCTTTTTCGGCGAGACATCCACCATCCGGGCTTCACCGGACGGCGTCAGGTGGGAGAGGCCGAGGAAACCCCGCCCTTCCCGTGACGGCGGCATGGGATACTCGGTTTGCTGCTACGCGTCAGGCGTGCGCGGTGTCGCGCGCGTGGCGGATCATCGACTCCATGCGGTCCTTGCCCATCAGCTTGAGCTTCTTCAGCTCGCTGACTCGCCACTGCTGGTCCGCGGTGAGAAATCCGAGACTGTTGAGCTCTCGCAGCTCCACTTCGTAGCGGACGTGCTCCTCCTGGAGCGTGCGGAATTCGGGGTTCTCTGCGGCCAGACGCATGATCAACGGTTCCGGATCGGCCATAGGGACCTCCTCGTGGGGTGAGGTTGCGGCCGTGGTGCTTTCTTATACTCCCGCCGGATTCCGAGTGTCAAGACTCACGCGACCGCGAAGAAGGTGCGCGGCGGTCGCCTTGAAGTGCGCGGTCACCGCGGTGCCGTCGCGGAGCCCCAGCGCATCTACGGAGCGCTGCGTCACGAGCGCTACGAGGGGAAATCCGCAGTCCACGATCACGCGAACGTAGGGTCCGGAGGCCGCCACCCGCAGGACTCGGCCGGCCAGATGGTTGCGCGCACTCGAAGCGCCGGTTTCCGGACGGCCCGGCGATAGCGTGACGTCTTCCGGTCGCAGGCAGAGCCGTACCATCTCGCCGGGCTCTGCCGGATCGGCCACCTCCACGATGCGTCCGCCCGCATCGAGCACGGTTAGAGCCGCCATCGCGCCGGACGACGCGGCAGTCCACGATGGTCTCGACGCCGACGAAGCGCGCGATTTCCTCCGAGGCGGGGGCGCGGAACACCTGCGAGGTGTCCTCGAGCTGCACGAGGCGGCCGCCGCATGAGCACCCCACGCGATCCCCGAGCGTCATGGCCTCGGCCCGGTCGTGGGTGACGAGGACGGTACTCACGTGCTCCTCGCGAAGGATGCGCCCCAGATCGGCGATGAGGAGCTCGCGCGTCGGCTGGTCGAGCGCGGAGAACGGCTCGTCCAGCAGCAGGAGCTCGGGCTCGAGCACGAGGGCGCGGGCGAGCGCCACTCGCTGCGCCTCACCTCCGGAGAGGGTACGGGACGGGCGCCCGGCGAGGCCGCCGATGGCGAGACGTTCGAGCCAGCGTGCCACCTGCGTCTCGATACGCTCCCTCGGAACACCGCGGAAGCGCAGCCCCATCGCCACGTTCGCGAGGACAGTGGCGTCGGCCAGCAGCGGATCCTGGAAGACGCTCGCCATGCGCCGTCGGACGCTCAGGCCTTGCGCGGCCGTCACCGTCTCGCCCTGAAACTTCACGGCGCCGGCGTCCGGAGTCTGGAGCAAACCCATGACGCGGAGCAGGGTGGACTTCCCCGCTCCGTTCGGGCCGATCACGGCCAGCATCTCACCGGGCCTGACGATGAGATGAGGCACATCGAGAACGGCCTGTCCCGCATGGGCAACGCGAATGCCGGCCAGCTCGATGACCGGGGTCACGACGCGCTCTCGCCCGCGGCGGACCCGGGAAGGATCTGGATGGAGCCGCGGTGCATGGACAGCTGCCACCGCCGATCGCGGCCGATCTCGAGGATCTCGTAGACGAGCCGGGGCACCTCGACCTCGAGATCGTAGTCGCCCTGGGCCGAGCGTCCAGGGCTGTCGAGGCGTACATAGAGCGTGTACGTCGTGCCAAGGTCGGCCTCCCGCACGATCTCGCCAGAAAGCAGATTCATGTGGTGCACCGGATCGGCGGGCCCGCGATCCTTCCGGATCAGGCGCACGTATTCGGGCCGGATGAAGAAGGCCAACGGGCTGTCAGGCTCCGGGAGATACGAGCGCGCGGGCCAGTTGACCGCCTCGAGGATCTGCCCGCGCCACCGAAGCTGGATGCGGTCAGGCGAGGCCTTCACCACGCTGCCGCGCAGCACGTTGCGGATGCCGAGAATGCCGGCTACACGCTCGGAGGCCGGGCGCCACAGGAGCTCGCTGCGCGGCGCGGCCTGGATCACCTGACCCGCCTCGTACACGACGATCTGGTCGCCCAGCCGGTACGCCTCCTGGATATCGTGGGTGACGAGAACGGCCGCCACGTGCCAGTCCGAGAGAATGGCCGCCAGCTCCTCGCGCAGGGACTGGCGCAATCCCACGTCGAGCGCGGAGAGCGGCTCGTCGAGAAGCAGGAAGGCGGGATCGGGCGCGAGGGCACGGCCGAGGGCTACCCGCTGGCGCTGTCCTCCCGAGATCTCGTGAGGCCGCCGGTGCTCGAGCCCGCCCAGGCCCATGCGCTCGATCACCTCGGCCACCCGGCGAAGCACCTTCGCGCGCGGCCGCCCTCGCAGCCCGAAGCCGATATTGGCGGCCACGGTGAGGTGGGGAAAGAGCGCGTAGCCCTGGAACACATAACCGAGGCCCCGCCGCTGCGGCGGCACGTTGATTCCGGCCGCCGTGTCGAGGAGGACGCGGTCGCCCACCACGATGCGGCCCATGTCCGGATCGAGGAGCCCGGACAGGCACTGGAGGGTGAGGGTCTTGCCCGCCCCCGAGGGTCCGAACAGCACCGCCACACCATCGCCCGCCGACCACTCCACGTCCAGGGTGAACCCGGGCATTCGCTTGACGAGGCGGACTTCGAGACGCTGGCTCACCACGGGCGCGCTCCGAGACGGGCCGAGGCCACCACCACCGCGCACGACAGGAGCGTGAGGACAGCAACCAGGGCCATCGCCTGCCCCGCCTCGCCGGTTTGCACCGCGGTGTAGATGGAGAGCGGCAGGGTCTGCGTCTTGCCGGGGATATTGCCGGCCAGCATGATGGTCGCGCCGAATTCGCCGAGCGCCCGCGCGAAGGCCAGCACGAGGCCGGCCAGAATCCCGTTCCGGGCGAGGGGCAGCGTTACCTCGAGGGCGGTCCGCCATTCCGGGCGTCCCAGCGTGAACGCCGCCCGCTCCAGATTCTGGTCCACCGACTCGATGGCCGCGCGCGCCGTGCGCACGAGGAGAGGCAGGGCCATCACGGTGGCAGCGATCACCGCCGCGTACCAGGTGAACGCGACGCTCCAGCCCGTCGCCTCGTAGAGCGGCGCGCCCAGCACGCCGCGCCGGCCGAGGAGGACGATGAGGTAGTAGCCCGTGACGGTGGGGGAAGCACGAGGGGAGCGTCACGAGCATCGTCGACGGCTCCCGGCCCCAGAAGCGCCGGCGCGCGAGGAGGTATGCGAGGGGAATGCCGATCGCCGCATTGAGCGTGGTGGCGACGATGGACACCTTGATGGAGAGCCAGATCGCCGAAAGATGCTCGGAGCTCACCGGACTCCTGACCGGGGCGGGAAGTTAGCGACCGCCCGCCCCGGCTGGTCGGCCCGTCTCACGCCCGCTCCTTCGATACGGCCACGGCTGAAGCGGAAGTCGGGAGCACAGACAGTGGGGGCGGTGAGAGCACCGATACATGAGCGGGTCGCTCCTTTCCAGCATGGGAGGCGGGACGGTTTCCCGGCCCACCCTATCGGCCCGGGGACCATGGCGCACGGCGGTAGGTCCAGGAGCTCGGAGACGCGGCGATTATACCCGAGGTCAGAGGACGCGCCGCTGCTGGATCCAGGTCAGCGCCCAGTTCACGAGGAACATGAGGGCGAGCAGAATGAGGGAGAGCGCGATGGCCACGTCGAAGTTGCCCTTGCCCGTCTCGAGCACGGTGGCGGTGGTGAGCACCCGCGTCGAGTTCTTGATGTTGCCACCCACCATGAGCGACGCGCCCACCTCCGAGATGACGGCGCCGAAGCCCGCCATGACCGCGGCGAGCATGGGCAAACGCGCTTCCTTCAAGAGGGTCCACACCATCTGGGCATGGGAGGCGCCCAGCCCCAGGAGCTGGAGGCGGAACTTCTCGGGGATCTGCTGGATGGCGGCCAGGGTCAGGCCGATGACGATGGGGGCTGCGATCACGAGCTGGGCAAGGATCATGGCCGTCGGCGTGTAGAGGAGCTCGAGGAAACCGAGGGCGCCGTTGCGCCACAGCACGATGGTCACGAACAGTCCCACCACCACCGGGGCAGGCCCATGCCGGTATTGACGAGGCTGATGACGAAACCGCGCCCGGGAAAGCGCGACAGCGCAAGGGCGGTGCCGAGCGGGATGCCGAGGGCGAGCGAGAGCAGGGTGGCCGTGGCCGAGATACGCAGGGAGAGCCACGTCACGCTCCAGACCTCGGCGTCGCCGGCGAGGAGGAGGCGGACGGCCTGGAGAATGCCCTGCCCGATCAGCTCCACGGTCTACTGGAAGTCGGCGTCGCTCTTGCCGGCGATGGGAACGAAGAGCGGCTGGCCGTACTTGTCCACCCCGAAGGTCTTGATCACGGCCTGCGTGTCGGGCGCCACCATGAAGTCCGCGAAGGCCTTGCCCCCGCCACGTTCACGCGCGGACCATTGGCGGGATTGACCTCCATGACCGAGTAGATGTTGAGGAGCGGCTTGTCCTTCTCGACCAGGATGGGCAGGCTGATGCGCTTCTGGAAGGCGAGCCAGGTGCCGCGGTCGGTGATGGTGTACGCGCGCCGGTCGTTGGCGATGCCGAGCGTCTGCCCCATGCCCTGCCCCGACTCGATGTACCAGGCGCCCGTGGGCGTGATGCCCGCCTGCTTCCAGAGCCCGAGCTCGAGGAGGTGCGTGCCCGACTTGTCGCCGCGCGAGACGAAGCGCGATTGCGTCTCGGCGATGCGCTTGAGAGCATCCACCGCCTTGGGCATGCCCTTGATCTTCGCCGGATCGTCTTCAGGGCCGATGATGACGAAGTCGTTGTACATGACGAGTCGGCGATTCTGCATCTTGCCTTTCTCGACGTACTTCCGCTCGAGGGAGGGCGCGTGCACGAGGGCGACGTCGGCCTCTCCGCGCGCGGCGAGAGCGAGGGCCTGCCCCGTCCCCACCGAGATCGTCTTGACGGTGAGGCCGGTCTTCTTCTCGAACATGGGGACGAGGATGTCGAGGAGCCCCGAGTCCTGGGTGCTCGTGGTCGTGGACAGGATCACCGTGGTGGACTGGGCGAGGGCCGGCGTCACCCACACGGAACACAGCACGACGAGGAGCAGACGAAGCAGCATGCGTTTTCCCTCTCTCCTGGGCTCAGCAGCCGACCCGGACCGCGGCCGCCATCTCGACGGGTCCGACGAACACCACGAGGGCGCGGTCACCCACGCGCCCCGTGGGTACCAGCACGGCGCGGCCGGGGGCGGCCCGAGCGCGCTCGAGTCCGTGGCGAAGCGCAGGTCGCGCTCCCGAACTTTCTCACCGAACCGTCCGAGAGACCGACCGTGTACTCGCCGCGGCAATAGGCCACGGAGGTGACCTGGCGACTCGCGGGCGCCTGCTTCAGATCTTCCATCGACGGTTGCTGCGCGAGGGCGCGCCCACCGAGGAGCAATCCGAGCGCCGCGCCCATGAAGAGCCACCGTCGGGCCCGGCTCATGTGTCGAATCTCCATCGATCGCTCTTCACGTTCTCACTATGCTTCCGAGAGCATACTTGGGGGCGGCGGCGGAATCAAGGGCAGGCTCGGGCGGGAATCAGTCGCGGATGGACGGCTCGATGCGCATGCGCCCGCCGAGGCCGAGACGCTTTTCCCCGCGCGCTCCCCGGCGCTAGCGGGTGAGGACGCGTCCCGCGGGAACCGCGTGGTAGCGCGGGCCGTCCACCACCACCTGCCCGTTGACCACGACGTAGGGAATGCCCACGGGATGGCGATGCGGCTCGGGGAAGGTCGCTTCGTCGCGCACCGTCTTCGGATCGAAGAGGGCGAGGTCCGCGGCGTAGCCGGTCTTGACGAGGCCGCGGGCGGCGATACCCAGCTTGGCCGCGGGCATGCCCGTCATCTTGTGCACGGCCGTCTCCCACGAGAAGAGACGCCGCTCGCGACAGTAGACGCCGAGCACGCGCGGGAACGTCCCGTAGCTTCGCGGATGCGGCTTGCCCGGATGCGGTCCCGGTCCCCGAGTGGAGCGACAGCGAGTCGGAGCCGATCATGGTATGGGGATCGGCGCTCGCCATGGCCACGTTCTCCTCGCTCTGGGAGAAGCTGATCATGCTCACCCCCGCCTTCTCCGCGAGCACGAGGTCCATCATGGCCTGGGCCGGCTCACGCCCGGTCAGGCGCGCGACCTCGGCGAGGGTTTTCCCGCGAGCTCTTCCCTCGAGCAGGTGGCCACCATCACCTCGTCCCAGCCATTGGCGCCCGAGCCCGTGCGCCAGCGCTCCCCGTCGACCAGGCAATCGGCGATGGCGCGCGCCCGCGACGCGGGATCGGCCAGCCGCTCGAGGAGCTTGGCGGTGCCGCCGTCGTGCATCCAGGCGGGCAGGAGATTGTCCATCTTGGTGCTGCCCGCGGGATAGGGATAGACGTCGCCCGTCACATCCACGCCGCGGGCCCGCGCGTCGGAGATCATGCGCAGCGCGCGCTCCATCTTGCCCCAGTTCTCGCGCCCCGAGGCCTTGACGTGCGCGATCTGCACGGGCACGCCCCTTCCTCGCCGATCCGGATGGCTTCGACATAGGCCGTCTCGAGAGTGGCCGCCTCGCCGCGCACGTGGGAGAAGTAGTGCCCCCCGCGCTTGGCCATGCTCTTGGCGAGGGCGATCAGCTCCTCGGTCGAGCCGTAGATGCTCGGGGCGTACACGAGGCCCGTGGAGTAGCCCCACGCGCCCGCGTCGAGGGCTTCCGCGAGGTGGCGCTCCATGGCCTTCTGCTCGTCGGCGGTGGCGGGCCGGTTCTCGCCGCCTACCGTGGCGTAGCGGAGGGCGCCGTGGCCCACGAACTGGACGACGTTGACGGAGGTGCCGAGGCCGCGAAGATGATCGAGGTACTCGCCGAAGCTCTGCCAGGTCGCGGGCGGCTTGCTCCCGATGCCGCCCGATCCAGTCGCGCACCGTCTCCGCACTGCCCGGCGCGATGGGGCCGGGAGAGAAGCCGCACATGCCGACCACCTCGGTGGTGACACCCTGGCGCACCTTGGACTCCGCGCCGGGACAGGTGTCGTAGACGAGGTCCGAATGAGAGTGGATGTCGATGAAGCCCGGGGCCACCATCGAGCCCTTTCGCGTCGATCACGCGCGGTCGCGGCAGCGCCCAGCTCGGGGCCGACGGCCGCGATGCGGTCGCCCTCGACGGCCACGTCGGCAGCGACGCGCGGGCGCGCCGCTGCCGTCGACCACGGTGCCGCCCTTGATGAGGAGCGACCAGGCCATGAATCTACTCGGGCGTCTCGATGATCTTCACCGACTTCATCTTGTCGCCCTTCTTGACGTTGTCCACGATGTTCATGCCCGAGGTGACCTTGCCGAACACGGTGTACTTGCCGTCGAGGAAGTGGGCGGGGCGAGCACGATGTAGAACTGGCTGCCCGCCGAGTCCGGATCCTGGCTCCGCGCCATGGCCACCGCGCCGCGCACGTGCTGGTTCTTGTTGAACTCGGCCTTGACCTTGTAGCCGGGGCCGCCCGTGCCGTCGCCCTTGGGGTCGCCGCCCTGGATCACGAAGCCGGGCTCGATGCGGTGGAAGGTGAGGCCGTCGTAGAAGCCCTTCTTGGCGAGGGTGACGAAGTTCTCCACCGTCTTGGGCGCGTCGTCCGGGAAGAATTCGATCTTGATGATGCCGCCCTTCTCCATCTCGATCTCGGCAACCTGTTTCACGCGTCCAGATCCTTTCTGCGACTCAGCGGGTTTGGGTGCCTGCGCCGCAGACGCCGGCAGGGGCGACGAGCGCGACGACGAGGCGGCCAAAAGCAGTCGGGTCTTCACGTAAGAGCTCCTCCTCGAAGCGGGGGTAGGCGGCCATTATGCCCCGCCCGTCTGCTTCGAGCAAGGTCAACGCACTGCGCCATGCGAAAAATCCGTGCTACAGTGGATACATGGAAGAGCGTAAGGACATACGGAACGTCGCCATCATCGCCCACGTCGACCACGGCAAGACGACCCTCGTCGACGCCATGCTGTGGCAGTCGGGCATCTTCCGCGCCAACGAGCACGTGGTCGAGCGGGTCATGGACTCGATCGACCTCGAGCGCGAGAAGGGCATCACGATCATGGCGAAGAACACGTCCATCCACTACAAGGACGTGAAGATCAACATCGTGGACACGCCGGGCCACGCCGACTTCGGCGGCGAGGTCGAGCGCACGCTCACGCTCGTGGACGGCGTGCTGCTCCTCGTGGACGCGGCGGAAGGCCCGCTGCCCCAGACGCGCTTCGTGCTCAAGAAGGCGCTGGAGGCCGGCCTCACGCCCGTGGTCGTCATCAACAAGATCGACCGCCAGGACGCGCGCGCCCCGAGGTGCTCGACGAGGTCTACGACCTCTTCATCGACCTCGACGCGGCGGAAGACCAGCTCGACTTCCCGGTGCTCTACACCGACGCGCGCAAGGGCATCGCCAAGCTTCGCCTCGACGACGACTCCAAGACCCTCGCGCCCCTCTTCGACACCCTGGTCGCCACCATTCCACCGCCCCGCTTCGACCCCGACCTGGGGCTCCAGCTTCGCGCGCACCTCCCTGGACTGGGACGACTACGTGGGCCGCCTCGTCATCGGGCGCGTGGTCAACGGCAAGATCCGCCAGTACGATCGCGTGGCCATCGTCCATCGCGACGAGACGACGGAGATCGCCAAGGTCACCGTGCTCTACGGCTACGAGGGCCTCAAGCGCGTGGAGGTGGCCGAGGCCTCCGCGGGCGACATCGTGGCCGTCGCGGGCATCGACAACGTGGAGATCGGCGAGACGGTGACCGATCCCGAGCGCCCGGTGGCCCTGCCCGTGATGCACATCGACGAGCCGACGGTGTCCATGCTCTTCTCCTCCAACGTCTCGCCGTTCTCGGGGCGCGAGGGCAAGTTCGTCACCTCGACCCAGCTCCGCGAGCGGCTGTGGAAGGAGAAGCGCACCAACGTGGCCATCCGGGTGGAGGAGACGGACTCTCCCGACACCTTCCGCGTCTCCGGACGCGGGGAGCTCCAGCTCGCCATCCTCATCGAGATGATGCGGCGCGAGGGCTACGAGGTCGAGGTCGAGCAAGCCGCAGATCATCACCAAGGACGAGCAGCGGCAAGACCCTCGAGCCCATGGAGCACCTCGTGGTGGACATCCCCGAGGAGTTCATCGGCGCCGTCACCCAGAAGCTGGGGCCGCGCAAGGGCCAGATGACCAAGATGGTCAATCACGGCACCGGGCGGGTGCGCCTCGAGTATCGCCTGCCCTCGCGCGGGCTCATCGGCTACCGCTCGGAGTTCCTCACCGACACGCGGGGCACCGGGCTCCTGAACCACCTCTTCGACGGCTACGCGGAATGGCAGGGCGACATCCCCCACCGCGCCAACGGCGCGCTCGTCTCCGACCGCCGGGGACGCACCACCTCCTACGCCATCGATCACCTTCAGCCGCGCGGCGTGCTCTTCGTGGGCCCGGGCGAGCCGGTCTACGAGGGGCAGATCGTGGGCGAGCACGCGCGCGACAACGATCTCGACGTCAACATCACCAAGGAGAAGAAGCTCACCAACATGCGCGCCTCCACCTCGGACGAGGGCGTGCGCCTGACCCCGCCGCGCATCATGAATCTCGAGCAGTAGCCTCGAGTGGATCCGCGAGGACGAGCTGCTCGAGATCACCCCGAAGTCGCTGCGCCTGCGCAAGAAGTCACTCGGCGGCCGCCGCCGCTTCAGCCTCCGCCGCGCTTCTAGCCTCGAGGGCGCCGCCGCTTCTAGTCTCCTAGCTTGAAAGTCCGGTGGACGACCCAGCGGTCCATGCCGTCCGTCTCCCTGCCTTCCGCAGAATCGTGATGTTGTCGAGAGGCCCCGGTGAACCGTCTCTCGTGAGGGGGAGGAACTCCCCACAGCTCGCGAAAGCGCGGCCGGCATTGCTCGGCGATGGTCATGTGGGGATGGAGGCTCTCCGCGTCGTGGCGATCCCAGGACATCCAGGACAGGCTGCGAAGGGTGGCCACGAGGGCGTCCACAGTGCGGCGGGCGGCCCTCGGATAACCGCACCTCCACGAAGACCACGTCTTCGAGAAAGTGCCCAAACCCGCCCACCTCCACCGGCGAGGGCGCGCGCCCCCGCGCGAAGTCTCCGATCAGCCGCTCGACCTCTCCGATGTCCCGCGTGGCGAAGTGATACTCGAGAGTGAAGTGGGCGGGGATGGCCTGCCGCTGGGTGACGGTGAGTCCGAAGCGCCCGGCGATGAGATCGACCAGCTCACGCTGATACTCCTGGACTGGCGACCCGAGGAAGCAGGGGATGATGTACCGCGGCGGGTCGCTCACCTTGCCGCGCTTCTCTAGCGGCCGCCTCTCCGCGAGAGGGATCCGCCGCCCGACCTGCTTCCGCCGCCCCGGGCGCCGCCCGGGCCACCGCGGCCGCCTCCCGGCCCGCTCCGCCCGCCGCCGCCCGGGCGTCCGCCCCGCGCGGCCATGCGCGCCCGCTTCTCGTCGGCGTAGCGCCGGCGCTCCTCGCTCGTCGGCTTGATCTCGGCGAGGAACAGCTCGTCCTCCGCCCACTCCACGGGAATCTTCTGGCCGATGAACTTCTCGATGGGCTCGATCTGGAGCGCGCCCGCCTCGTCGGCCAGGCTGATGGACTTGCCGGTGGCCCCCGCCCGCGCGGTGCGTCCGATGCGATGGACGTAGTCTTCCGCGTCCTGGGGCATGTCCCAGTTCACGACGTGGGTGACGCCCTCGATGTGCAGTCCGCGCGACGCCACGTCGGTGGCCACGAGGATGGGCAGCTCGCCGTTCTTGAAGTCGTTCAGGATCTTGAGCCGCTTCTTCTGCTCCACGTCGCCGGTGAGGGCCCGCGCCTGCCAGCCGTTCCGGCCCAGCCTGTCCTCGAGGCGCCGGGCTTCCTCGCGCGTGTTGGAGAAGACGAGGATGCGGCTGCCGCCCTCGCGCTTCAGGAGGCCCGAGCAGCAGGCTGAACTTCTCCTCCCGGCCCACGTGGTAGAGCACCTGGACCACGTTCTCCGCCGTCTTCTGGAGCGGAGTGACGGAGATCTGGGTGGGGTTGTTCATGAACTCCCAGGTCAGCTCCATCACCCGGAAGGACAAGGTCGCCGAGAATAGAGAAGGACTGCCGCTTCTCCGGCTTGGGCAGCTTGCGCAGGATGATAGCGCAGGTCGGCGATGAAGCCCATGTCGAACATGCGGTCGGCCTCGTCGATCACGAGGACCTCGACGCGCTGGGGCGACCAGATGTGCTGCTTCGAGATAGTCGATGAGACGCCCGGGCGTGCCCACGAGGATGTCGCAGGCGTCGCTCAGCTCCTCGCGCTGCTTGTTGTAGTCGATGCCGCCGTACACCGCGCGGATCTTGAGCCCGGTGTGGGCGCCGAGGAGCCGCGCGTCGGCCTCGATCTGGACGACCAGCTCGCGCGTGGGAGCGATGATGAGCACGCGGGGAGCGGTGGGACCGCTCCGGGGCGGGGCGGGATGGCGCAGGCAGCGCGTGAAGGCGGCGATGAGGAAGGCCGCCGTCTTGCCCGTGCCCGTCTGCGACTGGCCCGCCACGTCCTTGCCCTTGAGAGCCAAGCGGCAGCGTGCCTTCCTGGATCGGCGTCGTGGCCACGAAGCCGGCGTCCCGGATGCCGCGCATGACCGGCTCGGGCAGATCGAGGGCGGTGAAGTCCATGGGGCTCACGGGGTGGACACCGGTTCCACGGGCGGCGCTGGCCTTGCGCTTCCGCGTGGCGAGGCGGGCGCAGATGATGCCGACCTCGTAGAGGATGCACAGGGGACCGGCCATCAGGGTCTGATTGATCATGTCGGGGGTGGGAGTGAGGATGGCCGCGATGATGAAGTTGATCGAGGATGGCGTACTTCCGGTTCTTCGAGAGGAACTGCGGGCGTGACCACGCCGATGAGGCTCAGGATGGTGATCACCACCGGCAGCTCGAAGACCACGCCGAAGGCGAGAGCGAACTTGATCACGAAGTCCGTGTACGACGACACGGTGAGCATGGGCTTCCAGCCCTTCTCCTGCCCGAAGGTCACGAGAAAGTTCGAGGCGTACGGGATGATGATGAGCATGGCGAAGGCGCCGCCGATGAGGAAGAGGAGGGAGCCGATGATGATGAAGGGCGCCGCGTATTTCTTCTCGTGCTCGTGAAGCCCGGGGACACGAACTTCCACACCTGGAAGAGGATGCCGGGCATGGAGATGAAGATGCCCAGGACCATGGCCACCTTCATCCACGTCCAGAAGGCCTCGGTGGGCGAGGTGAAGACGAGCTCCGTCTTCATGCTGACGAGGGGTCGCGAGATGAAGCGCATGGCCGGATCGGTGATGAAGAAGGCGATGATGATGCCCACGCCCGCCGACGCCACGCTCCACATGATGCGCGTGCGGAGCTCGCCCAGGTGCTCCATGAACGACATCTTGCCGAGGGCGCGATCGGTGTCCGGATCCGGCGCCGTCGTCTGCTCGTCCGCCATCACCACTCCGCCAGGAAGTGCCGGAGCTGCGCCCACCCCGCGTCCGAGGGCGAACCCCTCGCGGATGGCGCGCGTGACATAAGCCTTGGCGTCGCGCACCGCCTCCCCGAGCGGGCGGCCCTGGGCCAGCCCGGCCGTGATGGCCGCGGAGAGCGTGCAGCCGGTGCCGTGGGTGTTGTCGGAGTCGATACGCGAAGCCTGGAAAGCCGTGAACTCCCGGCCGTTGCAGAGAAGATCCACCGCGTCGCCCTTCAAATGGCCGCCCTTCACGAGCACGTGGCGCGGCCCAAGAGCGTGGATCCGCCGCGCCGCCTCCTCCATCTCCGCGCGATTGGCCACGGGCATGCCCGCCAGCACCTCCGCCTCGGGGAGATTGGGCGTCACGGCAAGGGCCAGAGGCAGGAGACGCGTGGTGAGCGCGCGTACGGCCTCGGGCTCGAGGAGCGAGGCGCCGGACTTGGCCACCATGACCGGATCCACCACGAGCTTCTCGACCCGGCGGGAGGCCAGCGACGTGGCCACGGCGTCGATGATGGCGGCATTGGCGAGCATGCCGCACTTGGCGGCGTCGGCGCCGAAATCCTCGAGGACGGATTCGATCTGGCGCGCCACGAAGGCCGGCGACAGGCACTCCACCGCCTGCACGCCCACGGAATTCTGCGCCGTCACCGCGGTGATGACGGACATGCCGAACACGCGGTAGGCCGAGAACGTCTTGAGGTCCGCCTGGATGCCCGCGCCACCGCCCGAATCCGAGCCGGCGATGGTCAAGGCTTTGGGGATCGACATGGCCTCCCCAGTATACGGGATCGCCGAACACTCGCATAGGCATCAGATACTTAGCGCGCACGCCTCGGCGTGCGCGACGCGCGGTGCCGCCACTTCACGCTCATTCCGGATGAAAGTACAAGGTCTCGTCCGATTCGAGGGGAATCTGCTGGATCAGCTTCGCGGCGTGGAGGAGCTGCACGACGATCGGCTCGTCGCCGTCGTTCCTCACGACCAGGTCCCCGTCGTTGTCACTCTGCTCGATGCGCAGCTCGAGCCCGGACCGTGGTGCGTCGAACACGATGACGGTCAGGTTCTCGATCGTTTCGAGCTCGACCGCTCGCGCAGCCGGCTGTCCGAGCGGCGCCACGCGCAGCTCCCAGGGGACGGCCCGCTCCTCTCCGGCGACGCCGGTGCCCCACGCGACGGCCAGGAGCAGGGCGGCGACAGGCACGGAGACTCGGAAGCGGAGAGCCGATGGACGGCGTCACGCCGCTAGGCGCAGGAGGCGGGAGCGGGCTCGTCGCTGACCGGGAAGTAGCGCCGGGTAGGCGTCGGACTGATTCTCGTAGATCGAGCCCTGGCTCCGCGCGGGCGGCAACGGCATCCGCACGGGAACCGGCGCCACGCGCGGCTCGATCGGAGGGCTCGCCGGTCACGAGGCGCGCGTCGAAGTCGGCAAAATCGGAGACGCCGCATGAGCGGCCACGCGTCGGCGGCGCCGTACTCGTAGAGGAGCAGGCGTGCGCGGGAGGCTCGAGACGTTCTGGGCCGATCCATGCACGAGCCGCACGTGGTGGAAGCTCATGGAGCCCGCGCGGCCGGTGAGGGGCACCGCCCGCGCGATCTCGTCGCTGAATGGCCGCCGGGATCGATGGCTCCGCAGAAATACCCGTCGGCATGGTGATCGAATATGGGACCGCGGTGACTGCCCGGCACCACCATGAGCGGGCCGTTGTCGCTGCGTGCAGTCGTCGAGCATGACCCCCACCGCGAGGAGATCGTCGTTGGTGTGCGGATAGAACGCCCAGTCCTGGTGCCACTCCACCGGCGAGCCGTAGCGCGGCGACTTGAGATTGATCTTGGAGCCGGTGAGCCGCAGCGACGGTCCGAGCAGATCCTGGAGGACGGCGACGAGCCGCGGATGGCGCAGGAGCTGCTGGAAGACCGGGAAGAAGCGGTGCGGCGTCTTCACCCGGCGCACCCGCGGATCCTCCGGCGCGATGCCCCGGCTCGAGATCGTACATGTCGGTGTGGGTGGTCACCGCCCGCGCGCCGTCGAGGATGCGCGCCATCTCCCGGCGCACCGTGTCGAGGGTGGTCGTGTCGAGCACGTCGGGCACCACGAGGTAACCCTGCTCGCGATAGAAGGCGATGTCGGAGGCGGAGAGCATGAAAAAGCATAGCACGGCCACACGGAGCGCTTGACAGGGAAGCCCGCGTGACCCACATTCGGAGCCGCGTCACGATCAAAGACGATCAAGGGGGACACGCCATGCTCGACAAGCGCATCAGCCGCCGCTCACGTCCTCGCCGGAGCCGTGGGAAGCTCCGCCGCTCCTCACGTTGCCGCGGGTCGCCTTCCCGCCGTGAAGAAGGGCACCAGCCTCCGCCTGTGGATCCTCAAGACCTACGTGGAGCCGACCAACAAGGCCATCGAGGCGAGCGCCCAGCGGCTGGGCGCAGAAGAACGGCGCGAGCGTGACCGTCGAGTACTTCACCTTCGAGGACATGCAGACCAAGTACGTGGCGGCCATCGAGAGCAACGAGCACGCCGGACGTCGGCCAGCTCGAGACGAGCGCGCCCGCGCGCTTCGCGGGCATGGGCCAGCTCATCGATCTCACCACCTTCGCCGCACCAGATCGAGGGCAGGTGGGCAAGGCGCCCGCCAGCGTGACGCGCGGTCACCATGGTGGGCGACAAGGTGTACTCGCTCCCGTGGTACGTCATGGGCGCCTTCTGGTACGTGTGGCGCGACGTGCTCGAGAAGGCCAAGGTCAAGATGCCCCGCACCTTCGAGGAGGCCAAGCAAGCGGCGCAGGCGCCGTGAACCGGCCCAAGGACAACTTCTACGGCATGGGGCAGAGCTGGAACCGCACCGCCGACGGCTACGGCGTGATGCAGAGCCTGATGTACTCCTACGGCGTGGGCTGGGCGGGCAAGGACGGCAAGTACAAGTCGATCAAGACCCCGCGGCATGCAGAACGGTGATGAAGTGGGCGACCGACATCTACAAGGAAGGCATCCAGCCCGCGGACACCCTGACGTGGACGGGCTCCGGCAACAACGAGAACTTCATCGCCAAGAACATCGCGCAGACCTCCAACGGCCCCAGCATCACCTTCGCCCTGGAGAACGCGCTGGCCAAGGCCACCGACGCCAAGGACCGCAAGCTGAAGGAAGAGGCGCTCGCCAACCACGTGGCCCTGCCGCACCCGGCGGGACCCGATGGCCGCCGCATGTGGGCCATCGCCATGAGCTTGGGCATCTTCAAGAGCAGCAAGGACCCGGAGGCGGCCATGAGCCTCATCGCCCACCTCCTCTCCCCGGAGGAGACGGTGATGGTCATGAAGGACTCCTACGGCCAGTTCGCGCCCGGTGCTCGACAAGGCGCGCGGCCGCCTCCAAGGACTACTTCAACAAGAACGAGAACTACCGGACGTTCGGGCGCGGCCGCGGAGTGGTTCGCGCCCACCGGCTGGCCCGGCCCGGTCACCGCGGCGGCGCGCCGAGGTGCAGGCGAGCAACGTGCTCACCGACGCGCCCGCCAAGGTCATCGTGGACAAGTGGTCGGTGGATCAGGCCATCGACTGGGAGGACAAGAAGATCAAGGAAATCTACGACACCCTGCGCGGGTGACGTGGCCGCGGTTCGCTTCCACCGTTCGCGCTCCCGTGATGCGGCCGCGCGCTCGGCGCGGCCGCGCAGCGGCATCCGGGAGCGCGGCACGGCGCTCCTCTTCCTGCTGCCCCTGCTCGTCCTGGTGGTGGCGCTCATCGTCTATCCGTTCTACCGGGCGGTCTGGCTGTCCTTCACCGACAAGCTCGTCGGCTATCCCGAGCGCTTCGTCGGCCTCCAGCAACTACGCGTACCTCGCCCAGGACGACGCCTTCCACGCAGGTCATCCGCAACAGCCTCGTCTTCACGGTGGTGCTCGGTGGGGCTCAAGGTCGTGACCGGGATGCGCGATGGCCCTCGTGCTCAACAACGTGATCCGCGGGCGCAACTTCTTCCGCGGTCTCTTCCTCCTGCCCTGGATCACCTCCACCGTGATCATCGCGCTCACCTGGCGCTGGATGTTCGACGCCTTCCCCGGTCGCGGCTTCTTCAACAGCGTGCTGCTCGACGCGGGCTCCTGCGCAGCCCATCGCCTTCATGGCCACGCCCGAGGGGCGATGATGGCGGTGATCGTCGCCAACTGGTGGCGGGGCTTCCCGTTCTTCGGCGTGTCCTTCCTGGCCGGCATGGCAGGCATCCCGCGCGAGACTCTACGAGGCGGCCTCGGTGGACGGGGCCGGCGCGTGGCGGCGCTTCTGGCACATCACCCTGCCCGGGCTCAAGCACGTGATCATCGTCACGACGCCTGCTGTGCTTCATCCTCACCATCAACGACTTCAACATCATCTACGTGATGACCCGCGGGGGCCCGGGCACCGGCCACCCAGGTGTTCGCGACCTACTCCTACCAGGTCGCCTTCCAACCAGCTTCGCTGGGGCCGCGGCGTGACCATCTGCCATCTTCCTGGTGCCGCATCGCTGGTGGTGGGCATCGCGCTGATCAGCCGCTATCTCCTGCGGGAGGGAAGTAGCCATGACGCCCGGCCTCAAGGTCACCACGTCGCTCGGCCTCGGTGCTCTTCCTGCTCGTGATCCTGGTGCCCTTCTGGTGGATCACCAGCATGTCGTTCAAGACCTACGAGCAGATCCAGTTCGCCACCAGCATCTACGTGCCCAAGCCCGTTCACGTGGGAGAACTACACGCGGGCTGTGGACGGAGCACGCGCTTCCCGCTCTGGCTGCGCAACAGCCTGGTCACCGCGCTGGTGGTGACCGCTGATCACCACGGTGATCGCGAGCGCTCGGCCGGCTACGCGGTGGCGCGCCTCCGCTTCCCCGGGCGCGAGGTCGGTGGCCAGCCTCATCCTCATCCTCTATCTCATCCCGCCCGCCCTGCTCTTCATCCCGCTCTACCGCGTGCTCGCCGAGCTGGGCGCCACCAACCATCTCTCGTCGCTCTTCCTCTCCTACCCGACCTTCACCGTGCCCTTCTGCACCTGGCTCCTCATCGGCTTCTTCAAGGCGCTGCCCGACGAGCTCGGAGGAGGCCGCGCTCATCGACGGGGCCGGCCGCATCACCGCGTTCGTGCGGGTGCTCCTGCCCTGGCCGCGCCCGGCCTCGTCGCCTCCGCCATCTTCGCCTTCACCCTGTCCTGGAACGAGTTCCTCTACGCCCTCGTCTTCATCCAGGACGAGAAGGCCATCACGGTGCCGGTGGGGCTCAACCTCCTCATCTACGGCGACGTCTTCCACTGGGGCCAGCTCATGGCCGCCTCGGTGATCACCACCGCACCCGTGGTCGCGCTCTACGTCTTCATCCACCGCTGGATGGTCGAAGGGCTGGTCGCGGGCTCGGTCAAGGGCTAGATCGCCCGGACGCTCCGGCACGTGGAGCGGGCTACCGCCAGGGTCGCGGGCCGAACACCAGGCGCTTGATGGCCACCAGCGCCGGTCCCAGAAGACCGATGCGTCGTATCCGCTCCCGCCGGGAAAGCGGAGGCTGGGCGGCCCACACCGCGGTGGCGGCGGCGCCGCGCCTCGCTTCTCCGGCTCGGCGGGAAGGCGAGGCGCCATTCTGCGAGCACTTCGCGATAGAGCGCGACGAGCTGGTCCACCTGAGCATCCAGTCCCGCCGAGGCGCGAATCCGCCGGGACACCTCGGCCGCGTCGGCCGCGTCGTACCGGCGGATCTCGTCCAGGATCACCTGCGGATCGAGGGGCCGGCGCAAGAGCCGCGCCCCGAAGTTCCACCGCTGGAAGTGGCTCACGTCCGCGCTCGTGACCATCTCACCCGTGCCCCGGAAGTCGCACAGGATGACCGCGGTGCCCACGGCCATCGCCTCGAGCGCGCAGCGCGCCTTGGCGAAGACGAGGTCGTAGTCGCCGATGATCGCCTCGGGCGCGGCGGTGGCCGTCCCCACCCCCAGCCCGACCACGTCGAGGGGGAGGCAGGCACGCGCGCACGCCTCCCGCACCGCGCGCAGATGCGTTCTTTCGTCCGCGTAGTTGCTGAAGAGGAGGGCGCGGGACGGGCGCGCGGGGAGGGCGGGGCGAGGGTGAAGCGGGAGAGGTCCACCGAGTTGTACACGACGCGAATCCGGTCGGGCGGCACCCCCGCCTTCACCACGCGCTCGCGGCAATTGTGATCGACGGCCACGTGGCGCAAGATGCGCGGGAAAATGGGCGGCGTATCCACGCGCGCCGTCGCGTCGTGGCACACGTAGAGACGCGGGCACGCCGGGAAAGCGGCGCAGCGCACTGATGGTGGGCACGGTGTGCTGGCCGTGCACGATGTCGGGCGGCGCGGAGAAGTCGGCGAGCGAGCCGCGGACCTCCACCCCACGCCGGGCGAGATCCTCGGCGAGCGGGCCGGGCTGCGGCGTGTAGACGAGCGGGGTGTGGCCCCGGGCGGCGAGGGCGAGCGCGAGATCGTGCACGTACATCTCGCTTCCCGTGCGCCCGGCGAGGGCGACGTTGGTGATGAGGACGCGCAGCCCGTTCATCCCATCCCGGCCCCGGCCATGCTCGTCCCCACCGGTGCCTCGAGACTCTGCGGCAGGGCCTCCCGGAGGGCGGCCTCGAGCGGAGCGATGTGATCCGCATAGCTTACGGCACGACGGTACTTGCCCGCGGCCACCCGCGACTGTCCGTGGATCTCGTAGTGCGGCTGACTGCTCCGATCGGGCGTCCAGCTCTTCCGATTATCCACGGGGTGGAGACATTCGTGCCGGAAGGACTCGAGGCCGTGCCGCTCCACCGCCGACTGGACTTCGCCGGTCAGCTCCGGATAGCCGCCGAGCGGCCGCGATCTTCCGCTCGAGCGCCTGATCGTCGAGGGTGAGCTTGATCGCTCCGCGACATCGCCCCATCACGCAATCGAGACGCGGCCCTGCTATCACGTACTCGTAGTTGCCCATCGGCCCCCGCACGCCGGCCGCGAGCTCGACGGCTCCCCGATGATGGTGCGACAGAAATCGTGGGTGGGATTGTAGCCTTCGGCCGAATCCCCCACCACGTAGTCGACGTCATCGAGACAGAGGCTTTCCGCGAGCTCAACGGTGAGGCGCACGAAAAGATCCACGTCCTGATCCAGCATGGCCTCGTAGACTTCCTGATCCGAGAGATGCCCGTACATCGGCCCGGGGCGTGCCCCGGAGCGCAAAAGTGTCTTGGTGGTCGAGTGAAGACGAGAGCGGCCGAGCTGGCCCGAGCCGTCGGTCATGACGAAAACGGATGGCTGCGACATGGTCAGCCATCCCATGAGGTTGAGCTCATGGCCGGGGTGCGCCACGATCAGCGCCGCGCGGCCGAGGGTTGCTCCAGTGGAATGATGCGACGTCCGCAACATGTGTCCTCCGGGCCGTCGGGATTCACTACGATGCTCACGACCCGGTAGGAGTAGCCGCAACAGGCATACCAAGACGCCGAATCCTTTAGTTTTCAGCAGCTATGGGAAGGAAACTCCCCAGTGAATGCTCGTCTGTAAGCCGAGACCGACGATCTGGCGGGCGGGAGAGGCGCTCCTCGACTACTCGTCAGAGCGTGACATCTTGGCGTGCGGGATGACGAAGGTGAACTCTCCCCGCACCTGTCCCGCGGCAAAGTGCGCGTGAAGGGCGGCGGCCGTGCCGCGCACGATCTCCTCGAACTGCTTGGTCAGCTCGCGCGCCACCACGATCTCCGCCTCACCGAACACCTCTCCGATCGCCTCGAGCGAGGCGAAGGCGCGATGGGGCGACTCGTAGCACACGATGGTCATCTCGAGATCACGGAGCGCTTCCAGCCGGTGCACGCGCTTCCCCGGCTTCACGGGCAGGAAGCCGTCGAAGACGAAGCGGTCGGCGGGAATGCCCGCGGCGGAGAGCGCGGCGACGACCGCGGAGGGTCCCGGCACCGGCACCACGGGATCCCCGCCGCGCGCTTCCCGCACGAGGAGGAAGCCGGGGTCGGAAATGCCGGGCGTGCCCGCGTCCGTGACGAGGGCCACCGACTTGCCCTCCTGAAGGGTCTTGATGATGGCGGGACCCTTGGAGAGCTTGTTGTGCTCGAAGTAGCTGGTGGCCGGCACGTGGATGCCGAAGTGAGTCAGGAGCGTGCGCGTGCGGCGCGTGTCCTCGCACGCCACCAGCCCCACTTCCTTGAGCACGCGAAGGGCGCGGATGGTGATGTCTTCGAGATTGCCGATGGGCGTGGCCACCACGTACAGCGTGCCCGGCGTCACGGCCGCCTCGTCCCTTCCTCCTTTCCCGGAGGGGAAGGGACACGGTGCGCGAGAACTCGAAAATGGTCTGAGCCACCGCCGAGAGGCTTTCGTAGGGCGCGCCGCGAAGAGCCCGCCGAACACGCTCTTCCTCGCCGAGGACGAGCCGCAGCACGACGGCCCGGCGCGGACCCGCCTCGTTCGGATCCAGGACCTGGGGCGGCCACTCTTCGAGGAGCGCGGGAGAATCGAGGAGCTGCGAGACGAGGCCCACGTAGGCATTCTCCTCGATCTCGCCCGCCCGCTCCCAGGTGGGCGTGGCCACGCGCGCTCCCGACAACGCCTCCACCGTGGTGCGGCCGGAGCGGGCGACGAGGCGAATCACCTGGCGGTCACCCGGCGACTCCCACGAGGGCCGTGTCTCGGTGAGCACGATGACGCGTGACTGCCGTGCCGCGGTGGCGAGGAGGATGCGTCGCGCCTTGTCGATACGGGCCTGCAGCGCCTCGCGATCGGCAGCGCGCCGGGGACGGCGGCCTGATACTGCCGCAGCCGCACATAGGCGGCGAGCGGCCAGCCGGCTTCGGAGGCGGCGATGCCCCAGCGGCGCAACGCATCGTCGGGAGCGGCTCTTCCGCCAAGCGGGCAGCCGCCTCGAAGCTGACCAGGGCCTGCCCGAAGCGCCCCGCCTCGAATTCCTTGGTGGCGCGGACGAGATACCAGTGCTGCTCGCGGCCGCCGGCCTCCGGCGTCTCCGCCCGGACGGCTCCCGCGGCGGCCGCGATGAGGAGAGGCCACAAGCGCATAGGTCACTGGACGGCGCGCACGCATCCAGTCATCATTCTGGCATGGACGGGCCCTACACCGTGCGCACCCTCGCCGAGCATGCGGAGCTCGAGCCTCACTTCAATCGCCTTCACGCCCTCGCCTGGCCGCGCTTCCTCCATGAAGGCAATGGCACGGGGGCCTGTGGCGCCGGCTGTTCAGCGACTTCGGGGACTTTCAGTTCGGGCTATGGGACGAGGCGGGTCGCGCTGGTGGCGGTGGGCAACTCCATTCCCTTCATCTGCGACGGGACCCGGGCCGATCTTCCCCCGATATACCGGAGCTTCTCGAGCGTGGGGTGGCCGTGAAGCGCGACGGACGGCGTCCCACCGCCCTGTCCGCCCTCGCCGCCATCGTGGACCCGCAGCATCGGGCGAAGGGACTGAGCCAGCGGATCATCGAGACCATGCGAGACATCGCCCGGCGACATGAGCTCGAGACCCTCGTGGCTCCCGTGCGACCCATACTGAAGCATCTCTACCCACTCACGCCCATGGACCGCTATGTCACCTGGCGGCGACCCGACGGCGCCGCGTTCGATCACTGGCTCCGCGTCCACGAGGGCATGGGGGCGGAGATTCTGCAGGTCGCTCCCGCCGCCATGGTCATCACCGACACCGTGGCCAAGTGGGAAGAATGGACGGGGCTGCGCTTTCCGGAAAGCGGGACGTACGTCGTCGTGGGCGCCTTCCAGCCGGTGAAGATCGACGTGCGACGGAATACCGGGCGCTACGAGGAGGCGAATGTCTGGATGAAGCACCCGATCCACGACCTCCCGACCGCCACCGAGAAGAGAAGGGAAAGACGAGAAGAATCTGAGGCTGGGCAGACCGCGACATGATCTGGCAGAATGCACGTGCAGACCAATGCCGCCACGTCCTACCCATCAGGATGGTCGTGCCGGCTCGAACCATTCCTGTCCCGTAACCAATCACTTCGAGGGGAGGAGCATGAGCGCAGATGACACATTGTCGGGTCTCCGCCATGGCCCGATCGAGCCTCGAGCTGGGCGTGAGGAAACGGCGTGAGCCGGGCCCGGCCTGACCACCCTCCCGCCATCCGCATCGAAGCGGAGAACGAGTGGGCGTGGTGCGGCGAGCGGCGGTTGGAGCTGGCACCCCGAGCGTTCGCGGTCCTGCGACACCTCGTCCAGTCCCGGGGCGCCTGATCACGAAAGAGGAGCTCCTCACCGCAGTCTGGCGCGACACCATCGTGAGCGACGCCGCCCTCTCGAGCTGTATTCGCGATCTTCGCAAGGCGCTCGGGGACTCGTCGGGCGCGCCGCGGTATATCCAGACCGTGCACCGGCGAGGCTTCCGGTTCATCGGCCCGGTGGCCCAGCCGACCCTAGTGGTTTCCCCGAGGGCTTCCCGCTCCGGAAGTCGAGTCTCACCCTCAGTCAGCCGCGGGCATCACCGCCCCGCCGCGCACGATCTCCACGTTGGTGGGCCGGGAGGCGGAGCTGGCCCACCTGCACGCGGGGCTGGCCGCGGCGCTGAACGGCCAGCGGCAGCTCGTTGTTCGTGACCGGAGAGGCGGGGATCGGCAAGACGGCGCTGGTGGAAATGTTCCTGGCGGAAGTCGGCGAAGCGAACGCGCTGCGCATCGGCTGGGGACAATGCGTGGAGCAGTACGGGGCCGGGGAAGCGTATCTCCCGTGCTGGAAGCCCTCGGCCGACTGGGGCGCGCCGCGGGGGCGAGCGGCTGGTACAGATCCTCAAGCAGCATGCACCGACGCTGGCTCGCGCAGCTGCCGGGAGCTCTTGAATGATCTCGATGTGGAGACGGTTCAGCGCCGGGCGCAGGGAGCAACGCGCGACCGCATGCTGCGAGAGCTGGTGGAGGCGCTGGATGCCCTGGCCCTCGACGCGCCCGCTCGTGCTGCTCCTCGAAGACCTGCACTGGAGCGACTCCGCCACCATCGATCTGCTCCGCATGCTCGCCCGGCGGCGCGAAGCGTCGCGCCTGCTCGTTATCGGCACCTACCGGCCCGCCGACGTGGCCTCCGTCAGCGCGCATCCCTTGAGATGGGTCAAGCACGAGCTCAGCTGCACGGCCACTGTTACGAGATCCCGCTGGAGTTCCTGAGCGTCGACCGCGGTGGACCAATACCTCTCCCGGCGCTTTCCCGGACACGGCCTGCCCTCGGAGCTGGCGGCCGTGCTCCACCGGAACACGGATGGCAATCCGCTATTCCTCGTGAACACGATCGACTACCTCATCGGCCAGGGACAGCTACAGCAGGAGGTCGACGGCCGGTGGACGCCTCTCGGGGCCGCCGGAGGACATCGCGTCGCGCGCACCCGGAAACGCTGTGGCAGCTGGTCGAGAAGCAGGTGGAGAACCTCGCCGCGGACGAGCAGGCGGTTCTGGTGGCCGCCAGCGTGGCCGGGGTGGAGTTTTCCGCGGCGGTCGTGATGGCCGCGGGGATCGAGCCCCGCAGGGCGATCTACGGTGCGAGGCGCTGGCGCGACGTGGTCAGTTCCTTCGGCGGGTTGGCGTCGCGGGTGGCCCGACGGGACGGTGGCCGGGCGGTATGCGTTCATCCATGCCCTGTACCAGCAGGTGCTCTATCGGACGCGTCTCCGTCGGCGAACGGGTGAACCTGCACCTGCGGACGGCCGAGCGTCTCGAGCGCGGCTACGGTGAGCGGGCGGGCGAGATCGCCGTCGAGCTCGCCGTGCACTTCGAGCACGGCCGGGACTTCGAGCGGGCGCGTGCGGTACCGGAGACAGGCCGGCGAGCACGCCCTGCACCAGCACGCCTACGGGGAGGCGGCCGACCACGCGACCCGGGCCCTCGACTTGCTCCGGAGCTTGCCGGACTCGCGAGAACGGTCCCAGCAGACCCTCGCCCTCCAGGTCACGCTGGGAACGGCGCTGACGGCGACCCAAGGCTACGCGGCGCCCGAGGTGGCGAGCACGTACGCGCGGGCCTGGGAGCTGTGCATGCAGATGGGAGAGACCCCGCAGCTCCTGCCCGTCCTCCTCGGCATCGGGCGATTCTATGCCGTGCGGGGCGAGTTCAAGACGGCCCGCGACGTGGGAACCTACCTGTTGGCGATGGCGGAGGCGTCGGGAGACCCCGCCCTCCTCCTCGCCGCGCACAATGCGTTGGGCATCGTGTCGCTCTATTCAGGCGACTTCGAGGTGGCCCTCGACCATCTCGAGCGGGGGACAGAGTCGAACGCTTCGGAGAAGCGCGATACCGGCGGATCACGTGCCTTCCGGCTCGTTCCCCCGTGGTCACCTGTGCGATTCACGCCGCGTGGACGCTCTGGATACTCGGCTACCCGGACCGGGCCGCCGCCCGCGCCCGGGAGGCGCTCGCCCTCGCGCGCTCCCTCGATCACCCGTTTGGCTTGTCGTACGCCTGTCACCTCGCCGCGGGATTGCACCATTGGCGGCGAGAGCACGAGACGGTGCACGAGCTGGAAGACGAGGCTCTGGCGTATGACACCGAGCACGGCTTCGGCCTCCTGCTCACCGTCGGCGCCGTCCAGCGCGGCTGGCTGCTCGCGGAACGAGGAGAGTGGGAGCAGGGCCTGGCTCAGATGCAGGAGGGACTGGCCGCGCACCGGGAGATCGGAGCCGAGGTTCTCGTTCCAGCCTTCCTGGGCCTGGTGGCGGAGGCGTACGAGAAGGTCGGTCGACCGACGGAGGGATTGGCCGCGGTGACCGAGGCGTTGACGGTCGCCCAGCGGTCCGAGCAGCACTACTGGGAGGCGGAGCTACATCGGCTGCAGGGCATGCTGACGCGGCAGGCCGAGGCGAGTCCCGAGGAGAGACGGGCCACCACCGCTCCGCCGAGTCACATTTCCTCCGGGCTATCGAGATTGCGCGCCGGCAGCGCGCACGCTCGCTGGAGCTGCGCGCCTCGGTGAACCTCGAGCCGGATGTGGGCCGACGAGGGAAGGCCAGGGGAGGCGCGGGCGCTGCTCTCGGGCATCTACGGCTGGTTCACGGAAGGGTTCGACACCGCCGACCTGCGTGAGGCGAAAGCGCTACTCACGGAGCTCGAGACCCGGGCCCCCCTGCCCGGGAAGGCCGAGCCGCCGCCTGACAAGAATGGAGACGAGCAGCCCGCATAGCGCGGGCCGCAGGTAGGCGACGCCGAACGCAGCCGCGCCCCTCAGTGCTGCCGAGCTTCGCGCACCTTCGCCTGGGCCTGCTCGTCTCCCGCCGCCAGCTGTCCGGCGATGTGGAGACTCTGCTCCACCACCGCGCGATCACCGAGCTGCCGGAACGCCTCCGCGCTGCGGAGAGCGCCGTCGACGGAGCGGTCACGGCGGGCGCGGATCAAGGCGGTCAGGTACGCTTCCCGCGCGTTCATGCGCGCGCCCGCGAGGGTGCCCGAGGCGCGACCGATACTCATGAAGGCGTCTCCACGGCGATCATGCTTTCCCAGCTGCCGCTTTCGAGCGCCGCGCCATACGCGTCGTGCCAGATGCGAACGGCGACATCGATGTGCCCCTGCTCGAGCTCTTTCCCGACGAGGTCGAGATAGGCGCGCCAGAGGGTATTGTCCCGGTGCGGCCGGCCGGCATGCACGCTCTCCAGCCGCTCGAGCTCGCCGTGCACCGCCGCGCGTTCACCTCCGAGCGCCGTCCGCTCCGTCCTCGGGACGGCCAGGCTTCCCCGTGGGTCAGAAGCTCCACCGCGACGGCGCACAGACCAAGGAGTCCGGCGGCGAGGACGAACTGTCTCATGGATGTCATGGCAATCTTCTCCATTTGCGACGAAACCGCCGCGAGAGTGGTGAGCGTCGTGGATGCCGCCTCTGGATCGTGCCTGCTCCAGAAGCGCGACGGTGTCCGTCGAGGCGCCGGAGGAACGACGGAGGAACGCGAGCCAGCTCGCGACCGTCGCTCTTTTGTCCGTCATGGGAGACAGACTTACTGCGGCAGCGCGGCGAGAGTCTTGGGCGAAGCTAGGGTTTGCTGGGGAATACCGAGGGGAGGAAGACTACCGGGAGACGCTTCAGTGGGTGATGATGGACCTGCGCGGGATATCTGGCGTTACGAGGAGGAAACGGCGCCCCTCACCTGCCCTCTCCCCTGAGGGGAGAGGGAGAGTCAGGCGGACTGCTCTTTGGGCTCCGAGATGAGGATGGGGCGCTCCTTGTTGACGATGACCTCGCGCGTGATGATGCACTCCTTGAGTCCCTGGATGGACGGCAGCTCGTACATCACCTCGAGCATGACCTCCTCCAGCACCGCGCGTAGCCCCGCGCTCCCGTTCCCGCTTCATGGCCTCGCGGGCCACCGCGGCCACCGCGTCGTCGGTGAACTTGAGGCGCACCTTCTCGAGGTCGAAGTACTTCTGGTACTGCTTGATGATCGCGTTCTTCGGCTCTCTCAGGATGCGCACGAGCGCTCCCTCGTCCAGATCGTGGAGGGTGGCCACGATGGGCAGGCGCCCGACGAACTCGGGGATGAGGCCGTACTTGAGCATGTCTTCCGGCTGCACCATGGCGAGGAGATCGCCCACCCGGCGGTCGTCCCGGCTCTTGATCTCGGCCCCGAAGCCCATGCCCGTCTTGCCCACGCGGCTTTCCACCATCTTGTCGAGGCCCACGAAGGCGCCGCCGCAGATGAAGAGCACGTTCGAGGTGTCGACCTGGATGAATTCCTGGTGCGGATGCTTGCGCCCGCCCTGGGGCGGCAGCATTGGCCACCGTGCCTTCGAGGATCTTCAGGAGCGCCTGCTGGACTCCCTCGCCCGAGACGTCACGCGTGATGGAGGGGTTCTCGCTCTTGCGGGCGATCTTGTCGATCTCGTCGATGTACACGATGCCGCGCTGGGCCCGGTCCACGTCGTAGTCGGCGGCCTGGAGGAGGCGGAGAATGATGTTCTCCACGTCCTCCCCGACATAACCGGCCTCGGTGAGGGTGGTCGCGTCGGCGATGGTGAAGGGCACGTGGAGCATCTTGGCCAGGGTCTGGGCGAGGAGGGTCTTGCCGGAGCCGGTGGGACCGATGAGGAGGATGTTGGCCTTCTGGAGCTCGACGTCGCCCGCTTCGCTGCCCGCCTCGATGCGCTTGTAGTGGTTGTGGACGGCCACGGCGAGGATCTTCTTGGCCCGGTCCTGCCCGACCACGTACTGGTCGAGCACGGTCTTGATCTCCGCGGGCTTGGGAGGCTGCGGATCTCCTTACTCTTCTCCTCCTCCCACTCCTCCGCGATGATGTCGTTGCAGAGCTCGATGCATTCGTCGCAGATGTACACGGTGGGGCCGGCGATGAGCTTGCGGACGTCGTTCTGGCTCTTGCCGCAGAACGAGCACTTCAGCGTCCCTCCGCCCTCGCGCGACCGGGCCGCCACCCGTCTAGCCCCTACCGCCCGGCCGCCGCCACGGCTGGGCTTCCGTCACCGACCGCGTGGTCGGCTTGGAGGCGATGACCTCGTCGACGATCCTGTACTCCTTGGCCTGCTCCGCGGTCATGAAGAAGTCGCGATCGGTGTCGCGCTGGATCTTCTCCATGCTCTGGCCGGTGTGGTGAATCAGGATGCGGTTCAGCTCCTCCCGCATGCGGAGGATCTCCCTGGCCTGGATGTCGATGTCCGTCGCCTGCCCCTGCACCCCTCCCAGCGGCTGGTGAATCATGATGCGGGCGTGAGGCAGCGCGAACCGCTTGCCCTTGGCCCCGCGCAGAGGAGCAATGCACCCATGGAGGCCGCCTGCCCCATGCAGATGGTCGAGATGGCGGGCTTGACGTACTGCATCGTGTCGTAGATGGCCATGCCCGCCGTCACCGAGCCGCCGGGCGAGTTTATGTAGAGGAGATGTCCTTGTCCGGATCGTCCGCCTCGAGGAAGAGCATCTGGGCGATGACGAGATTGGCGATCTCGTCCTCGATATAGGTCGGGAGGAAGATGATCCGCTCCTTGAGCAGACGCGAGAAGATGTCGAAAGCCCGCTCGCCGCGGGGCGTCTGCTCCACCACCATTGGAACCAAACCCATGGGTCGTCTCCTGGTTGCCATGCGGCCAGTGTACCCTAGGCCGCCACGCTGGACTTAGCGATGAGAAATTCGAGGGTCCGCGACTCGCGGAGGTGTGCCGTAGCCCCTCCAGGTCGCCATTTTCCGTCATGATCCGCCTCACGGCGGGGGCGGGTCGGTTGTTGGCCACCGCGATCTTTTCCACCTCGGCGTCGATGTCGGCGTCGGTGGGAGTGAGCCCTTCCTTCTCCGCGATGGCCTCCAGGACGAGGGACCGGCGGACGACCTTCTCGGCTCCCGGCTTGAGCTCTTCCAGCAACTTACCGTAGTCCCACGGCAGCTTGTCGGGGTCTATGCCCTGGCGCCGCACGCGCTCGCGGGTATGCTCGATCAGGTGTCCCACCTGGCGCAGCACGAGGGCCTCGGGAACCTCGATCTGGTGCCCGGCCACCACGGCCTCGGTGACGGCATCCTCCAGCGCGCGCCGGTTCTCGGTCTCGCGGCGGGACTGGAGCCCCTTCCGGACCTCGTCCTTGAGCGCGGCCAGGGTGTCGAACTGGCCCACCGTCTTGGCCAGCTCGTCGTCGAGCGGCGGGAGGATCTTCTCCTTGACCTCGCTCACCTTGACGGTGGCCACCCCCGACTTGCCGCGCAGCGACTCGTTCCGGTGGTCGTCGGGGAAGCGGACATTGGCGGTGCGCTCGCCCCCGCGCTGAGCCCGATCACCGCCTCCTCGACCTCGCGCATCACCGCGCCCGAGCCGATGAGGAAGCTGTAGCCCGTCTCCGTGCGCGCGTCCATGCCCTCGGGAGTGAGGGTGTAGTCCATGATCACGAGGTCATTGACGTCGGCCGGGCGCTCCACCGTGCGGAACTCGGCGTGCTGCTCGCGCAGCTGCTCGACGGCTTCGTCCACCTCGCGCTCCTCGAAAGGCTTGGGCGCGTGCTGGACGCTGAGGCCGGTGTACTGGCCCAGCTCGATGGCGGGCTTGATCTCCACGAGCGCTTCGAACTTGAGGGCCGCGCCTTCCTCGAGCGTCACTTCCTTGAGGTCGGGCTCCTCCACCGGCTTGAGCTGGGTCTCCTGCAGCGCCTGGCGGTACACGTCGGGAATGAGGTGGCGGGCCACTTCCTGGCGGACGTCGTCGGAGAAGTGGAGCTTGATCATGCCCCGCGGCACCTTGCCCTTGCGAAAGCCGGGGAGCTTGGCTTCCTTCTGGACGCGGTTGAAGGCCTTCTCCCACGCCTTGCTCACGACGTCCGAGGCTTCCTCGACCTGCAGGCGGCGCTTGCAGGCGCCAATCTCTTCAACGGCGACTTTCATGCCGGCTCCTGATTTTGAGAGGCTGGTGCGAGAGGGGGAGTTGAACCCCCACGGGTGTGACCCTCTGGATCCTAAGTCCAGCGCGTCTGCCAGTTCCGCCACTCTCGCGGATGTGAAGGAGAGGATACCACAATGCCGGAATGCCTCAGGGGCGTTCCGTCAGTCGCGGCGGGGAGTTATGTCAACCGCGGCTCCGGGCTAGCCGCGGGGCCGAGCGAGAGCTGAAGCCGGGATGGCCGCCCAGCTGATCGTCGAATCGAGCCAGCCAAGATCGCGCGCGCTGAACGGGGGCGCGTGAGGATCGCGCGACTGGAGCCAGCGCTGGACATACAGGGCTCCGACCAGGAGCTTGCGGAAGTCCTGCGCGCGGTCACGGAGCGTCTGGCCTTCGTGAAGGAGCAGGCTCGCGGCGAGGAGGTGATAGAGAAGGTCGGCCACGGGCTTGGCCTCGAGCTCGGCCTCCTCGCGAGAGAGGGCCCCCAGCCGTCGAGGCGGCGCCGGAGGGATTCGACGGCCTGGACGACGACGTCGACCCACGGCTTGGCCGCGGGCTCCGTCACCTGCTGGAGCCGGGCGCCGAGGAAGGCAAAGAGCGGCTCGTGGCACTGCTCGCGCATGATGGCGCGCTGGACGTCCAGGGCCACGATGGGCGTGGCGCCTTCCCAGATCGAGCCCAGATAGGCGTCGCGCACGAGGCGCGCGTTGACCCATTCTTCGATATAGCCGTTGCCGCCCCGCACGTTCATGGCCTCGCTGGTCACCGTGCGGGCCCGGGCGGTGATCCAGCACTTGGCGACGGGCGTGAGGATGCGGAAGAGCTTGCGATCCTCGGCCGAGCCGCCGTTCCAGCGGTCGAAGACGGCCGCGGAATTGAAGACGACGGAGGCGGCGGCCTCGACGTCGAGCAGCATCTCCATCACGCTCGCGCGGAGCAAGGGCAGAGCGAGGAGGGGCGACCCGAACGCGGCACGGCCGCGGGCGTGCACGAGCGACTCGAGCAGGGCGCGCCGCATGATGCCCGCCGCGCGCATGGCATTCGAGAGCCGTGAGAGATTGACCATCTCCATCATCTGCTTGAAGCCGTTGCCCACCTCGCCTACGACATAGGCCACCGCGCCCTCGTAGGTCACCTCGCCCGAGGCCATGGAGCGCGAGCCGAACTTGTCCTTGAGGCGATTGATGATCCAGCCATTCTTGGCGCCGTCGGGCAGGCGCTTGGGCACGAGGAACATGGCGAGGCCGCGCGTGCCCGCGGGCGCCCCTTCCGGCCGCGCCAGGGTGAGCGCCACGTCAGTGTTGGCGTTGGAGCAGAACCACTTGTCGCCCCACAAGCGCCAGACCCCGTCGGCGCCCTTGCGCGCGATGGTGGTCGCGGCGCCCACGTCGGAGCCGCCCGTCTTCTCGGTCATCCACTGGGTTCCCTGGCGGAGCTGATCGAAGTCCGTGGTGGTCAGCCGCGGTATCCACGCCGCCTTGAGCTCGGGGCTGCCGTAGTGCTCGAGCATGCGCGCCGCCGAGTCCGTCATGTTCACCGGGCAGAGCAGGCCGAACTCCGACTGGGCGAAGAGATAGGAGAGCGCGTACTTCACCGTCTGCGGCACACGGCCCGGCCAGCCCAGCACGCCGTCGTGATGGGAGAGGGCGGCCAGGCCGAAGCGGCTGAACGCGATACGCTCCATGGCATGGTAAGCCGGATGGAAGACCACCTCGTCCACGCGACGGCCCGCGCTGTCGAAGGCACGGAGGGTGGGCGGATTCTTGTCGGCCTGGGCCGCCAGCTCGTCGAGCTCGCCCCCGGCCACCGCGCCCATCTCGGCGAGGAGCGGCCGCGCCCGCTCGAAGGCGGCCGCGCCCATGAGCGCCTCGCAGAGAAACTGGAGATTCCGGTCCTCTTGATAGAAGTTCAGGCCCCGCGTGCTCGGCATGGCGTCCTGCGCGGGCTGGGGAGCGGGGCTGGTGAGGCTCACGGCTTGTCTCCTCCGGGAAGAGGGGCGCCATCCATGCCGTCCCAGGGCAGACCCAGGTGGGCGAGGACGGTGGGGGCAATGCTCACATGCGAGACGGGCGCGGACACCTCCGCGCCGTCCCGGTACCCGGACCGTTCACGAAGAGAAACGGGCGCTGCTCATTGGGACCGACGCCGCCGTGCTGGCCGAAGCCCGTGAACTCACGGCCGTCGAGATCGGCGGCGATGTCGCCATAGCCCCATACCCCGAACTCGTTGGGCCGGTTCTCGGTGCGGAGGGAGACGGCGGCGACCACGGGCCCGCCCACAGGCAACGCGACCTCGGCGAGCCCCGCCCCCATGAAGAGACGCCCCACCCAATCCTGCGCCTCGAGGAAGCGCCCCAGGTCATCCGCGCTCACCTTGGCGTCACGCGCGCGGTAGATCACGGTGGCGGTGCCGTTGGGCGCCGTCACCACGTCGCTCGAGTCGGGACCGGCCTTGAGTCCGGCCTCGATCAGGACATCGTCGACGGCAATGGTACGCGCGGTGGTCTCCATGCCGTGGTCCGAGCAGATGACGAGCAAGGTGTCTTCGCCAAGCTCCCGGACCGTATCGATGACGCGCTTCACGCACCGGTCGGCGGCGCGAATGGCCGAGAGATGCTCGGGCGAGCCGAGGGGCGACTTGTGCCCCGTGTTGTCGGGCTCGGACAGCCAGAGCACGCCGAGGGCGGGCCGGCGCTCCCGCAGCACCTCGTCGCAGAAACGGCCGGTCATGATCGCGTCGCCCGCCTCGCCCTTCTGGATGTCGAGATGGTCGGCGTCGGGAACGGGAACGAGCCCCGGCCCGAAGGAGCCCGCGCTGTGGTAGACGTAGCCGAAGCCGTCGGGGTCCTGGAAATACGCGGCGCCCGCCGACACGTTGGACATGACGATGCTGCCGCCGTGGCCGGCCAGACGCTCGGCGAGAGTGGGAGCGAGCAGGGTGCGCCCCGTCGCCTTGCGCATGCGCTCGCGAAACTCGGGCTTCGCCACGGACAGGCACACCAGCCCCGCGCCCTCGTCCAGCACCATGGTGTTGCCGAGGAGGCCATGACGTCCGGGATGGCAGCCGGTGGCGATGGAGGCCGAGGTGACGCGGGTCACCGACGGGAAGACCCCGCGGCAGCCCGCGTAGCGCTTGACCGTGCCGGGCAGGGCGGCGAGGGTGGGCGCCGTGTCGGGTCGGATCATATCCGCCCGCAGGCTGTCGCAGACCACGATGACCGCCCGGCGTTTGGGTGAAGGCACGAGGAAAGCCTACCAGAGTTTGGGCGCGCCGAGGGTACGGCAGGAGCGCTCGACAAGCGGTCACGCCGTCACTACTATGCGGCAGTGACTCACCTCCCCGCGATCTGCCCGGCCAACATCAACGGCATGTTCTGAAGCTCTCGATGGCCGGCGCGGGGAGACTCGGCAAGCTCACCTTCATGCTGGGCTCCTCTCACCGCCCTCGGGCCGCTGTCCATCGACATGTACCTGCCGAGCTTTCAGGCCATCGCCCGTGATCTCACGGCGAGCCCCGCCCAGGTGCAGCTCACCCTCGCCGTGTTCTTCGTGGCCCTGGGCATCGGGCAGGCCTTCTACGGTCCGCTCTCCGATCGCTTCGGCCGCCGGCGCCCCTCTGCTTCGGGCTCGCGCTCTACGTGCTCGCCTCGGCCGGCTGTGCCCTCGCCCGATCCATCGAAGCGCTCGTGGCCTGGCGCTTCGCCCAGGCCCTCGGGGGATGCGCGGGCATGGTGATCGCGCGCGCGGTGGTGCGCGACCGCTTCGACGAGCGGGAGGCGGCCCGGTTCTTCTCGCTCCTCATCCTCGTCACGGGGCTCGCGCCGATCCTCGCCCCGTCCATCGGGGGCCAGATCCTGGTCTTCTTCTCGTGGCGAGCGATCTTCTGGACGCTCGCCGGCTTCGCCCTCGTGGGGTTCATCACGGCCACGTTCGTGTTGCCCGAGTCCCTCCCTCCGGAGCGGCGGACGGAGGGCGGCGTGGCCACCGCCCTTCGCGTCTACGCGCGGCTCCTCCGCGACCGCGCCTTCATGCGCTACGCCCTGTCCGGCGCCCTCGTCATCTCGGGCATGTTCGCCTACATCTTCGGCTCGCCCTTCGTCTTCATGCAGATCTACGGCGTGCGGCCGGAGCGCTTCGGCTGGATCTTCGGCGCCATCGCCTCGGCCTCATCAGCGCCTCGCAGCTCAACCGCGTCGTGCTCGCGCGGGTGGCGGGCGCCCGCATCCTCTCCCACGCCCTCGTGGTCACCGCCGCCGCCGGGGTGATCCTGCTCGTCATGGCGTGGACGGGCGTGGGAGGTCTGGCCGGCCTGCTCGGGCCGCTCTTCGTCTACATCGCCAGCCTCGGCTTCGTGCTGCCGAACGTGATCGCCACCGCCCTCGGGCCGCAGGGCCGGAACGCCGGCACCGCCTCCGCCTCCTCGGCACCTTGCAGTTCGGCGCGGGCGCCACCGTGGGCGCGCTCCTCGGCGTGCTGGGCGACGGCACCGCCGTGCCCATGGCCGGCCTCATCGCCGCGTGCGGGCTCTCCGCCCTTCTCGTCCACCGCCTCGCCGCGCCTTGACGCCCCGCACGACTATCCCTACCTCTGGCGCGGGAGGAATCCATGAGATCACTGTTCGTCACGCTCGTAGTGGCCGCCGCCTTCACGGGTTGCAATACCGTGTCGGGGATGAAAGAGGACACCCACCAGGCCTCGGTCTACACCTACGAGAAGAAGGAGGAGTATCAGCGGGACCTCTCCGCTCAGATGCGGGAGATGGACACCAAGATCGCTGAGCTCAAGGTCAAAGCCTCGAAGGCCAGCGATTCCACCAAGGCGGAGTTCAACCGCAACATGGCGTCGCTCGAGAAAGAGAAGGCCGTCCTCGCCGAGAAGATGGAAGCGGTGAAGACCTCCACGGCGTCAAGCTGGAATTCCGTCAAGGCCGGCACCGATTCGGCCATGGAGTCGGTGAAGAAGGCTTACGAAAAGGCCAAGGCTAGCTTGCCTTAGCGCTTCCCGCCTCAGCCTTCGGCCCCCCCTCAGCCTTGGCCCCTCACTCTCGCCTCCGGTGGGGAGAGGGTCATGAGGGGTCAGGCGTACTGGAGGCCCATTACCTCGGCGACGAGGGCGGGACGGTCCTTGCCCTCGACCTCGATCACCATTTCGGACGTGATGCGGACGCCGTTGCCCTCGACGTCTTCCACGTTCTTGATGGTCTGCTTGAGGCGGACGCGCGAGCCGGCGGGCACCGTGTTCGTGAAGCGCACCTTGTTGGAGCCATAGTTGATGCCGCGGCTCCGCTTCTCCACCTTCAGGAGCTGGGGCACCAGCCGCGGCAGCAGCGACAGAGCGTCAGGTAGCCGTGGGCGATGGTCTTGCCTCCCGGCATCTCCTTCTTGGCGCGCTCCACGTCCACGTGGATCCACTGGTGATCGCCCGTCGCCTCCGCGAACTTGTCGATCATGGCCTGATCGACGACGAGCCAGTCCGAGGGTCCGAGCGTCTTGCCGATGTGCTTCTTGAGGTCTTGCGGCGTCTCAACAGTGAGCATGCTCGCCTCTGAAGGCGGGTCGCTGAAAAGCCCATCTGCTTCGTTGGCTTCCTCGGCCGCACGCTCAACGTACAGAGAGTACGCCTCGCGTGCGGCACTCGGTCGCCGCCTCGCATGCTGGACCTTTTGAGCGGCCCGCAGGTGATTTGGCATGCTTCGGATATCCGAGGGGCGATTATGCCCCAACCAGTGACCCCCCACCAGCGTGACTCGACTGCCGCCGTGGTATATTTCTCCCACCATGAGCTTCGCCAAGCGGAAGAAGACCGTGACGGTGGACGTGGGCGGCATCAAGGTCGGCAGCGAGCGGCCCATCGTCGTCCAGTCCATGACCAATACCGACACCGCCGACATCGCGGGCACGGTGGCTCAGGTCAACGCGCTCCACGCCGCGGGCAGCGAGCTGGTGCGCGTCACCGTGAACAATGACGCGGCGGCGCGGGCCGTGCCGGACGATCGTCAGAGCAGGTGCGGGTGCCCGTCATCGGCGACTTCCACTACAACGGCCACGTGCTCCTCATCAAGTACCCTGAATGCGCCCGGGCCCTCGCCAAGTACCGCATCAATCCCGGCAACGTCGGCGGCAAGCACCACGACGACAACTTCAGCGCCATCGTCAAGGTCGCCATCGACAACGGCAAGCCCGTGCGCATCGGCGTCAACTGGGGCAGCCTCGACCAGAATCTCCTCACCGAGCATGATGGACGCGAACTCCAAGCAGCGCGGAGCCGCTCGAGCGCGCGCGACGTGACCATGAACGCCATGGTGGAAAGCGCGATCCAGTCGGCGGAGCTGGCCGAGCAGACCGGACTTCCGCCACGACCGCATCATCCTGTCCGCCAAGGTCTCGGGCGTTCAGGATCTGGTGGACGTCTATCGCAAGCTCGCGCCGCGCTCCGACTATCCGCTGCACCTGGGTCTGACCGAGGCGGGCATGGGCGCCAAGGGCATCGTGGCCAGCGCGGCCGGGCTCTCCATCCTGCTCCAGGAGGGCATCGGCGACACCATTCGCGTGTCGCTGACACCGAAGCCGGAGGCGACCGGACCGAAGAAGTGCAGGTCGCCCAGCAGATTCTCCAGTCGCTGGGGCTCCGGAGCTTCATCCCCCAGGTCACGGCCTGCCCCGGCTGCGGCCGGACCACCTCCACCTTCTTCCAGGAGATGGCGGAGCAGATCCAGACCTATCTCCGCGAGCAGATGCCGGTGTGGAAGTCGAAGTACTCCGGCGTGGAAGAGCTCAACGTCGCGGTGATGGGCTGCGTGGTCAATGGCCCGGGCGAGAGCAAGCACGCCAACATCGGCATCTCGCTGCCCGGCACCTTCGAGGAGCCCAAGGCGCCCGTGTTCGTGGACGGCGCCCTCAAGCTCACGCTCAAGGGCGACCGCATCGTCGCCGAGTTCCTCGAGATTCTCGACAGACTACGTCGAGAAGCGCTACGCCACGGCCAAGAAGTAGCTCGGCCCGCCTGATTCCCGCGCGCGATCCCGCATGGCGCGCTCTCGCTCCGCCCTTTGGCGAGGCGCTCGCCCTCGCCACCTCCGGCATTCCCGTGCAGATCGCCGCCGAGCGGCGCTACCGGCGCCGGCCGACGCGGGCGCAGATCGAACGGGCCTTCGCCGAGGGCGCCACCATCTACATGCCGCAGGTGCACCAGGTGCTGCCGCGCGTGGCCCGGCTCATGACCGCCCTCCGCGCCACGCTCTTCGGGCCGGGGCGGGAGGAGTGCTCCTTCCTCTTCCTCGTCAACGGCAAGGGGCGCCAGGGCATGGGGCTTCACCACGACGGTGAAGTGGACAGCGTATGGCTTCAGCTCGAAGGCCGGCGCACGGTGACCACGGGACCGCCGGTTTCTCCTGGCACGCGAGCGGACTCTGCACGACCTGGCCGTCGGGCGAGGCTGGCACACGCGAGACCTCGCGCCGGGCTCGCTCTTCTACTTGCCGCCCCGGACCCCTCATCGCGTCGTCTGCCACGGCCGCTCTCTCGCCCTCTCCCTGACGTGGAAGCGGCGCCGGACGCCGCTCACGGGCCACCGGGGAGCCAAGGCCATGACCGCGTGGGACGTGGTGGCCGGTCGCGCCGAGCCTATTCCGCGCGCGAGCCGGCGGCGGGTGTGGACGCAGGTGCCGGTGTTCGCGGGGGCGGTGGACAGGAAGCGCGGCGACTTTCCCCTCTGGCTCGACGGGGGCGTGCTGCGGCTGCCCGAAGCGGCTCATGCGCTCGCCAAGCGGCTGGCCGCCATGCCGTCTCTGGAGCGCTCGGCGCTGGGTCGCGGCGCCCGGCCCTCCTCGACGCGGGAATCCTGGGACCGCGCGATCTGCCCCCTCCGGATCGTGCCGCGCCGGCCCCGGGCCCTCGACGGATGGCGCTTCGCGTGAGCTCCGTCCGCCCCGAGTAGGCCGCTCTCCACCGGCGGGTTCCCGCCACCGCTTGACTCTCCTTCGATAGTTCGATAGGCTTGGAAATATGAAAACCATAGCCCGCCTCACCCTGAAGGAGCTGGAGGCCGACGAGACGCACGTCGAAGCCTTCAAGGCGCTGGGCCATCTCACGCGCCTCCAGGTGTTCTTCTACCTCGTGCGGACGGGACGGGAGGTTTCCGTCGGCGAGATCCAGGCCGCGGTGGAGATCCCGGGCCGACCCTCTCCCATCATCTGGATGCTCTCCGCCGGGCCGGGCTGGTGGAGAGCCGGAAGGAAGAGCGGTACATCTACTACTCCGTGCAGCGGGAGACGGCCACCACCCTCGCCCGCCTCCTCACCGCCTGCTGCTAAAAGGAGAAGACCCATGAGCGCGAAAGTCCATCTGCACATGCACGTATCGGATCTGGGCAAGAGCCGCGACTTCTACGAGCGCTTCCTCGGCGCGGATCCCGTCAAGGTCAAGACGGGCTACGTGAAGTTCCTCCCCGATTGGGCGCCCGTCAATCTCGCACTGTCGGAGGGCGGCCACGCGGCCGAGGGCACGGTGAATCACGTGGGCGTTCAGGTGGACACGGTGGACGCGGTGACCGCCCACCTCGCCCGCGTCAAGGCGGCGGGGCTTCCCGTCCGTGAGGAGATGGGCGTCAACTGCTGCCACGCCAACCAGGACAAGTTCTGGGTGCAGGATCCGGACGGCGTGGAGTGGGAGGTCTACCACCTCAACTACGATCTCGAGGACGAGGTCGCCTCGGTGCACTGCACCGGCGTCGACAGGGTCTGCAGCTGGCCAAGAGCAACGCCTGCTGCGCCTCGTGAGGAGGCGCGCTCATGAGCGACGCGGACATCAGGCAGATCGGTGAAGGACAAGTACGGCAAGGCCGCGCTCGAGGTCGCCGCAGGCGGCAGCGCCTGCTGCGGCGAGCGTCTCCGGACGTGAGGCCGATCCCGATCACCTCCAAGCTCTACACGGCAGAGCGAGACCGCGTGCGTGCCTGCCGAGGCCGCGGCCGCTTCGCTCGGCTGCGGCAATCCGACCGCGCTCGCCGAGCTCAAGGCCGGCGAGACCGTGCTCGATCTGGGCTCGGGCGGCGGCATCGATGTGCTGCTCTCGGCCCAGCGCGTGGGACCGACGGGCAAGGCCTACGGTCTCGACATGACCGACGAGATGCTGGCCCTCGCCCGCGAGAATCAGCGCAAGGCCGGCGCGGCGAATGTCGAGTTCCTGAAGGGCGAGATCGAGCAGATCCCGCTGCCCGAGGCGAGCGTGGACGTGATCATCTCCAACTGCGTGATCAATCTCTCCGCCGACAAGGATCGCGTGCTCGCCGAGGCCTTCCGCGTGCTCAAGCCGGGCGGGCGGCTTCGCGGTGTCCGACGTCGTGGTGCGCGGAGAGGTACCGCCCGCCATCCGGCGCAGCGTCGAGCTCTGGATCGGCTGCGTGGCGGGCGCGCTCGAGGAGCAGGAGTACCGCGACAAGCTCGCCAAGGCCGGCTTCGCCGCGATCGACGTGGAGCCGACCCGCGTCTACCGGATGGAAGACGCCCAGGAATTCCTGGCCGGCGCGGGTCTCGACGCCGTCGCCATCGCCCCCAGGTGGACGGCAAGTTCATGAGCGCGTTCGTTCGCGCGCGGAAGCCCCTGTCTGCTTGACACCGCCTGTGGAGGGTCGATAGAGCGGGCACTCGAGTGAGCGCCCGATCGAGCCTCGGCCGGCGAGTGGTGGCTGAGAGCCTGGGCACGGCCCTCCTCCTCGCCACGGTGATCGGCTCCGGCATCATGGGCGAGCGCCTGGCCGGCGGCAACGTGGCGGTGGCCCTCCTCGCCAACACCCTCGCCACGGGCGCCGCGCTCGTCGCGCTCATCCTCACCTTCGGGCCCATCTCGGGCGCGCACTTCAATCCTGCCGTCACCCTCGCTGATGCCTGGCAGGGCGGAATCAGGTGGGCCGACGTCCTGCCCTACCTCGGCGCCCAGATCGCTGGGCGCCTTCGCCGGCGTGGCGGTGGCCCACGTGATGTTCGAGCTGCCGCTCTTCTTCGCGTCTCAGCACGCCCGGGCGGGCTCCGCGCAGATGTTCAGCGAGTTCGTGGCCACGTTCGGGCTGCTTGCCGTCATCTGGGGTGCGTCCGGGCCCGGCCGTCCGTGGTTCCGTTCGCGGTGGCGGCCTACATCACGGCCGCCTACTGGTTCACCGCCTCCACATCGTTCGCCAACCCGGCGGTGACCTTGGCGCGCGCCGCATCGGATACGTTTGCCGGCATCCGTCCCTCCGATGCGCCGGGGTTCATCGTGGCTCAGCTCACGGGAGCCGCCGCGGCCACCGGGCTCTTCCGGTGGCTCATCCCGACCCTTCCCGAATCCGCACCGGACGTCGTGGTGCGCTCGCGGTGAGCTTCCTTGCTCCGGGAAGCAGCGGGTGGCTATTCGCCATCTGTGTCTCGCGGGTGGGCGCCTACATGGTCTACATCGCCTACGCGGCCACGCTTCCCGTGCTCCAGCGCGAATGGTCCCTCTCGGGCACGGCGGCGGGGAGTATCGCGTCGGCCTTTCAGATCGCCTACGCGGTCTCCTGATGGGATGCTCCGCGCTCGCTGATCGCCTGGGGGCACGCCGCGTCTTCCTCGTGGGAACCGTGGCCTCCACCGTCGTGGCGATCGCCTTCGCCACGTTCGCGCGCGACTACTGGTCCGGGCTCGGGTTGTACACGCTGCTCGCGGTGGCCCTGGGCGGCACGTACACGACCGGCATTCTGCTCCTCGCGGAGAACGTTCCGGTGGAACGCCGGGGACGGGCCATGGGAGCCTACCTGGCCGGTCATTCGCTTGGATTGGCGATGGCCCTGGTGCTGGCGGGCATCGCCATTCCGCGGGGCGGCTACGTGCTCGCGTTCTGGTGGCTGGCCTGCGGACCGGTGGTGGGGGCGTGTTTGCCTGGCGGGCCGTGCGATCGACGGCCAACGTGGTCACGCCGCGAGCGGGCGGGCAGCGATTCGGCGGCGAAGTCCTCAAGAACCGGCCGGCCATGCTCGTCATCGCCGGCTACACCTTCCATTCGTGGGAGCTCCTGGGCATGTGGGCGTGGACACCCGCGTTCCTCGCCGCGTGCTTCGTGGCCGCGGGATCCGACCTCACCCGGGGAGCCGGGCTGGGCGCGTACATGACGTCACTCTTCCACGTGACGGGCATGATCGCCGCGCTGATGGCCGGAGTCCTCGCCGACCGTTTCGGGCGGGCGCCCGTGATCCTGGTCATGGCCACCATCAGCGCCGCGTGCTCGCTCGTCTTTGGCTGGCTGATTGGAATGTCGCTGGTCCTGGTCGTCGGGTTGGGCCTCCTCTACGGATTCGCCGCCCTCGGCGACTCTCCGATCTACTCCACGGCCATCACCGAGGTAGTGGCGCCCGCCTATCGTGGCTCGGCGCTCGCGCTGCGCTCCCTCCTCGGATACGGAGCGGGGCGGCGGCGCCCTCCTGTTCGGGGCAATCCTCGATTGGTACGGAATCAGGAATGCCGGGGCGTGGGGATGGGCCTTCGTGAGTCTCGGTATCGCGGGGGCGGGAGCCGTCGCGTCCGCCCTGCTCCTGTACCGGATCCCGGAGGCGGTGGCGCTTCATCGGCGCCGCGCCTTGCCCCGCCCCGCCGTCTCCACGGCCGCGCGATGACGCCCGAGACTCTTCGGACACGCTTGGCCACCCCGGCTGATGCGGCGGCCATCGCGGCGATCTACAACGAAGGCATTGCCGACCGCATCGCCACCTTCGAAACGGAGCCACGCACGCCGGAACAGCTCGCCACCCAGCTCATCGAAAAGGGAGACCGGTTCCCCACCGTGGTCGTAGAGCGGGAGGGACAGATCGTGGCCTGGGGAGGCGCGGGAGCGTATCGCAGCCGCCCCGCCTATTCGGGAGTGGCCGAGCATTCGGTGTACGTGGCGCGGGCGGCCCGCCGGACGGGAGCGGGGCGTGAGGCGCTGAACGCCCTTTGCCGCGTCTACGCCGAGCGGGGCTTCTGGAAGATCGTGTCGCGCATCTTTCCCGAGAACACGGCGAGCCTCGCTCTTCACGAGCGCTGCGGCTTCCGGGTGGTCGGCGTCTACCATCGCCACGGCAAGCTGGATGGTCAATGGCGGGACTGCGTGATCGTGGAGCGACTGCTCGACTCATCGTCGCCGGGCGAGTGACATGAGCAAACCGCGGGTACTGTTCCTCTGCACCCACAACTCGGCGCGGAGCCAGATGGCCGAGGGCTTCCTCCGCTCGATGGCCGGTGATCGCTTCGAAGCGGGGAGCGCGGGCACGGAGCGGACCTCCGTCAACCCGCTCGCTGTTCGGGCAATGGCCGAGCTCGGTATCGACATTGGCCACCATACCTCGAAGCAGTACGACGACGTCATGCATCTACCGTGGGACTACGTCATCACCGTCTGTGACGACGCCAGGGAGCGCTGCCCGATCATGCCCGGCTCCGCAAAGCGCCTGCACTGGTCGTTCAAGGATCCGTCGCGGCCACGGGAGATGAGACCCAGCGCCTCGTGGAGTTCCGCGGGGTACGCGATCAGATCAGGAACCGGCTGACCACCTGGCTCGAGAGCGAAGAGATCGGCTGAGATCGCCCTGGCTCCTCTGACGCCGGCCCGCCTCGTCACCTGCGTATGCGCAGCCCAGGTGTGCGCCCAGATCGGCGCCTACACCTGGCCCGCCCTCTTGCCGGGATTCATCAGGGAGTGGCATCTCACCAATAGTGAGGCGGGCTGGATCACCGGAGTCTTCTACGCGGCCTACACGCTCGCCGTGCCTGTCCTCGTCACCCTGACGGATCGCGTCGACGCGCGCGCCGTCTATCTGTCCGGCGTCGCCCTCACCGTGGCGAGCCATTTCGGATTTGCCGCCTTCGCCGATGGCTTCTGGAGCGCCATGGTGGCTCGCGCCTTGGCGGGCGTGGGATGGGCGGGCACGTACATGACCGGGCTGAAGCTCCTCGCCGACCGGGTGGATCCGGTCTTGATGTCACGCGCGGTCGCCGGCCATGCCGCGAGCATTGGCATCGCGGGAGCGGTCTCGTTCGCCTTCGCGGGCGCGCTCAATCAATGGTGGGGCTGGCGGGGCGCCTTCACCGGAGCCGCCCTCGCCGCGCTGATCGCCTGGCTCATCGTGTTCCGGTGGGCTCCCGCGCGAGAGAGACGGGCCCATGGGCCCTCGCCTGCCGCCTTGTTCGACTTCCGGCCGGTGCTCCGGAATCGTTCCGCCATGGCGTATGCCTTGGCCTACTGCGCACACACGTGGGAGATGAACTCGCTACGCGGCTGGGCCGTCGCCTTCCTGACCTACGTGGCCACCGCCACGGGAGAGACGGGGCACTGGCTCGCTCCCACCATCGTGGCCATGACCATGGGACTCATCGGCACAGGAGCAAGCGTGGCCGGAAACGAGGCGTCGATCCGGGTGGGCCGCCAGCGTCTGGTGCGCCTGGCCATGATGTCCTGCGCGGTGTGCGCCGCCGGCATCGGCTTCCTTGCCACCCGCTCGTACCCGCTCGCCGCCGTCCTCGTCCTCGTCTACGGGCTGCTCATCTGGCTCGACTCGTCGTCTCTCACCGCCGGCGCGGCGGGCAGCGCCGATCCGAGCCGGCGCGGCGCCACCCTCGCGCTTCATTCGATGGCGGGCTACGCAGGCGGGTTCGTCGGGCCCATCATGGTCGGGTGGATCCTTGACCTCGCCGGTGGCATGTCGCCCTGGGGGTGGAGCTTTGCCTTCCTGCACATCGCGGGCGTCGTGCTCATCGGCCGACTCGCCTTCGTATATCTGGCTCCCCGCGATCTCGTCGGCGACAAGGCGGGCCGATAGCGGCCGCTCATCGTGGAGCGTGTGGTCGGCACTTCGTGAGCTGCCGCTCGAGGAAGCGGCGCTCGGGGGCGGAGCACGGGCGGATCAGCGCCTCCTCGAAATAGCGCGCGGCACGCTCCGGGTCGCCCGCTTCGAGCCAGAGGCGCCCGAGGGCCGCGGGCAAGAGATAGTAGCGGGCCAGGGCGGGATCCTGCTCGATGCGCTCGATGGCCGCGATGCCCGAGGCCGGACCGTCCGCCATGGCGAGGGCAATGGCCCGGTTCAGCTCGACCACGGGCGACGGCTTGATGGCGAGCAGGTCGTCGTAGAGCTGCACGATGTAGCCCCAGTCCGTCGCGGCATCGTTGACGGCCACCGCGTGGGCGGCCGCGATGGCGGCCTCGACGTGATAGGCGGTGATGGTGCGCCCCGAAGCCGCGCGGTCGAGATGGCGAAGTCCCCGGCCGATCAGCTTCTGGTCCCAGGCGCCGCGGTCCTGCTCGGCGAGGAGCAGAATATCTCCCGCCACATCCACGCGCGCGGGCAGACGGCTTGCCTGCAACAGCATGAGAGCGAGGAGGGCATGCACCGCGGGCTGATCCGTGGCGGGATTCCCGGCGAGAATCTCCGCCAGCCGTATCGCCTCGCCGCAGAGCTCGGCCCGGGTCAGGTTGGGGCCGCCGTGCGCGCTGTAGCCCTCGTTGAAGAGGAGGTAGAGGACGTCGAGCACGCTGTCGAGGCGGCCGCCCAGCTCGTCCTCCGCGGGAATCTCGATGGCGATGGCCTGCTCGCGAATTTGACGCTTCGCCCGTACCAGACGCTGGGCGATGGCGTCGCTCTCCGCGAGGAAGGCCGCGGCGATCTCGTCCACGCTGAAGCCGCCCACTGTCTTGAGAGTGAGGGCGACGCGGGCGGCCGGAGGAAGCGACGGGTGGCAGCACATGAACATCATGGCGAGCTCGTCGTCGCCCAGGGCGGACGCCGCCGGAGACTCCTGCAGCCCTCCGTCGATAGCCGTCGAGCTTTCCTCTCAGCGAGGCTTCGCGTCGCAGCAGGTCGACGGCCCGATTTCTCGCCACCTGGAAGAGCCAGCCGCGCGGCTCGGCGGGAACTCCGCGGAAGGGCCACGTGGACGAGCGCGCGGAGGAGCGCATCCTGCACCGCCTCCTCGGCGAGATCGAGCCGGGCCGCCCGAGCCAGCGCGCCAGCCGCGCCACCATGTGTCCCGCGCTATGGCGGAAGAGGTGCTCGACGAGCGCGCCGACTTCGGGCGGTTCCACCCCGCCTCAGCCCCGACGGCTCGTGTCCTCGATCTCGCGCACCTCGAGGCTGCCCGAGCCGTCGAGATGGGGATGGTTGGCGAGCAGCGTGAGCATCTCCTCGTAGCTCCCGGCCTCGATGAGCCAGAAGCCGCCCACGATCTCCTTGGTCTCGGCGTAGGGACCGTCGGTGACGGCCATCTTTCCCCCTCGCCACGGAGGACGCGCCCTTCGCCCGCGCGCGCAGCTTCTCGCCGTTCGCGGCCCGGCCGGACTTGCGGAGCTCCTCCGCCCAGCCCATGTACTTCTGGATGACCCTCTGCATTTCTTGTGGGCTGAGCGTGCTGGGCATGCCCGAACTCCGAGCAACTACCAGATATTTCGCCATGGTTGGCCTCCTTTTTGGTTCGTCTATGGAGAAGACGAATGGGGCGGGGGTTGTCGACACTTTGATTAGATTGCCCCCTCACCCTGCCCTCTCCCCGGTGGGGGAGAGGGAATCGACCCCCACCCTGCTCTCTCCTCTGGGGGGAGGGGATCGACTCCTCGCCCTGCGTCAGGCGAGGTGGGGCCAGACGACCATGCCGGTGCCTGAGCGCCAGGCGAGAGCGGGCATGTAGGCGAGCACCTCGGCGGGGCCCTTGGTGAAGGCCATGGCGAGGACCCACGCGATCAGCTCCGCGGTGCCGCCGGAGCCCGCCTCCTCCATGCGCTCGAGCGTGCACTCCCGCAGGAGAGCCTGATGATCTCCCTTTTCAGGAGGTCGAGGAACCAGAGATCGAACTCCTCGTCCACCCAGAAGTAGCGCGGGCCGCCCGGCTCGTGGGAGAGCCCTCCCGTGGCGAGGATGGCGATGCGCTCCGGGCCGGGATAGGCCTTGAGCATCTCGCGGAGTGTCGTACCCACCTCGTAGGCGCGGGCCGGGGTGGGAATCGGGGGCACGGTGCAGTTCATGGTCACGGGCACGAGCGGAATCGCTCCCGCCGGGTTCAGGTAGTGCATGGGAACCGAGATCCCGTCGTCGAACTGCATGTCCCGCAGGTACGAGAAGGCGATCCGTCGCCGCGCGCCTTCGTTGACGATGTAGCGGGCGAGGGCGGGCCGCCCGGGAATCGTGTATTTCTTCAGGCCCAGCCACTCGTCGTACCAGTCGGCGGGGCCGACGTGCTCGCCCGCGATCCCCACCGTGAACTCCGGCGTATTGTTGATCGGCCAGTTCAGCAGGTGGTCGTTGCTGAACACCACGACGGCGTCCGGGCGGGCGGCGGCCAGACGCTCCCGCATCTCGGTCGATGGCGCGCAGGGCCTGCTCCTGGTATTCCTTGGACGCGCGGTCGAACCAGCCCGTCAGCCCCGGGAATGGGTCATGGCCATGGCGGCGACGATCTGGGCCATGGCTCAGCGCCCCCGCTTCTCGAGCTCTTCCTGGAGGCGCAGGGACTCCGCGGCTTCCTCGGGATACGCGCGCTTGTAGGCCTCGAGGGCGGGGTGGCTGTTCGTGTTCGCGGCGGCCCCGTAGAAGAGCCGCAGGATCTGCGGGACATAGTACTGGTGCACGCCGATGTCGTGAAGGCGGCGGACGTCTTTGTCGCGGACGGCCTCGTACTCCTCGCGGCTCAGGCCGAACTCCCGCGCGATGCCTTCGAGGTCGGTGAGCCAGCGCGCGCGCAAGGTGGCGTCGCGGCGCACGTGAAACATCATCTCGTTCAGGGGCAGCGTCTTGTCGCAGCGCTCGACATTACCCATCGTGCTGTCCTTTCAGGACCTTGGGGTTGACCTTGAGGAACATGATCACGCAGCGCTCCGGGCCGAGATTGCGCACGTCGTGCATCACCGCCTGAGGAAACTTCACGATCGATCCCGCCCGCACCACCACCTCGTGGCCGTCGATGTTCATGTGGGCGGTGCCCTCGAGCACGTAGATGGCTTCTTCCTCCTTGGGATGCTGGTGCATCACCGTGGATTGCCCCGGCTCGTAGCAGGCGATCTCCGACCAGAGCTGATCGGACTTGAAGAGCATCTTGCGCACCCGCTTGTCCGGAGCGAAATCCTTGAGGGCGTGGAGATCGAAGAGCTGCGTCACCCCCTGCACCGCCGCCGCCGCCGTCTCGTCCATGCCACTGTCCTCCTAGGTCTTCACCGATCCCGCCGTGAGTCCCGCCACGTAGTAGTCCACGAAGAAAGAATAGATGATGGCCACCGGCACCGAGCCGAGGAGGGCGGCGGCCATGAGCTGGCCCCAGTAGAAGACGTCGCCGCGGATCAGCTCGGTGATGACCCCCACCGGCACCGTCCGCACCTCGCTCTTGGCGAGGAAGATCAGAGCATACAGGAACTCGTTCTGGGCGAGGGTGAACGCGAAGATGCCCGCGGAGAGCAGGCCGGGCGTGCACAGGGGCAGAACGATCCGCGTCATGGCCTGGACACGGCTCGCCCCGTCGATGCGCGCCGCCTCCTCGAGCTCGCGCGGGACGCTCTTGAAGTAGCCCATGAGCAGCCAGGCGGAGAACGGGATGAGGAGCGTCGGGTACGTGAGCATCACCGCGGTGAGGGTGTTCCCCAGGCCGAGCCGGTTGATGATGTCCGCCATCGGAATAAAGAGCAGCGGCTGCGGCACCAGGTACGTCGCGGCCACCCCGATGGCGACCACCGCCGCTCCGGGAAACTTCATCCGGGCGAGCGGGTAGGCCATCGTCGTCCCGAGCACGAGCGACACCGCCGTCGTGATGATGGCCACCAGCATGGTGTTATAGGTCCAGGTGAGGAAATTCGTCTCGGTGAGCAGGTCCACGTAATGCTTGAGGGTGGGTTGGTGCACGATCAGCGGCATGATCTTCTGGCTGTACAGCTCGCGATTCGGCTTGATGGACGTGATGACCATCCAATAGAAGGGGAACAGCATGAGGATCAGACACACGGCGAGGGGCAGATAGAGCCGGAGCAGGCGGGTCCCCAGCTGTCGCCCGCCCACCATCACTCGCGCCTCAGGTACAGAGTGAGCCCGATGATCAGGAGAACAAGCGCGGGCAACATGGTGAGGGCCGCCGCCGCACCCATGCCAAGTTGACCGGCCGACATGCCGAGATCGAACGCGTAGGTAACGTAGACCTGCGTGGCGTTCGCCGGCCCGCCGTGGGTGAGGGCGTAGACGATCTGGAAGTCCGCGAAGGTGAAGATGATCGAGAACATGGTCACGATGATGAGGATGGGCTTGATGATGGGCAGGGTCACGTGCCAGAAGCGCTGGTTGATGCTGGCGCCGTCCATGGCGGCGGCCTCGTAGAGCTCGGGCGAGATGGTTTGCAGCCCGGCGAGGAGCGTGATGCCATAGAAGGGAATGCCGCGCCACGTGTTCACGATGATGATCGCCACCATGGCCAGCGTAGGCGTTGCCCAGCCACGAGAAGCCCGTGCGTGATGGCGCCGGTGTGCACGAGGGTCCAGTTGATCACGCTGAAGGTGGGGTCGAAGATCCACATCCACGCAATGGTGCTGAGAATGGTCGGCACGATGAAGGGCAGGAGCAGGAAAGCGCGCGCGAGGTTGCGTCCCCGAAAGGCCTGGTTCATCACCAGGGCCATGGCCAGTCCGCCCAGGAGCTTGAGGACGGTGGTCACGATCGTGTAGAGGAAGGTGTTGCGTGGACACCTGCCAGAACACACCGTCGTGGAAGAGGGTCACGAAGTTGCCCAGCCCCACGAAGAGTGCCGGCCTTGGCGACCTGACGCTCCTGCAGACTCAGATAGATGCCGTAGAAGAACGGATACGCGACGAAGGCGATCAGGAAGAGCACGCCGGGCGCCAGCATGATCCAGCTGAACGCACCTTCACGCTCGAGGAGGCGACGCGGCGACGCCCGCCCGCCGACTTCCGGGGCGGCACGGGCCATCGTCGCCGGCCCTACCGACATGGCTACTTCGCTTTGTAGATCTGCTTCAGCTGGCCGACCGCGGTGGCGATGACGTCCTTGGTCGCATCCCCACGGCACGCCTTGGCGAACATGTCGACGACGACGTACTTGGCCACACTCTCCGACATCGCGTGGCTGGCTGGTCCCGGCCAGCCGGGCAGCCGCGACGTCTTGAGCGACTCCTTGTACGGGATGTAGCGCGGCTCAGGATTCCACATGGGGTGGTTGTCGTAGGCGTGGAGGAACGGCGCGTAGTAGGCGTCGCCGGCCACGAGCCACGCGGAGAGCTGCTTGTCGTCATAGAGCCAGCGGAGGAACGCCTTGGCCGCCGCCTGATCCTGAGCGTGGGTCAGGATGGCGTGCGACTGCGGGTTCAGCATGTGGAAGCGGCCCTTGGGTCCGTTCGGGTTCAGGGCATGGTCGGTCACCTTGGCGATCTCGGGAAAATCGCGCTTGCCGACCACGAGGATGCTCGAGGCGTTATTCGTGCAGGAGATCTGCTCACCGAAGAACGCCTTGTTGTTGTTGACGTCGGTCCAGCCCAGCACGTCCTCGAACATCGTCTCCTTGTAGAAGCGCCGGCAGAAATCAACCGCGGCCGCCGTCTCGTCTGGAGTCGAGGAGGACGGTCTTGCCGTCCTTGTCCACCTCGCGCCCACCGTAAGACCACAGGAGCGGGTAGAGCCAGCCGTGGTTGTCTCCAAAGCCATGGCCGAGCTCGAAGCCGAACGGATGCCCGGCTTTCTTGAGGAGGCGGCCGGCCGCGAGCAGGTCCTCCCAGTTGTCGGGGAACTTGGTGACGCCGGCCTCCTTGAACCAGTCGGTGCGGTACACCTCGAGCTGGCCGATGTTTCCCCAGGGCAGCGCCTTCCACTTGTTGTTGATCACCACCGCGTCCGTGACTGTCTCGTACCATCCGCCGAGCTTCTTGCCCGATGTCGCTGGCGATGTCGGTAACGTCGACGAGGCTCGGGTCGAAGAGCCACGGCCAGTTGAGGCCGGTGGCGGTAATCTCCGGGCCCGACTTGGTCTCGACGATCGTGGTCAACCGGGTGAGCATGCTGCCCACACTCACCGGCTCGTAGTTGATCTTGATGCCCGTCTGCTTCTCGTAGGCGGGAGCGAGCTTGCTTGACGAAGAAATCGTCGAACGGCTTGATGAACGAGCTCTCGTGGACCACCGACATCGACTTGGGGGCCGCGCCGGCCAGCCGTGGCGCCAAAGCGGCGCCCGTCGCGCCAACGATGCTGACAGTGAGGAACTCCCGACGTGTGCTCATATGGGGATGCCTCCGCATCGAGGATTTAAGGCCGGCAGTTGAATGGCGGGATAGTAGGTGAGCCGCCAGAGAGCCTGTCAAGCGAGGCCGGGCTAGACGACGACGCCCGACACACCTTCGTGCAGCGTCGGCTTGAGAGGGCCGAACTGGCCCTCGGTCGGCTCCGCTCAGCAGAACCAGGCTTCGGTGAGCCGGGGGCTCGCCGCCGGTCGGGCGCGAGGGCGGGCACCGCGGCTTCCGAAAGCCCCGCCGTCGCATAGGCGAGCGCCTTCAGCCGGTAGAACGTGGCCGCGGGATCCGCCGCGCCCGCCGTCTCCACGAGCCGGCTCGCCTCGCGCTGCAGCATGTCCAGGCGGGGGTCGGGGTGCGTCCAGCGGTGCATGAAGGCCGCCTGATCGAGCGCATCCAGATACGGCGTGATGGCGGACCGGGTGAGGAGAGAGGAGCCGGGCGGCACGAGAAGTCGCAGGGTGAACTGGACGGGATCCACGTGGTCGATCAGCCCTTCGGCCTCCACGAACTCGAACATCTCGAGATAGTCCTCGAGAGTCGTCCACGGGGTGAACGCGACCCACGTGGGGCGGAACGCGATGCCGGCCTCCCGCACGATCCCCAGCGCGCGCGCCACGTCCTCCCGCGTGTGCCCCTTCTCCAGATTGGCGAGCACGGTCGGGCTGAGCGACTCCACCGCCGAGACCATGAACACGCAGCCGAGCCGGCGCAGCTCGGGGAAGATCTCCGCGCGCTCCAGGATGTGCTCGATCTTGGCCGTGAAGTCGAACGTCAGCGCGGGAAGCTCGGCGTGCATGGCGCGCACCACGGCCAGCGAGTGCCCCGGTCCGTTCAGGAAATCCGGATCGCCGAAGGTGATGTGGGTCGCCCCTCGCGCGCGAGCTGGCGGATGTCGTCGAGGACGATGTCGGCGGGCACCACGAAGAAGCGGCCGCCATAGACGGGCGGGATCGGACAGTGCAGGCACAGGTGCAGGCAGCCGCGGCTCGCTTCCACGTAGCCGACCAGTTCCTTCCGGCCGTCCTTGTCCAGATGCGCGTACTTCTTCGAGTCCCGGCAGGCCGCCCCGGCCTCGGCCGGGCGAAGGCCAGGCGCTGCAGGACGGGCCTCGCGGAATGACCGCGCACATGGACTCCCTCGAGGGGACCGGAGCGTCCCGACTTCACCGCCTCCACCACCGTGACCAGCGCCGACTCGTACTCGCCGCCGATCACCGAATCGCCGCAGTGCTCGAGGAGGTAGTCGGCGTTCAACGACGCGTAGAGACCGTAGAAGCAGATGTGGCAGCCTGGATTCACGCGGCGGATCTGCTCCGCCACGCGGACTCCCAGCCGGAGCGCGGTGTGCATGGGCACGGAGATCGCCACCAGGCGGGCCTGGGCAAACCTTGCCGGGTCGAGCGGCTCGACGGAGATGTCGAGCGCCTCGGCAGGGTGGCCGGCACGCTCGAGAAAGGCCAGCGGCGAGGCGAGGGCAAGCGGCTGGTGTCCCAGCTCATAGCAGGAGACGAGAAGGGATCGTCCCCTTCTCCATCTCAGCGGGCCTTGGCGATGATGAAGAGCCGGCGGAACGGAAAGAGCGTGCGGCCGTCGGCGTGGGGCGGATAGGCGCGCGCCACCAGCGCCCCGTAGGCGGCCTCGAAGCCGCTCCGGTCGGGCTCGTCGAGAGCGGCGAGGAGCGGCCGGAGCCACGTCCCCTTCGTCCACTCCTTGACGGGGTTCTCGCCGTCGAGCACCTGGAGGTATTCCGTCTCCCAGATGTCGAGCGCGGCCGCCCGCGACGCGAGCAGGCCGTAGTAGAGGGCAGGGTCACCCGTCGGCGAGGGACGGAGGAGCGGCTCGAGCTTCGCCCGCCACGGCCCGCCCCGCGCCGCCTCGGCCATGGAGGTATGCGAGGGCGCCGAGAAGTTTCGCGGCATCTGCACGGCGAGCACACCGCCCGGAGCCAGCGAGGAGAGAAGCGCGGGGAAGAGCGTGTCGTGACCTTCCAGCCAGTGGAGTGCCGCGTTGGAATAGATCACGTCGACGGGCCGCTCGGGCCGCCACCTGCCGAGATCCGCGAGCACCCACGTGATCTCCGGCGCCGCCGCGGCCGCCTTGGCCAGCATCTCCGGCGACGTATCCACACCCGTGACGCGGGCCGTCGGCCACCGCATCTTGATGAGTCGTGTCACGTTGCCCGCGCCGGCGCCCAGATCGACCACCTCACCCGGCTCGGCGACATCGATGCGGTTCAGCAGATCGATCGCGGGGCGAAGCCGATGGTCGGCGAACTTGAGGTACTGCGTCGGGTCCCAGGCCATAGGTCACCAAGGATACTCCGTGCGGTCACCGTTTTGGCAGCGGGTGACAATTTTGGTAGTGCGGCTTCACACGCGCCCCATCGGTAAGTTCCTGATTCCGTTGTACCCAGAAAGGTCCGGCATTTGCTTAGTAGAGGCTCGTGCAGAAGATTGCCGGCGATCCTCTGTACGTTCTCGTGGTCGAGGACGATCTTCCGATCGCCTTGATGGTGGCCAGCATCCTGGCCGACGAAGGGTACGAGGTCGACACCGCCGAGAACGGCCGCCTCGCCCTCGAGAAGATCGAGGCCAAGGAGTATGACCTCATCCTCAGCGATCTCCGCATGCCCGAGCTCGATGGCGTGGGACTGTACCGGGAGCTGGAGCGCCGTCAGCCCGATCTGCTGCGGCGCCTGATCATCATCACCGGGACGAGCTGGCATCCCGACTACCAGGCTTTCCTCGAAGAGACCCACGTGCCCGTCCTGGAGAAGCCGTTCAGCCTGTCCGCCCTGCAGAAGCTCGCGTCTCAAGTCCTGGCCGCCGCCGCTCAGCCGGGACGGTAGCCGCTCTCGCCTCAGCTCCCGCTGTCACCTTTTCGCGTGGTGACCGCGCACACCGTCACGCGGCCGACGCACATGTAGGCGCGAAAGGCAGAAGAACGCGCGCCTGATCCATTTTCCCGTGGCACAGGCTGTGCAGTTGCGTCGGGCATGGCGGAGCCGTCTTCCTCGCCCTCTCCCTGGGCCCGGTTTCGTCTGCTCATCATCGTCGCCGTCGGACTCGCTCTCCTCTGGCTGATCGGCTACGTGGCGTATCCATCAACTGGACGGAAACCTCGTCCAGATCTCCCGCCCCGGTGCGCTCGTGCTCTACCTGACGGGCAACTATCGGAACGCCGCCCGGGCGTATCGGATCGGCCAGCAGGGCCAGATCGAGCTGCGGTACGCGGACGACCCCACCGGCTTCTGGGCGTTGCGCGCGGGTCATCAGCACGAGGCGGAGCGACGAGCGAAGACCACCCTGGCCTTGGTGCCCACCGCGGTCGAGCCCCAGATCACGCTGGGCGAGCTCGCTCTCGAGCGGGGCCAGACATCCGAGGCGATGCGGATATTCACGGCCGTGCTGCGCCGGCAGCCGGATCATCTGGACGCGCTCTATCTCGGCGCGGTGGCCATGGCGCGGGCTGGTGAAACAGGCTCGGCGATACAGAGCCTCAATCGCGCGCTCCGCGCCGGCTCCGTGGGCGAGCGCGACACCACGCTCTACCGAATCCTCGAGCTGACCGGGGAGCTGCGGGGCCGACCGGCGGAGCAACAGCCGCTCTGTCTGCTCGCGCATCTCCACCGCTATCTGCGCATCTTCGACGAGCGGCAAGGACTCGCCGCCATGGACTACGCCCGCCGCGCCGTCGATGCGGGCGACCGGCCCGCCGAGGCCTTGCTCACCCTCGGAGTCGTCCACTACAAGCGCGGAGAGTACGAAGCGGCGCGCCGGGCCATGCGGCAGGCCATCGCCGCGGATCCCCGCCAGGTGGATGCCCTGCGCTGGCTGGCCACGGAGGCGGCGGCGGTCGGAGATCTCCTCACCCAGTACCAGATGATGATCCGGGTGTTCGACGCGGCGCCCCTCGATCCCTTCTACCTCCCGGATCTCGAGCGCGTGCTCGTCAAGAACCTCGGCGATCCCTCTCCGCATGGTCGCCCTCATGGAGCGTGCCCTCGCCCTCGATCCCGCCAACACCGAAGCCCAGGCCCAGCTCAAGAAGGCGCTGGCCCTCCTCGCCGGTCCGGACGGCGCCCCTCGCCGATCCCCGCGCGTGGCGGCTCTCTCAGTCCCTCGCGGTGAGACGAAGTGAGCGGCGCCGTCGACCGCGCCACCAGACGGCTCCTGCGCCAGCGGGTGCTCTCGCTTTTCCTCCTCTGCGCCCTCACGTTCTGGCTCGCCATCACCGCCGGCACCTACCGGACGTCGAACCGGCTCTCCGCCTTGACCATCCTGGCCGGGCTCGGCCTGCTCGCTTTCGATCTCCTGCTCCTGGCGAGGCGGATCTCGAATGCCACTCCGTCGGAGACGTCGGGTCGTCTCTTCGAGATCATCGCCCGCTACGCCCCGCTCGTCGTCCTCAATCTGATGATGCTCAACGTACTCGCCCCGGTGCTCGCCTATCTCGCGGCATCAATGACGAGAATCTCGCTGCTCAAGACGGCTCTCACCCTCCTCGGCTGGCTGTCCGCGCAAGTTCTCTTCGTGCTCTTTGCCCTTGGGATCGCCGGCGTGCTCGCGGTCACCGCCATGCGTCTGCTCGATCGCGCCATGCTGCGCTGGCGTCCCCTCGAGCACGTGGTAACGGTCGCGGATCGCGCCATCGTCGCCTGCACCGCCCTCTTCTGCGCGTGGGCCGTACTCCTCTCCCTCAACGGCAGCCTCGATCAAGGGAAGGACGTCACCGAGCATCGAAGCGAGATCCTGAGGACGTGGGGAATCCCCAACACCGCGCTGTGGTGGGCGGACGTGCGGTCCTCTCGAGGCGCCGGGAGGATTCGAGCGCGTACTCGTCTTCCCCGAGCGGGACCAGGTCGTCCCCACGTTTCTGGCCGAAGGGCAACACGTGCGCGTCCGGTTCCGCAGGGGATTCTTCGGAATGCGGTGGGTGGAAAGCATGCGGCTCGATTTCGAAGACGACCTCGAGCCGCTCGTGGCCGCCGCGCCATCGGCGGCGAGCGCCGCGGAAGCAGCTCATCGAGCGGCTCCTCCGCGAGGGTCGCTGGGCGGAGGCGGCGAGGCAGACCATCACCTATGCTCGGTATCACCCCGACGACCGCGAGGTGGTGAGGCAAGCGGCCACCGCCTTGCGCGCGGCCAAGCAGGCGGGGCCCGCCGCCGAGCTCGATCGCATGGTGATGCCCGTCTCCCAGGCGCGAGGCGCGCGATGAGGCTCGGGGCGTCAGGGATGCTCGCGGTGGCCTTGATGCTCGGGGCGATCAGCCCCGCGGCGGCGGCCAGCTATCGGTGGATCGACGACGACGGCGTCGTTCACCTCTCCAATAGCCAGGCCCACGTGGAGACTTCCCGGCGACCGCGCCAGCCCGGATCAAGCCGGCGCCGTTCCCGAGCCGCCACCGCACGGCTCGACGGCCACGCCCTCGGAGATCTCCAAGTTCAAGGAGAGAGCGGAGCTTCGCCGGATGGAAAGCGTCACGACCGAGGTCATGCGCCTCTCAGGTCTCACCGTCCAGATCGACCTCCTCGCCATGATGATCCTCGGCGAGTTCGACCGCCTGCGCAGCCTCGGTCTCCAGCCGGCCGCCGGGGCCACTCCCATGGTCGCGCAAACGTTCGGCGCGGAGCCGCTGCGGGCAGCATGCAGGAGGCGCTGTCCCGATCGCTCGATCCGGAGCGCACCCGGGCGCCTCCTGGCCTGGCTGCGCGCGCCGCTCTCCCAGCGCATCGTCGCTCTCGAGTGCGTGCTGCCCACGGCGGAACGGCAGACCGAGCTGATCGATTTCGTCAATCAGCTTCCCTCGAGACCCCCTCGCCTACCCGCCTCATGCTCATCCACCGCCTGGAGCGGGCCACGGACGCGACGGAAGGCTCCGCCGTGGTGCTCGCCGCGGCGGGCGCCGCGCTTCGGAAGGCTCTGCGGCCTTTCGTCTCGCCGGCCGTCATGGCCCAGCCGGACAAGGGGGATCGAAGGCCAATCCGGAGGTGGATGAGAACGCGCGATTCCGCACCATGGTGTCGCTCCTCTTCACCTACCGAGATCTGAGCGACGCCGACCTCGGGCGTTACGTGAGCTTCCTCGAGTCGCCCACCGGGCGGTGGTTCACCCGGATCGTCCAGTCCGCTTTCCTCACTTCACTCGATCCGTTCGATCAACCGAAGCCCGCCCGCGCCGCCGCTACCGTGGTGAAGCGTCCTCGGTCTCGAGGCGGCCGTGGCCGCGGACTCGAGCGATTGACTCCTCCCGAGCCCTCGACGAGCACCGGGCCCTGGACAGCTCGATCTTCAGAGGCCCCCGGAGAGCACGAGCGCAGAGATCGGATCCCGCCGACACGGGCCGATCCCGGAGACCGCGCTTCCATGGCGACGCCGGCACCTCTTCGGTATCCACGTCGTCAACGTGCTCCTGACCCTGGTGACCCTCGGCGTCTACTACTTCTGGGCCAAGACCCGGGTCCGCCACTACGTGTTCGGCCAGACGGCGATCGAAGGCGATCGCTTCGCCTATCACGGCGCGGGGACGGAGCTGCTCCTGGGCACCCTCAAGGCCGCTCTCGTCTTCGGCCTTCCCGTCCTCGGACTGAACCTCGTCCGCGACGTTTTCGAGGTGCCCGAACCCGTCAAGGCCGCAGCGGGAGTGCTGGCTGGTGCGCTCGTCTTCGTCTTCCTGCCCGTCGCCCTCGTGGGCGGCCGTCGCTACCGGCTCAGCCGCACCTCGTGGCGGGGCATCCGTTTCTCCTTTCGCGGCCACGTGAGGGATCTGATCAAGATCTTCATCGAGGGGCGGCCTCCTCACCACCGCTCACCCTCGGCTTCTACACGCCCTTCTTCCAGGTGAACCGGCAGGCCTTCCTCGTCACGCATTCCTACTTCGGCAGCCGGCGATTCGAGTTCACGGGGCGCGGCCAGGATCTCGTCTCGCCCTTCGTGGTGGCGGTACTCCTGACCCTACCCACTCTCGGCCTGGGCTGGGTCTGGTATCTCGCGCACAAGCGCCGCTACTTCTGGGACCATACCCGCTTCGACACGGCGAGATTCGGCTGTAGTGTACGCGGGAAGGCCCTCCTTGCTCTCTGGGCGATCAATCCTGCTTGCGCTCGTGGGCACTCTCGGTCTGGCCTGGCCGTGGGTGCGTGTTCGCAACATCCGGTTCGCCTTCCGTAACCTGACCTTGATCGGCCCGCTCGACCTCGGTCGCATTCAGCAGCAGGCTCAGCATGCTTCGCCTTTCGGCGAAGGGCTGTCGGGCTTCTTCGACTCAGGCTTCGATCTGGCCTAGCGGCTCGCTCCACGATGCGTTCGCCATGGCCGGCCTTCTACCTCGACGGCAAGACGGCCGTCCGCCATACCGCAACGCTCCGGCTCATGCGCGAGGGCCTCGAGATCTCCACGGAAAACGGGTGGACCTGCCGGTGGCCCTATCGGGAGATCCGGCAGACTCAGGGCTTCTACCCGGGCGAGGAAGTTCGCCTCGAGCGGGGTGGCGCGCACCCCGAAGTGCTGGTGGTGTCCGCGGTGGAATTCCTGATCAGTCTCCGCAAGGCCGCTCCAGACCTGGGACGTCGCTTCCACGACCCCACGCGCCGAGCAACCCGGCGGCACCTCACCGTCCTGGCCGGCGCCGGCGTGATCGCCGCCACCCTGGGCATCTATCTCTGGGGAATCCCCACCCTCGCCGCGCTGGCCGCGACCTTCGTGCCCGTGTCCTGGGAAGAACGCGTGGGTCAGTCGGCCCCTCTCCCAATTTGCTCCGCCGGGAAGGCACCTGCAGCGATCCACAGCTCCGGGCAGCTATGGACGAGATCCTGGGCACCCTCACCGCGCCTGCCCCGCGGTCGCCATACGCGCTCCGCGTCTCCGTGGGTCAACACGCCACTCGTCAACGCCATCGCCGTTCCCGGCGGTCACATCGTGGTCTTCCGGAGGTCTCCTCGAGCGGGACACATAGCCCCGAGGAGCTCGCGGGCGTCCTCGCTCATGAGCTCCAGCATGTGCTGCGGCGGCACGCGACGCGGGCCATGTTCCAGGAGCGTCGATGGGCCTCCTGCTCGCCACCATCAGCGGTGACGCCACCGGTCCTCTCGCGTAGCGGACTCGGGAGCCGCGCGAGCCCTCGGTGACCTCAGTTACTCGCGGCAGGCAGAAGGCGAGGCCGACGCGGACGGAATGAAGATGTTGCTGGAGGCCCGTGTCGACCCCGCCGGGATGATCGATTTCTTCGAAGTGCTCGCCAAGGAGGAAGGCGCCCGCCCCGCCGGCTTCAAGTACCTCTCTAGTCACCCCATGGCCGACGATCGCCTCGCCCGGCTCAAGAACGTGGCGTCCGGCCAGCGAGGCACGCCCGTCAAGCTATTACCCGGTACGGACTGGTCTAGGCTGATCCGGCTCTGCTAGTCGGCCTCGCGCGCACCACGCCACTCGATGCAGACGTCGCCCTCAGTCGAGACGGCGGCGTCACCTCGAGCACGCAGATGGCGGTTGTGCACGGACAGCCGCGCCTTCCCAGAGCGCGTTCCAGGAATGGAAGACGGCCGCGCTCGGCGACGCCACCCCGTGCATGAGCCGCCACGTGTGCTGGCGCACCACCACCTCGTCGCCGTCGCGCGCCCACTCGATCGCGATCGTCCTGCGCCTCGGCCCATGCCGACCAGATAGCTCCGCGAAGTCCTCGGGCCCGTTGCCCGTTGATGCCCAGCAGCTCCGCCGTCTCGACGTAGTACTGCATGCCGATGAGGCGTGCCCGTCACGCCTCCCAGGTGTCGCGCTTCCGCCTCGCCGAACGTCTCCGCGAGCACGGGCAAGATGGTGCGCACGTAGTCCATGGCATAGTTGCGCACGATCTTCCGGAAGCGCTCGGCCGGCCAGTCCGCGCCCTCCAGCCGAGGCGCAGCGGCGGGATCGAAGTCGGGCCCGTCTTCCCCGGGGCGAAGCGCAGGCGCTCCTCAGGGGCGAGGTCGTGATCGTACTCGAGGTAGTAGCCCTCGAGCCCGGGCTGGCCGTCGGTGGTCTGCTTGGTGCAGACGAAGCCGAGGCGCGGATTGCCGAGGGAGACGCCATTGTGGGCGTGCCAGCCGCGGAGCATGGCCCGCGAGACCTCGCCGGGCACGCCGCAGATGGCGGCGCCCTCGTAGATCCAGCGCGGCGGCACGTAGCGCACCCACGCCTTGGTGTCCGACTCGTACATGTACTCCACGCGCACGCCGCCCAGATGGTTGGAGAGGTAGTGGTACTGCGCACAGGCCACGGCGTGCGGCAGCTTCGGCGAGCCCGAGCTTGGCGAGGCCGGGCAGGAACTTCTCCAGGTGCTGGCGCCGGAAGGTGCGGAAGAGCAGCTCGGCCGCATCGGCGCCGCTGCGCCGGCTCACCGTGGTGAGGATGAGGCCGGTGAGATAGGCGTGATAGAGGATCTCCACGGCCCGGTATCCTCGCGAGATCACCTCAGACATGGCGACATCTTACGCCGGGAGTCCTGCGCGATGCCGCCCGCTCATTGCCGGCCCTTCCCGCCGGCTTCGCGCCGATGAGCCTGCCGGGAGCGGCGGTTTGCTGTGTGTCAGGTGTGGCGCGAGTTGGCCGGCGCGTATACACTCCCTCTGTGACTCCGCCCCAGGACCTGATCGGCGCCTCGCCGCGGCGCAAGGAAGACCGGCGGCTCATCACGGGCGCCGGACGTTACGTGGATGACCTCAATCGCCCGGGCATGCTCCACATGGCCGTGGTGCGCAGCCGCCATGCCCACGCCCGCATCATCAAGATCGCCGTGGAGGCGGCTAAAGCCGTGCCGGGCGTGGCCGCGGTATTCACGGCCCCCGACCTGCCCGAGATCAAGCGCTCCATGCCCGCCGCCTACGGCGGCAGCTACAAGGGTCGCGCCTTCGAGGTGCCCGTGCTCGCCCACGAGCGCGTGCGCTATGTAGGCGAGGGCGTGGCCATCGTGCTTGCCGACAGCGCTTATGCCGCGGCGGATGGCGCGCAGGCCGTCGAGATCGAGTACGAGCCGCTGCCCGTGGCTTCCGATACGGAAGCCGCGGTGGCCGCGCAACCGCCCATTCACGAGTGGCCAGACAACACCACCCTGCCCGTGGGCGCCCACTTCGGCGACGTGGAGAAGGAGTGGGCCCACTGCGACGTGGTGGTGAGCGAGCGGATCCGGCACCCGCGCATCGCCGGCGCGGCCCTCGAGACGCGGGGCGCGCTGGCCTATTCCGACGCGGACACGGGCACGCTCACCATCTGGTCCTCCACCCAGAATCCGTACTCCCTCCGCGATTCCCTGGCCGTCGTGCTCGAGATGCCCGCGGAGCAGATTCGCGTGATGGTGCCCGACGTGGGCGGCGGCTTCGGCCCCAAGGGCTCGATCTATCCCGAGGAGATGCTGGTGGCGGCCGCCGCCATCACCACGGGCCGGCCGGTGAAGTGGATCTCGGGGCGCGGGGAAGATCTGATGACGAGCGGCCACGACCGCGACCAGGTGCACGAGGCGCGGGTGGGCTTCAAGAGCGACGGGACCATCGTGGCGGTGGAGGACTCGTTCCTCGCCGACGTGGGCGCCTACCCGATCGAAGGCGAAGGCCTCACCCTCAACACCGTGAACCATTTCTGCGCGCCCTATCGCGTGGCCAACTTCAGGAGCGCGGGCAAGAGCGTGGTGACCAACAAGACGCTGAACGGCGCCTATCGCGGCGCGGGCCGGCCCGAGGCCAACTTCGTCATGGAGCGCCTCATGGACATCGGCGCGCGCCGGCTCCGCCTGGATCCGGCCGAGCTGCGCCGTCGCAACCTGGTGCAGCCGAAGGAGATGCCCTACAAGCCCGGCCTCATCTACAAGGACGGCACGCCCATCGCCTACGACCCGGCGGATTTTCCCGCGTCGTTCGACCGCGCGCTGACCATCCTGGGCTACGACGAATGGCGCCGGCGGCAGAAGGAGCACACGAAGGGCTCGCGTCGCCTCGGCATCGGCGTGTCCTGTTACGCGCAGGGCTCCGGCCTCGGCCCCTACGAAGGCGCCACGGTGCGGGTGGACCCGAGCGGCAAGGTCTACGTCTTCATCGGCGTGACCGCGCAGGGCCAGGGCCACGCGACGACCCTGGCGCAGATCGCCGCGGACGAGCTGGGCGCCGACTTCGACGACGTCATCGTGCAGGCGGGCGACACCACGCAGTTCCCCTTCGGCATGGGCACGGGCGGCAGCCGGGTCATGGCCAACTCCGGCCCCGCGGTGGCCCAGACCGCGCGCGAGGTGAAGCAGAAGGCGCAGGCGGTGGCCGCCGAGCTGCTGGAAGCCGCGCCGGCGGACATTCGCATCGAGCGCGGCAAGGCGTTCGTGGTGGGCGTGCCGAGCAAGAGCGTGACCCTCGCGCGGCTGTCGCTGGCCGCCGTCAAGTCGAAGGCCCTCAAGCCGCTGGGCGAGCCGGGACTCAACGCCTGCACCTATTTCTATCCTGCCACCGTCACCTGGGCCTTCGGCACCCAGGCCGCGGTGGTGGACGTGGACATCGAATCCTGCCACGCGCGCCTCCTCGCCTATTCCGTGGTGCACGATCCGGGACGCGCTATCAATCCCGCCATCGTCGAGGGGCAGCTCCAGGGCGGCGCGGTGCAAGGGCTGGCCGCCGGCCTCATGGAGGAATTGCTCTACGACGAGGCGGGCCAGCTCCTGACCGGCACCTTCATGGACTACGCCATCCCCAAGTGCGACGACGTGCCGTCGATATCCGTGGCCCTGACCGAGCACCGCTCGGTCATCAATCCGCTTGGAGTCAAGGGCGTGGGCGAGAGCGGCGCCATCCCGGGGCGGCGGCCATCGTCAACGCGATCGAGGACGCGCTGGCCGAGTTCAACGTGGTCCTGCGCGAAGGCCCCGCCACGCCCCCACGCATCTGGCAGGCCCTCCAGGACGCCCGCCGAAATCCCTCGCCCCCAAAGGGGAGAGGGCAGGGTGAGGGGGTCCCGTACCGCCGTGAAAGACAAGAAGCCCTCGCCTTCCACCATCGTCCTCCTCGTCCGCCACGGCCTCACCCCACCACCGGCGTGAAGCTTCCCGGCCGCGCGCGCGGCCTTCACCTCTCCGACGAAGGCCGCCGCCAGGCGGAGACCGCGGCCGCGCGCATCGCCAAGCTCGAGAAGGTGGTCGCCATCTACTCCTCACCGCTCGAGCGCGCGCGCGAGACGGCAGGCATCATCGCCAAGGCGCGGAACATGGCGGTGCGCATCGAGCGCGGCCTGCTCGAGGTGGACATCGGCAGGTGGACGGGCCTCGCCCTCAAGGACGCCGCGGCCAAGCCAGAATGGAAGGCGGTGCAGCAGCACCCGAGCGGCTTCCGCTTTCCGGGCGGCGAGTCGTTCACCGAGATGCAGGCGCGGGTGACCGGCGCCATCGCGCGCATGGTGGCCCGCCACACGGGCAAGATCATCGTGGCCGTCTCCCACGCCGACCCCATCAAGGCCGCGGTGGCCCACGCCATCGGCACGCCCCTCGATCTCTTCCAGCGCATCGGCATCGGCACCGCGTCGATCAGCGTGCTCGCCTACAGCCTGTCGAGCAGCGCCGCCTCACCGTCAACTCCATGGACGGCGACCTCGCCCGGGTGGGGATCAAGTGAGCCAGTCGTTCGACTTCGAGCAGCCGGACTTCTTCACGGCGGGGGCCATCGGCAAGCCGGGCGAGCGCGTCTTCTACCTGCAGGCGCGCGAGAAAGGCTCGCTCATCACCCTCAAGTGCGAGAAGGGACAGGTGAAGTCGCTCGGCGACTATCTCGCCGGGCTCATCACCAAGCTCGGGCGCGCCCAAGGGCAAGGTGCCCTCCGACATGGATCTCCTCGACTTCGCCGAGCCGGCGTGGATCGTGTCCACCCTCGGCGTGGGCTACGACGACGACCACGACCGCATCATCGTGGAGGCGCACGAGCTGTTCGAGGAAGAGGAGGAGGGACAGCGCGCGGGCGAGGAGCCCGCCTCCGCGCGTGTGCGCCTCACCCGCGAGCAGGCGCAGGCCTTCGTCGACCGCGCCACGGAGCTGATGAAGAGCGGGCGGCCCAATTGCCCCGTGTGCAGTGAGCCCATGGACGCGAGCGGCCACGTCTGCCGGCGCAGCAATGGCCATATCGTTCACTGATGCCCTGGAGCTGCTGAGAGGCGGCGCCGTCACCGTCAAAGGGCGCATGCCGTGGGCGAGCAACGTGACCCTCCTCGCCGAAGTGGAGCGCGACGGCGCCTGCGTGCGCGCCATCTACAAGCCCGGCCGCGGCGAGCGCCCCTGTGGGACTTTCCCCCTGCCTCTACAAGCGAGAGGAGGCCGCCTATCTCTTCTCCGAGGCCCTCGGCTGGGGACTGGTGCCGCCCACCATTGTCCGCGAGGGCCCCCTGGGCGAGGGCTCGCTCCAGCTCTTCGTGGAGGCGGAGTTCGAGCAGCACTGGTTCACCATGCGCGAGGATCCCGCTCATCGCGAGCGCCTGCAGAAGATCTGCGTCTTCGACTTCGTGGCCAACAACGCCGACCGGAAGAGCGGCCACTGCCTCCTCGGGCCCGACAACCTGATCTACGCCATCGACAACGGCCTCACCTTCCACACCGAGCTCAAGCTGCGCACGGTGATCTGGGACTACGCGGGGGAGACGATTCCCAAAGGCATGGTGGAGGACCTCAAGACCTTCGTGAAGGAAGGATTGCGCTCTCCCCTCGCGGACATCCTCGCTCCCGACGAGCAGCAGGCGCTCCTCGTGCGCGCCCAGGCCCTCGCCGACTACGCGCGCTTCCCCGAAGATCAGAGCGGCCACCGCTACCCTGGCCGCTCGTGTAGTCCTCGCCGGGTCACCTCACCTGGTATAGCCTTCTCCATCACACGCACAGGGCCTCTACGGCTGACGAAGTTCTGCACCGGGGAGTGTAGCCCAGCTCTGCCGGACGCGTCCGCGAGTTCCCTTGCCCACGGTGCCCATCCTCGCTACGCTCCGGATTCGGATCGTCTCATTCCAAGGAGGAGCCCATGTCGCGGTACCTGTTCCGCAATGTGAAGCTGCTGGATCCCGCGAAGGACGAGCTGCTGGGGGGCCACGAGGTGCTCGTCGAGGGCGAGCTGATCCGCGAGGTGTCGGACCGGCCCCTCCAGACCGCCGAGGCCACCGTCATCGACGGCGGCGGCCGGACGCTCATGCCGGGCCTCATCGATTGCCATGTCCACGTGTTCCTGAGCGAGCTCAATATCCGGAACCTCGAGCACGTGCCCCTGACCCTCATGACCGCCCGCGCGGCCGAGCTGATGCGCGGCATGATCGATCGCGGATTCACCACGGTGCGCGACACGGGCGGAGCCGACTGGGGAATCAAGACGGCGGTGGAGCGCGGCCTCCTCGCGGGTCCGCGGCTCTTCATCTCGGGACGCGCCATCGGGCCCACCGGCGGCCACAGCGACTCGCGGCGGCGCACCGACGGCGGATCGGCGTGCGGCTGCTGCAACGCCATGGTGTTCTGCATGTCCCTGGCCGACGGCGCCGACGAGGTGCGCCGGAGCGCACGCGAGCAGATGCGCCAGGGCGCCGACCAGGTGAAGATCATGATGTCGGGCGGGGTGGCGTCGCCGTATGACCCGCTGGACAGCCTGCAGTACAGTCCGGGCGAAGTGGCCGCGGTGGTCGAGGAGGCGCAGGCCTTCGGCCGCTACGTCTGCGCGCATGCCTACACGCCCGAGGCGATCACGCGGGCCATGCAGGGGGAGTGCGCACCATCGAGCACGGCAACCTCATCGACGAGCCGGCAGCGCGGCTCATGGCCGAGAAGGGCGCCTACCTCGTCGCCAACCTCGTGACCTACCATGCCATGAAGGAGCGGGCGGCCCAGTTCGGCATGTCGGCCGACATGCTGGCCAAGAACGACGTGGTGCTCGAGGCGGGCTATCGCTCTCTCGAGATCTGCCAGCGCGCAGGCGTGCCCGTGGCCTACGGCAGCGATCTGCTCGGCCCGCTCCAGGAGGAGCAAAGCCGCGAGTTCCTCATCCGGGGCGAGGTGATGAAGCCGATCGAAGTCATCCGGTCCGCCACCACGGTGGCCGCTCGCGTGCTGCGTCGCGAGGGCACCCTCGGCGTGATCGCGCCGGAAGCGCTGGCCGATCTCCTCCTCGTGGACGGTAATCCCCTGCAAGACCTGGGTCTCTTCCAGAAGCAGGGCGCGCACCTCCCCGTCATCATGAAAGGCGGAGCGTTCCACAAGAACCTCCTCTCCTGAGGGAAAAGCTTCGCGGCGACGGGCCCGCCTGAGAGGATGTGCCCGTGCGGCTCTTCGACCAGAAGTTCGGCGCCGACTTCCTGTCCGGGGTCCCGACCCAGCCCGGGGTCTATCGCCTGTACGGTGAGGCCGGGGTGCTGCTCTACGTGGGCAAGGCCGCCAACCTGCGGCGCCGCCTCGGCCAATATCGAACGGCCGGGCGAAAGAAGCGCGAGCGCAAGCGCCGGGCGCTCGTCAAGGCGGCAACGGGTATCACGTGGGAGGTCTGCGAATCCGCCCTCACCGCCGCGCTCACCGAGATCCGCCTCATCCAGACGCTGCGGCCGCCCCGCAATGTGACGAGCGCCTTCCCGTTTCTCTACCCGTTTCTGGGTCTCCGCGTGGACGGCGGGGAAACCTACTTCTGCCTCACCACCTCGCCCGCCGCCTTCCCCGCCTTTGATCTGCACGGCGCGTTCCGGTCGCGAGAGGTGACGGGCGAGGCCTACTTCTCGCTCATGCGACTCCTGCACTTCGTGGGGCACCCGGTGCCGAGACACCGGTGCCGGCGCTTCGTCACCGCCGCCCACTCCCACGTAGTGGGATTCCGCCGGTTGCCGGGCGAGGTGGCCACCGGGTGGCGCCGGCTGCTTCGCGGTGAATCGCGCGCCGCCCTCGAGGCGCTGGCCCTCGAGCTGATCGAGCATGACGGGGCGCGCGCCCGGGCCCCGGAGATTCACGAGGACCTCCGCGCCATCGACCGCTTCTTCGAGGAGGAGGCGCGCACGCTGGCCGGGGCCATCGCGGCCACCGGACACGCGGCCTATCCGGTCGCCCAGCAGGAGCGCGATCTGCTCTTCGTCGCCTACCGCGAGGCGAGCTCGGCACGCCAAGCTACGTAGCCGGCCATGCAGGGCGCTATACTGGCCAGGCGCTCTACGGGCGGTCTCGAGTCGATCGTCATCGTCAAGGATCGGCCGGCGCGCACACCACATGGACATCTCGATGCGATGACCGATCCGGAGCTCCCGCCCTTCACGCCGGACGAGATCGAGGGCTCCATTCCGGAGCGCTTCGCCAAGGTGGCGGTGGCGCGTCCGGCCGCCCTCGCCATCGTCACGGGAAGCCAGCGCCTCACCTATGGCGAGCTGGATCTGCGATCGGATCGGCTGGCCGCAGCCATCGCCGACCACGCTCCGGATCGCGAGGTGCCGGTGGCGGTGCTGCTCGATGATCCGGTCTCGACGATCGCCGCCATGCTCGCCACGTGGAAGGCCGGGCGGCTTTGCGTTCCCCTGGATTCCGCCCTGCCGTCGGCCCGGCCGCGAAGTGATTCTGCGTGATTCGGAGGCCGGGCTCATCGTCACCGACGGAAGGGAAGCGCGGCGCTTGCGACCATTTCTGGCACGAGCGCGCGCCCGCTTCGCGTCGACGAGCTCGATCTCCGCGAGGTAGCGGACGTCGCGCGCCCATCGGTGACGGCCGACCAACTCGCCTGTCTTCTCTACACCTCGGGGTCCAGCGGCCCGCCCAAGGGTCTCGTGCGAAGCCACCGCAACGTGCTGCATCGCGCGCGCTGTTCTGTCACCTCCCTCGGCATCCGCCCCGCGGACCGCGTGAGCGCCCTCCATTCACCGAGCTTCGGAGCGGGGCTCCGCGACGTGATGACCGCGCTTCTCAGCGGCGCCACCCTTTTGCCCTTCGATCCGCGGACGGCCGGGCGGGGCGCTCTCGCGAGATGGATCGACCGCGAGCAGGTCTCGGTCCTCTGCGCGGTGGTGACCACATTCCGCCACCTTCTCGCGGAGAGCGGGCCGGAGGGCGCTTCCCGTCCGTCCGGGTGGTACGGCTGGATGGCGAGCCGCTCTTCCGCCGCGACGTCGAGCGCTTCCGCGAACACTTCGGCCCTCACTGTCTTCTCGTCGCCGGCTATGGAACGAGCGAAGCCAGCAGCATCGTCGAGTACCGGATGAGCCACGACACGCCGCTGCCCGCGGCCCGGGTGCCCGCGGGCTATCCGCAGGAGGGCGTCGAGGTCCTCGTTCTCGACGAAGATGGGCGCGCGGTCCGCGGCGGAGAGGCGGGTGAGGTCGCGGTGAGGAGCCGGTATCTGCCCGAGGGGTACTGGCGCCGCGCCGATCTCACCCACGCGACCTTCCAGAGCGATCCCGCCGACTCGCGCTCGCGCATCTACCGCACGGGAGACGTGGGGCGCCTGCTCCCCGACGGATGCCTCGAGCTCCTCGGCCGTCGGGACCATCAGGTCAAGGTGCGCGGCTATCGTGTGCATCCGGGCGAGATCGAGGCCGCTCTCACCGAGCACGCCGCGGTGCGAGAGGCGGTGGTGACGGCGTGGGTCGCCCCGGACGGCGAGACGCATCTCGCCGCCTACGTCGTGCCGTGGACGCCCGCGGGAGCTCATGCGGCCACCCTCCGCGAATTTCTCCGGGCGCGCCTCCCCGTGTACATGGTGCCCTCGGCTTTCATCAGCCTCGACACGCTGCCCGTGGGTCCAGACGGCAAGGTGAATCGTGAAGCGCTCCCGCCGCCGCCCCGGCCGACGGCGGCGCGCGCGGTGGACTTCGTCTCGCCGCGGAGTCCGCTCGAGCATCAGGTGGCGGGGATCTGGGAAGACCTCTTCGGCGTGCACCCCATCGGCGCGAACGACGACTTCTTCGACCTGGGCGGTGACTCGGTGCTCGCCGCCGCCCTCGTCGTGGCCATCGAGGAAACGTGCGGCCGCGTCCTGTCCCCCGCCGCGCTCCTGGAGGCGCCCACCGTCACCGCGCTGGCCGCCCTGCTCATCCGGGAGGAGGAGACGTTCGACGATCCTCTGACCGCGCTCCGCGACTCGGGCTCGCTTCCGCCCATGATCTTCGTCCACAACGATCACGGACGCGGTCTCTATACGCACGCGCTCGCCCGCGCCCTCGATCCTGATCGGCCTTTCTATGCCGTGCATCTGCACGGGCTCGCGCGTCGTGAGCTCCCCGCGACGGTGGAAGCCATCGCGGCGGATCGTCTCCTCGCCGTGCGCGCGGAATGCCCACACGGGCCTTACGTGCTGGGCGGGCACGGCGAGGGCGGCCTCGTGGCCCTCGAGATGGCCCGGCAGCTCCGCGCCGAGGGAAAGCGCGTCGAATCCGTGCTCCTCGTGGATACGCGCGCGCCCGGCCTCGCCCTCCGAACTCTCCACCGCGCCTCGGAGGGGCTGGCCCGGCTGCGCCGGCTCCCTCCGGATGAGCGCGCGGAGTTTTTCTGGCGCCTGGTACACGTCTCCGAGGGGTCGCCTCGCACGCCCGCTACTATGCCCATCGCGTCCAGGCCTTGCGGCGGACGGACCTCGAGGGGCGAGCAGAGTTCGTGGGGCGGCAGCTCGCGCGGGCCGTTCACGGGTTGGCGCAGCTGCGCGGGCGCTCCCGCCGGAGGGCGCCCGCGGTCATCGCGGAGCCCACGCAGGCCTATCGGCGGGCGATCCAGCGTCATCTCCCCGCGCCCTATGGCGGGTCGGTAGTCCTCTTCCTCGCCGAGGAGTTCCCCGCGTATCGTCCGGATCTCGGCTGGTCCAGGCTGTTGCCTCGTCTCGAGGTGGTGGTCATTCCGGGCGATCATCACAGCTGCGTCACGCGCCACGTCGGCGTCTTCGGCGCCCAGGTGGAGGAGGTGCTGCGCCGGGCCGAGGGCCGCGCGTGATTCGGCGCGCCGCCTGTCAACCCCGGGTGAGGAGGACGACCCCCGAGCCGAATAAGATCGCGAAGACGACACGGCGGAAGCGCGATTGATCGACGCGGTTGAAGAGCACCATGCCGACGGCGGTGCCCGCGGCGGCCGGCAAGGCGAAGGACGCGGTGAGACGCCACACCTCGCGGGTCAAGAGCCCAGCCCACCAGTACCCGACCAGGATCACCACCTGGTTCACGAAGAAAAATACCTGCAGGTTGGCCTTGATGGTCTCCCGGCCCCAGCCCTGCGTGGTCGAATAGAGAACCACCGGCGGTCCCGGCATCCCGACCGCGCCCCCGCCGCGCCCGCGGCGAGCCCGGCCCCGAGCGCCCAGCGCCGTCCCTTGAGCCGCTCGGGATAGAGGCCGGCCCACTCGAGCAGGACGACCACGACGAGGACCCCGCCGATGACGCGATTGAGAACGGTCGGCGGGCACGTCACGATGATCCAGACACCGAGCGGCGTGCCCAGGACGGTGCCCAGGAGCAAATAGGCCACGCCCTTCGGCGTGAGATGCCGGCGCACGGGCAGGAAGATGGCCACGGCGAACACGACGGTGTAGATGGTGAGCACGGCGACGGCGGTGGCCGGCGGCATGAAATACGGCAGAAAGGCCATGGCCACGAGGGCATTGCCGAATCCGGCGAGCCCCAGCACCAGGCTGGCCGCGGCCATGACGAGGGCACAGGCGGCCCAGTCGAGTGTCACCGGGCGGGCAGGCGCTCCTTGAGCACCCACGCGTAGTCGAGCGCGATCTCGCGCAGGTAGTCGTAGCGGCCGGAGGCGCCGCCGTGACCCGCGTCCATGTTGATCTTGAACAGGAGGGACTCGGCGCCTGCGTTCAGCGCGCGCAGCTTGGCGACGCACTTGGCGGGCTCCCAGTACATCACCTGGCTGTCGTTCAGCGAGGTCCTCACCAGGATGGCCGGGTAGGAGCGCGTGCGCCAGGTTGGTGTAGGGGCAGTAGGTCTTCATGTACTCGTAGTGCTCGCGGATCTTCGGATTGCCCCATTCCTCGAACTCGCCCACGGTGAGGGGCAGCGATTCGTCCAGCATGGTGTTGATCACGTCCACGAACGGCACGCGCAGAACGGCGGCGTGGCAGAGGTCGGGGCGCATGTTGAGCGACGGCGCCCATGAGGAGGCCGCCCGCGCTGCCGCCCTCGATCACCAGGCGATCGGTGGCGGTATAGCCCTCGCTTGACGAGGTGATCGGCCACCGCGATGAAGTCGGTGAAGGTGTTGCGCTTGTTCATCATGCGGCCCGCGTCGTGCCAGCGCTTGCCGAGCTCGCCGCCTCCGCGGATGTGGCGCGATGGCCAGGCGTGTAGCCGCGATCGAGCAGGCTCAGCCGGTTGGACGAGAACGTCACCGGATACGGGCATGCCGTAGGCGCCGTAGCCCGTCAGGTAGCATGGGCGCGGTGCCGTCGCGCGGGCGTCTCCGCGCGACACACGAGCGAGATGGGCACCGACACGCCGTCGGGGGCGGTGGCCCAGATCCGCTCGGAGCGGTAGCGCGCGGGATCGTAGCCGCCCAGCACCTCCGTCTGCTTGAGCAGGAGTGCGGCGCGCGTGATCACGTCGTAGTCGAAGACGGAGGCGGGCGTGATCAGCGACTGGTAGCGGAAGCGGTACAGGCGCGTGTCGAACTCCGCGTTCGCGTCCGCGCTCACTTCGTAGGTCGGCTCGGGAAACTCGATGTGATGGGTGGACGCCGTCGGCCAGCCACGTGATGTGGAGGCGGGTGAGGCCGCCCTCCCGCTCGTGCACGATGAAGTGGCTGGCGAAGACCTCGACGTCCTCCAGCATGACGCTCTCGCGATGGGGCACCAGCTCGGTGCAAGCTCTGGGGACGCGGATCGTCGATCGGCGCCGAGACGAGGCGGAAGTTGCGCAGGCCGCTCCCGTTCGTGCGGATGTAGAAGCGGTCGCCCCCATGATCCACCGCGTACTCGTGATCCTTCTCGCGCGGCATGAGCATCTGCCAGACCGCGGCCGGCTCGCGGGCGGGCAGGTAGCGCCACTCGGCTGCTCGTGAAGGAGCCCGCGCCCAGGAAGAGGAAGGCGCGGCTGCGCGAGCGCTCCACGCCGATGCGGAAGAGCTGGTCCGTCTCCTCGTAGCAGCGAGGTCGCTGCGCCGCGAGGCCCGGACGATGGCGCCAGAACCGGTAGGGGCGCTTGGCCTCGTCCTCGGTGACGTAGAAGATGGTCGCGTTGTCGGCGGCCCAGGCCACCGACGACACCTTGTCGATGGTGCCGGGAAGGAGCGTCCCCGTGCGCAGGTCCTTCACGTACAGGGTGTACTCGCGAAAGCCCGTGACGTCGGTGGAGTAGGCGAGGAGATGGCTGTCGTCGCTCACCGCGTAGGCGCCGAGGGAGAAGAACGGGTGCCCGGCGGCGAGGAGGTTCAGATCCAGCATCACCTCTTCGGGCGCATCGAGGCCGCCCGCCTTGCGGCAGTAGATCGGGTACTGCTTGCCCTTCTCCGTGCGCGAGTAATAGAAGTAGCCGCCGCGGCGGAAGGGCACCGAGGAGTCATCCTCCTTGATGCGGCCGAGCATCTCCTGGTAGAGCGTCTCCTGGAACGCCTCCGTGGGCTTCAGGAGCTCGCCGGTATAGGCATTCTCTTCGCGGAGATAGGCGGCGACGGCGGGATTGTCCTTCTCGCGCAGCCAGAAGTAGTCGTCCGGGCGCGTGTCGCCGTGGAGCACGTCGATCTTGGGGACTTTTTCGCGACCGGTGGTGTCGGCATGGACACGTTACTGTACAGGGCCGCACGCGGGTTGTCAAGGCGGCCGAATGTGGTATATCGGCACCATGACTCCGCCCACACCCTTCCTCAACACGCCCTACGGCGCCTACCTGGCGCGTGAGGTGCCGCCGCCCGATCCCGAGCTCACCCGCGTGGGCCCGGGAACTCCGGCGGCGAATACCTCCGGCGCTTCTGGCAGCCCGTGGCCTTCGCCCGCGACCTCCTCGACGTGCCGCTGCGGATCAGGATCATGGGCGAGGACCTCGTGGTCTTCCGCGACAAGGCCGGACGCGTGGGACTCCTGCAGCTCCACTGCGCGCATCGGGGTACCTCGCTCGAGTACGGGCTGATCAGCGAGCGCGGCATCCGCTGCTGCTATCACGGCTGGATGTACGACGTGGACGGGACGCATCCTCGAGACACCGGGCGAGCCGGCGTCGAGCACCCTCAAGGATCGGCTCGTGCCAGGGCGCGTATCCCACCCACGAGTTCGGCGGGCTCGTCTTCGCCTACCTGGGCCCGCCCGACCGAGAAGCCGGTCTTCCCGCGCTACGACACCTTCGACCTGCCGGGCTTCACGCTCATGCCCGCGGGCAAGTTCGCTCTGCCGTGCAACTGGCTCCAGATCAAGGACAACAGCATGGACCCGGTGCACACCTCGTTCCTCCACGCGATCTCGAGCGGGTATCAATTCACGGAAGCCTTCGGCGCGCTCGCGGAGCTCGACTGGGAGGAGACGCCGTACGGGATGATGTACATCGCCACGCGGCGCGATCGGCGATCTGGTCTGGGTGCGCGTGGCCGACTTCATGGCTCCCAACGTCCATCAGTTCACCCGCGAGCTCGAGGACGCCACGAAGGAAAAGGCGTCGAGCCGGCCCGTGGTGATCCGCTGGGCCGTGCCCATCGACGACACGCACACCTGGAACATGGAGCTGGCGCAGGTGGACCCGGCGTGGGGGCTCACGCCGGAACAGATCGGCAGCCCCGGCTTCGGCCAGTCCGACGACCGGCCGTACGCGGAGCGACAGCGGCACCCGCCGACTACGACGCGCAGGCGAGCCAGCGCGAGATCGCCGTGCACGCCCTCGAGCACCTCGCCTCGACGGATCGCGGGGTGATCATGCTCCGCAAGATCGTGCGCGACGGCATCCGTGCGGTGGCCGCCGGACGCGACCCGGAGCTTCCTCCTCGCGCGCCCGCCGCGCCCATCGCCACCGCCTGTCAGGACACCGTGCTCCGCATTCCGGCGGAGGCGGACCCTCCGCGGATGCGCGCCTGCTCCGCGAGACCGGACGCAAGGTCGCGCTCGGCCGCTCCGCCTGAGGACGCTGCTTCTCGAACCCCCTCACCTCTACCCTCTCCCCTCGGCGGGGAGGGGATCAGCGCCGCGCGCGCGGCGCCGCCGCCCGGGCGGCCGCTCCTCGGCGGGTGAGCCAAGCCGTAAGATGATGTCGTGCGCGGGCGCGCCGAGTTCGTGAGAGGACGCTCCGGCGACGCGAAGCTCAGGAGCGCTGGTCGAGCGGCCTTGGGGTAGAACATGCGTCTTATGGGAGGGAGTGCCTCGTGCAGCCACTCGGGTCCCTGCTCGTCGCGGGCGCGTACTGCTCACGGCGGGCTGTCACGGTCACGTTCGAGGAAGTCTCCTCACCATTGCCCGGCGAAGCAACCGTCACAATCTATGTCGTGGAGCATGGCTGGCACACCGGGATCGTGATCCGGCGCGACGACATCCCAGCCGAGGCGTGGCCCGAACACCGTCGCATCCTCGCGGCACGGTTCCTCGAGGTCGGATGGGGCGACCCGCGCCTTCTACGAGTCGCCGGAGGCCGGCGTGAGGCTGGCCCTCAAGGCGGCCTTCAGCTCGGAGGGTAGCGTGCTTCACGTGGCGGGCTTCGACCCCCGCCGGCCACGTACTTCTCGCGCGCCGAGATCATCGCGATCGAGCTTTCCGGCCGCGGCGTGGAGGCCCTGGCGCGCTTCGTCTCCGCCACTTACGCACTCGATGGAGCAGGCCAGCCGATCGAGGTTGGCCCCGGGCTCTATCCCTGAGCCGTTTCTATGCCGCCACCGGCCGCTATTCGCTGCTCCATACCTGCAATACCTGGGTGGCGGAGGCCCTGCGGGCCGCTGGCTGTCCGATCACGCCCTCCTTGGCCATTACCGCGGGCAACTTGCTCGTTCAGGCCGAGCAGTGCGGACGGGCGATGCGCTCCTCCGCGAGCGGGATACACAAACACGCCTCGGGAGGCGGCCCTGGAGTGACAATCGAGTGGGTGTCTGACCCGTTGATACGTCCCCGGCGATCTGGCAGGATCGCCGCGATGGCCGTGCCCTCATCTCCGCGACGGCAAGGGCCGGCCCATGACCGAGACCAGCGCTGTGTCGCCGTGGGTGGCAAGAAATCAGGCGGCGCTTCCACGCGCGATCGACGACTGCCCAGGCCAAGCGTTGACTCGGCGATGGTGACCCGCCACACTGGCTATGGCACCTTCCCCGATCGACGAACCCTGAGATGGGAGCCCGTGCGACTGACTACCACCGTTGTCTCCGCACTCCTTCTCACGGTCGCCGTGGCCGACGCCCGCTCCCGCCAGCAGCCAAGCCGGGGCGACCGCGTGACGGCCAGCCACGGCCTGTCGATGCACGGCGACCTGAAGTACGGCCCCGGCTTCAAGCACTTCGAGCTACGTCAACCCCGAGGCGCCCAAGGGCGGCGACGTCAAGCTGGCCGCCATCGGCACCTTCGACACGCCTCAATCCCTTCATCCTCAAGGGGCGTGCCGGCGGCCGGCGCTCGGCGAGCATCTTCGACACGCTCACCGATGGGCTCTCGGACGAGCCGTTCTCCCAGTACGGGCTGCGTCGCCGAGAGCATCGAGGTGCCGCGCCGACCGTTCGTGGGTCGCCTTCACGCTCCGGCCGGAAGCGCGCTTCCACGACGGCAGCCCGATCACCGTCGAGGACGTCATCTGGACTTTCGAGACGCTCAAGGCGAAGGGCCAGCCGTTCTACCGCAGCTACTACGCCCAGGTCGTCAAGGCCGAGAAGGTCGGCGACCGCAAGGTCAAGTTCACGCTTCGGGCCGGGCGAGAACCGCGAGCTGCCGCTGATCGTCGGCCAGCTGCCGGTCCTCTCGAAGGCCTATTGGAGCAAGCGCGACTTCGAGAAGACCACCCTGGAGCCGCCGCTGGGCAGCGGCCCCTACCGCGTGGAGTCGTGCGAGCCCGGGCGCTCGATCACCTACCGGCGGGTGCAGGACTACTGGGGCGCGAAGCTGCCCGTCAACGTCGGCCGCGACAACTTCGACACGCATCCGCTTCGACTACTACCGCGACACCACGGTGGCGCTCGAGGCCTTGCAAGGGCGGCGAGTACGACTTCCGCCAGGAGAACGTCGCCAAGAACTGGGCCACCGCCTACAACAGCCCCGCCGTCACGCCAGGGTCTCATCAAGAAGGAGGCGATCAAGAACGAGGTTGCCCACGGGCATGCAGGGCTTCGTCTACAACACGCGGCGCCCGATCTTCCAGGATCGCGCGCGTGCGCGAAGGCGCTCGGCCTACGCCTTCGACTTCGAGTGGATGAACAAGAACCTCTTCTACGGCGCCTACACGCGGACCAAGAGCTACTTCTCCAACTCCGAGCTGGCCGTCGCGCGGCCTGCCGAGCCCGGACGAGCTGAAGGTCCTGGAGCCGTTCCGCGGCAAGGTCCCCGAGGAGGTCTTCACCAGCGAGTACCAGCCGCCCGACCGACGGCCGGCAACCATGCGCGAGGCCGTCCGCGAGGCCCTGCGCCTGCTCCAGGAAGCGGGCTGGGTCGTCGAAGACCAGAAGCTCGTCAATGCGCAAGACCGGCGAGCCCATGAGCTTCGAGATCCTCGCTCAACGATCGCCGCGTTCGAGCGCATCGCGCTGCCCTTCGCCAAGAACCTCGAGCGGCTCGGCGTCGACCGCGCGCGTCCGCACCGTCGACACCGCGCAGTACCAGAACCGCACCGACAACTTCGACTTCGACATGACCGTGGCGGTGTGGGCGCAGTCGCTCTCGCCCGGCAACGAGCAGCGCGACTTCTGGAGCTCGACGGCGGCGCGCGACACCCGGGCAGCCGCAACCTGGCCGGGCATCACGCGATCCGGTGGTGGACAAGCTGATCGACCTGGTCATCGCGGCGCCCGACCGCGCCGAGCCTGGTGGCGCGCACCCGCGCGCTCGACCGCGTGCTGCTGTGGGGCCACTACGTCATCCCCACTGGCACATCACAGCCTTCCGCGTCGTCTACTGGGACAAGTTCGGCCGGCCGGCCGATCGTCGCCGCAGTACGCGCTCGGCTTCGACACCTGGTGGGTCGACGCCAAGAAGGAGGCGGCGCTCGCCCGGCGCAAGGGCGAGAGCGCCGAGAGCTGCGGTGACGCCTGGCGCGACTCGATGCTCGCCTACATCGCCCGCCGCCTGCTCCTGATCGTCCCGACGCTGTTCGGGATCATGGTCGTCAACTTCGTCATCGTCCAGGCCGCGCCCGGCGGGCCGGTCGAGCTGATGATCGCGCGCATCAAGGGCACGGCGGTCGAGGCCACGCGCGCGCGTCGGCGGCAGGCGCCGGCGAGACGGCGGCCGCAGACGCCGGCGCGGGCGACGGGCGGCGCCGGGGACGCAGCAAGTACCGCGGCGCGCGCGGCCTCGATCCCGAGCTGATCCGCGCACCTCGAGCGCCAGTTCGGCTTCGACCAGCCGGCGCCACGAGCGCTTCCTCCAGATGCTGCGCAGCTACCGTCGCCTTCGACTTCGGCAGCAGCTTCTTCCGCGACCAGCCGCGTGGTCGACCTGATCGTCCAGAAGCTGCCGGTCTCGATCTCGCTCGGGCTGTGGACGACGCTGCTCATCTACCTGATCTCCATCCCGCTCGGCGTCGCCAAGGCGGTCGCGCGACGGCTCCGCGTTCGACGTCTGGACGAGCGGCGGTGGTCATCGTCGGCTACGCGATCCCCGGCTTCCTCTTCGCCATCCTGCTCATCGTGCTCTTCGCCGGCGGCAGCTTCTTCGCCTGGTTCCCGCTGCGCGGCCTCGTCTCCGACGACTGGGCGCACTGTCGCTGGCCGGCGCGCATCGTCGACTACTTCTGGCACATCGCGCTGCCGGTCGACGGCGCTGGTGGTCGGCGGCTTCGCCGAGCCTCACCATGCTGACCAAGAACTCCTTCCTCGAGGAGATCAGCAAGCAGTACGTGCGTGACCGCGCGCGCCAAGGGCCTCACGCGAGCGGCGCGTGCTCTACGGTCACGTCTTCCGCAACGCCATGCTGATCGTGATCGCCGGCTTTCCCGCCGCCTTCATCGGCATCCTCTTCACCGGCGCGCTGCTGATCGAGGTGATCTTCTCCCTCGACGGGCTCGGCCTGCTCGGCTTCGAGGCGGCGATCAACCGCGACTACCCGATCATGTTCGGCACGCTCTACATCTACACGCTGGTCGGCCTCGCTGCTGAACCTGGTCAGCGACCTGACCTACGTCGCGGTCGATCCCGCGCATCGACTTCGCGAGCCGCGGCGAGGTCGTGAGGCGCATTGCCGCCGCCTCGAGCCCGCTCACGCGCCGCCGGCTCCGCAACTTCCGCGCCAACCGGCGCGGCTTCTGGTCGCTCTGGATCTTCCTCGTCCTGTTCGTGCGTCAGCCTCGGCGCCGAGCTGATCGCCAACGACCGGCCGCTGCCTCGTCCGCTACGACGGCGCGCTTCTACGTCCCGGTCCTCGTCGCCTACCCGGAGACGACCTTCGGCGGCACGTTTCCCACCGAGACGGACTACCGCGACCCGGCCGTGATCAAGCTCATCGAGGCGAAGGGCTGGATGCTGTGGCCGCCCATCCCCTTCCGCTACGACACCATCAACTACGACCTGCCGGTCCCGGCGCCCGCCGCCGCCGTCGCGGGTCAACTGGCTCGGCACCGACGACCAGGGGCGCGACCTGCTGGCCCGGCTGATCTACGGCTTTCGCATCTCCGTGCTCTTCGGGCTCGCGCTCACCCTCGCTCAGCTCGGTCATCGGCATCGCCGCCGGCGCCGTGCAGGGCTACTTCGGCGGCTGGACCGACCTCGCTCTTCCAGCGCTTCATCGAGGTCTGGTCGGGGCTGCCCGTGCTCTACCTGCTGATCATCCTGGCCAGCATCGTGGAGCCGAACTTCTGGTGGCTGCTGCGGCCTGATGCTGCTCTTCAGCTGGATGGCGCTGGTGGGCGTGGTGCGCGCCGAGTTCCTGCGCGCCCGCAACTTCGACTACGTGCGGGCCGCGCGCGCCCTCGGCGTCGCGCAACGCGGTGATCATGGTCCGGCACGTGCTGCCCAACGCGATGGTGGCGGCGCTGACGCTTCCTGCCGTTCATCCTGAACGGCTCGATCACCACGCTCACCTCGCTCGACTTCCTCGGCTTCGGCCTGCCGCCCGGCTCGCCGTCGCTCGGCGAGATCCTGGCCCAGGGCAAGGCCAACCTCCAGGCGCCGTGGCTCGGCATCACCGGCTTCGTCGTGCTCGCCGTGATGCTGAGCCTGCTCGTCTTCGTCGGCGAGGCCGTGCGCGACGCCTTCGACCCGCGGAAGACGATCGCGTGAGCCGAAGCCAGCGCTCGCGCGGCGTGAGACGCTGCTCAGCGTGCGCGATCTTTCCGTCTCCTTCGACGCGCCGGGCGGCGAGGTGCGACGCCGTGCGTCACGTCTCGCTTCGACATCGACCGCGGCGAGACGGTGGCCCTGGTCGGGGAGAGCGGCTCCGGCAAGTCGGTGACCGCGCTGTCGATCCTGCAGCTGCTGCCCTACCCGCCGGCCCGCCACCCGAGCGGGAGCATCCAGTTCCGGAGCGACGAGCTGCTCGGGGCGCGGGAGCGACTCGCTGCGCGCCGTGCGCGGCAACCGTATCGCCATGATCTTCCAGGAGCCGATGACGTCGCTGAACCCGCTGCACACGATCGAGAAGCAGATCAACGAGGTGCTGCTCGTGCACAAGCAGCCTCGGCCGCGCGCGCGGCGCGGGCGCGGACGCTGGAGCTGCTGCGCCTGGTCGGTCTGCCGGAGGCGAGCAGCCGGCTCGGCGCCTATCCGCACCAGCTGTCGGGCGGCCAGCGCCAGCGCGTGATGATCGCGATGGCGCTCGCCAACGAGCCCGACCTCCTCATCGCCGACGAGCCGACCACCGCCCTCGACGTCACCATCCAGGCGCAGATCCTGACGCTGCTGCGCGACCTGCAGCGCCCGGTTCGGGATGGCGCTCGCTCCTCATCACCCACGACCTCGGCATCGTCCGGAAGATGGCCGACCGCGTGTGCGTCATGACCGCAGGGCGAGATCGTCGAGGCCGGCGAGCACCGCGGAGATCTTCGCGCCGCCCCAGCACGCCTACACGCGCCGGCTGCTCGAGGCCGAGCCCCGCGGCGAGCCGCCATCGCCGCCGCCGCCGGACGTCGCCGGTCGATCGTCGACGGCCGCGGACCTGCGGGTCTGGTTCCCCATCAAGGGCGGCGTGTTGCGGCGCACCGTCGGCCACATCAAGGCGGTGGACGGCGTGAGCCTCACCGTGCGCGAAGGGCACACGGTCGGCGTGGTCGGGCGAGAGCGGGTCAGGCAAGACGACGCTGGGCCTGGCGCTCCTCCGGCTGGTGCGGAGCCAGGGCGTCGATCCAGTTCGCCGGCGCGCGACATCCAGGGCTGCGCCTCGCGCGCGCTGCGCCCGCTCCGGCGCGAGATGCAGATCGTCTTCCAGGACCCCTACGGCTCGCTGTCGCCGCGGCTCTCCGTCGGCCAGATCGTCGAGGAAGGGCTCCGCGTCCACGCGGATCGGCGCCACGCCGACGAGCGCCGGCGCCTCATCGACGCAGGCCCTGATCGAGGTCGGGCTCGATCCCGAGACGCGCGACCGCTACCCGCACGAGTTCTCCGGCGGCCAGCGCCAGCGCATCGCCATCGCCCGCGCCATGGTGCTCAAGCCCCGCGCTGGTCGTGCTCGACGAGCCGACCTCCGCGCTCGACATGTCGGTGCAGGCGCAGATCGTCGACCTCCTGCGCGAGCTGCAGCGCCGCCACAACCTTGCCTACCTCTTCATCAGCCACGATCTCAGAGTGGTGCGCGCGCTCAGCGACGAGGTTCTCGTGATGCGCGACGGGCGGATCGTCGAGCAGGGGCCCGCGGCGCAGATCTTCGCCGAGCCGCGCGAGCCCTACACGCGCGCGCTCATGGCCGCCGCCTTCGACCTGAGGCCGTGGACGCTGACGTCGTGAAGGGCTAGGGGCGCTCATGCGCTCCCGGGCCGCCGAGATTCTCCGGAGCGCAGGCCGCACCGCTGAAACTACGGGTGGCGGGCCGCTTCGTGAACAGCGGGCCTGCGCGGCCTTGTCAATCTGACTCGCCCACGGTGGAGGCTTTGCCAGTGGACCAGCGTTCGAGGGGCACGATAAGCATCCGATAGGGTCGGCACGGGGTTACCAGCACTGCGCGGCCTTGTCAACGGAATCCGGCCGGGCAGCTCGGCGTTGCTCCACGATCAGGACGGCGATATCGGATGAGGACAATCTGCAGGTCGAAAGAGGTCAGGGCTTCATGCCCGACCAGCGTGCCTGAGCTACCGGACATCACCGTCTATATCGAGGCGCTCGACGCGCGCATCAGGGGCGCCACGCTCGAGCGCGTGAGGCTGGCGAGCCCTTCGTACTCCGGTCGTTCGACCCGTCGATCTCCGACGCCCATGGCCGCGGTGGTCACCGGCTTGCGACGCGTGGGCAAGCGCATCGTCATCGCTCTCGAGGGTGATCTGTTCCTGCGTCATCCACCTGATGATCGCCGGGCGGCTTCACTGGAAGCCAGCGGGCGCGAAGGTGCCGGGCAAGGTCGGCCTCGCAGCCTTCGATTTCTCGACGGGCACGCTGACGCTCACCGAGGCGGGGACCAAGAAGCGCGCGGCGATCCATCTGGTCACGGGCGAGCAGGCGCTCGGCCGCGGCTCGACCGCGGCGGCTCGAGCCTCTCGCCTGCACCGCCGGAGGAGCTCAGCGCGCGCCATCACCCGCGAGAACCACACGCTCAAGCGCGCGCTGACCGATCCGCACATCCTGAGCGGCATCGGCAACGCGTACTCGGACGAGATCCTGCACACGGCGCAGGCTCTCGCCGGTGAGGCAGACGCGGGCGCTCAGCGACGGCGAGCACGCGCGGCTCTTCGAGGCCGATGCGGCCACGCTCTACGACTGGATCGTGCGGCTCCGTGCAGCAGCGCGGGCGGCGAGTTCCCCGAGGGCGTCACCGCCTTTCGGCCGGAGATGGCCGTGCACGGACGCTACGGCCGGCCCTGCCCCGAGTGCGGCGCGCCCGTGCAGCGCATCCGCCACGCCGACAACGAGACCAACTACTGCGCGAAGTGCCAGACGGGCGGCAAGCTCCTCGCGGACCGCGCCCTGTCGCGCCTCCTGCGCGCGGACTGGCCGCGCACCCTCGAGGAGATGGAGGAGCGCCGCGGGCTCGCGCCCCGGAGTAATATGGGCGGGCCCACACGGAGGGGGCGTACATGATCACGGCACTCGAGTTCATCCAGGGCGGACTCAAGCAGCTCCACGGCAACCTCGACAAGCAGCTCGACAACATCACCGCCGACCAGCTCCACGCCGTCCCCTCGGGCAACGCCAAGGCCAACACCATCGCGTGGGGGCTCTGGCACTACGTGCGCACCGAGGACAACGTGGTGCAGTACATCCTGCAGAACAAGAAGACGCCCATCTGGATCGAGGGCGGCTACGCGGCGAAGACGGGCCTGCCCGAGACGGCCCAGGGCACGGGCATGTCCGACCGCCGACGCCCAGGCCCTCCGCATCAAGGACCTCGGCGCCTTCAAGGACTACATGGGCAAGGTGTGGGCGTCCACCGACGCGCTCATCGCCAAGAACGACTCCGGCGCTCCTCGACCGCATGGTGACCGTGCAGGCCGCTCGGCGAGATGCACGCCATGCGCGCGCTCGGCATGGTCTGCCTCACCCACGGCATGACCCACTTCGGCGAGATCGAGCTGGCGCGGACGCTGGTGGGCGCGGGGCCCGTCACCACCGGCTAGCAGATCCCCTCGCCCCCGGAGGGGAGAGAGGCTCAGTGTGAGCCGGCACGAGAGTCAGCACCCTCGCCGATCCCCTCGCCCCCGGGAGGGGCTAGGGTGAGGGGGCGTGTCAGTCCGCTAGAATTCCCGCACTAGAGTCAGAGGCCACCCTCACCCTACCCTCTCCCTCAGTGAGGGGAGAGGGATGCGGAGTCAGTCCGCTGGAATTTCTGCGCGACGAGTCAGAGGCCACCCTCTCCCTGCCCTCTCCCTCGGTGAGGGGAGAGGGATGGGGGTCAGTCCGCGAGGAATTCCTGGACGAGGGAGACGGCGCGCTCCGGACGCTCCTCGTGAGGGAAATGCCCCGCGTCGTGGAAGCAGGCCGTGCGCTTGTGGGAGAACATGGTCTGCAGGCGATCGAGGTCCTGGGCGCGGAAGGCCTGGTCCTGCATGCCCCAGAGGATGAGGGCGGGAATGTCGCGGATCTTCTCCCGCCGGCGCCACAGCCCGTCGTACCACACGCCGGCGTCGAGGAGAGCGCGCGCGTAGGCGTGGGTGGCCACGCGGTCCGCGCGCAACGCGAAGGGCCGCAGATACTGCTCCTGGATGCGGCGGGGAAAGCGTGACCGGTCGGCGATGGCCTGCTTCATGATCACGCGCACGGAGAAGTTGAGGCGCAGGTAGAGAAAGCGCCCGAAGGCGCCCCCGAAGAGCTTGCCGAAGCGCTCGAAGTGCGGATCGCCCTGCAGCGACCACAGCCACGTGTTCATGAGCACGAGGCTCCGCACGTTGTCCGGGCGGTCGATGGCATAGGACAGCCCGAACGGCCCGCCGAAGTCGTGGAGCACGAGCGTCACGTCGCGCAGCTTGAGGTGCTCGATCAGCGCGCGAAGATTCTTGGCCTGGGCCGCCGGCTCGTAGGAGAAGTCCCGCGGCTTGTCCGAGAGGCCGAAGCCCAGGCTATCGGGAGCGATACAGCGGAAGGAGGCCTTGAGCGCCTTGATGAGGTGTCGCCAGCCGAACGACCAATCGGGCGTGCCGTGCACGAAGACGAGGGGCCGTCCTGCCCTTCGTCCACGTAGTGCATGCGACCGGCAGGCAGATCCAGCCAGCGTGATGCGAACGGATACTCGATCCTGTCGAGCCACGGCGGGTCCGCTGGGTCAGCAGCCAAGCTCGTCGGCGAGGTGGACGAAGTCGCGCGCGATGAAGTCCCAGTCCTGCTCGGCGCGAAGGTCCTTGTCCTGGCCCGGGCCCTTCTCGTTCGGCCGCGTCACGAAGCACGTGCGAAGCCCGATGCGCCGCGCCGCCGCGAGATCGCCATTGTGCGCGGCCACCAGCGCCACTCTCGGCGGGCTCGAGGCCGAGGAAGTCCGCGGTGCCCAGGTAGCATTCCGGCTGCGGCTTGTAGTGGCGCGTCACCTCGGCGCCGAGAATGGTGTCCCAGGGCAGTCCCGCCCGCCGGGCCATGTTGACCATGAGCGCGACGTTGCCGTTCGACAGGGTGGCCAGGATGTACTTCTTCTTCATGCGCTGGAGGCCGGGCACGGAGTCGGGCCACGGATCCAGGCGGTGCCAGGCGCGGTTGAGATGATCCAGATCCGCCTCGCTGAGCCCCTTGATCCCGAACTCGGCCACGAGCTTGTCCAGGCTCTCGCGATGCAGCACGTCGAGCTTCACGAACGGGGCGCCGGCCGCTCCGCACCTCGTCCATGGCCGGCTGGTACATGCCCCGCCACTTGTCGGCGAAGGCCTGCCAGTCCACTCCCGTGATCCCCTTCGCACGCCCGAACGCCTCGCCCTCCCGGAAAATGCTGGAGCGCCAGTCCACCACCGTGCCGAACACGTCGAACGTCAGGGCCTTGATGGCCATCTCAGTCCAGCCTCCGGTCGGGTCTGCTGCCACGGCCGCGCCTTCTCGAACGCCGCGGCGGCCTGGAGCACGGTGAGATCGGCGAAGCGACGGCCCACCACCTGGAGGCCGACGGGAAGGCCGGCCTTGGTGAAGCCCGCGGGCAGCGAGCAGGCCGGCTGGCCGGTGAAGTTGAAGGGATAGGAGAACGACGCCCAGGGCAGCCAGTCCCACGCGTGCTGGGGCCAGTGCTCGGGGTTGAGGCGGCCGAGAGGAAGGCGGCCACCGACACCGACGGCGTCAGGAGCAGGTCGTACTTCTCGAAGAGCGGCCGCACCGAATCCCAGTGCGTGATCTTCTTGCCGCGCATGTCGATGTACTCGGCCACGCTCACGCGCAGGCCGTCCTCGATGCACGCCACGAAGCCCGGATCCATCTTGTCGCGCCACTTGGGCAGATACGGATCCCCACGCCCCGCGTAGTGGGCGCCCCACATCACCCGGATCATCTCGTGGGTGTCGGCGAACTTGGTCTCGCACCTCCTCGACCTTCGCCCCCAGCTCCTTGAAGGCGCCCACCGCCTTCTTGACCACCGCCGCGATCTCCGGATCCACGGGGAGACTGTCGAGGTCGGGGCTCCACGCCACGCGGAGACCCTTCACGCCGCGGTTGAGCTTGCCCATGTAGTCGTCGGGCGCGCCGTCGAGCGAGGTGCGGTCCCAGTCGTCGGCCCCCGCCATGATGCTCATCATCAGCGCGGAGTCGCCCACCGTCCGCGTCATGGGGCCGTTGTGGGTGGTGTAGTCGTTGTTCGACACCGGCCACTGCGGCACCCGGCCATAGGAGGGCTTGTGGCCGAACACGCCGCAGAAGGCCGACGGCACGCGGATGGAGCCCGCCCCGTCCGAGCCCTGATGGAGAGGACCCAGTCCCGCGGCGGCCGCCGCGCCCGCCCCCGCGCTCGAGCCGCCCGTGTTCATGCGCGAGGTTCCAGGGATTGTGCGTGTCGCCGGTGAGCGGGCAGCCGCTGAGCGCCTTCCAGCCGAATTCGGGAGTGGTGGTCTTGCCGGTGAGAATGCCTCCCGCCTCCTTGAGTCGGCGCACGAAGGGCGCATCGTGGTCGGGAACGCGATCCGCGAAGAGATGCGATCCCCCATGGTGCGCACGCCCTTCGTGAACGAGAGGTCCTTGACGGAGAACGGAATGCCGTGAATGGGACCGAGCTTCTTCTTCTTCATCACCGCCTGCTCGGCGGCCCGGGCCGCCTTCATCGCGTCATCGGCGGTGATGGTGCAGAAGGCGTTGAGCTTGGGATTGAGCTTCTCGATGCGCTCGAGCACCGCCTTCGTGAGCTCGACCGGCGAGAGCTTCTTCGAGCGGATGAGCGGGATGAGCTTGGTCGCCGGTGTGTAGCAGAGATCGGTCGGGGTCATGCCGTCCTCCGGGCAGTGGATAGCTGCGTGGAGCGCATGGTAGCACGCTGGCTTCTCGGCCGCTCCGCACGCGGGCCTCTTGAGAGCCCCCTCACCCTGACCCTCTCCCCTGTGGGGGCGAGGGAATCGACCTCCTCGAACTCCCTCTCCCTCACCGAGGGAGAGGGCCGGGGTAGGTGGCACTCATCTCGACGTCAGCTTGCTCCAGCTGGCAACAGGAACGACCACCGGTCCTTCGGGCCGGCGCTCGATGCGATAGCGCACGGTGGTGAGACGCGAGGGGCAGCAAAGCGGATCGGTATCCGTGTAGCGGAGAAAGACCACCTCGATCGCGGACGGCGCCGGGAACCGGATCTCGCTCAAGGCCCCGTCGGTGCGCGAGTCCATGACCGACGGCGAGAGCGTACCCGCGAAGGCGCCCTTCACGAACACGAAGGCCTGGTAGTCCCAGGGCCGGCACATCCCGTCGATCGATGCCTCCCCGAGCAGCACGGTCACCGTCCCTCGCTTCTTCGGCTCGGCGTAGAGTGACCAGCCCGCCGAGGCGACCAGGCGCTCCGACGGAGTCTCGGGCGGACGCACCTCCGCTTGCGCAGCGCGGATCGGTGGGCGAATCGCCCTTCGGCGCGGGCGCCGCCGGTATGGTGACGCCCGCTTGATTCCAGGCGGCCAACGGCTGGTCGAGCCACCCTCCCGACTGGGCGGCCGCGCGCTCGACCGACGAGAAGGGCCACGACGAGAGGAGCAGAGAGCGCGCACCGATCAATGAGGGTATGCTCTTCACGCCGTCGGATTATCCCACAGGGAGACAGAGACATGAGCTCGGCGGAGAGCCCGCATCCCGGCGCGGACATGGAGCGATTCGTTCGCGAGCAGATGGCCTTCGTTGGTCTGCGCGAGGAGGACGTGCAGGTGATCAGGCGCACCGCTCCCTTCGTGCTCAAGCACGAAGCGGCCCTCACCGCCGCCCTCTACGAGCACTTCCTCAAGTTCCCCGCCACCGCCAAGTTCTTCCTCGCCGAGGACGGCTCGCCGGATCGCGTGCGCATCGAGCGCCGCCGTCACAGCCTGGGCCGCTGGCTCCGCGAGACGGCGGAGGTGACGATCAGCCACGGCTTCGTGTACTACAGCCTCGCCGTCGCCCTCTCCCACAGCCACCGCGAATACGGTCCGGGAGGCAAGATACCCGCGCAGTTCATGGTGGGCGCGATGAGCCTGACCCAGAGCGCGCTCGCCGCCGCTCTCGAGGGCGAGATCGCCGATCCCCACGAGGCGCTGCAGGCGGTCACCGCGTGGAACAAGCTCCTCCTCGTCCAGCTCAGCGTGCTCCTCCTCGGCTATCTCCTCCCCGCGGGGCGACCACGATTGACAGGCCGGAGACCTCGCGGCATAGTGTGCGCGTGACCCAGCCCACCACGGTCGCTGAGCTCCGAGCCAGCGGCTACCAGAGCAAATCGGTCAAGCAGGAGCTCCGCGACAATCTGGTCACGCGCCTCAAGGCGGGCGCCCCGCTCTTCCCCGGCATCGTGGGCTACGAGGACACCGTGCTTCCCCAGGTGGAGAACGCGCTGCTCTCCGGGCAGGACATCGTCTTCCTCGGTGAGCGCGGCCAGGCCAAGACCAAGATCGCCCGGCTCATGGTCAACCTCCTCGACGCGGAGGTGCCGGCCCTCGCGGGCTGCGAGACCAATGACGATCCGTTCGCCCCCATCTCGCAGGCCGGGCATCAGATCATCGCCGAGCAGGGCGACCGCGCGCCGATCGTGTGGCTGCCCCGCGACCGCCGCTATGGCGAGAAGCTGGCCACCCCCGACATCACCATCGCGGATCTCATCGGCGAGGTGGATCCCATCAAGGTCGCGGAGGGGCGTTACCTCTCCGACGAGCTGACCATCCACTACGGGCTCCTCCCCGGACCAATCGCGGCATCTTCGCCATCAACGAGCTGCCCGACCTCGCCGAGCGCATCCAGGTCGGTCTCCTCAACATCATGGAAGAGCGCGACGTGCAGATCCGCGGCTACAAGGTGCGCCTGAACCTCGACGTGTTCGTGGTCGCCTCCGCCAATCCCGAGGACTACACGAACCGCGGCCGCATCATCACGCCCCTCAAGGACCGCTTCGGCTCGCAGATCCGCACGCACTACCCCACGCGCATCCAGCACGAGATCGACATCATGGAGACGGAGCGCACGAGCTTCACCGATCCGGTGGAGACCCACGCTCCCGAGTACATGAAGCAGATCGTGGCCGAGCTGACCCACCTCGCGCGGCGCTCCTCGGAGATCAGCCAGCGCTCCGGGGTGTCCGTGCGCGTGAGCATCTGCAACTACGAGAACCTGCTCTCGAGCGCGCTCAAGCGGGCCATCCGCCTCGGCGAAGCCGCGCGCCTGCCCGCGGGTGAGCGACCTCGACGCCATGGTCGCCTCCACCTCGGGCAAGATCGAGCTCGAGTCGGTGGGAGAGGCGAGCGAGGAGAAGATCCTCGGCAAGCTCGCGCAGCGCGCGGTGCTCAATGTGTTCAACCGGGCCTTCACGGGCAATGATCTGGAGGAAGTGGTGGGCGTCTTCCAGGGCGGGCTCAAGGTGGACGTCTCGGACGTGATGCCCTCGGAAGCCTATGTGCGTCAGATCGGCGAGGCGCGCCCGCTCCACGCCGCGTGCAAGAAGCTCGGCGCGAAGAATCCCGCCGCCGTCGCCTCCGCGGTGGAGTTCGTGCTCGAAGGCCTCCATCTCTCCCGCAAGCTCAACAAGGACGTGAAGGCCGGTCAGACGAGCTACCGCGGTTAGTCGTCACCTGCCGCTCCTCCTCCCTCTCCCCACCGGGGGAGAGGGCAGGGTGAGGGGGCGAAGGACGACGAGCCCGGCCTCTTCGGATACGCGTCAGGTATCATGTTGCGCCCACTCATGCCTCGGCTCCTCCGGTTCGCTCCTGACGTGACCGCGGGAAGCGTCTCGGCGCTCGTCACCCTCAGCTATTCCGTCAGCTACGCCGTCCTCATCTTCAGCGGCCCCACCCTCGAGCCCTTTCTCGCCCGGGGCTTCCGCGCCGCGCTCGTCGCCGCCGCCCTCGTCGCCCTCGTGGTGGCGATGAAGAGCTCCTTTCCGTTCGCCATCGCCGGCCCCGACTCCAATGCCAGCGCCATCCTCGCCGTCATGGCGGCGGGCCTGACCCATGCCCTCGTCGAGGCCCGCGTACCCGGTGAGCAGGTGGCCAACGCCGTCGTCCTCATGCTGGGGCTGAGCGCGATAGCCGCCGGGATCATCGTGTCGCTGCTGGGCCTCCTCCGGTGGGGCCAGCTCGTGCGCTTGATCCCCTACCCGGTTTGCGGCGGATTTCTCGCCGGCTCGGGCTTCCTCCTCCTCGCCGGCGCGTGCAAGGTCCTCACCGGTCAGTCCCTCGGCTGGAGCACCCTGAGCGCCCTCGCCGGACAGCCGCCTGCTCGCCTGGGGAACGGCCCTCGCGGTGGCCATCACCCTGCTCGTGCTCACGCGGACCGTCCGTCACTTCCTCCTCCTGCCCGGTGTCTTCGTGGGGGCGATGGTCTTCTTCTATCTCGGCCTCTGGCTCACGGGGATCACCGTGGACACCGCCCGCGCCCAGGGGCTCCTCATGACGCCCATCGAAACGGGCAGCGGCGCCTGGTGGCCGTCGCTCGACGTCCCCTGGCCGGCGCTGTTCGCCGAGTGGCGCAACTTCCTCGCCATGCTCGTGGTGGTCATCGTGACCATCCTCCTCAATGCCGCGGGCCTGGAGCTGGCTACCCAGCGCGAAGTCGATCTCGACCGCGAGCTGCAGGCCAACGGGCTGGCCAGCCTCGTCTCCGGCCTGGGGGGCGGCATGGTCGGCTATCTTTCGGTGAGCCGGAGCCTCCTCAACGTTCGCGCGGGCGCGGTGAGCCGCGCGGCGGGGGTGTGGACGGCCATCCTGTGCGCGGCCACCGCGCTCCTCTTCACGCCGCTGCTCTTCTACTTTCCCGCCCCGTCCTCGCCGGGCTCCTGATCTTCCTCGGCCTCGCCCTGCTCCGCGAATGGGTGTGGGACACGTTCTTCAGGCTTCCCTTCCGCGAGCACGCCCTCATCGTGGCCATCCTCGTCCTCATCGCGGTGGAAGGCATCATCTTCGGCGTCGCCTTCGGCCTCCTCGTCGCCTCCCTCTTCTTCGCCTACAGCTACAGCCGGGCGAACTACGTTCGCCACGATCTCTCCGTGGCCACTCACCGCTCCAACAAGGAGCGCACGCTCGAGGCCACGGCCATTCTTCAGGAGCAAGGCGGAATCGGCCGCGCCCTCTGCCTGCAGGGATATCTCTTCTTCGCCCTCGCGAGCAGCCTGGTCGAGACCTGCCGCAACCTGATCGTTCGAGACGGGGTGCGCTACCTCGTCCTCGATTTCCGCATGGTGCAGGGCATGGACGCCTCGGCGGCGCTCGGCCTGAGCAAGCTTCACCAGCTCTGCGTCCGCTACCGCGTGGTCCTGATCGTGAGTGGGCTCCGCCCCGAGCAGCAGGCGGTGCTCCAGCAGATGCGGTTTCTCCCCAGCGAGAGATCCGCGTGGTCTCCGATCTCGATCGAGGCATGGAGTGGATCGAGAATCGCCTGCTCGCGGAGGCCGTCGGAGCGGGGAGCTCGGCCCCCGCGGAGCTCGCGGGGAGCGAGGACAACGAAGCGGTTCCGTCCGTGGATCTCCGCGAGATGCTTGCCGCGCACTTCTCGCCCGAGGCCTTGAAGGTCCTCCTCGGGCTCTGCGAGGTTCTCGATCTCCCGCAGGAGACGGTGCTCATCAAGCGGGGCGAAGCCGGCGACGCGCTCTACTTCGTCGAGCGCGGAGAAGTCTCGGTGATGGTTCGCCTAGAGAACGGGCAGCGCAAGCGGCTCCGCACCCTGGGTCCGGGAAGCCTCGTGGGTGAGATGGCGCTCTACTCCGGTCAGCCACGCTCGGCCGACGTGGTGGCGGAAACGCCCTGTCGAGCCTACCGGCTCAGCGCGGAGCGCTTCGCCCGGCTGGAGCGCGAGGACCCTCGGTGGTCATCCAGTTCCACAGCTTCGTCGTGAAGCTCCTCGCGAAACGGCTCAGCGCGGCCTCCGACGAAATCCGCGCCCTCCTCAGCTCCTCTCCCCACCGGGGAGAGGGCAGGGTGAGGGGCAGCGAACGACTACGACAAGAGGGCAGGTCCCTACCGCACCTTCGGAGCAAGCGCCGCCGCGATGGCGTCCACGTCGTACACGCACCCGCCCCACGTCCCGCCGCCCGCCTGCTGAAGCACGGCCCACAGCCGCGTGTCGTCGGGCAGGTTCGCATCGGGCGCGAGATCGGGCCGCGGAGACCGGCCCGCGAGAATCCGCGTGCCTTCCTCGGGGCCGAAGTTCCTGTCCGCCGTGGCCCACGAGATCCACGCTGCCCTCGAGGCGATTCCTGTCCACCACGATGCGCACCATATCGCCTTCGACGAGCCGGCCGATGGGCCCTCCCGCGAGCGCCTCGGGGCCGACGTGGCCGACGCAGGCGCCCGTCGAGACGCCGGAGAAGCGCGCGTCGGTCACCACCGCCACTTCCTTGCCCCAGCTCAGGTGCTTGAGCGCGGCGGTGATCTGGTAGATCTCCTCCATGCCCGCGCCGAGCGGCCCGCGGCAGATCAGCACGAGCACGTCGCCCGGCCGGACGCGCTCCGGCCCCTGGCTCTTGATGGCCGCGATGGCATCGCGCTCGCGGGTGAAGATGCGCGCGGGACCGGTCTTCCGGTAGACACCGTCGGCGTCCACCACCGAGGGATCGATGGCCGTGCTCTTGATCACCGAGCCCTCCGGGGCCAGATTGCCGCGGGGAAACGTCACGGTGCTCGTGAGCCCTGCCTTGTGCGCGCGCTCCGGGCTCATGATGACGTCGTCGGGATCGACGCCGTCCGCGGCGCGCAGACGCTCGCGCAGCACGCGCCGCCGCTCCGAGCCCTCCCACCAGTCGAGCACACGCCCGAGCGTGTCGCCGGACACGGTGAGGACATCCAGCTCGAGCAGGCCCGCGCGGCGCAGGTGCAGCATCACCTCGGGCACCCCGCCCGCGAGGAACACGCGCACCGTCGGGTGATTGCGCGGGCCATTGGGCAGGGCGTCGACGAGGCGCGGCACGCGGCGATTGATATCGCTCCACTCTTCCACCGTGGGCCGCCTGAGTCCCGCCGCGTGCGCGACCGCGGGCAGATGGAGGAGGAGATTGGTCGAGCCGCCGAACGCGGCGTGAATCACCATGGCGTTGCGCACCGCCGCATCCGTGACGATGTCGCGCGTGGCGAGGCCGCGGGCCTGCAGGCTCACCATGGCGCGGGCGGAGCGGCGGGCCATGTCGAGCCACACCGGCTGGCCCGAGGGGCGAGCGCCGAATGCGGCAGCGAGAGACCGAGCGCCTCGCCGATGACCTGCGAGGTGGCGGCCGTGCCGAGGAACTGGCAGCCGCCGCCCGGCGAGCCGCAGGCGCGGCAGCCCAGATCGCTCGCTTCCTCGAGGGACAGCTCGCCGTGGGCGAAGCGGGCGCCGATGCTCTGGACCTTGCCCGCATCCTCGCCGTCGGTGGGCGGCAGCGTCACCCCGCCCGGCACGAGCACGCAGGGCAGATCGCGCATGGCCGCGAGCGCGAGCATCATGGCGGGCAGGCCCTTGTCACAGGTGGCGATGCCCAGCACGCCCTTGCGGGTGGGGAGCGAGCGGATGAGACGGCGGAAAACGATGGCCGCGTCGTTGCGGTAGGCGAGGCTGTCCATCATGCCCACCGTCCCCTGCGTCCGGCCGTCGCAGGGATCGGAGACGAAGCCGGCGAAGGGCAGGCACTCGAGTCGCGCCAGCTCGTGGGCGGCCTCCTGCATGAGGAGCCCGACCTCCCAGTGTCCGGTGTGATAGCCGAGGGCCACGGGGCGGCCGTCGGGAGCGCGCACGCCTCCCTGGGTGGAGAGCATCAGGTACTGAGGCCGGCCCAGCTCGCGCGGGTCCCAGCCCATGCCCGCGTTCTGCGTCAGCCCGAAGATGTCGCCGCTCGGGCTGTCGCGAAGCATCTCGGGGTCAGGGGCAGACGGCCGCGCGGTCCCGGCGCCGCGCTCTTGACCTCGAACAGCTCGCGGCCCGACTCGACGATCTCGGCGAAGCCGAGAGCCTGCGCTTTCGTGGTCATGCGGCCTGATCAGTCTGGATGTGAGACGTCACGCGTGTGAGTCCTCCGTAGTGGACGGCATGCTAGCCCGGCCCTCCGGGCGCGTCAAGCAAGCGCGTACGGGCTCACCGCGATCCGGAACGCGCGGGTAGTCGCCCGCCGTTTCGCTACGCATCTGCGCTAATATCGGGCACGTCGCGGGGAACGTCGCCGCGAGCGCGGATCTCGAGGAGATGCGCGCGACCGCCGCACCGACGTCTACGACGGATGCTGGGCGCCGACGTCAAGCGCGGCTGGTACTGAGCGAGACAGCCCTCGGTCACTCGAGGAGGCTCATCATGTACGACTACGTCATCGTCGGCGCCGGCTCCGCCGGCTGCGTGCTCGCCCATCGCCTCTCCGCCGATCCGTCGGTTCGGGTTCTCCTGCTCGAGGCGGGCGGCCCGGACAGCTCGCCGTTCATTCACACCCCCGCCATGATGGGCTTCCTCCCCGACGGCGCCTTCGACTGGCGCTACCGGACGGTGCCGCAGCTCCACTGCAACATGCGGCGATTCCCGTGGCCGCGCGGGCGGACGCTCGGCGGGTCCAGCTCCATCAACTACATGATCTATATCCGTGGCCATGCCGCGGACTATGACCACTGGGCCGAGCTGGGCAACAAGGGCTGGAGCTATCGGGAGGTGCTGCCCCTCTTCAAGAAGTCCGAGCACAACGAGCGGATGGAGGACCGGTACCACGGCCGCGGCGGCCCGCTGAATGTGGCCGACCATCGATTCCGGCATCCGCTGTCGGAGATGTTCGTGGATGCCGCCCAGGCCGCCGGGATCTCTCCCAACCCCGATTTCAACGGAGCGACCCAGGAGGGCTGCGGGTTCTACCAGCTCACCCAGAAGGACGGCGTGCGCTGGAGCACGGCCAGCGCTTTCTTCGCCCGGCCCTCCCGCGCCCGAATCTCACCGTCATCACCAATGCGCTCACCTGTCGGATCCGCTTCGAGGGCCGGCGCGCGGTGGGAGTCGAGTACGTTTGCCGCGGCCAGTCGGCCCGGGCCGACGCCTCCCGGAGGTGCTCCTGTGCGGCGGCAGCATCAACTCCCCGCAGCTCCTCATGCTCTCCGGCGTCGGGCCCGCCGAGCATCTGCGGGCGGTGGGCGTCGACGTGGTCGCGGACTTGCCCGGAGTGGGTCAGAATCTCCAGGACCATCTCGGGACCTTTCTCCGCACCGAGATCACGGCGCCCGTCTCACTCTACGGCGCCACCCCCGAGCAGCTCGCGGCGGTGCAGGCCGAGTATGAAACGACCCGGCAGGGCCTCTTCACGTCGAACATTGCCGAGGCGGGCGCCTTTCTCCGGACGGAGGGGGGCACCGCTCCTCCCAATCTGCAGGGATTCTTCCTCCCGTATTGCCTCACCGAGTCGCCCATGGAAGCGTTCCAGCCTTACTGCCACGGCGTCACCTTCGCGTTCTACGTGAATCGCCCGGCCAGCCGCGGGCAGATCACGCTGGCCTCCAGCGATCCCCTCGATCAGCCCCTGATCGATCCCGCCTACCTGAGCGCGGCCGCCGATCTGCCGCAGTTCGTCGCAGGTATCAAGATCCTGCGGGAGATCTTCCACACCAAGCCGCTCGGAGACCTCGTGGGGCGAGCTCGGACCCGGCCCCGAGGCGCGCACCGACGCCGAGATCGGCGCCTACGTGCGCGATCGGGCGTCGGGCACCATCTTCCATCCCGTCGGCACGTGCAAGATGGGCACGGACGAGATGGCGGTGGTGGACCCCTCGCTCCGGGTGCACGGGCTGGACGGCCTGCGCGTGGTCGATGCCTCGATCATGCCCACCCTCATCGGCGGCAATACGAACGCGCCTACCATCATGATCGCGGAGAAGGCCGCCGAGATGATACTGGGCTGACGCGACCCCGAACTCTCGAACCGAAGGAGATCACCATGCCCGATTCCGCCGCCGCCGCTGTCCACGTTCAGCTCGTCGATGCCATGCGGAAGCTCGCCGGGCCGCATCCGGGCATTCGTCCCGCCCACGCCAAGGGCATCGTCTGTGCCGGCACGTTTCACGCCACGCCGGATGCCCGCCGCATGAGCAAGGCGCCGCACTTCCAGGGCCAGCCTGTCCCCACCGTCATCCGGTTCTCCAATGCCAACGGCAACCCGGACGTGCACGACGGCCTCCCCGGCGTGCGGGCCATGTCCGTGAAGTTCGAGCTGCCCGGCGGCAAGAACACCGACATCCTCGCCAACTCCGTCGAAGGCTTCCCCGTGCGGACTCCGGAGGAGTTCCTCGCTTTCCTTCGCGCTCAGTTTCCCGATCCCGCGACAGGCAAGCCGGTTCCCGATGCGGTGCCCCGCTTTCTCGCCGGCCACCCCACGGCGGCCGCCTTCATCGAGCGCCTGATGAAGAAGCCGATTCCCGCCAGCTATGCCCAGGCCAGCTATCATGCGGAGCACGCCTTTCGCTTCACGGCCGCGGACGGCACGAGCCGGTTCGGTCGCTATCGCTGGACGCCCGAGGCGGGGAATCCTTTCTGTCGCCCGACGATGGCGGCAAGCGAAGCCCGAACTTCCTGCGCGACGAGCTGGACAGCCGGCTCCGGAACGGCCCCGTCGGCTTCCGCCTGTTCTTGCAGGTCGCCGCGGCGAACGATCCCACGGACGACGTCACCGCCTTGTGGCCCGCGGACCGGCCCCTGGTGGAGCTGGGGCGTCTGGAGATCGCCGGCATCTCTCCGTCAGGCGCCGCCGACGAGCGCCGCCTGATCTTCGACCCGACCAACCGGACGGACGGCATCGATCTCTCGGCCGATCCGATCCTCCTCGTCCGGTCCGCCGCCTATTCCGTCTCATACGATCGCCGCAGCAAGGGCGAGTGACGGGAGCGCTCTCAGATTCAGCAGAGGCGGGGCCCTCGCGTCGGACGTTCCGGGCTGATAGACTGCCCGCCCTGCCTGCCGTACCGAGCGCCGACTTCAACCGTAGTTCAAGGAGGATGGGCCCCATGGCCGACTTTGTAGTCAACCAGGATGTGACGACGGATCAGCCGGTGGTGGAAGTCAGCGTGTCGGCCGCCAAGCCCCTGCCCCTCGGCCGGCAGCGTTTCCGCCTCGTGGTCGTGGACGATTCCGGCAATCGATCGGCCGCGGACGAGGTGGAGGTGATCGTCGCCGACCAGTCCGCGCCCACCGCGGTATTGAATGCGCCGAAGGTCGTCAACTTCGGCCAGCGCTTCAACCTGGACGGCTCGAAGTCCTTCGATGTGGGGGCGGCAAGCTCAAGCAGTGGGTGTGGACCTATCTGGGGCCCGCGTAGCGCCCTTCGTCACGAGCGTTACCCTGGGCCGTCGTGACCAGCCCGGTTTGACCGTGCCCGGGGCCGATGCTATCGTCGCGCCCCTGGACGCGGGCGCGACGTTCAGCCGCCACGAAGATCGGAGACGACGATGACGCGAGACCTGACCGACGGCATCCTGGCGCGGATCACCGACGAGCAAGTTCTCGCCCTCGAGCAGGCGGCCATCCGTATTCCCAGCACCACCTTCGAGGAAGGGCGGATCGCCGATCTCTTCGCCAACTACCTGTCGGACATCGGCCTGAAGGTCGAGATGCTCGAAGTCACGCATCCCGCCAAGCCCGGCCAGACCACCCGGCAGCCCATCGGACGCCTCGCCGGCACGGGCGGCGGGCCGAGCCTCATGCTCAACGGGCACATGGATCCCGGGGTGGAGATGAGCGGATGGACCGTCGATCCCTACGGCGCGAAGTTCGAGGACGGCTGGGTGTGGGGCATGGGCGCCCACGACGACAAGGGCGGGGTGGTCGCCGCCATCTGCGCGGTGGAAGCGATCGTGAAGTCCGGCGCGCGCCTCAAGGGAGACGTGCTGGTGTGCCCGGTGGTCGCCCACAAGCTCGGCGGCGCGGGGACGCGCGCGCTCCTCAAGCACGGGGTGCGGACCGATCTCGCCATCAACATGGAGCACTCGGCGAACACCATCGCCAACGTCTGCGTCGGCGTGGTGATGATCCACGTCAAGACGCGCGCCCCCGAGCTCTTCTTCCGCTACAGCGCGGAGGCGAAGGCGGCGTACTGGAACCCCATCGAGCAGCAGGGAGAGATCATCCGGCGCATCGGCCCGAGCCTCGACCCCATCCCGCCCGGGGCTGGCTCACCTTCACCCCGCATCCGGACCTGCCCGGGTTTCCCACCCACACCTTCGACACCATGCACAAGGAGCACTACTACCAGAAGAACTACACGGGGATGTCGAGCCGTGAATGCGATCTGCTCTTCCAGATCCGCACCGTGCCCGGGCAGACGGTGGCCGGCGTCCGCGCCGACATGATTCGTCTCCTCGACGGCATCAAGCACGACCATCCCGCCTTCGACTACGAGCTGACCGTGCCGGCCGCGGGCACCGAGGAGGGCTGGTGCCAGGATCCGATGGACGTGCCGCGGAGCCATCCCCTGGTGACCGCGCTCGCCGAAGGTCAGCGCCGCGCCTCGAAGGCGGAGCCGGTGGTAGGCGGCTGGGGCCGTCTCGGCAACGTGGGCGACGGCAACATCCTTCAGGAGGCGGGCATCCCCACCGTGCAGTACGGCGCGGGCGACATCCGCATCTACAAGGAGTGGCCCACCCCGGACGAGCGCGTCCCCCTCGCCGATCTCGTCACGGCCGCGCGCGCCGTCGCCTACGCCACCTTCGCACTCTGCAGCTGACCTCGAGCGACCCGGAGGACATATGGGGATCGGCAGTGGAAGCAGGGACACCGTCAATGTGGATCGCCTGCACCAGTTCATGGACCGCGAGCGGCTGGCCGCCGTGGTCGCGCGCTCGGGGCAGAACTTCACGTACCTCTCCGGTCTCGCCTATCCGGGAACCCTCGCGCGCCACGTGGACATCGCCGACTCCACCCGGGCCGTCATGCTGCTGTGGCCGCGCCACGGCGATCCCGTCATCGTGCTCAACGCCATCGCGGAGAAGCTGACCCTCCGCGACTCGTGGGTGAAGCGGGTGTCGGTCTACGACGCCTACAACGAGTCGCCCTACGCCCGGCTCTGCCAGGTGATCAAGGAGGCGGGGCTCGACGGGGAGCGCATCGGCTTCGAGAAGAACTACGTGAGCGCCGAGCACTGGGACGAGATGCGGCGCGGGCTGCCCCGCGCGGAGATGGTCGACTGCAACCGCATGATGGACGCCGTGCGCTGGGTGAAGACGCCCGCCGAGCTCGCCCTCCTCCGCAAGGGCGCCGATCTCCTCGATGACGCCTACGCCGAGGTCTTCCCCACCATCAAGCACGGGGAGACGGAGCGCGCGGTGCACAGCCGCCTCATCGGGAGCTGCCTCCGGCGCGGCGCGAACTGGGCCCACGGCATCCTGAACTCCCACCGCAACACCATTCCCTACGCGGGAGAGAGCGACGAGCTCTTCCTGAAGGGCGACGTGGTGCGCACCGACTACGTCGCCTACCTCGACGGCTACCCGGGACACCAGTCGCGGGTGGCCATCCTCGGCCAGCCGAGCGCCGCGCTTCGCGAGGACTACGCGCGCTACTACGACGCCTACCTCAAGATCATCGACGCCTGCCGCCCCGGGGTGACCGCGGGCGCCGTCTACGACTTCGCGGTGAAGACGTTCGGCAAGCTGGGCTGGACGTACACGTCCATCCTCGTCGGGCACAGCGTGGGCGCGTGGTGGCATCAGCAGGAGCCCATCGTGGCCCGCGGGCGCGACCTCACGCTGGAAGAAGGGATGGTGCTCGCCCTCGAGCCGCACGGGCTCAATCCCGGTCCCGGCTTTCTCCATTTGCAAGATATGGCAGTGGTCCGCCGCAGCGGCCCCGAGCTGCTCTCGGCCAAGTTCCCCACCCACGAGATGTTCGTGATCGAGTAAGGAGGCCGTCATGCTCACCCGCCGTTCGCTGGGACGCATCACGCTCTGGCTCGCCCTGGTCACCGCGGTGGTGTTCCTCGCGGTGCCTCGCCCCAGCGTTGCGGCGAAGGCCGGTGGCCGGCTCATCTTCGCCGCCCGGCAGGACATCGATACCCTCGACCCGCACATCACCAATCGCGCGGCCACCCGCAAGATCCTCATCCAGGTCCTCGACACGCTGGTGGTCATCGATCCCAAGGACGGCAGCGTGAAGCCGGGGCTGGCCGAGAAGTGGGAGGTCTCGCCGGACGGCAAGACCTACACCTTCCACCTGCGCCGCAACGTGAAGTTCCACGACGGCACGCCCTTCGACGCGGCGGCCATGAAGTTCACCTTCGACCGCATCCAGACTCCGCTCGGCGCCCCGGGGTGGCCCGCTCGTTCATCGGCCCCTACGAGGCCTCGGAGGTGGTCGACCCCAACACGCTGCGCGTCAGGTTCAAGCAGGCGTACTCGCCCTTCCTCCGCATGGCCGCCCTCGCGCCCCTCGGCCCCATCTCGCCGACCGCCGTGCAGAAGCTGGGCGACCAGTTCGCGCGGAAGCCCGTGGGCACCGGGCCGTTCATGGTGAAGGAGTGGATCGCCAAGGACCAGGTCGTCCTCGTGCGCAACCCTGCCTACAGCTGGGCGCCCGCCCTCGCCGAGCACCAGGGGCCGGCCCATCTCGACGAGATCGTGTGGCGCTTCGTGCTGGAGGCGCCCACGCGGACCGCGGTCATCCAGACGGGCGAGGTCAACATCGCCGAGGACCTCTCGTACGCCGACGTGGCGGGGCTCGAGAAGAATCCCGACGTGCGCATCCTGCGCGGGGTGCCCGCGGGCACGCCCTGGACCATCTACCCCAACGTCCAGCGTCCTCCCACCAGCGAGCTGGCGGTGCGCCGGGCCCTCGGCTACGCCATCAACAAGGACGCGATCGTGAAGATCGTGTTCCACGGGGAGAGCCGTCCCGCGTGGTCGCTCCTCCAGCCGACTACCCCCGGCTACGCGCCCCTCGCCAAGGACATCTCTCCCTACGATCCGGCGAAGGCCAAGAAGACCCTCGACGAGGCGGGCTGGAAGCCGGGCCCCGACGGCATCCGCGTGAAGGACGGCAAGCGGCTCGAGCTCCTGTGGATCTTCGGCGCCAACAACGGCTACGAGGAGATGGCGCCGCTCATCCAGGCCATGGCCCGCGAGGTGGGCATGGACATCCAGCTCCGCGAGCAGCCGCGCGCCCAGATGGAAGAGGCCAACCGCAAGAGCGAGCACAACATCGGCGAGGTCAACTGGTGGTTTCCCGATCCCGCCATCATGACCACCAATTTCCACACCAAGAGCCTCTTCGGATTCAACCGCCCGCGCCTGTCGAATCCCGAGATCGACCAGATGCTCGACCAGGCGGCGGCCATGACCGCGGAAGGCCCGCGCATGGAGCTGTACAAGAAGATCCAGCGCACGCTCTTCGAGCAGGCCGACGCCTACCCGCTCGTGGACCAGGTGACGATCGTCGGGCTGCGCAAGGACGTCAAGGGCTACCGGTTCAACGTGGTGACCTTCCCGATCCTGTACGACGTGTCCCTGGAGAAATAGTCATCCGGCGTCAGCGGCGCGCCCACGGCGGCCTGTCGCCGCGCCGCTGATGTTCGTCTACCTGCAGCAGCGGCTGGCCCTCGCCGTCCCCGTCGTGTTCGGCGTGTCGCTCGTCGTGTTCGCGATCGTGCACCTGCTGCCCGGCGACCCCGTGCTCGTCATGCTGAGCGGGGCCAACGCCACGCCGGAGCAGGTGGCGGAGCTGCGCGCCCAGCTCCGCTTCGAGGATCCCCTCGCCGTCCAGTACGCGCGCTTCCTCCGCCGGGCTCTGGTGGGCGACCTCGGGCGGTCCATCTACAGCAAGCGTCCCGTGGCCGAGGAGATCGCCGACCAGCTCCCGAGCACGCTCGAGCTGGCCGCGGCGGCGATCGCCATCGCGGTGGCCATGGGCCTCGTCCTCGGCATCCTCGCCGCGCTCCGGCCCAACTCCTGGCTGGACCGGCTGGCCATGCTCGTCGCCCTCGGGGCGTCTCCATGCCGAGCTTCTGGCTCGGCCTGCTCCTCATCTTCGCCTTCTCCCTCGAGCTGGGCTGGCTGCCCGCCACCGGGCAGGGCGGCTGGCGTCGCCTGATCCTTCCCGCGGCGACCATCGGGCTCGGCTACGCGGCGGTGGTGGCCCGCCTCGTACGCTCGAGCTTTCTCGAGGTGCTCGGCAACGCGTACATCGGCACCGCGCGCGCCAAGGGGCTCGCGGAGCGGTGGTCGTCCTCAAGCACGCCCTCGGCAACGCCCTCATCCCCGTCGTCACCATCATCGGCGTGCAGCTCGGCAACCTGCTCGCGGGCACCATCGTCGTCGAGACCGTCTTCTCGCGCCGGGGCATGGGGCGCCTCGCCGTCACCGCCGTCCTCGACAAGGACTACCCGCTCATCCAGGGCGTCGTCCTCGTGAGCGCCCTCGGCTACGTCCTCGTCAACCTCCTCGTGGACGTGTCGTACTCCGTGATCGATCCGCGCATCCGCCACCGGGAGGGGCGGCATGACCGCCGCCCTTCGCCTGCTCTCGCGGCGCAAGGCGGCCGTGCTCGGCGCGGCCGTCCTCGCCCTCGTGGCCGGGCTCGCCGTGGGCGGCCCCGCCCTCACCCGCATTGACCCACTGAAGATGAACCTGCTCGACGCTCTGTCCGCGCCGAGCGCCGCCCATCCCTTCGGGACCGACCAGTACGGCCGCGACGTGCTCAGCCGCGTGATCACGGGCGCGCGCCTCTCGCTGATCACCGGGCTGGGCGCGGTGGCCATCGCGCTCACCGGCGGGCTCGTGCTCGGCCTGGTGAGCGGCGCGGGCGGCGGCTGGACGGATCTCCTGATCATGCGCGTGGTCGACGTGATGATGGCCTTCCCGAGCGTCCTCCTCGCGCTCGTGGTGGTCGCCGTCCTCGGTCACGGCTCGACGAACGTCATGGTGGCGGTGGGCGTGTCGCTCATCCCCACCTTCGTGCGCCTGATCCGCGGCAACGTGCTCGTGGTGCGCGAGAACGCGTACATCGAGGCCGCGCGCGCCCTCGGCTGCCCGCCGCGCAGAGTCACCCTCCAGCACATCCTGCCCAACATCGTCGCGCCCGTGATCGTCCTCGCCACCATCGCCATCGCCTGGTCGATCATCATCGGCGCGTCCCTGAGCTTCCTCGGGCTCGGCCCCCGTCCACCCACCCCCGAGTGGGGCGTGGACCTGAGCAACGGGCGCAACTATCTCCTGCGCGGCTGGTGGATCTCCGCGGGTCCGGGGGTGGCCATCATGACCACGGTGGTCGCCGTCAACCTCGTGGGCGACACCCTGCGCGACGTGCTCGACCCTCGACTGCGCTCCTTGACGAACCTGTAGAGCACCCCTCTCCGCCATCGTGGGCGAGGGCTCCACGTAGCCCACGAGGTCCACACTGCCGTCGAGGGGGTCGAACAGCATGGACCGCACAAGACCGGGATCTATAGCGTGATTTCATCTCGGCGTTTCAGCCGAGCACAAGCAAACGGCCTACGGAGCGCCTGCGTCTGGCGGAGGAAAAAGCGCGAGGAGGCGGGCCAGCCCGAGCGGCATGCGCGTCACTCGGCCGCCCCGCGGGCCCAGCGCATCGTCGATGGCGGAGGCCAGCACCGCGGGGACGGGGAGCGCGCCCGATTCGCCCACGCCCTTGATGCCGAGCGGGTTGAGCGGCGAGAGCGTCTCCAGGTGGTCGATGTCCATGCTCGGCACATCGGTGGCTGTGGGCAGCAGGTAGTCCATGTAGCTGCCCGCGAGCAGCTGGCCCGTCCTGGTCATAGACGATCTCCTCGAGGAGCGCGCTGCCGATGCCGAGCGCCACGCCGCCCTGGATCTGGCCTTCCACCACCATCGGGTTGATGAGCCGGCCGCTGTCATGGCTGATCCAGTAGCCGGTGACGGTGACGCGCGCCGAGAGCGGATCGATCTCGACGCGCGCCACGTGCGCACCCGACGAGTAGGTCATGTCGGCGGGCTGGAAGAAGCGCGTGCTCTCGAGGCCGGGCTCGACGCCCAGGGCGGCAGTGGCGGCGGCGGCCGCGCGCGCCAGCTCGGCGAAGGTCACGCGGCGCTCGAGGCGCCGGCGGTCGGCGAACACCGCGCCCGTCTGCTGGAGCTCGGCTTCCGCCACGCCGAGGGCGCGGGCGGCGAGCACGAGGGCTTTGGCCCGCACGTCCCGCGCGGCCAGCGCCACCGCCGACCCGCCCACCACGGCCGCCCGGCTCGCGAACGAGCCGATCCCGTGCTCGATGCCGCCCGTGTCGCCCGCGATCACGCTCACGTCGTCGGGGCTGAGGCCGAGCTCGTCGGCCGCGACCTGGGCGAAGGTGGTCTCGAGGCTCTGGCCCTGGGTGGTCGCGCCCGTGAACACCACGATGCGTCCCCGCGCGTCCACCCGCACGCGCGCGGCCTCGAAAGGGCCGACGCCCGTCAGCTCGACGTAGCAGGCGAGCCCCACTCCCACGAGGCGGCCCTGGGCGCGGGCGGCCGCCGCCTCCGTGCGAAGCGCGTCGTAGCCGGCGCTCTCGAGCGCCCGGCGGAGCACGGACGGGAAATCGCCGCTGTCGAGGATCACGTTGCCGCTCGCGCGATAGTTCGTCAGCCCGACGTCCCACGGCATGTCCTCGGGCCGCACGAGATTGGCCAGTCGCACCTCCGCGCGCTCGCGGCCCGTCTCGCGGGCCACGAGGTCGAGGACCCGCTCGATCACGAACACGGCCTGCGGCTGCCCGGCGCCGCGGTACGGCGTCACCGGCACCCGGTGGGTGTAACGGCTCTCGAAGCTCGAGAGCACGGCCGGGATCCGGTAGGGCCCGGTGAGCATGGACGCGGTGAGGAGCGGAACCACCAGCCCGCGCGGCGTGTAGGCACCCGTATCGTGAACGAACCGGTCGCGGAGGGCCAGGATCCGCCCGCGTCGTCGAAGCCCACCGTCACCTCGTGCTCCTGCTCCCGCTCCTGGGTCGCGGCCAGCATGTGCTCGAGCCGGTCCTCGAGCCAGCGGACGGGTCGCTCGAGGCGCCGCGCGAGGAACGGGATGAGCACGTCTTCCGGATAGACGATGAGCTTGGCGCCGAAGCCACCGCCGACGTCGGGCGCGACCACGCGCACCTGATGCGGCGGCAGGTCGAGGAGATCACCGATGAACTGGCGGATCTGGTGCGGCACCTGGGACGAGGCCCACACCGTGAGCTGGCCGAGGGCCGCGTTCCAGTCCGCGACGAGCCCGCGTGTCTCCATGGGCTGGCCGCCGCCCCGTCCGATGCCGAGCTTGACCTGAACGACACGCGGCGCCGCGCGCAGCGCGGCCTCGACGTCTCCACGCGCGAGAGCCTACGCGTCCGGCCAGGTTGTCCGGCACGTCATCGTGCACGGCGGGAGCCCCGGGACGTGCGTCTGGGCCGAGGGCAGCGGCTCGTACTCCACGTCTACCAGCTCGCGCGCGTCTTCGGCCGTGTACCGGCTGTCCGCGACCACCGCCGCCACCACTTCGCCGACGAAGCGCGCGCGGCCGTCCGCCAGCATGGAAAAGTTGTGGCCGCGCAGCTCGGGGTGCGGAGGCACGATGGGAAACGGCCGGCCGGCCGAGCCCAAATCCAGAAAGCTCACCACGTCCACCACCCCGGGGTGCTCGCGCGCGCGCGCGCCGTCCACCCGCACGATGCGGGCGTGGGCATGTGGGCTCCGCACGAGCGCCGCGTGGAGCATCCCGGGCAGAGCGATATCGCCCACGTACTGCCCGCGCCCGGTCAGGAGCCGCGGGTCTTCCTTGCGGAGGTAACGGTCGCCGACGAACTTCACCGCGGCGCTCCGGCCGCCCGGAGGGCCGCGGCCGCGTCGAGCCCGGCCTGCACGATGTTCTGATAGCCCGTGCAGCGGCAGAGATTCCCGGACAGGATCTCGCGGATGTCCGACTCCGTGGGCGACGAATGCTCGCGGAGATAGGCGGTGAGCGTCATCAGCATGCCGGGAGTGCAGAAGCCGCACTGGAGCGCGTGGCGCGCCCGGAAGGCCTCCTGCAGAGGATGGAGCGCTCCGTCGGCTCCCGCGAGGCCTTCGACCGTGTCCACCCGGCAACCGTCCGCCTGGACCGCGAAGAGGAGGCAAGAGCGGACGGGCTCGCCGTCCACGAGCACGGTGCAGGCGCCGCACGCGCCGTGCTCGCAGCCGAGGTGAGTGCCCGTCAGCCCGAATTCTTCGCGGAGCAGGTCGGCGAGCAGAAGGCGCGGCATGACGCGCGCTTGGCGCTCCGTGCCGTTGACCGTGAGCCGGACGGCATGCATCGTCACGAGGCCGCCTCCGCGCGAGCAGCCGCGCGGCCCAGCGCCCGCGCGCCGAGACCGGCGGCGACGCGGCGTCGATACTCGGCGGTGGCGTGAAGATCAGCGCGCGGCTCGAGCTCCGCGGCCGCCGCCCGGCCCGCTTCGTCGAAACGCGCGGGCGTGAGCCGCTCGCCGACGAGCGCGGCCGCGGCGCGCGACACGCGCGGGACGTCACCGGTACCGAAGAAGACGAGCTCCGCGTGACGACAGATCCCCGCGGCGTCCAGCCCGAGGACGGCGCAGGCGCCCACGAGGGCGAAGTCGCCGTGGCGGCGCGCCACCTCGGCGATGGCCTGGCCCGTGCGCTCCATGGCGAGGGTCGGGATCTCGATCTCTACGAGCAGCTCGTCCGGCTTCGAGCGCCGTCGCGAGCAGGCCGCGGAAGAAGTCGGCCGCGCGACAGGTGCGCCCGGCCCGCGCGCTTCGCAGATGGAAAACCGCGTTCAGAGCCAGCATGCACGCGGGCAGCTCGGCGGCGGGATCGGCGTGGGCCAGGCTCCCGCCGACCGTCCCACGCGCCCGCGTCTGGAGGTGCCCGATGAGCGGCGCCGCCTCGGCCAGAAGCGGAGCGGCGGCGGCAATACGCGCGTCGCGCTCGAGGGCGCTCTGGCGAACGAGCGCGCCCAGGCGCGAGACTCCCCGGCTCCGCGCGCACCGCGGCGAGCGCGGCCACGCGGTTGAGGTCCACGAGGACGGCCGGGCGCGCGAGGCGCATGTTCATCATGGGCACCAGGCTCTGGCCGCCCGCCAGCGGCTTGGCGTCGGGCCCGTGGCGGGCGAGGAGCTCCAGCGCCTCGTCGACCGCGCGCGGGGCGAAGTACTCGAACGGGGCCGGTCGCACGCTGGCTAGATCTGTCCGAGCTTGGGGTGCGAGAACATGGGCAGCTTCACGCCCCACGGAATCATCCGCGCCCGGATCTTCCTGACGAACTGCGGGACGATCTGCATCTCGTCCTCGGGCGTGGTGCCGCCGAGGCCCGCTTCGCAGGCCACGCGGTCGGCGTCGATCTCGAGCGGCGTGGCGCTGCCGCCTTCGATGGCGAGCCAGAGGTTGCGGTATCCGCCGAACTCCACGTTCTGGATCATGGTGGTGACGGCGCGCTCGATGTTCAGGACCGTCTCCGGCGTGAACCACGGCGCCCAGGCGTCGAGGCACTGCCAGCCGAACGCGATGTGGCGCACCTCGTCGCGGAGGATCAGCTCCATGAGCCGGCGCACCGCCGGGTTGGTGGCCTTGTGCACCGTGGCCTTGAACGCGTCGATCAGGATCTCCTCGGCCGCGCAGACCAGGCTCGCGAAGATGCCCTCGAGCGAGGTGTCGGGGTCGAAGGCCATGCGGCGCACGCCGTGGGTTCCCACCGCGCTGACCGTCGGCGGGTTCTGCGGCTGGGGAAAGTACCCGCCGAGGCGCTCGGCCATGAGCCACGACGCCTCGGCGTGCCGGCCCTCCTCCTGCGTCCGCATGGTGAAGAAGAAGCGGAGGTCGGGATGGCGGTTCTCGAGGCAGAAGCGCAGGAGGAGGGCCGGGCTCTCCGAGATGGCGCCGTACTCGCCCCAGGTCCGCCGGCTCCAGTGGAGACGCGCGGCGAGGATCTGCTCCTCCGTGTAGCGCTCGGGCTGGAGCTCGGCCCACGGGATGTCGGTCTGCGGATCCCACTCGAGAGTCTTGGCCCGCTGCCAGAGCTCCCAGACATCGGGCATGGCGGGCGTGAGCTCGAGCGGATAGCGGGTCTCGGTGAGATAGGGCGTGGTCATGCGCAATCTCCTCCACGGCATGGCCAGCCGGCGCGTCATGCGCGGCCGAGCTCCGGATGAGTGACGTAGGGCAGCGCGATGTCCCACGTGGCGAGACGCTCGCGGACCTGGGCGAGGGTGGCGCGGACCACCGCCTTCTCCTGCTCCACGGTGGACGCGCCGAGGCCGTGCTGCGCGGTGAGGGCCTCGGCGGCGAGAAGCCCTTCGCGCGCGCCCGGAGGCAAGAGCCACGTGTTGCGGTAGCCGGCGAGGATCACGCGCTCCAGCATATCGCGGACGGCCGCCGCCACGGCGGGGCGTCGCTCCGGGGCAAGCCGCGGAAGGCGGTCGGCGAGGAGCGTCCACGCGAAGATCACGTGCCGCTGCTTGTCTCCCGCGATGAGCCGGAGGGCCTGGCGCGCGATCTCGTGGCGGCTCTGCTGGAGATGACTCAGGCACAGGTTGAGGTCGAGCTGGTCATCGAGGCAGCCGAGCGCGGCCACGAATCCTTCCAGCGGCACGTCGGGATCGAGCGCCATCTGGGCGAAGGGATGATTGCTCGCCCGCGCGATGGCCTCGTGGCCCGGATTGGCGTGGTAGCCGCCGAGCCGCTCGGCGAAGAGATAGCAGGCCTCGAGGTGCTTGGCCTCCTCGGCCGGACGGAAGGAGAGGAAGAGCTTGGCGTCCATGCCCGCCGATCCGGACTCGAGACAGAATCGAAGGAGGAGCGAGGTGCCTTCGCCGAGCCCCGGGTACACGCCCCAGGCGCGACGGCTCCACACGAGCCGCGCCGCCTCGCGGACCGGCGCGTCGTAGGCCGCGGGATCGAGGCGGGCCCACGCGATATCCTCCGTCGGGTTCCAGCGAAAGCCTTTCGACTGGCTGTACAGCTCGCGGATGGCCGGGCTCTCGGGCTCGAAGTGCAGCGGAAAGCGCCGCTCGACGAAGCGCTTCTCCTGGGCCTGGTAGCCCCTCAGCAGTCGGTCGCTTGTCTCTGTCATGCCGTCGGCACCTTTCCCTCTCCTCTACCGCCGAGATAGGCCATGGTGAGCTGGTCGTCTGCGAGCAGCGTCGGCGCCTGTGCCCGACAGGGCCACCCGGCCGGCCTCGAGCACGTAGGCGCGGTTCGCCGCCCGGAGCGCCATGCGCGCGTTCTGCTCCACGAGGAGGATGGTCGTCCCGGCGTCGCGGAGCATGGTCAGGAGCCGCATGATCTCGCGCACCACGAGCGGGGCGAGCCCGAGCGACGGCTCGTCGCACGAGGAGAATCCGCGGGCGGCTCATGAGGGCACGGGCGATCGCGAGCATCTGCTGCTCGCCTCCGGACAGCGTCCCCGCGAGGCTGATCGCGGCGCTGGCGCAGCACCGGGAACAGCCGGTAGGCCTCGCCCGACGCCCTCGTCGAGTCGCTCCTGGAAGCCGCGCCCGCGCGGGAGCGCGTAGCCGCCGAGATGGAGATTGTCCAGCACGGTGAGGCCGCCGAACACGCGGCGCCGCTCGGGCACGAGGGCGATCCCCGCGCGAAGGATCTCCTCGGGCGCCCGGCCCGTGAGGTCGCTCCCGTCGAGCCGCACCCGGCCTCCGGCAGGCGGGAGCAGGCCGGTGATGGATCGGAGCAGGGTCGACTTCCCGGCTCCGTTGGCGCCGATCAGCGCCACCATCTCGCCCTCGCGCACCTCGAGGGACACGCCCCGGAGCGCTTCGACGGATCCATAGCGCGCGACGAGCTCGCTCACCTCAAGCAACGGCGGCCACGTCCTCTCCGAGGTACACCGTGATGACGGCGGGGTCGCGCTGCACCTCGGCGGGCGTGCCCTCGGCGATCTTCTCGCCGTAGTTCAGGACCACCACGCGATCCGAGACGCCCATGACGAGGTGCATGTCGTGCTCGATGAGCAGGATCGAGATGCCCAGAGCGCGCAGGCGGCCGATGAGTCCCATCATCTCGATCTTCTCGCTCGTGTTGAGCCCCGCCGCGGGCTCGTCGAGGAGGAGGAGCGCGGGCTCCGAGGCAATGGCCCGCGCCACCTCGACCAGCTTTTGCTGGCCGAAGGGCAGGCTGCCCGCGCGGTCGAGCCCGACTCCATCCAGCCCCACCGTGGCGAGGGCGCGCTCCCGCGCGCTCGAAATGGGCGCGGCTCTCCCGTCCGAGCGCAGGCAAGCGCAAAGGCTGCGCCGAGGAAGCGCGCCGGCGCATCGCGCTCGCAGCCGACCATGACGTTCTCGATGACGGTGAGGCTCGGGAAGAGCTGGACGTTCTGGAAGGTCCGTGAGAGGCCGAGGCGGGCAAGACGGTGCGCGGGGAGGCCGGCCAGCGGCGCTCCCCGGAACTGGAACTCACCCTCGGTCGGAGCATAGACTCCGGTGATCACGTTGAAGAGGGTCGTCTTCCCCGCACCGTTGGGACCGATGACCGCCTTGATCTCGCCCTCCGTCACATCGAAGCTGCAGTCGTGAACCGCCCGCACGCCACCGAACCATTTGGTGATCCCGCGGACTTCGAGTAGCCGCGCCCCGCCGGTCGAGACATGGCGCCCCGAACTGGAGGCGCACGGATACGGCTCCCGCCGGCGTCCCGGCCGCCCGTGCCCGCACACGAGGACACCCGCGATTCCTCGCGGGAGAAAGAGCATCACGAGGATCAGGGTGAGGCCGTAGAGCGGGAGCTCCCAGTCGCCGAAGCGGCGTAGCGCCTCGGGCAGCACGGTGAGGAGAAAGGCCCCGATCACCGCGCCCCAGTACGAGGCCGATGCCTCCAAGCGCCACCATGAGCACGAGGACCACCGAGAAGAGGAAGGAGAAGATCTCCGGGCTGATGACCGTGATGTAGTGCGCGTAGAGACTCCCCGCCACGGAGGCGTAGACCGCGGAGAGGACGAACACGCGCCGCTTCTCCGCCGCGGTGTCGACGCCCATGCGCCTCCGCCGCCACCTCGCTCTCGCCGAGCGCGCGCAGGACGCGGCCCACCCGCGAGTTGACGAGGTTGCGCGCCATCCAGAGCGCGGCACCGGCGAAAGCCCAGACGAGGAGGTAGTGATGGGTGGCGGTGGTGAAATGTATCGGCCCGATGTCCCACGGCAGGATACCCGACAGCCCCGAGGAGCCACCCGTGACCGGATAGAGCTGGACGAAGGCCAGGTGGAGCACCACGCCGATCCCGAGCGTGGCCATGGCGAGATAGTACGACTTGAGCCGGAGGGTGGGAATCCCGAGCACGTAGGCGAGCGCGCCGGTAGCCGCGGCGGCCACCGGCATGCCGAGCCACGGTGAGATGCCGAATCGCACGGAGAGCACGGCGGAGACGTACGCGCCCAGTCCGTAGAAGCCGGCGTGGCCGAGGGAGACCTGCCCGGCATAGCCCATGAGGAGATTGAGCCCCATGGCCATGGTGACGTAGACGCCCGCCACCACGAAGATGTGGACGAGGTACTGGTTGGGCAGCAGCCACGGCAGCGCGGCCACCGCGACCAGAAAACCCAGGAGGGCCCGGCCGGAAACCCGGCCGGGCAGCCGATCAACCGCGAGCACGAGGGTGCGTGGCTACAGGTCCACCAGACGGAACTTGCCCTGGCGCCACTCGATGATCACCACGTCGCTCTTCGCGAGGCCCCAGTGCTTCTGCGGCGAGAAGTTGAAGATGCCGCCCACGCCCCGGTAGCCACGGATATGCTCCTCGAGGCCCGCGCGAATCTTGCCTCGCTCGCTGCCTCCGCCGCCGGGTGATGGCCTGCGCGACCATGCCGATACCGTCCCACGCCTGGCCGCCGTAGACATCGGTCTCCTCGTTGAACTTGGCGCGATAGCGCGCCTTGTAGTCGAGGATGGTGGCCTTGATGGGATCGCTGTCGGGCAGCTGCTCGGCGATGGGAAACTTGAGCGAGGTGAGGAAGAGCCCCTCCGCGGCGTCGCCCGCCAGCTGCATGTAGCGATCGGCCACGAAGCCGAAGCCGTGCACGAGCATCTGCTTGAGGCCGAGCTGCTGCGCGTTCTTGAGAAAGACCACCCCGGCGGGCGTCACCGTCCAGCAGATGATGGCCTGGGCGCTCGTGCCGCGGATGCGTGTGAGCTGGGTGGTCAGATCCGTATCCGCCGGACCGAACTCCTCGTAGATGACGTTGATCCCCGCCGCGGGCGCCTGGGCGCGGAGCTGGTCGCGCGCGCTGACCCCGAACGCGCCGGTGTCGTTCAGCATGGCCACGTCCTTGATGCTGCGCTTCTTGAAGAACTCGAGCAGGCGGGCAATGACCTCGGTGTCGTTCACGGTGGACTTGAACACCCACGCGCGGTCGCGCACCGGCTCCACGAGACCGGTGGCGCCGGACACGCTCATCAGCGGCACCTCCGCGCGCTGCACGGTGGGAATGAGGGCGAGGCCGATGTCGCTGCGGTTGCCGTCGCCCACGATCACTTCCACCTGGTCCTGCTCGATCAGGCGCTTGGCCGCGAGCACGGCCTTGGTCGACTCGCTGGCCGCGTCATAGATGATGGACTCGATCTTCCGCCCATTGATGCCGCCCCGCTTGTTGGTCTCCTCCACGAACAGCCTCGACCGAGCGCTTCATGCGGTCGCCGAGGAACGCGGCGGGGCCGGTGTAGGAAAAGATGCTCCCGATCTTGATGGGCTGCGCCCTGCGCGCCGCCGCGGCCCGGGCTGAGAAGACCGGCGGCGAGGCCGCCCGTGAGTGGTCGTCGTGAACTGCCGTCGCGTGAGCATGAACTCTCCTTGCAGAGGTGTGTCCTCACACGCGCTCGCTTTCGGCGCGAGCGAAGAGCCCACGCGGGCGGACGAAGAGGAGGAGCAGGATGAGGAGAAAGGCCGCCACGTCCTTGAACGCGGAGCCGATGAGCCCGCCACCGAATGCCTCGAGGAGACCCAGGACGAAGCCGCCGACAATGCCGCCGAACGTGTTGCCGAGTCCGCCGGTCACCGCCGCCGCGAACCCCTTGAGACCGAGCATGGTGCCCGCGTCGTAGATCGTGAGCGTCACCGGCGTGATGATGATGCCCCCGATCGCCCCCACCGCCGCCCCCAGCGCGAAGGAAAGCATGACGATGCGGCGCGACATCGATGCCCATGAGCCGCGCCGTCTCCCGGTCGATGGCCACCGCCCGCATGGCCTTGCCGAGCAGGGTGTGGCCGAAGAAGAGGTGGACCAGGAGCACGATCGCGCACGCCACCCCGACGATCCAGAGCGCTGCGAGGCACGAAGGTCGCACCCAGCACCCGGATGGGCCGCTCGCCCGAGAACGCCGGCAGCCCCGCCGCATTCTTGCCCAGCGTCACCATCACCCCGCCCTTGAGGAGAATGGACGCGCCGATGGTCACGATGATGAGGTTCAGCACATCGGCATGCCGCACCGGGCCGTATGACCAACCGCTCCATGAGCATTCCGATGGCCGTGACCGTCACGACGGTGAGGGCGATGACCACGATGAGCGGCAGGTGGGTCGTGGAGAGGATGGAGGCGCCGAGCATGCCGCCGAGCATGGCGAACTCGCCCTGCGCGAAGTTGACCGCCCCCGTGGCATTGAAGATGATGTTGAGCCCGAGCGCGATGAGACCGTAGATCGCCCCCACCACGAGCCCAGAGAAGAGGAATTGCAGCAGGTTCGGCCGCGCTCACGCCCACGCCTCCGTCGATTCAGGTGATCTGCCGCCGACCAGCCTAGCTCAAAAAGCGTGTGGGGGTGGACGAAAGAACCGAGCAGGGGCCTGCCTACATCTCGTATTCGCGGTATCCCGCCCGCATCGCCCGGATACCACCGGCCGCCGTCGCGGATGCCATGGTCCGCGACGACGCCTCAGAGCCGGTCGATGAGCTCTTCCATCTGCCGCCGCATCGCCGCATCCGGCAGTCTTCCTTGAGCGGCGCCGAGATTATCGAGCAGATACTCGACCTTCGCGGTCCCCGGCACACAACACGTGACCGCGGGTGCGACACGATGTAGCTTGAGGAAGAACTGGGCCCAGCTCGCGCAATCGAAACTGCTTGCCCACGGCGGCAGCTCGCGGCCCCTGCACCGCCTGGAACAGACGGCCCCGTCCAAAGAGGCAGGTTGATCATTACCGCCATGCCCCGATCGGCCGCGAGCGGGAGGATCGTCGACGCCGCCGCCCGGTTGTCGAGCGCATAGTCCACTTGAATGAAGTCCAGCGTCTCCGTCCGCATCGTCCGCTCGAACTCAGGATACTGCCGCGGAAACGAGTCGTCATGCCCACGTAGCGGATGCGGCCCGCCTGCTTGAGCTCGCGCAGCGCTCCGAACTGGGTCGCGATATCGCGCAGATTGTGGACGGCGATGAGGTCGATGCGCGGGGTCCGCAATCGGCGAAACGAAGTCTCGATCTCCTGCAGACCACGCCTCCCGCCCCACGGCACCCACCGACCAGCGCTTACCTGCGTTCCCATAGGACGGCGCGGTGTCGATCACCCTGCCGCCGCGCTCGGCGAAGCTGGCGCAGCACGTCGCGGAGCGGCGCCATCTCGGCGGGCGTCGTCGCCTGCTCCCATCGCCGGGCCGTGCCGATACCGGACCACGGGCAGCCGCTCGCCCGACGAGGGAATCGCACGCTCGATCAGGGGCGCCGGCTGGGCTCCGAGCCGTCCTGAGGACAGCAGGAGGGCCGCGGCTGATCCAATGGCGGCTTTGAGCAAGTCGCGGCGAGTCTCATGCACGGCCTGCACTCCTAGCCCAGCACACGTTCTGCTCGACGCGCAGTCTGCTTGTGGCCGACGACCACAACGTGCGCTTGTGAGCTCGAAAACCGCCGGCGCCCAGCTGGGAGGCTAGCGGAGGTCCACCCTTTGCTCAGCGGCTCGCTTCGCTTCCTCCGCGATCGCTCGCTGACGCTTCACCTCAGCGAGAACCGCGGGAACCCGCTCTCGCGGGAATACGGGGATACTGCTGCATGAACTCGAGCTCTTCCAGCGTCATGTCGCTGCCCCTTTCGTCGTCAAGATCGCCACCGGGCCCATAACCACACCATATAGGGGTCGGCGAGAAACTGTATCCCAGCCACATCTCAGGTGCAGCGGCTCGACCCACGGCTTGACGGCGACTGCTCAGAGCGGCGTGCGGTCGGATACATGCTCCTGGCCCGGCCACGCCTGCTCGTGATGGACGAGCACTCCACAGGATACGACGGCAGCAGTGATCACGGACTTCCGTTGCCCGTACTCTCACTTGTCATTCGGCTTCCACACTCGCTGCGAATCGCGCAGCTAAGGGCACGGAGGCGTTGCACTAAGGATTGGCGAAGACCTTGACGAATCCCCGATGCCCCGCTGGCCACTCTCGATTCGTTATCACTGGTTTCTCGAAGTCAACCTCGAGTCGGTATTTTCGCCCACCGATCTCAAGGTAGCCGTTGAAGTTCACCGCATTCACGCGAGTACGAACGAGGTGGGCGAGAGCGTAAGCGAGTCACCGGATCCTCGCCAGCCAGGCGATGGGCTCAGCGCGTATCCAACATGTCAACTAGGTCTCGTCGTCTAACACCGCTATTCTCTCCACGGAGATTCCGCCCATAGGCCCCGGGCATAGTCACGAGGGGGCAGACGCAATGAACAGGATCATGATCCGAGGCGTGGCGGAGACATTGTCACCAGTCTCCTTTCCCGGCCACCCTCTAGGATCCTCCGGCACACCAGGCCCATGAGCGTTGTGCAATTCTCGAGAACCAGCATCTCGTCGGGCGGAACTCCTCGCCCGGCCATCCGATTCGACCACCTTTCGAACATCTCCAGCAGAACGACTCAGTCTCTCCTTCCTCTTGTCACTCGCTGATGGAGTGTCGTGCGCATATGCTTGGGCGCCTCACTCAGCCCGCGAAACACCTCAATACTCTTGTCAGTCATTAATATCAGCACCGCGAGCGGCGTGGGTTTTGCCACCTTTCTAACGCTACGCTCACCTTCAAATAAAGGCCAGCACGAGGAATCGAGATCTGCCCATCCATCCTCCCTAAGCACCTTCAGCAGCGAAGCGACGCGCTCAAGATTCATCAACTTCGAGAACAGATTCTAGTCGCCGCGGAATCGCAGGGTGTCAGGCTCGGCAACCATCTGTAAAGACGACTCTCGCCTGGCCCGCCGAGGCATGGAAGAACAACATCATCGAAAGTAGGCGTTCCGCTCTTTGGCGAGGACAGAATGGTACCCCTTTCGTGTTCCCCTGCAAAGATCCGATTCACCGATCGTCAGCAGACATCGCTGAGCCTTCTCTGGCCAAATACTCGCCCACTGGCAATCCTACTTGCACAAAGAATCTTCTTTGGCAGCCAACTCGATCGAGGACTTCCCTGCAATGCCCCTTCGATCTACCCCTAGTTTTCTCAGCAAAAATTTTCTCCGATATTCGGACCCAGTCGAATACTGGCCATCAGAACTCCTCTCAACTTGATCTTGCACGCGAAGCCTAAAAACTCCCACAGGAATTCGGGACTGTACCACGGCTCATCCTCCACGGCGTCCGCATCTCGTCCGCATAAAGAAAGCCGCCCCCAGTACAGACCTCAGCGCCTCAGCCAATACCTCTATCCCAGCCACCAGATCCGTTCTCGGCCTCGCTCAATATCAGTCCAGAGCTCGCCCGCTTTCATATGTTTCTCGCATCGTACCGTGCAGTTATCGATTCCTGCCTCATAGGGATGCCGGAGACCTGTTGCTTTTGGTCATCGTAAACCAGATCAAGCTTCGCTTCGAAACGACCTATTCAATGGTGACCTCACGGCCATAAGGAACGCGGACATTGTCATGTCTTCTTGACGGTCAAGATTCCGACAGCGGCACCTGCGTCGAACTGGGGATCGCTTCTCTCGTGGGATTCCGATCTTTGGCCTCAAACTGACTTGGAGCGCCGTGGCAATGTCATAAATAACATGGTGTGGGGTATTGTTTGCGCTTCAGGGAAGCGAGTCTTCCCGAATCTAGCAAAGATACTCTACGCGGCGTTAGATGAGTACTTGACCCCACTAGTCGCCAAGCTGGGAGCCAAATGAGCGAAGGCGGAAAATCCACTGGCGCTATTGCTGGTTTTACTAACCTTCCTGCTTCTGGCATTCATTCTTCCTGGCTTTGTGTACCTTTGTTTTCTCTTGCTTCTCTTCGATAAAGGCGCGGGGATTACTCCCCGAAGGAATATCCTTCGGCGCAGACGTCGCCGTCGGCGCGATGTCTTTCTCGGGTTAGTTATTACCTCCATTACTTTCCCGATCCGAAATCTTCGCATATACCGGTTGGTCGAGTTGTTCCACAGAAGATCTAAGCATCGCCGAAGGCCCAAATCTCCGCTCTCATCTTCACCGTGGATCGCAAGAAAGAACTGAGAAGCGTTACTTTTGGCAACTCTGGTCAGACAATCCTCCACTCGAACATTTACCGCATTGGACTATCGCTCGCGCCTTAGCTCTCGTCTACAAGGCGATGAGACATGAAATGTGGCCCTGAGACTCTGGTTTTCTTCCTGGAAGGACTGGTTCACTTCTCCTCGTTATTGTGTTCAACCTTTCTGTTGGGTTAGATTTTCGACGTGGTTCAACGCTGTCGTCTCAAAACTTTCCGAAGAAGCATAGGTGTCTTAAAGACGGTGCAATCCATGATGCTGGTTTCGTGCTAGTCCCGGTCGGTTGCGCTTCCCACACTTGGCCTATCACACCCTTCCAGGGTGCATCCGCCAACTCCGCTCGAGAAGGCCGCGCCGTCTTCGGGAACGGTCAGGATTACCACCGGCAGGTGCTCGAGGATTGAAACTCCGGTTCCTCCGGATGCACGCTGCGCTGGATCAGGTCAGCGAAAGCGTTCGCGACGCTGGGTGGGCGCGCTCGCCGAGGGCTACCGCAAGCTCGAGCTGGAGTCAGGTGCTCGCAGGCGATGAAGTTACCGAAATCGCCGGCGAGAACAGCAGCTGGCCGTTCTTGCTCTGCACCTCCTTATTTATTGTCCTCCACACCCTTCTCGCCGTGCACATGCAATGCGATTCTTCCCGCCGCGCTTGGCCACGCTGAGGGCCCCCTCGACCGCCAGGAGCAGGTTCTCGGCCGTGGGCGCTATGTCCGCGGCAGGAGGCGGTGCCCGGGGCTCGCCGTCACCGGACGCCCGTGGGAGAACTGAGGGAGGACAGGACGCCGGATGCGGTCAGCATAGAGCCGCGCCCCGGCTTTGGAGGTCTCGACGAGGCAGGGCGCAAACCGGTCACCGACATAGCGGCAGAGGACGTTGATGCCGCGCGTGTGCCGCAGCAGGATAACTCGGCCATGCCGCGCAGGGTCTCGTCGCCGGCTGCGTAGCCGAGGATCGCCGTTGACGGCCTTGGGGGTCGTCGAGGCGTCGAGGAGGACCAGGGAGGCGGGGTGACTGAGCTGGCGGGTGGCGCGAGAGCTTCCTCGGACTCGAAGCCGGGTCGAGAGAAGAAGCGGCGGTTGCGTAGAGCCCCTGTCACCTCGTCCTTGAAGGCCGGCTCACCCTCAGGGCAGGCGTATGCCTCGATCAGGCGCTGTCCGGCGGATCGGCGCTCTTCACGTGGCCGCCGGCACGTTGTCGCCGAAATCGTGAGGGACCTCGCGGATGAGCTGGTCGAGGTCGTCGGAGGGGCGCGACGAGGGCCAGCTTCATCAGCGGGGATGTCTCAGGGAGCAAGGCACCAGAGAGGCTCTCCAGGCGGACGATGTCCTCGGTGGGCGGGACCAGCGCCAGGACATCCCCGGCTGCCACGCGGCGATCCGGTAGGGCTCGTGACGGTCGGCGGCAGCGCCGGCGTCCCTGGCAGCACGGAGGCCGAGGGATCGCAGCGGGAGAGCTGCGCCCGCTCGATGGCGATCTTCTTCTGACCCACAGCAGAGCAGAACGCACTCGGGAAACGTCAGCTTGAGGCGCGTCATGGCCGCCCGTCAGCGCCGTGGCAGAGCTGCAGCGGGCATGGTGTAGCCGTGGCGCGAGCATCGCGTCACGCCAGGCACTCACCGTGCGAAACCGCGAAGCGAACCAGAAGAGTCCTTCTCGTCCATCGTGTCTCCCTTTGTGGCGGGAGCACGCGGCCTCTGATGCGGTGGGGCCAGACACACCAAAGCCCCGCAGGCGCGGGGCTCGCGCCGTCCTTGCCCTCTCGGGCCGCATCTCCCGCTCTCGCGGGTGCCCACCCGGCTACGGCTTCGGGTTGGGGAGGCGTCGTGCTCGACGCCTGCTCTTGATGCTATGTGCTGCCAGATTACTGGAAAACGCGGATCGGCTCAAGATCTTTGCACCGGGCGGGAGTGGCCCTGAGCATGGGCGGGCTTCTCTCCCGGCGTCGGGTGAAGCGCCGCCGTTGACATACCCCCGGATGCCCCTTAGAGTTTGGTCCACCGGATAGGCCGCGACGTTGCGGCCCAGGAGGGATGGCAGTCATGGCATCGTTCACTCCGGTCGATGTGGTTCGCCTCGCCCCTGTCTTCCGCCATCGAGCTCCGGACGAAGAAAGCCCTCGCCGCCACGGTCGCGGCCTGCGAAGGCTTGCGGCTTTCCCAGGAGGTGCGCTATGAGTGTCGTCGCCGTCTCCGAGAATATGGGCAGTTTGGGCATCGAGATCGGTCATGCCGTGGCCGCCAGTCTCGGCTACCAGTTCGCCGAGCGGGACATCGTCAGCAAGGCGGCGGATCGTTTCGGCGCAGATGTGGCTCGCCTGAGCCATGCTGTCGAGGAGCGGCCGACCCTCGTCGACCGCCTGAGCACCGCCCAGCGGCGGTTCGCGCAGTACGTCGAGGCCACTGTTCAGGAGATGGCGGCCTCGTGACGACATCGTGCTGGTCGGGCTGGCGTCCACTCATCATCCTGGCCGGGATGCCCCACACGCTGCGGGTTCGCGTCACCGCGCCGGAAGGACGCCGGGCCGAACGAGCGGCCCGTGCGCAAGGATTGGATCCCACGGCCGCGCTCGACCGCGTCCGGCAGTCGGACCGCGAGCGCGGTGGCCGCGTGTGGTTCCTCTACCACGTCGACTTGGAGAACCCACTTCTACGATCTCGTGATCAATACCGACCGGCTGGAAGCTGAGGAGGGAGCCCGGCTCGTGCAGCAGGCCTTGCAGCATCCGCGTTTCCGTTCCACCGAAGCCTCCCGGCTCACCATGCGAGACCTGAGCCTCGTCGCTCAGGCGCGGGCAGTGCTGGTGGCGGATCCCGTGCACCTGCGGCCGCTCGTATCAGCGTCGACTGCACCGACGGGCTGGTGAGCCTCGGCGGGCGGGTCGAGGAGTGGCCGGTGCGCCGCGCGGCCGAGCAGGCGCTGGGCAAGGTGCCGAGAATCCGAGAGATCCGCTTCCTGTCACCCGCCGCCATCGAGGGTCCGGGCTCGGAGGAAGGCCGCCCCGACCTCCACGGCGAGGCGCACAGATGGGGCGGTCACGGCCCGAGCCGGTGATGCCGGTGACGGAGGCGGGGTTTGAGGAGAGGGCCGTGGACGGCCGGCCGCACGCTTCGCGACTGGCCGGGCTATGAGCGTGGGTATGGAACCGTCAGGGATCTGAAGCCTGGGAGCACATCATGAGCGTCGCATTGATCCTCAAGGCCAAGGGCACACACGTGGAGACAACGCGGCCCGACGCGGGCCTCTACTCGGTCGTCTGGAATCTGAAAGTCAAGGGCATCGGTGCCCAGGTGGTGAGCGAGGACGGTACCACCGTGCTCGGGCTGATCTCTGAGCGTGACATCGTCCGCGGTCTTACCGAGCACGGCACAAGGCTCCTCACATTGCCGGTTTCCGAGCTGATGACCTCTCCGGCTGTTACGTGCACACCAGGGGAGAGCATCAGGGCGGTCATGGCCCGCATGACCCGCTACCGCGTTCGTCACCTCCCCGTGGTCGAAGGCGGCAAGCTCTGCGGAATCGTGAGTATCGGCGACCTCGTCAAGCACCGCTTGACGAACTCGAGCTGGAGACGAATGTCCTTCGCGAGAACCTGATGACAGGCCACTAGCCCGGATCAGAGTGCGTGGACGGACGCCTCCTCTTTCGCGGGCACATAGGGTCACTCAGGTCATGAAGTTCAGCCTTATCGTGCTCGGCCTGCTCGTCGTGGGATACGCGCACTGGCCGTGGACCGGCCGCCTCGCGGCGCAGGCGCGCGAGGACTCGCCGCCGGCCGGACGATATCGAATGGTCGAAGACCAGATCAAAGCGCGTGGCATCAAGGACGAAGGGGTGCTGGCCGCGATGTTGAAGGTGCCGCGCGAGCGGTTCGTGCCAAGCGGAGTGGCGCCGCAGGCCTACGCCGATCGGCCGCTACCGATCGGTTATGGCCAAACGATCTCACAGCCCTACATCGTGGCCTACATGACCGAAGGGCTGCAGGTCACGAACAGCAAAAAGGTGCTGGAGATCGGCACCGGGTCGGGCTATCAGGCGGCGGTCCTGGGCGAACTGGCGCGCGAGGTCTACACGATCGAGATCGAGCAATACGTAACT